>Ga0308157_10000272_pt1 | contig 195868 bp, 181 predicted proteins | sample PhyBR1_FD_201035 | JGI IMG/M metagenome (GOLD analysis project Ga0308157, IMG submission 201035) | Phyllosphere microbial communities from UC Gill Tract Community Farm, Albany, California, United States - DLSLB.R1 | ecosystem: Host-associated > Plants > Phyllosphere > Unclassified | place... | reverse complement strand
TGGACGTGCAAAGGATTGCGGGCTGTTGGCCGCCTCCCGAGCCAGCTTCGCCAGCATTGGCAAAAGGAAGGACTCGGTCTTGCCCGAACCAGTGCCAGTGGTCACCGCCAGGCTCAGGCCATCTCGCGTAGTCCATTCGAGTGCTTTGGCCTGATGTGTGTAGGGCGGGTCGTAGAGCAGTCGCGATCCGCCTACGTTGCTGGCTATCGACGCGAAGAGTTTCTGGGCGGACGGATCGAGCTCCAAGTCTGAGAAGCGGCGGCCGGTCTGGTAGCGAGGTGTGCTCTCGATAAACGGCGCTTGAGAGATGACGCCTTCCTGGTCGAGAATCTCGCGGCGCTGCTCGATGAGCGTCGGATGGCCGATGTGATAGGTCGCTTCGATGTACTCGCGAAGAGCGGACTGAATCTTGGTGATCGTCTCGGCGATGGTTGGTGCTTCTGCAGTCACTGGTTGTCCCCCTGGGTAGTCGTCATCCACAGAGTCCCGGTCACCACTGACTGGAGTTCTGCGAGTGCAGATGCCGGAATACGGTACGAGAACAAGGCGCCGCGGGACCTATCCACGGAGACTCCGGCCAGTTCAAGGTACCGCTCTACCCAACTGGGCAGCGGCGAGAAGAAGTCGACGATGTACTCGGTAATCGGCGTCGTGCCTGGAATCGGCTGGACCCGATAGCCAAGCGGCGTGTGGCGGGCCGCGTCGATGGCCGCCTGCAAGCGCCAGGCGTCATCACGCGCAGGAGACACAGCGTTGTCTAGCGGTAGGTCGAGCAACTTCTCCGGTGCCCCGTCGACCAGCCGAACAACGCACCAACGGTCGGCGCCGTACGCCTGCGGGCGCCGCCCGACGTAGTCGCCGTTGTCTCCTGATGCCGGCGCGCGCCAGCGTCCCTTGTAGTAGGTCGGCCGAGATCCGGGGTTGATGATGGTCAGCCCGTCGACGAACCCAGCTGCCGGTGAGTTGGCGAGGCGCTGCCGGAAGTGGTCGATGAAGTCTTGGGCCGCCACGATTGCGGGCTGGCCGATCCAGTGTTGAACACTGATCTTGTGCAGCCCGGCCGCCCGAAGTCTGTCTTCCGCGTCATCGCCGTCGAGCAAAACCGCCCGAATGTGAGCCTCCGCCTCGACGGCAACATCGGCCGGAACCAGCGCTGCTCCGTGCGGGCGAATGCCTGTCAGGAGAAAGCGGTTAGCTGACTTCGGCACAAAGCTTGGTGGCCCAAGGTACAACAGGCGAATCTTGCGATCTGAAGTGGCATCGGCCATCTCCAGTAGGTCGCCTCCTGAGACTAGTTGATCGATCAAGGCCATAATGTCATCGCGGGTTGGCGGCTCTGGCAGCACCGGAGTCAACGCCTCGAGCACGGCATCCGTCAAGGCTCGCGGCGTCGTCGGGCATAGGAAGGATGCGGCACGTCGCACCGAAGCGGCAACCGCCTCCGGGTAGTCCAGGCCGAAGCACTCCTCGTCCAGGCCTAAGGCTCGGACCGAGATCATGGCGACCTCGTCTACGGTGCGTGTGGCGATACCCATCAGAACCCCCTAGCCGCTAGCTCGGCTTCACCCATTAGCCGGGTGCCGACGACGGCGAATCTGGCGGCACGCAGCAGCGCTGGTGAAGCGATGACTTGCTGCATCAGATAGCCTCGCTCGACTTCCTGCCAGGACAGCACTTGGCTGGGGCGCCCCGCAAGCGACAGAAGAAATCGCGGAGCCGAGTCATGCCCTATTACCCCATTGGCTCGCAATGACCCCTGGATGACCTCGTCAAATCCCGTCAAGAGGGAGGCCGGGTCTTGCCATGCGTAGAGGCTGCGTCCGATCTTCTTCGCCAGACGCGTGTGATCATCGCTGTCTCCAACGAGAGCCTGCACCTCGTCGATCAGACCGAGGGGATCGTTCGAGTTGGCGAGTCTATTCTCAACGGCTGCCCAGCGGTTTCCACACGCTAGAGAAACCAGCGCACGGGTGATGGCTTCGAGTACGGCGTCCCGATGGTGCTGGGCGAAGATGTCACCGGGCAGGTCGGCCTCTGCCCACCGCCGGTAGTGAAACACCAGTCGAAGGAGTTCCCCCGGAGTCCGCGGCCCGGTCGGGACGTTCGGCTTAACACGAATTCCCAGCAGGTCGTTCGGTCGTGTCGGGAGCAGGATGGTGGCGGAAGCGTCGATCCCCTCTCCACCTTTCGCGGTCAGGAGACCGCCAGTCGCCGGAGCAACTACGTCGGAGTTCGGGTCGAGTTCTTCGAGGGCCACCGGTGTTTCGAAACGGTACAAGAGCACCCGTGTGCCGGGGCTGTCGGTCCGATCGATGAGGTGGGCACGGGTCTGCTCTCGTTCTCGAAGTAACTGCCACCGCAGGGGCTGGAAGCCGCGATCTGCCCGAAGTGTGGCTTGGCCGACCCCTACGCGAGATACCGTCAGCTCCAGCGACTCGGCCTGATCGAAGTTCCCGGTGAAGCGGCTGTCGTCGCGGACTTTCTTGGCGACGCCGATCCAATCGGAGTCGAGAAGCGGCAAGGTGATGGGATGCGAGATCTTGGCTAGTTCCCGGTCGGTCTCACCTCGGAGCGATATGACTAGGTCGACTCGCAGGCCATCGGGCCCCGCGATCGTGACCGCTCCAGGTGCCCAAATCTCGCTCATGGTCGGGCGGGCCGGCGATGCCAGCAACCGGATTCCCTCGCCGACCTCTGCGGCATCGCGGCGCACCTGAGGGTCGCGGATAGTCACCAGCAGCGATCCCTCGGCCAAGGTTTGCTGTGCGTCGCCAGTCAAGGTGACGTGCAACTCGTGGTCGCCCACCGCGAGATCGTCCAGGCTCAGGAGGAGTTCGCCGCTGCCCTCGGGCCATTCGAGGTTGTATCGCTCGCCGTCCAGACTCAGAGTGCAGCCCATCGGAACTTGCTCGGCGTGGATGCCGATTAGACCCGGCTCACCAGCAAGCCACTCGACGACTCCTTCACCGTCCCACGAACTTGCGACGATTCCGATTGGATGAATCGCCACGTTGGTGACCACGCTCAGCCCGGCGGCTACGAGGGCATTGGACTCTGCTGGGGTGAGTTGCTCGGGCACAACCAGTCGACTTGCCGCTGCGCCGGCCACGTCAAGCGTGATCGGATCCAGGCCAGGAGCGCCCTCACCTACCCAGCCCTCACCGTGGACGAGGTAGTAGGTGTTGTCGGGGCGGACCACTTTGCTCTTGACCTCGACCGCCAGGCCAGGTGCCCGCCGCTTGAACAACCAGACCGGACCACGAGACATCTCCACCTGGTCGCGAAGCAAGGCGTTGACATCGTTACTGCCGTCCTCGAGTTCGATGAATGATGTGTCGGGGTCGGGCCAATGAGTTAGTCGGACCTGCTGGCCCGGCGTCGCGAGACGGCCACGAGCCAAGACGATGTCTTCGGCGCCTGCCACCCGTGCGCGTCGAGTACGCAGTTCGTCGTAGACGTGGGTCAGCCGGCGGCTCAAGCTGCGGAGATCTGGCAACTGGGCATACGCGCGCCACCCCGTATCGCTACCCTGCAGGACGAGGTGCGGGTCTGTCGGGTTCGGTAGCCGGCCCCGCTGAGCGCGTGCTCCGGCGCGGGAGGCTCCAGGTTGAAAGCCGTGGGCGCGGACTCGACTCGCAGCGTTTCGGGCTCCCTGCAACCAGAACTTGGACTGGCGCTCCTGCTCCAGCCCCTCGACCAGCCGCAGCAGCGTCGAGTGCAGCAGGTAAGGTGACTCTTCATCCTCACCGGAGAGCAGCGCCGCTGCGACATGCCCGAGCAGTGACGTATTTGAGCAGAAGATGCGGAACCGCTCAGTGTAGCCCCAGGCGCGAGCCGACAACTGCTTGCCAAGGTCCTCCGGCTGCCGGAGAAGTTCGGTGGTCAATCCCATACGGAACTCGTAAAGCAACTGAGCGAGGTGGCGCTGCAGATATACCGGCAGAACGGCGTGGGTAATCGGCCAAGCGATGATCGGGAAGTTCTGTGCGAAGCCGCCGGTGGGGATAGCCCCACCGTAGTCAGAGCCGAACCTCCTGAACATCATCCGGATACGGTCCCGATCGCCGTCGACCGCCCAGCCCGGTGTGGCTTGCTCGAAACTCGGCCAGAATTCGTTGCCCTCGTAGTCGTAGCCGGACTCTGCCGCGTAGACAACGAACGGTAGCCAGTTTTGCCGCCAATACAGGGCGCTGAAACCGTGGGCGACGGCGAATCGCACGCTTGCGTTCAGCGCGTCGATGTCGGCCAGGGAAAGCCCGTGTTCGAGAGCGAACACAGGAGCTTCGGTGGAGAACGCCTGCCTCTGCTCTTTCAACTCGCTGAAGTGAGAATCGAGACGCGAGTGAAGAAGCGCGAGGGCATCTAGAGAGTTCTGTGGCCTCAACTCGGTCATCGCGTCCCCCTCCGCCGTTGATCGGAACCATATCGTGGCCGTGCCATTGGCACACAGTCTGGCGAAGGCCTCCGACACTTGCTCGTGCTCGACACCGATACAGAGTTACCAGGGTGTGACGCTGGCTTAGTTGGGCGGGCTAGATGACCAGGCATCACCTCGTCATTCAGCAGACCCACAGCGGCGTTCGTGCGTTGTGCGCCATCGACGTACAGGGACTGTGGGATCGTCGAATATGTACTACTTGTCAGAGCGCGGCCTCGCGGAGATCGATGATGGCTCAACCACAGTGACGACTAGTTGGGAAACCGGAGTCCAGAGGCTCTTCAGTCTGAAACGGAGTCATGCCGAGGCCCGGACCCCGAGCTCAGCGGAACGAGTTGAGCAGGCTCTGCGCCGGGCCCGTCGCCTCCGTCCAGTGCACCGCCATCTGCTTGATCCGGTCTGCGCGGGTCAACTGATTGATGTGACTATCGCCCATTTGGACGTGGGGGTCATGCCCTTCGCTTATTTGGGAGAGCACGTGGATGGCCCGTATGGCGAATGGGTCAAGACGTTCTGGGGTCATGGGTTCGCCGACCGCTACGAAGTGATGTTGCTGGGATCCCTGGACAACGTTCGAGGGAGCGTGTGGGCGGATCCAACGAAGGAGGCGTTGATGAAGATTGGCCACAATTATCCGTCAGATCCTTCCACTCTCTCAGAGCTTGTAGCGTCGGAGCTGCAACTCCAAGGGGCGGATGTCGCTGGCCATGTCTCCTCGGTGCAGCGGTGGGAACCCGTTGAGCCGGGCCAAGCCGCGGTATTCGCGAGGGAGCAGACCTCACGAGCCGAATGTCACAAGGTCGCCATCGACGGTCACACGATGGACTGGAGACGGCAGCGGCCCATCGCTCGGGCGAAAGTTGTTGGCGTAGTCGCCGACGTTGACCGGTCAGAGCAGGCATTACTCGTGCGACCGGTTCTTGTCGTTGACCGGTCGTGAAAGGAAGCCGTCCCCTAGGGGAACAACGGCAGACTGCGTAGTTGGCGGTTGGATCTGCTATTGACGCCGGTGGCATCCGAGATGTCTGGTCGTGGTGGCCGGACTGGAAGGATGAGAAGACTTCAGCCGCTGGCTGCAGACTCGCCCTCTCCGCGTCGACGACTTGACTCGTCCGCCGTGCGGGAAATCAGCCCGATGGAATCGAACGTCGACACGATGAGGGAGTTCTCCCGACCCTGAGTCGCATTGAGTACCTGCGTAAGTAGCATGACGTTGTCGTCGGCAGTGTCTGACGCTTCGCGTAGCGCCTGAGCGAGTTCGTCGGCGCTGAGAGTAACGAGAGACTCGAGCTCGCCTGCTGATATCACCCCGACAGGGAACTCGGCCTCGACGAGCCGCTCTCGCACGAACCAGTTCTCGTTGATGTAGAACGGCTCCATTGTGACGACGAGCCCAACCCGCGGCTTTCCCGGATCGATCTTGGGGTTGAGTGCGGCGATGGTATCAATGTTGCGGTGCGATTCGTTGAGCTGGCCGATGCCGTGTCCAGTGCTATCGGCGATTACGTCGACCCAGCGGTCGCTGCCGATTCTCAAGCTCTCGATTGGCTGGCGCGACTTGCATTCGATGAGAACGAGCAGGCCCGGGAGATCGAGGAACCAGTCACACGAGTCGATCGACGAATGGGTTGGGCCATAACGAAGTTCGGGGATCACCTCACGACGCTGAGTGATTAGCTCTAGCTGGCGCCCGACGTAGTGCTGGAACACATGCCCGAGCTCGTCAGGAAATCCTTTCCCGAGCTTTTCGAAACCAAGGTGGTAGATCGACGCCGGCGAAGCTTTCGCGACGATTGCCTGTACCCATGGCGCGAGTGGAAACTCAGCCACGCCGTCGATGAATGGTCGGCTCATTAGCGGGTTGAAGGCGTACTTTTTCTGGGGCGACGTCGCCTTGTCTTGCCAGCGGCGGTTGACGGACTTGAAGTCGTTCGGCGTTGTGAGGAGGTGCTCGGTGAACGTCTTTCGCACTGCGTCGAATGAGAAGACGTGCTCAAGGCCCTTGTAGCCCGGTCCATCGAGCAACTCGAGGGAGAACGCCCCGTTCCTCTGCTGAGTCTCGACCCAGATGATGAAGATCGATTCGACGTACTCGTCGAGCGTGAGACCGGTGATCGACTCAAACCATCCCGGCACCATCGCTTTCGGAGTGAAGCCAGACGGGACTTCGCTTGCACTTCCGAAGAGCAGGAGTGTCCGACTGATCAGGTCAAAGGGAGACCGCTGTCTCGGGAACTGCTCGAAAATCATGCGGGGAAGGATCTGCGCAAGTCGCTCCGACGGATTTGCGCGCGCAACCTCGCCTTCATCGATGAGGAGCGCATTCATGTTGCACAATCGCAGAAGCGTCTGTCCATCGGCCTCGGGCCTCTTAAACCCGCCCCAGGCGAGGGCTGTGCGAGCGACATCGGCGACGTTCCAGTCGACGAGTCCCTTCGCCTTCAACTCGTCGGTGACCTCGCCGCGGGACAACGCCGCGGTGGCCTCGGCGCACCTCGCTAGCAGGCTGTCGCGGTCTTCCTTTCTTACCGCCGCCTTATATTCATCCCACGTTGGGGGGTTCCTCATCTTTCGCGGTATATGCATTCTCGGGTCCCACCTGATGAGTATCGAAGGCCGCGGTGTTACTCCAATGCACCTTCGGTGCCTGTACACGACGCCCCTAAACGCGCATCGCCCACCGAGGACCTCTGCGCAGCTGATTACCCCTGACTCGGCATCCTCGCTAACGCTGATAACCAAGGGTTCGAAGTAGTTCGCCCAATGCTTCTCGTGGGGTGTCGCGCGCTTCGGTGGTCGTCGCAGACAAGGAGGAATCGATCGATCGACTCCTGCCTACCCAGCCCCCTGGACCCACCGAGATTGAGCCGATTTCGACTCCATTAGTTCCGATGATCGTGTACTCGCCGGTTGCCTCCAGGAATGTCGCGACGTACGCGCCGTCTCGAAGTTCAATTTCAAATCGCCGCCAAATCTCCATCGCCTGTGGGTACTCGTGGACACTGAACTCGTTGATTTTGAGTCGGCGCCTCTCGCTGACCCAGTCGCGGACAGCACGCTGGACGTCCCGGGTGCTCTGACTTCCATCGAGATGAACCTTTATCCGGTTGGTCCGAGGGTCGACCTCGAAGGAAACACCGTCATCCGGAGCATCTTCCTCGCCTGCGGCCGCGAGCCACTCATCAAGCAACTCGAGAAGGCGATTCTCGTTGCCCGCCGCAATGGCAGTTACCCGGGTCGGGCTGTACTCGATACTCATGGCCACGATGCTAGCTGAGCTCGCCCAGCGGAAGGGCCCCACGGTGGCAGGCGTGTGGCTTCGGTTGCAAGGGTGATCGCAAGGAATTGGGATCTGTGATGCACGCGACCGACTTCATCATCGCTCGATGCCCAGAATCGGATCCACGACTGAGACAGTGGGTCGGCCGTTGAAGCCGATCCACACGGCTGACGCGAAGGGCTCTCACGACTCCTGAGCTGGTGTGCTTCGCCGGTGACGTTGATTCGCAAGGCGACACCGGCGAAGGGTAAGTCCGACCGTGACGTCAGTTGCCGAGATTCTGACAACTGTCATGAGACAAGTCATTCCATTTGCCGTCTGCGGCTGCCCCGGAAATCCGCGGGAGCTGCGTCTCAACTCACGACAACTTTCGTGAGATCGGACAAGGTTGTCCGTTCTCACTCGAGCTGTCGTGTTCTCACTCGAGTTATCGGGAGTCTCATTCGACCTGTCGTCTTCTCATTCGACCTGTCGAACCACGGCGTGTCCGGGCGGTCGGTGGGTTGGGGGCGCAGCTCGCGTGCAAGTCCGGACCGTATCACGGATGCGCCCAAGGCCACCGGGCCGGTCGGGAGGTCCGTTGTGACTCTGACCACTGATTTGGCTCGAACGCGGTTGGGTGGGTTCGGGTGGAGGCTGCAGGGGACGGCATGCGGCGGCTCGTGATTGATCCGCCGCCGCGTGCCGGCGGGCCTTCCGAACGGATGGACCCTGCGGGCGAGACGCTACGTCTGGCACGCGCCTGCAGCGCAGCACCGATCCGAAACCGATCGTGCCGGTGGAGGCGAGGGGGCCACCGACCGCCTCCACTACAGCGCGCCGATCGGCCCGCTGAGGCCGAGGATCGAGCGCTGAGCTGTGGAGAGGTCCGGGGATTCTCGGGCCTCGCTCACATCCGGCCAGACTCATCGACCGGCGCTGCGACGCCGCGGCGTCGGGGACTTGTCGATCCGAGGGCAGCCTCTCGACGAGCTGTGCAGCGAGCGGCGAGGTGCAACCGTTCAGGGCTGCTGGATGAACGCGAGGATGTCCCGGTTGAGGGTTTCGGCGTCGGTGGTGAGCATGCCGTGCGAGAGTCCTTCATAGACCTTGAGGGTGGCGTCGTGGAGCAGCTCGGCCTGCTTGAGCGCGGCATCCTGGTAAGGGACGACCTGGTCGTCGTCGCCCTGCAGGACGAGCACGGGGACGGTGATCGCTTTGAGGTCGGCGGTCTGGTCGGTCTCGGCGAACGCTTTGATGCCCTCGTAGTGAGCAAGCGCGCTGCCGGTCATGCCCTGGCGGACCCAGTTCGCGATGATCGGCTGGGACCGCTCGGCGCCGTCGCGGTTGAAGCCGTAGAACGGGCCCGAGGCGACGGCGGTGAAGAACTCAGCGCGGTTGGCGGCGAGGGCTTCGCGGAAGCCGTCGAAGACGGCGATGGGGACACCGTCGGGGTGTTCTTCGGTCTGGACCATGAGCGGGGGGACGGCTGCGACGAGGACGGTCTTGGCGACGCGGCCCTGCGGCTGGCCGTACTTGGCGACATATCGGGCGACCTGTCCGCCACCCGTGGAGTGCCCGACGTGGATGACGTTCTGCAGGTCGAGGTGGCGGACGACGACGTCGACATCGCTGGCGTAGTGGTCCATGTCGTGCCCCGTGCCGGCGTCGGAGGAGCGCCCGTGGCCGCGCCGGTCGCTGGCGATGACGCGGAACCCCTTGGCGAGGAAGTAGAGGATCTGCGCGTCCCAGTCGTCGGACGACAGCGGCCATCCGTGGTGGAACATGATCGGCTGGGCGTCACGGGGGCCGAAGTCCTTGTAGAAGATGCTGGTGTTGTCCTGGACGGTGATGTACGGCATGGTGCTCTCCTTCGATGCGCCGCCTGGGTGTCGAGGCGGCAGGCGTTGCGTCGCAACGGCATGCTGCGACGATCTCGGTGTCGGGTGGGCAGCGAGGTGGGACGGACCTGCGGCGCCGGTTGTCGCCGGTGGGCGCGCGCATGCGGTCGATCGTTCGGCCGCATGCGGCGCGCCGTGGTGGTGCTGGTCGGGTCCTGCGGAGAGCCTCGTGGGAGGCTCGGGTTCCCGCTCAGTGGATGACGGCGAGAAGGTTCTTCTCGGTGCGGTCGACGATTCCGAGGAAGGTCTGATCGTCATCGTAGGCGCGGGCCAGGATCAGCCCGCCCTGGATGGCGGCGACCGCGTCCAGCGCACGGTCTGCCGATTCCTGGGATGAAAGGCCGGCGGCACGGAGCACGCCAGCGAGGGCGTCGACCCAATCGGTGAAGTAGGTTCTCACCGACTTGGCGAAGGTCTCCTGCTCTTCCCCCAACGTCATCGCAGCGAACAAGCACACGCGTTCACGGGAGATGAAGTACCCGGCGACCTCCCGCGACATGTCCGCGATCGCCTGTTGGGGATCGGTCGCGGTGCGGAGAGGAACGAAGATCTTCTCTTCGAACCAGTCGCTGACCTGGTCGAGGACAGCGCGGGCCATGTCCGTCTTCCCCTCGGGGAAGAAGTGGTAGAGGCTTCCGCGGCCGACGCCGGTCTCCTGCTGGATGAAGGACAGGGAACCACCCTCGAAGCCCCGCTTACGGAACACGCCGGCGAGGGCGAGGACCACGTCGGACCGGTCGAGGACGGTTCTGGCCATCAGAGACCGAGCTCGCTCAGGCTGGGGTGGTCGGCGGGACGGGGGCCGGAGTTGTCCCAGAAGAACTTGCGGTCGGACTCGTCGATCTCGACGTCGTTGATGCTCGCGTGGCGGTGCGTCATGAGGCCGTCCTTGTCGAAGTGCCAGTTCTCGTTGCCGAAGGCGCGGAACCACTGGCCCGAAGCATCGTGGTACTCGTAGGCGAATCGCACGGCGATCACATCGCCAGTGTAGGCCCACAGCTCCTTGATGAGCCGGTAGTCGAGCTCGCGCTCCCACTTGCCGGAAAGGAACTCGATGATGGCCGGGCGACCCTGCACGAAGGTGGAACGGTTCCGCCACCAGCTGTCCTCGCTGTAGGCGAGAGCGATGCGCTCCGGATCACGAGTGTTCCAGCCGTCTTCGGCGGCGCGGACCTTCTGGATGGCGGTCTCTTCGGTGAACGGGGGAAGGGGCGGACGGGACATGATGACTCCTAGTTTGAGGTTTTGTCTGTACCGATCGGTTCAGACTGTACTCAAAGGTACAGAGTGGGGCCATGTGTGTCAACTCGGAATCCGAAAACCTCATCCGGAACGCGAAGCCGAAATTCGTTCGCACCAGAGCCCCGAAAACGAAGCTCGCATCATGCGCATGATCCGGGGACCCGAGTGGCGTCGGCATAATCCACAGCGCCTGCTATCTACACCGGGAAGCTCTCGCCGAACGGTACTAACAACGACCTGTCGGCGGCCGTACGAATCACAATGGGCAGCGACGCACAGGCGTCTCGGTCCCGGATAACTGCGACTCGTGGGGCGATGAAACGCCAGGGTGCCAGCGCCCACGGCAGCTCTGGCGCTCTCCCGTCTTCCTTGCTCCGATGCGACCGTGGATGGATCCCGCATCATTGTCTTCTTGGGGCCGACGCGTGGGACCGTGGAAGTACTCACCACATAGCGATCATCTTGCTCCTGTCTCTTGGTAACGGGTTTCCGTGGCGACTAGCAGGCTGAATAGGGTGAATGACATCGGTGTACTTTTTTTACGGCAGTGCCGAGCATCCGATCGAGATCGACGACGTGACTCTGGCGCATCTCAAGGTCGTGATCGCGACGAAACTGCGCCGCAATGAGAGCTTCACGTTGTCCTGGGCGCATGATGACGATCAGCCGCGCGGTCGCTCTACGCTGTGGCTGCATCCGTCGATCCAGTTGCGGTTTGAGTTCAACGAGCCGAATCCGCCCGAGCTAGAGCCGGCAAGAATCCAGGCGTACGCGAACTCCGCGAATACGTCCGGCGGCATCCTCATTCCGGAGGAGCACAATCTTAGATCGCATGGCGTGCCCGCTACTGCGGGTGTGTAGAGGCTTTGCCTTGCAGCGTTAGCGACGGAGTCCGCACCGGGCTCACCTCGTGATTGCGACGCATCATCGACGCCAGTGCACGCGCGCGCGGCATCGATCCCGACCCCGCCACCTGGCAATAGGAGTCGCAAGTTACGCCGCTGCGCATAGCAGCCGGCATCTCCGTCGGGAGGGCACGGGTGCGTTCACATTCGCGAGGCGCTGGCTGGAGAGCATGACCGACCCCATGAGAGTGCACCACGGCGATGGCTGGTAGCCACCGCGAGATCCGCGGATTCACGCGTGTATAGTGCCGCAACGTCGGACAACTCCCGTGAGATCGGACAAGTCAGCGCAGGATCGGAACCCGCCGCACGATCGGCAGGCGCTGCCAGGGCGCGTCGAGGCTCGCCATGCGTGCGGCGGGCGTGATGGCGAGCGCGATCAGGACCAGGGCGTAGACCAGGTGCTCGTCGATGATCGGGTTGGTGGCGCTCTGCCACACCGCGAGTCGCAGCAGCACCATGAGGGCCACGCCCGAGACCGTCGCGATCCGGGTGGCGATCCCGAGGAGGAGAGCGATGCCGACGCCGCCCATGCCGAGCATGAACAGCCAGTCGATCACGACGTTGCCCGCCAGTCCGTGGAACAGAGGGGACAGCGGGCCCTGAGTCCCGAACTGCAGGAATCCGGTCGTCGGTGATGCGCCGTGGATCCAGGCGGCGGCGCCGAAGAGGTCTACGGCTCCGGTCTTGGGGTCTCGGCCCGTGCTGAATCCGAGGGCGAACGTCTTGTCGAGGAAGGCCCACAAGAACACCAGCGCCATCGTGATACGCAGGACGGGCCACACCAGGCGGAGGGGCGATGCGGTTTCGCCGGAGGGCGTGCGAGGCCGACTCTCCGTCTCCGCGGCAGGGGCGTCGGTCATCTGGTCGTCAGTCGCGTTCATCGTCTTCATCTCCATCGCTCGGCGCGCACGGGGGACGGAGGCCCCCCGTGTGGACCACGAGGCGAGGAGACGGCAGGTTCACGGGATCCGGGAACTCGCCGGTCAGTGACAGGATCTGCCCGTGTCACCCGGCGGATCCTGTCCGGCGGCCGAGATGATCAGGATCCGGCTGCGGCTCCCGTGCGGAGTGTGAGCAGCTCGATCGCCGACGCCACGCCGCGCGCCGCTTCGGCGGCATCGATCCGCGCCAGGGCGAAGGCCGCGACGACGCTGCTGGTGATCGCGGTGACCAGCCGCTCGCGACCTTCCGCATCGAGGCGAGGGTCGTGCGCCTCCACGCCGCGGGCGAAGGCGTCGTGGAGCTCTGCGCGATAGTCGGCGATCACGCGGGCGACCTTCGGTTCCTGCGCGATCGGGGCGCCGGCGGCGTTCACGAGGAGGCAGCCGTGCGACGCGGGCATCGAGGTCAGGGTGCCGAACGCGTCGTGCAGGCCCTGCAGGTAGACGATGATCGCGTCGGGCTCGACGCTCTCGCCGGACAGGGGCTGCAGTCGCGGGCGGACGACCTCATCGAGGTAGCTCTGCACGGCGGCGTCGAACAGTCCGCGCTTCGAGCCGAACGCGTTGTAGATGCTGGAGCGGCTGAGGCCTGTCGCGGACTCGAGCTCGGGGATCGAGGCGCTCTCATAGCCGACCGACCAGAACAGCGTGCGTGCCGCGCGCACGACCGTGTCGCGGTCGAAGCTCTGCGTGCGTGCCATGGGCGCTCCTTTTGTGTAACGGTCGGTCTAGTATATATTGGACAGGTCGTTACAGAAAAGGTTTCACGCAGAGGAGTCCCTCCATGGTGGTCGCAGGTCTGATCTTCGCCGGAGTCGCGGCGCTCGTGCACGTCTACATCTTCGTCATGGAGTCGCTGGCGTGGACCACGCCCCGTGTGCGCGCGACGTTCGGCACGAGCGAGGAGGAAGCGCTCGCGACGAAGTCGATGGCGTTCAACCAGGGCTTCTACAACCTCTTCCTCGCGATCGCCGTCCTGGTGGGCATCGTCTTCTTCGCCGCCGGGGCGCCCGCCGTCGGCGCGACCCTCGTCTTCGTCGGGGCAGGATCGATGGCCGCTGCGGCGCTCGTGCTGCTGCTCTCCAGCCCCGACAAGCGGGCCGCAGCGCTGAAGCAGGGCGTCATCCCCGCGATCGCCGTCATCATTCTGGCCGTCGGCATCACGCTCTGACCGACCACTGACCCGCATACCCATCCCTCACGAAGGAGTTCCATGTCCACTGCCCTGAGCACCCAGATCCAGCTCGCGAAGCGCCCGGTCGGCTGGCCGACGCCTGACGACTTCCAGACCGCGGAGGTGGTCTACGAGGCACCCGCCGCCGGCGAGGTGCGCGTGCGCAACGAGTTCGTCTCCGTCGATCCGTACATGCGGGGGCGCATGAACGACGTCCGCAGCTACGTCCCGCCCTTCGCCTTGGGTGAGACCATCACCGGAGGCGCGATCGGCCGCGTGGTCGCGTCGGAGGCTCCCGAGCTCCCGGTCGGCACGGTCGTGCTGCACCAGCACGGGTGGGCCGACGTGGTGCAGGCTGATGCATCGACGTTCCGCGCCGTGCCCGACGTGCCCGGCCTCTCGTCCTCATTGCGCCTGCACATCCTCGGCATGACGGGCCTCACCGCGTACGTCGGTCTCACCGCGATCGCCGGGCTGAAGCCGGGCGACACCGTGTTCGTCTCCGGCGCGGCCGGCGCGGTCGGCACGGCGGTCGGCCAGATCGCCAAACTGCTCGGCGCCGGGCGGGTCATCGGTTCTGCGGGCACGCCCGAGAAGGTCGCGCTGCTGACGGAGAAGTACGGCTACGACGTCGCCTTCAACTACAAGGACGGCGACGTGCGCGCCCAGCTCGCGGCCGCGGCGCCGGAGGGCATCGACGTGTTCTTCGACAACGTGGGCGGGGATCACCTCGAGGCGGCGCTCGACGCGTTCAACGACGGCGGCCGCGCGGCCCTGTGCGGCGCGATCGCCGGCTACAACACGACCGACCGCACCCCGGGGCCGGACAACATGGCGAACATCATCACCCGTGCCCTGACCTTGAAGGGCTTCACCCTCGCGGCGTACCTCGGCTTGGCGCCGGAGTTCCAGGAGAAGATGTCAGCCTGGTTCGCCGAGGGGAAGATCGCGTACGACGAGACGATCGTCGACGGCATCGAGAACACCGTCGACGCGTTCCTCGACATGATGCGCGGCGCCAACACGGGCAAGATGCTCGTGCGCGTCGCTCCTGCGGAGGCCGCAGGCGAGCGCGCCTGAGCGCACCGAGTGACGCGGAAGCGGCGGGGGCCCGAAACCCCCGCCGCTTCCGCGTCACTCCGCGAAGAACGAGAGGATGCCGTCGTCCCGGGGCGGAGACCACGCCATCGCTCGCGACGGAGCGTTCAGTCGTGCCTCTCCACGGACGCCGGCGTGAAGTGCAGCGCGTCGCGGTCGAGCCGGGTCTGCAACCGGTGCAGCGTGGCGTCGCTGATCGCGCCGTCGTTGCGGAGGCGGATCACGACGTCGCGGGTGTGGTCGACGAGGGCGAGGCTCAGCGCGGCGTAGTCGTGGTCCAGGTCGCGCCGGGTGCTGCGTCCGGGTTCCGGTGAGGCGTCGATCCGCTCGAGCCGTTCCCGGTACTCGTTCACGACCCGTTCGCGGACGTGGTCCGGGGCGTCGATCCCCTGAGCGAGTGACGGCGTCGCCTTGATCGCCGAGCGCAGCGCGGTCCGGTGCGCGCGGGTGAACTCCGCGGTCACCATCGAGTCGGGCTCGAGGCGCGCCCAGCGGATCACGGCAGGCAGGAGCATCCCCTGCGCGAGGATCGTGAGGACCACGACCCCGGTCGCGACGAAGATGATCTCGGCGCGACCCGGCATCGCCGCGGGCACGGCGAGCGCGACGGCCAGGGAGATCGCCCCACGGAACCCCGCGACGGTCGACACGACCCTGGCACGATGCGTCATCCGCTTCCTGCGCTGGGCGGGGCTGCGGTCCACGAGCCGGATCCCCCAGGTGGTGATCATCTGGAAAGCGAAACGGATGAGCAGGATCGCGATCCAGATCAGCACGCACAGCAGGAGCAGCAGGGGGATGCTCTCCACCGGCACCGAACGCATCGCGGACTGCGCTTCGATCCCGATCAGGACGAACAGCGCGCCGTTCAGCGTCGTGGTGGCGAGCGGCCAGAAGCCGTCCCGCTGCTGCCGGGACTGCGGGGTGCCGGAGCGCGGACCGGTGCGACTCAGATACAGCCCCGCGACGACCACGGCGATGACGCCGGAGGCGTGGATCTGCTCGGCTGCGAGGAATGCGGCGAACGGCACCAGCACCAGCGCGGCGTTATGCAGGAGCGGGTCGTGCAGGCGCCGGAGCACGACGGTTCCCAGCAGGCCACCGAGGAGGCCGACCAGGGCCCCGCCGCCGTATGCCACGCCGACGAGGGCCGCGATCTCTCCCGCGGAGTAGTGCGCGCCGCTCGCGGCCAGCCCGATCACGATCGTGTAGATGACCAGCGCGGTGCCGTCGTTGACCAGGCTCTCGGCCCGCAGCTGGACGATGTTGCGGTGCGGGAGCGCACGGGCGAGGGCGCCCACGGCGGTGGCATCGGTGGGCGCGAGCGCGGCGCCGAGGACGAGTGCGGGCAGCCATCCCCACCCGAAGGCCACGCCGATGCCCGCCGTGCCGAAGGTCGTGGCGACCACCAGCAGCGTGCTCAGCAGCAGGATGACCCGCAGATCCCGGCGGACTTCGCGCAGCGGCGTCATCAGCGCCTCCCAGAACAGCAGCGCCGGCAGGAACAGCACGAGCACCGCGTCGGAGGGGAGGTGGATGTCGCGCACCGCCGGGATGAACCCGACGAGCAGCCCGAGCAGCAGCTGGAGCAGCGGTGCGGGAACGTGAAGACGTGGTGCCGCCCAGGATGCGCCCACGACGAGGGAGCCGACCAGAACGAAGGTGATGAGGGGATCCATGAGCAGTCCTCTCGGGAGACGGGACGATGCGGCGAAACAGGATCCCGCCATCGCGACGCCGACTCGAGGAGCTTCGCCATGTCCAGGGTGGCATCCCCGTGTTTCCAGTCCGTTGCGGGCAGGGGAGGGAGCGGTTTCGCGCGCACTCCACAGCGTGCCCCCGCAGCACCTCACAGTCGCTCGCCCGGCAGGAGAGGACTTCGACACGCAGACGTTACGGCGCACACGACAGCCGGAAACACGGGCTTTCTAGCGTGATCGCACACGCACTCCTAGGAGGTCCGCATGACCGGCATCGCCACGAACACCACGTCCACCCACACGGCGCAGGGCTCCGCGACGGGGTCCGCCCTCGGATTCCTGCCGGGGCGATGGATCTCGGGGTGGAATGCGGAGGACGGTGAGCAGTGGCGCACTGCGGGCTCCGCGATCGCGCAGCGGAACCTGCGCTGGTCGATCTTCGCGGAGTTCCTCGGCTTCGTGGTCTGGCAGTTGTGGTCGATCGTGGTGGTAGCGCTGCCGGCCGCCGGATTCCACTTCACGGTCTCGGAGACGTTCTGGCTGATCTCGATCCCGAGTCTGGTGGGGGCGACCTTGCGCTTCCCCTACACGTTCATGGTGCCGCGCTTCGGCGGGCGCAACTGGACGGTGGTGTCGGCGCTTCTCCTGCTGATCCCCGCGCTCGGACTCGCGCTGTGCGTGTCGAACCCTGACACGCCGTTCCCCGTGATGCTGGCTGTCGCCGCGCTCGCCGGCCTCGGCGGCGGCAACTTCGCGAGCTCGATGGCGAACATCACCTATTTCTACCCGCAGCGGCAGAAGGGCTGGGCGCTCGGGCTCAACGCCGCCGGCGGCAACCTCGGCGCCGCGGTGGCCCAGTTCGCCGTGCCGATCGTGATCACCCTGGGAGCCGGCGCGACCCTGCATCTGCCGCTCGCGGGCCTCATCTGGGTGCCGCTCATCCTGATCGCGGCCCTGGGCGCCTGGCGCCGGATGGACAATCTCACCAACGCCCGCTCCGACATCGCGGCGTCGCTCGCCGCGCTCCGCTACCCGGAGCTGTGGCTCATGGCGCTGCTGTACATCGGCACGTTCGGATCCTTCATCGGCTTTTCCGCGGTGTTCCCGAAGCTCATCGCCGACCAGTTCCCGGCGTTCACCGCCTTCCCCGTCGGGGGTGCGATGCTCTCGCTCGCGTTCGTCGGGGCGCTGGTCGGATCCCTCGCGCGTCCCTTCGGCGGACGGCTGGCCGACCGGTTCGGCGGCAGCGCGGTGACGATCGCGGCCTTCGCGGTCATGGCGCTCGGCGCCCTCGCCGTGGTGCTCACCCTTCCGCTGCACTCGTTCTGGCTGTTCCTCGGCTTCTTCCTGCTCCTTTTCGTCGCGAGCGGCGCGGGCAACGGCGCGACGTACCGGATGATCCCGACTTTGTTCGCGCTGCGGTCCGGCGCAGACGGGCACTCCTCGTCCGGCGACGCCGCGACCCAGCGCGCCGCGGCTGCCGCACTGGGGATCGTCTCCGCGATCGGCGCCTACGGCGGGTTCCTCATCCCGCAGGCGCTCGGGCTGTCCAAGGCGGCGACCGGAGGGTACGCGGCCGGCCTCGGCTGGTTCGTGGTCGCCTACGTCGTGCTGTGCGGAGTCACGAGCGCCGTGCTGCTGCGCGGACGCCGCCGCGGAGCGCGGATCTGAGGCGGCGGCGATGACCGGGTCCCCTCCCTCGACGGCCCTCGCCCCTCCCGCCGCGGCGGACACGCACTGCCCGTACTGTGCGTTGCAGTGCGCCATGAGGCTGACACCGGATCCGGCCGGTATCGCCCCGGTGCAGGTGGAGGGGCGCACGTTCCCGACGAACCGAGGCGGTCTGTGCAAGAAAGGGTGGACCTCGGCCGCCCTGCTCGACTCCCCGGAACGGCTCACCGCCCCGCTGATCCGCGACGCCGGTGTTCTGCGCCCAGCGAGCTGGGGCGAGGCGCTGGAACGGATCGCCTCGTCGATCCGAGCGATCCGCGCGGCCGACGGACCCGACGCGGTCGCGGTGTTCGGCGGCGGCGGTCTCACCAACGAGAAGGCGTACCTGCTCGGCAAGTTCGCCCGCGTGGCGCTGGGCACCTCCCGCATCGACTACAACGGCCGGTTCTGCATGTCGTCCGCCGCGGCGGCGGGGAACCGGGCCTTCGGGATCGACCGCGGCCTGCCCTTCCCCGTCTCCGACCTGGACGACGCCGATACGATCCTGCTGCTCGGCTCGAACGTCGCCGCGACCATGCCGCCGCTGCTCTCGCACTTCGCGGGTGCCCGCGCCGCCGGTGGCCTCATCGTCGTGGATCCGCGCCGTTCGCAGACCGCCGAACTCACCGCGGACGGCGCAGGGTCGCATCTGCAGCCTGCGCCCGGCACCGACCTCGTGCTGCTGCTCGGCCTGACCCACCTCGTGCTGGCGGATGGGCTCGCCGACCGCGGCTATCTCGAAGACCGCACCGTCGGAATCGACGCACTGCGGCGCAGCGTCGCGCCGTGGTGGCCGGAGCGGGTGCAGGCGGCGACGGGGATCCCGGTCGCGGCGTTGCGGGCGACCGCGCACCGGCTCGCGCGTGGCCGCGGCACCTACATCCTCACCGGGCGGGGCGTCGAGCAGCACGTCGACGGCACCGACACGGCCACCGCAGCCATCAACCTCGCGCTCGTGCTCGGACTGCCCGGCAGGCCGGACTCGGGCTACGGCACTCTCACCGGCCAGGGCAACGGCCAGGGCGGCCGCGAGCACGGGCAGAAGAGCGACCAGCTGCCGGGCTACCGCAAGATCGCCGACCCCGCGGCCCGGGCGGCCGTGGCCACGGTCTGGGGCGTGGATCCGGACAGCCTGCCCGGGCCGGGTGTCCCGGCCGTGCAGCTGCTGGGCATGCTCGGCCAGCCGGGCGGCGTGCGCGCCCTGCTCGTGCACGGCGCGAACGTGGTGGTCTCCGGACCGGACGCGCATGCGGTGACGACGGGGCTGCGCGCCCTCGACCTGCTCGTCGTCTGCGACTTCGTGCTCTCGGAGACCGCTGCGCTCGCCGACGTGGTGCTCCCGGTCACCCAGTGGGCCGAGGAAGAGGGCACCCTGACGACGCTCGAGGGGCGGATCATCCGCCGCCGCCGTGCCCTGGCGCCGCCGGCCGGGGTGCGCAGCGAGCTGGAGATCCTCGCCGACCTCGCCGTCCGGCTGGGTGCGCCGTCGGAGTGGCCGACGGATCCGGCGGTCGTGTTCGCGGAGCTCGCCCGCGCGTCCGCCGGCGGGATCGCGGACTACTCGGGACTCAGCCACGCGCTCCTCGATGCGCAGCTCGCTGCGGGCGTCGCCGCGCATTGGCCGTACCCCGCGGGTTCGGTCGGCACGCCGCGACTGTTCGCCGAGCGGTTCGCCCACCCGGACGGCCGGGCGCGGCTGGTGCCGGTGCGGCCGCAGGACCGCGCTGAGGAGGTGCTCGACGAGGAGCCTGGCGATGGCCGGGCGGGAGGCAAGCAGCCTCGCTCTGCGCTCCTCGCGCTCATCACCGGGCGCCTGCTCGAGCACTACCAGTCCGGTGCACAGACTCGGCGGGTCGCCGAGCTGAGCGACGCCCAGCCACGCGCCCGCGCCGAACTGCACCCCGCGACGGCCGCCCGGCTCGGCATCGCGGACGGGGATCCGGTCGTGGTCCGAAATCGTCGAGGACGCGTCGTGGCGGACGCTCTGCTGACCGAGCGGATCCGCCTCGACACGGTGTTCCTGCCGTTCCACTTCGCGGACGAGGAATCCGCCAACCTGCTGACCGCTGCGGTGACGGATCCGATCTCGGGCATGCCGGAGTTCAAGCGCACCATGGTGGTCGTCACCCCGGCGGTCGGGGAGAACGGAGTCGCATCCGTGAACGTCGAGCAGGTGCCGGCATGACCGCCCCGTTGCGGATCGTGCTGATCGGGTACGGACCGGTCGGTGCCCGCTTCGTCGAGGAGATGCTGCCCGCGGTGACCGCGGGGCGGGTGTCGCTCACGGTGCTGGGAGCGGAAGCCGACGATGCGTACAACCGCGTGCTGCTGGCCGAGTACGCCGTGGGCGCGACCTCACGGGAGCGCCTCGAGATCGCGGATACCGCGGCGGCGCGCACGGCCGGGGTGCGGATCAGGCTCGACGAGACCGCGATCGCCATCGACCGTGCCGCACGCCGCGTGCGGACTTCGGCGGGCGACGAGCTCGCCTGGGACCGGCTCGTGCTCGCGACGGGCGCGCGTGCCAACGTGCCGACCCTGGCCGGGCTGGAGCACACCAGGCACGAGCGCGGCGCCGCGCCGGTGCCGGGCCGCGACGGCGGACGCCGGGCGCTGCCCGCGGGCGTGCTCGCGCTGCGCGACGTGGCCGACGCGGAGGCGGTCGCGCCGGTGGTCGCCGGGGGCGGAGCGATCGTCGTGCTCGGCGCGGGGGTGCTCGGCATGGAGTTCGCGCTGCTCGCGGCCGAGCACGGAGCGAGGGTCACCGTGGTGCACCACGGTGCGACTCCGATGGCCCGCAACCTCGACGAGACCGGTGGGCGGATGCTCGCGCGTGCCGCCCGCGCGGCAGGCCTGCGGATGGCGGCGCACGCGCGCGCCGAGACCGTCGAGCTCAGGGACACCCCGGCGGGGCCGGTGTTCGACGGCATCGTGTGCGCCGACGGCACCTACTTGCGCGGGGACCTTCTCGTGCTGTCCTGCGGCGTCGCGCCCCGTGTCGAGCTCGCGCTCGGCACCGGCCTGGCGTGCGCGACGGGCGTGCTCGTCGACGCGGATCTGCGCAGCTGGACGGATCCGGACGTGTTCGCGATCGGCGACTGCGCGCAGATCGCGGATCCCGGTGAGGCCGACGCCACGGGACACGTGCCGGGGGCGCCGAGCGGTCTGATCGGGCCAGGGTGGCGGCAGGCCGCGGCCGTCGCGAGCCGGATCCGCGCCGAGGCGGCCGGGTTCGCGGCCGGCGCGCAGGCGAGCGTCGCGCGACACGAGCGCCCGACCGCGCTCATGCTCAAGGCGACCGGGATCGACGTCGTGTCGGGCGGGGCGTATGCGGCGGAGCCGTGGGACGCCGACGCCGAAGTCAGCGTGTGGGTCGACCCGGCCCGGGGCGCGTACCTGAAGACCGTCGTCCGCGACGGCGTGCTCGCCGGATTCGTCTCGGTCGGCCTGCCGCGGGCCGGTGCCGAGCTCACCCTGCGATACGAGCAGGGAGCGGTCCTCGTCGCGGATCCGGCCGCTCTGCTGCGGCTCGACGCGCCCGATACCGGCGCGGCCGTGACCTCAGACGACCCGCTCGGACCGGACGCCACGGTGTGCTGGTGCAACGGTGTGACGGCGGGCCGTATCGCCGACGCCGTGGCCGACGGCTGCGGCACCGTCGAGGAGGTCGGCCGGTGCACGCGCGCGGGCACGGGGTGCGGCGGCTGCAAGGGACGGATCGCCGCGCTGCTGGCGGCGGTGCCGGCGGTGTGAGAGCCGGCGAGCTCAGACGTCGAGGCGGTATCCGCGCTTCACGACCGTGGCGACGAGCCCGGGAGTCCCGAGGCTCTGCCGTAGTCGGCTGAGCGAGACCTCCATGGTGTGCTCGTCTCCGTCCATGGATCCGGAGAGCGCCCGGCGCGACACCACGGCGCCCTCGGCGGCGACCAGGGCGCGGAACAGCATCACGGAGGTGGGGGTGAGCCGCACGGGTGTGCCGTCGACGACGGCGACGCTGCCGCGCAGCTGCACCTCGCCGTGCCGGGTGCGCACGCGCAGCGTCGCCCGGTCCTCGAGGTGCTCGCAGACCAGCCGGATGAGGGCGCCCATCCGGAAGCGATCCGGCTGCAGCACCGGGATGCCGGCGGCGATCAGAGGCGCGGAGGTCACCGGTCCCACGCTCGCGGCCACGACGTCCCGCCGCAGCGCGTCGACGACCTCGTCGTGGCGTCCGCGGGCCAGGGCCGCGATGAACAGGCCGTCCACCGCCGGGGCGCTCGTGAAGGTGACGCAGTCCAGCTGCCGGGCCGCGACGGCGTCGACCAGGCGGGTCGTCCGCTCGTCGTCGTCCTCGACGTTCGACCAGGTGTACGGCGCGACCGTGAGCACGCGCATCCCGGCCTGCTCGAGGCGCGCGAGCTGCGCATGATCGGTCTGACCGTGAAGCTGCACGGCGACCGTGGTTCCCGCTCCGAACTCGGCGACGACCCTGTCCACGAGAGACGCCGTCGTCTCCTGGTCGCTCATGCCCTCGTCGTCGAGTCCTGCGGCGCGCACCGCGCCCCTCGCCTTGGGACCGCGCACCAGGATCGTCGCCGCGGACAGTGCGTCCTGCAGCGCGGCGCCGAGACCCGCCGCATCGGCGACCTCGAACCAGCGCCGCATGCCGTAGCTGGTCGTGGCGAGCAGAAGATCGGGGCGTGCGGCGAGGATGCTCCGGGTGTCGGCGATGACCGGCCCGTCATCGTCCGCGTGCCGCATCCGCACCGTGGGGGCGTGCAGCACGGATGCGCCGCGGCGCTCGAACGCATCGATGAGGTCGGCCGAGCGGCGATCGCTGGTCACGCCGATCCGGAAGCCGGCCAGCTGGTCCGGACCGAATCCGGTCACCGGATCCATGCGCTCGAAGGACGTCATGGAGTGTCCCTCGCGAGTGCGACGGCGTCTGTGAGCAGCGCGACCGCCTCCCGATCGCCGTGTGCGGCGAGCCGGACGACATCGCCCACGACGATCACGGCGGGAGAGCGCACCCCCGCGTCCTCCGCGGCCCCGCGGATGCCCTCGAGGTCGGAGACGGTGGTGCGCTGATCGGCGGTGAAACCGCGCTCGATGATCGCGACGGCGGTACCGGGGTCCATGCCGTGGCGCACCAGCCCGGCACTGATCGAAGGCAGATTCGAGACACCCATGAGCACGACGATGGTACCGCCGAGGCCGGCAAGATGCTCCGCCTCCGACTCTGTGAGCGGCGCATGCCCCGAGACCACGGTGAACAGCCGGGCGACCCCGCGATGCGTGACCGGGATGCCGGCGGACGCGGGCACCGCGATCGCGCTCGTCACCCCGGGGATGACGCGCACCGGCACGCCGGCCGCGCGGCAGGCGGCCGCCTCCTCGCCGCCGCGGCCGAACACGAACGGATCCCCGCCCTTGAAACGCACGACCTTGGCACCCGCGAGTGCGTGGTCGAGCAGGAGGCGTTCGATCTCCTCCTGCGGGATCGCATGATGGCCGGGGCGCTTTCCGACATCGACCAGCTCCGCCTGCGGCGCGAGCTCCGCGAGCAGCGCGTACGGCGCGAGCCGGTCGTACAGCACCACGTCGGCGTCCCGCAGCGCACGGACTGCGCCGACCGTGAGCAGATCCGGGTCGCCCGGACCGCCGCCGACGAGAGCGACTGACCCGACGGCGGCCGTCACGACAGCTCCTCGGCGGGCACCGCGTCCGCGCGCAGGGGGATCCTCACGCCGGCGATCGGCACGATGCCGGCCGCGCGCTCTTCGGCGGTCGCGGGGCGGAGCTGCCCGCGCTCGGCGACGCGGGCGATGGACGGATCCGCGACCCCGGGCTCGTTCACGAAGGAGCGGAACCGGCGCAGCCGCTCGGGATCCTCGAGCGTCGCCGCCCATTCGTCCGCGTAGGTGTCGACGTGCTGCGCCACCGCGGCCTCCAGCTCGGCGGCGAGGCCCAGCGAGTCGTGCACCACGACATCGCGGACGTGGTCGACGCCCCCATCCAGATCCTCCATCCAGCGCGCCGTGCGCTGCAGCCGATCGGCGGTGCGGATGTAGTACATGAGGTAGCGGTCGATATAGCGCACCAGGGTCTCGTCGTCCAGGTCCGATGCGAGCAGTTGCGCGTGGGCCGGCTGGAAACCGCCGTTGCCGCCGACGTACAGGTTCCAGCCCAGATCGGTCGCGATCACGCCGACGTCCTTGCCGCGCGCCTCGGCGCATTCGCGGGCGCAGCCGGAGACGCCGAACTTGAGCTTGTGCGGGCTGCGCAGGCCGCGGTAGCGCAGCTCCAGGGCGATCGCCATCCCGACCGAATCCTGCACGCCGTACCGGCACCAGGTCGATCCGACACAGCTCTTCACGTTCCGCAGCGCCTTGCCGTACGCCTGGCCCGACTCGAAGCCGGCGTCCACCAGCTGCCGCCAGATGTCCGGCAGCTGGTCCAGCCGTGCGCCGAAGAGGTCGATCCGCTGTCCGCCGGTGATCTTCGTGTACAGGCCGAAGTCCTGCGCGACGCGGGCGATCACGCCGAGCTTCTCGGGGGTGATCTCGCCGCCGGGGATCCGCGGCACGACCGAGTAGGTGCCGTCCTTCTGCATGTTGGCGAGGGCGCGGTCATTCGTGTCCTGCAGCGGGCCGCGACCGCCGTCGAGCAGATACTGGCCGTGCTGGGTGGCGAGGATCGATCCGACCGCGGGCTTGCAGATGTCGCAGCCGCGCCCGCGACCGAGGCGGGTGATCGTCTCGTCCCAGCTCGTCAGCCCCAGAACTCGGACGGACTCGAACAGCTCCTGCCGGGACAGGTCGAAGTGCTCGCACAGCGCGTGCGAGACCGTGGCGCCGGCGGCGGTGAGCTCCGCTTCGAGCAGCTTCTTCACCAGCGGCACGCAGGATCCGCACTGCGTGCCCGCGCGGGTGCAGGTCTTCAGCTCTCCGAGCTCGTGGCAGCCGTCGCCGACCGCGGCGCGCACCGTGCCCGCAGCGACGTTGTTGCAGGAGCACACCAGCGCATCGTCCGGCAGCGCGCCGCCGGACGGCGGCTCGGCACCAGCCGCCGAGAGGTACGCGGCCGGTTCGCTGTCGAGGGCGCGCCCGAGCAGCGGCCGCAGCCCGAGGTACGGCGTGGCATCGCCGACGAAGACGCCGCCGAGCAGGGTGCGGGCGTCGTCGCTCACCACCAGCTTCTGGTACAGCCCCCGCGCGGGATCCGCGTACACGATCTCGAGGGCGCCGGCATCCCGGGCGAAGGCGTCGCCGAAGCTCGCCACGTCGACGCCCGAGAGCTTGAGCTTCGTGGCGTCGTCGATCGTGGTGAAGGCCGCGTCGCCGCCGAGCAGCCGGTCGGCGACGGTCTCGGCCATGGCGTTGGCCGGCGCGACCAGGCCGATCGTGCGCCCGTCGATCGCGGCGACCTCTCCGATGGCCCAGATCGACGGATCAGCACTGCGGCAGGCCTCGTCCACGATCACGCCGCCGCGCGGTGCGGTCTCTATCCCGGCCGCCGTGGCGAGCTCGTCGCGCGCCCGGATGCCGATGGCGAACACGACGACGTCGGCGGGAACCGTGCGGCCGTCGGTGCAGAGCACCTCGACGGGGCGCCCATCGGAGCCGAGCACGATCTTCTGCGGCCGGGTGCCGAGGTGCAGGTCGACTCCGCGGGCCGCGATCAGCCGTCCCAGGGCCTGGCCCGCGCCCTCGTCCAGCTGGGCCGACATCAGCCACCCGCCGGAGTGGATGATCACGGCGTCGGCGCCGAGTGCGGCGACGCCGCCCGCGGCTTCCAGCCCGAGAAGACCGCCGCCGGCGACGGCGACGCGCGGAGAACGGCCCAGTTCGTCGCGGAGCGCCGCGACCTCGGCGACGAGGGCGTCCACATCGTCGATCGTGCGGTACACGCGGGCAGCCGCAGCGCCGGGGATCTCGGGCACGGGGGCGGAGGATCCGGTCGCCAGCACGAGATCGTCGTAGCCGAGCACGTCGCCGGTCGAGGTCGTCACGGTCTTCGTCGCCCGGTCGATCGCCTGCGCCCTCTCGCCGACGCGCAGGGAGACTGCGGCGTGCTCCCAGCACGACGCGGGATCCAGCGTGAGATCGACGGATCCGTCGGCGAGGCGCTTGCTCAGCTGCACGCGGTCGTACGGAAGATACGGCTCCTCCGCGAGGACGGTGATGCGGTGCGCGGCCGCGGGTTCATCGGCGAAGCGCGACAGCAGGGCCTCCACGAGCCGGTGGGCGGCGGGTCCGCCTCCGACGATGAGCGTGTTGCGGGACGTCATGCGTGCCCCCCTCCGGTTCGGTGGTTCCCGAGCGTACGAGGGCGCGATTTCCCGACCGTTTCGGCAATGTATCCGTAACATGACAGCGCCCGCACACGATGAGCGGAGGGTTGTGAGGAGACCTTCACACGGCCGACACACACCCCGACCGCGGCCGAAACACGCGCGACCTATCGTCGTGGCATGACCACCATCACGCAGACCAGGCCCCGTGTCGTCTCCTCACGCACCGCCCCGGCGCGCACCGTGTGGGAGCGCGCATGCCGCGTCGACGACCTCGAGCCGTCCTGGGGTGAGGCCGTGCTCATCCGGATGCGGCAGATCGCCGTGTTCCTGATCTCCCCGCGCGAGGTCTATGCGGTCGAGCACAACGATCCCGCTGCAGACGGCGCTCCGGTGATGGCGCGCGGGATCGTCGGATCCCGCGGTGAGCGCCCCACCGTCGCGTCGCCCCTGCACAAGGAGGTCTACGACCTCGGCACGGGGGAGTGCTATTCGGACCCGGCCCTGCTGCTGCGGACGTTCCGCACGCGCATCGTCGGCGGCTTCATCGAGATCGAACTCGACGACTGAGCCTCATCTGCCACGCGCCCGAGCAGCATCGCCCGTTCGGCGCGGAACAGAGGATCGGTCCGGATCCGGCGATCCCGAGCCCACGACGGCGGGCTCGGTAGAGTGTCCCCGATCGAGGAGGACGCCGTGCTCACGAACCCCGACTGGCCCGCTCTGGCCGTCGTCGACTGGACGCCGACGCGCGAGACGCTGCACATGTACACGCAGATCGTCGGCAAGGTGAAGATGGTGCTCGCCGCCCCGGTGAACCACTGGTGGCACGTGACGCTGTCGGTCGATTCGCGCGGGCTGACGACCGGCGCGATCCCGGTCGGCGATCGGATCCTGGAACTCTCCTTCGATTTCGTCGAGCACGTCCTCGTCGCGCGCACCAGCGACGGGCGGGGCGAGACGCTCGTCCTCGGCGGCTCGGTCGCGCGCTTCTACGCCGATGTGATGGCCCTGCTGTCCCGGCTCGACGTGGACGTGCGCATCCACCCGGTCCCGAACGAGGTGGCCGACGCCATCCCGTTCCCCGATGACACCGTGCACGCGACGTACGTCGCCGAGCACGCTCGGCTGTTCTGGCAGCAGCTGGTGCAGGCGGATCGCGTGCTGCGGCGATCCCGGTCGGAGTTCCGCGGCAAGGTCAGTCCCGTGCACTACTTCTGGGGCGCGATGGATCTCGCGGTGACGCGTTTCTCGGGACGGCCGGCGCCGGTGCATCCCGGCGGCGCGCCCAACTGTCCGGACAGCGTGATGGTGGAGGGCTACTCCGACGAGCTCAGCAGCGCGGGATTCTGGCCGGGCGGCGGCGCGGAGGGCGCGTTCTATGCCTACGCGTACCCGGCGCCCGACGGGTACGCGGCCGCGGAGATGCCGGCGGGCGCGTCCTTCGACGCGGCCCTGGGCGAGTTCCTGCTGCCCTATGAGACCGTGCGGCAGGCGCCGGATCCGGATGCGCTCGTCGGCGCGTTCCTGCGGTCCACGTCGGATGCGGCGGCCCGCCTCGCGGACTGGCCGTCGGCGCCGCAGGCGCCCGCGATCCCGGCCGATCGGGCATCGCGCTAGGCGGCCACGCCACCCCCGTCCTCAGCGTCGAGGAAGCCGCACCGCGAAGGCGTGCGACTCCGCCCCGACCGCCGCTGTCTTGAGCACCCGGTCGAGGACGGCGGCGTCGCTCCCGGTCCAGCGGGCGGTGCGCGAGGCCGTGTACTCGCCCCACGAGCGCACGCGGAACACCTCCTGGAAGGATCCCGTCTCCTCGCCGGCGCGCTCCAGGATCCAGCCCGTCGCCCCCGTTCGGCGGCGGCTGTCGCGCAGTGGTCTCATCGCGGCGAGGAACGCCTGCTCGTGCTCCGGTGCGACGCGGTAGGCGATCGTCACGGTGACCGGTCCGTCGTCGGGCTCGGGATCGAACACGAGCTGAGGCTCAGGCGCGCAGTACGGCTGGATCGACCGGTCCAGACGCCCGGTCTCGGGGCGCAGCGGCAGCACCAGCACGCTCGCCGCGACGAGCAGCAGCAGCCCCGCTGCCACGGCCAGCGTGACCGCCACGCCGGCCATCGCGCTCACCGCACCCCACAGGAAGGCGCCCAGACCCTGTCCGCCGAGCAGCACGAGGAGGTACGCCGAGATCGCGCGGGCGCGCACCCACGGGGCGGCGCTGAGCTGCATGGCCGCGTTCAGCGTGGTGAGGGTCGCGGTCCATGCGATGCCGGTGATCAGCAGCATGGGAACGACCACGGGCAGTGGCCACCAGGCGACGCTCACCGTGCCCACGGCGAACACGGCGGCCGAGATGCCGAGAGCGGCCGAGGAGGACAGATGCCGCGTGAGGAACGGCATCAGCACGGCGCCGAGGATGGATCCGACGCCGAGCATCCCCAGAAGCAGGCCGTAGCCGGTCGCTCCGAGGCCGAGAAGGCCGCCTGCCGCGGAGGGGAGCAGCGACCACAGGGCGCTCGCGGGGAGCGCGAACAACAGGCTGCGCAACAGCAGCCGGCGCACGATCGGACCGGAGGCCAGGTAGCGGAGCCCTGCCATGAGCGAGTCGCCGAACGGCTCCACCCAGGTCGGCGCGGTCCGCTCCGGCCGAGGCCAGCGGACCAGGGCGACCACGACGCCGAGGAACGAGACGGCGTTGAGCGCGAACACGAACGTGGGGCCGGTCCACGCCACCAGGATGCCGGCGATCGCAGGCCCCACCGCACGCGCGGCGTTGACCGTGATCCCGCCGAGCGCGGCGGCCGCGGGGATCTCCTGCCGGGGCACGAGATCGGGCTGGATCGCCTGCCACGCCGGCGCGCTGAGCGCGGCGGACGAGCCGAGCAGGAAGGTCATGAGCAACAGCGAGGGGGCGCCGAGCGCACCGATCCCGGAGAGCACGGTGAGCACGACGGCGAGGGCCGCCGACACGATGTTCATGGCGAGCAGCCAGCCCCGCCGGTCGAACCGATCGGCGAGCACGCCCGCGAACAGGGAGAGGAACAGCACGGGCAGCAGGCTCGCCGCCTGCACCCAGGCGACGATGGCGGATCCGGAGCCGGCTTGGATGAGGAACCACTGCGCGGCGACCGTCTGCATCCACCCGCCGAGGTTGGAACCGGTCTGCGCCAGCCAGAGTGCGCGGAACATCGGATGCCGCAACGGCGCCCAGGCCGACCCGGCGGTCTTCCCGGCTACGGCTACCGTCTCGGTGCTTTGCGCATTCATGGCACCATTCTGGACCGGGACCGCACTGGCGCAGGCCGCGTGCGGGTGGCAGGCTGAGCCTGTTCACGGAGGCGCCTTGCCGGGAGAGGGGTTCGCGATGTCGTTCATCACCCGAGGCTTCACCGGCCGGCGCCGGGACAGGGACGATCGGCTCCCACCGGGGCAGACCCTGGTGCACGACTTCCCGGTGCTCTCCGCCGGTCCCACGCCGCAGGTCTCCACGGACGAGTGGGAGTTCACGATCCGCAGTGCGGCGGGTGAGCGACGGTGGAGCTGGGATGAGTTCCAGCAGCTCGAGATCGAGGACATCGACGTCGACATCCACTGCGTGACGCACTGGTCCAAGCTCGGCACCCGCTGGCGCGGCGTCTCGATCGACACGCTGCTCGCCGACGTCGACACCGAAGACGAGTACGCGATGGCGCACAGCTACGGCGGCTACACCACCAACGTCCCCCTCGAGGACCTCCGGGACGGCAAGGCCTGGGTCGCCTTCGAGTTCGAGGGCGAGCCCCTCGACCCGGAGCACGGCGGCCCCGCCCGGCTGCTCGTGCCGCATCTGTACTTCTGGAAGAGCGCGAAGTGGATCCGCGGGCTCGAGCTCCTTGCCGACGACGAGCCTGGCTTCTGGGAGCAGAACGGGTACCACCTCCACGGGGATCCGTGGAAGGAGGAGCGGTACTGGTGAGCGAGGGGACCGAGCGCGTGCTCCCGCGCACGGCCTGGCACGGGGCTGAAGTGGTCGAGGTCCGGCGCGAGACTCCGACGGCCGCGCGTATCGTCCTCGACGTGGCGGGCTGGCCGGGGAATCTGCCGGGTCAGCATCTCGACGTACGCCTCACGGCGCCCGACGGGTACACGGCGACGCGGTCGTACTCGATCGCCTCCTCCGGCAACGGGTCGCAGGTGGTCCTCGCCGTCGCCCGCGTTCCCGACGGCGAGGTGTCGCCGTTCCTCATCGACGAGCTGCGGGCGGGGGATCGGCTGGAGGTGCACGGGCCGCTCGGCGCCTACTTCGTCTGGCACGCCCCTGTGGACGGCGGGTCCGGCCGGCCGGTGCAGCTCATCGCCGGTGGATCCGGCGTCGTGCCGCTCTATGCGATCGCGCAGGCGCACATCGATGCCGCCGATGCCACGCCGTTCCGCCTGCTGTACTCGGTGCGCACGCCCGACGACGTCTTCTTCGCCGCGGAGCTCGCGGCCGCAGCATCGGGGTCCACTCCGTTCGTCGCGGACTACGTCTACACGCGGCGCGCGCCCGCGGGCGCCGTGGAGCCGGTCGGACGCATCACCCGGGAGCGCGTGGCCGCGGCGACATTCGGCCCCGGGAGCGAGCCCCTCGTCTACGTGTGCGGGGCCACGGCCTTCGTCGAACAGGTCGCGACGTGGCTCGTCGACCTGGGGCACGATCCACGTGCGATCCGCACCGAGCGCTACGGAGGAACCTGATGCAGCACTTCGACGGGAATCTGCTGGCGGGAACGCTGTCGGACCTGCTGGCCTTCGACGCGACGACGGCGCGGGCGCGATGTAACGGGTGCGGCAACGTCGGTGAGATCGCGACGACGATGGTGTTCCGCAGCGCCGCGGGAACCGTCGCCCGGTGCCCCGCCTGCGGCCAGGTGCTGCTCACGATCGTGCAGACCGGGGACCGCACCTTCGTGAACTTCACCGGCACGGGTGCGATCGAGATCCCGGCCCGCTGACCGGCGGCGGTCGTCGAGGGCCGGACCCGTGTCGGTCGCCCTCTGCCTTCGGCGGGCGACGAGAGGCGCGAGGATGGTCTCGTGAGCTACGACGCGGAGGAGACCGTCTTCGAACATGCAGGGCGACGGATCCGGCTCGAGACGAACGTGCAGTTCGATGCGCTGGTCGGGGCGCTGGAGGCCGCGGTCCCGGCGCTGCCCGAGGAACAGGCTTTGGCGGAGCTGCGCGGCGGCGACTGGGCGGGGTTCGTGCGCGGACTGCAGTGGGAGGCGCCAACCGGTTTCGTCCGGGTCTGGAGCTCGCGTCCGGACGCGCTCATGGCGCACGCCGGCAGCGGCGCCCGCAGTGCGGTGTGGCTGATCGCGCACCACGCGATCACCGCGCGGCTGTTCCGGCATGATCCGGGCGCGATGCTCTACGCGCCGCTGCGCCTCGAAGCGCACACGTCGAAGACACCAGGGACCACGCTGAGTTTCGAGGTGCCCAGCGACCGGCTGGCGGGGTTCGGCGTCAACAAGATCACCCAGGCCGGCGCGGAGCTCGACCGCGCCCTCGGCGACCTCGTCGAGGACCTCGGGCTGCCGCGCCCGGCGGCGCTTCGTCGCTGAGTCCGCCGCCTCCGAGCGGGCGCGAAGGTTCGTTGCGCCTCCGGAGGGCCCGCCTGGGGGCTCGGATGCCGACTTCTTCCCTCGTTTCGCGGCGTGATCTTCACTTCGTATTGCGAACCAAGCTTCGCACAGCGAATAATTGACGAGGATCGTCGCCTCGAACACTTCGGCGCGAGAACAGCGCGGTCCCGAAGCACCGGTGGTCTGGGAACCGTGATCGTCGCTGCATCCCAGAACCGAGAACCGGATCCGAGCAAGACAGGAGCAGAGGACCATGGCGAAGTACCGAGTTCAGAATCCCGCAACGGGAGAGATCGTCGAATCGTTCGAATCGGCCACGGATGAGCAGGTCGAGCAGAAGCTCGCCGCTGCCGACGCCGCCTACCGGGATTGGCGCGATCGCAGTGTCCAGGATCGTGCGGGAGTGGTGCGCCGCATCGCGGAGATCTTCACCGAGCGCCGCGACGAGCTCGCCCGGACGATCTCGACCGAGATGGGCAAGTCGATCGAGGCGGCGCTCGAGGAGGTCGACTTCGCGGCGGCCATCTTCGACTACTACGGCGTCCACGGACCGGGTCTCATCACCGACGACGAGATCCCGAGCTCGGTTCCCGGCAAAGCCGTCATCGAGCATCTGCCGATGGGGGCGCTTCTCGGCGTCATGCCCTGGAACTTCCCGTATTACCAGGTCGCGCGCTTCGCCGCTCCGAACCTGGTGCTCGGCAACACCATCCTCCTCAAGCACGCGGACATCTGCGCGCGCTCGAACCTCCTGACCGAGGAGATCCTCGAGGCCGCAGGCGTTCCCGTCGGCGGCTATCAGGCGCTGTTCACCTCGCACGAGCAGATCGCCGCCATCATCGCGGATCCGCGGGTGCAGGGCGTCTCGCTCACCGGTTCGGAGGGCGCGGGCGCGATCATCGGCGCCCAGGCCGGGGCGAACCTCAAGAAGTGCGTGCTCGAACTCGGCGGCATCGACCCGATGGTCGTTCTCGACTCCGACGACGTGGCCGGCATCGCCCGTGCCGCATGGGAGAACCGCATCTACAACGGCGGCCAGGTCTGCAACTCGAACAAGCGGCTCATCGTCATGGACGACATCTACGACGAGTTCGTCGCCGAGCTGGTGCGGTTGGCCGACGGTCTGCAGCCGGGCGACCAGCTGGATCTGGGGGAGGGGGAGTACACGCCGCTGTCCACCCGCGCCGCGGCCGAGACCGTCGACGCGCAGGTGCAGAAGGCGGTGTCCGAGGGCGCCCGTCTGCTCGCGGGAGGGGTGCTGTCGGAAGGCCCCGCGGCTTACTACTCCCCTGCCGTTCTGGTCGACGTGCCGCGCGACTCCGAGTCGTACCGCGAGGAGGTCTTCGGACCGGTGGCGACGGTCTACCGCGTGCACAGCGACGCCGAGGCGCTCGACCTCGCGAACGACTGCGCGCTCGGGCTCGGCGGTTCGGTCTTCTCCACGGACGAGGCCCGCGCCGCCCGCGTCGCCTCGAAGCTCGAGGTCGGGATGGCCCACGTCAACATCATCGCGGCCGAGGGCGCGGACATCCCGTTCGGCGGGATCAAGCGCTCGGGATTCGGGCGCGAGATGGGGCCGATCGGCATCGGCGAATTCGCGAACAAGCGGCTCTACTTCGTCGCCGAGTAGGGGGCGACCCGTCCGTCGGATCCTCGATCCGCCCGCCGTCCGGTCTGCGGTGCGGGCGAGCCGCTGCGCTCGCCCCGCAGGGCGGGCCGCGCGGGACAGCGTGGCGGCGGTCTACGGCGCCGTCAGGCCGAGGGCGCGCAGAGCCAGCCACGCCGCAGCGCGGTCATCGGCGCGGTCCATGGCGAGCCCGGTCAGCTCCTCGATCCTGCGTACGCGCGAGACAAGGGTCTGTCGATGTATCCCGAGGCGGGACGCGGTCGTCCGCTGCGCCCCGTGCTCCGCGAGGAAGACCCGCAGCGTATCGGTCAGGGCTCCGTGGTCGCCGTCGTCGCCGCGCAACGGGTCGAGCACCGCCGCCAGCTGCGCCGATGACTCGTCGCCCATGGCGTCGAGCACGAGTTCCACCGTGGGCAGCTCGGAGTAGCGCAGCACCGTCTGCCCGTCTTCGAGAGCCGTGTCGAGGGCCTGCTTGGCCTGGAGGGCGCTGCGTCGCAGGAGTTCCGCCGATGCCGGCAGGCCGAGCCCGAGGTGCGCCGTACCGCTCCCCAGCGGAGTGAAGGCCGTCACGCGCGCAGCGAGCTCATCGGCGAGGTCGTCGGGGACGAAACCGCGCACACGCCCGCCACCCGCGACGAAGATGTGCTCGGCGCGCAGTTCGTCGAGCCAGCGCACGGCGAGGCGCTCGAGGTCGATCGTGCGGGTCCGGGTGCCCAGATGGAACGCGGTGAGCCCCGTCTCGTGCACCCCCCAGCGGCGGAGCAGCCGCCCGGCCTCGGCCCCGCCCGCGAGCAGGACCCCCATCAGAGCCTCGCGTCCCAGACGCTCGGTCAGCGAGGGATCCCGTGTGCGCAGCACGAGATCGAACAGGGCGGCGGACTGCGAGGCGAGGTCGCGATTGCGACTGGTCACGCTGGAGCGGGAGGCGATGACGAGATAGCCGGTGAGATCGCGATCGGATCCGACCTGGTGCACCTGGAGTCCCGGGTGCCGCACGCGCACCGGCCGCCCGAGCGCGACCGCGGTCGCGTCGTCGATGTGCAGACGACCCGCTCCCGCACTCGTGATCAGCTGACCGTGGGCATCGAGCAGCACCGCCCAGCCGTCGATGCGATGCGCCAGTTCGGCGATCACGGCGGGGGCGCCGCCGCGCCGGGCGACCTGGGTCAGGACCTTGGTGCCGGCGGTCACCAGCCGGTCGGATGCGGCCTGCTCCTCGGCGATCATCGCCGCGAGATGAGCGTGCAGGGCGGTCGGGGTTCCGGCGGTCGGGACGCTTCCGGAGGGAGCGGCGGCGGCGGTCCCGGGCTCTCCCGGAAGGCGCGCGCCCACGATCGCCGTCATGGTGCTCGCGGCGAGCAGCGCACGCAGATCCGTGCTGTCGCCGCTGGTGACGAACACCCCGCGCGTCGTGGTCTCGAGCGCCGGATCGTCTGGATCCAGACGCGTGCGCAGGTCGTCCTCGCCGCCCGTCAGCAGGGTCGCGAAGCTGCGGTTCGCCACGACCACGTACTCGTTCAGCCGGGCAAGTCCGTCGATGGGCGTGTGCGCCGGGATCCGCCCCACGACCAGGGTCCCGCGCAGCGCGCGGGCGACGGTCTGCAGGTCGAGCGCCATGACCTGACTGTACCAAGTGTCGGTGAGCGGCGGCAGAATTCGACAATCGGCGCAGTGACAGCGGCGCCGGTTCTTCCTAGCATCGCCGTAGTTCTGATGCGCGTGGCTCCTGGCCGCGCGCGGCATTCAAGGGAGAAGAAGCCATGAAGGCAGTCGTGTTCCGTGATACCGGCACCCCGGTCCAGTTCGTCGACATCGATCTCGCCGCGCCGAAGGCGGGCGAGGTCCGGGTCAAGATCGCCGCGGCAGGCGTCTGCCATTCCGACCTGCACGTGCGTCAGGGGGACTGGGATGCCGCGGTCCCGATGGTGATGGGTCACGAGGGCTCCGGCACGGTCGTCGAGCTCGGCGAGGGCGTGACCTCGCTCGCCGTCGGTGACCATGTCGTGCTCAGCTGGGTGCCGCCGTGCGGCGAGTGCCGCTACTGCCTGCAGGGGCACGAGGCGCGCTGCCAGAAGGTCGCGACCCTGGTCGCGCCGAAGGGCGTGCTGTTCGACGGCACCTCGCGGATGAGCAGGACCGACGAGAACGGCGACGACGAGACGCTGCACCACTACCTCGGCGTCTCCTCCTTCGCCGAGGAGGTCGTCGTGCCCGCCTCCGGGGCGATCAAGGTCCGCGACGACGCCCCGCTCGACGTGATCTCCGTGGTCGGATGCGCGGTCGCCACCGGTGTCGGCGCCGTCACCAATACGGCCGCCGTGGAGCCCGGATCCACCGTCGCCGTGATCGGCTGCGGCGGGGTCGGTCTGAACGTCGTGCAGGGCGCGAAGCTCGCCGGCGCCGAGCGGATCATCGCCATCGACGTCGTGCCGGAGAAGACCGCCATGGCGCTGCAGTTCGGTGCCACGGATCGCATCGACGCCTCCAAGGGCGACTCGGTCGAGCAGCTGTTCGAGCTGATCCCCGACGGCGTCGACTACGCGTTCGACGCGATCGGGCGCACGTTCACGACCGAGCAGGCCATCCGCATGCTCGGTCTCGGCGGGGCCGCCGTGATCGTGGGTCTGCCGCCCACCGGTGCGACGGCGTCGTTCGAGCCGCTGACGCTCGCCGAAGCCGATCAGCGCATCCTCGGATCCAACTATGGCTCGGTACGGCCGTCGATCGACATCCCCGCGCTGGTCGACCGCTACATGGACGGCCAGCTCAAACTCGACCCGCTCATCTCCGGCCGCCGTCCCCTGAGCGAGGCTGCGGAAGCGCTGGACGACCTCGAAGCGGGAGGCGTGCTGCGCACACTGCTCATCCCCTGAACCCGACACCGCTCGCACCCGATCCGCTCAAAGGAGAGCACGCCATGTCCGTCACCGAAGAATCGAAGCCTGTCGACGCGGGGCTGCGTCGAGGCGTGATGGGGGGAGCCGAACTCGGCGCCCAGGCCATCGCGAACATCGCCCCGAGCGCCGTGCTCGCCTTCACCGCCGCCGCGATCTTCGTCAGTGCAGGCAACGGCACCCTGCTGTCGCTCCTGCTCGCGACGATCGTGATCCTCTGCGTCGGGTGGTGCGTCGCGGTCTTCGCGCGCAAGAACGCCTCGGCCGGCTCGATCTACACCTACGTCTCGAAGGCGCTCGGACCGACGGCCGCGTACATCGCCGGTCTCGCCCTGATCATCGGCTGCTGGGGCGTCACCGCGGGATCTCTCGGCGGCGGCGTCTCCTATGCCGCCGATCTGCTGCACGCTTTCGGCGTTCCCACCGCCGGCGCGGTCGGCTTCATCGTGCTGACCCTGGTGCTCGGCACCATCACCACCTTCTTCACGATCCAGGGGATCCAGATCTCGGCGCGCGTCTCATTCGTGCTCGAGATCGCGTCGGTGCTCATCATCCTGACCCTGTTCATCACGTCGCTCGTCGTGAGCGGACCCGCCGCCTGGGACACCAAGCAGTTCACCGCCGCGGGCGCCCCGCCGCAGGGCGTCGCCGCAGGCATGGTGCTCGGCGTGCTCGGCTTCGCCGGATTCTCGTCGGCCGACGCACTCGGGCGCGAAGCGAAGCACCCCTACAAGACCATTCCTCGTGTGATCATGTGGAGCGTCGTCGGCATCGGCGTGATCTACCTGTTCGGCGCGTACACCCAGATCGCCGTGCTGGGCGACCAGCTGGCCACGTCGGCGAACCCGCTGCAGGACATCGCCGACAAGATCGGCATGCCGGCCTGGTACACGATGCTCCTGCTCTTCGGCGTCGCCGCCTCGTTCTCCGCGGTCTGCATCGCCGCGCTCAACGTGCTGGGCCGGATCGTCTACGTCATGGGCAAGGAGGGCGTCGTGCACGAGAGTCTCGGCCGCACGCACGACAAGCACCTCACGCCGCACCGCGTGCTGCTGTTCGGCGGCACCCTGTCCGTGGTCGTCAACATCGTGCTCCTGCTGCTCGGCGTGCACCCCATGGACATCGTGGTGTGGCTGGACACATACGGCGTGTACGGGTACATGGTCGCCTACGCGCTCGTGGCGTTCGCCTGCGCCGTCTACGTGCGCAAGATGGGGATGCCGCGACGGCTGGTCACGTTCTGCGCCACCGTGTCGGTGCTCGCCATGGCGTACATCTTCTTCGCGAATGTCTGGCCGGTGCCGCCGTTCCCGCTCAATCTGCTCCCGTATCTCTTCACGGCGACGATGATCGCGGGCATCGCCTGGTTCATCCACGTCCGCAGAACCCGCCCCGAGGTTCTGAGCCGGATCGGGAACACCGAGACCGACTCCCTCAGCGGCATCGGCTGAGCAGCTCCCCCCACGCAGAGAGCCTGGGCGTCCCTCGGGATGCCCAGGCTCTCTGCGCCGCCATGGGCGGCGCGGGCCGCCGTCGCGGCACGGGCGGCGGCCCGCCACCGGTGTCGAAGAATCTTCGGCAGGCCAGCCCGGAGTGCGGGGCGCAAACAAGAATCTTCGATGAATGAAGAGGATCCCGAAGAATCAACGTGATCTGAGCATTCCTGCGGAATTTTCGAGCAATTCTCCTAGCATCGATACAAGAAAGTTCCGGCTCGGTGCCGAGGCGGAACGCGAGACGACTCCCCGAAAGTCCTCGCTCCCCGCGTCTGGAGCGGCGCAGCTGTCGCCGCTCCAAGACCCTTTCTCGACCCCTCTGCGAAGGAGCATGTATGCACGCCGAAGCCAAGCCCGACGTCCTGCTCGTCGGCCTGGGAGCCGTCGGCCGCGCGGTGGGCGCACGCCTCGCCGCGGGCTCCTTCTGCGACGTCGTCGGGGCGGTGGATCCGGCGCAGGGACTTGCAGGCGTCGAACTCTCCTCGATCATCCCGGGCGCAGCCCCGGCGGCGCGCGTCACCGCGGTGCTCGCCGAGGCCCCGGACGCGGACATCGCCTTCGTTGCGACGACCTCGTTCGTCGATCAGGTCGAGCCCCTCATCAACGCGCTCCTGGATCGCGGGATGAACGTCGTCAGCATCTGCGAGGAGCTCGGGTTCGGCTTCTACGATCACCAGCCGGTGGCTCGCCGCATCGAGGAGCGTGCGCGTGACGCGGGTCTCACGGTCCTGGGGACCGGCTGCAATCCAGGCATCCTCCTCGACACGCTTCCGCTGCTGCTGAGCAGCCTCACGCTCGACGTGACGAGGGTGACGATGCGGCGGACGGCCGAGATGTCCGGTTATGGCGGCATCCTCTCCAAGTTCGGCTTCGGCCTCACCGCCGAGCAGTTCGCCGCAGAGCACGACGCCGGTCACGTGATCGGGCATGTCGGGTTCCGCGAGTCCGTCGCGGCCCTCGCCGACGGCCTCGGCTGGAGCCTGGACGAGATCGTCGTCGATGACCCCGCGCCCGTGCTCTTCGCCGAGAGCGTGCGTCGCGCGCCGCACATGACCTTGGAATCGGGGACGGTCGCCGTGATCCGGCATTCCACACGGGGCGTGATCGACGGGGAGATCGTGATCGAGGCGGTCATCGACTTCGGGATCTTCCAGGAGGGTGACCCGTTCCCGCAGGGCGGCGCGTGGCGCATCGAGAGCTCCGGGCAGACGCTCGAGTTCACGGCGGGCCCGGTCGACAGCTACGCCTCGACGGTGGCGGTCGCCGCCCACGTGATCCCGCGCGTTCCTGGCGCAGCGCCGGGCCTGCTGACCATGGCGGACATGCCGGTGAAGGCGTTCGCCGCCCGGGCGAGCAGCACAGACCAGCGCAACCTGGCGCCGACCGCGGTGCGATGACAGAGCAGCACACAGAGAGCGGAGAGGAGCGGAGCGGATGACCCAGAGCACACCGGTCAACATCGCAGAGCTGATGAGCAGGGGCGGACGGCCCCCCGGCAGCAGGCGCGAGGTGAAGATCATCGACACCACGCTGCGCGACGGTCATCAGAGCCTGTGGGCCACGCGCATGCGCACCTCGCACATGCTCGAGATGATCGAGGAGTTCGACGCGGCGGGTTTCGAGCACGTGGATCTGGTCGCCCCGATCCAGTTCGACGTCTCCGTCCGCTACCTCAAGGAGGATCCGTGGGAGCGGGTCCGGCTCATGCACAAGCATGCGCCGAACACCACCTTCCGCGCGCTGATCCGCTCGAAGAACCTCGCCACGTTCGACTTCCTCCCCGACGACGTCATCGCCGCCTGGGTCGACCGGCTGGTGGCGAACGGATTCCGCGAGATCGGCGCGTTCGACGGACTCAACGACGTCGACAACATCTCGACCGCGCTGCTGCGCGCCAAGAGCCTCGGCGCAGAGACGTTCGGCGCGGTCTCCTTCTGCGAATCGCCCGTGCACACCGACGAGCTGTTCGTGGCCAAGGCGCAGGAGCTGATCGAGAAGGCCGACGTCGATCGCATCATGCTCAAGGACGCGGGAGGCCTGCTCACGCCGGACCGGATCCGCACGCTCGTCCCGGCTCTGAAGGCCGTGATCGGCGACCGCCCGCTCGAGGTGCATACGCACAGCCTCACCGGCCTCGCCCCCCTCGTCTGCCTCGAGGCGGTCGAGCTGGGCGCCGACTCGCTGCACACCTCGATCTACCCGCTTGCGACCGGCAACGGGCAGCCCTCCACCCAGGGCACTGTGCGGGATCTGCGGGCGCTCGGCTACACCGTGAACGTCGACGACGAGCGCATCGCCGCGATCAGCCGGACCCTCACCCGGATCGCGGAGGAGGAGGGGAAGCCGATCGGAGCACCGGCGGAGTACAACGGCCTGCACTACATGCACCAGACGCCGGGCGGGATGCTCTCGAACTTCCAGTCGCAGCTGGAGGTGGCCGGACTCGCGGACCGCTTCGACGAGCTGATGCAGGAGGTCGCCCGGGTGCGGGCCGAACTCGCGTACCCGATCATGATCACCCCGTTCGCCCAGCATGTCGGCACCCAGGCGGTGATGAACGTGATGAGCGGTGAGCGCTACAAGGTGGTGCCGAACGAGGTCAAGAAGTATGCGCTCGGGTACTACGGCAGACCTCTCGCACCGCTCGACCCCGCCGCCCTCGAGAAGATCCTCGCGAACGGCGCCTCGAACATCGCGGAGGAGCCGGCGCCGATCCCCCCGATGATGCCCTCGCTGCAGGAGCGCTATCCCGACGAGGACATCGATACGTGGCTGCTGCGTGCCCAGTTCGCCGGAACCCAGGTGGACGACATGAAGCGGGTGGTCGCGGAGGGCGGCGCGCCGTCGGAGAAGCGGATGCCGACCCTCGAACTCATCACCGCGCTGTACGACAGCACCTCGTCCGGTCGACAGGTGCTCAAGAGCGGCGATCTGCGGATCGCCCTGGACAAAGGAGACAACGAAGATGGCCGATAACTCGCCCGACCTGAAAGAGCTCAAGGCGATCCTCGACTGGGTGAACGTCGCCGAGGACGTGCGGGAGCTCTCGCTCACCTTCGGCGACGTGGAGCTGCACGTGTCGCGCAACCACGGCGCGAGCACCTTCGCGCCGACCGCTCCCGCTCCCGCCCCGACGGCCCCTGCTCCTGCGCCCGCTGCGGTGGTTCCCGCTCCTGCCGCCGAGCCGGCCCGCCTTCCCGCCGCCGAGTCGGTCGCTGCTGCTCCTGCGGCGCCGGTCGCCGCCGATCCGACTGCACTCGCGGCCGACGAGGTTCTCGTCACCGCGCCCATGCTCGGCATGTTCTACGCCGCGCCGCAGCCCGGGGCGCCGGCGTTCGTCACCGCGGGCGACGCGGTTCAGCCGGACACCGTGCTCGGCATCGTCGAGGTGATGAAGCTCATGAACAACATCGAGGCCGGAGTCGTCGGCACGGTCGTCCGCGTGCTCGTCGAGAACGAGTCGCTCGTCGAGTACGGGCAGCCGCTGATCGTGATCCGCAAGAGCGTCTGAACAGGCTCCGACCGCACCAGGGTGGCCCGTCGAGGGCCCCCTCCCGAACCCGCACGAGCCCGACCGAACCCGCACGAGGGAGTGCCCCCATGACACACACGCTTTCGAGCGTCCTGATCGCGAACCGCGGCGAGATCGCATTGCGCGTGATCCGCGCCTGCAAAGAGCTCGGGATCCGCAGCATCCTCGCGCATTCCGAGGCGGATCGCGATTCCCTGCCCGTCCGCCTCGCCGACCAGGCGATCTGCATCGGACCGGCGTCCGTGAAGCTCAGCTACCGCGATTCGACCGCGATCATCGCCGCCGCGCAGCTCACCGGCGCCGACGCCATCCACCCTGGTTACGGCTTCCTCTCCGAGAACTCGGACTTCGTCGCGCTCTGCGAGGCGGAGGGCGTCGGCTTCGTGGGGCCGTCGTCGGAGGTCATCCGCCGGATGGGCGACAAGATCGAGGCGAAGAAGATCGCCCGCCGCGCCGGCGTCCCGACCGTTCCGGGATCCGACGGAGCCATCGCCGATCCGGGCGAGGCGTTCACCGTCGCCGAGGAGGTGGGCTTTCCGCTGCTGATCAAGGCGGCGGCCGGAGGGGGCGGACGCGGACTGCGTGTCGTCCAGGCCGCGGACACCCTCGCCAACGACCTCGCCGAGATCATGGCGGAGGCGGAGGTCGCCTTCGGGGATCCCTCCGTCTACATCGAGCGCTATCTCACCGACATCCGCCACATCGAGATCCAGGTGATCTCGGACGGCACGACGACGCTGCACCTCGGTGAGCGCGACTGCACGGCGCAGCGCCGAAACCAGAAGCTCGTCGAGGAGGCGCCTTCTCCGGTGCTCGACGAGGTCACCCGCGAGGGGCTCGCGCAGGCGGCGGTGTCGCTGTGCCGAGAGGTGGGATACGTCAACGCCGGCACGGTCGAGTTCGTCTACGACAACGCGACCGGCGCGTACTACTTCATCGAGATGAACACCCGGATCCAGGTCGAGCACCCCGTCACCGAGATGATCACGGGGATCGACCTGATCAAGCTGCAGCTGCAGATCGCCGGCGGCCAGCCGTTGGGGATCGGCCAGGACGAGGTGCAGATCCGCGGGCACGCGATCGAGTGCCGCGTGAATGCGGAGGACGCGGACCACGGGTTCGCCCCGCGCCCCGGCACCATCCGGGAGTTCCGTGCGCCGGGCGGATTCGGCGTGCGCCTGGACACGCACCTGGAGAGCGGGGCCACGATCCCGCCCTTCTACGACTCGATGGTGGGCAAGCTCATCTGCTGGGGCCGCGACCGGGACGAGGCCATCGCCCGGGCCCTCCGCGCCCTGCGAGAGATGCGCATCGAGGGCGTCGTCACGACCGCACGGTTCCACGAAGAGGTCCTTGACAGCCCGAGGTTCCGCAGCGGCGCCTTCAACACCGGATACATCGCCGAATTCCTGGAGGAGCGACGGGCATGATCACCACGGACACCATCCACGCCGGAGACCCGATCCCCGAGGCGTCGACGCCGCGGGGGATCCCGCAGTCGCGGCACCTCGCCACGGAGATCCCCGGACCGCGCTCGCGCGCGCTGATGCAGGAGCGTCGCGCGCAGGTGTCGAACGGGATCGGAGCGCAGCTGCCCGTGTTCATCGATCGGGCGGACGGGGGGATCCTGCTCGATCTCGACGGCAATCGGATCGTCGATCTCGCCTCGGGGCTCGGGCCGACGGCCCTCGGCGCGTCCAACGCGCGGGTGCGCGAGCGGATCCTGACGCAGCTCGACCGGTTCACGCACACGTGCTTCATGACCACCGAGTACGAGAGCTACGTCGACGTGTGCCGGTGGCTCAACGAGCACACGCCGGGCGACTACGAGAAGCGGTCCGCGCTGTTCACCACGGGTGCGGAGGCGAACGAGAACGCGGTGAAGATCGCGCGCTACGTCACCGGCCGGCGGAAGGTGCTCGCCTTCACCGGCGCCTATCACGGGCGCACGCACATGACGATGTCGCTGACGTCGAAGTCGCACCCGTACAAGACCGGCTTCGGTCCGTTCTCCCAGGACGTGGTGCACGCTCCCGTGCCGACCTCGCCGAGGGACGACGCAGGCTCCGTGGATTCGTTCCTGGAGCAGGTCCGCGCCGCTCTGGTCGAGAACGATGCCTCCGCCTTCGCGGCGATCATCATCGAGCCGATCCTCGGCGAAGCCGGCTGCCTGATCCCGCTGCCTGGCTTCCTCGCCGGTCTGCGCGCGATCGCCGACGAGTTCGGCATCCTGCTGATCGCGGACGAGGTGCAGAGCGGCATGGGTCGCACCGGCCGGATCTGGGCGATCGAGCACGAGGGTGTGGTGCCCGACTTGCTCGTCGCCGCGAAGGCGCTGGCCAACGGCATGCCGCTGAGCTCGGTGACCGGGCGTGCGGAGGTCATGAACGCCATCCACTCCGCCGGAATCGGCGGGACCTACATCGGCAACCCGCTGTCCTGCGAGGCCGCGCTCGCCGTGTTCGAGCAGATCGACGCCGACGGCGTCCTCGAGCGGGCGACCGCGCTCGGCGAGATCGCGCTCGAGATGCTGCGCCCCCTCGTGGGCGCGGGAAACGGCGTGATCGATGTCCGCACGCGCGGCGCGATGATCGGCATCGAGTTCGGCGACGAGCAGTCGCTGGAGCCGTCGTCGGAGCGAGCCAAGGCCGTCACGCGCCACTGCCACGCCCACGGCGTGCTCGCGCTGACGAACGGCGTGCACGAGAACGTCATCCGACTGCTTCCCCCCATCGTCATCGAGCCCGACCTCTTCCGGGACGGCATCCAGGTGATCATCGACGGGATCCTCAGCACCGCCGCGCAGGCGGGCTGAAGCCGCGTCATCGCGGTACCGGCACGGCGGCGCCCAGCGTCGGCGCGTGCACACGCAACGCTCCGTCTTCGAGTCCGTGAATGGAACACCCGACATGTCCAATCCCCTTGGTGCTGTGCCCGCCCGTCCGGCGGCCCCCGAGCCTGCACCGGCTCACCCCAACGAGGACGCGCTCCTCGAAACCCTCGGCTACAAACGACAGCTGGACCGCGGCGTGGGTCGCTTCGGCTCCTTCAGCGTGGCCTTCGCCCTGATCAGTGTGACAACAGCGGTCTACACGACCTTCGGTCTCGGGCTCTCGACCGCCGGACCGTCGTTCATCTGGACCTTCCCGATCGCGATCGTGATCCTCGGCCTGTGGGTGCTGCTCGCTGCAGATCTGTCCTCGAAGCTTCCGCTCGCCGGCTACGCCTACCAGTGGACCTCGCGCCTGGTGAGCCCGCACCTCGGCTGGTTCACCGGCTTCTTCGGCGTGCTCGGGTTCGTGACCGGCATGACCGGCGTCTCATACACGCTCGCCGGCTATCTCGCCGGGCTGCTCGGCTGGAGCCTGTCCGTGCCGGGCACTGTCGCCCTGACCGTGGTGATCCTCGCGGTCGCCGCCGCGGTCAACGTCCTCGGGGTCCGCGTCGTCACCCGGCTGAACAACCTGGGCGTGACGCTGGAGCTGATCGTCGCGCTCGGCGGGACGGTGGCCATCGCCGCCGCCGCGTTCTTCATCAGCCACAACGCGCAGCCCTTCTCGTTCCTGTTCTCGCGCGGTGTCGTGCCCGGCGATGGCTTCGGCCTCGCCTGGCTCACGTCCACGGTGACCGGCCTGTTCGGCCTCATCGGCGTCGAGGCGTCGGCGGACATCTCCGAGGAGACGAAGAGGGCGACCTCGACGGTGCCCCGGATGATGTTCCTCGCGCTCGGCACCGCGTGCGTCGTCGAATTCATCATGTACGGGATCAGCCTGCTCGCCATTCAGGACGTGGCCAAGGCGACGGCGAGCCCCGCGCCGCTCATCTACGTCATGCAGACGCAGCTCGGCCCGGTGTTCACGGACGTCTTCATCGCCTTCGCGCTCACCAACCTGCTGCTCTGCGTGCTCGCCAACCTGCTCGTCGCCGGCCGGCTCATCTTCTCGATGGGCCGTGACGACATACTGCCGAAGTCTTCGTGGTTCGCGAAGATCGGTGAGAACAAGGTGCCGCGCAACGCCGTCTTCACCTGCGGTCTCATCGCGGTGATCTTCGTGCTGACCGCTCTGTTCAGCGAGACGGTGCTCAGCTACATCCTCGGCGTGTCGACCATCACGTTCTTCATGGTCTATCTGCTCACCGCAGGCGGCCTTCTGATCCGCGGCAGTAAGGGCTTCCCGGCCGATACGCCGGGCGGGTTCACGCTCGGCAGGCTGCGGCGTCCGGTCTGGGTGCTCGGGTTCCTCGCCTTCTTCGTGGTCGTCGTGGCCTTCAGCACCATCCCAGGATTCGAGAACAACGGCATCGCACTGATCGTGTTCATCGCGATCGCCGCGGTCTGGTACTTCATCGGGGTCCGTCCCCGCCTCCGGCGCGGACAGGCGGGCCCTCCCACGATGCGCGTCCCCGTCGTGCGGGACACGAACGCGCAGGGCCGCTGAGGTCCGACGCGGGTTCGGCGCACGCCACGCCGAACCCGCGCTCCGGCACGTCGAGCTGTCGTCGAGGACGTGAACCGAAAGGCGCCGTTCCGCGGGCCACCCTTCTGCACTACAATTTCGAATACCGAAATAGACTTCGTATAGCGAACATAGGGGTTCACCGGTGATCGACAAGAGAGTGCAGACGGTCGAGGAGGCCGTTGCGGGAGTGGCCGACGGCGCCACCGTGATGATCGGCGGGTTCGGTCGTGCCGGGCAGCCGGTCGAGCTGATCGACGCTCTGATCGCTCAGGGCGCGAGCGGGCTGACGATCGTCAGCAACAATGCGGGAAACGGGGACACCGGACTGGCCGCTCTGCTGGCAGAGGGTCGAGTTCGCAAGATCATCTGCTCGTTCCCGCGGCAATCCGACTCGTGGGTCTTCGACCGGCTCTACCACGATGGCGCGATCGAGCTCGAGCTCGTGCCGCAGGGCAACCTCGCGGAGCGGATCCGCGCCGCCGGCGCCGGGATCGGTGCCTTCTTCACGCCGACAGGTGTGGGCACGCTGCTGGCTGAGGGTAAGGAGACCCGGGAGATCGATGGCCGTGCCTACGCGCTCGAGTATCCGATCCGCGCCGACATCGCGCTGATCAGCGCGCGCAGCGCCGACCGGTGGGGAAACCTCGTCTACCGCGGGACCGCCCGTAACTTCGGCCCGATCATGGCGACGGCCGCCGCGAGAACCATCGTGCAGGTCGACGAGTTCGTCGAACTGGGGGCGCTCGATCCGGAACGGATCGTGACGCCCGGTGTCTTCGTCGATCGCGTGGTCGCGGTGGGGGAGCGGCGATGGCTCCGCGACGGCGAGTTCGTCGGCGGCGTCGACCTGGAGGGCGCTCTGCTGCAGGATGCGTCCGCACACAGGAACGGAGAGGCACGATGACCGCACGGATCAGCCGTGAAGAGCTCGCCGCACGGATCGCAGCCGACATCCCCGAGGGTTCGATCGTCAACCTCGGCATCGGTGCGCCCACCCTGGTCGCCGACTACCTCCCGCAGGATCAGGAGATCATCCTGCACACGGAGAACGGAATGCTCGGCATGGGCCCGGCGCCGGAAGCCGGACAGGTGGATCCGGATCTCATCAACGCGGGCAAACAGGCCGTGACCGCCGTCGCCGGCGCCGCCTACTTCCATCACGCCGACTCCTTCGGAATGATGCGTGGCGGCCATCTGGACGTCTGCGTGCTCGGGGCCTTCCAGATCGCGGAGAACGGAGACCTGGCGAACTGGTCCACCGGGGCGCCCGGCGCGATCCCGGCCGTGGGCGGAGCCATGGACCTCGCGATCGGCGCCAAGGACGTGTACGTCATGACCGACCTGCTCACGAAGCAGGGCGGCTCCAAGCTGGTCGCGACGTGCACCTATCCGCTCACCGGCGTCGGATGCGTCTCGCGCGTCTACACCGACCACGCCGTGTTCGACGTGACTGCGGGCGGGTTCGCGGTGCGGGATCTGTTCGGCGACAACACGGTCGCCGGTCTGCGCGAACTGACGGGACTGGAGCTCGTCGACGCGACCGCGATCGCTTCCTCGGCCGAGGAGGCGCGCTCGTGACCGGCGCCTACATCTATGACGCGGTACGCACGCCGTTCGGACGCGCCGGGGGCGCCCTCTCCGGTGTGCGCCCCGACGACCTCGCGGCCGTGGTGATGCGCGCGATCGTCGATCGCACCGGACTGGATCCGGCACGCATCGAGGATGTCGTCTTCGGCGATGCGAACCAGGCGGGCGAGGACAACCGCAACGTCGCGCGGTTCGGGGCGCTGCTCGCCGGGTTCCCCACCTCCGTCACCGGCACGACCGTGAACCGACTCTGCGCCTCGTCCGTCGAGGCGGTGATCCAGGGATCCAGGGCGATCGAATCCGGCGACGCCGAGCTCATCCTCGCGGGCGGCGTCGAGTCGATGTCGCGCGCGCCGTTCGTCGTCGAGAAGTCGGCCAAGCCCTGGCCCGCGGTCGGCAACCAGACGATGTGGAACACGTCGATCGGCTGGCGCATGACGAACCCGGCCCTGCCGCAGCCGTGGACGATCTCGAACGGCGAGTCGGCCGAGAAGATCGCCCGGGAGTGGGGCATCTCCCGCGAGGCGCAGGATGCGTTCGCCGTGCGGTCGCACGAGCTCGCCGCGCAGGCCTGGGCCGACGGCCGTTACGACGCCGAGATCGTGCAGGTGCCGGGGAACGAGCTCGCGCGCGATGAGGGGATCCGCGACGGGAGCACGGTGGAGAAGCTGGCAGGACTGAGAGCGCTGTTCGCCCCGGATGGCACGGGAACGGTGACGGCCGGGAACTCGTCGCCGATCAACGACGGCGCGTCGGCGGTGCTGCTCGGCGCCGAGGGCGCGCTCGACGCCGAGCCGCTGGCGCGGATCACCGGACGCGCGGCCCACGGCGTCGACCCCGACGTCTTCCCGATCGCGCCGATCGAGGCGGCGAACAAAGCGCTCGCCCGGGCCGGCAGATCGTGGGCCGACGTCGATCTCGTCGAGCTGAACGAGGCTTTCGCGTCGCAGTCCCTCGCGTGCCTGAAGGGCTGGCCCGACCTCGACCCCGAGCGGCTGAACGTCCACGGCGGTGCGATCGCGATCGGTCATCCGCTGGGGGCCTCCGGCGGACGGATCATCGGGCACGCGGCGCAGGAGCTGAGGCGCCGAGGCGGGGGAGTGGCGGTGGCCGCGATCTGCATCGGCGTCGGGCAGGGCCTGGCCGTCGTGATCGAGCGCTGAGCGACGACGCGACGCCCGCACCACGTGCGCGGCACGTCGTGCCGGCCGGCATGGATGGGGCGGAAGAGCCTGCGGAGCCCTTCGTGTAGCGTGGGCGCAGGCCGCGCAGGGCGAACGCTCGCCGCCGTTCGCAGAGGAGAGCCGTGGGCGAAGAGAGAAACGATCCGGACTTCGTCCAGTCGCTTGCTCGGGGCATCGCCGTGATCCGCGCGTTCGACGCCGACCATCCCGAGCTCGCATTGAGCGACGTCGCCCGCCGCACGGACATGCCTCCCGCCGCCGCGCGCCGGTTCCTGCGCACACTCGAGTCCCTCGGCTACGTGCGCTCGACGGGTCGCCTCTTCGCGCTGACCCCCCGCGTCCTGGAGCTGGGCTTCAGCTATCTGTCGGCGCTCTCGCTGCCCGAGGCGATGCAGCCGCACCTGGAGCGGCTCTCGCGCGAGGTCGAAGAGTCGGTGTCGGCCGCGGTGCTCGCCGACGCCGAGATCGTCTACGTGGCACGCGTCCCCACGCGCCGCATCATGACCGTGGGCATCACGATCGGCACCCGGTTCCCGGCGTACGCCACCAGCATGGGGCGCGTTCTTCTCGCCTCGCTCTCCGAGGACGCCGTCGCCGCCGTCCTGGCCCACGATCCTCCCCGGGCGCTCACCGAGCGCACGATCGTGGACGGGGACGAGATCCTGGCCGAGCTGCGCCGGGTGCGAGAGCAGGGCTGGGCGCTCGTCGATGGCGAGCTGGAAGCAGGGCTGCGCTCGGTGGCCGTGCCCGTGCGCAATCGCGACGGAGCAGCCGTGGCGGCGGTCAACGTGTCGACCAGCGCCACGCGGGACTCACTGGAGCAGCTGCGCGATCATCATCTCCCGCTGCTGCTCCAGGCGCGGGCTGCGATCGAAGCGGATCTGCGATTGCTGTGAGAGGCGATCGGGGAGCACAAGGGATGCGTCCGCGGCAGCGGGTCGTCTCGGACGGAGGAAGGCGTCTTTCGCCCTGCCGTTCGAGAGGGGCGGCCCTGGGATGACGAGGGGCTCAGCCGTCCGAGAGCGTCCGCGAGACGATCTCGTCCGTGCGGTAGACCTCGACCCTGCGATCCTCCGTGAGGACTTTCACGAAGCCCGGCTGCACGTCTAGGACGTATCCGCTCAGGGTGCGATCGTGCAGAACGATCGTCTCGCGAGACATCCATGGCGCGTCCACCACAGCCGCGATGACGAGAGATCCTCCGAGTGCGATCAGCCCTGCGGAGCGCAGCAGCCACCGCACGACGCGGTGCGCGGCGCCCTTCCGCCATAGCAGTCGCGCACCGGTCAACGCTGCGGTCGCCATTGCCGTCCCCGCCACGACCCATCCGGATCGGAACGTGACCGTCCACGCCACGATCGCCGCCCCCAGTGCCACGGCGGCGACAAGTCCGCCGTGGCCGTGCGATCGCGTCGCGCCCATCGGCCAGAAATAGTGCATCGCCACCAGGGGGAACAGCAGAGCGAGGAAGATCCCGGTCAGCGCCGGTGCTCCCAGCAGCGTGCCGAGCAGTACGGGGATCGCAGCGGAGAAGTCGAACGAGTCGGCGATCTTGCCGGCCGTCTGCCAATTCCAGTCGGAGACGGCGAGCAGTCGCAACAACAGGAGCATCACGACCGCGCTCGCGGTGACGCCGATCGTCACCGGTGCCGGCAGCCGATCGGATCCGGTCGTCCCATCCGCGGTGTCGCCGGTGCGCTTTGTCACGGCTGGTCCAGAGGGCGCTCTCCGCGCATAACCGGGAATCCGTCGACGTGATCCATGTGCTGCGCTGCGATGAGGTGCTCGAAGACGATGTGGGCCTGCGCCGAGGCGACGACAGGGTCGGCCGCGATCTGCTGGGCGACGAGTTCCTGCAGCTGATCGCTCGACGTGCAGGCGACGTGCACCAGCAGGTCGTAATTGCCGCCCATGAGGAACACGTTCACGACGTTGACGAACGTGACGGCGCGTTCGGCGTAGTCACGGGCGCTGCTCTGCGTGCCGGGCTTCAGGCGGATGAAGACGATGGCGTGCAGATCGAGCCCCAGCGCCGTCATGTCGTACTGGGCATGCGCCGAGGTGATCACTCCCGACTCCCGCAGCGCCCGCAGGCGGGTGAGAGCGGTCGAGGGGGATACGTTGACGCGGGCGGCGAGCTCGTTGTTGCTGATGCGCGCCTCGCGTCGGAGCTCCCAGACGATCTTCTCGTCGATCGTGTCGAGGGGCCGGTGTGATCGGGATCTGCTCATCGTGTTGCGCTCCGAAGCTCATTCGACCGGGTGGGTCCCGGTGGCCACATGTTAGAAGATTCTTCGAGAATCCACGTGCCCTGCGAATCACATGCGCTAATCATCGAAGGAGAAGAATTTTCTGCCGTGGAGCACTCGCGCGTCGAGTTGTTCACGGGGCGTACCGAAGCAGCGGGCCGATCCGTCCAGGACGACCGGCCCGCTGCGTTGCGCGAGATCAGCGCACCGCCGTCGCGCATCGCGGAATCATGATGCGACGAGAGCAGTCCGACCTGCGCGCGAATCCGCGCGGGCGTTCTGGGTCGCCACCGCCTTGTAGCCGAAGTAGTAGACGAAGCCCTGTGTGCCCCAGGTCGCGAGCGCGGCCGTGTAGAAGTAGGTGCGGTAGGCGTCGTCGAACGGCCAGGGGAAAAAGTCATAGCTGAGGGCGATGATCATCGCTACCAGAGTGATCAGGGTGGTCGCGACCGCCCAGCCGTGCGCTCCGGCCCGCCACACGCGACCGGCGAAATAAAAGACGAACGCGGAGGCGATCACGTTCATGACCAGGAAGAACGTCGCGGGCGCGACCCCGTATGCGCCGCTGTGGTGCAGCGTCACCAGGTAGCCGCCCGCGATGGCCGCGAGGGCGAAGGCGCCGATCTCGTGCCAGAGGGCCGGCTTGTAGCGGTGCGTGACCATCCTCAGGCCGAGGATGAGCACGAGCGTGAATCCGAACGACCGCGAGAACGCGTCGAGGAAGTACGCGATCGTGTACATGGGGTTCTTCGGGTCACCGCTGAACAGCGACCAGAGCAGAAAGTTCGTCGCCGAGGTACCGACGACGAGGCTTTCGATGCCGAGGAAGTAGTTGTGGAACCTCCGGATGAATCTCCACCCGAAGAAGAAGCCGACGAAGATCAACCACACGTCTGCGACGATGAAGAGCGTTTCGATCATGATCCTCAGTCCTTTCCGATGCTCTGAGCGACCCGCGCAGCGGCCCGCGGGTTGGTGCGGACGGAGTCGTCCGCGATGCGCTGGGCGACCCGCTCGGCCGCTTGCTGGCCGGTGATCACGGCGCCGTTCATGCAGCCGGACGATTCGGCCGCGGTCTCGGTGCCCGCCCACTCCACGCGCCCGTGCGGCTCCGTGAGCTCCGTGGCGTAGCTCGTCAGGGCGAGCGGCGCGAGCGCAGGGTTCGGTCCGCCGGGGGCGAAGTCCTCCTCGAGCCAACGGTGATCGACGTAGTCGATCGGGTTCTGCGCCTGCGGACCGTAGAGGGCGACCATCTGCTCGATGACGCGCTTACGGCGGGTCTCCTGGTCGAACCCGTCGAACAGCACCGCGTCGCAGAACCCGAGCAGGACGCCGGGGCCGTCGTCGGGGCCGACGTCGAAGGTGGCGAACACCGCGCCCGTGTCGGACACGCCCTCGCCCGAGACGCCTTCCTTGCGCCAGAAGGGGGTCTCGTAGGCGACGAAAGCCTTGCTCAGACCGCCCAGCCGCCAGAGCTTGGACAGGCTCACCGCGCGTTCGGAGAGCGCCGGTTCGAACACGATGTCCTTGCGGTGCATCGTCGCCGTGGTGACGATGGCGTATCGGGCCATGATCGACTCGGCGTCGGTGTCCACGGTGACGCCGGTGCCGTCCTGCACGATGCGGCGTACGGGGGAGCTGAGCCGGACGCGGTCCCCGAGGCGTGCGGCGACCCGCTTCGCGATCTCCTGCGTGGTCTCGGTGATGCGATCCTGCTGCATCCCGTTCTCGACATCGAGCATGTGGTCGAAGCCTCCGGCGCCGCGGATGTAGGTCAGGATCGCCAGCATCGAGAGGTCATCCGGGCTGGCCCCCCACTGCACGCGGCTGACCATGTTCATCAGGGCGCGGGTCGCTGCGCTGGCACGCTGCTTCCCGAGCCACTGGCCGAAGGAGATCGCATCGAGCTCCGCGGCGTTCGACGACTTCCAGCCGACTTCCGGGTCGATCGTGCCCACCAGCTTCTCGATCGCCATCTGGACGCGCGCCATGTTCACCACGGTCAGCGGTGACACCGGCGGGATCGTGCCCTTGTAGGTGCGGCGGCGGCCGCCCATCCACAGGGTGTTCCGGCCGTCCGCGAACTGCGGCGTGATCGTGCAGCCGTACCGCTGGGCGAGGTCGCGGATCGCCGTGTGTCTCGGCGACACCCAGGTGCCGCCGAAGTCGACCGGCACCCCGGCGATCTCGCCGGTGCGCACGCGACCTCCGACGCGATTGCGACCCTCCAGCACCACGACCGAGAGTCCGAGGCTCACGAGGCGCTCCGCGGCGCTCAGGCCGGAGAAGCCGGCACCGACGACCACGACGTCGACGGTTTCGTCTTCAAGAGATTTCGACATGCTCTCCTCCTTCATTGACGCGCTCGGCGTGCTGCGCGATGTATCCGCTGATCGTCTCGGCGAGCGACTCGGGCAGGTGATGCCCCATGCCGGGGATGACGACGTGCTGGGCTCCGCGGATCGCCGCGACCGTCGCGGCGCCGCCGGTCTCGGCGACCATCAGGTCACGGTCGCCGTTGATCACGAGCGTGGGAGCGGTGATCCTGCCCAGCTGGGCCGTCCGGTCGCCGGAGAGCTGGATCGCCTGGATCTGCCGCGCGCCTCCGGCCCCCAGATTCCCGGCCGCGCGGTCCCAGCCGCGGGCGGCGATGGCCGCCTCGGCCGCGTCGTCGATCGGGTAGTCCTTGCCTGCGATGTGGCGGGTGATCCGCAGGTGAGCGCGCACGTGGTCGGTCCTGTTGCGGGCTTCGGGCCCTGCCAGCAGTCGGATCGTCGACTGCGCGGGCTGGCCGATCTTGCGCGCGCCCGTGGTCGAGTAGATCGAGGTCAGCGACAGCACCCGCTCGGGCTCCGTCGCGGCGATCGTCTGCGCGATCATGCCGCCCATCGAGCGGCCGGCGAGGTGCACGTGGTCGATGCCGAGATGGTCGAGCACGCCGATGGCGTCCTGGGCCATGTCGGCCAGCGTGTAGCCGTCGCGGCGAGGACGCGCGAGCACCTGCCGCCAGACCGCAGGGGCCGGCGTCGTCGCGAAGCTGGACTGACCCACGTCGCGGTTGTCGATCGAGACGACGCGGAAGCCGTGCGCCACGAGGGCGTTCACCACCGCGTCGGTCCAGAATGTGAGGTCTTCGCCGAGTCCGGCGATGAGCAGGATCACGGGGTCGGCCTCGTCGCCGGCGTCGCGGAAGCAGATCCTCATCCCGGAGGGGAGCGAGACGAACCGGTCGACGTTCGCTGCGCCGGCGTCAGACATGAGCGACCCGTTCTTCGTCGACGCGACGGGATCCGGCTCGGGTACCGAACACGAGATGCTCGTCGGCCACCGGACCGCGCAGCGCCTTGGCGTCCACGGGATAGGACATCATGGTGCGCCACGGCTTCGCCGGTCCCTGCCGGGGGAGCCTTCCCTCTCCGCGCTTGGCGTATCCGGACTGAAGATCCATGACCGGTCTGGTCTCCATGCCCGGGGCCGCGACTGGCACGACCGTGTCGTATCCCTGCGCCTCCATGTGCCGGATCAGATCGATGAAGTAGCGGCAGAGCAGGCTCACCTTGAGGGTCCAGGAGGACGTCGTGTAGCCGATCGCCATCGCCCAGTTCGGGATGCCGCTGAGAAGCGTTCCTCGGTACGCGACGGTGTCGACGAGATCGATCCGTCGCCCGTCGACCACGATGGGCATGCCGTCGAAGAGCTGCAGGTTGAGCCCGGTCGCCGTCACGATGATGTCGGCCTCCAGCTCCTCGCCCGAGCTCAGCACGATGCCGTGCGTGCTGAAACGCGCGATGCTGTCGGTGACGATCGACGCGTCGCCCGACTTCAGGGTCTGGAAGAAGTCCCCGTCGGGCGCTGCGCAGAGGCGCTGGTCCCAGGGGTCATACGGCGGGTTGAAATGCGTGTCGACGTCGAATCCCTTGCCCAGGCTCTTGATGTTCTCGCGGCGGATCAGCGCTCGGCCGGCGCGGGGGAATCGGCGCAGGCCCTCGACGAGGAAGTGCTCCTGCCAGATGTTCTTGAACCTCGTCGCGGCGTAGCCGCGCTTCTCACCGAGCACCTTGGTGAGGGCGAGGGCGAGGCGGTCGACACGGGGAATCGGCATGACGTAGGTCGGCGTGCGCTGCAGCATCGTGACGTGGCCTGCCGCCCCGGGGCCCTTGGTCATCGCGGGCACGATGGTCACGGCGGTGGCGCCGCTGCCGATGACCACGACCTTCTTGCCGCGGTAGTCGAGATCTTCCGGCCAGTGCTGCGGGTGCACGATGGTGCCCTCGTAGTCCTCGCTGCCGGGGAAGACCGGGGAGTAGCCCTCGTCGTAGTTGTAGTAACCGGTCGCGGCGAAGACCCACCCCGCCCTGATGGTCTTCGTCACGGACGACCCGGTCGCGGAGTCCGTCGTCGCGACGGTCAGCGTCCACAGCGAGTCCGCAGAAGACCACTCCGCACGCTGCACCCGATGCCCCGTCCGGATGAGACGTCCCAGCGCGTTCTCGTCGACGGTCTCCCGCAGATACTCGAGGATCAGCGGGGCGTCGGCGATCGCGTTCTCATGACGCCAGGGCTTGAACTCGTATCCGAACGTGTGCAGGTCCGAGTCCGACCGGATGCCCGGATAGCGGAACAGATCCCACGTGCCGCCGATGCTCTCGCGGCCCTCCAGCACGACCAGGGACTTGCCGGGCAGCTCGCGACGGAAATACGTCGCCGCCCCGATTCCCGAGATCCCCGCCCCGATCACGACGATGTCGAACTCCTCGACCACGCCAGAATCACTGTCAGTCATCATCGACTCCTCGCACCTCAACAACTGGTGTCCACAGTCTGAACGGCGTCCTGCAGCGGTCACCACGACAGGGCGCACCTGATTGCGGTGGGGCAGGTGCAGCGTGCACCTGCGGCGTGCGTGGCGCACGCGTGGATTCCGATGAGATCCCAATGAGCCGGGGGCAGACTGCTGATATGGAAGAACTGTGGGCCCCGCCCGGCCCGGCGGCATCCGCCGCGCTCCGCTCGCTTTGCGAGCGGCTCATGGCCGACGCAGAAGCTCTCGCCGACGCCATCGCAGAACCGGCGGCCGCGGCGCAGGCGCACGGCGACGCGGCGCTCCTCGCGGACGCGTCGCTCCTGGCGGAGGACCGCGAGCTCAACCGTGCGGACCTGGTGCAGTGGCTCACCGCCAACATCCAGCACCCCGGACGTCGAGTGGAACCCTACGTGGGGCCCCGGTCGGCGGCCTATATCAGCGATCTCGTATCGCGCGGGATCGCTCCCGACTACGTCGCGGGGTGGCGGGCCGCGCTGGTCATCGCGTGGCGACGATGGCTGGAGCTCTGCGTGACGGAATGCACCGACCCTGCGGTGCTCATCGAGCTGCTGGACGTGTCGGCGCACTCGATGGTCCAGTACGCGCTCGACTCGGTCTCGGTGCTGCGCGAGGTCAGCCTGGCGGCGTCGATGGGCAACGCGGATGCCGAGGCGCTCGCCGTGATCCAGCTGATCGTCGGTGGAGCTCCCATGAACCAGGACCTCGCCGAAGAGCGCCTGGGGTATCGCATGGGACGTCAGCACGTCGCTCTCATCCTGTGGACGGATGCTCCGGACCAAGGAGCGCCCCTGGACGAGGCCGTCGCCGCGCTGCGTTCGGCCAGTCGCGCAGGGACCCTGCTGGTGGCGCGCGCGAGCGCCGCCTCGCGATGGGTCTGGTTGTCGGGCCCTGACCTGCCCGATCTGCACCACGTGGAGAAGGCGCTGGCCGGCTCGAACCGCGTCCGGGCGGCGATCGGCCGACCCGGGTACGGACTCGAAGCGTTCCGTTCCAGTCACCAGGACGCGCTCGCGGCGCACGTGATGCTCATGCGACTGGAGTCGGACCGTCGCTTCACGGCCTACGGCGACGTCGAGCTCATCGACAGCCTGACCAAGGACCGCGCCGGCGCGCAGAGGTTCGTGACCAAGACGCTCGGCCCGTTGGCGACAGCGGACGATACCCTCCGCGAAGCTCTGCTCACCTACGTGCAATGCGGCTTCAACACCACCCGCGCCGCCGCGAGGCTGTACCTGCACCGCAACACCGTCGAACGCCGGGTGTCACGGGCGAACGAGCTCTCCGTGGTCAAGGTGGAGGACAACCCCGCGCACGTCGCCGCGGCGCTGCTGGTGCTGGATCTCGCGCCCGGGCTGGTGACCGACGCCGCTGTCTGACGCCTCCGCCTGAACCCTCCGCCGGACGCTGCACCACGAACGGTCACTCGTTCGGGCGACGGCGCGGTGCACGCTGCACCTGCAGCGCGGCAAGCAGGTGCGGCCTGTCGTGGTGCTCGGCGAGGGTGTCCGCTCAGACTGTCCCCACCAGATCCGCGGGGCAACGGAGCCACCCGATCCGCACGCCGTCACTGTCTGCTTCGGTGCGCCCGCACGCGCACGGCGAGCAGGTCGATCTCCATCGTCGCGTCCGCTCTGTTCCTGGTGCAGCACTCGATGAGGAGGCACGACCATGACCGAACTCTCCGGTTCCCACGGAGCGGTGACGCGCGTCGGGGGACTCTGGTTGACCCTGTTCACGTTCGCGTGGCTGGCGATCTGGACCACTCAGTTCACACCGATCCAGCTCCTGCTGCCCCTGCAGCTGGACACCGGAAGAGTCGGCGAGGACTGGATCGGCGGTGTCGTCTGGTCGGGCGTGGTGCTGTCCGTCGGCGGGATCATCGGCGTCGTCGCGGCACCGCTGGCGGGCCGCTGGTCCGACCGGACCCGCTCGCGGTGGGGTCGCCGGCGGCCCTGGGTGATCGGGGGCTCGCTGCTGTCCGCGCTGGGGCTCGTGGTGACCGGTCTTGCAACCGGTCCCGTTGCGGTCGGCAGCGCATGGATCGTCGTGTCGGTGGGGATCTCGGTCGCCTCCGCGGCGCTGACGGCGATGATCGCCGATCAGCTGCCAGAGACCCAGCGCGGTGCCGCGTCGGCGGCGGCGAGCTCGGCGCAGGCGCTCGGCGTCGTCGTCGGCATCGGCACCATCGTCCTGATCGGGCTCGGGATCTTCGAGTCCTATCTCGTGCTGGCGGCGCTCATCCTCGTGATCGGGACCGGCACCGCGCTGTGGCTCCCGGATGAGCCGGCGCATCGGATGGCCGTGACGACCCGCGGCTCGAGCGGACGTCGTTCGTCACTCCGGGACCGCGACTTCCTGTGGCTGGTGAGCAGCCGCCTGATCGTCAACATCGGCAACGCGTTCGGCACTGCGCTGCTGCTGTTCTTCCTGCTGTACGGCGTGAAGGCGCCCGCGGCGGAGGCCGAAGACGATCTGTTCTTCCTCATCATCGTCTACACGGTCTTCAGCGTCGTCGCGGCGATCCTCGCGGGGATCGCCTGCGACCGCGGATCGGCGGATCCGATGCGCCGCCGTCGCACGCTGACGGCCCTGTCCGCCCTGTTCGGCACGGTCTGGGGCGTGGTGATCCTGATCAGCCCCAGCATGGTGATGACGACGGTCGCCGCGGCGCTGATGGGCATCGGGTACGGCGCGTACACGACGGTGAGCCTGGCTCTGGCCACGGATCTGCTGAAGGATCCGGAGGACCACGCCCGCGACCTCGGGATCGTGAACGTCGCCGCCCAGCTCGGACAGCTCGTGGCACCGCTGCTCGGAGCCGGACTGGTCGCCCTCGTCGGAGGATTCTGGCTGCTTTTCGTCGGCGGCATCGTGCTGTCGGCGGTGGGCGCCCTCATGACCTACGGCATCCGGGTGAAGGCTGCGGTGCCGCAGCCGCGCCTTGCGCCCGCACGCTGAGCGCGCCCGCACCATCACGCACGCGGCGTATTTCGACGCCGCGATCTCACCGAGGAGAAGCAGCCATGACCACCATCTCGCATCCGCACGTCAGCACGGAGCTGAAGCGGGTCGGCCCGTTCTGGATGACCCTGTTCACACTCGCGTGGGTGGCGATCTGGACGATCCAGCTCACCCCGATCGAGCTCCTGCTGCCGCTGCAGCTGGACACCGGTGACAGGAGCGGGGGCTGGATCGGCGGTGTGGTGTGGGCCGGCGTCGTGCTGTCGGTCGGCGGCTTCATCGGCGTCGTCGCCGGACCGCTGGCGGGTCGCTGGTCCGACCGCACCCGCTCGCGCTGGGGTCGCCGGCGCCCCTGGGCGGTCGGCGGCTCGCTCCTCGCCGCGGTCGGCCTGGTGCTCATCGGTGCCGTGACGGGGCCCCTCGCGATCGGCGCCGCGTGGATCGTGGTCTCCGCGGGGATTTCCGTCGCCTCGGCCGCGCTGACCGCGATGATCGCGGACCAGTTGCCCGAGACCCAGCGCGGTGCGGCGTCCGCCGCGACGAGCTCGGCGCAGGCACTCGGGGTCGTGGTGGGGGTCGGCACCGTGGTGCTGATCAGACTCGGCGTCTTCGAGTCGTATCTGGTGCTCGCGGCGCTCATCGCCGTGATCGGGGTCGGCACCGCGCTGCGGCTTCCGGACGAGCCGGCGCATCGGATGCTCATCGCGCCGCGGAGCATGTCCGCCCGCCGGTCGTCGTCGCTGCGGGACCGCGACTTCCTGTGGCTGCTGAGCAGCCGCGTGGTGGTGAACATCGGCAACGCCATCGGCACCGCGCTGCTGCTGTTCTTCCTGCTCCACGGTGTGAGGGTGCCCGCGGCCGAGGCGCAGGACGACCTGCTGCTGCTCATCGTCATCTACACGGTGTTCGTCGTCGTCTCCTCGATCCTCACGGGAATCGTCTCCGACCGCGCGGCGGCGGACCCGGTGCGCCGGCGCCGCGCGCTCACGGTGCTGTCCGCGATGTTCGGCACGGTCTGGGGCGTGGTGATGCTCGTGAGCCCCTCGCTGATCCTGACGATGGTCGCCTCGGCACTCATGGGCATCGGCTACGGGGCGTACATGACCGTGAGCCTGGCGCTCGCGACGGATCTGCTGAAGGATCCCGAGGATCACGCACGGGACCTCGGGCTCGTGAACGTCTCGGCTCAGTTGGGTCAGCTCCTGGGGCCGCTGGTCGGCGCGGGGCTGGTGGCCCTCGTGGGCGGTTTCTGGCTGATGCTCGTCGTCGCCGTGGTGCTGTCCGCGGTGGGTGCGCTCATGACCTATGGCATCAGGGTGCCGGGTTCGGTGCCGCCGGCGCCGGTCGGCGTCCCGCGGTGAACTTTCATTCCCGGGGCCGGCTCACGCCGAGCAGCAGCGCCGGAAGGGTGTGCCGCACATAGCTCGACTCCGGGAACGACTTCTCGTTGCCGCCGGACAGGATCCACGACTCGAACGACCGCTCGTAGGTCAGGATCACCACGCGCACCCCGAGCGCCGGCTGCCATTCGAACCGGCGGCCGATGCGCGAGAGCAGCAGTTCGAACGCCTCCAGCAGAGCCGGCAGGAAGGCGCGCTCCGACTCCATGACGTCCTCGCTGCGGGCCCCCGTCGATGCGGCGAGCTGTCGCTCGCGCAGCCGGATCGTGAGTGAGCTCCAGTCGAGCGGCCGCGCGCGGGCGAGCGCCGCGGAGATGGCGACCTCGGGCGGCTCGCTCGGGTGCTCATCCGGGTCGAACGACTCGGCGGCGGAGCGCACGCGCTGCGCGCATTCCTCGATCAGCTCGTGATCGACGGCGTGCAGCAGATCCTTGTCTCCCGGGAAGAGGGTGCGGAAGGCGCCGTCGCTGAGTCCCGACTCCCGGCGCAGCTCCGCGATGAGCGCCGGCAGCGATCCGTCCCAGGTGGGCAGCAGGATCCGTGCCATCGTGATCACGCGGGCGCGGCTCTGCCGGCGCGAGGCGTTCACGCGCGAGGGGCGCTCATCTGGTGCCATGTCGGGGTCCTCTCCGGAGTTGACATTAGTCGCGTCCTCCGCAGGTCGTGCCGAGAGGCCCTGTCGCTGCCACATCGCCCCGCGCGATGTCACGGGCTCGCCGGATGAGCCGTCGCACGGTCGAGCAGCATCGCCCGTTCGGCGGCGTTCTCGGTGAGCTCGGCTGCCCGCACGAACTCCGTCTGCGCCGCGGCCGTGTGCCCGAGGCGTTGCAGGAGGTCGCCGCGCACGGCGTGCAGCAGGTGGTAGCCGTCGAGGGCGCCGTCCGCGACGACCGCCTCCACGAGCTCGAGCCCCGCCGCGGGGCCGTGCAGCTCGGCGACGGCGACGGCGCGGTTGAGCTCGACGATCGGCGAGGGGAACCGGGCGGCGAGCACCGCGTAGAGCCCCGCGATCCGGCGCCAATCCGTGTCCGCCTGCGTCGCCGCCATCGCGTGGGCGGCCGCGATCGCGGCCTGCAGGACGTAGCGGCCGGGCGCACCGCCGCGCTCTCGGGCGAGGGCGTGCGATCGGGCGAGTGCCGCGTAGCCCCGACGGATCAGCAGCCGGTCCCACCGGGTGCGGTCCTGGTCGCGCAGCAGCACCAGGCGCCCCGCGGCGTCGTGGCGAGCGCGCAGGCGGGACGCCTGCACTTCCAGGAGCGCCGCGAGCCCGTGCGCCTCCGGCTCGGCCGGCATCAGCGCGCACAGGATCCGGGCCAGCCGCAGCGCCTCCGTGCAGAGATCGATCCGCATCCACTCGTTCCCCGCTGTCGCTGCGTAGCCCTCGTTGAACACGAGGTAGATCACCTCGAGCACGGCGTCGAGCCGTGCGGCGAGCTCGGCGCCCGCCGGCACCTCGTAGGGGATCCGCTCATCGCGGATGGTCTTCTTCGCGCGCGAGATGCGGCGCACGATCGTCGGGGTCGCGGTCACATACGCCCGGGCGATCTCCTCGGTCGTGAGCCCGCCGACCATGCGCAGCGTCAGCGCGACCTGGGAGGCGCGCGAGAGCACCGGGTGGCAGGCCGTGAAGAGCATCCGCAGCAGGTCGTCGGGGATCTCGCCGTCCACGACGGATGCCGGATCCGGGGTGTCGGAGAGGCCCGCGAGGAGCTCGCTCTCCAGCAGCGGCAGCTTGCGGGCGAGCGTCGCGTCGCGGCGGATCCGGTCGATCGCCCGGCGCTTCGCCGTGACGGTCAGCCACGCGCCGGGGTTGCTCGGGACGCCGTCCCTGGGCCACTGCTCGAGCGCGGCCAGGTGCGCATCCTGCGCCAGATCCTCGGCCAGGGTGATGTCGCCGACCAGGCGGGTCAGCACGGCGACCAGCTGCGGCCACTCGATCCGCCACGCCGCATCGACCGCGCGCGGCACCGCGCGGTCGATGGGCGGGTCGGCCGCCACTATTCGCCGTCGAGCTCGCGCAGCTCGAGGGCCATCGTCCACTCGGGGCCGTGGATGCGCAGGAACCGCGTACCCCATTCGACGGCCTCGTCGCGCGTCCGGGTCTGCAGCAGGCAGTAGCCGCCCACCATCTCCTTCGACTCCGTGAACGGGCCATCGACGACGGTCACGTCGCCCCCGGCGAGCCGGAGCACGGCTCCCTCCTCGGGCGGACGGAGCCCTGCCGTGTCCAGCAGCACGCCGGCCTTCGTCATCTCCTCGATCAGGTGGCCCATCTCCTCCTCGAGCCGGGGATCGGGACCCCAGTCGGCGGGCAGATCCTCGATGTCGGGCCGGATGAGCAGCAGGTATCGCATGGTCCGATCCTCTCAGGCCACGCCGTAGCGCAGGTAGGTCGCCCCGGCCGCGAAGGAGCGGGACTCCTCCAGGGTCAGTTCGAGGTCGGTGCCCGTCGGGAACAGCGGCGTGCCGCCGCCGATGACGATGGGATGCAGGACGACGCGGAACTCGTCGATCAGGCCGAGATCGAGGAACGAGTGGACGAGCTTCGGGCTCGCGTAGATCGCGATCGTGCCTCCCGGCTGCTCCTTCAGGCGTCCGAATTCCTCGGCCAGGTCGCCGCGGACGAGTCGTGTGTTGTTCCAGTCGGCGGACTCGAGGGTCGTCGACACCACGATCTTGTCGACCGCGTTCACCCACTCCGCGTGCGCGCGCTCGGTCGAGGTGCTCTCCGTGGTGGGCTGCGTGCTCCAGTACCCGGACATCCCGAGGTAGGTCTCACGTCCGTAGACGGGGAGGTCGATGTCCTCCTGGATGTGCTGGGCGTAGGCGGAGAGCTCTTCGTCGTAGGCGCGGTTCGTCCACTCGAACCCCATCCCCTTGCCCGATGAGACGTACCCGTCGAGCGTCATGTGATCGAAAGCCACGATCTTGCGCATGTGCGTTTCCTTTCGGTGCGGGACCGCTTTTCGGCCCCTTCACCTGTTCCGTCGAACGACGACGTCGGATCCGGACATGCGTTTCGGATCCGATCGGTTCTCCCGGCTCGAGGCGGCTCAGGCCTTGTTGTCCGCGAGCAGTAGCACGCCGCCGAGGCCGATCATCATGCCTCCGCCCGTGCCGCGCACGGCCGCCAGACGGCGCGGGGACCGAGCGAACCACACCCGCGCCGATCCGGCGATCAGCGCCCAGGTCGCATCGCAGGCGAACGCGATCACGGTGAAGATCAACCCCAGGATCAGCATCTGCGCGGGCACGGCCCCGGCATGGAAGTCCACGAACTGGGGCAGAGCTGCGACGAAGAAGACGATGGTCTTGGGGTTGGTGGCTCCGACGAGGAAGCCCTGCCGCAGCACGACGAGCGGCGACATCCGTCGCGCGGGTGCCGAGGAGTCAGCCTCGAGACCGTCGCGGCGATGCCGGATCGCCTGGATGCCGAGATACGCCAGATAGAGCGCGCCGAGCACCTTCACGATGGTGAACAGCGCCACGGACTGGGCGACGATGGCGCCGACGCCGAAGGCGACGGCCGTGATCGGCACGAGGCCGCCGAGCTCGTTGCCCAGGACGCTCCAGAGCCCGGCGCCACGGCCCCAGGCCAGGGACCTCCCGATGACGAACAGCACGCTGGGCCCCGGAACGGCGATGAGGATCAGGGACGTGAGGGCGAACGCGAGGACGGCTTCGATGTGGGGCACGGGAAGAAACCTATTCCCGCTGCGCTCCGCGTGCCAGGGGTCCGATCTTCACCGATCGCCGCTCGTCAGCCCTGGGCGAACTCCGCCCGCAGACCGTCCGTGGGGGCGGACACTCTGGACATGGACGACAGCGAAGCCCTCGACGCCTATTCGACGACGGTCGTGCGGGTGGCGGAGACGGTGCTGCCGTCGGTCGCCGCCGTGAGCGTCCGCACCGATGGCGGTGCCGGAGCCGGGAGCGCCTCGGTGTTCCGAGAGGGGCTGCTGCTGACGAGTGCGCACGTGGTGGCGGGTGCACGCGAGGTCGGCCTGGCGTTCACCGACGGGACCTCCGCCGATGCCAGGGTGGTCGGATCGGATGTGCTGTCCGACCTTGCCGTGCTGCAGGCGCAGGGACGGATCCCGGATCCTGTTCCGCTCGGCGATGCCGCACGGCTCAGAGTCGGGCAGCTGGTCGTCGCGCTCGGCAACCCGCTGGGGCTCGCGGGCAGCGTGACCGCGGGGATCGTCTCGGCGCTCGGCCGGTCGCTGCCGACCGCGTCGGGACGCGTCATCGACGAGGTGGTCCAGACCGACGCCGCGCTGAACCCGGGCAACAGCGGGGGAGCACTGGCGGACAGCTCGGGCCGGCTCGTCGGGGTGAACACGGCGGTGGCGGGCATCGGGCTCGGACTCGCCGTGCCGATCAACGCGACGACGCTGTCGATCATCGACACGCTCGCGTCCTTCGGACGTGTGCGACGAGCCTGGCTGGGGGTGGCCGGTGCGAAGGTGGCGCTGACGCCCGAGGCCGCGGCCAAGGTCGGATCCCCGACCGGAATGCAGGTGATGTCCACCGTCGCGGGCAGCCCGGCGGCGATCGCCGGCGCCCGGCCCGGCGACATCGTCCTCTCGATCGACGGCACTGCGATCTTCGACCCGACCGGGCTGCAGCGGGTCATGGTCGAGGGTGCGATCGGGCGGCGGATGGAGATGGTGGTGCTGCGCAGCGGGGCCCTGATCGATCTGGTGCTGGAGCCGGAGGAGCTGCGGCTCGGCTGACGCGGTGCCCGGATACGATGGCGCCGTGGCGGACACGGCACCCCGGATCCAGACGCTCGGCATCATCGGCGCGGGCCGGGTCGGCAGCGTGCTCGCCCGGCTCGCCGTGAACGCGGGGTACGACGTGCGGGTCGCGAGGTCGGCGGATCCGGCTCCCATCGCCCGCGCGGTCCGTGCGCTGGGCGCGACCGCACTCGACGTCGCAGAGCTCGTCCGTCACGCCGACGCGGTGCTGCTGGCACTGCCGCTGGCCCGGCACACGACCCTGCCGGTCGACCTGCTGCGGGGAAAGCTCGTGATCGATGCCATGAACTACTGGTGGGGCGACGGGATCCGTGCCGGCCTCGATGATCCGCGCACGTCGACGAGCGAGACCGTGCAGCGGTTCCTCTCGGGATCGCGCGTGGTGAAGGCCTTCAACCACATGGGCTACCAGGATCTCGAGGACGAGGCCCGCCCCTCGGGCGCCCCCGACCGCAAGGCGATCGCCATCGCCGGAGACGACCCGGATGACGTGGCGCGGGTCGCCCGGCTCGTCGACGACCTCGGTTTCGATCCGGTGGTGGCCGGTGACCTCGCCAGCGGCATCATGCTGGAACCCGGCGCGGAGGCGTTCGGGGCCGACGTCGACACCGCCGAGCTGCGGGCGATGCTGGAGCGCTTCTGGACCTCGCAGCGCGGCATCGTCGTGGCGAGAGCCCGCGCCGCGGATCACGACTCCTGAGCCGCAGTCACCTCCGTGCTGCCGAGGAGCTCTCACCGGAGCGGTGGGGGCGATCGACGTCAGGCGGTGACCTGTTCCCCCGCATGCGACGGTTTCGCTGTGCGTCGCGTGCCGGTTCTGCGGTGCGGATCGAGCCTGCTTGATCGGCTGGTCTTCGGGCGGACCGAGACGTGCGCGGGACGATCCTCGACGACGACGCGCACGCCGTCCACGAGCGCGTCGGCGGCGCCGCGGACGTAGCCGCCGGGCATCGCTGCGATGCCGCGCAGGAACGCGATCGTCTCGGCGGTGAGGATCTCGCCCGGGAGCACGTTGGGGATGCCGGGCGGATAGGCGGCCAGCGAGTCGGCCGAGACGCGGCCGACGGCGTCTGCCGCGGCGACGATCTCGGTGTGCGCGAACGCGGCGTCACGAGGGCGCATCACGGCGCGGCCGGTCTTGGGCAGCGCGATCGACCCGATCTCTCCGCGCGCGGCGAGATCGCCCACGGGCTGCAGTGCTACCAGCGCCGCGACGAAGCGGGCGGGATCCGGGGTCGTTCCGGGGCCGACGAAGGCGACGATGCACGATCCGGTGGAGATCTCCGTCATGATCCCGGCCGTGCGAAGCAGCTCTTCGCGCACCGCGTGGCCGTCGAGACCTGCGGTGCCCACGTCGATCGACACGCGCAGCGGGTCGTGGCCGACGATGTCCTCGAAGGCGCCGAAGCCGTCGCTCACGATGGGGAAGCGTCCCGTCGCGCGTACGGCATCGCGCAGCTCGGCGGCCGCCGTGAGCGATGCGGCGATGCGGTCGTGGCCGTCCTCGAGCGTCGCCCGGGCGAGGTCGAGGGACGCGAGCAGCAGCGAGCTCGCGCTCGTGGACTGGGTGAACATGAAGGCGCGGTCGATGAGCGGCTCGAGGTCGGCCGCGTACGGCCCTTCGGCCAGGTGCAGCATGGCGGACTGGGTGAGGCTGCCGCCCATCTTGTGCGTCGAGGACACGACCAGGTCGGCGCCCAGGGTGATCGGGTTCGCGGGAAGATCGGGGTGGAAGCCGAAGTGCGCCGCCCACGCCGCGTCCACGACCAGCGGCACGCCGGCCTCATGGCAGACCTCGGCGATGGCCTCGACGTCGGCGACCGCGCCGAAGTAGCTCGGGCTGATGATGTAGGCGGCCTTGGCGTCCGCGCCTGCGAGCGCCTCGCGCATCGCCGCCGCTGTCACGCCGTGGTTGATGCCGTGGTGCTCATCGATCGTCGGCTGCACGAAGCGGGGGTCGAGGCCGCCGAGGATGATCCCGTCGAAGAAGCTCGAGTGCGCGCTGCGCTGAGCGACGACGATCTCGTCCGGGGTGCGGAAGGCGGAAAGAGCCAGCGCCGTCATCCGGTTCGCCTCGGAGGCGCCGTTGGTGAGGAACCAGGTGCGCCGCGCGCCCCACGCCCGGGCGGCGGCCTCGCGCGCCTGGGCGAGCGGATTCACGGCTCCCTTGTCGATGCCGTCGAGCAGCGGCTCCACGTCGTAGCGCAGCACGTCCTCGCCGAAGAAGTCCGCGAGCAGGGGAGCCGCGGCGGGGTCGGCGCTGTGCCCGGGGACGTTGAGGCGCTGCAGGTCGCGGGCGGCGAATCGGCGGAGGGCGTCGGCGTAGGGAGTGGTTGTCGTCACGGATCGATTCTGTCTCGACGAGATACGATAAGGAATGACGACAAATCTTCATTCCTCAATACCTACTATGGAGCGCGGATGCTCGATCTGAGGCAGCTCAAGGCGCTGGAGGCCGTGGCCGAACACGGGTCCGTGCTGCGCGCGGCGGACGCCCTGCAGTGGAGCCAGCCCACGGTGACCCACCACCTGCGGGGCCTCGAGCGCGTGCTCGGCGCCGCCGTCGTGACGAGCGGGTCCGGCGGCACGCGACTGACGACGGTCGGGGAGGCGATGCTGCCGCACGCGACCGCGATCTTGGACCGCTCCGAACGTGCCGTGGACGAGCTCAGGGCACTGGTCGCGTCGGGCCGGCGGCGCATCGCGATCGGGGTGTTCCCCTCCGCCGGGGCGCGGCTGCTGCCGCAGGTCGTGCGTGCGCTGCAGGAGGCCGGGTTCGATCCGGAGGTGACCGAGGCCGAGCTCGACCCGCTGATGGCGGCCGTCGTCGGACTTCGCCTCGATGCCGCGATCGTGTACGACGCCCCAGGCCGGCCCACGATCCTGCCGCCGGGCTTCCGGATGATCCCGGTCCGCCAGGAGCGCCTCGCCGTCATCGTTCCACGGGCGCACCCTCTCGCTGGACGCACGGGAGTTCCCCTGGCAGGCCTCGACGACGAGGCCTGGATCGCGGGTGCGACCGCGGCGGATCCCGTGGACGCGGCTCTGGTCCGGGCCGCCGAGCAAGCCGGCTTCACTCCGCGGATCGCCATGCGCAGCGACGACTACGCCGTCGTGGCCGCCTACGTCGCCGCGGGCTTCGGCGCCGCCCTCGTGCCGGAGCTGGCGCTGCCCGCGCATCTGGACGCCGTGGCCACCGTGGAGATCGCCGACGCCGTGTTCGAGCGTCGCATCTTCCTCGTCACGGCGCCGACCGTGGGCGCGGCGGCCCGAGCAGCGCTGGAGGAGGCGCTGCGGGCTGCCCCGGCGACGGGGGTCTGAGTCATCCCTGCTGTGCATTCTGGACGTCGGGCGACGAGGGACTGCATCTGTTCGGTGCCGAACGATCCGGCTCTGTCGAGTGCCGAATGATCCGGCGGCCGCCTTCTCCTGCACTTCCGCCGCTGACGGGAGGGGGGGCAGACTGTCGCGCACAGTCCACGGCGCCCTGATCGCGCCTGAGCCGAGCGCCCGCCGTTGCGCGCGGGCCACCAAGGAGGGAGCAGCCATGGCTGCCGTGCTCTACATGTCCGTCTCGCTCGACGGTTACATTTCCACCCCCGACGACTTCCTCGGCGGACCGGACGGGAACCGCCTGCACGACTGGTACGCCCCGGGAGGCGATGCGGCGGCCCTGACCGGTGCCGCGAAGGCCCTCGCCGGCGAGCTCGACGAGATCGGCGCCGTCGTCACCGGACGGAGAACCGCGGAGCTGATGGATCACTGGGGCGGTGACGTGCATCACGGGGTCCCCATCTTCATCCCGAGCCATCGGCCGCCCGGTCCGGCGGCGCGCTGGAACTACCCCAACGTGACCTATCTGCGGGACGGGATCCGCAGCGCGATCGCCCAGGCGCAGGCTGCTGCCGGAGACCGCGACGTGTACGTGCAGGGCGGGTACACCGCGCAGAAGGCCATCGAAGAGGGCGCGCTGGACGAGATCCAGGTGCACATTGTGCCGGTACTCCTCGGAGGAGGGCACCGATTGTTCGACAGCCTCCCCGCCGAGGTGGAGCTCGAGGTCCTCCGTGTGATCGACACTCCGCACGCCACCCACATCCGCTACCGCATCCGACGCTGAGACAGGCCCGAGTGGGTCGGCGAAAGGAGAAGACATCATGGCAGAAGGAACCTCACCGGGCATGAACGAGCGCAGGGGACTCACCGTCTGCGACATGTCCGTCTCGCTGGACGGGTACGTCACCGGCCCGAACGACAGCCGGGAGAACCCGTTCGGCGACGGTGCGCGCGACCTGCACGCGTGGCTGCGCCCGACGGCGTCGGACGACGACAGGGCCGTGCTGGCTGGCATCGTCGGCACGGTCGGCGCGATCGTCATGGGGCGCCGGTCGTTCGAGAAGAACGAGGGCGACGGCGGCTGGGGGGATGCCGGTCCGATGGGCGAGATCCCCGTCTTCGTGCTCACCCATGACAAGCCGACAAGGTCCTACCCCGCGGTGTTCACGTTCGTGGACGAAGGAGTGGCCGACGCGATCCGGCGGGCGAGGCACATCGCCGGCGACAAGGACGTGCACCTGTTCGGCGCCACCGTCATGCAGCAGGCTCTGCCGCTCGGCCTCGTCGATGAGCTCCACCTGCACGTGATGCCGATCCTCCTCGGCGGCGGGACCCCGCTGTTCGGGACGCTGGGCGAGGCCATCCGGCTGGAACGCACCGGCGCGCAGGCGACCCCGATCGCGACGCACCTGCAGTACCGGATCCTGACGAGCGAGGAGAACGCATCATGAGACTCACGATCAGCCTGCAGGTCACGCTCGATGGCGTCGCCCAGGCGAACGGCGGCAACAACGAGGAGATGGATCCCGGGTTCACCCGCGGTGGCTGGGCGCTGCCGCTGAACGACGACGACGCGGTCCAGTACCTCCTCGAGACCTGGCGCCGACCGGACGCGTTCCTCCTGGGCCGGAAGACCTACAGCCTGTTCGAGACGTACTGGGGCGCCCGCAGCGATGACGGCGGGTTCGGGCAGGCGATCAGCGCGAAGCCGAAGCACCTCGTCTCCGCCACCGTCGCCGACCCGACCTGGGAGCGGACCGCGGTCATCCGCGGTGACGTCGCAGCCCGCGTTCGGGAGCTGAAGGCCCGGCCCGGTGGCGAGCTGCTCGTGGTGGGAAGCACGTCGCTGGCGCGGTGGCTGCTCGAGCACGAGTTGGTCGACGAGCTCAATCTGATCCAGTTCCCGGTCATCGTCGGCGAGGGCGAGCGCTTCCTGCCCGCGCGGGGGATGGACTTCGCCCTGGACCTGATCGACTCGCAGGTCTTCGGCACCGGCATCGTGGCGCTCACCTATCGCGTGGGTGGCCGCCCCCGATATGCCTGAGCGGAGACGTCGGCTGAGAGGAATCCGTCGAGAATGAGAGGAGTCTGTCGAGAACCGCGCATCGACTCCGACCACACATTGAGGCCGACACCCGCGTCGCCCACATACGAAGGAGAACGACCATGAAGTACATGATCCTCATGCAGGTGCGTCAGGACGTGCTGGATGCGCTCACGGCGGAGCAGATGCAGGCGATCGGCGACGGGCACCAGGCCTTCATCGACACCATCACCGCATCCGGCGAGATGCTCGGCACCGTCGCTCTCGCCGACCCCAGCCAGTCGAAGGTGGTGCGCGCTGCGGGCGGCTCACCCGAAGTGGTCGACGGACCCTTCGCCGAGACCAAGGAGTTCATGGGCGGGTACTACCTGATCGAGGTCGAATCCGAGGAGCGCGCGGTCGAGCTCGCCCAGCAGATCCCGGACGCGGCGATCGACGGGCTCGCACTGGAGGTCCGTCCCGTGATGTTCTCCGCCGGGTCCGACGTGTGACCGATCGCCGCTGCGAGGACCTGTGGCGCCGCAGCGCGCCGCAGGTCCTCGCCGCGCTGCTGCGCCGCTACGGCGCCGCGCAGCTGGACCTCTGCGAGGATGCGGTGCAGGAGGCGCTCCTCGCCGCGCACCAGCAGTGGCCGTCCGAGGGCGCTCCCGTGGACGCGAAGGGCTGGCTGCTGACCGTCGCGCGCCGCCGCATGATCGACCGGATCCGCAGCGAGCACCAGCGTCGCGAGCGCGAGCACGCCTACGTCGATGCGTGGCGGCCGCTCGAGGACGCGTCGACCGCAGATGCCGACGACAGCGTGCAGGTGCTGCGGCTGTGCTGCCATCCCGTGCTCAGCGTGCCCGCCCAGGTGGCGCTGACGCTGCGTGCGGTCGCGGGCCTGTCGACCGCGCAGATCGCCCGCGCGCACCTGCTGCCCGAGGCGACGATCGCCCAGCGGATCAGCCGCGCGAAGGCGAAGATCCGCGCGGCCGGGGCGGCCTTCCCCGAGCCCGCCGACCCCGAGGACCGTCTGGATCCGGTGCTCGCCGTCCTCTACGTCATGTTCACCGAGGGGCACACGGCGACCGAGGGCGCGGAGGTCAACGACGTCCGGCTCAGCGACGAGGCGATCCGCCTGGCCCGGATGCTGCACCACGAACGTCCGGACGACGTCGAGGTCGCGGGCCTGCTCGCGCTGATGCTGCTCACCGACGCCCGCCGGGCCGCGCGCACCGGCAGCCGCGGGGAGCTGATCCCGCTCGACGAGCAGGACCGCACGCGCTGGGACCGGGACCGGATCGAGGAGGGCACCGAGATCCTGGACGCGGCGCTCGCCGCAGGCCGCCACGGACCCTACGCGATCCAGGCCGCGATCGCGGCGCTGCACGATGACGCCCCGAGCACGGCGACCACGGACTGGCCGCAGATCCTGGCGCTGTACCGCCTGCTCGAGCGGGAGACCGGCAACCCGGTCGCGACGATCAACCGCGCCGTGGCCCAGGCGATGGTGCACGGTCCGGAATCGGGGCTGGCCGTGATCGACGGGATCGCGGATCCGAGGGTGCGCGGCGACCGCCGGCGCATCGCCTCGGTGCGGGCGCACCTGCTGGAACGCGCGGGGCGCACACCGGAGGCGATCGCCGAGTACTTCGAGGCGGCCCGGGCGACGCTCTCGGTCCCCGAACGCGACTACCTGCGGGCCCGCGCCGCGCGACTGCGTGACTGAGCGACGGACGCCGCCGGGATCGGCAGCGGGTGCCGAGCGGATCCCCGGCCCCGCGCCGAAGGATGGTAGTCGATGGGGAAGATCGGCCACCAGCCCCTTCCCGGGCGGACGGCGGCGCGGCAGAGTCATCGTGACCACGGCGGAGTGCCGGCGGTGCGAGGGGAGGCGCGGATGGCCGGACGGCGCGACGGCGGTCCCCGGTGCCACGGAGCCCGCGGATGACGCGCGCGGCGGCGGGATCGCGCCTCGTCCGTGCGCGTCCCGACAACGACCCCGGCTATCGGCGGAGGCGCTCCGGATCCGGCTTCAGCTATACGGATGCGCATGGGCGTGCGGTGTCGGACGCCGATCTGGAGCGGATCCGCGCCCTCGCGATACCGCCGGCGTGGCAGGACGTCTGGATCGCCAAGGACCCGCGCGCCCACATCCAGGCGGTGGGCGTCGACGCGGCGGGGCGGCGGCAGTACCTGTATCACCCGCAATGGCGGCAGCGCCGGGACCGGAGGAAGTTCCGCCGGGCGATGGCGCTCGCCGCGGCGCTGCCGGGTGCTCGCGCCAGGGTGACGCGCGCGCTCGCGCAGGACGGCGCCCCGGACCGGGAGCGGGTGCTCGCCGCCGCCTTCCGGCTGCTGGACGACGTCGCGCCGAGGGTCGGCTCGCCGCGGTATCTGGCGCGCCACGGCAGTCGTGGGCTCACCACGCTCCGCTGTCGCGATGCGCGCATCGACGGGGCGACGACCGTGCTCGCCTTCCCCGCCAAGAGCGGGCGTCGCATGCATCTCGAGGTCGAGGATCCGGCGCTCTCGGCGGTGCTTGCGGACCTCGTGGAAGGCGCACGCCCGAGCGCGCCGCTGCTCGCGTATCGCCGCGGACGGCGGCGGGTCGCCGTGACGGCCCGGGAAGTGAACGAGCACGTGCGCGCCCTCACCGGCACGGCCTTCACAGCGAAGGACTTCCGGACGCTCCGCGGCACGATCGCGGCGGCGAATGCTCTGGCGGCCGCGGGAGCGACCGGCGACGCGGCTCAGCGCCGACGTGCGGAACGGGATGCGGTCGAGGCGGCCGCCGCGGCGCTCGGCAACACTGCAGCGGTGGCGCGGGCGAGCTACATCGATCCGCGGGTGTTCCGCCGCTACGCCCAGGGGCGGTGCCTGGACACGACCATCACTCCGGAGTCCGCGATCCGTCAGCTGCTCGGGGAATGAGCAGGTGCGCGGCGCCTCTGGCGCGCCGACCCCGCGAGTGGGACGATGAGCCATCGCGAGCGATTCATCCCGCAAAGTCGCGGGTCCGTCGTGGACGGAAAGGTCACCATCATGGCTGTGGTCGGAGACGTCGGTCGGTCCTCTCGTGCGGAGTCGCGCGGCGTGCTCGCGCGGTATCCGCTCACCTCCTACTTCGTGATCGCCTACCTCGTCTCGTGGCTGATCGAGGTGCCGGTCGCGTTGTCGGCGCAGGGCGTTCTGCCGGCGCTACCGAAACCCGCGATCGCGATCGCGATCGTCGTGGCGACCTTCGGGCCCACAGTAGGCGCCTTCGTCATGACCGGTGTGCTGGAGGGGCGGGAGGGCGTCGTCCGCCTGCTCCGCAGATACGTGCACTGGCGGGTCGGGATCCAGTGGTACCTGTTCCTGCTCATCGGGGTCCCGATCATCATCGTGCTCGGCACGATCGTCGTGCCCGGGGCGCTGGGGTCGTTCCAGCCGATCGTCGGGCCTCTGCTCGCCGCCTATCCGCTGGCGTTCCTGATGACGTTCCTCCTCGGCGGCCCGCTGGGCGAGGAGCCGGGGTGGCGAGGGTTCGCGCTGCCGCGCCTGCAGGAGCGCTACGGCCCGCTGGCGGGCAGCACGATCCTCGGGGTGCTGTGGGCGCTGTGGCACTTCCCGCTGTTCTGGAGCGGGGTGTGGACGCCGCCGACGCCCGCGAACATGGTGATGTTCGTGGTGATGATCACGGCGCTGACGATCATGATGACCTGGGTCTTCAACCACGCGGCGGGCAGCGTGCTGATCACGATGCTGATGCACGCCTCCTTCAACACCTTCGCGAACAAGGTGGGCGCGCCGCTCTTCCCCGCGCCGATCTTCAACGACTACGGGCTTCTGCCGGTGCTGATCGGCTTCACGGTCACGGCTCTCGTGCTGATCCTCGCGACCCGCGGCCGGCTCGGCCTCCCGAAGGGGGCTCGATCGCCCGGACTCGACGCGACGACGACGGCGATGTGAGCCGCTTCTCGGCGGCGCGCGGCGATCAGCCGATCCGCTGCGGATCCACCATGGTCATGCCCGCCACGGTGGCCCGGTCGAAGCCGGGCAGCAGCGCCGAGGCCTCCTCGAGACCGATGGTGCGCTCGATGAGGCGCTGCGGGGCGAGGCGCCCCTCGGCGATCAGCGCCATCATCGCGGGGTAGTCGGCGGCCGCCATGCCGTGGCTGCCGAGCAGGTCGAGCTCCCAGCCGATCACGCGGTCCATCGGCACGCGCGGGTGCCCGTCGATCGGCGGGAGCAGGCCGATCTGCACGTGCCGGCCGCGCCGGCGCAGTCCCAGGACCGCGTCGGCGAGGGTCTGCTCGCTGCCCACCGCGTCGACGGAGACGTGGCTCCCGCCTCCGGTCAGCGCGGCGACGGCGGCCGGGATATCGGCCCCGTCCGCAAGGAGCGTGTGCTCGGCGCCGACCTCGGCGGCCACGGCGAGGGCCTCCGGGTTGCGGTCCACGGCGATCACGCGCGCCCCGCACGCCCGGGCGATCATCACGGCGCTGAGGCCGACGCCGCCGGCTCCGATCACCGTGACCCACTCGCCCTCGCGCACCTGCGCGCGTCCGACGAGCGCGCGGAAGGCGGTGGCGAAGCGGCAGCCGAGGCTCGCCGCCGTGGCGAAGTCGACCTCGTCCGGCAGCGCGACCAGGTTCACGTCGGCCGCGTGCAGGGCGACGACCTCGGCGAAGGATCCCCAGTGCGTGAAGCCGGGCTGCTGCTGGTCGGGGCAGACCTGCGCGTTGCCGGAGAGGCACCATTCGCACCGCCCGCAGCCGCACACGAACGGCACGGTCACGCGGTCGCCCACCTGCCAGCGGGTAACCCGCGGCCCCACCTCGGTGATGATCCCGGCGAGCTCGTGACCCGGCACATGCGGGAACGCGATGTCGTCGTGCCCGGCCCAGGCGTGCCAGTCGCTGCGGCACATCCCCGTGGCCATCACCCGGACGAGGACGCCGTCGACGGGCGCGCCCGGTTCGGGGACCGAACGCACCTCCGGCTGGGAACGGACCGCATCGAACACCACTGCACGCATGACCTCATCCTGCCAGGCGCCCGGCCCCGCGTTACAGCTTGTTCACGTCGCGTACGTGCGGCGAAACGGAATGGAAACACAGCGCGCGTCGAGGCGAAACGCACGGGTGACAGTCTGACCTCACCCGACGCTGCAGGAGCGTTCTCACTGAGAGAGGAGCGGACCCATGGATCAGGGAAACACCGCCTTCGTTTTGATCTGTGCAGCCCTCGTGCTGCTCATGACGCCAGGTCTGGCGTTCTTCTACGGTGGCCTCGTCAAGGCCAAGAGCGTAATCAGCATGATGATGATGAGCTTCGGCGCGATCGGTCTGATCGGCGTGCTGTGGGTCGTCTTCGGCTATGCGATCGCGTTCCCCAGCGGTAAGGGCCTGATCGCCCCGTGGACCATCGACTGGTCGGCGATCGGCCTGAACAGCCTGCTCGAGGTTCCGAAGGGCGCAGCGTACCCGCCGCTCGCGTTCGTCGCGTTCCAGGCGACCTTCGCCATCATCACCGTCGCCCTCGTCTCGGGCGCCATCGCCGACCGCGCCAAGTTCGGATCCTGGATGATCTTCGCCGGCATCTGGGCGACGGTCGTCTACTTCCCGGTCGCGAGCTGGGTCTTCAACTTCGGCCTGAACAAGGACGGCAGCTTCGCCTACGGCGGCTGGGTCACCAAGGGCCTTCAGGACTGGCTCGGGGTCGGCGCGATCGACTTCGCAGGTGGCACCGCGGTGCACATCAACGCCGGAGCCGCCGGTCTCGCACTCGCCCTCGTGCTCGGCCGCCGCATCGGCTTCCAGAAGGGCGCCGACGTGCCGCACAACCCGCCGTTCGTGCTTCTCGGCGCCGGCCTGCTGTGGTTCGGCTGGTTCGGGTTCAACGCCGGTTCCGAGCTCGGCGCCGATGGCACCGCCGCGATCGCGTTCGTGAACACCCTCGCGGCTCCCGCCGCTGCTCTGCTCAGCTGGCTGGTGATGGAGAAGATCCGCAACGGCAAGCCCACCTCGGTCGGCGCCGCATCCGGTGCTGTCGCCGGTCTCGTCGCGATCACGCCCGCCTGCGCCGCGCTCACCCCGATCTGGGCGGTCGTGCTCGGCCTCCTCGCCGGCGCGGTCTGCCAGCTCGCGATCGATCTGAAGTTCAAGCTCGGCTTCGATGACTCGCTCGACGTGGTCGGCATCCACCTCATCGGCGGCATCCTGGGAACGCTCTACCTGGGCGTGTTCGCCAACGGTACCGGCCTGATCTTCAGCGGCAGCTTCGCACAGCTCGCGGCCCAGGCGCTCGCAGCCGGCGCAGTGCTCGTCTACTCGTTCGCGCTCGCCTTCGGAATCGGGTTCGTCATCGAGAAGCTCCTCGGATTCCGGGTGAAGAACGAGGATGAGATCGCAGGGCTCGACACCGTGGTGCACGGCGAAGAGGGCTATGTCCTCATCGGCGCGCGGGTCTGAGCCGGTGAACCCCGCCTTCCTCGCGGCGAGCTCCGCCACGGCCGGTCTCCTGCAGCTGCGGAACCTGCCGAGGCGCGGGCTCGCCGCAGGAGGCGGCCATGTGCGCGAGATCTGCGGACTGCGCGGTCCGAATGGGGAGCTGCACTGGGCCTTGCAGCTGGTCGAGCTGCGGGGCCCAGTGGGCATCCTGCATTTGGTGGACGAGGCGACGCACGTGCTCGCCGGGATCGGCGGCCCGCAGGTCGACGTCGGTCCCGGCGCGCCGGTCGGGCTCCGCAAGGAGCGGGTGCTGCGGCACACGGGCCCGCTCCTGGAGCTGCGTCGGCCCCGGCTCCGTGCCGCGGAGCTGAGCCGGATCCTGGTGTTGTCCACGGTGACATCCCGGGCGCGGCCGGCGCTGGTCTTCGCCGACCTGCACGGCGCATCCGACCTGCCCGAGGACACGCACGCGGTCGTCGTGCGCTCGGGGCGGGTGAGCATGGGCGGCAGCACGGCATCGGCGATGGAAGCGCTGGTGCTGCCGTCCGCAATGACGGGGGACAATGCGGTCACTCGCGGACCCGGGATCGTCGCCGATGACGCCCGGGTCCTCATGGTCGTCGGCTGAGGCGCTCCGACCCGGGGCCCTCAGCCGGCCGGATCAGCCGGCCGGATCAGCCGCTCAGAGCGGCGATGATCGCGAGGTGGTCGCTGGCGCCGGCCGAGGCCGTCCGGCCGGAGGCGGCCGCGAAGCCGCGTTGGAAGACGTGGTCGATCCGGACCGCGGGGAACGATGCGGGCCAGGTGAACGAGGGGCCGATCCCGCCGAACCGCACCTCGCCGAGCCTCCCGGCGATCGCGGCGAGCGCCGGATCCGTCGACACGGCGTTGAAATCGCCGAGGGCGATCACGCGACGGCTCCGATCCGCGCTGATCTGCTCGCCCAATGCGGAGAGCATCCCGTCTCTGACGCTCTGCGCGCCCGGGCGCAGCGAAGCGGCGTGCACCACGTAGACGCTGACGGGGCCGCCGGGTGCGTCCACCTCGACGCGCAGCGCGCGCTTCCATCCGAGCCCGAGGTCGAGCGCTTCCTCGTCGACGATCGGGTACCGGCTCCAGATCCCGACGGTGCCGACGCGGTAGGCGTGCGGATACGCATCGGCGAGCTCGTCCGCGATCGCCGCCCCCGAGTCGCCGTCGAGCTCCGTGAACGCCAGGATCTGCGCGCCCTGGCCGGCGAGGGCGCGTGCGGACGCCGCCCCGGTGCCCGATCCCGCCTGCACGTTCTGCGTGGCGACCAGCAGGCCGGAGGCGCCGGGCGGCGGATCGCTCTGCCACGGCACGGGGAGGAACCCCCACAGCGCCACGGTCCAGGCGACGACGGGCACCGCCGCGATCCATGCCGTCCGCGGCCGGATCAGCAGGGAGGCGATCACGAGCGCGGCGAGGAGCAGCCCCAGCCAGGGCAGGGCCACGGCGATCGCCGTGCCGAGCGGTCCGGGGACCGATCCGAGCAGCACCGTGACGGTCAGCGCCATGGCGGCCAGCAGCAGTGCGACGATGGCACCGCGGCGGGGCGCGGTGCGTCTCGTCCTGACCGGATCCCGCGTCGCCTGACTCACGGATCCATCCTTCCGGTCCCGGTCTGAGGAACGGCTGACGGTCCGTTCCGGCCCTTGCATCTGGCTCTTTCGGGCGTGCGAGCAGTGCGGCAGGTCGAGCTCCAGTGCGTTGTCGGTCGTGCCGGGCACAATGGATCCGAGCCGATCGCCCGAGGGGAGCGCCATGGATCCGTTCTGGGACCCGCGTAGTCGTCGGCGCCGGCAGCAGCCGGTCGTGGCGGTGCACCCGGCCGATGATGCCCCCTCCGCGAGCGGAACGTGGCCGGCGACCATTCCTGCGGTCGCTCAGGTGCTGCGGGAGGGCATCGACCTGGATCCGGGAGTGACGTTCCTGGTCGGCGAGAACGGCAGCGGCAAGTCGACGCTGGTCGAGGGCATCGCGGTCGCCTACGGACTCTCGCCCGAGGGCGGATCCCGGCAGGCCCGGCACAGCACCCGCCCGACCGAGTCTCCGCTGTCGGAGTGGCTCCGCATCCAGCGCGGTGTGGGCGCGAACCGGTGGGGCTTCTTCCTGCGCGCCGAGACGATGCACTCGTTCTACACGTACCTCGAGGAGAATCCGTCAACCGGACCGGAGCCGCTGTTCCACGAGATGAGCCACGGCGAGTCGTTCCTCGCCGTGCTCGAGACGCGCTTCGACGATCCCGGCTTCTACTGCCTCGACGAGCCCGAGGCGGCGCTCTCCTTCTCCTCGACCCTGAGCCTCATCGCCGTGCTGCGCCGGATCGCCGACGAGGGAGGGCAGGTGCTCTGCGCGACGCACTCGCCGGTGCTCGCCGCGCTGCCCGGCGCGACGATCCTCGAGGTCGGGGAGTGGGGTCTCCGCCCGGCGGTATGGGAGGACCTGGAGCTCGTGCGGCACTGGCGGTCTTTCCTCGACGAGCCGAACCGCTACACGCGACACCTGCGGGACTGAAGGAAGGGGCCGACGGTCAGTGCGCGGCGCGCACCCCGACGAGGAATCCGTCGAGGTTTCTCACCTGCGCGCGGACGCTCTGCTCCGCCTGGGCGGCGACCGCGACGGCGTCGCCGGTGGTCGTGATGACGGCGTCGCCCTCGAGTCGATGGCCGACCCAGCGCAGACGCACGCGCTCGACCCCGGTGATCCCTTCGACGTGCTCCAGGGCGTGCGCGGCCTGCTCCACGATCGCCGGCTCGACGCCGTCGAGCAGCCGTCGGCCGATGCTGCGCACGGTGCCGATGAGCAGCACGAAGATGGCGATCGAGATGAGCGCGCCCACGATCGGATCCGCCAGTGGGAACCCCGCAAGCACTCCGAGTCCGCCGATGACGACCGCGAGCGAGGTGAAGCCGTCGGTGCGGGCGTGCACGCCGTCCGCGACGAGCGCCGCGGATCCGATGCGGCGGCCCACGCGGATCCGGTAGATCGCGACGACTTCGTTGCCGAGGAATCCGATCACGCCGGCGACGATGACCCAGCCGACGTTGTGGAGGGGCTGCGGGGTCAGGATCCGCTCGATCGACTGCCAGGCGGCGACGACCGCGGAAAGCAGCACCACGAACACGATGAACAGGCCGGCGAGGTCCTCGGCGCGCCCGAACCCGTACGTGTAGCGGCGCGTGGCGGCGCGGCGACCGAGCACGAACGCCACCCAGAGCGGGATCGCCGTGAGCGCGTCGGAGAAGTTGTGCACGGTGTCGGCGAGCAGGGCGACGGATCCGCTGAGGAAGAAGACGACGGCCTGCAGGATCGTGGTGACCAACAGGATGACCAGGCTGAGCTTGAGCGCGCGGATGCCGGCGTCGGAGGCCTCCATGGCATCGTCGATCGCATCCGCCGCGTCATGCGTATGCGGCACGAACAGCCCGTGCAGCACGCCTCGGAAGCCGGTGGGATGAGTGTGGTCGTGGTCGTGGTCGTGGTCGTGGTCGTGGTCGTGGTCGTGGTCGTGACCGTGGTGATCCCGCGGGTGGTCGTGCATCATGAGTCCTGGTCGGCGTGGTGGTGGCGGGGAATTCCGCCGAGCGAGTGCTCGGCCTGGAAGATCGCGTCCGCGACGAGCCGGGAGGCGTGCTCGTTCTCGAGCCGGTAGAACACGCGCTGGCCGTCCTGCCTGGTCGAGACGATGCGGGCGAGGCGCAATTTCGCAAGGTGCTGGGAGACCGCCGCCGGAGACTTGTCGACGATGTCGGCGAGGTGGTTGACGGAGAGCTCCCCAGCCTCGCCGAGGGCGAGCACGATCCGCACGCGGGTCGCGTCGGCGAGCATCGAGAACACCTCGACGGCCAGCTCCACGTACGAGCTGTCGGGCGAGTAGCCGCATGCCTGCTTATCTGCACTCATACGCAGATACTAATGGACGGTCAGGCCCGAAGAGCGCTCAGCGCCTCGCGGACTGCATAGAAGACGATGACGAGACCGGCGACGGGATCCGCCCACCACAGCCCGAACAGCGCGTTCAGCAGGATGCCGACGAGAACGGAGGCAGCCAGGATCCCGTCGACGAGCGTCACCCTGCCCTCCGTGAGCAGCACCGAATCCTCCAGCCGGCGTCCGACGCGGTGCTTGCCGAACGCGAGCAGGAACATCGCGATCGCCGTGAGCGCTGTCCACCAGATCCCGCCCAGGAGCGGCGTCGCCCGGTGGCCCGAAACGAGGGCGACGACCGCCTGGACGAGAAGGTAGACCGCGAGCAGGGCGAACCCGACGCCGATCAGGCGGAGGCCGAGGCGCTGGCGGCGCTCGTCCGACCCGGTCAGCTCCCAGATGACCACCGTCGATGCGCCGATCTCGATCAGGCTGTCCAGGCCGAAGCCGAGCAGCGCGACGGATCCGGAACGATACGCGAGGATCGCGAGCAGCACCACGCCGACCACGTTCCAGGCCAGGGTGACGACTTCCAGTGCGATGCCGGCGCGGCGGAGACGGAGACGGTCTGGGGGCACGAGGCGAAGGTAGAGAAGGATCCGATGAAGCGGCTGAGGCTGAGGGATGTGGCCCGGCCGTCCCGCTCAGAGCGCGTAGGTGAGCTTGTCCGGATTGCACACCTGGCGCAGGGCATGGATCCGTCCGTCTCCGCCGAACTCGAGGGTGAGCACGTCCGTGCGGCCGGAATGCGTGAGCGCGACGGCAGGCTCGCCGTTGACGTCGAGCAGTGCGACGCCGAGGGGCGACGCCGGGTCGGCCAGGGCTTTCCCGAGCACGCCGAGGAGGAAGCGCCGCACATGGTCGGCGCCGAAGATCGGGTTGAGGGCCGCGCGCACTCGTCCGCCGCCGTCGCTCCACAGGATCGCGTCGTCGGAGAGCAGGGCGAGCACGCCGGAGATGTCGCCATGCTCGACCGCGGCGAGCAGCGCGCCGAGCGCCGCGGGGTCGGCCGCACGCGTCACGGCCGGATCGTCGGCGAGGCGCAGCCGGCGCTCGCTGCGAGAGACGAGCTGCCGCACGGCGGCGGGGGAGCGCTCCAGGATCCGCCCGATCTCCACAGCCGACATCCCGAATGCCCGGTGCAGCACCACGGCCGCCCTTGCGTCGGGTGCGAGTTGCTCCGCCATGTGCAGCAGCGCGAGCGAGAGCAGCTCGCGGTCTGCCACCGCGTCCTCGGGCAGTCGCGAGGTGGCGACCGGCTCCGGCAGCCACGGGCCGACATAGTCCTCCCGCACCGCCGCGAGCGCGCGCACGCGGTCGATCGAGCGGCGCACGCACACCGTCGTCAGCCACGCGGGCCAGGAGCGCACGCGGCCCGCCGAGGAGGATCCGTCCGCACTGGCGTCGTCCGCACTGGCGTCGTCCGCACTGGGCCTGTCGAGGCCGTCCGCGTCGAGCCGCTCGGCACGCTCCTGCTGCAGCGCCTCGATCGCGACCTCGGAGACCACGTCCTCGGCGTGCCCGTAGTCGCCGAGCATCCGGTAGGCGATGCCGATCAGACGCCCGCGCTCCGCCTGCCACGCGCGGGTGGCAGGCGAAGCGAGCGTCATGGGCCCACGGTAGCGCGCCGCCTCCGACACTGCTCAGGCGATCGGGTGCTTGTCATCGATCGGCGGCGCCATCTCGGTGGCGATGGCCACCCGGTTCCAGACGTTGATCGTGCAGATCGCCAGCACGAGGGCTCCGAGTTCGCCGTCGTCGAAGTGCCGCGTGGCAGCGTTCCAGATCTCGTCCGTCACGGTCTCCGGGCCGAGCTGCGTGACGGCGTCGGTCAGGGCGAGCGCGGCCAGCTCCTTCTCGGCGAAGAAGCCCCTGGCGTGCTGCCACGCGCCGACAGCGTGCAGGGTGCGCTGCGGGATGCCGCGCTTGGCGCCCTCGGTCGCGTGCATGTCGACGCAGAACCCGCATCCGTTCAGGATCGAGGCGCGCAGCTTGATCAGCTCGTACAGCCGCGGCTCCACGCTCTTGCGGGAGTACGCCTCCAGTCCGAGCACTGCGGCGTAGCCGAGCTTGTTGGTGCGGCCCATGTCGATCCTGGTCATCGTCGTTCCTCTCCTGGCCGACGCCGCCGGCGGATCTCGTCGACGTGCGCGCGGCTCTCATCAGGGATGTCGGAGCGCGGTGCGGAAGTGTGACACGGGTGCGGGCTCCGTGTCGCGCGCGACGATCTGCGGGCGTTGTGACGAGCGGTGGAGGGTAAGGCGATCGCGGGCGACCCGCGAGCCGCGCGACGATCTGCACGCGCTGTCACGATCTGCACACGGAATCGCCGGATCCGTGTGCAGATCGTCCCGCGGTGTGCAGATCGTCACGGTCCGGGGCGGGCTCATCTGCCGCAAGGAGAGCCGATCGCAATGTCGGACGCCCGGCGTACGATCGGCGCGTGACCTTCTCCGGCTCGATCGCGACACCCGTGGGCGTGCTCACCGTGCACAGCGACGGCACGGCGATCCGCCGGGTGCATTGGCCGCGTCCCGGGCGGTCCGTCCTGGGCGTTCCCGGCGCCTCGCCCGACGCCGAGCGGGATCCGTTGCTTGCCGAGGCCCTCGCTCAGCTCGACGCATACTTCGCGGGGGAGCGGGCGGTGTTCGACCTGCCGTTCGATCTCGGACCGCAGTCCGATGTCACGAACGCGGTGCTGCACGCGCTCTACGACACGGTCCTGCACGGCGAGACCGTGACCTACGGAGAGCTCGCCGAGCGCAGCGGTACGTCGGTCCCAGCCCGCGCGATCGGATCCATTATGGGAGCGAACCCGATCCCTATCATCGTGCCCTGCCATCGCGTGGTCGCGAGCGACGGCCTCGGCGGCTACTCCGGCGGTGCGCCCGGCGAAGGGCTGCACACGAAGCGCTGGCTGCTCGAGCACGAGGGGTCGCTGCCGCCGGCCCTGTTCTGAGCCGGATCCGATTCTCGTCAGAATCCGTTCCGCAATGGATCCGGCTGTGGGGAACTCTTCCTACTCTCGAAGATATGTTCTATGATTGACGCATGGAGAAGCCCCGCGATCACTACATCCGCCGCAGTGCGGAGATCGTCGGGGAGTGCGCAGAACTGGGCCGCGAGATCTCTCGGCTGCAGGCTCGCCAGACGGCTCTCGCCCACGAGCGGGTGGCGCTGCTGCTCGATGAGACCCGCCCCGGATCCGACGGGTTCGACGCCGCTGAGCGGTCGATGATCAGCGAACTGTCCGCGGGAATGCACCTGTCCCGCTACGCCGCCGCGAAACTCCTCGCCACCGGACATGCCCTGCACGAACGATTTCCCGTCACCTGCGCGGCGCTCGAGACGGGGAGGATCTCGCTCGGTCATGTGGAGGCGATCCTCGAAGCCGCCGCAGACATCCCCCGCGACGACACCGCCGCGCTGGCCGAATACGAGGCGCAGGTCGTGCCGTTCGCGACCGCCGAATCGAGGGCGCGCACGAAGGCCTTCGCCGAGACCGTGGCCGCGGCAGTCGCTCCGGTCGCCCTGGCCGAAGCGCATCGACGCGCCCACGATGATCGGGCCGTGAGCGTGACCGACGACGGCGCCGGGCAGGCCACGATGCACGCGACCGGGCCGGCGGCGCTCATCCACGCCGCGTTCGACCTGCTCACGCAGGAAGGCCGTGCCGTCCTCGATGCCGCCAAGCAGGATGGTGCGGTCGAAGACTCGCGGCGGCTGGACCAGATGCGCTTCGACCGGTTCCTGCTGAAGATCCTCACCGGCCGCATCACCGACGACGCCGACCTCCTCGACCGTGTCCATGCCGTCATTCAGGTCACGGTCGCGGAATCCACTCTCTCCGGCCGTGACGACCGGATGGCTGAACTCGATGGACGCGGCCCGATGGATCCTGACATGGCTCGCCGCCTCACCGCCGCCGCGTTCGGCTGGGAGCGACTCGAACTCGACGGCGCGGGCATGCTGGTCCGGACCAGCCCGTACCGGCCTCCGGAAGCGATGAAGCGGTACCTCCGCGCCCGGGATCGGACCTGCCGGTTCCTGAACTGCCGGATGCCCGCCCGTCGATGCCAGATCGACCACAACCACGACTACGCCCGTGGCGGCCCCACTGATCCCTGCAACCTCGCCTGCTTCTGCGAAGCCCATCACGCGCTCAAGCATCCCGACCTCGACCCGCGTTGGTGCTGGAGCGCGCGACAGCGTCCGGGCGGCGTCATCGTCTGGACCAGTCCGTCCGGCGTCGAGTACACGGATGCACCACCACCGCGCGTGATGTTCATGGATGCGGAAGAAAACAGGGCCGACGCCGCCTGAAACAGGCGGGCGTCGGCCCTGTCATCACCCGGCGATCGCGGCTGTCTTTCGGCAGCCGCTGCCGTCAGCGAGCGCTGACCACGATCACCGGGTGGTCACTGCGCGACGAAGAACGGGATCGCGCCGGTCAGGAGGCCGACCGCCAGCATCACGAGCGAGACCACGAGCGCGCGCCACAGCACCTTGCGGTGGTGGTCGCCGAGGTTCACGCTCGCGAGCGAGACCAGCAGCAGGATCGCCGGAACCAGCGGGCTCTGCAGGTGCACGGGCTGACCGGTGATCGACGCGCGGGCCATCTCGACGGGGTCGATGCCGAAGTGCGCGGCGCTCTGCGACAGCACCGGCAGGATCCCGTAGTAGAACGCATCGTTCGACATGAAGAAGGTGAACGGGATCGACAGGATCCCGGTGATCGGTGCGAGGAACGGACCCAGCGCCGGGGGCAGCACGTTCGTGATCCACGACGCCATCGCGTCGACCATGCCGGTGCCGGTGAGCACGCCGACGAGCACGCCCGCCGCGATCACCATCGACACCACGCCGACGATGCTGGGCGCGTGGGCGACGATCTCGGCCGCCTGATCCTTGAGCTTGCGGAAGTTCACCACGAGCGCCAGGGCGGCGCCGACCATGAACACGTAGGGCAGGGGCAGCACGTCGGCGATGAGCAGCACCATCACGGCGACCGTGAGGGCGAGGTTGAACCAGATCAGCCGGGGACGCAGCGTCGCCCTGTTCGGGTCGAGCATGGTGTCGGCCATCGCAGTGTCGGTCGGGTCCACCCCGGCCGCGGCGACGGCGCCATGACCGCCGGCGACGGTGACGATGTTGCCCGTCCGCAGCGAGGCGCGCGCACCCGGCTTGGTGTCGGAGCCGCGGAAGATCGCGGGAACGGCGGCGAGGAGTCCGCCCTCGGCCGTGCCGGTCAGGCGGCTCTCGTCGAGCGCACCGAGGCGGCGACGCTCCTGCAGGCCGAGCATCCAGGCGAAGCCGAGGGACACGATCAGCCCGATACCCAGCGAGGGCAGCATCGGCACGAAGATGTCCGTCGGCTGCACGCCGAGCGCGGTCGCGGCGCGCACGGTGGGGCCGCCCCACGGCACGATGTTGAGCGTGCCGTTCATCAGGCCCGCCACACAGGTCAGCACCACCGGGCTCATGCCCAGGCGCAGGTAGATCGGCAGCATCGCCGAGGTGGTGATGATGAACGTCGTGGATCCGTCGCCGTCCAGCGACACGGCGCCGGCGAGCAGAGTCGTGCCGATGACCACCTTCGCCGGGTCATCGCCCAGCACGCGCGTGATCAGGCGGATCAGCGGGTCGAACAGGCCGACGTCGATCATGATGCCGAAGAACATGATCGCGAACATCAGCAGCGCCGCCGTCGGCGCCATCTTGCCGATCGCGTCGAGGATCATGTCGCCGAGGCCCAACCCGGCGCCGGCGAAGAGGCCGAACGCGGTGGGGACCAGGATCAGCGCCACCATCGGGGTGAGGCGTTTGGTCATGATCAGCGTCATGAACACCAGCACCATCACGAAGCCGAGGATCACCAGGACCCATTCGGGCGGCGCGAAGGCGATGTCGTACGAGGGCTTTTCGTCGGCTGCAGCGAGCAGGCCGGTGAGAACCGTGGGCATGAAGTGACTCCTTCGTCATCCGCCTGTCGTCTTCGACGGACCTCGCCGAGATTAGGGAACGAGCTCGCTGCGGATCCGGAAAGTCGCATTCCGCCGCGTTGTGCGCGTAGCGTGACTTCTGCGCATATTGCTCAAGGAGGACGGATGCCCCGGAGACACCGGACGCGGTTCGCGACGCGGACCCTCCTCCTGCAGCTCGCGACGGTCGCGCTCGTCGTCGTGCTGTGCACCGGCGTCTATCTGCTCCTGGCCGTGCAGCAGCTGCGTGCCGAGGCCGAGTCCTCAGCACTCGGTATCGCGCGCACGCTGGCCGAGGACCCGGAGATCCGCGCCGAGGTCACCCGCGCCTCCGCCGACCCCGGCACGCCGCAGGCGGCCGACCTGCGGGACGGCGTGCTGCAGCGCACCGCGACGGCGACAGCCTCACGCACCGGCGCCCTGTTCATCGTCATCGCCGATGATCACGGGATCCGCCTTGCGCATCCGGATACGGATCGTCTCGGCCAGGAGGTGAGCACTCCGTTCCAGGACGTGCTCGCCGGTCACGAGGTCATCGAGTGGGAGACCGGCACCCTGGGGGACTCGGCCCGGGCGAAGGTGCCCGTGCGGGACAGCGGAGGAGCCCCGGTCGGCGAGGTCAGCGTCGGCTTCGCTCGCGCGGGCGTGTTCGACGATCTGCCGCCGCTTCTCGCCGTGATCGGGGTCGCCGCCGTGGGATCACTGCTGGTGGCCGGCGTCGCCGCGCTCCTGCTGCGCCGACGCTGGGAGAGGCTCACTCTCGGCGTGCAGCCGGAAGAACTGGTCGCCCTGGTGCAGAACCAGACCGCCGTGCTGAACGGCGTGGACGACGGCGTGCTCGCCGTCGATCCGGATGGGGTGGTGCAGGTCTGCAACGCCGCCGCCGAGCGGCTGCTGTCGGTGCACGACCTCGTCGGCGTGCCGTTGGATCGGACCGGCCTTCCGGAAGCGGTGCGCGAGGCCGTCTCGGGCGTGCGGGCGCTCTCGGAGGCGGTGCACGGCGACCGGGTGCTGTACCTCGACACCCGGCCCGTCGAGCGGGACGGGCGCGCGCTGGGCACGGTGGCCGTCATCCGCGATCGCACCGAGCTGGTCGCACTCTCGGAGCGACTGGAGACCGTGCGCACGATGACGGCCGCCCTCCGCGTGCAGCGCCATGAGTTCGCGAACAGGATCCACGTCGCCGCAGGGCTCATCGATGCGGAGCGCGTGCAGGACGCCAGGGACTTCCTCGCCGAGTTGATGGTCCGGGGATCCGTGGACTTCCCGGTGGAGGGGCGGGAGCGGCTGACCGATCCGTTCCTGCGATCGTTCCTGGGTGCGAAGGCGCTCGAGGCGTCCGAGCGCGGCGTGACCCTGCGGATCGCGGAGGACACGCACCTGCTCGGCGCCGTGGTCGAGGCCGAGGACGTCGCCGCGGTGCTGGGCAACCTCGTGGACAACGCCGTGACCGCGGCGGTCGCCGGCGCCGCTCCGCGCTGGGTCGAGGTCACCGTGCTCGACGACGGCGCGGCACTGGTCGTCACGGTCGCGGATTCGGGGGCGGGTCTCGATACGGACCCGGCCGAGGAGCGGGCTGCGCCCGACGGCGCCGGCCCCGAGGGCGCTGACTCCGACGACGCCGGGGCGGTGCACGGTCATGGACTGGGCCTGCCTCTGTCCCGCGAGATCGCCCGGCGCGGAGGCGGCGATCTGTGGATCATCGACCGCGGTGGCGACGAGCACGGAGCAGTCTTCGCCGCACGTCTCGACGGCGCGGTCGCACCGCTGGGAGGGGCCGGCCGCGCGGATGCCGACGGCGAACGCGTGCGAACCGGGACACGCCCCGACAAGGAGGAGAGCAGATGACGGATCCGATCCGCACCCTCGTGCTGGACGACGACTTCCGAGTCGGCCGGCTGCATCAGACCATCGTCGAGGAGAGAGGCGGCTTCGTCGCGCTGGAGCCCGTGCGCACCATCGCCGAGGCCCGGGCCGCGATCCGCGATCTGTCCCCGGATCTGCTCCTCGCCGACGTCTACCTGCCCGATGGCGACGGGATCGGACTCGTGCGCGAGGCGGGCATCGATGCGATCCTCGTGTCGGCCGCCGATGATCCGGCGACCGTGCGGCGCGCGCTGCGCTCCGGTGCTCTGGCGTACCTGATCAAGCCGTTCGAGAGGCGCATCCTCACCGGGGCGCTGGACCGGTACGCCCGCTTCCGCAACCTGATGGCGGGCGATCGCGCCCTGCAGCAGAAGGATCTCGACCGTGCGCTCGCGATCCTGTACGGATCGGGGGAGGCCGCATCGCCCTCGCGATCGGCGACGGAGCAGGTCGTGCTCGCCGCGCTGGGCGAGGACGAGGCCTCGGCCGCCGAGATCGGCGAGCGCGTGGGGATCTCCCGGGCCACGGCGCAGCGACACCTCGCCGCGCTCGCCGAACGCGAGGAGGTCGAGGTGCGGCTCCGCTACGGCGCCACCGGACGCCCGGAGCACCGCTACACGCGGCGCGGGTGACGGGGTCGCCGGCGTTCCCGGCGTGCGGACTCGCGCTCAGCAGACCTGGGGCGTCGACGGCTCAGCGGTCGATCGTCAGCCCCGCCCGAAGAGCGCGCCGCCGTTCACCTGGATGATCTGCCCGGTGGTCCAGCCGCCCTCCGGGCCGGCGAGGTAGGACACGGCGCCGGCCACCTCGTCCGGCGTGCCGGCGCGGTTCATCGGCACCTGGGCGAGCCTCGATGCCACGATGTCCGGCGTGCGCCGGCCGTCCCAGAAACCGGTGTCGGGCACGTAGCCCGGTGCGACGGCGTTGACCGTCACCCCCTCGGGCGCGAGGTCGGCGGCGAGGCCCATCATCCAGCCGTGGATCGCGGCCTTCGCCGCGCCGTATCCGTTCGCCCCACGCAGCGCCGCGATCGAGCTGATCGAGATGATCCGGCCGCCCGGTCGCGTGATGCGGGGAAGCAGCGCCTCGGTGAGCAGCACCGCGGTGAGCACGTTCAGGCGAATGTTGGCCTCGTAATTGGCGGCGATGCCCGCGAGCCCCTCTCCGCGGTCCAGCACGTTGCCACCGGCGTTGTTCAGCAGCACGTCGACGTCGCCGACGATCTGCCCGGACGCGCGTTCGACGGCGACCGGATCCTGCAGGTCGGCGACGATCGTCTGCACGCGCGCCTCCGGAGTCTGCGTGCGGATGCGGGCGGCCGCGTCCTGAAGCACCGTCTCACGGCGTCCGATGAGCGCGAGGTCGAAGCTGTCGCGCGCGAGCCGCAGGGCCGAGGCGAGACCGATGCCCGTGCCTCCGCCGCTGATGACGGCGAGTGGGCGGGTGGATCCGGAGGGCGACAGGGGGATGCTCATGGGCCCAGCCTAAGTCGCGGTCCCGCGGGCGGCCGCGGCGGATCCGCGCCCACGGCTAGCATGGCCACGATGACTGACGTGTCCCCGATCGCCGAGCGCCTGTCGCGGATGATCCAGCTGCCCACGGTGTCCGCCGAGCTCGACGAGCGCGGGTCCGCGCCGTTCGAGGACTTCGTGGCGCTCATCGCCGAGCTCTACCCCCGGGTGCACGCCGAACTCGCGCTCGAACGCCACACCGACTTCGGCCTGCTGTTCCGGTGGACGGGGCGACGGCACGCGGAGGACGGGCCGCTCGTGCTCATGGCGCACTACGACGTCGTCCCGGTCGACGAGACCGACGCGTGGACGCATCCCCCGTTCGCGGGCGTGATCGAGAACGGATCCGTCTACGGCCGCGGCGCCCTCGACGACAAAGGCCCGCTCATCGTGATCCTCGAGGCGGTCGAGACACTGCTCGCCGAGGGGCTCACGCCCGCCCGCGACGTCTACCTGTCCTTCGGCGGCAACGAGGAGACGTTCGGATCCGCCGCGATCTCGATCTCCGATGCGCTGAAGGCGCGCGGGATCGTGCCCTGGCTCGTGCTCGACGAGGGCGGCGCCGTGGTCGACGCGCCCTTGCCGTTCGTGCCCGGGCGCGCGGCGATGATCGGCGTGGGCGAGAAGGGCGTGATGACGGTGCGGCTCACCGCGCGCGGGGAGGGCGGTCATGCCTCGGCGCCGCCGCCGCGCACCGCCGTGCGCCGGATCGCGCGTGCGGTCGAGCGGCTCGGCCCCGGCACGTTCCGTCCGCGTACGCCGCGGGCGATCTCCCGCATGCTGACGCAGCTGTCCGGCGGAGCCTCAGGGCCCGCGCGCCTGCTGCTGCGCACGCTCGGGGCGCTCCCGCTCGTGTCGGCGCGCGTGTTCGCGGGGCTCGGCGGTGAGGCGGCGGCTCTGGTGCGCACGACCGTGGCTCCCACGATGCAGTCCGGCGGCACGGCGGCGAACGTGCTGCCGTCGCAGGCCTCGGCCACGGTGAACCTGCGGATCGCGCTGGGCGAGACGGTGCAGAGCGCGACCGCGCGCGTGCGCCGACGCATCGCGGATCCGCTCGTGACCGTCGAGGTGCTCGAGGGCAGCGATCCGTCGCCGGAGTCGCCCACGGACACGGCGCCCTTCGCGCTCCTCGCGGAGGCGCTCGCCGTGTCGCACCCGGGGATCCCCGCGGTGCCGTATGTGACGATGCAGGCGACCGACTCCCGGCATTTCCACCGTTTCGCGCCGGCGGTGTTCCGGTTCGCGCCGCTGGAGATGTCGAACGCCCAGCGCGCCACGATCCACGGCGTGGACGAGAGCGTCGAGATCGCCGCGCTCGAGCGCGGGGAGCGGTTCCACCGCGCGCTCATCGAACGGCTACAGTGAGCTGACCCGCCGCGGTCTCTCCGCATCTCGACGCGGCCGCACCCCCGTCCCGCCGACACCGCGGGACTGCACGAAGGAGCAGCCCATGACGCGCACCGCCACACTCGGCACGCTGGTGGCCGTCGTCGGATTCCTGGCCTTCGTCGAGTTCACCAGCGGCGTGCTGCAGGGCTACTACACGCCGATGCTGAGCGACATCGCACGGCACCTGGGCATCCACGACGCCGACGTGAACTGGTTCGAGGGTGCGCAGCTCATGCTCTCAGCCCTGGTGGTGCCGGCCTTCGCGAAGCTCGGCGACATGGTCGGGCGCAAGCGCATGCTGCTCATCTCCACGGCGCTCACCGCGGTCGCCGCCTTCGTGCTGCCGTTCACCGCCACCTTCGGCGTCTTCCTCGTGGCCTGGGCGCTGATGGGCTTCTACGTGGTGTGGCTGCCGCTGGAGATCGCGCTGATCTGGTCGCGCGCACGGCGCATCGAGGGCAGCTCGGCGATCACCGCGAAGGCGGCCGGGATCCTGGTCGCCGCGCTCGAGGGCGGCGCGATCATCGGTGCTCTGGTCGGCGGGGCGCTCGTCGACGTGCTTCCGCTCACGGTCGTGCTGCTCGTGCCCGCGGTGCTCATCGCCGCGTGCTTCTTCGTGATCCTCTTCGGGGTGAAGGAGTCGCCGGAGAAGACCGGCGGCGTGTTCGACACGACAGGGCTCGTGCTGATCTCGCTGTCGCTCATCGGCCTCACCGGCGGTCTCAGCCTGCTGCGCCTGCCCGGCGGCGTGACGAACCCGCTCTCCTGGATCGTGATCGCCCTCGGCGTGCTCCTCGTCGTGCCGTTCGTCCTGTGGGAGCTGCGGCAGCAGGATCCGCTCATCGACGTGCGGATGTTCCGCAGCCCCGCACTCGGTCCGGTGTTCCTGACCGCGGGCCTGTTCGGCGTGAGCGTGCTCGGCGCGCAGGCACCGCTGTCGACCTTCGCCCGCACGGATCCGGCGGTCTACGGCTACGGCCTCGGCACGACCGGGTTCGCGACCTCGCTGATCATCGGCGTCTACCTCGTCGCGATGATCGTGGGCGCCCTCGGCTATCCGCAGATCGCGCGGTTCGCGACGCCGCGGATCACGCTCATCGGAGCCTCGGTGCTCGTGGGGATCGGGTTCCTGATGTTCCTGCCCTTCCACGCGGCCTACGCGCAGGTCATCACGAACATGGTGATCGTCGGGATCGGATCCGGCGCGCTCGTCGCCGCGCTCCCGGCGGCTGCGGCCTCGGCGGCGCCGCACACCCAGACCGGCGTCGCGACCGGACTCACCAACTCTGTGAAGACCGTGGGCGGCGCGATCGCCTCCTGCGTGTTCGGGATCGCGCTCATGCACGCGGTCGCCGGGTCTGCCGCGGCCGAGGGGACGGCCGGTTCCTTCTCGGGCTACGTGACGGTGTGGGTGGTCTGCGGCGTGACCGCGCTCGCCGCCGCCGTGCTGCTGCTGTTCGTGCCGAAGCAGGCGTTCACGGATCGCGCCGACCATGCCGCCGCCGCGGAGCCCGCGATCGGCTGAGCCCGGGGGATGACGCTCAGCGCTCCCCGCGGGACAGCTTCGAGGGCCACCACACCGCGCGACCCACGTCGTGCACGAGCGCCGGCACGAGCAGCGAGCGCACCACGAACGTGTCCAGCAGCACGCCGAACGCCACGATGAAGGCGAGTTGCGCGAGGAACAGGATCGGGATCACCGCGAGTGCCGCGAAGGTCGTCGCGAGTACGAGGCCTGCCGAGGTGATGACGCCGCCGGTGATCGCGAGCCCGCGGCGCACACCCTCGCGCGTGCCGTGGATCCGGCTCTCCTCCCGCACACGCGTCATAAGGAAGATGTTGTAGTCGATCCCGAGTGCGACGAGGAAGACGAACCCGTACAGCGGCACGGCCGGATCCGCTCCCGGGAAGTGCAGGATGCCGTTGAAGACCAGTGCGGAGACGCCCATCGCGGTGCCGAACGACAGCACGGTCGTCACGATGAGCAGCACGGGCGCGATGATCGCGCGCAGCAGCAACATCAGGATGAACATGATCACGATGAGGATCACGGGGATGATCAGGCCGCGGTCGTGCAGTGAGGCATCGTCGGTGTCGGTCGCCGTCGCGGTGACGCCGCCGACCAGCGCACCGGTGCCCTCGAGCGAGGTGCGGATGCGTCGCACGGTGTCCTCCGCGGCCGTCGAATCCGCCGCGGCGGTGAGCGTGCCCTGCAGCATCACGTCGCCGTCGACCACCGTCGGCGCCGGCGGGGGAGTGCCGGGGCGTCCGACCGGCTGCACGCCGTCCTCCGTCACCGGCGCCGATCCGCTCGGCGAGTCCTTCGCGGCGACGGCGACGCCGTCGATGCCCGTGTCCGCGAGCAGCACGTCGGCCGCCTTCTGCAGCGAGTCCTTGGCGACGATCACCTGGACGGGGCTGCCGGATCCGCCCGGGAAGTGCTCGCCCAGAACCTTCTGGCCGTCGCGCGCCTGCGACGAGCCGAGCACGAGGTCGGACTGCGGCACGCCGGAGGCGTCCAGCTGGAGCACGCCGAGGGTGCCGATCGCGAGCACCAGGGTCGTCGCGATCCAGATCACCCGGGAGCGACGCCGGATCAGCTCGGCCAGGCGCGCCCAGACGCCGGTCGCGGGCATGCCGCCCTCGGCCGCGACGGCCTCGGGGGCGTACACCGGCCGGCGCGGCCAGAACGCCGCGCGCCCGAACGTCATGAGCAGGGCAGGCAGCAGCGTGAGCGCGGACAGCATCGCGAACGCGATCCCGATCGCCGCGACGGGACCCAGCGCGCTGTTCGACTTCAGGTCGCTGAGCAGCAGGCAGAGCAGGCCGGCGATCACCGTGCCGCCCGAGGCGAGGATCGGCTCGAAGGATCCCTTCCACGCCGAGAGCACCGCCTTCGCGCGATCCTGCTCGACGCGCAGGGCCTCACGGAAGCGCGAGACGAACAGCAGCGCGTAGTCGGTCGCCGCGCCGATCACGAGGATGAACAGGATCCCCTGGGTCTGGCCGCTGAGCAGCAGCACGCCCCACTTCGCGAGCCACCACACCAGCAGGAGTGCGGTGCACAGTGCGAACAGGCTCGTGAGGAGCACGACGATCGGCAGCAGCAGTGAGCGGTAGACCAGCACGAGGATCACGAAGACCGCGGCGAGGGCCACGCCGAGCAGGATCCCGTCGATCCCCGCGAAGCCGGCGACGAGGTCGGCGCTGAACCCGGCAGGCCCGGTGATGAAGACGTGCACGCCCTCGGGGGCCGCCTTGTCGAGGGACGACCGCAGCTGCGCGACCACGTCGCCGAGCTCTGCGTCGGAGCGGATCGGGATGAACGCCTGCACGGCCTTGCCGTCCTCAGAGACCAGCGCGGGGGAGACGTCGTCGCCGACGCCCGCGATGTCCGTCGTGGCCGCGACCGCGTCGGACAGCGCGGTGCGCTGGGCTTCGGTGAGCGTGTCATCGGAAGAGGCGACGACGATCGCGGGGATCTCGTCGGATCCGGCGAAGCGGGTCTGCAGCTCCTGCACCCGCGCGGAGTCGGAGGAGGAGGGGAGGTACGCGGTGCGATCGTTGGACGAGACCTCGTCGACCTTGCCGAACAGCGGTCCTCCGAGCGACGCGGCCACCAGCCAGCCGACGATGATCAGCGCGGGCAGGAGGATCCGCAGGGCGCGGCGGGGGCGGTGCGGTCGTGCGACGTGCTGCGGGGCGGTCATCGGAATCCTTCCGTCCTCGGCAGGATAGATGGATTTCGCTAGCTTGGCAAGTAATACTCCTGGCATGAAAAAGGCTCGGTGTAGCATGACGGCATGGCGGAGCGGCGCGACGAGGCGGATGAGCAGGATCTCGCGACGCACGCCGGGGCGACCGCGCGCGACGGCGTCGAAGCGGGCGCCGTCTACGACATCGAGGCGAGCGATCCGGACGGCGTGCTGCTCGACCGCGCCGGTATCGACGGGAGCGCGATCCGGCAGATCACCGATCTGATGGCCTCACTCGGCGAGCTGCGCGAAGCCGAGCAGCGCCTGGCCGAGGCGTCCCGCCGGTACATGAAGCTGAACGAGACCGATATGCGGGCGCTGCACTACCTCATCGTGTGCGCGAACCGGGGCGCGGTGGCGACGCCCGGCGGGATCGCACAGCACCTGGGCATCTCGACCGCATCGACCACGAAGCTGCTCGATCGACTGGAGAGCGGCGGCCACGTGGTGCGCTCCGCACATCCCTCGGATCGACGTGCGCTGGCGATCTCGATCACGCCCGAGACGAAGAAAGCGGCCATGGAGACGGTCGGACGTCAGCAGGCGCGCCGCTTCCACTCCGCGGCGCGCCTGACGGAGGCGGAGCGCGAGATCGTCACCCGCTTCCTGCGCGACATGACCCAGGAGCTCGCGCTCGATGGTGTCGACTGGGCGACCGCCGAGCCCGAGCTCTGAATCACGGCGGACCCGGGGGAGCGGTCGGCGCAGTCAGGCCTGGCGCCGCCCGGCGGGCCCGTGCGTGCAGATCAGGCGTTGCCCTCCCCGCCGGAGAACATCCAGTCGACGCCGAACCGATCGGTGAGCATGCCGAACTGCCCGCCCCACGGCGCGGGACCGTAGGCCTGGCTGACCGTGGCGCCGTCGGCGAGTTTGTCCCACGCGGCGTGGATCTCGGCCTCGTCGGAGCCGCTCAGCGACACCGAGACGCCCTGCGGAGCCTTGTACTCCATGTATCCGGGGGTGTCGGAGGCCATCAGCACCAGTCCGCCGGGAGTGGTCAGCTGGGCGTGCATGACGAGCGTCTGCTCGGCCTCATCCTGCAGCATGCCCGGCATGTCGCCGAAGGTCATCACCTGCAGATCGCCACCGAGGGCCTGCTGGTAGAACTCCATCGCGGCGCGGGCGTCGCCGCGGAACGAGATGTACGGATTGAGGTTGGTCATCGATGTCCTCCGTGCTCGGATCGACGACGCCGCACCGGCGCCGCACTCAGTCTGAGGCCGGCCTCCGACATCGGCAATGGTGTGTCGCGGATCGACCAGGACCGACCGCGGCTTCCTCGCTTTCTGCGAGGTCGCCGCGGCCGGCATCAAGCGCCCTTCACGTTGACGAGCTGCCGCAGCGTGTGCCGGACCCGCACCAGATCGGCGGCGTCCGCCATGACCCGGTCGATCGGCTTGTACGCCTGCGGGATCTCATCGATGAAGGCGTCGGTGTCACGGAACTCGATGCCCGTCATCGCCGTCCGCAGCTGCTCGTGGGTGAAGATGCTCCGAGCCTTCGACCGGGAGTACTCCCGTCCCGCGCCGTGCGGCGAGGAGTTCAGCGACAGCCTGTTGCCGAGGCCCTCGACCACGTAGGAGGCGGTGCCCATCGAGCCGGGGATGAGTCCGGGCCGACCGGGATCCGCCTGGATCGCGCCCTTCCTCGAGACCCACACCCTCTTGCCGAAGTGCTCCTCCGACTCGGTGAAGTTGTGGTGGCAGTTGATCCGCTCCTGCTCGTGCACGGGCGTCCCGAGGAAGTCCGACACCTGCCGGGCGACCCGATCCATCATCTCCTCCCGGTTCAGCAGGGCGAAGTGCTGCGCCCACCGCAGCTCGCGGATGTACCGGGTGAACTCCGGCGTGCCCTCGACGAGGTAGGCGAGGTCGGCGTCAGGAAGGTCGATCCACCACTGCGTCGCCAGCCTTTGGGCGACGCCGATGTGATGCATCGCGATCCGGTTGCCGATCCCTCGGGATCCGGAGTGCAGGAACAGCCACACCCGGTCGAGCTCGTCCACGGACACCTCGATGAAGTGGTTTCCCGAGCCCAGGGAGCCGAGCTGCAGCCGCCAGTTTCCGGCGTACGCCGCGGGGTCGAAGCCCGCCTTCTCCGCAAGGGTCTCCAGCTCGGCGATCCGCGGGACGGCGGTGGCCACGATCTTGCGGTTCTGATGCCCGGCGGACAGCGGAACGGCGCGCTCGATCGCCTGCCGCAGCGGGGCGAGGTCGCGGGATGCGAGCTCCTCTACGCCGACCTGGGTGCGGACGGCGATCATGCCGCATCCGATGTCGACGCCGACGGCGGCGGGGATGATCGCGCCGAGCGTCGGGATCACCGAGCCGACCGTCGCCCCCTTGCCCAGGTGGGCATCCGGCATGAGTGCCAGGTGCGGGTGGATGAATGGCATGCGGGCCGTGGTGTGCGCCTGATCGAGCGTTTTCTCGTCGATCAGGGACGCCCACGACAGCAGCCGTGCGGAGAGCCTCTCCATGGGTCCTTTCCTTCGTGTGTGTCTCTCAGCCACAGGTCACGGGAAGGTCATGAAAAATGCCCCGGACCTGACGGTGCGGGGCATGCGGACAGCGGATGCTGTCACACGGCGCGCGCCGGAGGGTACGACTCGTCGCGGTCATCGCGCTTCGTCTGGAAGGCAAGGACCGTGGCGATGGTGGAGTTCCGCAGCGCGGTCATTCCGTCGTCTCCTCGGCTGGTGCTGCGCCGATCGGCACAGCTTTGCAACCGTGGGGGAGGGAGGGCGGGTACGTCAAGGGCGGGGGGTCGATCGAGCCTGATCAGCCCGCGGACGAGTCCCTCGGCGGGTTGTGCACGATCTCGATCCGGATGCCGTTGTCGTCCTCGACGAAGGAGGCGTAATAGCGATCGCTGAAGCGCGGATACTCCTTCGGCGGGCGCACCGCGATCCATCCCGCGTCGAGGGCGATGTCGTGCACGCGGTCGACCTCGGCGCGCGAGTCGACGGCGAACGCGAGGTGCTGCCAGCCGACGCGCCCGTGCTCGTGCGGACCATCCGCATTGTCGCGCGCGGGGTAGAGCAGGATCTCGGGCAGGCCGTCCTGCCGCCAGTACGCGAGATCGGGAGCATCGTGCCCGCGGACGTAGCCGAGTGCGCTCAGCACCGGATCGAACTGCGCGGAGGCGCCGGGCACGTGGTCGACGCTGATGCCGAGATGATCGAGAGTGGCCATGCCCCCAGCATCGCGGATGCCGGGGACAATGCGCGAGGACCGGTCAGCGCGGCGGGCCTCAGCCTTCGACGGACTCTCGCGGCGGGTTGTACATGAACTCGATCCGGATGCCGTTGTCGTCCTCGACGAACGAGGCGTAATAGCGATCCGAGAACCGCGTGAAGACCTTCGGATCCCGCACCGTCGTCCAGCCGGCGTCGACGGCGATGTTGTGCAGGCGCTCCACCTCGGCGCGCGAGTCCACGGCGAAGGCGAGATGCTGCCAGCCGATCCGTCCATACTGGTGCGGCTCGCCGCCGGTCTGCGGCGCGCGGTAGAGGATCAGCTCGGTCTCGTCGTCGCGGGACCATGCCATCCCGCCCTCTAGCTCGCTGCCGTCGGAGAGGCAGCCGAGCGCGGTGAGCACCGGGTTCCACTGGGCGTATGCACGGTCGAGGTCTTCGACCGTGAGGCCGATGTGGTCGAAAAGGGGCATGGGTTCAGTCTGCCGGACCCCGGCGCGGCCCACCGGTGCGACAGACCGTGGGCATGACCGCCGTGACCCTTATCCGCGCCGCGGAACTCTCCGATGTCGCGCAGTACGCGTACGCAGCGACGGCGCCCAAGGACGCGCGGTTGATCTTCCTCGCCGGGGCCTGCCCGCTGAACCGCGACGGCTCTACCGCGGCAGTCGGTGACTATGCAGGTCAGGCCGCTGCCTGCATTCAGACCCTCAAGACGGCGCTCGCGGCTGCGGGAGCGACGGTGGCCGACGTGATCAGCACGCGCGTGCTCGTCGCCTCGGCCCGTCAGACGGACCTCGTGGCCGCGTGGGCCGTGGTGCGCGACGCGTTCGGCGCCCACGATGTGCCCAGCACGCTCATGGGCGTCACGGTACTGGGCTACGACGATCAGCTGGTCGAGATCGAGGCGGTCGCCGCGGTTTTGGACAGGGATTGATCCGTGCTCTCTCACCGGCCGCTGCGTGTCGGGGCGCCTCAGGGGGTGGATGGCGGGGAAAGGAAGCGAAGGAGGAGCTTCGGGAGCTCGGATGGCTGCTCCCTGGTCTCGAATCGTCGCTATTTCGCGACCGTGACCGCAATTCGCGACCGGTGAGCGAACCGAGGGCGCGTCGAGACCGACGTCAGTGCGGGGCGTGGTACTCGGCCTCGCCGCGCTTCCAGTAGCCCTTCACGACGGCGTGGGCCGTGTCGACAGCCCAGCGTCCGAGCAGGGCGCGGCCCGGCTTCACGATCGACGACTCCGCCGCGATGAAGACGAACGGGGCCTGACCCGGGCGATCGTCCGCACTGAGCGACTCCAGGAAGGAGGCGAGGGCGGATCCGGCCGGAGCATCGCCGCGGTGGATCCACTCGACCGGCACGGGCGCGTCGAGAGCCAGTTCATGCTCGGAGCCACGCACCTCGATCGCGATGCGGGCGGGGGTGCCGGCGGGGATCTGCGCGGCGAAGCGGCGGATCGCGGGGACCGCGGTCTCGTCGCCGGCGAGGAACCAGCCGTCGGGGTCGCCCTCCACGACCATCGAGCCGCGCGGTCCGCCGACGCCCACGGTCGAGCCCAGGGGGGCGTTCGCCGCCCACGGGGCTGCGACGCCTGCGTCGCCGTGCACCGCGAACTCGACATCGAGCCAGTCCTCGCCCCACGCGAGCGGCGTGTACTCGCGGCTCGGCGCCGCCCGCAGCTCGTTGACCGATCCGGTCGGACCGTCTGCGAAGAACAGCCGCATATGGTCGTCGGCTCCCAGGGAATCGAAGCCGGCGAGATCGGATCCGGTCAGCCGCACACGCACGAAATCGGGTGCGATCCACTCGCGGGAGGAGAGGGTCAGCGTGCGGAAGCGCAGCTCCAGGGGGCGTCGCGTCAGGGCGAAGCCGGATTTCGCGAAGTTCATAAGGTAAACGTAATCGTCGGCCGCACCAGGCGGGCGGATGCGTGGCATCGGGGGAAACGAGGAGAGCGTCACCGCCTCCGGTGGTCCTCCGGGGCCAGGCGCGGTCCGCGCCGGGGCTCCAAGGCGCCGCTCATCCGGATGAGCCGCACCACGCGCTGGCGATGTCCCGCCCAGGGTTCGAGCAGCTCGAGCATGCCCGCGTCGTCGGTGCGGTGTCCGGTGAGGGCGAAGCCGACCTCGTGCGGGAGGTGGTAGTCGCCGACGCTCACCGCGTCGGGGTCGCCGAGGGCGCGGATCCGGGTCTCGGCGGCGGTCCACAGCCCGACACCAGGGAGGCTCGTGAGAACGCCGTCGCGCGAGGCGCCGTCTGCGGCGGCATGCACCGCGCGCTCTATCGCGGTGGCACGCTCGGCTGCGCGCACGATCGTGCGGGACTGGGGCGGCTCCACGCCCGCGCGATGCCACGCCCACGACGGGATGCGGTGCCAGACGGCGGCGTCGGGGGCGACGGCCATCGGGCGCGGGGTCGGGCCGGGAGCGGGGTCGCCGAAGCGCGTGACGAGCGAGCGCCAGGCGCCGTACGCCTGCAGGCCGGTGACCTTCTGCTCGAGGACGACGCCGGCGAGGGCATCGAAGACCGCACCCGTCCGTGTCAGGCGGACACCGGGGTGTCGCTGGGCGGTCGCCGCGAGCACCGGATGGGAGGACGGGTCGAATCCTTCGGGGTCGTCGTGCGCGCCGCAGAGCGCGGGAACGAGATCGAGGGCTGCATCAGAGCCGGGCCCCCAGGCGCTGGCACGGACCTCACCGGATCCCATGCGCAGCGCGAGCGTCGCGATGCCGCTTCGGGTGCGCAACGTGAGCCAGAGCACCGCGCCGTCTTGCACGACCGTGGGGTCGCGCGGCCCCCGGCCCAGGATGCCGACAGTGGCGCGCAGGTCGAGCGGTCGCCCCGGGCGGTATGCACTCTCGCGCATCGGCCACGTGCGTGGCGCAGCGTCCGCGGCGAGGGTCATGGCAACACCCTAGATCCGCCGGCCGACAGTGAGACCCAGGATCCGATTCGCACGGATCCGATTCGCACGGACCCGATTCGCACGATGCGAACCGGGGAGGCGCTCAGAACCGGTCGGGGGAGGGCGTGCCGACTCCGTAGCGGATGACGACGTCGGCGTGGCGGTCGAAGCGGTAGCCGACGCCGCGCACGGTGCGCACGATGTCCTCGTAGCGGCCGAGCTTGGCGCGCAGGCGCCGCACGTGCACATCGATCGTGCGCTCGCCGGGGGCCTCCTCGTCGGAGGTCTGCCACAGCGCGCCCACGAGCTCGCTGCGCTCGATGGTCGAACCCTCGCGCAGCACGAGGTACTGCAGCAGCTCGAACTCCTTGTACGTGAAGGCGGCGGAGTCGCCGTCGATCAGCACGCGCTTGCGGGAGATGTCGACCACGACGCCGCCGCCGTCTTCCGGCTCGCGCTCCTCGGCCTCGGCCTTGGAACGGGCGATGGCGCCGGGCTCGTGCAGAGCGAGGCGCACGACGTCGAGGTCGCGGCCGCCGGTGCCCTGCGGGGCGAGGGCGACGGTGGCGTGGGTCTCGGCGTCGGGGGCGAGCTCGGCGAGCGTGCGGCGCAGGGCGTCGACGAGCAGCGGCAGGCTCACGCCGTTCGTGGCGGCCTTGAGCTCGTCGATGCCGACGTAGAGGGCGAAGCCGCGAGGCGACCGCGCCGGCGGCGCGTCGACGGCAGGAGCCGGCGCATCGATCTGAGTGCGCGGCACGGCGTGCAGTCGGGGTGCGGCGACGGGGGAGACGGTGACGGGACGCTCGAGGAGGGCGGTGTTCGACATGATGATGGGTCCTTGAAAGGAGGGAGTCGGTCGACGACTCGGAAGGTGTTGCGAATGACCGGCGAGCCGGAGGGGTCGAGCACGCGGATGGGTGCTCGGAGACTCAGCTCGCGAAGATCACGACGAGCGAGTCAGACGGAGTTCTGTGGCTTCAGCGACACATTCGGCAACACATACCAACGCAACCGGGCATCATCATCCCGGTCGTCCCGTTCGCCTCCTGGGCGGACAAGGGGCGTGCGTTGGTGGTCATGGGCCCGATTATTACCGACGGTGACCTCCCGTGTCAAAACGGACCCGGTCGAACAATTCGGGCGTAGCGTGAAATCGTGGGGATTTCTGCAGGCTCAGATCGATTCGTACTGACTCGCGAAGACGACGCGTCGCGCTACACGCTGACGCGCGACGGCGTCCTGGTGAGCGTGCTCGACTATCACGACGACGGACGCACGATGGCGCTGACGAGGGCCTTCACCATCCCGTCTTTCCGCGGATCCGGCTACGCCGCCAAGGTCGTGGCGGGTGCCGTCGACGACATCGCGACGCGAGGGGATCGGCGTATCGACGCGGTCTGCTGGTACGTCGCCGACTGGTTCGACGCGCACCCCGAACGGGCCGATCTGCTGCGCGTGCGCTGAGCCTTATCGTCACGTGCACCGAGTGTGACGTTCTGTTACACGCGGTGAGGACTGTTCGACAGGCGGCTCTCCGGTCGCGTCTTCGGCACGCCTCGGCGGCAATGTCGGACCCCGTCCGTAGCGTTGAAGGCATGAAGATCCTGCACACCTCGGACTGGCACATCGGCCGGACCTTCCACGGGCACTCCACCCTGGAAGCGCTCGCCGAGGTGCTCGCCGCCCTGGTCGCGCAGGTGAGGGAGAACGGCGTCGACGTGGTCGTCGTCGCCGGCGACGTGTTCGACTCCGCCACCCCGGCCGCCCCCGCCTACACCCTGCTCACCGACACGCTCGTCGCGCTGCACGCGACGGGGGCTCGCGTGATCGTCACGAGCGGCAACCACGACTCGGCGGCCCGGCTGGGCTTCCAGGCGCGCCTGCTGCGCGAGGGGATCCACGTCGTCACGGATCCGCGCACCATCGGCGAGCCGATCACGATCGACGACACCGACGGCCCGGTGCATTTCTTCGGGATTCCCTACCTCGAGCCCGCCATCGTGCGACAGCACGCCGCTTTCCAGAAGCCTGCGGATGCCGGTGCCGGCGGGGTCGTCAGCGCCGGCGACGACGCCGATGGGCGCCCTCTGCGCACCCAGGCGCAGACGCTCGTGCGTGCGATGGGGCTCGTGCGGGCAGGGATGGCGGAGAACCCCGGCCGCTCCGTCGTGATCGCGCACTGCTTCGCGGCCGGCGTTGACGCGACGGCAGGCCTCGAGCGCGAGATACGTCAGGGCGGCATCGACATGGTGCCGGTGTCCGTGTTCGACGGCGCCGACTACGTCGCGCTCGGGCACATCCATGGGCGTCAGGCGCTCACCGAGCGCGTCCGCTACGCCGGCGCACCCCTGCATTACAGCTTCGGCGAGCAGCACAAGCCCCGGGGATCCTGGCTCATCGACCTGGCTGCCGACGGCGCGGTCGCTGCGCAGTGGCTGGAGCTGCCCGTGCCGCGCCGACTGGTCACCCTGACCGGTCCTCTCGGCGAGATCCTCTCGGACGAGAACGTGGCCGCGCACCGCGACGACTGGGTGTGCGCGGTCTACACCGATGATCTGCCGCAGACAGAGCCGATGCGGCGCCTGCGCGAGAAGTACCCGTTCTGCGCACTCGTGCAGCATGAGCCCGCTCGCACGGCCGCGGTCGAGGAGCGTTCGTACAGCGAGCGACTGCGCACCGCCGCGACCGATGAGGAGCGCATCGATGCATTCCTCGCGCACGTGCGGAACGGCGCAGGGGCGACGGTCCGCGAGCAGGAGCTGATCCGCGAGGTGCTCGACGACCGTGCGCTGGCGGAGGCGCTCGTCTAGTGCAGCTTCATCGGCTCGAGATCGAGGGTTTCGGCCCGTTCCTGCGGCGGCAGACGATCGACTTCGACGCGTTCGCCGACGACGGCGTCTTCCTCATCGGCGGTCGCACCGGCGCGGGCAAATCGAGCATCCTCGATGCCGTGTGCTTCGGGCTCTACGGCAACGTGCCGCGTTATGAGGGGGGCGAGAAGCGCCTGCGCAGCGACCATTGCGAGCCCGCGGATCCGACCGAGGTGGTCGTCGAGTTCAGCACGGTCGCGGGCCGATTCCGGGTCACGCGATCGCCCGAGTATCAGCGCCCGGCGAAGCGCGGCGGCGGGCTGACCAAGCAGGCGTCTGCCGTGGCGCTGGACGAGCTGGTCGGCGGGAACTGGATCGGCCGGGCTGCGCGGGAGGTCGACGTCGCGCACGAGCTGGACGAGATCCTGCAGTTGAACCTGCAGCAGTTCCTGCAGGTCATCCTGCTGGCGCAGGGGCGCTTCGCCAGATTCCTGCTCGCGGACAGCAGGGAGCGCCAATCCCTGCTGCGCCGGCTCTTCGGGACGGGCCGGTTCGAGGACTACCAGGCCCGCTTCGACGAGCGCCGCCGCGCATCGGAGCAGGCGCTGGGCGCGGGACGCGCGTCCGTGGTCGCCCGCGTCGAGCAGGCCGAGCAGCTCGTCGCCGAGAACGACCTGCACGGGGCCGGCGTCGGCGCCGAGACGGTGCCGACCGCCGCCGATGCAGACGCCTCTGTCGACGGACGCCTCGACGCGCTGCACCGGGCCAGGGCGCGGGCGGACTACCGCTCGGAGCAGCGCCGCCAGGAACGCGACCTCGCCGAGACGGCGCATCGCACTGCGACCACGGCACTCGCCGTGGCACGCGAGGAACGCCAGGCGCAGGCGGAGCGGGATCGCGCGCGCGCCGCGCTCGCCGTGCTCGACGCCGAAGCGGAGAGGATCGCCGCAGATCGGCGCACTCTGGACGACGCCAGAGCCGCCGAAGCGCTCCGGCACGTGCTGAGCACGGCAGAGCGCACCGCGGCCGCCGCCACGGCTGCCACCGCGGTGGCCGCCGAGGCCGAAGCGGCGTGGCGGGGGATCGCCGCGGACGATGACCAGGCGCCGGACGGCTCCTCCGCGGAAGTACTGCGGACGTGGGCGTCCGATCTCACCCGGGCCAGCGGCGCCTGGCAGCAGGCTGCCGTGACCGAGGGACGGCTCGCCGGTCATGAGGCGGCGGTGAAGGCCGCCCTGAGCGAGCAGGCGGCCGCGGCGGCGGACCGCGCGATCCACGAATCGGAGCGCGCCGCGCTGCCTGCCGCGATCGACGCCCTGACCGCGGAGCGCGACGATCTGCGCCGACGGGCCGATCGCGCCGCGGACCTCGCGACTGCCGTGGCATCGGCGGCGGCGCGGCTCGAGGGTGCCAGAGACGCTGCGGCACGCACCCAGGAGCGGAGCGCGGTCGAGCGGACGGTCGCCGACCGCGAGCAGGAGGCTGCGGCCGCCTTCGCGCATGCTGCGGATCTGCGCCGCCGCCGCGACGCAGGGATGGCCGGTGAGCTCGCCGAGGCACTGATCCCGGGCGAGGCCTGCAGCGTGTGCGGATCGACCGAGCACCCGGCCCCGGCCGCCCACGCGGATCCGGTCTCGGCGGACGATGTGGCCAAGGCCACGGACGCGCGGGAACGTGCCACCGAGCTCGTGCGCGCGGCGACGAAGGCACTGGCGGCGCTGGATGCCGACCTTGCTGCCGCGTCCGTACGCGCCGATGGGCGCACGGTCGAGACCGCCGAAGCGGAGCTCCTCGCTGCGCGCGCGGAGCAGGACGCCGCTTCGGCCGCACAGACGGAGGCCGCGGAGTCGGAGCAGCGCCTCGCCGAGCTGCGGAGCAAGGGCGACCGTCTCGACGGGGCGATCGCCGATCTGTCCGCCCGTCACGCCGAGGCGAGTGAGCGCCTGGTTCTCGCGCGGCAGGTCCTCGCCACGGCGCAGGAGTCCGTCGCGCAGGCGCGTGGTGCGTTCGACAGCGTCGCCGCGCGGCTCGACGATGCGGCGGTCCGGATCTCGGCCGCGCATGCGCTCGCCACGGCGCTGGACGAGCGTGAGGCCCGGGCCGAGTCCGCAGCTGCCGCCCTCGCCGAGCAGCAGGAGGCTCTGACCGCGTCGCCCTTCGACGATGTGACCGCCGCCGGAGCCGCGCTGCGCAGCCTGGCCGATCAGGCCGTGCTCGAGGAGCGGATCGCCGCGCATGCTGCAGAGCGCACCAAGGAGCGTGCGATCCTCCTCGATCTCGAACTGCGCACCCTTCCCGACGAGCCGATCGATCTCACTCCCCACGAATCCGCCGAATCCGCCGCGCGCACGGCGTGGACGGCGGCCGTCGACGCCGCGAGCCGGGCTGACGCGATCGCCGCTCAGCTCCGAGCCCTCCTCGAGTCGGCGGTGGCGGAGCATTCCCGCGGTGCGGCGGCCGCCGCGGATCATGAGGTGCTGAAGCAGCTCGCCGATGCCGTAGCCGGCCGCGGGGTGAACACCTACCGGATGAATCTCGAGACCTTCGTGCTCGCCGCAGAGCTCGAGGAGATCGTCGCCGCGGCGAATCTGCGCCTCGCAGACATGTCATCGGGCCGGTACCAGCTGCAGCACAGCGATGCCAGGGCTGCCCGCGGTGCCGCCTCCGGACTCGGCATCGTCGTGTTCGACGCGTTCACCGGGCAGACCCGGCCCGCACAGTCACTCTCCGGCGGGGAGACGTTCCTCGGCTCGCTCGCGCTCGCCCTCGGCCTCGCCGAAGTCGTCACCGCTCGTGCCGGCGGCATCCAACTCGACACGCTGTTCATCGACGAGGGCTTCGGATCCCTCGACGGCGAGACCCTCGACGTGGCTATGCGCACGCTGGACGAGCTGCGCGCGGGTGGCCGCACGGTCGGCGTCATCAGCCACGTCGAGGCGATGCAGGAGCAGATCCCCGCGCAGATCACGGTCCGCACGACCCCCGACGGACCGAGCGTGATCGAGTCCTGACGGGCACGCCGCGTGCCCGATCTCGTGAGGATGGGCGCCGTCAGACCAGCTCGTACACGGTCGCGTTGGCCATGCCGCCGCCCTCGCACATCGTCTGCAGGCCGTAGCGGACCCCGTTCTGCTGCATGTGGTGCAGCAGGGTCGTGGCCAGGCGTGCACCGGATCCGCCCAGCGGATGCCCGAGGGCGATCGCCCCTCCGCGCGGATTGACGAGGTCGGGATCTGCGCCGGTCTCGGCGAGCCAGGCGAGCACGACCGGGGCGAACGCCTCGTTGACCTCGAAGGCGCCGATGTCGGTGATTCCGAGGCCGGCGCGCTCCAGCACCTTCGCCGTGGCCGGGATGGGCCCCGTGAGCATGAGGATCGGATCCGAGCCCACGACGGCGACGCTGTGCACGCGCGCGATCGGGGTGAGTCCGAGCTCCGCCGCACGCGCGCTCGTCATCATGAGCACGGCGGCTGCGCCGTCGGAGATCTGGGAGGCGCTGCCCGCCGTCACCACGCCGCCCTCGAGGAACGGCGTCGGGAGCGTCGCCAGGCGCTCGACGGTGGAGTCGGGCCGGATCCCCTGATCCGTGGCCACAACGCCTGCGGCGGTCGGGACGGGAACGATCTCGTCGGCGAACAACCCGGACGCGGTCGCGGACGCGGCGCGCTGATGCGAGCGCACCGCGAACTCGTCCAGCTCGGTGCGGGTCAGGCCCCACTTCCGCGCGATGAGTTCGGCGCCGACGCCCTGGTTGCCCAGGTCCGGGAAGCGCTCGTGCATGAGCGGCCCGTACGGATCCTGGCCAGCGACGCTGGAGAACATCGGCACGCGCGACATCACCTCGACGCCTCCCGCGACGACGATGTCGGCGTAGCCCGCGATGATCGCGGCCGCGGCGCTCTGGATCGCCTGCTGCGACGACCCGCACTGGCGGTCGATCGTCATCCCCGGCACGTGCTCGGGCAGCCCCGCAGCGAGGGCGGCGTTGCGGCCCACGTTGAAGGACTGCTCGCCGACCTGCGACACGCAGCCCCACAGCACGTCGTCGACGAGCGCCGGATCGACGCCGGTGTCGGCCAGCACGGCCCGGATCGGGTGCGTGGACAGGTCGACCGGGTGCACGCCGCTGAAGACCCCGCGCTCCGGCTTGCCGATGCCGACCGCGGTGCGGCGTGCGGCGACGATGACGGCGTCTCTGCTGCTCATGGAACCATTGTCTCCCCGCCAGGCATGGCGGGCGCGAGCGGCGGTCCCGCGATCACTCCACAGTGACCGACTTGGCGAGGTTGCGGGGCTTGTCGACGTCGTGGCCCAACAGCACCGCGGCGTGGTACGCCAGCAGCTGCGTCGGGATGGTCAGCAGGATCGGATCCAGCTCCGGCTCGTTCTTGGGCACGACGATCGTGCGGGCGTCGAGGTGCGCGAGGTCGACTCCGGCATGGGTGATCGCGATGAGCGGCCCCTTGCGCGCGAGGATCTGCTCCGCGGCTCCGAGGTTGCGGTCGGTCAGCTCGTCCTCGGGGATGAGCGCGACCGTCGGCATGTCGGGGTCGATCAGCGCGAGGGGACCGTGCTTGAGCTCGCTCGTCTGATAGGCCTCCGCATGGATGTAGCTGATCTCCTTGAGCTTCTGCGCGCCCTCCCTCGCGACGGGGAACCCGCGCACGCGACCGATGTAGAACGCGCTCTTGGCTTTCGCGATGTCCTCGGCGACGTCCGCGATCGGATCCGCATTCTCCAGGATGTTCCGGATCTGCTCGGGGATGCGCTGCAGTCCGCGCAGGATGCGCTGTCCGTCGGCGTGCGACAGGTCGTGCAGCCGGCCCAGGTGCAGCGCCAGCAGGGCGAACGAGAGCGCCATGTTCGTGAGCGCCTTGGTGGAAGCGACAGAGATCTCCGGCCCCGCGTGCAGGTAGATCCCGCCGTCGACGGTGCGCGCGATGGTCGAGCCGACGACGTTGACGACGCCGATGACGCGGCCGCCCTTGCGCTTGATCTCCTCGACGGCGAAGGCGGTATCGGCCGTCTCGCCGCTCTGGCTCACCGCGACATACAGCGTGTCCGACTCGATGATGGGCTGGCGGTAGCGGAACTCGGACGCGGCCTCCGCGTCGGCGGGGATGCGCGCCAGATCCTCGATGAGCTGCGCGCCGAGCTGTCCCACGTAGTACGCGGATCCGCAACCGAGGATCTTGATCCGCCGGAAGCCGCGGAGCTCCCGCGGATCCAGTCCGAGTCCGTCCAGGCGCGCGGTGGCGAACCGCTCGTCCAGCCGGCCGCGCAGGACCATCGCGGCGGCATCCGGCTGCTCGTGGATCTCCTTGAGCATGTAGTGCCGGTAGCCGCTGAGCTCGAGGTCCTCCGCGGCGACGCTGATCTCCACGGGCTCCGAGCTGGTCGGAGTGTTGCCGCGGTCGAAGGTGCGGAAGCCGGTTGCGGTCACGGTCGCCAGCTCGCCGTCGTTCAGGTGCACGACCCGGTCGGTGTGCCGCACGAGTGCGGCCACGTCGCTGGCGACGAGCATCTCCTTGTCTCCGATGCCGATGATCAGCGGGGATCCGCTGCGCGCCAGGACGATCCGCTCAGGGTGCTGCTCGTCGAGCACGGCGAGGGCGTAGGTGCCGGTGATCCGCCCGAGGGCGGAGAGCACGGCCTCCTCGAGGGTCGCCGCCTCCGACTGGGCGATGAGGTGGGCGATGACCTCGGTGTCGGTGTCGCTCGTGAGCGGGACGCCCGCCTCGGCCAGTTGCGAGCGGAGGGCCGCCGCGTTGTCGATGATCCCGTTGTGCACGACGCTGATCCGGCCGTCCTGACTGCGCTGGGGGTGCGCGTTCTGCTCGACGGCGGGGCCGTGCGTCGCCCAGCGTGTGTGGCCGATGCCGACCGTACCGGTCAGCCGCTTCGGCAGGGCGGCCTCCAGCTCGCGCACGCGGCCCACGCGGCGGATCGCCGTGGTTCCCTTGCCGCCGAGGACGGCGATGCCCGCCGAGTCGTAGCCGCGGTACTCGAGGCGGGTGAGGCCCTCGACGAGGACGGGGGCGGCGGCCTGATGGCCGATGTATCCGACGATTCCGCACATGGTGGGCTCCTCAGAGGTCGATGGTGGATGGAGATCCGTGGGGTGTGTGAACGAGGCGGGCTGGGGCGGGCGGTGCTCAGCCGTACACGATGCGGCGCAACTGCCGCTCGGACAGCTCCGGGGCCGCGACGCGACGCCCCCGCAACTCGGCGGCGATGACGGCGAACGCTTCGGCGTTGCGCGTGCCGTAGAGCTGCAGTTCGCTGTGCCGGCGCCGCACGAAGGCCTCGACCGGCTCGTCGTACCAGGCGAGCACGTCGTCGACGACTCGCGCGGCGACGCTCGCCGGCAGACCGGTCGACGCCGAGATCCGGTGGATCAGGTCATCGTCGGTCATCACACGAGTATGCGGATCCGGCTCGCCGAATGACAAGAATCTGCCCGAATTCGGGCAGATTCTTGTCGATTGAAGGTCGAGTCAGAGTCCGAGGCTGCGGGCGATCAGCATGAGCTGCACCTCGGTCGTGCCCTCGCCGACCTCGAGGATCTTCGAGTCGCGGTAGTGCCGGGCGACGCGGTACTCGTTCATGAAGCCGTTGCCGCCGAACACCTGAGTGGCGTCGCGGGCGTTGTCCATCGCCGCGTCGCTCGCGGTGAGCTTGGCGATCGCGGCCTCCTGCTTGAAAGGCTTGCCCGCGAGCATGAGCGCGGCCGCGTGGTAGTAGGCGCGGCGGGCGACCTGCGCGCGCGCCTCCATCCGGGCGATCTTGAACGCGATGGCCTGGTGCCCGCCGATGTGCGTGCCGAACGCCTGACGCTCCTTCGCGTAGCGGACCGCGTCGTCGACGCAGCCCTGCGCGGCGCCGACCGCGAGGGCCGCGATCGCGATGCGCCCCTCGTCCAGGATCCGCAGGAAGTTCGCGTAGCCGCGTCCGCGCTCGCCGAGCAGGTTGCCGGCGGGCACGCGCACGTCGTCGAAGGACAGCCCATGCGTGTCCGAAGCGTTCCAGCCGACCTTGTCGTACGGCGGTGCGACGGTGAAGCCCGGCGTGCCGGACGGCACGATGATCGTCGAGATCTCCTTGCCCCGCTCGGTCTCGCCGGTCACGGCCGTGACGGTCACGAACGCGGTGATGTCGGTGCCGGAGTTGGTGATGAACTGCTTCGAGCCGTTGATCACCCACTCGTCGCCCTCCCGGCGCGCGGTGGTTCGAGTGCGGCCGGCGTCGCTGCCCGCATCGGGTTCGGTGAGGCCGAAGCCTCCGAGAGTCGTGCCCGCGGCGAGCGAGGGGAGCCAGCGCTGCCGCTGCTCCTCGGTGCCGAACCGGAAGATCGGCATGGCGCCGAGGGAGACGCCGGCCTCGAGGGTGATGGCGACGCTCTGGTCGACCTTCGCGAGTTCCTCGAGCGCCAGGCAGAGCGCGAAGTAGTCGCCGCCCATGCCGCCGTACTCCTCGGGGAACGGCAGGCCGAACAGGCCCAGCTCCGCCATGCCTGCGACGACTTCGTAGGGGAAGCTGTGCTCCCGATCGTGCTGAGCGGAGACCGGGGCGACCACCTGCTCGGCGAAATCGCGGACGGTCGCGGACAGCTCGCGGTACTCCTCGGGGAGTTCGGACGGGATCGCCTCGGACACGCTGATCAGCTCCTCAGTGAACGATCGGTAACTGAAATAAATGTTAGCGCGCGTTCACTCGACTGTCCAGGATCGCTATCCTTACGGGATGACCACCGCGAGGGCGCAGGGGAAAGCACGGACGAGGCAGCTGTTCCTCGACGCCGCCGCCCGGCTCTTCGCGGACCGCGGGTTCCACGCCGTCTCGATCGGCGAACTCGGCACCGCGGTCGGGGTCAGCGGGCCGGCCCTGTACCGGCACTTCCCGAGCAAGGAGGCGATGCTCGAGGAGATCCTGATCGGCACCAGCGAATTCCTGCTGCAGGGCGGATCCGAGATCGTCGCGGCGCCGCACGCCTCGGATCTGGACGTGCTGGACGACCTCATCGACTTCCACCTCACCTTCGCGCTCGCGCACCGCGACATCATCCGCGTGCAGGACCGCGAGCTGGGCACGCTCCCGAAGGCTCCCAACCGCCAGGTGCGCAAGCTCCAGCGGCAGTACCTCGACCTGTGGGGCGAGGTCGTCGAGCGCATCAGGCCCGAGCTCGAGAAGGCCGACCGCCAAGTGATGATGCACGCGGTCTTCGGGTTGCTGAACTCCACCGCGCACAACTCCGTCGCCGGATCCGCGCACGAGCGCGCGATCCTCGCGGCGGCTGCCCGGTGCGTGCTCATCGGAGGGTGAGCCCCCGGCCCTTCAGGTGCGCAGGGACAGCTCGGAGCAGCCGGTCACGATGCGGGCGTAGCCGAGGACGAGTTCGCGCGCGCGCCGGGGGCTTGCTGAGCGGTTGCCGCTGATGATGTGCAGCTCATAGGCGTCCTCGAGAGAGACGAAGTTCTGCGCGAGATCGATGATGGGGCCGGCGAGCCGGAAGTGTCCCTGCGCGACGCCGAGCTGCAACGCGGCGAAGTAGAGCGCGACCTGCCGGTCGTACAGTGCCTGCAGTAGCGGACCCATCGTGGCGCTGCCTCTGCGGAACAGGTCGATGTCGTGCATGGCGATGACGAGCGCGTCGTCCTCGCTCTGGGGGATGCCGGCGTCGATCATCGCGACGAGCTGCTCCCGCGCATCCGGGATGTCGGCGAGGGCCTGCAGGCGCGTCGTGTAGAACCGCTCGCAGGCCCACGTGTAGACGTCGTCGATGAGCTGATCGAGGTCGTTGAAGTGATAGTGCACGGTGCCGGTCGACACTCCGGCCCGTTCGGCGACGTCCTGGACGCGAAGGTTCGCGATCCCGCGGTCGCGGATCGCGTCGAGCGTCGCCAGGATCAGCTGGTCGCGACGCTCCGGCGTCTTCTTCGCACTTGCCATGCGCCCATCCTCTCAGGGTGGGGAGTCGTGCCGCGGATCCGATCGTGATCCTCTCCGAATGTTACAAGTTTGATTCGTGAGTCAAAAGATTGCGGCCAAGCGTTGACTTAACACGGATCATACTTTTGACTGAGCAATCAAATATCCACTCGATGAAAGGCTCGATGATGAGCGACGGATTGCAGGAGGACCTCGGCGAAGCGGCCAGCGCGCTCGGGGCGAAAGCCCCCGGGATCGTCCCGGACGCCGGGAAGTACGAACAGCAGCTCTCCCGGGGGCTGACCTTCAAGGAGAACATCCTGATCACGCTCTCGGCCGTGACGCCGGCGTCGAGCGTGTTCATCATCGTGCCCGCGATCATCAACGGCATCGGCGGGGCATCGGCTCTCGCCTTCCTCATCGGAGCACTCGTCGGCGTCTTCGTCGCGTTCTGCTACGCGGAGCTCTCCAGCGCCTTCCCCATCACGGGCGGCGAGTACGCGTTCGTGGCGCGCACCCTCGGCAAGCCCTGGGGCTTCGGGCTGTTCCTGCTGAACCTGGTCAGCGGCGTGCTGATCATCGGCGTGATCGCCTCGGGGGCCGGCCAATACCTCGGGGTACTCTCGGAGGCGCTCGGCGGCGGGTGGGTCGGGATCGTCGTGATCCTGGTGACCACCGTGATCGCCTGCCTCGGGATCAGGACCAATGCGTGGGTCACCGGCGTCTTCCTGATCCTGGAGATCGGTGCGCTGGTCGTGCTCACCGTTGTCGGCTTCCTGCACGTGAGCCAGCCGATCTCCACGCTGTGGACGGTCGCCACGAGCGGTCCCGGAGGCGTGCTCGTGAGCGCCTCCGCCGGCCTCGTCGTGTCCTACACGGCGACCGCCCTGTTCGCGTTCAACGGCTACGGCGCCGCGGTCTACTACGCCGAGGAGACCAAGAACGCCCGCTCCACGATCGGGCGCGCGATCCTCTGGTCGCTGCTCATCGCCGTGGTCGCGGAGATCGTGCCGACGATCGCCGTGCTCCTGGGCTCGAAGGATCTCGCGGCCCTCGTCGCGTCCCCCTCGCCGATGACGCAGTTCCTCACCGAGCGGGCGGGTCCGGTCGTGAACACGCTGGTCAGCGTGGGCATCGCCGTCGCCGTGATCAACGCGGTGCTCGCGATCATCCTGCAGTTCGGCCGCACGCTGTTCTCCTCCGCGCGCGACCGCTCCTGGCCCGACGCGATCAACCGACCGCTGGGCCGGATCCATCCGACGCTGCGCACGCCGGTCATCGCGACGATCATCGTCGGCGTGATCGCCGCGCTCTGCCTGTGGCTGGTCCCGTTCAACGTCCTGCTCGTGGCGACCAGCGCCGGCATCGTCATCCTCTACGCACTGGTCGGCCTCGCGGCGCTCGTGGGACGGATCAATCACACCACCGACGCCGCCGAGTACCGGATGCCGATGTGGCCCGTCGCGCCGATCCTGATGACGCTCGCGACGCTCGTGATCCTCGTGATGAGCCTGATCGCCGACTGGGTCCCCGTCGCGGTCGCCGTCGGGATCTTCGGCATCGGTCTGATCTACTACGCGCTCTACCTGCGTGGGAAGCCGGATCGCTGGACGCTGCCCCTGCCCGCGGATGAAGAGCTCGAGGACGAGGTGCGCGGATGAGCCGGCCACGCGCCCGCGATCTCGGGCTCGTGCGCGGCGGGAGCCCTGGTGCGCATAACGCGATCACCGATGTGCCGGGCGTCGAAGTCGGCTACACCACTCTCATCGAGGACGGCGAGGTCGCTGTCGTCCGTACCGGCGTCACCGCGATCCTGCCGCGCGGCCGCGCCGGCGCCGGGAACCCCGTCGCGGCCGGGGTGCACGCGCTCAACGGCAACGGCGAGATGACCGGATCCGTGTGGATCGCCGAGTCGGGGAGCCTCGGCACCCCGGTTCTCATCACCAACACGCATTCCGTCGGAGCTGCGCACGAGGGCGCCATCCGCTGGATGCTCGACGCGGTCCCGGGTGCGGCGGATCAATGGCTCCTGCCGGTCGTGGCGGAGACCTGGGACGGCCGGCTGAACGACATCAACGGTCTGCATGTGCGTCCCCGGCACGCGGTCGCCGCGCTGGACGCCGCCCGGACGGGGGCCGTCGATGAGGGAGCGGTCGGTGGAGGCACCGGCATGATCTGCTACGGGTTCAAGGGCGGATCCGGGACGGCGTCGCGCCGGGTGGTGCTGGGCGATGCCGAGTACACGGTCGGCGTGTTCCTGCAGGCGAACTTCGGCGAGATGTCGGAGCTGACGGTACGCGGAGAGCAGGTCGGGCCCGCGCTCAAGGCCGAGGTCTCGACGCGCTCGGCGACCGACGGCGCGCTGCCGGCTGCGGCAGACGCCGTCACGCCACCGCAAGGCGCGGGCAGCGTGATCGTGGTCGTGGCGACGGACGCGCCGTTGCTGCCCGGACAGTGCACGGCGATGGCGCGGAGAGTCTCGTTGGGCCTCGCGCGCACGGGGACCGCCGGATCCCACTTCTCGGGCGACATTTTCCTCGCCTTCTCGACCGCGAACGCGGGCGCCCTCGCCAGCCGCTTCCCCGCGGACGGCGAGGAGGTCGTGCTGGACGACCTGCGCGCCGTGCCCTGGGGACGGATGGATCCGCTCTACACGGCCGTGGTCGAGGCGACGGAGGAGGCGGTGCTCAACGTCCTGGTCGCGGGGGAGGACACGGTCGGACACCGGCAGAGCGTGCGAGGTCTGCCGATCGACCGGGTGCGGGAACTGCTCGACGAACGGGCCCCGACGAGGTAGCAGCGGGGGGCTGGGGCCGGCGATGGGTGATCCTCTGGCGCGACGATCAGCGCCCGAGGATCGCCCTGGCCTGCCGCAGCACGGGCTCGTCGACCATGCGTCCCTCGAACCGGAACACCCCCGGCTGCCCTTCTGCCTCGGCGAGCACGCGCTCGGCCCAGTCGCGCTCGGACGGCGTGGCGGCATAGCCCTCGCGGATCACGATGACCTGGCTCGGGTGGATGCATGCCGTGGCGTCGAAGCCGCTCGCCGCAGCGTCGAGAACCTCGGCGCGCAGGCCCTCGATGTCGGCGATGTCGAGGTGCACGGAGTCGATCGCGGCCCTCCCGAACGCCTTCGCGGCCAGTAGCACGCGAGAGCGCGCGAAACGTGCGACGTCTCGATAGCGGCCCGCGTGGGCGCCCGCCGTGAACCGGCTCGAGCGTCCGCCCATGCTCGCGACGAGATCCTCCGCGCCCCACATGAGCCCGATCGTCGCGGGGTGCGCGGCGATCTCCTCGGCGTGCACGACGCCGCGCGCGGTCTCGCACAGCGCGAGCACGCGGTGCCCCGCGTCGTGCAGGGCGTCGAGGTCGGCCGCGGACTCGGCCTTGGCCAGCATCACCGTGCGGTACGCGGTGCCGGCGAGGGCGGCGAGGTCGCGCGCGTGATCGGGGGTGTCCGCCGGGTTCACCCGCACGATCGTGCGCTGCGGATCCAGGTCGGCGGCGGCGAGGCGCACCCGGGCGGCGGGCTTGTCCGCAGGGGCGACTGCGTCTTCCAGGTCGAGGATCACGGAGTCGGCGGCGGCGAGAGCCTTCGCGTACCGGTCATCCCGGTCCGCCGGGCAGAACAGCAGTGCGGGGCCCTGCAGCGCCCTCATCGGGCGGCCTCTGCGGGCAGGCACTGCATGAGCGTCGACCGCGTGGCGAGGGCGACCACCGTGCCGTCCTGATTGCGCCCGGTGTGCGCGAACTGTACGACGCCCTGCCCAGGCCGCGATGCCGACAGCCGCTTCGACACGATCAGCGTCTCGGCGTAGAGGGTGTCGCCGATGCGCACCGGCGCGGGGAAGGACACGTCGGAGAAGCCCAGGTTCGCGACGATCGTGCCCATCGTGAGCTGTGCGACCGAGAGTCCCACGAGCGTCGACAGGGTGAACATGCTGTTCACGAGCCGCTCGCCGAACTCGGTGCCGGCGCTCCATGCCGCATCCAGATGGAGGGCCTGGGTGTTCATGGTCAAGGTCGTGAAGAGCACGTTGTCGGCCTCGGTGACGGTGCGCCCCGGGCGGTGCAGGTAGACCGCGCCCTCCTCGAACTCCTCGAAGTAGAGTCCCCGCTGCTCGATGCGCTTCCCGGTCACTTCACGTCCTCCTCGGCATCGGTCCCCGAGCCCGTCGCGGGGTCGTCCGGCGTGATCACGGCCAGGGTCTGCCCACGGGCCACGGTGTCGCCCTGCGCGACATGGACGGCGACGGTGCCCGCGACTCCGGCGCGCAGCACGTGCTCCATCTTCATGGCTTCGACGACGAGCACCGGATCGCCCTCGGCGACGTGCACGCCGTCGGCGGCATGCACGAGAACGACCGTCCCGGGCATGGGGGAGTCCAGATGCGGGCGACTCTCCGCCGCCGTCGCACCCGCATGCGAGACCCGCTCGACGGCGACCTCGAACACCGCGCCGCCGTGCGCGATCGCGACCCGGTCGGATCCGATCTCGAGCGCAGCGACCGTCCGCGTCATGTTGTCGATCGTGATCGTACGGCGCGAGGCTCCCTCGGCGCGCGAGGCGGCAGCCATGGGACCGGATCCGTCGACCTCGACCGACAGGTCGGATCCGGATCCCGTCACGCACACCTCGGCGCTGTGCTCGCCGCAGACCAGCCGGTGGCGACGGGCGGCGGGGGCGCCGAGGCGCCAGCCATCGTGGCGATTCCACGGGCCGGACACCGTCGCAGCCTCGGTGCGCGGCGCGGCATCGAGCAGCAGCGCCGCTTCGGCGAACACGCGTGCGTCGGCCTCGGCGAAGGCGAGATCGTCGAAGCGCCGGGCGATGAGGTCGGTGTCGAGCTCGCCGGCGACCACCTCGGGAAGCTCGAGCAGCGCTCGCACGAACTCCACGTTCGTCGGGAAGCCGAACACCGCGGTCTCGTCGAGCGCTTGCACCAGTCGGCGGCGAGCCTCGTCGCGATCCGCGCCGTGCGCGATGATCTTCGCGAGCATGGGGTCGTAGTCGATCGAGACGTCCAGGCCGTCGGCGATCGCCGTGTCGACCCTGATCCCCTCGCCCTCGGGGTGGATCACGCGCCGCACGCGACCGCCCGTCGGTAGGAAGCCGGAGGCCGGATCCTCGGCGTACACGCGCGCCTCGATGCTGTGCCCGCGCAGCACGACGTCGTCCTGCCCGAAGCCGAGCGGAGCACCGGCGGCAATGAGCAGCTGCTGCTCCACGAGGTCGAGCCCGGTGACCTCCTCGGTCACGGGGTGCTCGACCTGCAGGCGCGTGTTCATCTCCATGAAGAAGAACTCGTCCGGCTTCGCCGCCTCGACGATGAACTCCACGGTTCCGGCGCCGCGGTAGTCCACGCTCCGGGCGGTTTCGCACGCGGCCGCGCCGATCGCCGCGCGCGTGGCCTCGTCGAGCAGGGGGGACGGCGCCTCCTCGATCACCTTCTGATGCCGTCGCTGCAGCGAGCACTCGCGCTCGCCGAGGTGCACGACGTGGCCGTGCGCATCGGCGAGGATCTGCACCTCGATGTGTCGCGGCGTGCTGAGGTAGCGCTCCAGGAACAGCGCGTCGTCGCCGAAGCTCGCGGCCGCCTCGCGCCGTGCCGCGGCGATCGCGTCGGCCAGGTGCGCGTCGTCCGCGACCACGTGCATGCCCTTGCCGCCGCCGCCCGCCGAGGGCTTGATGAGCAGCGGGTACCCGATCCCGGGAGCGGCGGCGATGAGGTCGGCATCGGTGAGGCCGGGGCGCGCGATCCCCGGCACGGTGGGCACGTCCCGGGCGGACACGGCGAGCTTGGCCGTGATCTTGTCGCCCATGGTGCGGATGGCCTCGGCGGTGGGGCCGATGAACACGATCCCGGCGTCGGCGCAGGCCTGCGCGAAGGCGGCGTTCTCGGCGAGGAAACCGTAGCCGGGGTGGATCGCCTGCGCGCCGGTCGCGCGGGCCGCGTCCAGCACGGCGTCGATGCTCAGGTAGCTCTGCGCCGCGGGGGCGGGGCCGATCCGCACCGCCACGTCGGCGAGCGCGACGTGGCGTGCTCCGGCGTCGGCGTCGCTGTAGACCGCGACCGAGCGGATCCCGAGACGCCGCAGTGTCGCGATGATGCGGCAGGCGATCTCGCCGCGGTTGGCGATGAGGACGGTGTGGAACATCTCGGGGGTCTCCGTGCGGCGCGTCTCGGTCATCGTTGTCACATCCGGAAGACGCCGTACCGGCGCTGGTCTGCCACGGCGCCGCGGGCGGGCGCGTCGGTCGACGGAGCCCGCATCACGACGTCGAGCGCGAGGCCCAGCACGTCGCGGGTCTGAGCGGGCTCGATGATCCCGTCGTCCCAGAGCCGGGCGGTGGAGTAGTAGGGGCTGCCCTGCTCGTCGTACGCCGCGCGGATCGGGGCCTGGAACTCGGCCTCCTCCTCGGTCGACCAGGATCCGCCCGCCGCCTCGATCTGGTCGCGGCGCACGGTCGACAGCACCGACGCGGCCTGCGGCCCGCCCATGACGGAGACCCTGGCGCCCGGCCAGAGCCAGAGGAACCGCGGCGAGTACGCCCGTCCGCACATCGAATAGGTGCCGGCGCCGAAGGATCCGCCCACGACGACCGTGAGCTTGGGCACCGACGCGGTCGCGACGGCGTTCACCATCTTCGCGCCGTGCTTCGCGATGCCGCTCGCCTCGTACTCGCGACCGACCATGAAGCCGGTGATGTTCTGCAGGAACAACAGCGGGGTGCGGCGCTGCTCGCAGAGCTGGATGAAGTGCGCGCCCTTGAGCGCCGACTCGCCGAACAGCACGCCGTTGTTCGCGATGATCCCGACGCGATGGCCGTGGATGTGCGCGAACGCGGTCACCAGGGTGGTGCCGTACTCGGCCTTGAACTCGGTGAACGTGCCGCCATCGACGATGCCGCGGATGATCTCGCGCGCGTCGTAGGGCACGGTCAGCTCGACGGGGACCACCTCGAGCAGGTCGACGGGAGGAGGATCCGCGATCGCGGCGACCGGATCCGCGAGGTCCGGCGATGGCGGCAGCGTCGCCACGATGTCCCGGACGATCTGCAGCGCATGCTCGTCGTTCTCCGCCAGGTGGTCGGCGACGCCCGAGACCCGGGTGTGCAGCTCACCGCCGCCGAGGTCCTCCGCGGTGACGACCTCGCCAGTCGCCGCCTTCACGAGCGGAGGCCCGCCGAGGAAGATCGTGCCCTGATTGCGCACGATCACCGTCTCATCGCTCATCGCCGGCACGTACGCGCCGCCGGCCGTGCTCGACCCCATCACGGCTGCGATCTGAGGGATCCCGTCGCGGGACATCCTGGCCTGGTTGTAGAAGATGCGGCCGAAATGATCGCGATCGGGGAACACCTCATCCTGCATCGGCAGGAAGGCGCCGCCCGAATCGACGAGGTAGATGCAGGGCAGGCGGTTCTCCGCCGCGATCTCCTGCGCGCGCAGGTGCTTCTTGACCGTGATCGGGTAATAGGTGCCGCCCTTGACCGTGGCGTCGTTCGCGACGACCATGACGTGCCGGCCGTGCACGAGCCCGATCCCGGCGACCACGCCGCCCGAGGGGGCGTCACCGCCGTACAGACCGTAGCCGGCGAGCGGGGCGACCTCGAGGAAGGGACTCCCGGCGTCGAGCAGGTGATCCACCCTGTCTCTGGCGAGCAGCTTGCCGCGCTCGGTGTGGCGCAGGCGGCTCTTCGCGGGGCCCCCCAGGGCGGCCTCGGCACGCCGGGCGCGCAGCTCGTCGACGAGCTCGCGGTAGGTCGGCGTGCTGACGCTCGGCGCGGTTGATTCGGACACGGCACCCTCCGTTGGGCGACTTCGCAGCGGTCGTGGACTCGTGATTCAGATTAGCGAGCGTTAACTGAAATGTCCACGACCGGTCGAGGTGCGGTGCGCTCTCAGACTCCGTACTCGTCCCGGATCTGCTCGCGCAGCTGCACGCTGCACGCGGCGACGGTCTCGTCCCAGACGGTGGTCGCGCCGTCCTGAGCGGTGTCGGAGATCGCGCGCAGGACGCGGATCGGCACGCCGAACTGGTCGGCGACCCAGACGTAGGCGTAGGTCTCCATGTCGACGAGAACCCCGCCGAGGCCCCGGATCCGCTCGACCACCGCGACGTCGTCGACGAAGCTGTCCCCGGTCGCGATGACGAGGCCGTCGCGGCCGGTGGCGACCCGCGGCGGCAGCGAGACGTGCTGCCCGATCACGCCGTCCAGGTCCTGGACGTCGTGCTGGATCGCCGCTGTGATCTCGTACACGCCGCCGGGGAGGTCCGGATCCACGCCTCCCGCGGTGCCCACGACCACGATCTCGTCGTAGGGGGCCGCATCCAATGCGCGGGTCAGGCCGTAGGCGGCCTTCAGCTTGCCGGGGCCGGTCACGAGCCGGTCGAAGCCCGCAAGCTCCTCGGGAAAGGCCTGCAGTTCGGACGCGAGGGCGGCGACGAGGAGTCTCATGCCTCCATCCTCGCAGGCGCCGCCCGGGCGGCGGCCGCGTTCACGCGCGCGAAACGTCGCCGTTGGATACTGGTTCCACGACCGAAGGAGAAGCATGACCCTGCAGCAGGACATCGCCGTCGACCTCGGGGTGCACCCCGACATCGACCCCGCCGCGGAGATCGACCGCCGGGTCGGCTTCCTCGTCGACTATCTCCGGCACACGGGCGCGAAGGGCTATGTGCTCGGCATCTCGGGCGGACAGGACTCGACGCTCGCCGGGCGGCTCGCGCAGCTCGCCGTCGAGAAGGTGCGCGCCGAGGGCGGCGAGGCGACGTTCATCGCCGTGCGCCTGCCCTACCGGGTGCAGCACGACGCCGACGACGCGACCGCAGCGATGGCCTTCATCGCCGCGGACGAGGGGGTCGAGGTCAACATCGAGCACGGCGTCGACGGGCTCGAGAACGACCTCGAGGCGGCGGGCCTGGAGGACGTGGCGGACTTCCACCGCGGCAATATCAAGGCGCGCCTGCGGATGGTCACGCAGTACGCGATCGCCGGCCAGCGCGGCATGCTCGTGATCGGCACGGACCACGCGGCGGAGGCGGTGACCGGGTTCTTCACCAAGTTCGGCGATGGAGCCTGCGACCTGACCCCGCTCGCCGGGCTCTCCAAGCGCCAGGGGAGGGCGCTGCTGCTGGCGCTCGGCGCGCCGGACCGACTGGCCTACAAGGTGCCCACGGCCGACCTGCTGGACGGCACGCCCGGCCGTGCCGACGAGGACGAGCTGGGCCTGACGTACGAGCAGATCGACGACTACCTGGAGGGGCGGGAGGTCGCGGCCGACGTGGCGCAGCGCATCGAGGCGCGCTACCTCGCGACCTCGCACAAGCGCCGCCAGCCGGTCACGCCCGACGACACCTGGTGGCGCTGAGCGCCGGCTCGTGATGTCGGGGGTCCCGTCTAGGGTCGAAGCGACGGCCCGATCGGTCGCCCCCGAACGACAGGAGCCCTCGTGCGCGTGATCACCGCTTCCGCATCCGATCAGAACGTCGGATCCGACCGGAAGCGCGTGATCTGGAGCGCCACCGATCTGAAGCTCGCGGCCGAGTGCGAGTTCGCCTGGGCGCGCGCGGTCGATGCCAAGCTCGGCAGGGTCGAGCCGGTCGAGGATCCGGAGGATGCGACGCTCGCCCGCGCCGCGGCGATGGGCGACGCGCACGAGCTCGTGGTGCTGGACGATTACATCGCGGAGCTGGGGCGATCCGTCGACGGCAGGCCGGGCGTGATCGAGCTGCCCAAGGTGTCCTCGACCGATGCCGAGGCGCTGGCGGGGGTTGTCGCTGACACGCTGCGCGCGCTGCGGTCCGATGCGACGGTGATCTACCAGGCCGCGTTCTCCACGCCCGAGTTCGTCGGATTCGCGGACTTCCTGCGGCGCGACCCTGACGGCCGGTGGCGCGTGCAGGACTCCAAGCTCGCGCGTACCGCGCGGGTGACAGCGCTCATGCAGCTGGCGGCATATGTCGATCAGCTCGACCGGGCCGGCATCCCGCGTTCTGACGAGGTGGATCTGATCCTGGGCGACCGCAGCGTCTCGACGCATGCCGTGAGCGATCTGCTGCCGCTGTTCCACGTGCGCCGTGCGCGCCTGCGCGCCCTCATCGCCGACCGACGCATCGACGAGGGGGCGGCCGGCACTCCGCTCGCCTGGGGCGACGATCGCGGGGATCTGCAGATCGTCGCCTGCGGACGCTGTGCCACGTGCGAGCTCGAGGTGGTGGCCCACAGGGATCTGCTGCTCGTCGCGCGCATGCGACCGGTGCAGCGGGCGCGGCTCCGGGCGTCGGGGATCCGGACCATCGACGACCTTGCCGCAGCGGAGGATGCGCCGGAGGGCATGAACGCCGAGACCTTCCAGGCGCTCCGTGCGCAGGCCCGGCTGCAGCTGGCCGCGATGGCTGCCGAGGACGCCGGCGAGCCTGGTCCCGGCGACGCGCACCCCGCACCGCCGTTCGAGGTCGTCTCGGCGGCGGCGATCGGCCTGATGCCGCGGCCCAGCCGCGGTGACCTTTTCTTCGATTTCGAGGGGGATCCGCTCTACACCGAGCCGGCCGAAGGGCAGGCCCGGGAGAACAAGCAGTGGGGGCTCGACTACCTGTTCGGCTGGGTCGATGACGCCGAGCAGTACACCGCGCTGTGGGCGCACGACTTCGCGGCCGAGAGGCAGGCGCTGCTCGACTTCCTGGATTTCGTGAAGGCGCGCAGGGCGGCGCACCCCGATTTGCACATCTACCATTACGCGCCCTATGAGACCTCGCACTTGCAGAACATGGCGGAGCGCTACGGGGCGGGCGAGGCCGACGTCGACCGGCTGCTGCGCGAGGGCGTGTTCGTCGACCTGTATCCGCTGGTGCTGCGGACGGTCCGCATCGGCTCCCGGTCGTACTCGATCAAGAAGCTCGAGCCGCTCTACATGGGCGCCGAGGTGCGCACGAGCGACGTGCAGAAGGGCGACGACTCGATCGTCCAGTACGTGCAGGCGCGGGGCCTCGCGGCATCGGGCCGCACCGCCGAGGCGGATGGGATCCTCGCCGACCTCGCTGATTACAACCGCTATGACTGCGTCTCGACGCGTCGGCTGCGCAACTGGCTCGTGGGCCTCGCGCGCGAGGCGGGCGTGCTGCCGGCGCCGCCGGACGAGCCGGAGACGCGCGCCTACGAGCCTGCACCGCTCTCGCTCGCGCTGCAGGCCGAGGGACAGCGCCTGCAGGACGAGGCGCGGAGCGCGGGCCTGACCGGCGTCGCACTCGAGCAGGCCGGCCAGTTCCACCGCGTCGCGGCCGCCGCGATCGACTATTTCCCGCGCGAGGCGAAGAGCTTCTGGATCTCGCATTTCCAGCGCCTGCGCGAACCGGTGACGCTGTGGGAGTCCACACGCGACGTTCTGCGGGTGGACCCGGATCGCTCGGCCGTTGCGCAGGACTGGGGCATGGAAGAGGGCGCCCGCGCCGTCACGCGTCTCGTCGACCTGCATGGCGAGGTCGCACCCGGCAGCACCCTGAACGTCGGCGGCAGTCCGTTCGCGCTGTACGAGGCGCCCGCGCCGTTCTTCGGTGAGTTCCCCGCGCGCGTGATCCACGTGCCGCATGAGGTCGAGGTCGTCGAGGTGCTCGACGACGGATACCGGATCCGCGAGCGCTCGATCGGTGGTCAGACCTGGGACGAGCTGCCGCTCGCACTCACCCCGGCCTCGCCACCCCGAGTGAACTCCCTGCAGGGCGCGATCGAGGAATGGGCCGGGTCCGTGCTTTCGACTGCCCCCGGGTTCCCGCAGGACGCGGCGACCGACGTGCTGCGTCGCGTGGTGCCTCGGACGGTCTCGCGCGAGCCGCTCCCGGTCCTGGAGCCGCGGCCGGACGGACATGCCGGCGGGAGCACCGACGCCGCGGACAGCGCCCCGGCACCGGATGCTCATCTGCCGGAGGCCGCTGACGCGATCGCGCGGGGCGTGCTCGACCTCGACCGCAGTTACCTCGCGGTGCAGGGTCCTCCCGGCACCGGCAAGACCTACACCGCCTCGCACGTGATCGCCCGGCTCGTGAACGAGCACGGATACCGCATCGGCGTGGTCGCGCAGTCGCACGCGATCGTGGAGAACCTGCTCGAGCGGGTGGTCGCGGCGGGGGTTCCGGCCGCCCAGGTGGCGAAGGCGCCGAAGGATCCCCACGGGCCGGAACCCGTCTTCACCGCGATCCGAAAGGACGGCATGGCCGCGTACCTCGCCGAGCAGAGCGCCGTCGGCCTCGGGTGCGTCGTGGGTGGCACCGCCTGGGACTTCTCCAGCACCAGGCGTGTGCAGCGCGGCGAGCTCGATCTGCTCGTGATCGACGAGGCGGGGCAGTTCTCCCTCGCGTCCACGATCGCGGTGGCGGTCGCCGCGCAGCGGCTGCTGCTGCTCGGCGATCCGCAGCAACTGCCGCAGGTGAGCCAGGGCACCCACCCCGAGCCGGTCGACACCTCGGCTCTGGGCTGGGTCATGCATGAGAAGGCGGTCATCGACCCCGCACACGGAGCGTTCCTCGCCCGGACGTGGCGGATGCATCCGGAGGTCGCGGCCCCGGTCTCGCAGCTCGCCTACGCGGGCGCGCTCGCGTCCGCACCGGGCACGGAGCGGCGCGTGATCGACGGCATCGAGCCAGGACTGCATGTGCGGCCGATCCGGCACCGCGGCAATGCCACGCAGTCGCCTGAGGAGGCTGCGGAGGTGGTCCGCATCGTGCGCGCCCTGATCGGGCGGGATTACACCGACGGCATGGCGCGCGCACTGCCGCGCCCGCTCGAGCAGTCCGACATCATCGTCGTCGCACCGTACAACGCGCAGAAGCAGCTGATCCTCGATGAACTCGCGGACGCAGGCCTCGGGGAGGTCGCGGTGGGCACGGTCGACAACTTCCAGGGCAGGGAAGCGGTGGTCTCGATCACGTCGCTGGCCGCATCGAGCGGACGCGACGCCCCGCGGGGGCCGGAGTTCCTGCTGTTGCAGAACCGGCTGAACGTCGCGATCTCGCGGGCCAAGGTCGCCGCCTACCTGGTGCACTCGCCGGCCCTGCTGGACGACCTGCCGTGGACGCCCGAGGGCGTTGCCCGGCTCAGCGCGTTCGCGCACCTCGTCGGTGCCGATCGCGATGAGAGTGCTCCGCTCGACGGGCTCGCCCCGGACCCCGATCAGCTCGTCGCGGCCGGATCCTCCCGGGATGCCGATGCACTCTGAGGGCGAGATCGCCCGTGCCTCCGCGGCCTGGGTGTGGTTTCCGCGCGGGAGCGAGCAGGAGAAGTCCGTGCTGCAGCTGGTCCGCTACCCGGCCCGGTTCGGCGGCGGCGTGCGCGCCTCACAGGTCGCTTCCGACCTCGACGCGGAGTCGGTGCTGGACCACGCGATCGCGCGAACCCGGGCGTGGGGCGAGGAACGGTTGACGTTCTGGACGAACGCCGCGGATCGTCCCGACCTCGAGGACGAGCTGCACCGCCGCAGGGCGGTGCACGAAGACTCGGTGACGGTATTCGCGCGTCCGATCCCGGGCGACCCGATCGCAACGCCTGCAGGCGTCGAGGTCACTGCCGTGCGCACGATGCGCGACGTGCAGGATGTCGACACCGTCAACGTCCCTGTCTGGGGCCAGGAGCCGCTTGGCGACGCCGGCCTGAGCGAGGAATTCGCCGAGGTGACGGCCGATCTCGAGGCTCGGACAGGGGCCCGCGTACTGGCCCGCATCGACGCGCGGCCCGCCAGCACCGGCGGCTGCACGGTCGTCGACGGCTTCCTCCGTCTCTGGGGTGCGGCGACGTTGCCGGAGTTCCGCGGGCGCGGCGCCTACCGAGCGGTGCTCGCCGAGCGGCTGCGCATCGGTGCCGAGTTCGGGGCGACCACGGCGCTCGTCAAGGGACGCGTCGAGACCTCAGCGCCGATCCTCGCGCGCTGCGGGTTCGCGACCTTTGGAGAGGACCGCTGCTACGTGCTGACGGTGTGAGCGCGGTCTCAGACCGTGCCGTACAGCCGGTCGCCGGCGTCGCCGAGGCCGGGCACGATGTAGCCCTTCTCGTTCAGACGCTCATCGAGGGCGCCGAGCACCAGGGTGACGTTGCGGTCGCCCACGAGGCCCTCGATCGCCGCCACGCCCTCGGGCGTGCCGAGCAGGCAGATCGCGGTGACGTCGTCCGCGCCGCGGTCGAAGAGGAACTGGATCGCGGCGGCGAGGGATCCGCCGGTCGCGAGCATCGGGTCGATCGCGAAGCACTGGCGGCCGCTGAGGTCATCGGGCAGGCGCTCGGCGTAGGTCGTCGGCTCGAAGGTCTCCTCGTCGCGCACCATGCCGAGGAAGCCGACCTCGGCGGTCGGCAGCAGCTTGACGAGGCCTTCGAGCATGCCGAGACCGGCGCGCAGGATGGGGACGACGATCGGCCGCGGCTCCGAGATCTTCACGCCCATGGTCGTGGTGACCGGCGTTGTGATCTCGATCGGGCTCACCCGCACGTTGCGCGTCGCCTCGTATGCGAGCAGCGTCACGAGCTCCTCGGTGAGCTGGCGGAACACCGGCGACGGCGTGCGCGCGTCGCGCAGCACCGACAGCTTGTGGGTGATGAGGGGGTGGTCGGCCACGTGAACGCGCATGAAGACAGCGTATCCGGTGAGGGCCGTGCGGCTAGGCTCGACCGTCGGGAGGACCGGTGAGCGCAGCACGACCCGTCACGGACGACGCGGCGATGGAGCGCGCCCTCGCGCTCGCCGCCGAAGCCGCCGCTGCGCATGAGATCCCGGTCGGGGCCGTCGTGCTCGACCCGGAGGGCCGGCCCATCGCCGAGGGGCGCAACAATCGCGAGGAGACGACGGATCCGACCGGTCATGCCGAGATCGTCGCCCTGCGCGCGGCCGCCGCGGCGCACGGATCCTGGAACCTCACCGGCTGCACGCTCGTCGTCACCATGGAGCCGTGCGTGATGTGCGCCGGCGCGATCCTGCAGTCCCGGATCGGCCGCGTCGTGTTCGGCGCCTGGGACGACAAGGCAGGAGCCGCCGGGTCGCTCTACGACCTGCTGCGCGATCGACGGCTGCCGTACCGGGCCGAGGTCGTCGGCGGGGTGCGCGAGCTCGAAGCCGTCGCACAGCTGCGCACGTTCTTCGCCGACCGGCGCTGAGCCCCGAGCACGGATCAGGGCCCGGGTCAGGCCTTCGGGCGTCGCGACGCCCGTCGGGCCAGGCGCTGCACGGCGAACAGATATGCCTGGGCGCGCGGGTCGAAGTAGCCGCGGTGCCGCTCGCCGTGCTCGTCGACCTCGGTCTGCGAAGCGTGCCCGTCGGTGGGCTCGCCCTGCTCGCCGCCCGACCCCGGGATCGGGCCGCCGTCGGAGGAGTACACGATCGCACCCTCGATATCGCGGGGGTCGACCGGGTGCGCGCCGAGCCGTCCGAGGGGAGCAGTCGCGTCACTCGAGGCCTCCGTCGCGTAGAAGGAGAAGGAGCGCTTCGAGATCGCCTCGGCCACGGCATCCGCGGCCATGTGCGTCATTCCGGCTGAGGCGATCGAGAACGCCATGGACACCGGGCCCGCGCCGTCCAAGAGCACCAGCTCGCCGAACAGCGTCGACGAGTACGAGTACGCGAGCACTGCGATGTGCGCCTGGGGATGGCCGTGCCGCATCCGCACCAGGTCGCCGGCCAGCCGCGCCGCTCCGACGGTCGCGTGCTTTGTCGCGAGCGCCGACAGGTGGGTGCCGGAGTCGTAGCCGAACCAGGCGACGGTCGCGATCCGGGCGGTTCCGCCGCGCAATGTGCTGGCCCGGATCGTGTCCGCGCACAACCGCCGGGCGATGTCCGCCCAGCGCGTGAACACGGCGAGGTCGGTGTCGATCCCGTGCAGCACGACCACGATCAGCTCGGCAGTGTCGAAGTCGCCGAACGCCACGGAGGCGCGGGGCTCCTCGCCCTCGAAGAACAGTGAGATCAGACGCGCCTGCGGATCCTCGCGCAGCACATCCTGCACGTGCTGCAGTTTCTGCCGCGCGTCCGCGGAGACCGTGGGGTCGGCGAGTGCGGCCGCGAGTGCGTCGACCACGACGGATCCGCGGATTCAGTCGGCCGAACGCAGCACGAACGCGTCGGTGGAGGGGGAGGGGTCCTGAGCCGGCCGGTAGATGTCGGGCTCGAGATAGATCACCCGCGCGGCCGGAACCGCCTCGCGGATGCGCGCCTCGATCGCATCGATGTCATCGGCCGCCGCCCGCACAGTCTTGTCCGAGGTCAGCGCGATCTTCGCGGCGACGAGCAGCTCGTCGGGGCCGAGATAAAGAGTCTTGATGTGGATGAGCTTCTCGACCTCGTCGCCCGCGTGGATCGCGTCCACGATGCGGTCGTAGTCCGCTTCGTTGGCGCCTTCGCCGACGAGCAGACTCTTGGTCTCGATGCCCAGGATGATCGCGATGAGCACGAGCAGGAGGCCGATCATCAGGGTGCCGAGGGCGTCGAAGACCGGGTTGTGCGTGAGGAGGGTGAGCCCGACGCCGAGCAGGGCGAAGAGCAGTCCCGCGAGCGCGCCGGTGTCCTCGAGCAGCACGACGGGCAGTTCAGGGGCCTTGGCGCGCCGGATGAACGAGATCCACGATTGCCCCTTCGGCCGCACGTGGTTGCTCTCCTTGATCGCCGTGCGCAGGGAGAAGGACTCCAGCACGATCGACACGATCAGCACGGCGAGCGGCAGCCACCACCAGGTCTTGTCGAGTTCGTGCGGCTCGATGAGCTTCTGCACGCCCTCGTAGATCGCGAACACGCCGCCGACGGAGAACAGGATGATCGACACCACGAACGCGGACACGTAGCGTTCCCGGCCGTATCCGAAGGGGTGCTCGCGATCCGCGCGCCGCTGCGCCTTGCGGCCGCCGAGCATGAGCAGCAGCTGGTTGCCGGAGTCGGCTACGGAGTGGATGGCTTCCGCGAGCATCGAGGCGGATCCGGAGAGCAGCCACGCCACGAGCTTCGCGAGAGCGATGCCCATGTTCGCGAGGAACGCCGCCAGGATCGCCTTGCCGCCACCGGATGCACTCATGCCACGAGTCTATGCGCGGCGGCAGGGCGCATGACGGCCGACCGGCGAGGAGAGCGGGCGGTCGCCGGCCCTGCCACCGCACGGATCGGGCTCGTAGGATGGCGGCATGGTCGATGCCCTTCCCTCTGTCGCGTTCCTCGGTGCCGGTTCGATGGGAGGCGCGATCCTGCGCGGCCTCGTCGCCAGCGGTATCCCGGTCGAGGGCGGCATCACCGCCACCAATCGGACCTCGGCGCGCGCCGCCGAGCTCGAGGGCCTGCCGGGCGTGCGCTCGATCGCGCTGGAGCACCAGCCCGACGGGAACGACGTGGCAGCGGGCGCGCGGATCGTCGTGGTGGGCGTCAAGCCGGCGATGGTTCCCGACCTGCTCGACGAGATCGCTCCGCACCTGAGGGAGGACGCGATCGTCGTGAGCATCGCGGCCGGCGTCACCCTTGCGACGTTCGCCGCGCACCTGCCCGCCGGGACGAGTGTGCTCCGGTCCATGCCGAACACGCCGGCCACCGTGGGCCGCGCGGTCACCGGTCTCGCCGCGGCTCCCGGCGTCACCGACGAGGAGCGTGCGCTGGTGCGCCGGCTGTTCGAGACGGTCGGATCCGTGATCGAGGTCGCGGAGGAACAGATCGACCCGCTCTCCACGATCTCCGGATCCGGTCCCGCCTACGTCTTCCTGCTCATCGAGGAGTTCACGAAGGCCGCGATCGGCAAGGGCTTCGCCGAGCCCGAGGCGAGGCTCATGGCCGAACAGACCTTCATCGGCGCGACCGCGCTGCTGGAGGCGTCGGGCGAGGACCCTGCGGAGCTGCGCCGCCGCGTGACGAGCCCCAAGGGCACCACCGAGCGTGCGATCGCGGTGCTGCAGGACGCCGATCTGGACGGCCTGTTCGCCCGCGCGACGGACGCCGCGCTCGCCCGGGCGCGCGAACTCGCCGCCGGGGCCTGAGCCGCGAGGAACGAGGGACCGAGCCACAGGCCCCCGCCGGCTCAGCGGTCGAGCGAGGAGAACCGCTCGATGTCGCTGTTCGTGCCCGACACGATGATGAGGTCGTGGTTGGTGACGACGGTGTCGGCCTCCGCGTAACGGAACGGCTTGCCGGGGCTCTTCACGCCGACCACGGTCACGTTGTACTTGCTGCGCACGCCGGACTGGTTCAGGCCCACTCCGCGGATGAACTTCGGCGGGTACATCTTGGCCAGCACGAAATCGTCGTCGAAGCGGATGAAGTCGAGCATGCGACCCGACACGAGGTGCGCGACCCGCTCGCCGGCTTCGCGCTCGGGGTAGACGACGTGGTTCGCACCGACCCTGGCGAGGATCTTGCCGTGTGACTGCGACACCGCCTTCGCCCAGATCTGCGGCACCTTGAGATCGACCAGGTTCGCGGTGATGAGCACCGACGCCTCGATCGAGGATCCCACGGCGACGACGGCGACCTGGAAGTCCTGGGCGCCGATCTGGCGCAGCGCGTCGATGTTGCGGGTGTCGGCCTGCGCGGCGTGCGTGACCCGTTCCGACCACTTCTGCACCAGCTCGAGGTTGGTGTCGATCGCGAGCACTTCGCGGTCGAGGCGGTCCAGTTCGCCGGCGCAGGCGGCGCCGAAGCGGCCCAGCCCGATCACGAGCACCGGAGCGTCGTTGCGCAGCACTTCAACCATGCCGCCCACTTTACTGTCCGCCGCCGAGGCGACCTCGTCAGCCCACTCCGCAGGCCGCGGCGGGTGCGGGTCAGCCGACGATCGGCCGCTCCACGGGCAGCGAGTACAGCTGATTGCGCGACGTCGCGGCCACGGCGGCCGCGAGGGTCACTGTGCCGACGCGTCCCATGAAGATCGTCGCGGCCAGGATGTAGGTCGCCGCGTCCGGGAGCCTCTCGGTGACGCCCGTCGACAGGCCCACGGTGCCGAAGGCCGAGACCACGTCGAAGAGCACCTCTTCCACGGGGTACTTCGTGATCTGGCTGATCGCGATCGTGGAGAGCGCGACGATGGTGGCGCCCCACGCGACGACGCTGAGCGCGACGCGCTGCACGTCCGAAGGGATCCTGCGCCCGAACGCCTGCACCGAAGGACGTCCCTTGGCCTCGCTGATCACGGCCAGGGCGAGCACGGCGAGCGTGGTGACCTTGATGCCGCCGGCGGTGGACGCGGAGCCGCCGCCGACGAACATGAGCATCGAGGCGGCGAGCATCGAGGATCCGTTCAAGTCTCCCATGTTCACCACGCTGAAGCCGCCCGAACGCGTCATCGCGGACAGGAAGAACGCCTGGAACGTGGTGTCGCCGGCATCCATGGATCCGAAGGTCTTCGGATTGTCGAACTCGAGCAGCAGGAACACGGCGGCGCCGACGACGAACAGCACGATCGTGGTGAGCATGGTCAGCTTGGCGTGCAGCGACCAGCGCCGCACGTGCCAGCGCTGCCGGGTGAGCGTGTAGATCACCGGGAAGCCGAGGCTGCCGAGGAACACGCCGAGCATGAGCACGCTGAGCACGTAGTAGTTCTGCGCGAACGGCTCGAGCCCGCCCGGGTTCGGGGTGAACCCGGTGTTCGTGAACGCCATCGCCGCGTAGAACGGCGCCTCCCACAGGGCGTTGACGGGATGCACCCCTGCGGTCAGCAGCGCCGGGTAGAGCAGCACCATGAGCCCGGCCTCGATCGTGAACGCAGAGATCGCCACGGTGCGCAGGAGGGATCCGACCTCGCCGAGGCGCACGGTCTGGCTCTCGTTCACGGGCCCGCCGTGCGCCCGCATCGGGTTGGTATCGCCCGCCGCGATGAGCTTGGCGCGCAGCCCCAGCCGCTTCGAGATCGCCAGGCCCATCACGCTGGCGAGGGTCAGCACGCCGAGGCCGCCGATGTTGACGCCCACGAAGATCACGCCGAGGCCGAAGCCCGACCAGTGCGTGGACATGTCGACCGTGGACAGGCCGGTGACGCAGATCGTGGAGACGGCCGTGAACAGGGCGTCCGCGAGCGGCGTCACCGTGCGATCGGCGCTGGCGATCGGCAGCGACAACAGGGCCGTGGTGATCAGGATGAGCGCCGAGAACACGACGATCGCGAACCGAGAGGGCGACGACGTCGTCAGGGTCTTGCCGAGACGGATGGCCCGTCGGGCGATCTCGGAGAAGGATCGCGGGGCAGCGGTGCGCGCCATGGTCGAGCCCCTCCGATCCTCCGTCCGCCAAGCCTTCGTCATGGTACTCCGCCCTTGGCGCGGCTACTGTGAAGGCATGACCGACATCTTCGACGTGATCGCCGACGGCACGAGACGGGACATCCTGCAGCTCCTGCGCCAGCGGTCAGAGGAGGGAGATGCCGGCACCAGCGTGACGCAGATCGTCAGCGAGCTGGGGATCAGCCAGCCCACGGTCTCGAAGCACCTCAAGGTGCTGCGCGAGGCCGAGCTGGTCACCGTGCGCGAAGACGGCCAGCGCCGCTTCTACAGCATCGAGGCCGCGCCTCTGGAAGAGGTCGACGACTGGCTCGTGCCGTTCCTCGCCGACGCCTACGGAGACTCCGCCCCGGACATCTCGGGGCTCATCGGGGTTCCGCCGCTGCCGGACGGCGCCGCGCACGCGGCCGAGGTGGTCGGTCGCGCCGCGGCATCCGCCAAGCACGTCGTGCAGACCGCGCTCAAGCGGCTCGGGGCCTGAGCGCGGCCCGCACCGACGCCCTGGAGGGCGACCTGCGCGTTTCAGCGCCGGGCCCGGCTGAACAGCCAGCGACCCCAGAGCACGGAGACCACGAGGATCGCGGCGCACCAGCCCAGTGCCCAGTACGGCTGGGCGTGCAGCGGCGTGCCCATGAGCAGGCCGCGGATCGTCTCGATGATCGGCGTGATCGGCTGGTTCTCCGCCACCCACTGCAGCCAGGTCGGCATCGTGTGCACGGGGACGAACGCGCTGGACAGATACGGCACGAACATCAGGATGAATCCGTACCCTGCGGCGGCCTCCGGGCTGCCCGCGGCGAGGCCGATGGCCGCGTAGAGGTACGTGATCACGAGGATGTAGACGGCGATCACGCCGAACGCGGCGATCCACGGCAGAACGCCGGCGCTCGGGCGGAAGCCGAGCAGCAGCGCGACGCCGAACACGACGGCGGTCGACACCAGGTTGCGGGCGAGGCTGGCGATCACGTGCCCGGTGAGCACGGATCCCGGTCGCAGCGGCATGGTGCGGATCCGGTCGATGATCCCGGTGGACATGTCGCGCGACACATATGTCGCCGTCGACGCGGCGCCGAAGCCTGCGCACAGCAGGATGATGCCCGGTACGACGTAGTCCACGTAGCTGCCGTCGTCCTCGATCGCTCCGCCGAAGACGAAGGTGAACAGCAGCATGAGCGTGACCGGCAGCATGATCGACATCGACAGGGTCTCGCCGTCGCGCAGCGACAGGATGAGGCTGCGGCGGACGAACACGCGCTCGGCGGCGAAGCCGCGCAGGCGCGGGCGGATCCCCGACCGAGAGGACGGGACCGGTCCACGCGGGCGCGGGGCGACAGGGGTGGACAGAGCGGTCATGCGAACTCCCGGATGGTCGTGCGGTCGGCGTCGCCGGTCGCGGTCAGCATGAGGAAGACATCGTCGAGCGTGGGGCGGCGCAGCTGAACGCGTGCCGTCGGATGCGCGGCCTCGAGCTCGTCCAGCGCATGGCGGATGCCGTCGATCGATCCGTCGGTCGTGATCTCCGCGAGGGACGCCCCGTCGGCGCCCTCGGCGACGAGCACGTCGCTGCCGAACTGCGCCTTCAGTGCCGATGCGGTGCCGGTGCGGACGATGCGCCCCTCGTGCAGGATCGCGATGCGGTCCGCCAGCTGGTCGGCCTCCTCGAGGTACTGGGTGGTGAGGAAGACGGTGGTGCCGGCGTCGGCGAGCCCCCGGATGACCTCCCAGAGATCCAGACGACTGCGCGGATCCACGCCCGTCGTGGGTTCGTCGAGAAAGAGGACCTGCGGGGTGACGACGAAGCTGAGCGCGAGATCGAGCCGGCGCCGCATGCCGCCGGAGTAGGTGGTGACCTTGCGCCCCGCCGCGTCGGTGAGGGCGAACTGCGCCAGCAACTCGTCCGCGCGACGGCGGGCGGCGCGCGGGCTCAGTCCGGAGAGCCGGCTCAGCATCACGACGTTCTCCACGCCGGTGAGCGCGTCGTCGACCGCGGCGGACTGGCCGGTGAGCGAAATGCGCTGCCGGACGCCCTCGGGGTCGCGCCGCACGTCGCACCCGGCGACGACGGCAGTGCCGGCGTCGGCGCGGGTGAGCGTGGTGAGGATCGAGATGGTGGTGGTCTTGCCGGCGCCGTTGGAGCCGAGCAGGGCGACGATCTCGCCCTGCTCTGCGGTGAGGTCGACGCCGCGCAGCACGGGGGTGCCGCGGTAGTGCTTGGTGAGTCCTGCGACTTCGATGGCCGAGGTCATCGCGGTTCCTTTCTGTGTACGTATGAAACTGTTTATGACCATAACACACTGTTTACGTCGTAAACAGTCCTATTCTTGACTCATGACAGAAGAGCCCGAACCCGCCGACCTGCCGGACCTGCCGCGTGGCATCGCGCTGGCGTGGGGCATGGCTGCAAGCCCCCAGCGCGGTCCGAAGCGCGAGATGAGCGTGGAGCGCATCGTCGAGGCGGCCGTCGCGCTCGCCGATGGCGAAGGGCTCGGCGCCGTCTCGATGGCAGCCGTGGCGAAGACGCTCGGCTTCACGCCGATGTCGCTCTACCGCTACGTCACGGCGAAGGACGACCTGCTGCTGCTCATGCAGGAGGAGGCCTCGGGCCTGCCTCCACTGCCGGAGGTCGGCGCGGCCGAGCGGGGCTGGCGGGAGGAGGCGGAGCGGCTCTACCGCGCGCATCTCGACGTCTACCTGCGCCATCCCTGGCTGCTCAGCCTGCCGATCAGCGGCACCCCGGTCACGCCGGGGACCGCCGCCTGGATGGACGCGTACCTTGCGGCCTTCGCCGAGACGCCGCTCGATCAGGACGAGCGGATGGGGGCGATGCTCGCCATCATGGGGCAGGCCCGGTGGTTCGGCACGGTGGCGGCCGGCTATGCGGAGGCCGCGCGGTCCAGTGGGCGGACGCTCGAGGAGGTCGGCGCGCAGGAGGCTGCGCTGTTCCGGGCGCTGATCGACGCGGATGCCTATCCGCACGCACGCGCCGCGCTCGACGAGGGGGCGATCGACGGCGACCGGGATCCGATGGTGTTCGGCATCGACCGCGTCCTGGACGGGATCGCGGCGCACATCGACCACCTCGCCGCCGGACCGGATGCCCCGCGCACCCCTTCCGCGTTCGTTCCCGAGGATCCGGCGATCGCCGCCGACAAGCGCGTGCGCGCGGCGGTGAAGAGCGTGCGCGAGGCCGAGAAGGCGCTGCGCGCGGCGCAGAAGAACGAGCGCCAGGTGCGCAAGGACGTCGCGGAACGCATCGCGAAGTCGGCCGTGGTCTGAGCATCCCCTGTCACAGCATTCACATGGGTTTACACGTGTCGCCAGCAGCCCCTACAGTTGTCGCAACCCGCCGTGCAGTTCGCGCGACGGGAGAGGGGGTGGATGGGGATGCCCGAACAGCTTCCGGACGTGAAGTTCCTGACCGTCGCCGAAGTGGCGGCCATCATGCGCGTGTCCAAGATGACCGTGTACCGGCTGGTGCACGCCGGCGAACTGCCGGCGATCCGCTTCGGTCGTAGCTACCGGGTGCCCGAGTCCGCCGTCACGGCGGCGCTGCAGACGCCGATTGCCGACGCGGGCTGAGCGCGCACAAGCTCCGCCCGGACCGGCGTGGAGCGTCCCGAACGCTCACGCGTCAACGCCGGTGGCGCCGTGCGCTAGACTGTTCCGAGGCATTTTCCATGCCCCGATCCCGGTCGTCGTCCGCGTGCGACGCCCAGCCCCTGACTTAGTGAGGTTTCCGTGGGTTCTGTCATCAAGAAGCGCCGCAAGCGCATGGCGAAGAAGAAGCACCGCAAGCTGCTTCGCAAGACTCGCCACCAGCGCCGCAACAAGAAGTAAGCGGCCGCGCGCAGCGCGCAAGTCACTGAGCGCCCCCGATCTTCGGATCGCCGGGGCGCTTCGTGCATTTCCGGTACCGACCTCACGACGCGCCCGCCGTCGCGGGCGTCTGGAAGAATCGGAAGCATGAAGACGATCACCGTCGCCCAGCTGGCCGCGCGCACCGAGACGCCCCTCATCGACGTGCGCGAGAGGAACGAGTTCGCCGCGGGACACGTGCCCGGCGCCGTGAACCTGCCGATGTCGGAGCTCGGAGACCTGCTGCATGAGCTTCCGGATGGCGCGTTCGACGTGATCTGCCAGCTCGGCGGGCGCTCGGCCCGCGTCGTGGAGGCGCTCGAGGCCCGCGGTTACGACGCCACGAACGTGGAGGGCGGCACGGCCGAGTGGATCGCGGACGGGCGCGCGATCGAGACCCCCGCGCCGTGATCGCACTGACTCTGATCGGCAAGCCCGACTGCCACCTGTGCGACGTGGCGTCGGACGTGGTCGACGCGGTCGTCGCCGAACTGCCGGACGCGCTCGCCGAGGACATGGAGATCACCGAGCTGTCGATCCTCGACGACCCCGCTCTCTACGAGAAGTACTGGGAGAAGATCCCCGTGCTGCTCATCGACGGCGAGCTGCACGGCCACTGGCGCATCTCCCCGGAGCGGCTGCGTGAGGCCCTCGCCGAGAAGGCCGGCGCAGTGGAGGATGCAGGACGAGTCGCGGACGCGGCAGAGGGAGAGAAGCGATGACGCTGCGGCATGTGGTGACCTGGAAGATGGCGACGACGGATCCCGCCGAGCGCGCGGAGCATGCCGCGGGGGTCGCCTCACGGCTGGAGGGCCTCGTCGGCGTCGTGCCGTCGATCCGCGCGCTCACGACAGGTGTGAACTCTCTCGCGATCGACGGCAACTGGGATGTGACCCTGATCGCCGACTTCGACGATGCCGCGGGCCTGGACGCATACCAGGTGCACCCGGCGCACCAGGAGGTCGTGGGCTATGTGCGCTCGGTCTCGGGCGGGCGTTCGGCCGTCGACTTCGAGGTCTGAGTAGCGGTCGGATCGGGCACCTCGAACCGTAACGCCAGGCATTGTCTCGGATTTCAGACGTTCTGACCCGTTCAGCGGAGCCGAGAACCGCGGGAATCCGCGGCATCGGCCAGGCCGATACCGAACCGAGACGCCCGCGCGTCCCGTTCCGTTACCCGGCAGTAACACGACCGTGTCAAGATTGTCGGCAACCCGCACCAGGACGCCCGCGTCCTCGACACAGGAGTCGCACATGGAACGTCGCTCGAAGATCGCCTACGGACTCGCCCTCGCGGCGGCCGCCACCCTCGCCCTCGCCGGCTGCTCCGGAGGCGGCGCCACCCCTCCTGCGAGCGGATCCGCCGCTGCTGGCAACACGGACTACGGCCTGATCACCTCGGGCACGCTCACGGTGTGCTCGGACATCCCGTACAAGCCCTTCGAGTACGAGGAGTCGGCCGGCTCCGGCAAGTACACCGGCTTCGACGTCGACCTGCTCACTGCGATCGGCGACAAGCTGGGCCTCAAGACCCAGTTCCAGGTCACGAACTTCGACACTCTGCAGTCGGGCACCGCGCTGCTCGCGGGTCAGTGCGACATGGGCGCCTCGGCCATGACGATCACCGACGATCGCAAGAAGAACATCGACTTCTCCGACGGCTACTACGACTCGCTGCAGTCGCTGCTCGTGAAGACCAGCTCCGGCATCAAGGACATCAACGGCCTGAGCGGCAAGAACGTCGGCGTGCAGCAGGGCACGACCGGCGAGAACTACGCCAAGGAGCACGCCAAGGGCGCCAACCTCGTGCAGTTCTCGGACGACGGCGTGCTGTGGCCGGCGCTGCAGGGCGGACAGGTCGACGCGATCCTGCAGGACCTCCCGGTCAACCTGCAGCATGAGAAGGACGACCCCTCCTACAAGGTCGTCGAGACCTACAAGACCGACGAGCAGTACGGCTTCGCCTTCGCGAAGGGCAAGAACGAAGCGCTGCGCAAGGCCATCAACGAGCAGCTGAAGGCGCTCAAGGACAACGGCGAGTACAAGAAGATCTACGACAAGTACTTCAGCACGGCGAAGTGACCGGGGCCTGACTCACGCCGATGGCTCTCAAGAAGCGGACCCGCACGCGGGTCTATCACTACACCGTCTATGCGGTGATCATCGCCCTCATCTTGTGGGCGGTGGTCGCCACCGATTGGCCGACAGTCCTGAAGCAGTTCGCGAACCCCGAGGTCGCGCTGAAGCTGCTGCCCGGGATCATCACCGTCGGCCTGAAGAACACCATTCTCTTCACGATCTACTCGTTCTGCGGTGGCTTGATCCTTGCGGTCGTGCTCGCCCTGATGAAGCTGAGTGACATCCCGCCGTTCCGGTGGGCGGCGACCGTGTGGATCGAGTTCTTCCGAGGGATCCCTGCACTGATCACGATCTTCGGCTTCGGGATCATGCTTCCGATCGCGACGAAGGTAACGATCCCGGGTGCCCCGGTGGGCGCCGCGGTGCTAGGTCTCATCGTGGTGTCGTCGGCCTATATGGCCGAGACGATCCGTGCGGGGATCCAGGCCGTGCCGAAGGGACAGACGGAGGCGGCGCGCTCTCTGGGCATGTCGTCGTCGCGGACGATGTTCTTCATCGTCCTGCCGCAGGGCTTCCGCATCATCATCCCGCCGCTCACGAACGAGTTCGTCCTGCTGCTGAAGGACACGTCGCTGTTCTTCGTCATCGGCGCGACCCCATTCACCTATGAGCTGACGACCTTCGCCCGCAACGGCCTGTCCACCTATGCGAACGCCACGCCACTGGTGATGGCGGCGCTGCTGTACCTGATCGTCACGCTTCCGCTCACGCGGTTGACGGCGTGGCTCGAGCGACGGATGGCGAGGGAACGATGACCACCGACCTGATCAATCTGAGCGCGCCCGCGATCGATGTCCAGGGGCTCGTCAAGCACTACGGCGACAACGAGGTGCTCAAGGGGATCGACCTGACGGTGAACGCCGGCGAGGTCGTCTGCGTGATCGGCCCCTCGGGGTCCGGCAAGTCGACGCTGCTGCGCTCGGTCAACATGCTCGAGGAGCCGACCGGCGGGAAGATCGTGATCGAGGGCATCGACATCACGGATCCCGACATCGACATCGATCGGGTGCGTGCGCGCATCGGCATGGTGTTCCAGAGCTTCAACCTGTTCCCGCACATGAGCGTGCTCGGCAATCTCACGATCGCCCAGCGTCAGGTGAAGAAGCGCGGAAAGGCCGAGGCGGAGAAGGTCGCCAAGGCGATGCTGGAGCGCGTGGGCATGGGCCACAAGGCCGACGCCTATCCGAGCCACCTCTCCGGCGGTCAGCAGCAGCGCGTGGCGATCGCACGCTCCCTCTGCATGAACCCGGACATGATGCTCTTCGACGAGCCCACCTCGGCGCTCGACCCGGAGCTCGTGGGCGAGGTGCTGCAGGTCATGCGCACGCTTGCCGACGAGGGCATGACGATGATGGTGGTCACCCACGAGATGGGCTTCGCCCGGGAGGTCGGCTCGCGCCTGATCTTCATGGACGGCGGCCACATCCTCGAGGAGGGCGACCCCCGCGAGGTGCTCGCGAACCCGCAACACCAGCGCACGAAGGACTTCCTCGCGCGCGTGCTGTGACCCGCTGAGACGCTCCGAGGACCTTAGCCGTCCCCGGAGCGTCTCATAGGTTTCTCCAAGCTCGGTCAGGGCCACGGCACCGGTTCCCCTGAGGCGGCACGGATTACGATGGGTCGTCGCCCCGTCCGGAGGCGGGATACGGAGCACGCCTTTCATGCCGCGCTGGTTGCTGGAGCTGAACCTCGCCGACGGACCGGTCCCCTGGATCGTCTGGGGGCTCGCCGCCGCAGGCGCGGTCGCGCTGTTGATCCGCCCACTGCGGCGCCGCTGGGTCATGCGCGCGCTGATCGGCCTGGCGATCGGCGCCGCCATCGGCTGGGGGCTCGCCGCGTGGTCCGACGCCACCAACGCGTTCGAGCTCCCCCTGCCCGCCGCGGTCAAGTGGTGGACGATCGGCGGCTTCGCGGCGGTCGGGCTGTCGATCGTGAGCCTGTGGGACTCCCGCTGGTGGCGCAAGATCGTCGCGATCGTCACGGTCATCGGTGCGGTGCTCTCGATGGGCATCGGCATCAATCAGGCGTTCGGGCTCGACCGCACCCTGGGTGACATCCTCGGCGTCAACACCCTGGGCGCCCTCGACCATTTCGCTCCACCCCTGAAGCCCGGTGAGGACCCGCCCGCGTCGCTCGCGGCGGTCTGGAAGGCTCCCGCCGACATGCCCGCACAGGGTCGTTACGGTGCGCTGAGCGGCGACAACGCGCCCCGTTCCACCGCGGGATTCAAGCCCCGCAACGCGACCATCTATCTCCCGCCGGCAGCGCTGGTGAAGAATCCTCCCGCACTGCCCGTCGTGGTCTTTATGATGGGGCTGCCGGGCTACCCCAATCCGCACCCCATGGTCGACGTCATGAACGAATTCGCCGCGAAGCACGACGGTCTCGCGCCGATCGTGATCATCGCCGACCAGCTCGGTTCGCAGAGCCAGAACCCCGGCTGCATCGATTCCGCGGCCTATGGCGGCGTGGAGACGTATTTCAACACGGACATCCCGAACTGGATCCGCGGACATCTGCGCGTGCTGCAGGATCCGAAGTACTGGACCATCTCGGGCTACTCCAACGGCGGAGCGTGCGCGTTCATCTACGGCGCCAGGCATCCCGGCATCTGGGGCAACATCGCCACCGCGTCCGGCGAACCGTGGTCGGGCTTCGGGGATCCGAAGTCGGTGGAGAAGGTGTTCCGAGGGGACAAGGCCGCGTTCGACGCGAACAAGCCGCAGGCGATCCTCGCCGAGCACCCCGGTGCCTACGCCGGGCACTACGCGATCTTCGCGGCCGGAGCGCTCGACAAGAAGTACGGGCCCGCGAACAAGGTGTCGGCGGGCCTGGCCGAAGCGGCCGGATTCACCACGACCTACTACCTCGTGCCGAACGCCACGCACACCGGACCCGGTTTGCGGGGCGGCCTGGAGAAGGCGTTCGAGGTGCTGTATCCGCACCTGGGGCTCGCCCGATGACGGCCTGGGGCGAGACGATGGCGGCGGTCGGCCGCAGGGCAGGGCGCTACGCGCGCAGCCATCCGTTCGCGGTGGCGCTGAGCGTCCTGCTGCTGGTCAGCGGTCTGCTGCTCGGTCCGCTGCGGGGTCATCGCCCCGTCGGAGTCGGGCTCAGTCCGCTCGCATTCGGCCGGGAGCGCGAGTGGTGGACGCCGCTGACCGCGCTGCTCGTGCCCGAATCGTGGGGCGGCCTGCTGCTGGCCGTGCTGCTCGCGCTCACGCTGCTGGCCTACGCGGAGCGGTTGATGGGAACATGGCGCGTCGTCGGCGCCTTCCTGGTGACGGGCGTCCTCGGCGGCCTGCTCGGCCTGGGCATCCAGTCGCTGGCATGGTCCTGGGGGCAGGTGTGGGCGCGCGTGGACGCCCGCGGCGCCGTGCTCGATCCGTCGATCGGGATCCTCGGGGCGATCATGGCGGGCAGCGCCTTCGCCCCGGCGCTGTATCGACGGCGCATCCGCCTGCTCGGCCTCTCGCTGCTGGTCACCTACACGCTCTACGGCGGCGATGCGGACAGCGTGTACCGACTGCTGGCCGGGCTGACGGGCCTCGTGCTGGGCGTGATCCTCACGAGCGGCCGGCCTCGGCCCGCCTGGTACCGCAGCTCCTACCGTGAGACCAGGACCCTCATCGCGGCGATGGTCGCCGTCACCGGCCTCGGCCCGCTGATCGTGCTGCTGACGGGGGTCGGCATCGGGCCGCTGGCGCCGGTGGTCGCGGGGCTGCGCGGTGTGGACATCTCCGGGATCACCGACGCCTGCGCGCGGAACAACGCGTCGGCGCACTGCGTCGCCGGAGTGAGCACGGCGGTCGCCGCCGGCACGGGCGTGGTGCTGATGAGCCTGGTGCCGCTGCTGCTCAGCCTCATCGCCGCATGGGGCCTGCGCGCGGGACGCCGCGCGGCCTGGTTCCTCGCGATCGGCGTGAACGCCGTGATGGCGCTGCTCACGGGGCTCAGCGTGGCTGCGCACTCGCTCAAGGAGCCGACCGACGTGGTCGAGATCGACCGTCAGTTCCCCGGCTTCTCCGTGCTGGCGATCCTCATCCCGGTCGGGATGTGCATCGTGCTCGCGATCACTCATCGCCGGTTCGCGGTGCGCGCATCGCGCCGCGCGGTACGGCGGTTCTCGCTCACGATCGGGATCGCCTTCGTCGTGCTGGCCACCGCGAACATGATCCTGGTGTCGGTCGTGTCGCACTCGCCCTCGTTCTGGTCCGCCCTGGCCACCACGCTGCGTCGCTTCCTGCCCACCATCATCGGCCACCCCGGCGGGCGCACCCCGCTCACCGGATTCGCCCTCGCGCTGCACCGCGATGTGGGAGCGCTGTTCTGGCTCATCTTCGCGATCGCAATGGTGGGGCTCCTGCTCGGGCGCTCGCGCAGGACGGCGGACCACGCGGAGCGCTTCCGCACCCAGCTGCGCACCACGGACGGCGGCACCCTCGGGTTCATGGGCACGTGGGAGGGCAACGAGCACTGGTTCACGGCGGACGGCCGCGGCGCCGTGGCCTACCGTGTCGTCAACGACATCGCGATCGCGGTGGGGGATCCGGTCTGCACGGCGGGAGACACCGCGAAGACCATCCGCGGGTTCCTGGACTTCTGCGATGCGAACGCCTGGACGCCCGTCTTCTACAGCACGCATGAGGAGTTCGCCCCGGCCTTCCGGGACCTCGGCTGGAAGAGCATCTCGGTGGCCGAGGAGACCGTCGTGCCGCTCGAGCGCTTCGAGCTCACCGGCAAGGTGTGGACCAAGGTGCGCCAGCCGTACAACCGTGGACAGCGCGACGGGCTGACCACGCTGTGGACCACGTGGGAGCAGCTGCCCGCCGGCCTGGTCGCGCAGCTGGACGCGCTCAGCGAGCAGTGGATCGCGGAGAAGGCGCTGCCGGAGATGCGCTTCACGCTCGGCGGCATGGACGAGCTCAGGGATCCGGAGGTCGAGATCCTGCTCGCGATCGGACCCGAGGGCGAGCTGCAGGCGGTGACCAGCTGGATGCCCGTGTGGCGCGAGGGACGGCTGGTCGGGCGCACCCTCGACTTCATGCGTCGCGCCGATGGCGCGATGCCGGGCGTGATGGAGTTCGCGATCGCCTCGGCGGCGCTGCACATGAAGGAGCAGGGACTCGAGGTCATGAGCCTCTCCGGTGCGCCGCTCGCACAGACCGTCGATGGCGACGCCGACGCGGATCCCGCGATCACCCGGCTGCTGGGCTGGCTGAGCCGTGTGCTCGAGCCTGCCTACGGCTTCGCCTCGCTGCTGCGCTACAAGGGCAAGTTCAACCCCGAATACCGCCCGATGCGTCTGTTCTACGCCGACAACGGGCAGCTGCCCGCGATCGGCCTGGCGATCGGCCGTGCGTACCTTCCGAATGCGTCGCCGGCCGAGTACATGGCACTGGCGCGGTCGCTCGCGGGCTGACCCTCAGGCGGTGCAGGATGCCGGATTCCAGGTCGCACTCCAGGGGCCGCACCGCTGCGCTCGGCGCCCTGCTCGCCGCGGGGCTGGTGGCCGTCCTGCTCGGCGTGCTCGGGCGGCCCTGGTCGCCGGCGCCGTCGGATCCGCATGCCACGGCGGACGGCGCAGCGGGCCCGCACCTCACGACCGGCGGCACCGCGGCACCTCTCTACGACACCTGGACGCCGCCCGCGTATCTGCCCGCGCAGGGCTCTGTGACCACGCTCACGGGAGCGGCGCGGATCCCGTCCTCGGCCGGGTTCGTGCCGCGGGATGCCTCGCTCTACCTGCCTCCCGCCGCTCTCGTCACGGATCCGCCCGCCCTGCCCCTGGTCGTGTTCATGATGGGACAACCCGGGGATCCGGATCCGTCTTTCGTCGCGGCCGCGATGGATCGGCTCGCCGCCGAGCACCACGGTCTCGCCCCGATCGTGATCGTCGCCGACCAGCTCGGCTCCGAGGACGCGAATCCGGCCTGCGTGGACTCCGCGGCGTACGGCGGTGTGGCGACCTACTTCACGAAGGACATCCCGGACTGGGCGCGCAGCCATCTGCACGTGCAACCGGGCCCTGCGGCATGGACGATCGCGGGATTCTCCAACGGCGGCGGGTGCGCGCTGGACTGGGGCGTCGAGGATCCGGGCCTGTGGGGCAGCATCGTGAGCATCGCGGGGGAGTCGCACCAGGGCAGCGAGTTCCCGGATGAGGTTCTGCAGCAGGTGTTCGGTGGCGATGAGAGCGCCTACGAGGCCGCCATGCCCGCGGCCTGGGCGGTGCAGAACAGCGGCCGCTTCACCGGCCATGTGGCCCTGTTCGCCGCGGGCGACGAGGATGTGTTCTTCACCGCCCAAGTCCAGCAGTCCGCGCAGATCACGGAGGGGGCGGGATTCGAGACGCGGGTGTTCACGGTCCCGGGGGAGGACCACGTCGGATCCCTCCCCCAGGGGCTGCTGATGACCTTCGGCGCGCTGTACCCGCACCTCGGCCTGGCGCCGCCCGCAGGCTAGCCGGCCTGGCGCACCGCCACCGGTTCGGGATCGACCGCGAGTCCCACGATGTCGCCGTACTGCGGGTGGATCCTCGCCGCGTGCTGCACGCGCACGAGCAGGCCGTCCTCGGTGCGCACCAGCGTGCGTCGCATGCTCCCGAGGAACATGCTCTCCTCGACCGTTCCGCTCACGGCGGCCCCGGCGGGCTCGACCAGGCGCACGTTCTCCGGCCGCAGCAGCACGTCGACCTCGCCGGTCGCCGGGAGCTGCAGCGGGATCTCGGCGCCCCACACCCGCACGTTCGCGCCGTCGGCGACACCGCGCGCCACGCTGGACAGCCCGACGAAGGATGCGACGTGGGCGGTGGCGGGACGCAGGTAGAGCTCCTCGGGTGTGCCGATCTGATCGATCCGGCCGGCGTTCATCACGGCGATCCGGTCGGAGACGCTCAACGCCTCCTCCTGGTCGTGCGTGACGAACACGGTCGTGATCCCGAGTCGCAGCTGCAGCCGGCGGATCTCATCGCGCAGCTGCACGCGCACCTTGGCGTCCAGCGCCGAGAGCGGCTCGTCCAGCAGCAGCACGCGGGGCTCGGTGACGAGCGCCCTGGCGAGGGCCACGCGCTGCTGCTGACCGCCCGAGAGCTGGTGCGGGTACTTGTCGGCATGCGCGTCCAGCCCGACAAGGGCCAGCGCGTCCAGCGCGCGCCGCCGGGCCTCGGCGGTGGCGACCTTGCGCCGGCGCAGGCCGAACGCGGTGTTGTCCACCACCCGCAGGTGCGGGAACAGCGAGTACGACTGGAACACCATGCCCAGGTCGCGCCTGTTCGTCGGGACGCCCGAGACGTCCTTGCCGCCGAGCAGCACGGCGCCCCCGTCGGCGTCCTCGAGGCCCGCGAGCACGCGCAGCAGGGTGGTCTTGCCGCAGCCGGAGGGCCCGAGCAGGGAGACGAACTCGCCGGGCGCGATGTCGAGGTCGATGCCGTGCAGAACCTGGGTGCGGCCGTAACTCTTGACGATGCCGTCGAACTGGACGCGGGTGCCGTCGGCCCGGTCCGCGAGCAGGGAGTTGTCCGCGGTGCGGGGGAGCGCGATGTCGCTCATGAGTCGGCCTTTCCGGACCGGCCGCGGGCGGCCCGTCCGATGATGAGGAGCAGGAGGAAGCTGAACGTCAGCGCCATCAGGGCGAACATCGCCGGAGCCCAGCCGTCCTGCTTCTGCACGACGACGAGCGCGGTCTGCAGCACGTCGCGGTTGAGCAGCGAGGCGATCGTGAACTCTCCGAGCACGACCGCGATGGACAGGAGGGATGCCGCGAGCAGACCCTGACGCAGGTTCGGGGCGAGCACGCGCAGCACGACCGTGCCCCACCCGGCGCCCAGGGAGCGAGCCGCCTCGGCGAGTGTGGTCATGTCGACCGCGTCGATCGACGCCTGGATGGACCGGTACGCGAAGGGCAGCACGGTGATGCCGTAGGCGAAGGCGAGCGTCCAGGCACCGGTGCCGAAGGAGCGGCCGATCTGCAGGTAGATCGGGGTGAGACCGACCACGAGCACGATCGCCGGAATCGACAGCGGCAGCAGCACGACGAACTCGAACACCGGACGCAGCCGGGGGAACCGCAGGTTCACCAGGATCATCGTCGGCGCGAGCACGAGCAGCACGATGAGGACGGTGACGATCGCGAGGATCAGCGAGTTGCCCAGCCCGGTCCAGATCGGCTGGTAGACCACAGCCTTCGCAGGATCGCCGAGGCCGGCCCAGTGCGCGAGGGTGAAGGCGCCGTCCTCACCGCGGAACGTGTAGGCGAGAGTCGCGACGAGCGGGATCAGGAAGAACAGCCCGACCAGGATCCCGATGATCCAGCGGGTGAGCGCGGAGGGGGCGAGCCGGTTCATGCCTGCCACCTCGCTGCCCGGCGTTGGACCAGTGAGTACAGCCACATGACGATCCCGACGACGACGATCATGCCGAGCGCCAGGGCGCCGGCGAGGTTCTCCCGGCCCAGCACGGTCTCACTCGTAAGCGCTGCGCGGATCTGCAGGGGCACGATCTGCGATCCCTGGCTCGCGAGGGCGGCCGCCGTCGCATAGGACGAGAACGCGTTGGCGAACAGCAGCAGGAAGCTCGCGAGGAACGACGGGGCGAGCACGGGGATCCCGATGCGCAGCCAGAAGCTCGCGCGGGTGCCGCCGAGGGTCACGTTGGCCTCGGCCCACTGCGGCTTCAGCGCCGAGAGGGCGGGCATGAACGTGATGACCATGAGCGGGATCTGGAAGTAGAGGTAGGGCAGGATCAGGCCGGGCAACTCGTAGATCCACGGGCCCCGGGCGAACAGGTCGATCCCGAAGGCGTCCTTCATGAGCCCGGTGAGCACGCCGCGCAGTCCCAGGGTGGCGATGAACATGAACGCGAGCATGACGCCGCCGGTCTGCGCCAGCACCCCGCTCGCGGCGTCGACCACCGTGCGCACACCGCTTTCGGCACGCAGACCCAGCAGGGCGTAGCAGACGAGGGCACCGACCACCGCGCCGATCGCGGCGGTGAGCAGGGAGAGCCCGGCGGAGTTCGCGAAGGTGAGCATCACCGTCGGATCCCAGAGGGCGGAGAGGTTGCTCCAGGTGAAGGCTCCCGCCCGGGTGAAGAACCCCGTCGCGACCGCGAGGATGGTCGGCAGCACCAGGAAGAGCAGCAGGTAGGCGGCGAAAGGGACGAGCCCGATCGCGGCCAGGCCGCGGCGGAACGGACTCGTCCAGTGCCTGCCGGACGACCCGTGCCGGGTCGGAGCGCGCAGCTCCGACCCGGCACGGGATGCGGCGGGTGCCGCAGCGGTGTCGGAGATCACTGGACGGCCGCAGCCCACTTCTCGCCGAGGAGCTTGCCGGCAGCGGTGCTCTGCGCCTCGGTCGGCACGACCGTCTCCTTGGGAGCGGTGGGCAGGGCGGCGGCGAGCGTCTTGTCGATCGTGCCGGCCTTGGTCATCGCGTCCATGCGCACGGGGCGGGCGCCGCCCTTGAGCCAGAGGTTCTGGCCCTCGTCGCTGTAGAGGAACTCCTGCCACAGGCGCGCGGCGGCCGGGTGGGGAGCCGCCTTGTTGATGGCCTGGTTGTAGTAGCCGGCGTAGCCGGTGCCGGGCAGGACGACCGTCTTCCAGTTCTTGTTGTCCTTGACGTGCGCGGCGTTCAGGTAGTCCCAGTCGAAGACGACAGGGGTCTCGCCGCTGGCGACGGTCGCCGTGGTGACGTCCACCTTGAGCAGGTTGCCGGCCTTCTGCATCTCGGAGAAGAAGTCGATGCCCTTCTGGTAGTCGTCGAGCTTCCCGCCCGACTGCACCGTGGCGAGGCCCACTGCGGCGAAGGCGGCGCCGGCCTGCGTCGGGTCTCCGTTCAGCGCCACAGCGCCCTTGTACTCGGACTTCTCCAGGTCGGCCAGGGTCTTCGGCTCCGGGAACTTCGAGGAGTCGTAGCCGATCGACATGTACCCGCCGTAGTCGCCGGTGAACAGGCCGTCCTTGTCCTTCAGCTCGGCCGGGACCTCGTCCCACTTCTCCACCTTGTAGGCGGCGAACTTGTCGGTGTTCTGCAGGGTCACGGTGAGACCGAGGTCGAACACGTCAGGAGCCGTGTCCAGACCCTCGTTCGTCTTGGCGGCCTGGATCTCCTCGGCGCTGGACGCGTCGGGGGTGGCCTCGTTCACGGTGATCTTCGGGTACTTCTTGGTGAAGGCCGCGAGGATCTCGCCGTAGTTGGCCCAGTCGTGGGGGAGCGCGATCACGTTGAGCTTGCCCTCGGCCTCGGCGGCCTTCTCGAGGTCGGCCAGGGTGCCGAAGTCCTTGAGCGAGGTGGCGGTGGAGGCCTTGGCGCCCGAGCCGCCCGAGCTGGTCGGGTCGGCGGAGGCGGATCCGGAGCAGGCGGAGAGCAGGAGCGCGGCGCTGGTCGCGAGCGCGATGCCGGCGCCGATGCGCGCACGACGGTTGCTGATGAGCATGTTTTCCTCTCGGTGTCCGGCGCAGCCGCCGGGGTCGGGTCGAGAGGGAATGTACGGCGGTGGAGTTACCGGTGAGGCGGACCGGGGTGAATGCAGGATGAACGATTCGGGTCCAGGGCGGGTGGGACCCGAATCCTTCGTCGGGCCGGATCCATCGTCGGAAAGCGCACGGCACGGCAGGGCCGGGTCTGGTTGGATCGGAGCATGAGCACTCTTCCCGACGCCATCGAGCTCGACGGCGCCACCTTGATCCGGATCGACGCGCCGGAGGACATCGCCTGCTGGACCGCGGGAGTCGAGGGCGGAGAGGGCGGCTGGACCGTGAGCATCATCGCGGAGCCGGCCGAGGAGCCCAGCGCGGAGGCGCGCGAGACGGCCCAGGGCGTCGTGACGGAGTTCGCGGCGCTCGCCGAGTCCGCGATCCGCTACCTGGTGGACGAGCTGGCGGGGCCGCGTGGGGCGCTGTCGGACGCCGACCGGGCACGGCTTGCCGAGGAGGAGCCGCCGTTCGGTGCGCCCGAGGCGGTCGTGTGGCAGGACGGGACGTGGATGTTGCGCTTCGCGGAGTGCGGCCTGAGCATCGGCGACGAATACGGCGTGGGCGTCATGTTCGCCGGCCGCACCCCGGTCGAGGTCGAGGACCTGTCGGATCCGGACGAGGTGTGAGCGTCAGCGCCCCTCGAGGGGCGCGTTGTATTTGAAGCCCTTGTGGGATCCGGCGAATCCGAGGCGCTCGTAGAAACGGTGCGCTTCGATGCGCTGCGTATCCGAGGTGAGCTGCACCAGCGGGCTGCCCAGCTGGGCGGTCGCGGCGTCCATGATCCAGCGCATGAGCGCGGATCCGACGCCGCTCGAGCGCAGATCGGAACGCACCCGCACCGCCTCGACCAGCAGCCGAGTGGAGCCCTGGCGGGACATCCCGGGGATACGCGTGAGCTGGAAGGTGCCGACGATCGTGCCGTCGTGCTCGGCCACGAGCAGGTCGTTGGAGGCGTCGGCGAGCACCGACTCCAGGCCCGCCGTGTACGCCGGCAGATCGTCCTCGGAGGCGGTGTCGCCGCGCGCCGCGCTGATCGCGTCATCGGCGAGCAGCGCGACGATCACGGCGGTGTCCTCGGTGCGCGCCCGGCGCAGCGTCACCGACCCGATCCGGGTGTCGAGCGGAACCGGAAGCGTCAGATCGGCGAGCATGGTCCGATCCTTTCACGCCCGATCGCGGGCGCTCCGCACGGAGAAAAGCGCTTCGCTCGGACGGAATCCGGGGATCCGTCCGAGCGAAGCGCGCAAGTGCGTTGCAAGCGACCGGCTCAGGCCTCCGCGAGCGCCGGTGCGTCGACCGGCTCGGCCACGGCGTCGACGCCGGCCTCCTTGCGCTGCTCCGGCGTGATCGGCGCCGGGGCTGCGGTCAGTGGGTCGAAGCCGTTGCCGGTCTTCGGGAACGCGATGACCTCGCGGATCGACTCGGTCTTGGACAGGTGCTGCAGCACGCGGTCCATGCCGAGGGCGATGCCGCCGTGCGGCGGAGCGCCGAACTTGAACGCGTCGAGCAGGAAGCCGAACTGCTCCTGTGCGACGTCGTCGGCGAGGCCCATGACCTCGAAGACGCGCTTCTGGATGTCCTCGCGGTGGATGCGGATCGATCCGCCGCCGAGCTCGGATCCGTTGCAGACGATGTCGTACGCGTAGGCGAGAGCGGATCCGGGGTCGGTGTCGAAGGTGGCCTCGAACTCCGGCTTCGGTCCGGTGAAGGCGTGGTGCACGGCGGTCCAGGCGCCGGCGCCCACGGCGACGTCGCCTGAGGCGACGGCGTCGGCGGCCGGCTCGAACATCGGCGCGTCGACGACCCAGGTGAAGGCGAACACGTCGGGATCCAGCAGACCCAGCCGGCGGCCGATCTCGACGCGCGCGGCGCCGAGGAGGGCGCGGGAGTCCTTCACGGATCCGGCGGCGAAGAAGGCGCAGTCGCCGGGCTTCGCGCCCACGAACTCGGCGAGGCCCGCCTGCTCGGCCTCACTGAGGTTCTTGGCGACCGGACCGCCGAGCGTGCCGTCCTCGTTGAACAGGACGTACGCGAGGCCGCGGGCGCCGCGCTGCTTGGCCCAGTCCTGCCAGGCGTCGAGCACCTTGCGGGGCTGCGAGGCGCCCCCGGGCATGACGACCGCGCCGACGTAGTCGGCCTGGAAGACGCGGAACGTCGTCTCGGAGAAGTACTCGGTCGCCTCGACGAGCTCGAGCCCGAAGCGCAGATCGGGCTTGTCGGATCCGTACTTCGCCATCGCGTCGGCGTAGGCCATCCGGGGCAGCGGAGTCTGCACCTCGACGCCGATGGTGGCCCACATCGCGCGGATGACGGCCTCCATCATCTCGATGACGTCCTCCTGGTCGACGAAGGACATCTCGATGTCGAGCTGGGTGAACTCGGGCTGCCGGTCGGCGCGGAAGTCCTCGTCGCGGTAGCAGCGCGCGATCTGGAAGTACTTCTCGACGCCGCCGACCATGAGCAGCTGCTTGAACAGCTGCGGGCTCTGCGGCAGGGCGTACCAGCTGCCCGGGTGCAGGCGCGCGGGCACGACGAAGTCGCGGGCGCCTTCCGGGGTGGAGCGGGTGAGCGTCGGCGTCTCCACCTCGACGAAGTCGCGCTCGTGCAGCACGTCGCGCAGTGCCTTGTACACCTTCGAGCGCAGCTGCAGCGGTGCGATCGCGGCGGGGCGGCGCAGGTCGAGGTAGCGGTGCTTGAAGCGCACATCCTCGCCGACCGGGTCGGTCTCGGTCAGTCCCGTGGAGACCTGGAACGGGAGCGGCGCCGACTCGTTGAGCACGACGACGTCCTGCGCCACGATCTCGATCTCGCCCGAGGGGAGGTTCGGGTTCTCGTTCCCGGCCGGGCGACGTGACACCTCGCCGGTCACCTGCAGCACGAACTCGCTGCGCAGCGGGTGCGCGATCTCCTCGTCGCGGATCACGATCTGGGCGATCCCGGATCCATCTCGAAGATCGATGAAGGCCACTCCTCCGTGATCACGACGGCGATCGACCCACCCCGCAAGGGTGACGGTCTGACCGATGTGGGAGGCATCCAGTGAGCCTGCCGTGTGGGTGCGAAGCACGGAATACGCCTCCAACTAGGGAAAAGGGAACCCCGCCATTCTACGGGGACGCGCGGAATCCCTCGTGGGCAGGACGAGCGCATCACTAGACTCGCGGCAGGCACCACCCATCGAACCGACTCTGGAAGGCGCTACACATGCACATCCTCCCCACCGAAGACCCGACCGACGCCGCCGGCAACGTCTACGCGGCACTGTTCTCGGGTGCGAACATCACGGTCTCGCTGATCTTCTACGTGATCGTCGTGATCGCGCTGTGGAAGGTCTTCACCAAGGCCGGTCACGCGGGCTGGCTCGCGCTCATCCCGATCGTCAACCTGATCTTCCTGATCAAGATCGCAGGCCTGAGCGGCTGGTTCGTGCTGCTCTACCTGATCCCGATCGTGAACATCGTGATGTCCATCATCGTGGCGATCAAACTCGGCAAGAACTTCGGCAAGAGCGGCGTGTTCTCGTTCTTCCTGCTCTGGCTGTTCTCGTTCATCGGGTACTTCATCATCGGATTCGGTTCGGCTCAGTACCGCCGCGCCTGAGCGGACGTCTTCCGAGCTGATGCCCGCGGAACGTCTGCACCTCGTCCGGCACGGCGAGGTCTTCAACCCCGCGCACGTGCTGTACGGGCGACTGCCCGGCTATCACCTCAGCGAGGCGGGTCGGCGGATGGCGCAGGCCGCCGCCGACCACGTCGCCTCCCTCGAGCGGCCCGTGTCCGCGCTGCGGTGCTCGCCGCTCGAGCGCACGCAGGAGTCGGCCGAGCCGTTCGCCGACCGTTTCGGACTGGCTCCGATGCTCGATGAGCGCATCATCGAGCCCTGGAACGTGTTCGAGGGAACGCAGATGCGGCGCGCCCTGATGAACCCATGGAACTGGCGGCATCTGCGCCGACCCTCCGTGCCGAGCTGGGGAGAGCCGTACGTCGCCGTGGCGGCGCGGGTGCGCGCCGCCATGGACGAGGCGTGGCACGAGGCCCCGGGCGGCGACGTGGTGTTCGTCTCGCACCAGGCGCCGATCTGGATCACGCATCTGTCGGTCGCGGGTCTGCCTCTGCGGCACGATCCGCGCACACGCCGGTGCGCGCTGTCGAGCGTCACGTCCTTCGAGCGCGTCGGCGATGTCTGGCGCGAGGTCGCATACGCGGAGCCGGCCGCGGCCGGCATCGACCTGGGAGCAGTCTGACCCGCGTCTGAGGCGTCGCCGGGAGCGCCGGCGGGTGCCTACCGGGCGTTCTCCGGAGATGTCAGATGCGCGGAGTGCGGGGATCCGTACGCGTGGGGGCGCCCATGCGGTCGCGTCGCCCCGTGCGGGTGCGGCACCGGCTCGAGAGCGAACGGATCCGCGTCGCGGGCGGGCAGCAGGAATCGGCGCTCGGGGGTCGCCGCGACCGGGACGAGCGCACGGATCAGAGCGGCCCCGCGCACACCGGCCTCACGCAGCGCCTCGACCTCGGCGCGGTTCAGGCCGACCGGCTGGTCGCCGTTGCCGAGATCGGTCCCGTAGCGCACCGTCCCCCCGTGCGCGTGGAAGCGGCGCAGGTTGTCCAGCGCGATCCCGCGGGCGTCGCCCTCGTGGATCGCGAGCGTGGAGATCCACGCGATCCGGCCGGCCTGGGCGGACACCTCGGCGTTGGTCAATCTCTCGGTGAACGGAGTGTGCGCGAGTGCCCTGACGCCGAGCCGCGGCATGCGCTGCGCCTCGCCGGGGCCCTCCGCGTGCGCGACCACCGGCAGGCCATGGCGATCGGCGATGCGCACGATGGCCTGGAGCAGGTCGTCGTCGAACACGGGCCCGGCCGTGCTGTTGCTGGCGACCTTGATGACGGAGGCTCCGGCCGCCTTCATCTCGGCGACGGCCGCCTCAGCGGCATCGGGGCCGGCGATCTGGAGGAAGGAGCCCTCCGGCGCCCAGCTCCGGTCGGACGGGTACCCGCCGACCGGGGTCAAGAACGCTCCGGCGAAGGAGACCGCGATGCCCGGCGGATTCGCGGCGATCGCCGTGATCGTCGCGGGAGCGGATCCGAGATCCAGCACCCGGCCGAGCAGACCGCCTCTGAGACGTTCGTGATCGACCAGCGGCAGGTGCACGTGATGGTCGGTGAAACCGCCGATGTAGGAGCCGTCGGTCACGGCTGCCTGATCTCGGTGCGCACCGCGTACAGCTCGGGGAAGAACGTCAGATCGAGGGCGCGCTGCAGGAAGTCGACGCCACTGGATCCGCCCGTGCCGACCTTGCGCCCGATCGTGCGGGTGACCGTGCGCAGGTGCCGGAAGCGCCAGAACTGGAAGTTGTCCTCGACGTCGACGAGCTCTTCGCACGCCTCGTACAGATCCCAGTGATCGTGCGGGTTCTCGTAGATCTCGGTGAGCACCGGCACCAGCGAATCGTGCATGCGGTAGGGCTGGCGCACGTCGCGATCGAGGATCTCCGTGGGGATCGGCAGGCCGCGGCGCGCGGCGAACCGCAGGAACTCGTCGTACAGGGTCGGCCGCTCGAACTCCGCGGTGAGCATCGCGAGGTTCTCGGGGTGGGAGCAGAACACGCTCAGCATCCGCTCGTTCTTGTTGCCGAGCGCGAACTCGACGGCGCGGTACTGCACGGATTGGAACCCCGAGGAGTTGCCGAGGTCGCCGCGGAACTGCGCGTACTCGGTGGGCGTGAGCGTCGCGAGCACGGACCACTGCTGGGTGAGCACCTCCTGGATGTGCTTCACCCGCGCCATGTGTTTGAGGGCGGAGCGCAGGTCGTCTTCCGCGAGGCGGTCGCGCGCGGTGCCGAGCTCGTGGAGCACGAGCTTGAGCCACAGCTCGGTGGTCTGGTGCTGGATGATGAACAGCATCTCGTCGTGGTGCTGCGGCACGCTGACCGGGTGCTGCGCGCCGAGAAGGCGATCCAGATCGAGGTACGACCCGTAGGTCATCCGATCCTTCAGATCGGTGACGATGCCCTCTTCGAGCGCGCGCTCGTTCTCGGTCCTCGTGTCCGGCACAGGGCGACCTCCTTGTCGTGGAACCCGTTCAGTATTTCATCGCCGGTTCGGAAGCGTCTGTGACCGGCGCCTCCGGCGCGGCTAGGCTGATCCTCGACAGCGCCTAGGGTTCCGGGGTCCGCCCGACTGGTCCGAGCGGCGCCACGTCGGGCCTTCGTGGGCCGGGCGTCATCTGAACGGACAAAAGCCTGGAGGAACCACGTCCGTCGCGCCCGCGCCGGACCGAAGGTTCCCATGTCTCTTCTCGCATTCGTCCTCGTCTTCTCCGCCGCCGTCGCCCACGCGAGCTGGAACGTGATCGCGCACGGCGTGAGTCGTGCCGGCTCCCCGTTCCTGTGGTGGGGCGCCGTGTCGAGCACCCTCGTCTGGATCGGCGCCGTGCCCCTCACCGGCGGCATCGGCACGGGGGATCTCGGCGGGTTCGTGCGGGGCGTCCTCGTGTCGAGCCTGCTGCACGTGGCCTACATGATCGTGCTGCAGCACGGCTACCGCGTCGGCAACCTGTCCACGGTGTACGCCACGGCGCGCGGCACCGGCCCGTTCCTGTCGGTCATCATCGCGATGGTGCTGTTCGGTGAGAGGCCCGCGCCGATCGCGCTGGTCGGCGTCGCCGTGGTCATCGCGGGGATCGTCGCGATCGGCTTCGTGGACCGGGCGGGGTCGGTCGACGTCGAGAACTCGGGTCCTGGCGCAGCTCGTCAGGGGATCGATCCCGGACTGCTGTTCGGCCTGCTCACCGGGGTCGCGATCGCGGTCTACACGATCTGGGACGCCTTCGTCGTGCGCTCCCTGTCGCTGAACCCGGTGGCCTTCATGGTCGGCACGACACTCGTGCAGATCCCGTTCTACACGGTGGCGGTGCGCGGGCGCTGGGCGGCGCTGGCCGCCTTCGGGCGCCGGGAGTGGCGCCGGATCCTGGCCTTCGGGATCCTCTCGCCGCTGTCCTACATCCTGGTGCTGTACGCGATCCGGATCGCCCCGGTCGCGCTCGTCGCGCCGCTGCGCGAGGTGAGCGTGGTGCTGGTGAGCCTGTTCGGCGCGTTCGTGCTGCGCGAAGGACGCCCGGGTTGGCGGGTCGGCGCCTCGGCCGTCGTCGTCGCCGGGATTGCGCTGCTCGCGGTGTGAGACGCCGGCGGCATCGGTCGCTGAGCCCTCGAAGCGTTGGTGTGGGGCCCAGCAGCCCCGCCGTCGGCGACGCGCTCAGCCGCCTACGGCGCGGAGGTACTGCCCGTCGGGGGAGATGCCGGATCCGGAGACCGTGAATCGCACGATGCTGGAGAGGTAGCGATCCTCGCTGGCCTCGAAGATGCGGCCTTCGGCATCCCGGGAGGTGCGGCTGAGACGCAGGATCGGAGTGCCCTGCGGCACCTCCAAAAGGGCAGCGTCCTGCTCGTCGGCGGCGACCGCGTCGATCTCGTGCTGCAGGCCCACGATCGGGTGCCCCTGCGAACCCAGGAACTCGGTGATCGAGATCGCATCGGTGTCGATGCTGAACAGCAGGCGGCCGACCTCCTCGGTGTAGAACAGTCGCTCGAGCATCGTGGGGCGGTCGTCGAGGAAGCGGAGTCGCACGACGCTCACGATCGTGTCGCCGGGATCCACGCCGAGCGCCTGGCCCTTCTCGGTTCCCGCCCTGCGCAGACTCAGCTCCTGGGTGCGGGCGCCGGGCCGGGCGCCCAGTTCGCGGGCCCAGCGCGTGAACGGCACTGACACGTCGACGGCCTGCATCGCCTTGCGCTCCACCACGCGCGCGGGCCTTCCTCGGGCGGTCTCGATGAGCCCCTCCGCGCGGAGGGCGGCGAGAGCGTTGCGGATCGGGCCGCGCGAGGTGCTCCAGCGCTCGGCGAGCTCGGCCTCGGTCGGTACGGCGTCGCCGGGGCGCAGCGCTCCCGACGCGATCCGGGCTCGCAGATCGTCGGCGATCTGAGTGTAGACAACTTCGGGCACGTAGGCATACTACTTCGTCGTACCCGCCAGGTGCGCCCGCGTTCCTGGGGTGTTCATTCAAGAGAATCGCGGGTGAACAGTCGGCGAACAGTGCCGAGGTAGGTATACATCTCGGCCGCAGCCTTGAGAGAGTCTTCGAGGATTCCCTCCGCACCTGAACCCGAAAGGTCCTCATGAAGCTTCGCGCTCTCACCGTCGCGGCCGGCGCCGCCGTGCTCGCCCTCGGTCTCGCCGCGTGTTCCGGCGCCGCCGGTGCCGCCACCGGAACCGATGCGCCCGCCGCCGCGAACGGCGGCTACGCCGTCGACGCGAACACCCTCGTCTTCGGTGTCGTGCCCGACTCGGTCGACACGCAGACCAACTACCAGCCGCTCATGGATTACATCGCCAAGGAGACCGGCAAGAAGGTCGAGTACCACGAGTCGACCGACTACGCCGCGCTCATCGAGGCCGCCGTCGCCGGCAAGGTCGACGTCGCCTCCTTCTCCGGCTTCACCTACATCACCGCCACCAACGCCGGCGCCAAGCTGACCCCGATCTCCTCGATCGTCACCAAGCAGGGCCAGGAGCCGGGCTACTACTCCGAGGCGATCGTGCCGAAGGGATCCTCGATCACCTCGATCAAGGACTTCAAGGGCAAGAAGGTCTGCTTCGTCGACCCGTCCTCGACCTCGGGCTACCTGTTCCCGAGCTACAACCTGCTCAAGGACGGCATCGACCCGAAGACGGGCGTCTCGCCGGTCTTCGCGGGCAAGCACGACGTCAGCGTGCAGAAGGTCGGCGAGGGCACCGAGTGCGAGGCGGGCTTCGCCGAGGACTCCGAGGTCGCCAAGAGCGACAAGGTCACCGTCGTCGACAAGACGATGGTCCCCGGCGCCCCGCTGGTCTACAACTCGGCCCTGCCGAAGGAGACCGCGGACAAGGTCGTGACGGCCCTCAAGGAGATCACGATCGACGACATCGTGAAGGCCGGGATCAAGGGCGCGGACAGCGACGCGTTCAAGGCGACCTTCTACGCCACCAAGCCGGTCGACGACAAGTACTACGACATCATTCGCGACATCTGCGAGAAGACGAAGGCCGACCAGTGCAAGAAGTGATCTGACCGATCCCTTCCGGGCCGCCGGCACCGTCCGGCGGCCCTCCTGCCTACCCCGAACCAGGAGCGCACCATCATCACCACCCCCGCCTCGGCCGAGCCGGTCATCCGCCTCGCCGGCGTCACCAAGCAGTTCGGCGCCACCACCGCCCTCAAAGGCGCGGACCTCGAGGTCGCGCGCGGCGAGATCGTCGTGCTCCTCGGGCTCTCCGGATCCGGCAAGTCGACGCTGCTGCGGCACTTCGACGGCCTGGAGACGCCGACCTCCGGCGCCGTCGAGGTGCTCGGCTCCTCCGTGCCCGCGCTGAAGGGCAAGTCGCTGCGGAACCTGCGCAGCCGGGTCGGCTTCATCTTCCAGCAGTTCGAGCTGGTGCCGTCGCTGACCGTGCTGGAGAACGTGCTGACCGGCTCGCTCTCCTCCGTGCGCGGCCCGCGTCTGGGACTCTGGGGCTATTCCAAGGACGCGAAGCTGCGGGCGCTCGGGCACCTCGAACGCGTGGGGCTGCTCGACCGCGCCTACCAGCGCAGCGACACCCTCTCCGGTGGCCAGCAGCAGCGCGTGGCCATCGCCCGTGCACTCATGCAACGTCCCGAGATCCTGCTCGCCGACGAGCCGGTCGCATCGCTCGACCCGGAGTCCAGCGACCAGGTCATGGCGCTCATCCGCGAGATCGCCGCCGACCAGGGCCTCACCGTCGTGTGCAGCCTGCACCAGGTCGACCTCGCGATCAGCTGGGCCGATCGCATCGTGGGCCTCCGTCACGGCGAGGTCGTGCTGAACACCTCGACCACCGGCCTCAGCAAGGCCGAGGTGATGGAGATCTACGGCCGCGTCGCCACCACCACCGCCGACCTCACCGCCGTGACCACCGAGCTCATCGAGCAGGGGATCGCGACGCCCGCCGTGCCCTCCGGGGCGCGCTCGTGACCGCGGTCGCCGCCCCTCGTCGTGAGGGCTACGTCGGCGGCCTGCTGGCGCGCGCGCCGAAGCGCCGGGTCTCCCCGGAGCGCATCGCGGCGGCCCTCACGCTCATCGTGCTGATCGGGCTCGGCATCGCCTCGCTCGTGCAGAGCGGTTTCTCCCTCGCCGGCGTCTTCCAGAGCTGGGGCAACGCGCAGCGCTTCATGACCCGCGTCGGCGCGCTCACCTTCCCCGCGCCGCTCGACCTGCTCTGGCTGGTGGCGCTCACCGTGGGCCTGGTGCTGGTCGGCACGCTCGTCGCCGCCGTGCTCTCGGTGCCGATCGCCTACCTCGCGGCCTCGAACACCACCCCCGGCCCCGTCTGGCGCGGCGTCGCACGGTTCGTCGGCGTGCTCACCCGCTCGATCCCCGACGTGGTGCTGGCCATGGCGTTCGTGCTCATGTTCTCGCTCGGCACCCTTCCTGGCATCCTCGCGATCGGGATCCACTCGATCGGCATGATCTCGAAGATGTTCGCCGACGCGATCGAGCAGATCGACGAGGGTCCTCGTCTCGCGATCCGCGCCGCCGGGGGTACGAAGCTGCAGCAGTTCACCGCAGGCGTGCTGCCCCAGGTGCTGCCCAGCTGGGTCGCGACCGTGCTGCACCGCAACGACATCAATCTTCGCGGCAGCGTGGTACTCGGCTACGTCGGCGTCGCGGGCCTGGGCCTGGAGATGTCGTACGCGTTCAAGGCGCTCAACTACGGCCGCGGACTGGGCATCGCGCTCGTCATCTTCGTGCTCTGCGTCGCGATGGAGATCGTCTCCAGTGCCGTGCGCGGAGCGATGCTCGGCGAGACCGCGCAGACGCGGTCGTGGATCGACCGGATCCTGCACCCGCGTCTGCGCGCGGAGGCCGGGAGCGGCGCGGCCACCGCGGCTGCGGCCAAGCCTGCCTGGGCGGCGTCACCCGCGACCGCCGTGCGCCGCCCCTGGACCCGCGAGCGCCGCCGCAACACCGTCGCCGGCTGGGTCGCCGTCGCGATCGTGATCGGCAGCCTCATCGTGTGCCGGATCCAGTGGGGGGACCTGATCACGGTGTGGGCGAAGATCCCGGAGACCGCCGCGAAGTTCTGGCCGCCCGACTTCGGCAACTACGACACCGCCGTCATGCTGGGCGCCATGCGCGACACCATCGCGATCGCGCTCGCCGCCACGGTGCTCACGCTGCTGCCGTCGCTGCTGCTCGGCTCCTTCGCCGCCCGCAATGTCGCTCCGAACGGCACCGTGCGCGGCGTCGCCCGGTTCCTGCTCGTCGGCATCCGCGGCATCCCCGAGCTCATCCTGGCGATCGTGCTGATCGTGGTCACCGGCCTCGGCCCGACGGCGGGCATCGTGGCGCTGGCGATCGGCGGCATCGGCCTGCTCGGCAAGCTCGTCGCCGACTCTTTCGAGGAGGTCGACCGGGGACCGGAGCGCGCGCTCCGCGCGGTCGGCGCGACCCGGATGCAGACCTACGCCGCCGCGACCGTGCCGCAGGGCACTCGCGCGCTCATCGGGCACAGCTTCTACATGCTCGACACGAACATCCGCGCGGCGACGATCCTCGGCATCGTCGGCGGCGGGGGCGTGGGCTACTACCTGCTGAACGCCGGCCAGGGCTCGCGCTACGAGGTGGTCACAGCGATCGTGCTGATGATCCTCGCCACGGTGCTCGTGGTCGAGGGCCTCGCGATGTGGATGCGGCGGGTGTTCCGATGACGACCTCATCCTCCGATCGGTTCGACGTCGCGGTCGTCGGATCCGGCATCGTCGGCCTCGGCGCGGCATATGCGGCAGTGCGCCGCGGGCTGCGCGTCGTGGTCATCGATCGCACAGAGCGGCCCGTCGGCGCCACGATCCGCAACTTCGGCCACCTCTGCATCGGCGCGCAGGACGGACCCGCGCGCACCTACGGCGAGGCGTCGCGCAGCATCTGGCTGCGCCTCGCGGCCGACGCCGGCTTCTGGGCGCGCCAGAGCGGAACGCTGGTCGTCGCGCGGGCGGAGGACGAGCTGGCGCTGCTGGATGAAGCCGCCCGGGCGGAGGATGACCAGGACACGGGGATCCGCGTGCTCTCGCCCGCCGAGGTGACCGCGCTCGCCCCGGTGCGTCCCGAGGTTGTGCACGGTGGCGCGCGCGTGCCGGGCGACCTGCAAGTGAACCCGCGTGAGGCTGCCGGGGCGATCGTGCGGCATCTCGCCGGTCTCGGCGTCGAGTTCCGCTTCCGCACCGCGGTCGCCGCGGTGCGGACCGGGCTCGTGCGCACGACCCGCGGCGACATCGCGGCGGACGACGTGGTCGTGGCCGTGAACCACGACGTCGACCAGCTGCTGCCCGAGGCCGCCGAGCGCGCGGGTGTGATCCGCTGTGCGCTGGACATGATGCGCGTCTCGGCCGATCTGCCTTCTCCGCTGCAGGCGCCGCTGCTCACCGGATGGTCGCTCGTGCGGTACCGCCGGTTTGCGGGCCTGGATTCGGCGACGGGGCTGCGCGAGCGGCTGCACGCCGAACGCCCGGAGCTGGCCGCACTCGATCTGAACCAGATGTACACGCAGCTGCCCGACGGCACACTGCTGCTCGGCGACTCGCACCACAAGGCGGTGCAGCCGGATCCGTTCCAGCCCGAAGCCGCCTTCGACGCGTTCCTCGCCGAGGCCCGCGAGCTCTTCGACGTCGGCGGCCTGCGCGTGCTCGAACGCTGGCAGGGGGTGTACGCCGCCGCGGCCGAGGAGTTCCTCATCGAAGAGGTCGCGCCGCGCGTGCTCGCGCTCGCCGCGACCACCGGCATCGGCATGACCACCGGGCTCGGCCTCGCCGAGATCGAGACCGCCCGCGTCTTCGGCTGGGGCGGATCCGAACGCGGATCCGGATCCGCGGGCCTCGACACCGCCGCACTCGGCGGCACCCAGACCCCCGCCATCGTCGGCGGCGCAGGAACGACCGCCATCGTCGGCGGCATCGCACAGGAGGAGAACGCATGAACCCGCACACCCCGATCGAACTGGTCGTGCTCGACATGGCAGGGACCACCGTGCGCGATGACGGCATCGTGGAGCAGGCGTTCCAGCGCGCTGCCGAGCGCACCGGGGTGGCCGCGCGGATCGGCTGGGACGAAGCGCTGCAGTACGTGCGCGACACCATGGGGCAGTCCAAGATCGACGTGTTCACCCACATCGCCGACGGTGACGTGGAGGCCGCCGAGCGCGCCACGGCCCAGTTCGAGGCCGCGTACGCCGAGATCGTGGCCGAGCAGGGCGCGACCGAGATCCCCGGTGCGGCGGATGCGATCCGCGCACTGCGCGCCGCCGGCCTGAAGGTCTGGCTGACCACCGGGTTCGCCCCGGTCACCCGCGATGCGCTCCTGGACGCGCTGGGCTGGCACGACCTCGTCGACGGCGTGCTGAGCCCCGTCGACGCGGGCCGCGGTCGCCCCGCCCCCGATCTGGTGCTCACCGCGCTGCTGCGCGCGGGCGTCTCCTCGGTGCAGGCCGTCGCCGTCGCCGGCGATACCGTCAGCGATGTGCAGTCGGGTCGTCGTGCCGGCGCCGGTTTCGTGGCGGGTGTGCTGAGCGGAGCGCACGACGCCGTGGCGCTGGAGAGCGCCGACCCGGATGCGGTGCTGCCCGACGTGACGACGCTGCTCGCGGCGCTCACCGAACGCGGGCTCGTCCCGGCTCTCGCGCCGATCGCGGCCGGCTGACATGCGCGCGGCGCTGGTCCGCCCGGCTGAAGAGGTGCATCGGCACGACGTACCGCTGCGCCCTGCCGCCGTGGCGATGGCCTGGCTCGGCGTCGGTCTCCCGCACGAGGCGCTCGCCGTGCCCGGCGTCGCCCTGGCGCCGCACGACGTCCTCGTGGCGGTGGAGATGTCGACGATCTGCGGATCCGACATCCACACCGTGCAGGGCCGCCGCCACGCGCCCACGCCCCTCGTGCTCGGGCACGAGAGCGTCGGCCGGATCATCGCGATCGGCGACGAGGGCGCGCGTGCCGTGGACGGTGGAGAACTGCACATCGGCGATCGCGTGGTCTGGTCGGTGACCGTCTCCTGCGGGCACTGCGATCGCTGCCTCGCCGGCGTCACGCAGAAGTGCCGCCATCTGGCGAAGTACGGGCACGCGCGCATCGAACCGCGGTGGGAGCTCACCGGCGGGTTCGCCGGGCACGTGCATCTGCGCGCCGGCACCGGGATCGTGCGCGTGCCGGAGGCGCTGCCGGCCGCCGCGCTCGCGCCGGTCTCCTGCGCCACGGCGACCGCCTGGGCCGGGGTCGCGCGCGGGGCCGCATTGCGCGGACGCCGACTGCCGGATCCGTCCCCCACGGCGGGGGAGGACGCGGACGTGCTCGCATGCGAGCGAGTGCTCGTGCTCGGTGCGGGCCTGGTCGGGCTGACCGCGGCGGTGATCGCCGCGGAGCTGGGCGGGCGCGTGCAGATCGCCGATCCCGATCCGGCCCGGCGCGCGTTCGCTGAGCGGTTCGCGCTCACCGCGCTCGCCCCGGACGACGTCGCGGAGGAGGGGTTCGATCTGGTGATCGAGGCCTCCGGGCACGCCGTGCGCGCGGCGCTGGACGCCGTGGACGTGGGAGGCGCCGTCGTGCTGCTGGGCAGCGTCTTCCCGGCGGACCCGGTGCCGCTCGACGCGGAGCGCATCGTCCGCGGGCTCGTGACGGTGGCGGGGGTGCACAACTACACCGGTGCGGAGCTGTACGCCGCGGCGTCGTTCATGGCGGGCCGCGGACGCGCGCATCCGTTCGCCGACGCCGTGGGGGGCGTGCATCCGCTCGCCGCGGTCGACTCCGCCCTCGTACAGGCCGCGGCGCCCGGTGCTCCGTTGCGGGTCGGGCTCACTCCGCGCTGAGAGCCGGCTCGCTGCGCGGGTCCCGGTTGCCGCCCGGACCATGCCAGGCTTGAGGCGTGAACTCCCCGGAACCGCGGCAGCAGCCTGCGCTCGGCGTGCTGCTGGTCGTCGGATCCTGCCTCTCGTTGCCGTTCGGCGCGGCCGTCGCCACCACGATCTTCCCCGCCCTCGGATCCTGGGGCGTCACCGGTCTGCGCGTGCTCATCGCCGCGATCGTGGTGTGGATCATCGCCCGGCCGCGTCTGGGGCGGTGGAACCGCGCGCAGTGGACTGCCGCAGTCCTGTTCGGCGTCTCGATCGCCGCGATGAACGGCACCTACTACGCCGCGATCGATCGCATCCCGCTCGGGCCTGCGGTCGCGATCGAGTTCCTCGGCCCGCTCGTGCTGGCCGCCCTCCTCACCCGCCGTCTGGCCGACGCGATCTGGGTCGGGATCGCCCTGATCGGCATGGCACTCCTCGGGGTCGACGGGCTCACGGGGGCGGAGGCGCTCGACCCCTGGGGCGTGCTGTTCGCCCTCATCGCCGCCGGCTTCTGGATCATGTACATCCGGATGAGCACCCGCGTCGGCGCGCTCACCACAGGCACCGAAGGGCTGGCCGTCGCACTCGCCGTGGCCGCGGTGCTGCTGCTGCCGTTCGGTGTGCCGGCGGCGGTCACCGCGGTCGCCGATCCGCAGGTGCTGGGCCTCGCGGCGCTCACCGCGCTGCTGGCGTCGGTCATCCCCTACATCCTGGAACTCGCGGCCCTGCGCCGGCTGCCGCAGCGGGTGTTCGGGATCCTGCTCAGCCTCGAGCCTGTCTTCGCGACGATCGCAGGGCTGCTCGTGCTCGGCCAGCAGGCGTCACCGCTGCGGCTCGCCGCGATCGCGCTGGTGGTGGTCGCGAGCATCGGCGTCACGGCGGGTGCGCGGCGTCGTCGCGGCGCCGGACCCGACGAGGAGCCGCCATCGCCGCTGACCGGATCCATCCCGGTGGTGCCGGACTGAACCGAGGATCGGCGACGATCGCCGCCCGTCCGCTCGCTGGTCGCGGAATGCGGTTCCGACGGCCGGATGACCGGCCATTCGCGACCAGGGAACGAGGGGTGGCGGCCGTGCCGTCACACTCGCCGAGGTGCCCGCGGCCGGGCGTAGCCTCGGGGACATGAGCTCCCTGACCGAGGTCCTCGACATCCGCACGCCCATCCTGCTCGGACCGTTCGGCGGGCTCAGCTCGATCCCCCTCGTCGCGGCGGTCAGCGCCGCGGGAGGCCTCGGCGCGTACGGGCTGTACGGCTACGACGGCGAGCGGATCCGCACGACCGTCGCGGGGATCAGGGCGGCCACCCGCCGGCCGTTCGCGGTGAACATCTGGCTGCCCCGGGGCGACGAGGTCGAGTCCGGCCCCGAGCACGACGACTATGCGGCGGCGCTCGCTGCGTTCTTCGCCGAGGTCGGTGTCGAGGTTCCGGCCCGGCCCGAGGCGTATCTGCCCTCGCTCGAGGAGCAGCTCGCCGCGATCCTCGAGACGGCCCCCGCGGTGCTCAGCGTCGTCTTCGGCGTGCCCTCGGCATCGCTCGTCGACGAGGCGCACGGCCGCGGGATCCGCGTCGTCGGCACCGCGACCACGGTCGCCGAGGCGCGCGCCCTCGCCGAGAGCGGGGTGGATGCGATCGTGGCCACCGGTGCCGAGGCCGCGGGACACCGCGTGTCGTTCCTGCGGCCGGCCGAGGAATCGCTCGTCGGACTGTTCTCGCTGCTCCCGCAGGTCGTCGACGCGGTCGACGTGCCGGTGATCGCCGCCGGCGGGATCTCGGATCGGCGCGGTGTCGCCGCCGCCTTCGCGCTCGGCGCGGAAGGCGTGCAGGTGGGCACCGCCTTCCTCGCCACGGCCGAGTCGGCGGCGACCGACGCTCACCGTGCCGCGATCCGTGCGACGCCCGCGGAGGGCGCCGTGCTCACCCGCGCCCTGAGCGGCCGGCTCGCCCGCGGCGCACGCAACAGGGTGGTTGCCGAGATCGAGGCCGCCGGATCCATCGCCCCTTTCCCGGCGCAGAACTGGATCACCGGACGCTTCCGCACCCCCGCCGGGCTGCAGAACAACGGCGAACTGCAGTCGCTGTGGCTCGGCCAGTCGGCGCCGCTGGCCCGCTATGAGACCGCTGCGGCGGCGTTCGCGGAGCTGGCCGCCGGAGTGCCGAACGCCTGATCCGGGAGCCCGGCCTCAGAGGATGACGGTCGAGCGGCCGTGCACGATGACACGGTCGTCGGCGTGCCACTGCACGGCCCGTGCGAGCACCAGGCGCTCCACATCGGCGCCGCGGCTCTGCAGCTCGGCTGCTGACTCGGCGTGCGTGACGCGGGTGACGTCCTGCTCGATGATCGGCCCCTCGTCGAGGTCGGCCGTCGCGTAGTGCGCGGTGGCGCCGATCAGCTTGACGCCGCGGTCTTTGGCGCGGGCATAGGGGTTCGCCCCGATGAACGCCGGCAGGAACGAGTGGTGGATGTTGATCACCGGAGCGCCCAGGCTCCCGATGAACTCGTCGGTGAGGATCTGCATGTAGCGCGCGAGGACGACCAGATCCACATTGCCCTGCAGCAGCTCGAGCTGTCGGCGCTCCATCTCTGCCTTGCCCTCCGCGCCCGAACCGGACGGGATGTGCACGAACGGCACGCCGAACGAGCGCACCGATTCGGCCAGATCCGGGTGGTTCGAGACGACCATGGTGACGTCGATGTCGAGCTGGCCGCGCTGCGTACGCCAGAGCAGCTCCATGAGGCAGTGGTCGTACTTGGACACGAAGATCGCGACGCGCTTGCGCTTGGAGGCGTCGTGCAGTGACCACTCCATGCCGAAGCGCTCGGCGACCGCGGCCAGGTCCGCCTCGAGCGCCGGACGCGCGGCGGCGAGCCCGTCGCGGTGGATCACGGTGCGCTGGAAGAAGCGCCCGCCCGCGGCGTCGGTCGAGTGCTGGTCGAGGGAGATGATGTTCGCCTCGTGCGCGGCGAGCACCCCGGCGACGGCGGCGACGATTCCGGGCTGGTCGTCGCACGCGATGAGCAGTCGTGCGGTGTCGGGCTGCGCCATGGCGTCGTCTCCTTGCAAGCGGGTGTGCGTCGATTCTGCCGCGCCCCGGCGCGCGAGGCGAATCGCGCCTGCCCCTCGCGTGCCGGGTGCGGGGTGGAGCCGCAGACGCAGAGGGGGCCCGGGCGCGTGGCCCGGGCCCCCTCTGTCGAGGATCCTGCGTCAGAGATCCGCCGCGATCAGTTCCCGCCGCCGAACTCGGCCAGGCTCAGCGTCTGGTCTCCGGGGCGGGTGAAGAGGCCGGCCTGCCCGGTGCTCGAGGCGCCGTGCGACGCCGGCTTGTCCCAGGTGCGGCCCGGGGTCGTCGCCGCAGCGGACGCGTCGATGCCCAGCACCAGCCCGGAGTATCGGTTCACGAGCCGGACGGATCCGGTCGCCTCGCCGCTGCTGGGGTCGGTGTTCGGCACGACGAACCACTGCTGACCGACGCCGGCCGACGCCTTGTCGGTGAGGGTCAGCCCGGCGCCCCACGCGCGGCCGGCGGGCGTGGAGGCGTCGACGCCCAGGAGCGCACCCGCCTGTGTCGCGATCGTGTACGCGCCGTCGCCGGTCGCCGTGAAGGTCCACGCGCCGTTCTTGCGGTTCACGGATCCGGCCGTCGTCACCTTCTTCCCATTGCCGGACGCGGAGAGCTTGCGCCCGTCCGCGTTGGCGATCGTGTACGCCTTCGTCGTGTCGACCGCAGATGCAGGCGAGACGGAGGAGCCGGCGTCGATCGTCACGTTGGCGAGCTGCGCGTAGGCGTCGCCCATGCACCCGAACGAGCAGTACGAGCGGAAGGACTTGCCCACGATCGCCGAACTCGTCTTGTTGGCAGGGTCGACGAACCACCGGTACCAGGAGGCCGTGGTGTACGCGGAACCGGTGTCGCCGAGGCGGAACCACTTCTGCGTCGCCAGGTTCTTCGTGGCGTAGAACTCCTGCGGCGCGTTGCCGGACTGGTCGGGGTTCTGCGGCTGTCCGATGTACAGCCCGAGGTAGGCGTCGTAGGTGATGTCCATCACGAACAGCGGCGACGTCGGGGGCATCTGCCCCTTCTTGATCTGCTGCTGGGCAGTGCCGGGCGTGTTCGGGTCGTACTCCTTGTCGACCGGCGTGTAGCCGGTCTCGGTGTCGTCGGCGACCGGGACCATGTTGCTCTCCTTGCCGGAGATGCCGGGCTGGGTCCACGCGCCGTCGTACCACTTCTGCCAGGTGCCGGTCGCCATCTTGCCGGAGATCGGGGCGCGGGCGACGTGCTCGTAGAAGGCCACCCAGCCGCCGGTCTTGTTCACGACGCGGGATCCGTAGAACGCGTAGAAGTATCCGGAGGCGTGGTCGACGTACAGGCGGGGGTCGCCGTCTCCGTAGTAGTAGGTCTGCTGCGGGAACGCCGCGGTGTCGCCGCGGGTCGTGCTGTACGGCGAGGTGATCGCGTGACCGGGGATGGTCCAGGTCTTGCCCTGGTCGGTCGAGACGGCGTAGTCGATCGCGTCGTAGTGCAGCCCGTCGCCGAAGGGCTTGGGGGTGAACTCGTTGTGCACGAGGCCGTACCAGTCGCCCGAGTCGGGGTCGACCCACATCTGGGTGATGTCGCAGTAGTTCGGCTGGGTGTAGCTGGATCCGGCCGGCGCCTTGGTCGACTCCACGCCGGTCGGGCTGGCGTTGCAGAAGTCCGTCGTGTCCGGGTTGGTGCCCGCCGCGTTGAGCGCGTCGTCCGGCTTCGCCGTGTCGAAGTTCGTGCCCGTGTACCAGTTCCACTGGCGGATGTCGCCGTTGCTGCCGTCGGGCTCGTTGTAGTAGTTCGCGTGCGACTCACCGAAGTGGAACGTGCCGTCGGCATCGGTGAACGGGCTGGCCGGGGTGTCGTCGGGGTACTGCCACGTGCTGTTGTCGACGGAGTCGGTGGTGACCGTGGCGGCAGCGGGCTTGGGTGTGGGGGTCGGCGTCGGGGTCGGCGTGACGATCGGGTCGGTCGTGTAGACGACGATCTCGGAGGCTGAGGCGTTGTTCGATCCGTTCACGGCGTCGAGGACTCTGAACTCGACGTAGCGCGCCGACACCGGCTGAGCGAAGGTGACGTACTGGATCTGCGTGTTGCCGGTCGGCTGCGAGAACGTCGCGGTTCCCGCGGGTGTCCACCCGCTGTTCTTGCCGTCCTTCGCGACCTCCGGGTCGTTCGTGGTGAGCACCTGGACATCCTTGGCGGGACCGTTGCCCTGCACCTTGACCGAGTATCCGAGGCCGGTGAGGGGGTGCTGCGCGCCGATGTCGAACGTGAGGTAGTGCGGCATCGGATCCGGTGAGCCGCCGTTGTAGTTCGACGCCCACTGGGTCGAGTAGTCGCCGTCGAACGCGCCCTTCGCGGTGCCGTCGAGGGAGGGCGGCGCGGGATAGGGCGCGGACTCGGAATCGACGTCGAGCAGGGTGTAGCCCGTGTCGGGGATCGCGGCGCCGGCGGGAGGTGCGGTGTCGGCGTGCGCCGAGGAGACGGCGCCGAGGCTCAGCGTCGTCGCGGCGATCGCGAGCGCGGCTGCACCGGCGAGGAGGCCTCGTGAGGTGCGGGGGAGGGACAGGATCTGTGGGGGCATCGGTCTTCCTTGCTGCGTCGTCGAGGCGGGGAGAACATCGGCCACGGTACCCGCAAGTTATCGCTAACATCAAGAAGATTCCGAGAATTGCGCCGCATTTTGGTCAGGGCGAGATAGCGCAAACATCATCGCGTGCGGCGCGCCGGCCGGGTGCGCGGGGCACGGGGGCGGCCGCGGTGCGCGGTCAGTGACGAGGGGCCGTGGTCGAGCTGCGCACGACGAGGCGAGGCGTGATCGACTCCACCGGCGGCACGGCGCCCGGGTGCGAGATCGCGTGCAGCAGGTGCTCCACGGCGATGCGGCCGACCTCGCCGAACGGCTGCGCGACCGTGGTGAGCGCGGGGGAGCAGAACTCGGCGAGCGGGATGTCGTCGACGCCCACGATCGACACGTCGTCCGGGATCGACCGGCCCAGCTCGGCGAAGGCGCGGGCGAGGCCGAACGCCATCTCGTCGCTCGACACGAACACCGCGGTGGCCTCGGGGATGCGGGCGAGGATCCGGCCCGCCCGATGACCCGACTCCGGGGACCAGTCCCCGTCGATCTCGGGCGGCGCCTCCCGGTCGGCATCGGCGAGTGCCTCGCGCCAGCCCTGGGTGCGGCTCGAGGCATCCAGCCACTGCTGGGGACCCGCGACGTGCCAGACGGTCTCGTGGCCCAGATCCAGCAGGTGGCGGGTCGCGATCCGTCCCACCTCGCGCTGGTCGACGGCCACCACCTGGGTCGACGCCGTGCGTGAGCCGTCGATCGTGATCGTCGGCATGGTGCGCGTCAGCTCGTCGATCGCGCGCGTCGTCGAGATCAGCGGCACCGCGAGCACGATGCCCTCGACGCCCTGATCGGCCAGACGCGACATGGCGCGCTCGATCTCGCCCGCATCGAGGGAGGGCGTCGTGACGGAGTTCACGATGTAGCCGGCCTCGGACGCGGTGGTCTCGATGCCGACCGCCACCGCCGTGCGCGAGTAGAAGCCGGTCCGCAGCGATACGACGCCGATCGCCCTGCTCCGTCCGGACGACAGCGCGCGGGCGGCGTTGTTGCGGCGGTAGCCGAGCTGCTCCACCGCGGCGAGCACCTTCGCCCTGGTCTCGGGCTGCACGCTCGGGTTGCCGCTCAGCGTGCGGGAGACGGTCTGCGCCGAGACCCCGGCCAGGCGCGCGACGTCGGCCATTCCCGGGATGCGTCGGGGATCCGGCGTCGCTGCGGTCGTCATGGGGTCCGATCGTGGGCGGGTGCGGGCGTCGTCCCGGCACACGTGCATGATATCGATCACATGCGCGGAGGTGAGCGATGCCGGACGGTGGTCGCCGCTCGGGCATAGCCTTGAGCCCGTGATCTCCTCCGAATCGGACGCCCCGCTCGGCGTGCTCCTGGACGGAGCACGCGCCGCCCTTTCCGGCGTGCCGCAGGAGGCGCTCGGACGTGAGAGGACGTCGCGGTGGCGGGCGCCGCGCATCGTGCGGGTCGGATCCGCGTGGCACGTCGGTGTGCTGCTCATCGCCGACGACGCCGTGTACGCCACGGCCGAGGTGCTGCGCGCCGCTGCGCCGGTGCGTCGGGGCTATGCTGCGGAGTCGGCTCGAGCCAGAGCGGAGCGCCGCGCCGAGGCCTCCCGCGGCGGCTTCGGCGACGGTGAGACCGTGCATGTGGGCTGGACGCCGATCGACGTGGACGCAGTGGCGGCCGGAGGATCATCCGGCCCGCTCGTGCTGGTGGAGGGCGTGCCGTCGGTGCGGTGGTCCACGGCCGGCGGGTTCATGCCGCTCTCCGGATATCTGCAGGAGCGGATCGCGCTGCTGCGCGATTCCCGCCCCTGATCCGCTCTGTCAGCGGGCCAGTGCGCGCTCGCCGAAGCGGTGCAGGATCCGCGCCGGTTCGGTGACGACGGATTCGAGCACGGCCTCCTGCACGGTGTGGAAGGCGTCCGGGTCGAAGTAGCCGGTGGTGCGGTAGAAGACCATCCGATCGGCGAAGTCGCGCGGCGACGGCTCGGGATGGAACTGCGTGGCGTACAGGTCTGCCCCCACGCGGTACGCCTGCACGGGGCAGGTGTCGTTGCCGGCGAGCAGCACCGCGCCCGATGGCACGGCGACCGCGCTCTCCTTGTGCGCGGTGAAGGCGTGGAACACGGGCCCGGCGGGGCCGAAAAGCGGATCCGCGGCGGCGTCGGCCGTGGTGCGGATCTCGGCCGCGGCCGCCTCCTCCGGGTTGTCCATGCCGACTTCTCCGCCGAGGAGGCGCGTGATCACGCCGATCCCGAAGCAGGTGAAGAACGCGGTGGTGGCGCCGTCGATCGCGCGCTCCGCGATGCGCTCCAGATCCGACTCGACCCGCCGCTGCGTCTCGGACTTCCGCACATCGGTGACGTTGAACGGAGAGCCGCCGATCACGAAGCCGGCGTAGCGGTCGAAGACGTCCTCGGGCAGCGCGGTCGTGGTGAGGTCGATGCGGTCCAGTGCGTCAGCATCGACGCCGAGGGCGACACGGAACGACGCGCGCTCCGCCGTCGCCGCATCCAGCTCAGGGCGCACGCCGACATACAGGAGCGAGGCCATCCCTGGATTCTAGGGGAGCCGGGGGAGCGTGGCCGAGTCGCTGCGCAATGCTCCGGAACAGAGGGAAATCGATGGCCGGGAATACCCGCCGCACGATCGCGTTGAACTTGACAGCACAACGCTCAAGTTTGAGAGGAAGCGAAATGCCCAATGATTTCACCGACGCGGGTTCGGGCTCGTTCGACGAGTTCCTCGCCCGTTACCTGGCCGGTGAGCAGGCCCGGCAGACCCGGTCCATCGACCTCAGCCGGTTCTTGACCGTGCGCACCCAGCGCATCCTGCAGCGCGCCGGCCGATTCGCGCTCGAGCGCGGTCAGACCGAGCTCGACGCCCTGCACGTCCTCCGCACGATCGTCGAGGACGACGCCGTCGACCAGGCGATCCGCAACATCGGGGTGACCCCGCAGGCCATCGTCGACGCCGTCGACACCCGCCTGCCGGCCCCGGGCGACACCTCCGACATCGACGCCGCGACCATCACCCCGAGCGCCAGCCGCGCGCTGTTCCACGCCTACCAGGTGGCGCGCTCGTCGGGTGCGACCTACATCGAGCCGGAGCACGTCTTCTTCGCGCTCGTGCTCGGACAGGACGCCCCCGCGGGGCAGATCCTCGCGCGCGCCGGTGTCACCGCCGAGGCCCTGACGCAGGGGCTGCGCGAGCCCATGCCCGCCGGCGCGGCGCCGGATCAGGACGGGGTGTCGGCGCAGCCCGCTTCCGAGACCCCGATGCTCGACCGGTTCGGCCTCGATCTCACCGCCCGTGCGCGCTCCGGCGAGCTGGATCCGGTGATCGGCCGGGCCTCCGAGATCGAGCAGACGATCGAGATCCTCAGCCGGCGCACCAAGAATAACCCGGTGCTGATCGGCGAGGCGGGCGTCGGCAAGACCGCGATCGTCGAGGGGCTCGCCCGGGCGATCGTCGACGGCGCCGTGCCCGCTCAGCTCAAGGACCGCCGTGTCGTGGCGCTCGACCTGCCCGCGATGCTCGCCGGCACCCGCTACCGGGGAGACTTCGAGGAGCGCCTCACCCAGACCATGGACGAGATCGCCGCGCACAAGGGCGAGATCATCGTCTTCATCGATGAGGTGCACACCGTCGTCGGCGCGGGCGGATCCGGAGAAGGCGGCGGCATGGACGCCGGCAACATCCTGAAGCCGCGCCTCGCGCGGGGCGACCTGCACCTGGTCGGCGCGACCACGCTCGCCGAGTACCGCCGGATCGAGAAGGATCCGGCTCTCGAGCGCCGCTTCCAGCCGGTCAAGGTGGCAGAGCCCTCGATCGAGGACGCCGTGCGCATCCTCGAAGGGCTCAAGCCCGCGTACGAACAGCACCACGCCGTCGCCTACACCGACGACGCGATCCGTGCCGCCGTCGAGCTGAGCGCGCGGTACCTGCCCGACCGGGTGCTGCCCGACAAGGCGATCGACCTCATCGACCAGGCGGGTGCGCGGCTGCGGCTGCGTCTCGGCATCGTGACCGACGTGGCGGCGCTGTTCGCCGAGCTGGCCGACCTCGAAGCGCGCAAGAACGCCGCCGTCGGCGCCGAGCACTACGAGGAGGCCTCGCGGATCCGCGACGAGATCGCCGCGGTCCAGGCGCGGATCGACGATGCCGGCAGCGCCGCGCGCCTCGCCGACGCCGAACCCGCTGTCGTCGGGGAGCCGGAGATCGCCGCGGTGATCGCGCGCGCCACCGGGATCCCGGTCAGCCGGGTGTCCGAGAGCGAGCGCGAGCGCCTGGCGGACCTCGAGTCCGACCTGCACGCGCGCGTGATCGGGCAGGACGACGCGGTCGCCGCCGTGGCGCGGGCCGTGCGCCGCAGCCGCACCGGCATGGGCGACGCCCGCCGACCCGTCGGATCCTTCCTGTTCCTCGGCCCCACCGGTGTCGGCAAGACCGAGCTCGCGAAGGCCCTCGCCGACCGTCTGTTCGACGACGAGACCGCCGTGATCCGCTTCGACATGAGCGAGTTCGGCGAGCGGCACACGGTGTCGCGCCTCGTCGGCGCCCCTCCGGGATACGTCGGCTACGACGAGGCCGGGCAGCTCACCGAGCGCGTGCGGCGCAACCCGTACTCGATCGTGCTGTTCGATGAGATCGAGAAGGCGCACCCCGACGTGTTCAACCTGCTGCTGCAGGTGCTCGACGACGGTCGCCTGACCGACGGTCAGGGGCGCACGGTCGACTTCCGCAACACGGTGATCGTGATGACCTCGAACATCGGGTCCGAGTTCCTCGCGTCGCGCTCCGGCGCGCTCGGGTTCGTGGCCTCGCAGGACGGATCCGCGAACGGATTCGCCTCGCAGGAGGATCTGCGCGCCCGGGTGATGGGCAAGCTGCGCGAGGCCATGCGGCCGGAGTTCCTGAACCGCATCGACGAGATCGTGCTGTTCCAGAAGCTCAGCCGCGAGGAGCTGGGTCGCATCGTGCGCCTGCTGCTGCAGGCCACGTCTCGGCGCCTTGCGGGCCGCGACGTGATGCTGGACGTCACCGACGCGGCCGTGGCGTGGCTCGGCGAGCACGGCTACGAGCCGGAGTACGGGGCGCGGCCGCTGCGCCGCCTGATCCAGCGCGAGGTGGACGACCGCATCGCGGACCTGTTCGTCTCGGGCGAGCTGGGTGACGGCGGCGGTGTGGTCGTGGACGCGGCGGGCGACGCGCTGCGCGTCACCGCGACCGCGGAGCTGGCGAAGGCGGCCTGACTCTGCCGCACGAAGGGCGGGCGATCCACCGTGGTCCCCGCCCTTCGCGCGCGTGCGGACTCACCGGGCCCGCCTCGCGTGCGCGGTCCGGGTCAGCGGGACGAGGTGGCGCGGCGGCCGCGCACGACCCCCACGAACGCTTCGATGTCGGGGGTGGTCGCGTCGGCCGGCCAGGCCAGCAGCACCTGGGAGACAGGCGCATCGCGCAGGATCCGGTACTCGACGTCCTTGCGGTGATGCAGGCGTGCCAGCGACATCGGCGCGACCAGGATCCCGACGCCCGAGGCGACGGTCTCGACGGCGTCGGCCACGGTGTCGAGCGGGGGGATCCGCGACGGGACGGTCGGCAGATCGAGCTCGCCCAGCACATCCTCGCGCGTGGTGAGCAGCGTCTCGCCCTCCAGATCTGCGGGGGAGAGCTCTTCGGCCGCGAGCAGATGCGACTCGGCCGAGGCGATGACCACGGGAAGCTCCTCGTAGAGGGGGATCGCGTGCATGCCGTCCTTGTCGAACGGCGCGCGCACGAGCGCGAGGTCCACGGCGCCGTCGGTCAGCGCCGTGCGCTGAGCGTCGAACGCCACCGGAACGAGCTCGAGCGTCACGAGTGGCATCCGCTCGTTCCACGTGTCGATCCAGCGTCCCGGGGTGGCGCCGGGGACCGCGCCGAGGCGCAGCGTGCGGGGCTCCTCCGCGATCGGGGGCGGGGCATCGAAGACGACCTTCTCCGCCTTCTTGCCCCGCTGCGGGCTCTTGCCGGATCCTTTGCCCGTGTTCTTGCCCTTGACGGCCGGACCCGCGGCCGTGCTGCGGGCGCCGCCCTTGGCGGAACGCACCGCGGGTTTGCGTCCGCCGGATGCGCCTCGCTTGCTCATGCGTTCAGCGTACCGGCGGGTGCGCGAAGCCATCGGCGGGATCACGATCGCAGCCCCCGCCGCGACACGCGCGAAGTGCGTGCACGGGAATAGATCCGGCTCGTTCGCGGTTGCAGATGTATCCGGGGAAAGTCCCGGGCACGGGAGGTTTTCGTGGGTAAGAACTACGTCGACATCGAGGACGGCCGCGGCGGCACCTTGCGCTATCGCAAGCACGCCAACGGCCGTGGTCTGATCGCGCACGGTGCCAAGGTGCACCCGCAGGCGGTCGTGGAGGCCGGCGCCTATGTCGAACCGGGAGCGAAGGTCGGCGCCGGAGCGCATGTCGCGCGCGGCGCCTGGATCGAGCCCGAGGCGATCGTGGGCGTGAACGCCCGGATCGAGGCCCATGCCCACATCGGGCAGGGGTCGGTGATCGGCGACGGCGCCACCATCGGGGTGCGCACCGAGGTCGGAGCCGGCGCGCACATCGCGCGCGGCGCGAAGATCGGCGACGACGAGACCGTCGCCGCCGGCATGACGCTGGACACGGACCGCAAGGGCCTGTGGCTCGCGGCCTGACCGCCGAGCCCCGGCCGTCATTCGTGCGGATCGCACCGGCATGAGCACAAGACGCGCATCTCCGAAGGGAGTGCGCGTCTTCGCGTTCCGGTCGCCGCCGGCGTTCTGCTCAGCGCTGGCAGCGGGGGCACCAGAAGGTGCGGCGCTCCTCAGTGGGATCCGCGCCGAGCTCGCCGCTCTCGATGAGTGCGCCGCAGCGTCGGCAGGTGCGGTGTGCCCGCCCGTACACCCAGGTCGTGCGCCCGCGCTGGGCGACGCCGGTGAAGGTGCGGTCGAGGCGGTCCCGGTTGGCGCGGATCGTGCGCGCCCCGAGCTCCAACAGGGCGGTGACGTCGACCTCGTTCGCGGGGGTCGTGGGTCGCACGCCGCGGAGGAACAGCAGCTCGGCGGCGTACTCGTTGCCGAACCCGGCCACGTTGCGCTGGTCGAGCAGCGCGACGTGGATCGGTCGCCGGTCCGCGCCGAGGCGCCGTGCGGCCTCGTCGAGGTCCCAGTCGGCCGAGAGCGGATCCGGCCCGAGGTGCGCCACGAGCGTGTCCTCCTGCGCAGTGGGCACGAGCGCCAGCATCGAGACGTCGAAGCCGACCGCCTCCGCCTGCGCCGTACTCACGACCGCCCGGGCGGTGTAGCCGGGCGCCCGCCAGCGCTCGCCGGGGCGGTACAGGTGCCAGGCGCCGTCCATGCGCAGGTGCGAGCGGAGTGTGAAGTCGCCGATCCGCATGAGGATGTGCTTGCCGCGCGGCACCACGGCGTGCACGACGGATCCGGTGAGGTCGGCGGTCGCCAGCTCGGGCACGCGCAGATCGAACCGGGTGACGACGCCACCCCGCAGCGCGGCGTCCAGGCGCTGCGCCACCCGGTAGACGGTGTCGCCCTCAGGCATGCGTCGACGCCCCTCCGCGGGGACCCGCGGGCCGAACTTCGTCGGCGGGCTCCGAGCTCTCCACGCCGTCGACGGCAGCGCGGTCGGTCAGGGACCTGGCGAGCATCGTGGATCCTGCGACGGCTGCCGGCATGGTGACGACCGCGCCGAGCGGGACCATGAAGCAGAGCTGCGTGGCGACGCCGAAGCCGAGAACGCGCGCCCTTCCGGATGCGAGCAGCCGCAGCCGTTCGTCGTGGCTGAGACCGCGGGCGTCGAACGCGCGCCCGGTCAGCTCCCGTGCGAGCAGCCGCCCCGACAGCAGGACGCCGACGACGGTGGCGAGCACACCGCCCACGAACGGGATGAAGCCCAGGACGAGGGTGAGCAGGGCGACGAGAACCCCCAGCACGATCAGCCGCAGGCCTTCGCCGACCGTGCTCCAGAAACCGGTCTCGCCGGTCGGCTCCGCCCCGCCCAGTGATCGTTCCACGCCACGCCAGATGCGCTGGTAGAACGGGTCCCCGATCGTCAGCGTCAGCGCGGTGAAGACGAGGCCCGACAGCACGGCGGCGGCGGCGAACAGCACGATGCCGATCGCGATGCGCAGCGCCTCGCGCCATCCCGCGATCCATCCCTCGGCGAACGGCGTCATCCAGGCCGTGAGGGAGCCCAGCGAGAAGCCGAACGGGATGAGCACGGCGGCCAGCACCGCGAAGCTGATCAGGGCAGGGACGAGGCCGAGCGCGAGCAGGCGCGGGTGCCTGCGCCACAGGCCGAATCCGCGCACCAGGGTGCCGAATCCGGCGGCGAACTCGCGGATCATGCCACCAGAGTAGGCGTCCTGCCGACGCGCCGCGGATCCGAATCGGCTCACAAGGTCTTCCGCAGGGTATAGCCGCGCGGGGTCGCGACGAATCCGGCCTCCTGCAGCAGCCGCCCGAGCAGCGATCCCGCAGCGGTGCCGTACATGCCCTCGCCGTTCACCTTCTCGATGGTGAGCGTCTCCAGCCGGCGTGCCTTCGCCGTCGCGGCGAGGTCGGCGGTCGCCGCACGCAGCTCGTCCTCGTCGTCGGTGAAGGCGAGCACGGTCTTTCCGCCGCGTTCGAGATAGAGGGCGAGGGCTCCGTCCACGAGGACCACAAGAGCGCCCGCCTTGCGGCCGGGCCGGTGCGAGACCTCGTCCTGGCGCGGCCAGCCGAGCGCGGCGCCATAGGGATTGGCCGGATCGGTCGCGGCGAGGGTGCGCGCCGTACGCGGCGGCGGATCGGCGAGCCCGGCGAAGGTGCGGAGGCGGTCGATCGTGGCGGACGCGGCGAACTGGGCGGCGCCGAGCCGCTCGATCACGTAGCCGCGCCGGCAGTGCCCCGCCTCCTCGAACCCCGCCAGCACGCGGTACGCCTGCGCGAAGCCTCCTGGCAGCCCCTCCGACTGCACGGATCCACGCGTGACCACGCCGTAGCGGTCGAGCAGCAGTCCCGCCGAGACCGTGGCGCGACGGGCCGGGTCCGTCTCGGCCTCCGGCAGCAGCGACCAGCGTCCGCCGACGTTCAGCGGTCGCGGCGCGGAGGCGGGTCGGGCCAGCGACATGCCGCGGAACGTGCGCGTGCGCGGGGCGCGGCGGGCGACCTTGTGCGCCTGGCTGCCACCGCTCAGCAGAGACCGGATCGGAGCGAAGGTGTCGTTCGTGACGTGGCCCGACCAGGCGAGGTTCCACAGCGCCTCCACCACGGAGGCCTCGTTCTCAGCCCCGGTGGCCTCGCGCAACTGGGCGGCGAAGTATGCGCCGCCCGAGGCCAGGGCAGCCAGCAGCTGGGCTTCGAGGGATCCGGGCTCAGGGGCCTCCTCGGCGAACGGCACCGTGAACGGCGCGAGGTCGACGGGGTGCAGCGAGACCCAGCCGTCCCGGCCGGGCAGGGCTCCGTGCCCGGCCCAGACGACCTCGCCCGAACTGGTCAGCTCGTCGAGCATCGCCGGCGTGTAGTCGCGCACGCGCTGGGAGAGCACGAGCGACTCCCAGGCGCTGGCCGGGATCGGCACGCCCGCGAGTTGCTCGATCACGGTCGCGACGCCGTCGATGCCTTCGAGGGGCCGCGACAGGTGCTGCCATTCCGGGAGGAACCGGGCGAACGCTGCGGGCGGCACCGGCTCGACACTGCCGCGGATCGCCGCGAGCGAGCGCATCCGCAGCCGGCGCAGCACCTCGGTGTCGCACCACTCCGTCTCATCGGGCCCGGCGGACGTCGCGGATGCCCGCGGTCCGGTCTCTCGGGCACTCGACGGGTCCGGCAGGAAGTACCCGCTCGTGACCCGTCCGTCGGCCTCGAGCCGCTGCAGGGTCTGCCGCACGATCGCGGTGCCGAGTCCGAAGCGGGTGGCGACGACGGATCCGAGGAACGGGCCGTGCGTGCGCGCGTGCCGGGCCACGAGGTCGCCGAGCGGGTCCGCGAAGGGCTCAAGGAACGCCACAGGGATCCCCACGGGCAGGGGAACGCCGAGGGCGTCGCGCAGACGTCCAGCATCCTCGATCGCGGCGACCCGTCGCGCGCCGCCGATCGTGACCTCGATGGCGCGGCGGGCGTCGACGAGGGCGGCGAGATGAGCGGCGGCTTCGGTCGTCGAGCCGGCCGTCGTGCGCGAGGGCGTCCCATCGACGAGCTCAGCGGCGGGTTCCAGCCGTTCCGCGACCTCGGCCGCATCCAGCGGGCCGAGGAGCCGCAGCAGATCCGCGACGCCCTCGACGCCTCGCGCCCGCCGGGTCGGATCCAGCCGCTGCGCCTCGCGCTCGAACTGGGCGATGACCTCGGGGTCCAGCAGCTCGCGCAGCTCGACCGTGCCGAGCAGTTCGCCGAGCAGGGCCGGATCCACCGACAGCGCAGCGGCCCGGCGCTCGGCGAGCGGCGAGTCGCCCTCGTACATGAAGGCGCCGACGTAGCCGAACAGCAGGTCGCGGGCGAAGGGCGAGGGCTGTGCGGTCTGCACCTCGACGAGCCGGATGCGCCGGTCGGCGATGCCGGTCGCGAGACATCGCAGCGAGGGCAGGTCGTAGACGTCCTGCAGCACCTCGCGCAGCGTCTCCAGAATGATCGGGAACGTCGGGTGCTTGCGCGCGACCTCGAGCAGCTGGGCCGAGCGCTGCCGCTGCTGCCACAGCGGCGTGCGCCGGTTGGGGTTCATGCGCGGCATCAGCAGCGCGCGCGCCGCGCACTCCCGGAAGCGCGAGGCGAAGAGTGCGGATCCGCCCACCTCGTCGGTCACGATCCGCTCGAGCTCCTCGGGCTCGAACACGAACAGCTCGGCGCCGGGCGGCTCCGCGTCGGCGTCCGGCACGCGCACGATGATGCCGTCGTCGCTGGCGACCGCCGAGCCCTCCACGCCGAGGCGCTCCCGGATGCGCGCGTTCACGGCCAGGGCCCACGGCGCGTGCACCATCTGCCCGTAAGGGGAGTGCAGGATCACCCGCCAGTCGCCGATCTCGTCGCGACTGCGCTCGACGGTCAGCGTGCGATCGGTGGGCAGCGTGCCCGTCGACGCCTTCTGCTCGTTCAGGTGCGCGAGGAGGTTCGCCTGTGCCCGGTCGTCGAGACCGGCAGCGCTCAGCCGCTCCCGCGCCTTCTCGGGCGTCGCGCCCTGCACCTCGCGGTTGAAGATGCCGAGGGCCTCGCCGAGCTCGAACGGGCGGCCGAGGCCGTCGCCGTGCCAGAACGGCACCTTGCCGGGCTGTCCGTACGCGGGGATCACGTTGACCCGGTCGTGCGTGATCTCGGCGATCCGCCAGCTCGTCGTGCCGAGCGTGAACACGTCGCCGACGCGGGACTCGTAGACCATCTCCTCGTCGAGCTCGCCGACACGGGCACCCGTGGTCTCGCCGGCCACGAAGACGCCGAACAGGCCGCGATCGGGGATCGTTCCGCCGCTCGTGACCGCGATCCGCTGCGCGCCCGGCCGTCCGGTGAGCGTGCCGGCGTCGCGATCCCAGACCAGACGCGGACGCAGCTCGGCGAACTCGTCCGAGGGGAAGCGGCCGGCGAGCAGATCGAGCGTCGCCTCGTACGCCGAGCGGGGGAGCGCGGCGAACGGGGCGCTGCGGCGCACCGTGTCGAACCAGTGCTCGACGTCGAGCGGATCCAGCGCGCAGGCCGCGACGGTCTGCTGGGCGAGGATGTCGAGCGGATTCCGCGGCACGTTGATCGCCTCGATCTGCCCCGCGAGCATGCGCTCCGTCACGATCGCGGTGTGCAGCACGTCGCCGCGGTGCTTGGGGAACAGTGAGGCGCGGCTGATCTCGCCGACCTGGTGCCCGGCGCGCCCCACGCGCTGCAGGCCGGATGCGGCCGACGGCGGCGCCTCCACCTGGATCACCAGGTCGACCGCACCCATGTCGATGCCGAGTTCGAGGCTGCTCGTCGCGACGACGCAGCGCAGCACGCCCGACTTCAGCTCCTCCTCGACGATCGCCCTCTGCTCTTTGGAGACCGAGCCGTGGTGCGCCTTGGCGAGCACGGGATCCGCACCGGCGGTCGAGCCGGCCTGGGCCATCATGGCCGCGGGCACCATGGCGGCGGGCAGGTCGAGCCCGACCCGCTCGCTGTAGATCTCGTTCAGCCGCCCCGTGAGTCGCTCGGCGAGGCGCCGGGAGTTGGCGAACACGATCGTCGAGCGGTTCTGCAGGATCCGGTCGACGATCGCCTCTTCGACGTGCGGCCAGACGGATCCGGTCATCTCGGTGTTCTCGCCGAACGCGTCGGCGCCGCCGACCGTCTGGTCGACCCGATCGGCCCCGAAAGGCCGCGGCGTCTCCTCCGTTCCCGGGGGCGGCGGCGGGTTGAGCATGTCCTCGATCGGCACGACGACCTGCAGGTCGAACGTCTTCGACGCGGGCGGTGCCACGATCTGGACCGGCTGCGCGCCGCCGAGGAACCTCGCCACTTCGTCGATCGGGCGCACCGTCGCGGACAGGCCGATCCGCTGCACGGGCGTCTCCGCTCCCGCCGCCCGTCGCAGCTGGTCGAGCCGCTCCAGGCTGACCGCGAGATGGGCGCCGCGCTTGGTCGCCGCGACGGCGTGCACCTCGTCGATGATGACCGTGTGCACGTCGCGCAGGGTGTCGCCGGCGCGGCTCGTGAGCATGAGGTACAGCGACTCGGGAGTGGTGATCAGGATGTCCGGCGGATCCACGACGAGCCGGCGCCGGTCGGAGGAGGTGGTGTCTCCCGAGCGCACGCCCACGGTCACCGCGGGTGCGGGGATCCCGAGCCGCCGGGCCGACTGGCCGATGCCGATGAGGGGCGAGCGCAGGTTGCGCTCCACGTCGACGCCAAGAGCCTTGAGCGGCGAGATGTAGAGGATCCGGGTGCGTCCGGGGCGCTCGGCGTCGTTCTTCTTGCGCCCCTTCGCGCCGACGGCCGACGGCGCCGCGGGCGCGGATCCCGCCTCCGCGGCGCGCTCGCGGAACACCCGGTCGATCGCCCAGAGGAACGCCGACAGCGTCTTGCCCGACCCGGTCGGCGCGACGACGAGCGCGTGCTTGCCGCCGGAGATCGCCTCCCACGCGCCCGTCTGCGCCGCGGTGGGTGCGCTGAACGCCCCACGGAACCAGTCCTGGGTCGCGGGGGTGAAGCGGTCGAGCACATCGCTCATCCGTCCATCTTCGCCGCTGCCGCGGACATTCGGGGGCGGATCCGCCGTGGGCGCAACGGCGGGAGATCTGTCGCGGATCTTCAAGCCCGGCGTCCCTGCCGGTGCCAGCATGGACGCATGGCAGAGCACACGACGAACTACACCAGCACGTTCATCGAGGTGGCCGAGGACTGCCCCGTGGAGCACGCACAGGAGCCGCCCGCGGGCGACACTCCCACCATCGCCGCCCTGCACTATCGGATGATCGCGGAGCACCCGTTCGAGCGCACCTCCGACGACGTCATCTTCTCCACCTGGGCGCTGCGCCGGGGTATCGATCCGCAAGACGGCGGGGCGCGAGAGGAGTTCTTCGCGAAGGGGCAGGCCTGCCTGCGCGCCTCGCCGCTGGGCAAGCGCTACGGCTGGGGCGTGCTCAGCGACGCGGAGGGACGGGTCACGCTGGTGCCGCGGGAGTCGGAGGAGTACGCCCTGCTCGCGGCGGATCCGGCGCTCGGGCACACCCGTGCGATGCGGTCGAAACGCGGCTGAGCAACAGGAGCCGGCGCGGTCACTTCTCCTGCGGGATGAGGATCCACAGCACGATGTAGACCCACAGCGGCAGGCCCGCGAACACCATCAGCAGGATCGCGAGCAGACGAACGAGGAACACGGGCCAGCCGAACCGGTGCGCGAGAGCGGCGCAGACGCCGGCGATGATGCGGCCCTTGCGAGGGCGGACGAGGGTGCTCATGCCCTCATCCTGCCCTCGCGCCCTGGATGCCCGCTGGGTCGACGCGACGGCGGACCGACGTCGGCACGCGGATCCGATCGCGTGTCAGGGCAGGCGGTTCGCGGCGGCGAGGTTGGCGCGCAGCTCCTCGGCGTTCTGACGTGTGACGTAGGCGGGGCGATCACGTTCGAGGCGCCACGACTCGCTCAGCGGGCCGGCGCTCACGGTATCGAATCCGAGCCGGTCGTAGAGGTCGGTCACGAACGCGATCGCGTCATCGTCGTCACTCGCGGTGCCGAGAGCACGCCGATCGGGCGAGCCGGCCGGGGACCCCGTCGTCAGGATCTCCGCGGCCCGGATCTGGTTGAACGCCTTCACGACCTTCGAATGGGGCAGGTGATCCTGCAGGAGCTGCGACGTGGTGGTCTCGCCGCGATCGAGGGCCTCGATGTGGCCGTCCCTCTCGAAGTAGTAGTTGTTCGTGTCGAGCACGATCTTCCCGGCGAGTGGCGCCACGGGAATCTCGGTCACCGCTTTCAGCGGGACGGTGACCACGGCGATGTCTGCGGCCTCGGCGGCTCCGGTCGCGGTGGATGCCGTCACGCGCGGCCCGAGTCGTGTCACGAGCGCGTCGAGGGTCTCCGGACCGCGCGAGTTCGCGATCACGATGTCGTAGCCGAGACCTGCCAAAGCCTCTGCGACGGCGCTGCCGATATGTCCTGCTCCGATGATTCCGATTGTCGTCATGACGGGCGCAACAGCGGGATCATGTGGCGGCATTCCCGATGTGTCGGAGATGCGTTCCCGGTGCGCGCCCGACCGGTCCCAGAGGGAATCCGGCCGGGTGCGCACAGTGCCGGGCCGCAGCGAGCCGGGCCCTGCTGGTCAGGTTCCGAGCGCGACCTCGGTCAGCATGCCCTCGGCGTCGAGCTCGAGCGTCAGATCGAGGTCGAGGCGCCGCAGGAACGCATCGTCATGGCTGACGATCAGCACCGCCCCGCGGTAGGCGCGCAGCGCCTGCACGACCTGGTCGACGGTGTCGAGGTCCAGGTTGTTCGTCGGCTCGTCCAGCACCACGAGGTGCGGTGCGGGGTCGGCCAGCAGCAGCGTCGACAGAGCGACCCGGAAACGCTCCCCGCCGGACAGCGCGCCGACCTGCCGGTCCATGGCCGCGCCGCGGATCAGGAACCGGGCGAGCCGATTGCGCAGCTCCTTCTCGGGGATCTCCGGGGCTCGCGCCGCGACGTTCTCCACGACGGTCGCCGTCTCGTCGAGGCCGTCCATCCGCTGCGGCAGGTACCCGATGCGGTCGGTGTGCGCGACGCAACTCAGGCGGGATTCCGCAGATCCGCGGAAATCCGCGGCTTCTTCCGCCGAATCGGCGGGCGAACCTGAATTGGGGACGGGCCCCGGATCCGCGACCGGGACGGTGGTCCAGCCTGAGCTCGGCGCGCCGTCGGCCGGAGCCGTGCGGGCACCCTCGACGAGCCGCCGCAGCAGCGTGGTCTTGCCGACCCCGTTGCGTCCGATCAGCGCCACCCGCTCCGGGCCCTGGATCGTCCAGGACCGCTCGGCGTCGCCGATCGTCGCGATGCGGCGGCTCCGGGAGACGCCCGGATCCGGCAGCTCGATCTTCATCGTGGCGTCGTCGCGAATCCGCCGTCCGGCCTCGTCGAGCGCGGCGCGCGCCGTGCCCTCCTTCTCGGCGACCTCCGTGCGCAGCCTGCCCGCGGAGACCTGCGCGGCCATCTTGCGACCGTTCGCGATGATCTTCGGCACGCGCTTCTCCTCGAACGCCTTCTTCGCCATCTGCGACCGGGTCGCGAGCTTCAGCTCGGCCTCGATGCGCTGCCGCTTCTCCTTCTTGAAGGCCTGTTTGGCGTCCCTCTCGGCCTGCCGGGCGGAGTCCTGCTCGGCGTCCAGCCACGCGCGCCACTGCGAGTACGGACCGCCGAAGACGCTGAGCTCGCGCCCATACAGCTCGGCGGTGTCGTCCATGAGCTCGAGCAGCCCGACATCGTGGCTGACCACGATGAGCGTGCCGCGCCAGGAACGCACCATCTCGCCGAGCCGCGCCCGCGCGTCGCGGTCGAGGTTGTTGGTCGGCTCGTCGAGCAGGGTGATCGGGGCCCGGCGTGCGCGGATCCCGGCGATCGCGACGAGCACCGCCTCGCCGCCGGAGAGCTCGCCGACGGTGCGGTCGAGGAACGACGGATCCAGGCCCGCCTCGGCCAGCGCCGCCTCCGCGCGGGCCTCGACGTCCCAGTCGTCGCCGACCTCGTCGAATCGGGCGGGATCCACGTCGCCGGCCGCGATGGCGCGGACCGCGTCGAGCGCCCCGGCCACGCCGAGGAGCTCGGCCACGCGGGCGTGCGTGTCGAGTGTGAGACGCTGCGGCAGATATGCCACATCGCCGGTCGCGGTGATGTGGCCGGACGTCGGTTCGAGTTCGCCCGCGATGAGGCCGAGCAGTGTCGACTTTCCGGATCCATTGCGTCCGACGAGTCCGGTGCGTCCCGCGCCGAAGGCGCCGGAGACGGTGTCGAGCGCGGTGGATCCGTCGGGCCAGGTGAAGGTGACGCGGTCGAGCACGACCGCGGATGAGGGGGTGAGGAATGACATGGGCGGCTCCCTGAAGGTGTTCGGGTGCGCTGATGCCGGACCGGTTCGTGAGCCCGTCGAGGGGCGGGACCGTCGCAGAAGGACGGATCCAGAGGACCGGAGATGCCTGTGCCGAGAAGCGCGAGGGCAGGAAGGAGTGTCGGATCAGCGCGTGGATGGAACGCGGAGGCGACGACTCAGATCAAGGGACTTCCTTACACGGCGGACAAGACCCGGACGACGATACCGGGCCTCCGGGAATCGTGCAACCCGGGCGTGTCGCGAGCGCCGACCCGCGTCGACCGTGCCCCGGCCGTGGCAGATCCGGATCAGGATCCGTCCTACGGCGGATGCCGGCTCGCCGCAGGACATCTAGCCTGGAGGCATGGAAGAACAGCGTCCGGCGTCCGGTGAGACGCTCCGCCGCGTGGGGCTCGGCGCCGGGCTCGCGATCGGGATGGGCGTCGGGGTGGCCCTCGGCGTCGCGCTGCACAACATGGGCACCGGGATCGCGCTCGGTCTCGTGATCGGAGCCGCCGTCATGGTGCTGTTCACCTGGGCGGGCACGCGTATGCAGCGCGAGGAGCAGCGGCGTCGAGCCGGCGAGCAACCGGATCAGCCCTCCGCGGGCTCCGGCGACTCCGGAGACTGAAGGCTCTCCAGCCAGCCGTCGAGGAACCGGCGCACGTCGGCCAGCTCCTCCTCGGACACGCTGTGCGTGAGACCCGGGTACACGCGCCCGGTCAGCTCCGCATGATCCGGCAGCCACTGCGCGGTGTGCACGATGAGGGCGGGCGGGATGACGTCATCCCGCGAGCCGCGCCCCCAGAACATCGGGGTGCGCCGCTCGCGCAGCTCGGTGTCGCCCGGGAGATCGCCCGGGGCCGCGTAGCCGCTGAGGTTCACCACCGCGGCGACCCGCTCCGGATCCCGGCGGGCGGCCTGCAGCGCCACCGAGGCGCCCTGCGAGAACCCGAGCAGTGCGATCGATGACGCCTCGCCGGCCTCGGCGTCGATCCAGCGCAGCACGGCATCCGCGGCGGCGGTCACGGAGGCCGGGTCGCGTCGCTCGAGTTCGTCGATCGAGTACCAGGATCGTCCGGACATCGGCCACGGCGCGGGCAGCGGGGCGGGCAGCGACGCCACGGTCGCCCCCTCGGGCAGGAACGGCACGAGCGAGAACAGGTCGCGCTCATCGGATCCGTACCCGTGCAGCAGCAGGAGCAGTGGCAGCGCCTCGTTCTGTCGCGCCCAGTGCACCGCGCTGCGATCGATCTCCACGGATTCGGCCATGGTTCCATCCTGCCGCAGGCAGGGACAGGGCGGACGCGGCACCCACCTCGGACGAGAAACCGCGACAGTCCGACACTCACGGGGAGACGCTGGTAGAAAGAGACCATGGCGGTACGCACACCCGATCCCGATCCGGCCGACGACGACGGTCTCCCCGACGCGCTGTCCGGGCTGTCCGGCGGGCTCGACGGCCTCGGAGCGTCAGGTGGGGCGAATCCCGGCTGGCTGACCGACTTCGAACTCGCCCAGGCGCGTCGCCGCCTGCCGATGCTCTACGTCGAAGCGGTGCCGGTGCGCACCGACGGAGCCGGCGTGGTCACCGACATCGGAATCCTGCTGCGTGCGACACCGCTCGGCGAGATGACCCGCACGATCGTGTCCGGTCGTGTGCGCTACGGCGAGACCGTGCGCGATGCGCTGTTCCGGCACCTGGAGAACGACCTCGGTCCGATGGCGTTCCCGATGCTGCCGCCGTCGCCCGCCCCGTTCACGGTCGCCGAGTACTTCCCGCTCCCCGGTGTGAGCGCCTATCACGACGACCGCCAGCATGCCGTGTCGCTCGCGTTCGTGGTGCCCGTGACCGGCACGTGCGAGCCGCGTCAGGACGCGCTCGAGGTGACCTGGTTCAGCCCCGAGGAGGCGGCCAGTGACGCGCTCGCCGCCGAGATGGAGGGCGGCCGCGGCACGCTCATCCGCCAGGCGCTCGCGCACCTCGGCCTGCTGCGCTGAGCCGACCAAGGCGCACGAGCCTGCCGAGACGCGCGGATCCGGATGCCTACCGGCTGGTCTCCTGCGCGACGAGCGCGACCAGCGCGTCGATGTCGGACTCGGCGGTGTCGAAGCCGCACATCCAGCGCACCTCGTTGCGCGCCGCATCCCAGTCGTAGAACCGGAACGTCTCGCGCAGGCGGTCGGCGACGCCGTCGGGCAGCGTCGCGAAGACGCCGTTCGACTGGGTCTGCTGGGCGAAGCCCACACCCTGGATCGATCCGTCGGCGATGCCGGCTTCGAGCGAGGAGCGCAGCCGCTGCGCCATCGCGTTGGAGCGGCGGGCGTTGCGCAGCCACAGATCGCCTTCGAGGAGCGCGATGAGCTGTGCCGACACGAAGCGCATCTTCGACGCCAGCTGCATGTTGAACTTGCGGGAGTAGACCAGGCCGTCGGCGGCACCCGGCGTGAGGACGACGATCGCTTCGCCGAGCATCGCGCCGTTCTTGGTGCCGCCGAAACTCAGCACGTCCACGCCGGCGTCGCGGGTGAAGGCGCGCAGCGGCAGGTCGAGGGCGGCGGCGGCGTTCGAGAGGCGGGCGCCGTCGAGGTGCAGCTTCATGCCGCGCTCGTGCGCGTGGTCGGCGAGGGAACGGATCTCGTCCGCGGTGTAGAGCGTGCCGACCTCGGTGGACTGCGTGATCGAGACGACCAGCGGCTGGGCGCGGTGCTCGTCGCCCCAGCCCCAGGCCTCCCGGTCGACGAGCTCGGGGGTGAGCTTGCCGTCCTCGGTGGGCACGGAGAGGATCTTGAAGCCGCCGATGCGCTCGGGCGCCCCGCCCTCGTCGACGTTGATGTGCGCCGTCGTCGCCGAGATCACGGCGCCCCAGCGCGGCAGCATCGCCTGCAGCCCGGTCACGTTGGCGCCCGTGCCGTTGAAGACGGGGAAGGCCTCCACTCCCTCGCCGAAGTGCTGCCGGAAGACCTGCTGCAGACGTTCGGTGTACTGGTCCTCGCCGTAGGCGATCTGGTGGCCGTCGTTGGCCTCCACGATCGCCGCGAGAACCTCGGGGTGGATGCCGGAATAGTTGTCGGACGCGAAGCCGCGCAGGGCCTTGTCATGCAGAACGGTCACCGGACGAGTCTATTCTGCGCCGGTCCGCTCAAGAGGCCGCCGGGCGCCTTCACGACGAGGGAGACGGGCTTTCGGCGGGCGCGGTGCCTTGACCGGATCCGGTGAGTACGGGAGCATTCCGGAGTGAGCCAGCCCACTGCGGATGCCGAGATTCAGGCCTCCGAGATGATTCGCCCTCTGCTGTCGGCCGAGCGCCTCAAAGCGTTCGTCGATGCGGTGGTCGCGATCGCGATGACGCTGCTGATCCTGCCACTCCTGGAGAACGTGGCGGAGTTCGCGCGCGAGGACAAGAGCGCGCTCGACTACGTGCAGCAAGAGGGCGCTCAGCTCTTCAGCTTCGCGTTGAGCTTCCTCATCATCGCCGTCTTCTGGATGAGCCACCACCGCGTCTTCGACCGGGTTGAGCGATCGACCACCCTGCTCGTCTGGCTGCAGATCGGGTGGATGTTCACGATCGTATGGTTGCCGGTGGCGACTGCCATGCTCGGCTCCATGGACGCCGACGCCATGCAGAAGCTGCTGTACATCGGAGGGCTCCTCGTGTCGTCGCTGCTGATGCTGGTGACCCGGCTGTATCTGCGGGCCTATCCTGAGCTGCACCGGATGGACCCGGCGTCGCTGCGCCACGGCATCATCGCCGAAGTGGTGCTCAGCGCGATGTTCGCGATCGCGCTCGTGGTCGCCGTGTACGTGCCCGACATCGGTTACGCGGCGATGTTCCTGCTGGTCCTCTCCGGGCCGGTGCAGGCGATTCTCGCGCGCGCCGGGGATACCCGCGGAAAGCGAGCGCCTCACGACGCGGGGTCGGCGGGCTGATCCTTCGCACCGGCCTTTTCCGGGCGCCTCGGCCTCAGGGTGCGACCGGCTGCGCCTCGACCTGAGGCCATGGCGGGGTCAGGCCACGTCGATGACGCGGTCGTTCAGCGCGGCTGCTTCCTCGTCCCAGAGTCCGACGATCTGCGCGGCGACCGCGTCGATGACATCGTCGAGGCCGCGCACGCGCAGCACCACGGCGGCGGCGTGCAGCGGCTGCTCGGCGTCACGGGCGGCTTTGGCGAAGCCCTGCGCGACGGCGCGGGTCCAGGCTTCGCTCGCGGCTTTCACCGCGGCGTAGTTCGCGCCGCCGGCGAGAGGTCGGCCGACAGCCGTGGAGGAGACGATCGCGAATCGGCCCGCCTCGGAGGCTCGGAGATCGGCGTCGAACGCGCGGCTCGTCACGCGCACTGCGGTGAAGGCCTGCTCGAGGATGCGGTAGTCCTCCTCGGTCTGCCCGGCGAGGCCCCCGCCGCCGCGCCAGCCCCCGACGAGCGGCACCAAGCCGTCGACGTGTTCGCCGTCATCCGCGAGGCGTGTGGCGAGCATGGCCACCTCGGCCTCGTTCGTGAGCGAGCACCGCTCGATGCGGATCGATCCCGCACCGGTCGCCCCGCTCGGATGCGCGGCCGCCGCGAGTGCGTCGAGCTTGCCCTGATCGCGCCCCACTGCGATCACGCGTGCGCCGGCGGACAGCAGGGTCCGGGCGATGGCCAGGCCCGAGGGGCTGGTGGCCCCGGCAAGAAGAACGGTGCGTCCCATGACGGTCATGTCGTTGCTCCTCGAGGAAGTCGAAGTCGAAGCGGATCCCGATCTCTGCGGATCCGCGCGCCATTGTTGCAGTGCCTGCCCTGTCCCAGGGCCACTTCCCGACGAATCGGGGCGCGTCTCGCCACAGTTCTGCGGTGAGACGCGCCCCGGACGACGGTCAGACGTCGATGCTGATCACTGATCGGTGCCGCGGATGCCGACGGTCGACTCGATGACCGGCTTCATCTTCTTGTCGAGCGTCTCGAAGAACATCGACAGCGGGAACTCGTCGTCCAGCACGGCGTCGGTGTAGCCCTTGGGCGCGCCGGCGAGGATCTCGTCGGACAGGCCGCGGGCCCACCGCGACGCCGGGTGCGGGGTGAGCGTGCCTCGGACCAGCTCGTAAGCGGCGAGCCAGTGGGCGGTCTTCGGGCGGTCGATCGAGTGCCAGTACAGGTCGTCGATCGCGTCGCCGAGCGCGACCACGGCGTCCGGCACGTTCTCCCAGTCGAAGGCGAGCGCGGTGTCGGTCCAGTGCAGCACGCCGCGCTGGTGCAGCCAGGCGAACAGCAGCTGTCCGCCGACGGCGTCGTAGTTGCGCGTGCGGGTGCCGGTGATCGCGAAGCGGAAGATGCGATCGAAGATCACCGCGTACTGCACGAGGTGCGCGTAGTCGTGCATCTCCTGCTCGCTGCCGGTGAGCTGCTCGCCCGCCGCGACGCGCGCGTCGAACGCGCGCTCGATCTTGACCGACTCGCGGAACGCGGTCATGTCGCAGCGCATCTCCTCGAGCGAGTAGAGGAAGAACGGCATGCGCTGCTTGATCATGAACGGGTCGAAGGGCAGGTCGCCGCGCATGTGCGTGCGGTCGTGGATGATGTCCCACATCACGAACGTCTTCTCGGCGAGCTCCTGGTCGTCGAGCATGGCAGCGGCGCGCTCGGGCAGCTCGAGATTGGTGATCTCGCTCGCCGCACGCACGACGCGGCGGTAACGGGCGGCCTCGCGGTCCTGGAAGATGGCGCCCCACGTGAAGGACGGGATCTCGCGCATCGCGACGGTCTCGGGGAACAGCACGGCCGAGTTCGTGTCGTAGCCGGGGGTGAAGTCGACCAGGCGCAGCGACACGAACAGCTTGTTGCCGTAGTCGCCGGCCTCGAGGTCCGCGATGAACTCCGGCCAGATCGTCTCGACGATGAGCGCCTCGACGAGGCGGTCGCTCGAGCCGTTCTGGGTGTACATCGGGAACACGACGAGGTGCCGGATGCCGTCGATGCGGTGCTGCTGCGGCTGGAACGCCATGAGCGAGTCGAGGAAGTCCGGCACGCCGAATCCTTCTGCAGCCCAGCGCTCGAAGTCCTTGACGGAGGCCTCGAGGTACTCGGCGTCGTGCGGGAAAGCGGGGGCGAGCGCGCGGATGCCGGCGACGATCGCGGCGACGTGTGCGCGCGCGGCGTCGCGGTCCTCGGCGTTCGGGACGGATCCGTCCTTGATCTGCAGCGGGCGGATGGCGATGGCCGCGTCCTTGAGGAGCGTCCACGCGGCGGACTGCTCGGCCATCGATGCGTCCTCGACGACCTCGGGTTCGCCGATGAGAGCGTTGCTGTGGCTGGTGATGAGGGACATCGGGACCTCCGATCGGGGACTGTGCAGGAAATATTCCTGCAGAAGTTTGCTGACTCCGATATTATTCCATGTATGGACGATCCTGTCGACCTCAGCATCCTGGCCGCCATCTCTCAGGACGGGCGGGCTACGCTCGCGCAACTCTCCGAGGCCGTGGGCTTGTCGGTGTCGGCCGTGCAGGCGCGGCTGCGGCGGCTCGAGTCACGCGGTGTCATCTCCGGCTACCGCCCTGTCATCGACGCCGAGGCGGTGGGAAAGCCACTGGCCGCGTTCATCGAGATCACGCCGCTCGACCCGGCCCAGCCCGACAATGCGCCGGAGCTGCTCGAGCACCTCGATGCGATCGAGGCGTGTCATTCGATCGCGGGCGACGCCAGCTACATGCTGTTCGCGCGGGTCGCTTCGCCGCGGCACCTGGAACAGCTGGTCCGCGACGTCCGCCTCGCCGCGAACGTCAGCACGAGGACGACCGTCGTGCTGCAGACGTTCTATGAGCACCGTCCGGTCGTGCCCGCGGTGCCCGAGGTCCCAGACCCCGCACGGTGAGGCAGCACCCGATGGGGGGCTACTTGTCCCAGGGGTTCGTGGGCGGCAGGCCCCGCAGCATGCGCTCGTCGTTGACCAGCTCTGTGATCAGCGCGCGTTTCGCAGCGGTATATGCCTTCCCGTCCGTGTGGCCGGTGAGCGATTGCTTCAGCGCCTGATACCGGACGCGTGCTGATGCGTCCCGCAGGAGCAGATCGCGGAAGAGCCGCTGGTTGCAGTCCGTCCACTGCTCGGCGGTGAACACATGCAAGATGTGCGTGCGTCGGCCATCCGTGGTGCGGATGTAGATCGCATGGTTCTTGGGGCCCGCGGTATGGGGTTCGTAGCCGGTGCCTGCGAGCAGCGGACCCAGGTCGAAAGGATCGGCGGAGGGGGCTGCGCGCGCAGCCAGATCGATGATCGGTTTGGCGATCAGCGACGGGATCGCCGTGCTCCCGATGTGCTCCAGGGCGTCGATCCGGCCGGTGAGTGCAGAAGCGAGCATGGTGGCCTCACGTCGGAATTCGGCCGCCCACTCCGGCCGGTGCTGCTGCAACTCGATCATCGGCCTGATGTTCCTCGTGCGACGCTCCCGCCGGGATCCGGAGCTCCATCCGCGTCGGGCCGGATCCCGATCGTGTCGAGCAGGCTGCCGGTCCGGCCTTGCAGTCGGCGCTGCATGGACAGCCCGATGCGCTCGGCCTGCTCTTTCGCAAGGTCCGCAACCGGCCCTTCGTGGAGGAGGTCCACGGTCGCGGTCCACAATCGCAGCCATCGGTCGAAGTGCTCCGCTGTGAGCGGGTGCCTCGCGTTGAGAGCGGAGTGCAGCGCGAGCGCGTTGCGGTGATAACCGCCGGCCTGGAACAGCACGCCCTCCCAGAAGTCGCCCATGATCGGCAGGTGATGGTCGAGGCCCATGTGCGCGACCTCGGTGAAGATCGGACCGATCAGCGGATCCTGGAACGCGGTCTCGTAGAAGGTGCGCACCAGCACGAGGATGTCGTCGCGATCGCGGATGTCGGGCATGCCACCAGGCTAGGGCGGACCCGATTACCCGTGCGTGGCCGCTGCGACGGCAGGTGTCCCCATGGCCTCAGACGAAGTGCGGGGCCAGGCGCCGTTGCGGTGCCAGGCATGGGCGAGGGGTTCGGCGCGGGTCTTGCTTCCGTCACTCGGGATCCGTGAACGACACCGGTTTGCCGGTGGCGCGGGCGTACGTGATCTCTGTGCGGGTGGATTCGCCGATGTAGCCGCCAGGGTTGACGACGAGGATCCGGTCGGCCAGGTCGATCTTTCTCAGGTGCAGCGCGTCCAGGAGCGACTTCTGCTCGATCGTGACCGCCTCGCCTGATTCTCCCGGTGCGAGGACGATGATGCCCGCGAGGGTCAACTCGCCGTTAGCCGCACGCATCTCCTCGACGAATCGGAGGGAACCGCAGATGCAGACGATCTCAGGCCTATCGGACATGAGGTCAGTCTCTCATCGGGCGCCCGACGGTGCCGGGTCAGAAGGGCGACGGGTCGTCGGGATCCGGATCCGGATCCAGGTCTGCGTCGGATAGTGGATCCGTGTCGTCGGTGGTGAAGGTGACGGGTGCGGGTGGCCGGTCGATGTAGGTCGAGCCGCCCGGGCTGGTCCATTCCAGCACCCCGGCGCCCTTTTGTTTCACGGTCCACGTGGTCTGGTGTTTGAGGACGTGGTGGCGTCGGCAGAGTCCGCCGAGGTTTCCTTCCTCTGTCGCGCCGCCGTAGGCGGCGTCGATGGTGTGATCGAGGTCTTGGGTTCGGGGCGGGAGTCCGCAGGTCGGGAACCGGCACCGGGAATCCCTCGCGTGCAGGAGCCGGCGCAGGTCGGCGTTGGGCCGGTAGTGGTCCACGGCGAGGATCGCCCCGGTGATCGGGTGGGTGAGCACGCGTTCCCAGGCTGTGACTCCGCCGGCGAGGATGCGGGCGGTGTGCGTGTCGATCGGTTGCCCGCCGGCGAGTTCCG
>Ga0308157_10000271_pt1 | contig 196544 bp, 210 predicted proteins | sample PhyBR1_FD_201035 | JGI IMG/M metagenome (GOLD analysis project Ga0308157, IMG submission 201035) | Phyllosphere microbial communities from UC Gill Tract Community Farm, Albany, California, United States - DLSLB.R1 | ecosystem: Host-associated > Plants > Phyllosphere > Unclassified | place... | reverse complement strand
ATGATTATGATTTTTCTATATTTGCAGCCTTGCTCCCGTAGTTCAATGGATAGAATTATGGTTTCCGGTACCATCGATATGAGTTCGAATCTCGTCGGGAGCACCTCACGAGACAAATCAGTTTTTATGCTGTTTGTCTCGTTTTTTATTTTATGTAATTCACTGTTAATCAGACATATTAACTCAACTCCCTCGTTCAATCTAGGTGTTCGATAACCTTTCTCATCATATATCAGTTTTTCAGGGAAAATTGCAGCGATAATTTCACGTTTTAAGCCTATTTCAGCCTCAAAATAGGCTTTTTCGATATCAACAAGGGTGTTCGATAACTTTTCTATTAGGTTATTAATATTATCCTCCTTTTTATCAAAAGAATTCAGTTTTTTCCTTAGGCTATATATCTTCTCTTCAAGTTGTTTCTTTATCGCGGCATAATCTTCAGGAGATATTTGGTCGTTGATAAGTAGTTCCCTTACCTTATCTATCTTATTATTGAGTACATCAATATCTTGTTTTGTCACCCGTTTCAGTTCTACACTACCTTTCACCATCATCTCAAAGTTATAAGTGATACTCTCTTTGTAAAGGTCTAACATACCGTCGATCGGCTTAATAAATGAAAGCCCGTCTTGGAACAGCCGATTGGCCCTTGCGGCGTTCACCCTGAATCGACAGGGATGGACACAGTGATAATAGAAATAGCTTTTATATTTCCCCTTTGAGGGACTTCCAGTGAGGTTTTTTCCACATGTAGGGCAAAGTAAGAACCCGCGGAGCGGAAGTTGCTCCGGGCTCATGATGTGCCCTCTATTGTGGACTTTTCTGCCGTCCAACACATCCTGGACTTCGTTATATATGTCTTCTGAAATAATTGGCTGATGTTGCCCTTGTACGATCATTGCCTCCTCTTCGAGATGTCTCGGCACAAATAATTTACCGCAATATACAGGATTTCTCATGGAGACCCAAAATTGATTCTTTCCACATTTCAGGCCTTTTGACACTGCAGTTCTCCAAATCTCATTGATTGCGAGCTGCCCTTTGGACAGCTCTTCAAAGGCTTCTTTCATTATGGTACCGTAAATAGGATGTGGAGCGATATATTTTATCCCGGTTTCACTCGTCTTATTGAGATATCCAATAGGCGCGGTTGCCATCCATCTGCCCTCTTTTTTGGCGCGACGCATGCCGTAAAAAACGTTTAGCGACCTCCTATCATTCTCTACCTCTGGTACTGCCAAGTAGAATGCGAGCATCATTTTATTCTCCGGCACAGATAGATCAAGGGGCTGTTCAACTGCTGAGGCTTCTACACCCAAGGATCTTAGCGCACTTATCATCTGGTAAGCATCTGCAGTATTCCTGCTAAACCTATCCCACTTAGTAAAGAGGAGCATGTTCACGGGAACAGCGTTTTTCTTTCTGAGATTCTTCATTAGAAGCTGCCACTCTGGACGGTTAAAAGTCTTGGCGGAGTGGTCTTCGATATAGACCTGATTTATCTTTATTCTGTTGACATCGCAAAATTTCCTTAACCTTTCTTCCTGGTCGCGCTGCGAATAGCCTTTGTCCTTTTGCTCATCCGTACTTACCCTGATATATAGATCTGCTATTTTCATAAACATCATTAAACCAATTGATTACAGCATAATATAAAAAATAAATGGCATAAAAACAAAATTTTAATGCCATTTATACTAAAAAAAAGAAGGGTATTACTTAACGTATTGTTTTATCATTATCTTCGCAAAGTTGTCCATGAACTCCAGGATTTTAGCGGCCTGCTCCCGGGACACGACAATACCTTTTCTACTCAAAATCTCCACTGCCCTTTCTGGGGTTGGTTTTTCACGCTTGGGTATTTTCATAGATTTTTTTATCACTGAAGTAGTTTTGGAATTTATTTTATTAGAACCACAATCGTTACATACTCAGTTCATCTTTCCCTGCAAGAAAATTGAGACTGTTTACCACATCTTCCTCGTCTCTTTCTTGAATAACCCCATCCCTTGATAATTCAAAGCCAGCAATATTATCAGTATTATAAATAGCTAAGGTCTTAGGGGGCCAAAGTTTCTCACGGTTACATTCATCCCAGTCAATTTCGATATCATTTGGGAAGTAGTCCCACTCGTCCCAGGCGCTCTCCCTAATTAGAAGTCCATCGTATCCCAACTCTTTGGTCAGATATTCATTCCGGTTACCCTGCCAATCTGTTCCATAACATAAAAGGTCGGCAGATTTATAAAAGTTGGCCAACTGGTCATCATTCCTGAGGTTCAGGTACGCTTTAGAAACTCCGGCACGCACCAATATACTCCGGACGCGATATGCGTCCAGAGTCTGATCAGCATCAAGGATACTGAACTGCTTGTTTAGGGATATTTTGTAGACTTTGGCAAAACCAAGATTTTCGAAAGCCTCCTCACCCATTAACCTTGATTTCTGGAGCACAAGATGGCTAAACAGACAAGCAGCATCTTCACTTAGAGAGGTATAAAATGCATCTCCAAGGGTGAGCCCGTTCCAGCCGACACCTTTACCGGATTGTATATTGATTCTGTCGCCAATAATCCCTAGAGAACCATGAAAGAGGTCCATAGCTTTTGGATTTGACACCCTTACATTATCCATATATTATGATTTAGCGGCCGAGTTTAAAGTCCCAGCTCCACCTTAAGGTCAATCGGGTAATTGGCGGTGAGAACCTCAATCTTACTTTTCTGCTTACCCCCTTTTGCATTAACGGAGACCTGTTGCTTTACCGACCATTGATGCCAACGATGTTCTTTTGCATATTTTTCAAGGAGCGGAGATGGGTAGGAAGAGAGTAGAAACTTGCCCTTTATTCGGGCCAGTAAAAAAAGAAGTGCTTCAAAATCCTCTTCAGAATAGCCGTCATAGTGGCCGCAATCAGAATTATAGTAAGGCGGATCACAATAGAAGAAACTATCTGCGGTATCGCGGCTTGCAATGATATAAAGCGCATCCGCGCATTCAATCTGGCAGTTTTGCAGCCTGATCGCCATTTCCTCAACAAATCCTTCCTTTTTGGAATTAATTTTTTTGGTGGTTGTATTGCTTGATTTATCATATCCCCAACTGCTGTCAAGCTGCGAGGAAAAGCTCTGTGATGAAGTAAGCCAAACTGCCCATGCCCTCTTGATCTCAGAGAACATATCCGGATTGTTATAAATCACCGAGGCCTTTCTATGCAGATCCCTGGAATGGAGGGAAATCCTGATCTCCTTTTCCAGAGAAGTGAAATCCTCCTTTGCTACTCTATAAAAATTAATCAGTTCTTTATTGGTGTCATTGATTACCTCAACCTGTGATGGCTCTTTAGCAAAAAACACCGCTGCACCCCCAATAAAAGGCTCACAGTAAAGCACATGTGGCGGAATTACCGAAACAATACGTTTGGCCAGTTTCTGTTTACCCCCATAATAGCTTATGGGGGTTCTTAATTTTAGTTTGGTCATAAATTCTAATACAAATCGTCACTAGTCAAATCAACTTTTTCACCCTCTATCATGACCGATACCCTGCATTTGATATCCGGCGTGGCCATACTTTCCACTTGGAAGCGCTTACCATTTAATTTATAAAGAGGATGATTTTCCTTAAGATCAAGGGTAACCCACCCGGTCGCCCGGATGTGGTCTATCTTAGCTAAAAGCTTTCTCATTTTTTCTTTGCCGTGAAAAGCGTTTATCGTCCTATTTCCTGCTGAGCGATATTATCATCCCGCTGGTTTTCCCATGGGAAGCGCTCTTCAGTATTGCTAGGATTAATCTTGTTTTTTTGAGAAGTCTTTTGCCCGGCAGTCTCAGTTAGTTCTTTTCCCTCCTCCTTTTTAGGAAAGATTTCGTCCTGACGGATAATGGCCATGTTCTTATCGTACACATCCAGTCCCTTAAATTGGGGGTTGGCAGTTACCAGTACTGAAACAGCTTTCTTGCCTACCATCATTTCAGCCGGAGCCATGTGACCACTTCTAAGCATTTTCATCATGTTATCCTTTCCTTGTTCGGTCATGCTCTTGAAAGGATATTTGTCGATGGCATCAGAGAGTTCAAACTTGAATTCAGGGTAAAACTTTTTCAGAGGATGATTGCCATAGGCATCCTGCACGTCAAGATTGAGCTTGAACCATACTTTTTTCTTTTCCGGGATTTCACTATTTTCTGTTTTAGTGTAAACATCACGTTCCAGTGAATTCCCAGAAAGCAGTTTATATGCCTGCAATGCTGTGATGCGGTTGTCCCTTTCCAGGTCAAAAACTTGTCTAACCGGGAGAGCGCTCCCCGCCTTGTTCAGGGTTACCTCATAATCGTTGAGAAAATACATATCGCTCTGCCTGGAGCGGTTGAAGTTCAGCATGAATTTGACCTGGTCTGATCCAAGGGCCGGATTCTTTTTAGTCTGGGCAGATGTGTAACTTTGCGTTACCCCCAGGGTAAAAGCCGGGAGCCCTCTGGAAACCGCTGACTCTAGAACATCGTTAAGCTTTGTTCCAAAGCCCAGGTAATCCAGGCTCTTTTTTAGGTAATCTAAATTTTGTTCATTCATAATAATAAGTTTTAATTAAAATAGGCTGAGCTGCTGCTCAGGCTGGGGAGGCTCATAGCCATTTTCTCTGGCGAGGTGTTCGCCAAGGGCGACTGCAAGTTCCTGGATCGATCCATAGCCGCATTCATTTAAAAAAGCAGAAAATAGAAAATGTGACCGGTAGCCGGTACCAGAAATGATCTGGGAATCTGAGCGGAACTCCAGGTGCACGACGGTTGGCTCTTTCTCATCAGTTCTTTTGCTGGGCCAGTTGTACACATAGTTTACATTTACATCAAATCCGAATACCAGGATATCGAGATTTGCATTATGCTTGAAAATTTCTGGAATCATGGTATTGAATTTTACCGCATTCTCAAAGGCCTGACATTGGTCCTAAATCCGGTGAGCTTGCAAAATCTATTGAGTGAAAAGCTTGATTCCGCACATGAAAATTCACTTGACTTGAAGGTGAAGATCACTTTATTACCAAAAGTCAGAAAAGCTGCATCGAGACCTTTGAACCATAAAGAAACCTTGCAGGCGAGCACTATTGCTGGCATATCGTTACCGAATGCTGTTCTCAACCTCGCATTCTGAAACATTGAACGGATAGCGCGTATGTTTTCTGGGAGCGGGAGAAAACCCACAGTGACCAAGGCGGCATGTTGAACATTAACTGCTGTGCCTTCGCATAAAACTTTCAATGCATCCCTTTTGTCATAAAAAACATAGACATTTAGGATACTAACCGGAGGGAGTCCAGATGGAATTAAATAAGAAAAAACACCATGCTCAATCCAGTCAACATCCATTCTTATCTGGATACACCATGGCCATAGCCCCTTGTATATTCACTTTTGAAGTTTATAAGTTCCATCTGCTGCAACTTTTCATCAGAAAGCGAACCGTCACTTTTCTTCATTTCCAGAAACGCGGTCTCAAAAGCAGGAGAAAAAGGAGTCTGGTGAATACTTACATCCATGATCGGAGAAATGTTCTTGATCAAAAACATTGTTGCGGCTGCATCTTTCAAAACAGTAAGGATTAAAGCTGTACGACTGGCTAAAATCCCTTGGGGTTCACTGGCCCTGTGCTGAACCATAGTCCCATCGGCGAGCTGGACAATTTTTCCAAGGGCGAAATCTGCTCTTTTGTTAGTATCCAATTGTTCTCCATTGATCTCAAAGGGAATCTCTACCGCTGCTGGATCATAGGAAATAAACTCCCTGGTCTCACTATCATATTCAAACACAATGGTTTTGCTACCACCATCCGGAAAATCAATGCTTTTTGCAATATTCTTTACTTCTCCAGAAATCAGCTCATTAGTTTCGATATCCGATAAATCAACAGAGCGTTTTGGCTCTTTGTAGATAGGGTGCAATTTGATTTGCTGAAGACTATCTGTATCGGTATTTAAGGATAGTTTTGCATCAAGACTATCGATTGTGAAAGACTCGCTGACTAGGTTCTCAAGCTTAACCAAGGATGTCCTTCTACCAGAAAGAAGTGCGGAAAGATCCGTTTCATCCAGTAAGTGCCTGGCTCCGTCGTATAGACCCAGCCTGGATAGCTCTGCGATCGGCAGCGCTTCTTCAATAATTATATTTTTCATAAAATCCTTTTATCTGTTTAAATCAAGATGTGATTGGTTTCCTTCCTGCGTAATTTGGTTAGCCTGTTTCTCGTTTTGAAATTCAGCACCAACCTGAGTTTTGAGGTATAAAAGGGCTGCATAAAGTTTGTCTTCCCGGCTTAAGGTAAACGCATTGCCATTAAGGCTTTCCTGCATTTTGAGCCTACCCTGTTTTAAGTGCCCCATCACTTCATAGACCGAGCCATTATAGGGGATTTTATCGCCCGTGGTGAGATATCCGGGAGTTTTTAGCGGAGCGGGCTGCATTGCATTTAAGGAAACCTTGTCATTGGTGATCTCCTGTTTTCTTTCTATATCCATGATATAGCCAAGTATGCGCTCGGCATCCATTGCCGCCGAAAAGATCTCAAAGGGATTGTTCTCCAGGATCGATATCCAGCTCTCGACATAGGCGTAATGTTGCCCGGGGTCATGGCCGATGCCAAGTTCCTGGCCTAGGAGCATCGAAGCGATTTCTGCTTTGAGCTCTTCCCTTGCATACAATGGATCACCGAATCCGCCGCCCATCTCCCTGTTTAAGCGCTCTGGATGCCCGGTCCAGTGGCCCAGCTCATGAAGCAGTGTCGCATAATATTTTCCGCTTTCAGAAAACCAGTCCTTATAGGGTAGCGTGATTGAATCCCTTTTTAGATCATAAAAAGCATTGGCCGAATACTGGTGATGGACAACCGCCCCCGAGGAGGCGATCAATTTTTCTGCCCGTTCGATAGGCTCCCACTGGTTGCCGGGCTTTTCTTTTTCCAGTTTAGGCATACCCTCTATCTGGGTGGCGTTAAATACGTAAGCATTGCGGATAATGGCATGGGGAAGTTCCCTGGTTTCCTTAACGGGTTTCCCCAGTTCATCGTGCATAACCTTGCCAGAACTGTCCCGCTTTAGCTGCTCATCTTTGGCCTTTACAAACTGTATGAGCATAGATTTTTCTCCCTTTCTGACCTGCATGCCGCTTTCCTCTGCCTGTCTGTAGGTCATCCATCTTGGATCTTCCCTGCCTGCCATCAAAAGCGATAGTGCATTGATCCCCTTATATCTATTGCCACTCTGAAAATTATAGGGCAGTAACAAAGGCATGCCAGCTGAATCCCAAGGGATCTGCCATGGAGCGGTTCCTGCGCGTAGTGCATCGATTACCTTTTCTGCCACCTGGACGTGCAGGGGTTTATGAACTTCTTTTTTATCCATCTTGCTCTTCCTCCATATCGGCAAAGCCAATTCCGTAGAGCCATGCCTCATCCAGGTTCAGCTCCACCTCTTCCACCATCGCCAGCAGTTCCAGCTTTTGCCTGAGGGTTAAATAGGCTGAATTTTCCATAAAATTTATTTGATTAATTTTGACCACCTCATAGTAACGGAGAATAAAATTTACCGGATCGATGTAGACTCCATTGCTGCGAAGGCTAAAGTGCAGGTGCTCACCGGTTACCCTACCGGTAGATCCCGTAACCGCAATAAGCTCCCCTGAACGCACCGCTTGGTCCTTTTGAACCAGAATAACCGAAAGGTGGCCATATATGCTTTCGAGTCCGGAATGATCAATCCTGATAAATTTCCCCAGAACTGGATTAAAGCCTACACCGGATACTTTTCCGGCAGAAAAAGAAAATACAGGCTCATTCCTCGCGCGAAGATCAATGCCCTGATGGAAGTCATTTTCATGTGTTACAGGATGGTTCCTTTTACCAAACGCGCTATTTACCTTCATCGAATTCAGTGGCATGGAGATCTGGGAGTAGGAAGCTATAGAAGAGAAAACAAAGATGAGAACCCAACCTCCCAAAGGCCTAACGCTCAAAAGACACCTCTTCACTGATATCTATAATCTGATTTCTAGAGATATAATCCTCCAGGGAGATCATGCTTCTTTTTAAGACCTCAGGACTATTCAAGGCAATTTTGAATGCTTCACGGATCTGATCATAATCTGGACGATCTTGCAGGATATTTATTTTTAGAAGCTTCTGAAAAGTAGTTGAATCCATATCCTTTACCTGGGTCATGATGTCCTTACCAAGCTGATTTTTATCCTTCAGCACAAGGAGCGCATCTGAGGAATACTTGCCCAGCGGACCGCCGCCAAAGCCGACGCCAATGGTATCTTTTTTTAGATCCACTGTCGCAATTACGCCGATTTGGCCCTGCCTGGAAACGGGATCTGTGGTCAGCTGTGGATGTACCACCACAAGCTTTCCGGTTAGTTCTTCCATAAGAATTGATTTTAAGAATGAAAAAAATATTTATCGCTTCATACCTCCCGACATTGAGGCTTTGGGAGTTTCGCTACTTTTTGAACCGGTGGTCTCGGTTCTGAATTTTGTAACCAGCATCTGTACTTCATTATTGATGCGCATGAAGTTTCTACGCAGCACCTCTTCTTTCTTCCCTGCAAAATCATAATACACAGGCATATCCGGATAGGCGCTTTCCTCTTTAGCTATTGCTTCCATATCCAGGTTTACTCTACAGTTGATCGCCGAGGTCTCATACTTTCCGGTGTATTCTTCTACCGCATCCGCTGCCAGCATGCCGACAAGCTCCCCGGCTTTTAACGATGCTATTTTACCGGCGGGTATCAGTGATTCGAGTTTTTCCGAAAGTGAAAGCGAGGTCTTGGTCCTATCGATAGATAGGCTCTCGGACTGCTGCTTAACCTTTCCAAAAAGACGCTCAAGCCATTCCAGCGTTTCTTTATTTCTTACCGATCCGGATAGCACATTCCCAACTACTGAGGTAATCGTGCTTGCTGTATCCTTTCCATACTGCTGCTGGAATTGGGGAAGCTCCTGAAGGCCCATGAGTACGGCAACCTTGTTGGATCTGGCAGTAGCAATCAGGTTTTCGATGCGGTGGACAAATAGTGTAGGCAGCTCATCAATAATTAATGCCGATGGCCTGTTGCCTTTTGAGTTGATCAGTCTGGTCAGCCTATTGAGCACAACAGAATAGCAGGCGGAGTTGATGTTCTGTGTATTGGGATCATTGGCAAGAATTAGCATCGAAGGCTCAGCATGGGAAGAAATCTTTAAGTTGAAATCATCGCCCGAAAAGACCCAGAACGTTTCCTTTGTAGCTAGCCTGGAGATGAAAACTTTTAGCGTTCCGATCTGCCCTTCCAGCTGATTGAAAGCCTTCGCCTGCCATGCAGTGGCAAATGGCGATAGCAAGCTCTTAAGCTCGGGATTGGAAAACAGTACCGAAAAGATCTGCTCATAGCTGCAGTTTAAAAATGAGAGTACGTGGGGAAAGGTAGAATACCTTCCTCCCTCGTACTGGGAAAAGAAATAGATACAGGAAGAAAGAAAGTTTACCGCACTCTGGGTAAAAAACTGATCGCTGCCGCCTGATTTATCACCTTTCTTAAGCGCTTCTACCAGTGCTTCCGCCGTTTCGCCTGCATCGGCCAGTGTTAGGATATAATCCGGCCTTAACACATTTATTCTCCTGCTGCGTTCTACCTGGGTTAAGTTAATAACATGAAAATCAAACCCTGAGAGCTTTCCATTCTTTTTGCCAAGCAGATAATGGTAATAAGCAATCTGCCCAAGGTCGGGAAACTTAAAATCGTAACAGCAGATACAGAATTCCTTAGCGGTTAGCTGCCGGATGAAGGGCATAACAACCCCAAAACTTTTTCCCGAGCCGGGCGTTCCGATCAAAAGTGTGCCGCGAAAGATGTTTTCAATGTTAATAAAACCCTGATGCACGCTCTTGCGATAATAAAACAGTGAGGGAATACTAACTGCAAACGGTCCTTTAACCGGCTTTTTTGCCTGCATAAAGGATTCTTCCTCGGTATTCCATTTATCCTTACCTAAAGAAGAGCTGATAATCTTGGAAACATTGTCCATTGCTATGTGCACCAGAATCGTCCCGATTAGCAAAAGAGAGATGTAGCCGACATCTGCCCAGCTGGTCAGGTAAAAAACTGCATTCCCCTCTTCTCCAAAAAAGAAGATGCTCATGGCCAGTAACGCCAGTCCCGAAAAGAGCGGATAAATGATTGCTTTTCTGGTATCAAGATCTTTGTCTTTTTTGCTCAGTGTTCCGATCGATACCAGCGAAATCAGCAATAGGGAGAAAAACCGGCTGTAGAGCGGGTGCTGATAAATAATAATACGCGACATGCGGAGTAGAAACCTGCTGAGTCCAATTTTCTCCGCGCCGGATTCCGTTAGCAGCTTAGGTGCATAAATGAACATAAGAACGTCTAGCAAAAGGACGAGATAAATGGCAAATTGTAAGAAGCGGTGCAGGCTCTGTTGTTCCTTGCTTTCTTCCATAAGTAACTCTTAAAAGGTATCGGCGCTTAGGATATCAGCGTAGTGCAAGGAAAGACGAAGGTTTCTTCCTGAAATCTGCTTTTCAGAAAGTTCAATATTGAATACCTTGTCACTAGGGAATGTGGCCTTTTTGATTACATAGATGTTCCGATAAGATTTTGTAAACCTTTCAAAGGGATAGAGCTGAAAAACAGGCTTTATTTCTACAGACTGGACATTGGTTGATTTATTTACCTTCCTGTCCTCTATCTTAAAACGGAGCTCATCTACCTCAAATATAAGATTGGTGGAGTTGCTGAAACTCAGGTCCAAAAGAATACAATCGCTAAGGGTACAAACCTGGTTTACCACCAGCGATATCCCAAAACCAGAGGCCTTCCTTGCCGGACTTTTTCCGCGCCGCTTTAACAGAGAAAGTGCATTGCTCTTCATTTCGTTCTGTGATAATCCAATCCCGGAAATATCCAGTGGCCACATCTGCGACGGGATGATATCTACCATAGAAGAAATCTGCTGCGGGCGTGAAGGCGATAAAAAGCAGATCCTGTATTGTGCAATAAAGGTTTCTCCAACAATGGTTACAAGGCCACCATCACCGCTCGAGGAAAGAGCGGCAATAGAGTCCGGGACCGCCCTTATCCGCAGAACGTTCTTTTCCGGGAGATCGCCTATGAGTGAGCTGCTTGAAAGGTCCACGTAGGAAATTTTCTCGGGCGAGATGAAGTGGAGCGAAACTGATCCGGACATACCGATCACCGGAATTTCGTTAAGGGTAACCGAATTTGGCACTTGCGCATAGAGCGAAAGCGAGCTCAAAAATATTTGAGCAAGAAACAATATTTTTTTCATAAAATTCTAATAGGATTGTTGTTTTCTTTTTAGCTCTTCAGGATCGATCAGATAAACCTGGGTATTGTATTTTACCTTGACCTTATTAGACCTGATCAGCTTATTTACCGCTGTTGTGGTAGACTGAAACATTTTGGAAAGCACGCCCATCACAAGCTGATTGTTATTTTCTGCCATCTGCCGAATGGTAATCCCACCAGTACCTGAACTGCTCATATCCTTGGTAAATTCGCGGAAGGCGGATGATGGAACATAGATCCCGGCCAGCCCGTCATTATCATAAACCTGAAGATTTATAGGCAGGATTTCCCCGCCGTAAAACACCGAAGAGATCACGAGTGACACCCTTTGGGCAGAAAAGCCGGATATTGTTGCATACAAATAGGTTCCTTTACGGATCAGGAACTTCCCTGCCAGGATATCATCGGTTAATCTGATGCGCAGGCGTGACCCTGAAAAGCCGGTAATATCCTGGTCAATGATCGCAGAAATCGGACGTTCACCCGCTTCTGAGGCGATGGTATTGAAGCCAATCGAATTAGCTGACACCCTTTTGACAGGAATAATCTTTTTGCTCTTGGCCTCAGCTTCTGCCGCTTTCAGGGAACGCTCTTTCTCCCTCCTTCCTATTACCGCCGGATCGTTCGCTTTACCCATGCTGTCCACAAGGGCCATCTGTGCCCGGAAGAGCTGCATGGGGTCGGATGAATTAGCAGAATTTCTGGCCTCCCTTTTTTCACCGCTTTCCTGCTGTTTGATCTTGGACAGCGCTGAGGCGAGGGCCAGATCCTGCTCGGATCTGCTAGGGTTTCGGGACCTTACATAGTCTTTTCCGACTGAAGAATAACTTCTGGCAACATTTCCCGGTTGACCTGACAGACCATACTTTTTCTTCATGACCTGATCAATGGAATCCAGCATCCGCTTTTCCCTTGCATTGTAAGAGGAGCTTACCTCTGCCCGCTCCTGGTTTTCTTCATTAATGCTCCCTACAGCAGTATATCCATCAGCCTGTTTGAATTTGTCCCTAAAGGCATCCAACTTTCCCGAAAGCTCCTGGCTCCTCACCTGCTGGGAAACATTTGCCACATTGGTCTGCAGTGAATCTTTTCCTACCACCAATTTTCCTTCTTTTCCAAAACTGCTTTTATAAACATAAAAGAATAGCAAAAGAAAAGGCAGACAGATCATGGGAAGCGCATACCGCGGCTTTTTGACATCTATTTTTTTCATATTTTAATTATTTTTTCTGGTAGCTGGCCCGCTCAAGTTCAGTGATCATACTGGCCATAAGCAAGCTGTCCTGGGTGCTAAGGGTGTCCTTGGCCAATAAAACTTTCAACACTTCCCGGATTTCCAGAGTCCTTCGAAGCCTGCTAACGGTTGTTCCTATTTCATTGAGACCACTTTCCACCTTTAACAGTGCTTTTTTCTCTAGCGGCGTTTTTTGGGATTCCATTCTCAGGAGCGTAAAGCATAAAAGAACTGAAATGCCCATAAGTATAACCATAGAAGAAAAAACAGCCCTGGGATATTTTTTGAAGAATCCGGATAAGGCGTCCGAGATCCGCCCGATTAGACCGGTGAACTCATTTTGAAGTGCTGAAAACACGGTTATCTTTTTCATTGGAATGCATTTTTTTCTGTAGTTGAAATATCCCTGTTCTCCAATGTCTTCCATCTGGTAATCAGCACCGCATGGGGATTATTGTCTGATCTGGTTTCAAGATCGACGAGGCTCCCCTCTGTGATCAGTGAGCGGGTTACGCTGGAGCTTCTCCTGTCTATTTTCTGGGTCCCATAGTAGCGGAAATACATTCTTTTTTCATCCAGAAAAATTGAATCGGTACGGAGCGTGAGTACAGCAGAGGACGAGAGAATGGAAGTGAAGAAACCTTTTTCCTTGAGGTTATTGTACTGAAGGGCACCGCTCTCATCGACCAGATACATCGCCTGCTTCATCTGATATTCAATAAACTTATCATCCGGTACAAGGGAAAAGAAAAGGGAATGAAATTTTGCAATATGTGCGCGGTATTCTGCAGCCCTGTTTAACTGCACATCGGTCTGTTTTGCAAGGATCGGCGTGCCCGATGGGTCAAGGATATAAATACTCTTTCTGGAATCCCTGACATAGCCATAGGCAAAAAACGAAACGGTAGCCACTACCAGAAAACAGAGCACAAAACTTCCAAGGGAGAGGAAAGCAGCAAGACGGATCTTGGATTCAATACTTTTTATCATCATCTCGCTATCCTCCCATGATCTGTCCTGCAACCCTGGTCATGCTTGACGCGCCCCTTCCCATAGAACTGGCCGCCGAAGATACGCCCGAGGTAGACACTATCCATGTTGAAATGCTCGGCACTGTGAGCATGGTAAGCGCCCCGATGATAAAGGTTACGATCACCATTCCAAAGGAAAGAACCCCGTTACTGGCAAACCAGCCTAGTTTTTCAAGGCTTGCCCCGCCCGTTCCAACGAGTTCCTGATAACGGGTAATTTCCGCTTCAAGCGCATAATGCTGGAAAAGGGAAGCTACATACATGACCAGATATGCAATACCTGAATAAAGGTTAACCGAGATAAACCTGGCGACCCAGGTCGAAAAGGAATCCCTGAAAGCTGGCAGAATGGAAACCGCCACCGAAAAGGGGCCTAAAATGATGAGTATCGTGGAAAAGATGATCTGGATGATAAAGATGATGTAGGTACAGATCCTGAGTATCCAAATCGCAAGCGTTTCCAAAAGTGAGGTAGCTAAAAGCTGGAGACCAACCTCCAGCCGGTTTCTCATTTCCACTATTGGGTTCCAGACCTCAGAAAACCCTTCTTTTACCGAAGACTTTACAGATTCCCATGCATTTTCATACCAGGTATCCGCTTCTGTCTTTGCTGTCTGCGTCTCGGCCTGAATTTTATAGAGCTGATCGGAAACTTCTACCATGAGCTTTGCCCGCTGGAGCCTGAGATCATTGATCTCTGCCTGGCTACCATCAAACATTGCTGAAGTCTTCTGCTCCACTACATCGGTCGGATAGGCAAGGACCCGGGTAAAGATGCTCCACCATAAAATGACCATGGTCAAACCGAACGGGCGGAGCAGTGGCATGATTTCAAGCTGCTTATCCCCCGAGATCATTTCATAACTCTTAATGGCAAAAAAGATGAGCATAAAAATTGCCGCCAGAGCCTGTGCATCTGCAATAAAGGCATCATAATGGGTCCAGACCGTACTTTTCATCTCATGCAAAAAGTGCATCATTCCTTCCTCATAGACACCGTTCCCCTGAAGAAAATTAAAGGTGTCCTTGAAGGAATCGGGAACTGCCTGCACAAAAAAACCGGCAGTGCCGGTCATCATATTTAAAATATACATGGGTTACAGTTTTGATTTTTTAAGGATATCATTGGCAATCTGGATATCGCTCTTTGGGGATGCTGGTCTTGGAACCTCACCGGCCCGTAGCTTCTGGGCAGATGAGCGGATAGAGAGATAGGCTTTTGCCCTGGATTTCTTGGTTTCCCAGCTTGCCGAGAGTTTTCTGAATTCTGCTAGCATCCTGTGGTAGGCCATTATCCTTGATCCCCGGTCTACGGTAGTCGACCTTGCGATTTCGAGCCTTTCAAGAAGTGCACGGCTTTCTTCGCTGTACCATTCCAGCAAACCCGAAGAAATCATATACTGTTTTTCTTTGGACGAAAGCCCCGAAAGCATATCAGCATCCGCTTGGTTTAATAACCCTTCAAACTCGTTACGATAATACATTAGCCAGAGGGGGTCCGCAAATGCCAGTGCCGATGAATAATTGGACGCCTCGCCCAAAGCAGTATTGCGCAGGGTATCTGCGTGCAGTTTATAGAGATTATCGGTATTCTGCATGGCAGCAGCCAACATCAGTCGCTGCGTTTGTGGCCCGAGCGTGCCCAGTGGCCTAAGATCCGTTTTGGGATAATTCGGGTGAAGTGCCCAGGTAATCCAGTACTGCGGATTAAGCCCCAGAAAGCCCGGCTTGGGCGTAAACTTGCCCGCATCCCATTGCTTGAAGACCATGCGCTCCTGCTGGTAGGTAATATGTTTGTCGGTAATCTTCTTCTGAGCGCCCACGACGCTCGAGAGCAAACAAAGAAAAAGAAGCAAAAAAGATTTTTTCATCGCTTTAAAAGTTTCGATTTGAATAAAATATCATTCCCCAGACGCAGGTCCTGATTGATAAAGCCCTGATAGGGATTTAGCGAACGGAACATACCGTTCATTTTTGCCCAGTACATAGATTTTTTCATGCTAAATACCAGTGCGCGGATCACCCGGAGTTCCAGGGAAATTTTCTTAAGCAGCGCATCCCGCTTTTCAAAATCCATTAAAACATTCCCCCCCTCCTTGAGCACAAAAGCAGAGACCTCTGAAAAAAGGCTTATGCCCCGATCCTTTACCTGTCTGGAAACATCTTCTGCAAAAAGTAGCAGATGGGGATCTGATTTGGCTATATCAATCATCCCGGCACTTTCCGATGAAATCTCGGCAACTAGCGAGCTGATCTGCCTGACCGCGATTGCGCTTTTAAGGCCCTGGTCAACTTCTCTTAAAGAATAAAGAATTAAAGACTGGACCATTACTACAGCACCCAGGTTGAGGTTAATATCCGAAAGCCGGTTGTTGATGGTCTTTAAATAACTGCCGTAGGTGTTTTCAGCTGCCACGCGTACTGCGCCGTTTTCATTTACGATATTAAAATGCCCGCGGTCAAAAACTACCCTTTGAGCCTTAGTACAATAATGACCAATCAGCATTAGAAAAATTAAAATAAGCAATTTCATAACGTCAGTTTTTTAGGATATCTTTTTTCCGAAGGATCTCATCTACCAATTTTTTATCGGTATTGATAAAATCTGAAAAAGGGTTCAAGCCCTTCAAGACCTTCTTTTTGGAAGAATACTGAAGGCTTACTACAAGTCCCCTGGAAGCGCCTGATATCAGGCGGAGCTCTGTGAGCACATGGAAAAAAAGCATTTTGCGGTCGCTCTGCTTCATCTGGTTGATGTCTTCCATCGATAGGGTGAGCCCATATAAAAAATTCAGCAGCGAATAAGCCCTATCTCCCATGTCCATCTCTGCCTGTATGGTCAGAACGGAAAGCGCGGGATCATCCATGCATAAATCATAAATTATTCCCTGGCTCTTGGCAATGTCACTGATTAACGGATAAGCCTCAAGACCGATCTGCGCTGCATCAATGGCCAGCCCCAGGGTCCTGAACCTCGACTGAACATCCCTGTATTTATCCTTTAGTCTTATCATCAGGTTCTTGTTCGCCTCCTCATTGGTAGTAGATTCCGCCTGCCTGTCTCTGGCATCCGACTGTTTTCCGTGTTCGGTTTTGCTATCTCCAACAAGCTGGTGCAACAGTCCAACATTCAATTGCGCATAGCTATGACCTAAGAATAAAAGCAAAACAGCAACAACTATTAATCTTTTCACTGTTTGAGGATTTTCGCATTCCTGATAATATCGTCCGCAATGCGTTTATCGATATTGATATACCCGCTGTACGGATTTAGGGAATTCAGTACACCTCGCTGTTTCGCCCAGTACATTGTTCGGTACATCCCGTAAGCCACGCCCCGGAGGATGGTCAGTTCGGTTACGATCCTATTGAGAAGTTTGGCCCTCTCCCCAGAATCCATTAGCGCTTCCCTCCCGTCTTTCAGCACAAAAGAGCTAACCTCGGTAGCAAGATTGATCGAACGTGTTTTAAATTCCCTTGCGCCTCCTTCGGCAAACAACAATAATACCGGGTCATTTGATGCGATATTTATTGCTTTATTTACATCAACAACAATATCCTGGGAAATCTCATAAATGTCTTTTACCGAAAGCAGAGACCTCATCACGCCTGAGACTTCAGATAGTCCCCTGTAAATAGTGGACTGTAGATCGTTTACGACTCCCAATTGCCCGGTTACCGCCAGTTGTGCCCTTTGTACCAGCGTTAGGTTATCGCTGGTTCGGGACAGACCGCTGTTCATAACCCCGGCATGGGCCGCAGTGGCCGCTGCTGTTGTTGGATCGACATAGATCTGCGCAGAGGCAAACTCCGATAACAGACCAAATAAAAAATAGATGAATATTTTTCGCATGATAATAAAATTTACGTGGTGGATAAATTGACTTTTTTGACAAATTCTGGAAGCGAAAGCCCGCCGGATCTCATATCTGCGGTGAATGCCTCAAGACCTGCAGGATAAGAACCAAATCGCTTTACATAGTATTCAACGGCAGTCTTTTCGGGCTTTTCGGTGGTGAAGGTCAGATACTGGAAAATCGACACTTCTACCCCATATACCTCACCGGTACTACCGCGCTTGATATAGACTTCCTTGAATTTCCCCCTACCGGCTTTATTTTCCAGAGAATTGATGGTAAAAATCTTGCGCTGCTCCACCTCACTTAAGGAAAGAAGTTTGGCGACCTGGGTGTAATCCCCCCTGAACTTGGATTGGTCCATCAGACAGATGGTATCGGAACTGGCCAGAATAGAATCCTTGATGACCGCATTCCCGATAATATCGCCCAGTTCCTGGGTCACCACAATAGGCTCGCCCCAGAATTTCCTCATCGTTTTATAGAGGTAGAGGATGTAGTTTGCCATTAACGGAGAGGCTATTGCCTTCCATGCTTCCTCTAAAATCATTGCTTTTCGTTGGCCGGTGCGGTGCCTCATTTTCTGCAGAACCAGATCCATAATCACCAGGGTCACTATTGGAAACAGTACCCGGTTTTCCTTTATGGAGTCAATTTCGTAGACGATAAAACGCTCGGTAAAATCAGAAAAATCAGCGTTTTCGTTGAGCAGTCTGCCATACTCTCCCCCAAAAGAGAATTTTTTAAGTACATAGCGGTACTCATCAAGATCGAAGCTAACCTTCTCGTTTTCCTTGATCTGCGAAATCTTATCGAGTGAATAATAATAGAAAGAATCAAAGCATAGCGCGAAATCGGCCTTTCCCAAAAAGAAATCCGAATAGTAGGCTGAAAGTACATTTGAAAAAACAGTATCCTCGATCTGTGATACAGATCCATCTGCTCCCTTTAGAAGCAGTCCGATCAGTGTTTTCAGAAAATCCTTTTTTTCTATATTATACTCTGCTTCCGATATAAAAAAGGGATTCATCGTAATGGGATGCTCCTCAGTATAGGTATAATACTTTCCGCCAAAATAACTGCAGAGCCCGGAATAGGAATGCCCGACATCTACGATCACGATATCGTAGTTATAGAGCATGTACTGTTCGAGCAGACTGTTCATGAAAAAGGATTTCCCAGTGCCCGAACTGCCCAGTACGAATTTTGACCGGTTGGTGATTCTTCCGCTATCCATCGGAAGATCCGCAAGGTCTATGCCTACCGGAATACCTCTTCTATCGGTAAAGCGCATCAAAAAATCCGAAGGCTCATCCCTCATCAGCCGCTCTTTATAGAACAGGCAAAGCGCAGCATCCGCGGTAGTCAAAAACCAATCGTATTTTTTCAGCTCCACAGCGTTTCCTGGCAAAGCGCTTCTGAAGAGCTCCATCTGATTGTAGGCATTTTTAGAGGGAATGATTCCCTGCTGAAATAACGAAGCCTCAATAAAATTACAGCTGGTATCTAAAAACTGAAGTTCGCAGCAGACCAGTAAAGAATAATGGGCATTGACCAGCAACTGGTTTTCCCTTGCCACATCTATAAGCAGCTTATCGATATCCTCCACACACATCAGATTGGCCGGATCCGGAACGCCCGAATGCCGCTTTCGCTTTAGCTGCAATTTATTCAGGGTCAGACGCTGTGAGGGAACCTCAATTAACTGATTGTAAACAATGGCAGAAATTCCGGGAACCGAGGACAGAAAGGAAAGATTGTCCATTGGAAATTCCTGAAGTCCTTTGCCGTCGCTGGCGGTTAAATATGACCCGATAGCTTCGGGCATGTCGATGGAATCGATATTGACCACGCTCATGCACCGGATCGCCTTCTCGCCGATACCGATTTCAGTATCCCCGGCCCTTAAGTTGTTTAGCGAAAAATTATCTGAGGAGAAATCCATAGCCAGCATCCGCGATACATAGCGCTCTATCTCAGGGCGCGAGAATAACCTTGGTGATAGCGATGCGCCTTTTAATAGTTCACAGACTTTGGAAATATTGGATACAAAATCCAAAAGCGCTTTCTTGTCATAAACATACATCGCCCTGCGTTTAACCTGACGGGTAATAATCAGATGACAAGCGTGATCGATATATGCCCGCCCGGAGAAATGCTCATCATATTTTTGCTGCAGAGGCTCAGTTTGCACTTTCGCCTGATATATTTTTCTGGCAAATGCATCCTGTTTCTGGAGAATATACCCTTCACCCAGAATTTTAATAACATTTAAGAGCAGATGGTGAAAGCCCTGGTAGGCGTCGGGGTCTGCAGAATAGATAAGTACGGGATTTTCGATAGAAATGATGACCGAAAAATCACTCGACTCACCGTACAGAATAGAGAGTCCTTTTATTTCTTCAATTCCGGCATAAGGCAGTTTAAATTCCTGTTTTCCCATAACCTCGCCTTAAATAAATGCCGTGAATGAATATCCCCCTGGACCTGGTCTTATCATGTAGACCGGAGGACTGCTTGAAATGAGTGTAAAGGATCCCGCTGGCGATGGAAACAATGGTGACAAAACCGCCGATATACATATTTACCAGCGCACCGGTAATTCCACCCAAGACCAGCCCAAGGCCCAATGAAGATATTCCATAGGCTATAAACTTTCCCTTAAAGCCGCGGTAGACAAGGGGCTTCTGCAACCCCTTGTAAACTGGATACATTTTCATGCTATACGCCAAAAAATGCCTTGATTACTACCGAGACCAGAACCAGAAACAGGCAGGAACCGCCCCAGCCCATAATTTCTTTATTGATGTCCTGATCTCCGGAGTTCCATTTGATATAAACACGTACCCCACCGATAATACCTACCACGGCACCAATCGCAAGGGTTAGTGTAGAAACAGGATCCACATAGGATGTCAGCGAAGAAGTCGCTGCATTGATCCCCGTTGTGCCCCCGCCTGTCTGGGCGGTGACTGCCTGCGCAAAACACAATAGCACGGCCAATGACAAAAGTCTTTTACTTTTTCTTGTCATAAAAAATTGATTAAACTTGAATAAAAAATGCGTTTACAGCCCGAAGAGACCTCGCAGGAATACGCTGATGAGCGATAAAAACAGGCAGGAAAAGAACCAGCCCATAACCTGCGCGTCGATGTGGTGCTTACCCATCTGCCAGTTGGCATACACCCGTAAACCACCGAGGATTCCCGCAATTGCGCCAATGACCAGTACCAGGTCAGAGAGCGAAAAATACCAGCCCTTCACCTCAGCTGATGCGGAATAGAACTCCGATATCCCTGGCTGGGCCCTGGCAGAAAAAGCGGAAAGCAAAAGATGAGCAGCTGGTGCTGCTTTTAAAATAAACGAAAAAAATCTCATGGAGATCTAATAAGGTATTGCCCGGGTATGTTCGATGAGGTTGTCCTTGGCAAGTGAGAACAGCTGCTTTAGGCTAACGCCTCCACTGGAAGAGACCGGACCGCTTGAGATAACAACTGCCGGCTTTTCCTCCTTGGCGGAATCCGCAGCAGCTTCCTGTGGTTTCTCTTCCAGGGTGATCAGCTCCGGGCTGAAGGTCTCGGCAAAGAAATGCTCATCTTCAAAGTTTTCCTCCGTCGAAATCTTGGGAGATAAAAATAAATCAAAGAATAAGTTGAGTAAATAGTAAAGGAGATAAACAATAAAGATTGTGGTCAAAAAATCAGTCCAGCTCATGGGTCATATTTTTTAGGGTTTGAGAAATATATTCGTTCAGCCAGGGATGGCTTTTTAGAAAGCGGTCGAGGGAAAAAACAATTACCCTGCTCATATCAATATTGGAAGCGGTCTTAAGCTGCCTTAGTTTGCTCATCGTGCGCTTATCGATCCGGATGAGGATTTTCTCCTGCCCGTCCATATTGAATTCCTGCAGTGAGGAAAGAAAGCTGGAAAGACGCCTGGGGTCCACGGCCAATGTTTTGGCTTTCGGTTCATTACGGCCAGGTTTACCCTCTGCATGGCTGCCTGGAGATTTTCCGGATAAACCTTTCTGCTCTTCGAGCCTTGTTTTGAGCTGATCTGCAAGAGACTTGATTTCGCTCATGGGGATTTACCTTTCTTCATAAAACCGCTATAGATAAATTCCATGGCCGGCATAAAAACCGGTATCAAGGGCGCCGGGATATGTACAGTTCCCACCCGCTGAAAATCAATACGGTCAGAAATGGCTGGTGAGACTTTCCCGAACCTGGACAGTACCTTGTCTACCTCTTCCCTGGTTTCATACTTTACGGTCGTTTTGATCCTGTTTGGCACATATACGACCGGAGCTAGACTATTGATCTCTCTGCATACCAGGGAAAAGAGCACTGTACTATCTACCGAAAACTCGTCGTAGTTAAACGGACAGATGATAAGTTCCGCTGAGCTGATAATAGGGATCAAGAGGTCATCATCCATTTTGCCCGGAAGATCAATGAGCACAAACTCGTCCCGGTTCTGGTTCAATAGCTCCAAAAGCGCCGGAAAATATTTAAGGTCGGAGGGAATAACCTCATAGATGGGATCGTTCTCCAGGATCTTTGCCTTTTCGAACTTGCCGGAAATCGATGCCTGGTAATCCATATCCAGTATTGTTACTTTCTTTTTTTTGAGCATTGAAAGATAATAGGCCAATAACAGACAGAGGGTGCTCTTGCCGGCACCTCCCTTCTGGTTTCCAATGAGTATAACCATAAGCGTAAATGTTAACGTGTATTTGTTCTTGCCTTTTTTTGACGCCTTCTGTTTCGGCCCAGGATCTGCTCATCATCAATATCATCAGAGATATCAAAGCCAAAAGATAAGTCAGCTATAGAAAAACCTTCCGCTGTTTCAGTAACCCCATCACTCAAGTTTATATCAGCTGGTCCAGAAAGCAACATCTTCTCATCTGGAGCGAAACGATTTTCAGAATGACTAGTCTTGACTTCCGAATCCTCAGCTGGCAACATGTCAAGCTGAAAACCTGGGGCAGTTTCCATAAATTTGCCAAGCGACATAATCTCGCTGCCTTTAAATACATTTTTCCCTGAATGATCTAGGATAGTGTAGCCGTACGGAGACTTTTCATTTTTGAAATGGAATACAAACTGCAGACCAAATGAGCTGGAAAGTTTCTCACAAAGAAGTGATGAATAGCCCAGGACCCTACCCTCTGCGCCGCCCACAAGCTTTTCCTTAATTGGATAAACCCTGGCATCCGTGATCGGTCTATATTTTTCGAAGATCTGTTTCAACTGTGACCGCCGGTCTTGGGAAAGATTCCCAGTTAAAATATGCTCATCTATCGTTGATAATGCAATGCTCCCAAGCCGCTGGCCAAACTTTGAAATCTTATAAATCCCGTCTACTGGAGCTATGGCATACCCTTGCTTTTCAAGGATCATTAAAAACTGTGCATGTGTAGAAAAGCGGTACTGAAGCGCCCTGGACAGAACACTTTCAGCATTTACTTTTTCGTCCTTGCCAATCAGCTTACCAAGCACCTTGTAGGCCCGAATCTTTTCATAGCTGTCCGAAATCTTTTTTCCCTCACGGTCTATTCTTGAAGATACCATGTGGATATGATTGTTTTTGGTATCCTTATGAAAAATAAGAAGATAGGGCTGATCACCATATCCCATTCCCTTTAGCCAGCCCTCGGCTAAGGTAACCAGTTCTTCTTTGCCCAAGGATCTTCCTTTAGGGGATATCATGGCATGGAACTGCGGATACACAACCCTACGATTTCGGGCAGCCATTGAAGAGAGGTAATTGATATAATCCTGGGGTTTTACTTCCGATAGTCCCTCAAGTGCACCAAATCCAGAAACCTTTAACAGCTCCCCCTTGTTTTTTTCCACCTTATTGGTATTATACCTGACCGCTCTAAATGTTTTTGACTTCCAGAGGATTTTTACGATCATACCTTATGCCTTTAAAAGCCGGAGCAGCACGCGTGTTGATTTCTCCATTTCCCTGAACAGGGAAATATAATCGGAAAATAGCTCATTGAATTTCTCGATCACTTCATTAGAGAGCATCCCGCGTTTATGCAAAAAGTTGGCATGCCTGGCTAGCTGATTGATGTTATTGCCAGACCTTCCGATCTCGGCACCTATATCATCAAGCCTTTTCAAAACCTCAAATGCATTTACTCTCAAGGAAACAGAAGATGAATTCAATAGCTTTACACGAAGAAAATCACTCTCTTTCAATCCCAATGATACCCAAAGCGAACGGATCAGGGCATATTCCTCTTCACAGACCCTGGCCTTTATAAACCTGGTTCGTTTTCCCTCAAGCTTTAAAGGTCTTCCATTCTTTTTCCCGGTCATATCAAATGATTAAAAGGTATCCTCCCTAAAAAGAAAAAACTAGTAGCGACGTTTTTTCATCCCGCTCGCCCCCTTTGGGCGAAAAAAAGCGGGCAAGTTATAGGGTTTTTGAGCAACAAAAACACAACTTGCAGGTTAAAAAACGACAAAAATGCCTATATAGGTCTTAGGATAAAACCAAAGAAAGTTGAAGCCTGTCTCCCTAGTTCCATTGAAAACAGTCCGGCAAAAAAGCAAACGTAAAACCCATTTTCAAGCTCACCTAAAATAACATTAACCTGATATTTACTAACAATTTAACTTCGCATACCATCCAATCAGAAAGCGAGCAGCAGACAGGCCAATATCCATAGAATTCTTTCCCTCGATAAGCTGACCGCAAATAATGTAATCCGGGTTGAGACATGTTAATATATGGATATTCACATATACATCAATACATATATTCTAAATGTAACAGCTAAAAGAACATTACATGAACGGATAATTTAATATATTTCTATAAAGGGATTATTCACATAGACAGCAATACAGATATGCACATATCCTGAGTGTAACAGCTGAAAGAAAGACAAGTAAGACTGGCACGTTAAGATATGTCAATAAAAGATATTTAAATATATAGCGATACAGATATGTACATATCCGGATGATAACAGCTAAAGAAAACATAACAAAAACTGATGTTTTAATATATTTCGATATAGGGACATGTCTATATATAGCTATCCGAATATACCGATATAGGACTATTTGAATATATAAGTATCAACCATCATTCTACCTTCTTCCAAATGATTAAAAGTAAAAACTCCAGAACCAAAGCATGGGCGTATGCCCATGCTTGAACGCTATATTGCCGCAAAATCAAGGCAGACAAATTTTATATAAATGCGGAACTACTCACGTCAGATCCCCCGATCCGGGCCCAATGAGCCTGCCAATGCGCTTTCACCAAGTTGACGTTATCTCAAGGCTTCGCAGAATTTCCGGCTTTCGGCCGGATAATGTTTCATTCCCAAATGTCAAAGACCAATTGTTTTGTTGGTCAAAAATCATGAGGAAATCACTGGGGTTTTGACACTTTATCCAAAGTGCCTGTGATTTTTATAAAAACTGAAATATTCCAAAACGATGGATGAATCAGAATAAACTTACAGCTATTTGATTACACCAACAGGCCTTTTGCCCTTTTGAAAGCTAAATTTTGGCGCAGCCGAATAAATCCTGCGCGAGAGTTCAATGGCAGAAAGAATCGCGCAGCACTTCCCCATTCCCATTCCTTTAAACGAAGAGAGCTCGGAAAGACTAAGCTGTGAAAACCTTTGCAGATCCCCGCCAGCACGACAAAGCATCTTTTCCGACAGTTCCACTGCACTCTGATCCTTACTTCCAGATCCGATAAGCAGGGCGATAAGCTCTTTGGTTTCCAGTGACTCCACGCCAAGTTTGGCCAACCTTTCCCTTGGACGTAAGGCAGGATCCCATCCCTTTATGCCACTGCTCCCTTTCTCCGCCTTACTTTGCGAAAAAAGATCATGGACACTGCATTCTTTATCTTCAGCGTGAGCTGCCGAATGCAGCAGAGAAGAAAATCCGGAAAGCAGCCACTCAAAATCATCCATAAAAATAGCCAGCCTTCTGGTGGTGAACGAGCCATCATCTGCTCTGTCTCGCTTAGTAATCTGGATATAGTTGCTACCAGTGCGGGCAACCATAAAATCCAGAAAGAAACTCCTCTTGCCATAAGAAAAAGCTTCGCTTGCAATTGTTCTTTTTTCCATAACAGATACCTTTAAAATTAGAGACAGGCCCTTAACCAAGAACCTGTTTGATTTTTACTTTCTCAAATTTGCATTTTGAATTTCTTGCAGTCGGTTGTATTTTTACGTATCCGATTTAACCGCTTATAAATCGGATATGGATTTGATTTACAGACCGATAAATTTTAAGTAATCATGGAAAGTCAGATAGAGGAACAGAAATACTGCGCCTATAGCAAATGCGGAAGAAGCTTTGGGGGAAGGGCAGATAAGGTTTATTGCGGGGATCAGTGCCGCAACGCTGCAGGCAGGGAAAAGAAAAAACGCGAAAAATGGGAAGAGCCCGAACACTTCGGTCAGACCAATAGGATCATCATGCGCAACTACCAGATCTTAAAATCAATGTTCAGCATAAATGGCTATGCGGTCAGTAACTGGAAACTTCGCGATGAGGGATTTGAGTTTAAATTTATGACCAGCATTTTCGAAATAGAGGGAGGCCTGAGACTGAACATGTGCTATGACTATGGTTGGTATCAGCTCCCTGACAACCAGGTCAGAATTTATCTTGTCCCGCCGTTAATGGTATTAGGCGTAGCAACAGCGACAAAACATCAAAAATAAAAACAGTGGCGATCTGGCTTAAAGCAAATAATCTCATCTTATATCTTCCGCTGTTCCCCCTCCTTGCAGCAAGCTATTGTTTGCTTTTCAACCCTATACCGCTTAATCTGGCTCTCCTAACCTCCAAAGCCATGATCACCATTATGGGAAATACCCGGTCCAACCGGGGATGGATGTCTCGAACAATAGGCGATCATCGAGCTATACGTGATACCCGTAATCCCTGGTACCATCTCTTGCAATTACTAAAGTAATAGCTCGTTGGATAAAAGCCTGCCCGCCCCCCGATGCAGGAATTGAAACTGAAAAATTTTCAGTCTAAAAGCTGAAAAAAATTCATAAAAAATGAAAAATTTTCAGGGAAATATACTCAGAAAACCTTTAAAACAGGCTGGCATAAGGCTTGATATATACATACAGGGACAGATAAAATAAAAGTCCCTGAGATAAAATTAATTGATTTATAGTCCATTTATTATTAAAACATTAAAAGGAGAACACACTATGACATTGGTTAAATTCAGTCCAGAAAAGAAAAACAGCACATTATTGCCAGGCTTTAATGACATTTTCGAATCCGTACTCGGCGACACATTTTTCTCAGACCGCCGAACCGCCAGCGTTCCCGCAGTGAACATTTCAGAATCAGCAGAAACCTACCAAATCGAACTGGCCGCTCCAGGCCTTAAAAAAGAAGACTTCAAGGTATCTGTAGAAAGAGACATACTGAGTATTTCTTCCCAGAGGTCCGAAGAGAACAGCCCGGAAGGCAAAACCTACAACAGGCGCGAATACAGCTATGCAGCTTTCACCAGATCCTTCACCCTGCCTGAAAGCGCGGATGCAGATAAGATCCAAGCCGGCTATACCGATGGGGTACTAAAGCTCATCCTTCCAAAAAAAGAAGAAGCCAAAGCTGTATCAAGACAGATCGAAATCAGCTAAGCGCTAATTAGAAAAAAATGCCGCCTTGGGCGGCATTTTTTGTATCAGACCAAAATAAAATATGAAGCCACCAAAGCTTAAAAGACAAAGCCCATGGAAACCACATTTTCAATCACGGTAACGCTCAATCTGAAGAAAAAAAAACTTCCCTACGGAAAGTTCAGCCTTGGCAGGGACAGAACTTCCTCATTGGAGATATTTGCAATGCTAAAGGGAAAGAGCGGGGACGGACACCCCTGTTCCATCCAGGTGGAGCTTTCTCAGGAAATCGCAGGCCTACCCGTACCAATCGGCATGATCCATTGCAGCCTTGAAGAGCTAAAAGAAAATGTTGCGGTCATCTCCAGAGAAATATTCCGCATAGCCCAGCTCGAAGAGGGTGATATAATTCCCCTGCAATGAAATATAAAACATCGATCATCATTTTGCGTAAGAGACCCTTACTAAAAAATAAAGATTTTTTGCTAAAAGTAAAGTTAGCCAAAGAACTAAACCTAAATACCAAATCTGTTAGATAAGTTAAAACAGCAAAAACAATGAAAAAGAGGATATTTATCGTCGAGGATGACCTCATGCTCCTAGAAACCATGCAGGATATCCTGCGCGATCATGGTTACGATTGCAGGGGCTGCTACCATCCCACAGATGCGATCCGGATCATCGAAGAATATCGTCCTGACCTGATCCTTTTAGACTATATGCTGCAGGAATGGAATGGCGGTGAGCTGTGCAGCGCGATACGGGCCATTGATAATTTTGAATATACTCCCATCATAATCACATCTGCGTATGCAAAAATCCTGCTGTCACTATCTGAATACGGCTGCGATGCCGTACTAGAAAAGCCCTTCGGGATATCCGAGCTAATAGGACTCATCAAATCCCTTCTGTCCTCAAGGCGGAGTGAGAGTGGTTTAATGCCCAAGATTAAAACGGTAATCAGGAGTGCAATACCAGGAATATAGGGCGCTACCGAAATCTGACCTCATATATCAACAGCTAAAAAGCGCGTGAATCCCTGTTAAAATGATACACATCCCGAACCTCTACCACCAAATACTCATCAATTGTTGGAAATATGCTATGCCACGTTGCCGCTTTCACTTAGCATTAGACCAAAATTATCAGCTAGTGGAGGAATATTTAAGCAATGGCTTTCATCTTACTGGCTAAATACTAATAATAAGAGGTATATCACAGCTATTTTCTCCAAATTCATGTCTAAAAAGCTATAACCCCGTCATACCTATTCCCCTTCACCAGTTTAACAATAAAGTGCAGAACTTCATTAAGAAGTGGTTACAGGAGCTTTCCTGCAGAAATAACATTCAAGTGCTCATCGCCAGAATCTTCAATATTCACGCCAACCCCTAGCCCATCAAACTCTGGAAAACACGGAACAAAGCTATGCCTTTGATCGAAAAGCTTGCCTCAAAACTTGGAACAACAAGGGGTTGATCGAGGATACTAGCAACGAAATTAGAAAAGCCGATAATTCCAAAACAGACTGCGCACGGGCTATGAACCTCTTTATTAAGTCATAGGATTTTAAAAAAACAAAGCGAATAGAGTTAAACCAATATTTAATATATTAATATACTTTTATGTCTTAACTTAGTATAAAAAATATACTATATATAAATATGCCAGAACAGCAACTAGCAGACCCCGAAATCGAAAAGGAACATTTCAGCACACCGCTCAAGGCAGACGCCTTCGAAATGGACGATGAGACCAAGATTTCCCTGATTAGCGAACACTTCACCAGTATAATGGACATCCTCGGCCTCGACCTCAATGATGACAGCCTGAAGGGAACTCCAGGCAGGATTGCAAAAATGTATGTCAAGGAAATATTCAGCGGACTAAACCCCAGCAATAAGCCCGTTGCTACCCTTTTTGAAAACCCCTACCGCTATAGCGAGATGCTGGTGGAAAAAAATATCGCTGTTTTCAGTAACTGCGAGCACCATTTCGTACCCATTACCGGAAAGGCGCACGTTGCCTATATCAGTAATGGAAAAGTGATAGGGCTATCCAAACTTAACCGCATCGTGCAATATTATTCACGAAGGCCGCAGGTACAGGAAAGGCTCACCATCCAAATATCGGAAGAGATCAAACGGGTGATGGGAACCCAGGATGTTGCAGTAGTCATTGATGCCAGCCATCACTGCGTCTCCTCGCGGGGGATCCAGGACGCCGGCAGCTCAACAGTGACCAGTTCTTACAGTGGAAAATTTAAGGATCCCGACATTAGAAAAGAATTTTTAAGATACATAGGCCAATGAGATTCCAGCACAAAAACATACTCATCATAGGCGCAAGTTCAGGCATCGGACTGGACCTTACGCAGCTCCTATCAAAACAGGGCGCTAACGTTTACGTAGCCTGCAGAGGCCGCTCGGAACGCTGGCCGGAATCTGTCCACTATCGGCAGATTGATGTGCTTGAAAATATGGACTTGCTTTCATCTTTTATACCAGAGGTACTCCACGGACTGGTGTACTGCGTAGGCAATATCAACCTGAAGCCCTTTTCAAGAATAACCGAAAGCGATCTGATGGAAGATTTCCGGCTAAACGTGGTCGGCGCCGCCAAATCCATACAACTTTCGCTCAAAGCACTAAAAAATGCAGGCTCCTCCTCGGTTGTACTCATCAGCTCAGTAGCTGCAAGAACGGGAATGGGATTCCATGCCAGTACAGCAGCATCAAAATCAGCGATAGAAGGCCTAGCCGTATCGCTGGCAGCAGAACTCAGCTCCAGCCAAATCAGGGTCAATGTAGTCTCCCCCTCACTCACCGATACCCCTCTGTCGGAAAAGCTGCTCAATACACCCGAAAAAATGGAGGCATCAAAAAAAAGACATCCGCTGGGAAAATACGGGGAGCCGGCAGACATCAGCGCAGCGGTTGCATTTCTGCTCGCAACCGAAAGCAGCTGGATAACCGGACAGATTCTTGCAGTAGACGGGGGAATGGGAAGTTTAAGGACAAATCTCTAGCTTTATGGACATCACAAGTCTTTCAATTTCGCAGATGGAGCGCAGCTACCGCACTTCACTCATCAATTCACTCAACGGCTATAAATGCCTGCAGCTCATTGGCACCACAGGCAAAGACGGACATAGCAACCTCGGACTTTTCAGTTCCGTGGTACACCTGGGCTCATCTCCAGCGCTTTTAGGTGTTGTATTCCGCCCAAAATCACAAAGCCACGATACGCTGAGCAACATTGAACGCACCGGAACGTATACGATGAACAACGTAACCCAGGACTTCTTTGAGCAGGCTCACCAAACCAGCGCAAGATACGAAAGCGGTTTCTCTGAATTTGTGGAATGCGGGCTGACCGAACTCTTCATTCCCGGATTTGATGCCCCATTTGTAGCAGAGTCCACCATACGTATAGCGCTCAATTTAAGGGAAATTCTGCCCATCAGCATAAATAATACAACGCTGGTGATTGGCGAGGTTGTCCACATCAGCATGAACAGCCAATTTATCGCAAAGGATGGACTCATCGACCATGAAAAAGCAGGCACGTTAACAGTAAGCGGACTGGATAGCTATTATACCGCCCGGCACCTAGCCAGACTCAGCTACGCAAAACCCGGCATTCCCACAGAACGGATCTAAAGCAAACCCATGGAACAAAAAACAACAGATGTCCTTATCATCGGCGCCGGAATTGCCGGGCTTTCCGCTGCCAAACTTTTAAAGCAGGCGGGAAAGCGCGTTCTGGTCATCGAGGCATCGGACGCAACCGGAGGCCGGGTCAGAAGCGACCTTCAGGACGGATTCATTCTGGACCGCGGTTTCCAGATCCTGCTCACCGCTTACCCAGAGGCTAAAAAGCTCCTCGATTACAAAAAGCTGAGCCTGAGGAGCTTTATCCCCGGCGCAGAGATTCTTGATGCCTCCGGAACCCATAAAATCGGGGATCCATTACGTGCACCCAAGATGCTGCTTAAAACACTGTTCTCCCCCGTAGGTACCTTTGGAGACAAGCTGCGCCTTTTAAAGCTAAAGTTCAGCCTGTCTTTTAATACAGTAGAGGAAATATTCGAAAAAAAAGAAACCGATACGCTCAGCCATTTAAGAAATCTGGGCTTTAGCGAAACATTCATTGAAAAATTCTTCAGGCCATTTTTTTCCGGAATCTTTTTAGAAAGCAGTTTAGAGACATCCAGCAGGATGTTTGAATTTGTATTCAAAATGCTCAGTGAAGGATCCGCCGCAGTGCCAGCACTAGGCATGGGCGAAATCTCAAAACAGCTCTCTGCATGCCTGGACAGCGAAGAACTGCTACTGAATGAAAAAATAAAGAAAATAGAAAACGGGATAGCCTATAATAGCTCAGGGCTGGCATTTTCTGCCGGCAGCATCATTATCGCAACAGACGCCAAAAGCCTGTTCGGTCAAGATAAAATCGACCAACAGCATGGCCAGATCTGGAAACAAGCCCAAACCCTGTACTTTTCAGCAGATAAAAAAACGCCTGTCAAAAAGCAAATTGCACTCAACGCCCTACAAGGGCAGCTGATCAACAACATCGCCTTTATGGATCATATTTCTCCCTTCTATGCCCCTATCGGCAAGTCACTGATCTCGGTTTCGTTGAAAACAGAGCAGAAGGTTACTGGCAGTAAATTAGCAGAAAAGGTTAGAAAAGAACTGGCGCAATGGTATGGAGACTCAAAAGACTGGAAACTACTGGCTAGTTACGATATATCCCATGCACTTCCGGAAAACAAAACTGCCCGTAACGCAATGGAGCGGGAAATATACCGCCATCAGAACGTTTACCTCTGCGGGGACCAGATGCTCAACGGGTCCATAAACGGCGCAATGAGGAGCGCTACAATCGTTGTCGAAGAAATACTCAAAGCAACCGAAAAAAGCAAATAGATAAGTCTTCCCGGGGAAAAAGAGGATAAACAAAAAAAACAAAACCAAAGACCATGATGTACAACCTTATCGGTGAGCTTCTTACGCTTGTCAAAACATACGAGCTCAGCGCTACGCATCCAAAAGAGGATATCTCTTCTTTCCTTGAGTGGCTGAACGTGAAAAATAAAAACAAAACACCGCTCCCACAGGATGAGCCAATATGGGAGGGAAAGACAAACGGCCGCTCGGCAGACAGCGTAATCAATACTTCACTGGTACACCTTTACCGTTACGCCAGGCTTCATGCGAAGACAGCGGTTGCCGGCAGCCTCTTTTCAACACCTGATGAATTCATTTACCTCATCACCCTATCTTCCGGTGGCAGCATGAGCAAGACAGCGCTCATCAAAGCCAACATCCACGAAAAGGCAACCGGGACGCTGATCATTAACAGGCTCATAGAAAAAGGCCTGGTAGAGCAGCAGGGCACAGACAGCGACAAAAGAGCACGGATCATCCACATCACCCCAAAAGGCAGAGCAGAACTTGGTAAAAGCATCGAGAACATCAAGCTCGCATCGGCTAAGGTGACCCAGCCCCTTTCCCGAGAAGAGAAACTCGAACTTATCGGACTTCTGCTCAAGCTCGAAGACTTCCATTATGAGCGTTCGCTTGAAAGGCCGATCTAAACAAGGTATTAAGCCCGAGGTGCAGACCTCTTCACTACATAACTACACAATAAACCGAAATACCCTTCAAACCAAGCCCAAAACAACAAAACCAGAACGATGAAAGCAATCTTTGACAACGTATCTGCACAGTGCAGCAAAATAGTCACCAGAAGCTACAGCACCAGCTTTTCCCTTGGCATCAGCTTCCTAAGCCCGGAGCTGAGAGGTCCCGTTCATGCCATCTACGGATTTGTAAGGCTTGCAGATGAGATCGTGGACAGCTTCCATGAATTTGATAAGGCATCGCTTCTGTTAAAATTCAACAGCGACACAATGGAGGCCATCAGCGAATCAATCAGCCTAAACCCCATCCTTAACGCCTTTCAGGAAGTAGTCAACCAGTACAGGATCGATCACGAGCTCATTCATCTCTTTTTTCAGAGCATGGAAATGGATCTTAAAAAAGAAACCTATACTGAGGAAAAATACGAACGCTACATCCTGGGCTCAGCACAGGTTGTTGGATTGATGTGCCTGCACGTCTTTACCAGCGGTGAACAGACAGCATATGAGCGGCTTAAAAAACCTGCAATGAAACTGGGCTCCGCCTTCCAGAAGGTCAATTTCTTAAGAGACGTGAGCGCAGATTTTCAGCTATTAAGCAGGAGCTATTTTCCCGGTGTAGACCTTTCGCAGTTTTCAGACGAGCAAAAAAAAGAAATCCAGGCGGATATCGAACTGGACTTTGATGCTGCGCTTGAAGGCATAGCCCAACTCCCGGCCTCATCACAAAGAGGCGTATATCTTGCCTATCTTTACTACAGAAAACTTTTTAACAAAATCAAACGGAAAACAGCTGCCCAGCTCATCGCTCAGCGCATCCGGATTTCTAACCTGTATAAATTAAGGCTAATGATCCACTCAATGCTTCCCCGCAGAAAAACAAAAAAATACCAGAGTACAGCCAGGGCAGAAAGCCAGATATTGGCAATTGCCCAAGAGCCCCAAAGCCAAAAATAAATATTATAGCACTGGCTGCAATGAAAACCGTAAAAAAAGAAAACCTGCCTTCCAAGATTTGCGAGGTCTGCAAAAGACCATTTTCCTGGCGAAAAAAATGGACCAGAAGCTGGGAAGCGGTCAAATACTGCAGCGATCGGTGCAGAAAAAACAGCGCATCAAAACCCTAGCTCAAAAACTCAAAAGCCCCTGCTAATGCAGCAACCATAAATAAAAAACAGATGAAAGCCCAAACTTTATCCCTTATCGAAATCGACAGAATCATCGAAATGGCCTGGGAAGACCGGACAACCTTTGAGGCCATCAAAACACAGTTTGGACTCAATCACGCAAGTGTGATCTCGCTGATGCGCAAGGAAATGAAGCAGAGCAGTTTCAAGATGTGGAGAAAAAGGATGCGTGGCAGATCGACCAAACACGCCTCTATGCGCACATCAAACATCACTATATTTAAATGCGACCGCCAGCGGGCCATTAGCGCAAACAGGATCAGCAAAAGATAAGCTACATGGAAGAGATCTCATTTACCACAGACTACAAAGCAATACTGGAGCGTGTCGCTAAGATAGATCCTGCGACCTATGCCAGGACAAGAAATTTCATAAATGGCGGGGTCAGCTACCTGTCCCCCTATATTTCCCGTGGCGTCATCAGTCTGCCCCTGGTTGCAAAAGCCGCTATTGAAAATACGCTTTTCAACCAAAGCGCCGAGAAATTCATCCAGGAACTCGCTTGGCGCGAATACTACCAGCAAATCTGGCGGGTAAGGAAAGAGCATATCTGGCAAGAGCTGAGGCATCCACAGCCAGATGTAGAGCGGACAGACATGATCAGCGCCATAGCAAAAGCCAACACCGGCATAATATCGATCGATGAACAAATAAACAGCCTTTACAGCAGCGGCTACATGCACAACCACGTTAGGATGTACCTGGCATCTATTGCCTGCAATATTGCCAAAGCATACTGGATCTTGCCATCCAAATGGATGTACTACCATTTGCTCGACGGCGATATCGCCAGCAACAACTGCAGCTGGCAGTGGGTAGCAGGCGCTTTTGCAGATAAAAAATACTACTGTAACCAGGAAAATATAAACAGGTACACTATGAGCACCCAGCAGGGCACCTTCCTTGACCGGCCATATGAAGAACTTCCAGGCATGAGCATCCCTGAAAGACTAAAAGAAGGCATAGCTATAGAGCTCAACACAAAACTGCCCAACACCAGCCTCCCAATTATTGATACCAGCCTTCCAACGATTATCTATAACAGCTATAATATGGATCCGATGTGGAGAAAAGATCAAAACGCTAACCGGGTGCTCCTATTAGAACCTTCCCACTTCGCCCGCTTCCCGGTCAGCGAAAAGGTGATCGGATTTATTCAAGATCTTAGCCGAAATATTCCCGGCATCCAGATCTATGCCGGAGAAATATCCGAACTGCAGGCCCTTTATAGCCAGAGCAGCCTTGCTACGGGGCAGGCCTTTATCTCAAAAGACCACCCCGCTTTCAATCATTATCCAGGGACAAGGGACAGTTACGAGCGCATATTTCCAGAAGTTACCGGCGAATACCCCTCGTTTTTCAGCTACTGGAAACGATGCAAAAAATACCTGAATCCCCTGTAAACCTCGGTTTTCTAAAAGCAAGTAGCAGCAAAATAAAAAAAGCAAATCATGCTAATGAAGTTGCCATAAGGTAAAAGAAACAATTGAAAAAACACAAAAATCATCCTAACCTCAAGCACTTATGGGCACAGGATTTGCTGCGCTATCATCATGAAAACAAAATACCTGTACTTATCAATTGGAACGGCCGCAATCTCGCTCCTGCTGCTGCAGTCATGCGCGGTAAAGTCAAAAAACGTAATCGCTGTCAAAAACTTCAATAGCGAAAAATATCTGGGCAAATGGTACGAAATCGCAAGGTTCGATTATTCCTTTGAAAAGAACATGGACAACACCACCGCTGAGTACGCCCTTAATCCGGACGGGAGCATAAAAGTGATAAACAAAGGCTTCAACTATAAAAAAAACAAATGGAGCTCCGCTCAAGGCAAGGCTAAGTTTATCGGATCAAAAAGTGAAGCTAAACTAAAGGTTTCCTTTTTCGGGCCCTTTTACGGAGGCTACAATGTTGTGGCTATCGATAAGGACTATCAAAACGCAATGATATACGGAAGCAGCACTAAATTACATATGGCTGCTCTCCAGAACTCCAAAATTGGATAGCAAGACTAAGGAAGCTTTTTTAGCGAAGGCAAGACAGGACGGCTACAATACCGGAAAGCTAATCTGGGTAAAGCATGATAAAGATTAAATCTGAAAGCTGTTTGGGGCCAGTTACAGACAAATGAACTGCCCCAAACCTACAAAAAAGATAAAAGACATTTATATTTTTTATTTCCCAAACACTCGGCCTCCTTTGGGGTTAACTAATAAGATATTCAACATTATACGGAAAAATTACAGTTAAATAAATTATAAATGGACCAGGGAAATGAGTTAATGGGCAGTGAAGAGTTATTGGAGGTTTATAATTTTAGCAAAACAGCAACCGCTATACACTGCGGAGAAGACGCGGTGATACAGAGCGCAAACCATGCCATGCTCCGGATCTGGGGCAAAGATCGCTCGGTGATTGGCAAGACACTCCTTCAGGCCCTGCCCGAACTTAAAGGCCAGCCCTATGCCGAAATGTTTAAAAAAGCATGGCTGGAGGGAAAAACATTTTCCGGAGAAGGATCACCCGCAGAACTGGAAATTGGCGGGAAAATAAAAACTTATTATTTTGATTACGAATTTCTGCCTGTATTTAATGCAAATGGCGAGGTCATCGCAGTGATGAACAGCGCGATAGATGTGACCGATCGGGTGTTAAAAGAAAAAGCAGTAGAAAATGCCCGGGAAACCAATAAAATGTACCTGGAGCTAAAACAGGCCAGGGCAGAATTAAAGGAACTTAATACAGAACTGGAAAACCGCGTCAATCAGCGCTTGCAAGAGCTCTCCGAAAGCGAAGAGCGGTTCACCCTGATGGCCGAAAACACCGAACTGCTCATTTCAGTGGGTGATCAGGACAACAAACGCATTTATTTTAATAAACAATGGGAACGGGTCACCGGACTCAAGGTCGAAGAGTTAATGAAAAAAGGTTGGGTAGACCTTATCCATCCCGATGAAAAAGATGCTTTCATCAAAGGTTATTACAATTCGTTCGAAAAAAAGGAAATCTACACAGCAGAATTCCGGCTACCTGATAGCGATGGCAATTACAGGTGGTACCATTGCCAGTCCCCGCCAAGGTTTCTTCAAGATGGCACCTTCGCAGGCTATATTGCCTCCTGTTTGGACATTACCATGAGAAAAAACGAAGAACTGCGCAAAAACGAGTTCATCAGCATGATCAGCCATGAGCTCAAGACACCGCTGACCTCACTGAACGGATTTATACAGGTGATGAAATCAAAACTAAAAAACCTGGACAAAAACTATATCGAAAATGCACTGAACAAATCACAGATACAGATCAACAAGATGTCCGCGATGATCTCGGGCTTTTTGGATATCTCCAGGCTCGAATCGGGAAAAATGGAATTCAACGCAGAAACCTTCCCATTAGACGAGGCACTCAGAGAAACTGTCGAAGAACTCTCCATGATACACAGCTCCCACAAGATAGAGCTCGCTGACACCTGCATGTTAAATGTACACGCCGACCGCAACAAAATATCCGCCGTAGTTTCCAACCTGGTAAGCAATGCCATAAAATACACACCATACGGAAGTACCATCACCATTACTTGTAGCCCAAGCGAGCAAGGCATACAGGTATGCGTAGAAGACCAGGGCTCCGGGATTGAAAGGGGAGAACTCGAAAATATTTTTCAGCGCTATTACCGCACAAAAGACAACTCCACCATCTCCGGATTCGGGATCGGGCTATACCTCTGCTCAGAGATCATCACCAGACAGGGTGGTAAAATCTGGGCGGAAAGCAGTCCTGGTGAAGGTGCAAAATTCTTTTTTACCCTTACAGAAAGCTAGCCAGGGATAACTTCCCCTGGCCGCTCAATACAGCAGATACTATTAAAGAGCAACGCCCTAAAGAAAAGCGCTCAAAATAATAAGTTTTAAACTTAAACAAGCGGATCTTCAGCTGCATACTGAAAACTAAGTTTGCACTATTTCACAAAGTAGCTGATATACTCGGCTGCTGTTGTCCAGGAAATGCCGGGGAAGAGCAGGTTGTCAAGCTTACCGTGCTGGGTAGTAAGCATCGAATACATATACCGGGCCTGCTGCCATTTGGCATTGAGCTCATGCTCTACCGCCTGATTCCCGGCACTTTGTTTTTTTATCGACTCAGCGAAATCTGCAAAGGAAGATAACTGCTGCATTCTGAATTCCGCTCCGGTTACTTCTCTTACAACTTCCCGGATCTCAGCAGGACTGACCTGAAAGCTTGCAATATGCAGATCTCTTGGCGCCAGATCATCCAGAGTCACCTGCGCAGTAAAAAGGTGGCAGTGTTATCCATCGTGGTAAAATCAAGCTTCCAGTCCTGCTTTTCTCCCCAGAAAAAGATGCTCTTGTCCTTTAAATTTAAAACCGAGGTATTGTATTTAAGTATATGCGCAAACGCCCCGTTAAAAATAGAGCAAGACTTAATGGAGCTGCTGTCTAAATAATCCCTGAACTGTCTTCTCAGATCAAAGTTTCTATTCTCGCCCGTAGCAATCAATACGCATTTACCCGGGAATAAATACCCGAAACTAAGTCTTATTTCCCCATTTACAAAAATTTCATTAAATTGATATACCTAAAACAGAAAAACATGCCCAAAATACTAGTAATCGAAGATGATCCCGGCAACGCTGATGTTATCCAACAGATACTCGAATCAGAGGACTTTGAGGTCGAGAGCATTGATGGTCCGGAGATTATCGATGAGTCAATTGATAGCTTTTCTCCGGATCTCATCCTAATGGATATTTTACTTCCAACAGGCGACGGAAGGCTTATATGCAATTCCATCAAAGAAAACCCGGACACAAAACAGATTCCGGTGATGCTCATCACCGCAATGCTTGAATCCGAAATCCCACGAATCCCCTGTCTTCCGGACGCCATCATGCTCAAGCCATTTGATTACCAAAAACTTACCAGGACGGTTAAAAAACTGATTTATAAAAGGGACCGATAGCCTTGAATAAAAGCCTAAAAAGATAAATACGGATTCAACATTCCGCCGGCTGCTCAACGGCTGAGAAAGTCCAAAATCAAGAAAAAACGTCCTTCCTTTTTCAGAAACTTACCGGCCTAATACCGACAGTTCGGGATAGAAGCAACATTTATTCCCTGCCTCAAGCCCGGATTACAGGCCTGGATTTAATAGAACCTTCAGCCTCGAACAGTTCACATAAATATCGGTGCGCAGAAAAATAAACCGACATTTTTCTGCAATCATCAGCTTTTTTGGACAAACTCCTCTTCTTGCAGACTGCAATTATTTTAATACCTTTTACTTAGATAAATCATCCAGCAGCATTGATCTATTTCCCGCTCCGGAACTTAATCTCAATTGCAGCAGGTTGCATCCCTAATAAAAGTATCATTGGTCTTCAAAAGAACTAATTGAAATTTTGTCAAACCTTTTTATCTCACCGATGTCTTTATTATAAGAAGTTTAAAATTATGGCTAACAACAAAAATAATAAACCAGATCAGGAAATAGTAAATGATCTTAAAGCAGTCCACGAAAAAACTGAAAAAGATCCAGGCAAAAAATATGACGCCGATGATCTCAAACCAGCGATAGATGGACTTTCAGAAAAGCTAAAGGGTAGCGATGCCGACAGTGACAAATCCCTACAAGAAAATTCGGATGAAAATGCCAAGCAGAAGCAGGCCAAGGGTAGCGATGCTGCAAGCGCCTAAACGGTAAAATTTATTAAACCCTAAAATGTACAACCCATGACCAAATCGAAACAATTTCAGAAACCAACCAATGAAGTCAATGGTACTGATAAGAGCAAATCAAAAGCAGATTCTTCAAACAGCAAAAACAAAGCTAAGGCTGCAACCTCGGATAAGAAAGCTGATTTCGAAAACCCAAAGGATGATCCTGCTTAAAATTTTTCCGGTCCGTGCTCAAAGAGATCGTGCCGTCCTGCATGTATTAAATAGGTTATTTACGCTTTGCTGAGTAGATCCAACCTAAAACAAAATAAAATATAAAACTAAACACGGCCTTAGCGAGCATTTAAATCTCCATGTTCAGTAATCCGTTGTTCCTATTGCCCGTGTGGGGCAAAACCCTTTGAACATCCCGTTTAAATCTGCCGGACTCCGCCCGATCAGCGCTGCAAATTTCCAACAGCAATGTTGAAATTGATTTGCTGAGCAGGAATTTTAACAGTTATTTCCCTTAAATCAAGTTTTGGCCAATACAGGCCGCTGAGATTTTTTGTCATAAATTTACATACTTTGAATGGAACGTTTGCGGCTTTTCAGCCCACTACACAATACAAATCCAACAATAATCAAAATAACAGCATAACAGGTATACACAATACGCTTACCAGTAGGATCATTATTGTTAGAAACAGCTATAGCCAGTAATGCCCATATCCCCACCGCTGCAAATTCCCGCAAGTTCCTGGTATAAACCATAACCACATTAACCAGTCCGGCTGCACAGATCATAATGATCGCCCAGCTGACATCCGAAATGCCCCATCCCTCCCAGCCTGTTTTAGTCAGATAAGCAGAAAAATTCGCTATAAAAGCGACGGTAATCCATCCCGAATACAATGCAAAAGGCCAATATATAAACAGATAATCTTTCAGCGGGTGGGCATCCAGTTCCATACGCGTATTCACCACAATCTTTATCAAGCAAAAAAGAAGAACTCCCATGATCAAAACCGAAATACCGATATAATCATATAACCAGGCAACTACCCAAAGAGCGTTTGCCAAACAGGACAGCACAAACCACCAACCGATTTTTGACACAACATCAGATTTGACCACCTCTTTTCTACCATTGATCCCGGTATAAAATACAAAGCCCAGTAGTCCAAGATAAATAATGCCCCATATAGAAAAGGCATAACCGGCCGGCGTAAAATAATTGAAATACCGATCAGATACCGTTTTCATGCTATTACCGTTCAACAGTCCTGCATTCGACAGGTAGTTCACAGCAATCGTTAAGATCACAGCAATTCCGTTGGCAAAAGGAAGAATTTTTTTAGCGCTATCCATGTTAATATTAAAATATAGTTACCTCATCAAGATAAACAAATTTGCAGCAAAGCGTGATGATAAATAATCAACACCTGCATAAAAAGATTGTTTAGACCGATGCACCCAAATATGGACATATTCCTGAATGAAAACAATATGTCTGAGGGATCCATGAGAAAAAAAAAACCTAAGCCATCTGAAATATTTAACATGGATTTGTTAATGAGCAAGAAGTTCTAGATGGTTCTTGAGGTGCCATCCAAAGAATTTAACTGCCTTCATCTGTAGTTTGTTTTCACGATATCCTTCCAAATTAATATCTTTGAAACAATGAGTTTACCCCTACGAATCACCTTTGAAGGTGAAGACTATACTTATACGATCTTGACCAAAATGATCAATAAAGAGACAAAAGAGATCAAAATCAGTTTAAACGGCGAAGAACTTACCATAGCCCCAAATGCACGCGGGGAATGGGACGCAATGGAAAGAACGGTCAGTGACCGGCCTGGCCTGCTCAAGTCAATAGCCCGGAACGTAGCACTGCGCTACAGGCTTTGATCCGCAGCACCCGCCAGCCAAGTACTTCTATAACTGAAACTTTGCCTCTTGAACTGCGGCATACGTATAACATTTTTTAAAAATGACCCCGTTACGATGTGTTTTTTTGGAAACAACGTCGACAAAGCATAGCCTCAACAGTTCAGCTTAGCTTATTTCAGAATAATATCAGAACAGATAACAAAAAAAAGAACGAACCCTAGGACCATTTTCAGCATCATAAAAACCCCTAATTGAGAAGCCCCCTATTCGATATGTTCATCGAAAGTAGCACTATTATTAAAAACATAAAACAAACAAAAAACTCATACAGACGCTTCAGAAAATCCTTGAAAGCAATTCTTTTATTAAACGACATCCCTCCTATCTAATTGACTAGCAACATCTTTTTAAACTACAATGTTAAGAACTTACTTAATGTTAATGCTGAGACATGGAAAGTAACAGGTAACTTGTATTTTATAATTTACACTTAAAAAAGCAACATTATGCCAATCAAACCAGGACCAAAAAAAATCGCTGAATCCACAGGTGAACCGGATAAGCGCCAACGGGATAATAAAGATACCCCGGGAAATACACCTTCCCTAAAGCCCCACAAGCATACTAAGGGTAAGTAAAATAAAAGCCGCTGGAAGATGCACTGCCCCCAAAAAGTTAGACACTATTTGGGGGCATTTTTTCACGCTGGAGATAAAAATCTGTAATGAGCGCCCCTCACCTGAACAAAACAGAGCGAGAAGCTGGGCAGTTAGCAAATAAATATCCTTAACGCTGCAATAACCAGAGCGAAAGAGGCCATATACGTGATAGGAAAAAGTACAATTGGAAAAGCGACGGACTATTCAGCCAATTGGTAAAAAAAATACCTAAATAAAAAACAAACCTGCAAAAGCATAGAAATTACTGTTTCCCGTAAAAGAATCTTAAAAACATTCAATATATTGCCTACATCTAATGATCGGTTTTTATCTCTTATGGATCGGCCTGGCTATCGTTTTTTTAACCACGCCAAAGGCCAGAAAAAAAATAGCAGAAATATATACAAATGTTTCAGCTTCTTTTGCCGGTTTTTCTAATTATGCGCAGGTCATTTCTCAAATGCTATTTAAAAATTCTGTCAAAAAACCTTTCCCTAAGACAACAACCAGTAATATAAACAATGTCATTATCGGTATTTGGCATCTTTATTTTTCCGATTAAAATTTCTTATATTGTTCATACTTAACAGCTGTTCATCTGCCTCGATTAACTCAAAACAAAATTAAAGAAAGGAATAAATCATCCTTTAATCAACTCAAACAAACACAATCAGGTAAAAGGATCAAAACCCTTCCGCCGATATTTAAGTATAAATCTAGAACGCGATGAAAACAGGACTTTTACTCTATCTAGGAAAATGGGCATTGCTATTGGCCTTGCTCCCTATCAGCACTCAAGCTCAGCAGCCACGCAAAACAGGTATTCAGAAAAAACCGCCTGTAGGTGTTACACCAGCAAAAAAGTTAGATATATATGTCGGGGGTGCTACCTATAATGAAAAAACGCGCAAGCATACCGCGCTATATTGGAAAAACGGAGTGGCTGTGCCGTTAACCGATGGTCAAACGGATGCCGAAGTAAGGGCAATGGCTGTAGTTGGCAATAATGTCTATGCTGCAGGAACGGTTCACGGGCAGGCTGTATATTGGAAAAACGGACAAATAGTTTCCCTTACCAATACCCCCGGGAATTATGGCCGTTCTTCCGGAATGACGGTATCGGGCAACGATGTATATGTTGCAGGCTATGAACGTGATTACCGCAGGCAAACCTATGACATCGCCAGATATTGGAAAAATGGTGAGCCGGTGGAGCTACCAACCGGAAATTATCATGGGGGAGCTATAGGCATAGCAGTCGCCTACGATGATGTTTACGCGGTAGGTGCCGGGGATCCGTTAGGCACTAACAATGGGCCTAAGGCTGCCTATTGGAAAAATGGACAGCGGACCGAGGCACGCAACAGTTCATTTTACAGGATACTCGGCATCAGTATTATCGGTCCCGATATTTACATTATGGGGACATCCTCCAGGCAACAGGCTACTTATTGGAAAAACGGACAGCATGTAGACCTTACCAACGCGAAGGATCCATATACCGACTATGCAGCGGCTACTGCAGTTGCAGTGGAGGGTAAGGACATCTATATTGCCGGTAACGAGGGCGGCCGGGCCATCTATTGGAAGAACGGACAACCTTTCATACTCGGAGAAGTTCGCCAGGATTCTCCCTTCTGTACAATAGCGGTATCAGATGGTGATGTATATGTTACAGGGGGATACGATTTTTGGAAAAACAGCGAGAAAGTTGAACTTCCAAAAGGACAGGATAACTGGGCAATAGCCAACTGTGTGGTATTGGTGAAACAGGGTATGGTAAATTCTAAAATACCAAAAACATTAAAGGCATCTACTCCTGAAGTAGAAAAAACTGTATATAGCCCACCTTCTCCTCCCGCTCCGCCCACCCCACAGGAGCAGGCTGACAAATTTCTGGCCGACAATAAAAAAAAACCCGGTGTGATTACCACCCCAAGCGGTTTGCAATATGAAGTACAGAAAGTAGGCGCAGGCCAAAAACCGCAGCGGGCAGATCAGATAAAATTCAATTTCCGGAGAACAACAATTATAGGTAACCAGATTCTAGACTCCAGTGAAAGTACCAGAACCAATACCATGTTTATTAAAGATGCGCTTCCAGGGCTTGCCGAAGGCGCCCTGCTGATGAATGTGGGAAGCAAGTATAAACTTACCTTCCCATACAATCTGGGATTTGGCTCATTTAAAACCAATGCCCCTGCTGGTTCAATTCTTATTTTTGAAGTGGAACTATTGGAAATAATCAAGTAACGACAAGGGGTGCCTATTTCATTTGATCTATAATATAAAGCCGCCAAACAAATGGAAGCCAATATCTTCTCCATGATTTCGAGCATCATCAGATCGTCAATTATGATAATGTGCACTGCTTTTTATTTCCGGTTTTGCAAATCAAAGCGGCTGAGCGTTTCTCTGGAAACCCCCAGATAAGCCGCAATCATGGATTTTGTTACCCTTTGAAAAAGGTTCGGATACTGATCATATAGTTGGTTGTACCGTGATAAGGCATCATTTTTCATTAAAGCAAGTACCCTTTTTTGCATATTGAGAAAGCCTGAGGTAGTTTTCATCCTAAAGAAATGTTCCATTTTATGCATCTGCTCGCATAACCTGTTTTTATCTGCCAGGTTGAGGTAAAAGGCCTGCACCTCTTCAAGGCACTGGATATTCAGTTCTGAACGCTCATATCTATTCAATGCCTGGTAGTCAGATACCTACCATCCCTCCATCGCAAATTGCAGGATATGTTCTTTTCCCTGATCATCAAATAAGGAAGTCTTAACCAGTCCCCCTGCGATAAAAAATTCTTTTTCAACCATCTCCCCGGGATGAATGAGAATAGAATATTTACTGAATTTCGCAGGGTGAAAGAATGAGCATACAAAACTGAATTCCTCATCGGACAATTTTATAAATTCCTCAAATTGTTTGCGTAATATGGTATACATATCAACAAATATATTGCAAAATTAGTATTCTGCTCATGGGCTAGAGAGAAAAGATTTTCTAGCTTTTTTCTAATTTGTGACATAGATCACCTGCACTTTGTGAGCTATATCCTTGAATTGGAATTATTTTTAAGTGGAAATTTGCATAAAAAAACATGAAAAATAAAATCAGATACGCGGTGATCTTATTATCACTCCTGTCCATTCAGGCATTCGCACAAAAAAACACTAAAACCGGATTAAATATGAAAACAAAAAAAGTCCTAATCGTTGTGACCTCTTTCGGTCAGGTTGCAAACGGGACCAAAACAGGTATATGGCTGGAAGAATTCACTACCCCTTTCTATCTTGTCAGAGAAAAAGGCATTGAATTAACTATCGCTTCTCCTAAGGGCGGGAAAGCACCTAGTGACCCAAAAAGCACAACTGGCGACTACACTACCGCCTCGGTAAAAAAGTTTCTGGAAGATCCTTCCTCACAGGAAAAACTTAACAATACCATCGCTTTGGAAGATGTTAAGGCAGAAGACTTTGATGCCATATTTTATCCCGGGGGACATGGACCGATGTGGGACCTGCCTGAGAACCAGATTTCCATTAAACTTATCGAATCCTTTTTCTCTGCGGGAAAACCAGTCGCCTTGGTATGCCATGCGCCTGCCGCATTGAAAAATGTTATGGCAAATGGCAGCTATCTGATACAGGGAAAAACCATTTCCGGCTTTACTAATAGCGAAGAAAAGGCAGGTCAGTCCACCGACATGGTACCATTTTCACTTGAAGACATGTTGAAAGAAAAGGGTGCCAAATATCAGAAAGGTAAGGATTGGGAACCATTTTCGGTACAGGACGGAAATCTGATTACCGGACAGAACCCTGCATCAGCAGATCTTGTCGCAAAGAAAGTACTCGAAGCCTTATCTAAATAAACAACAGTGTGTTTCTTTTAAAAAGAGCTTTAGGGCAGCGTAGATCGGGTCTTAATTTCCGGATCTATGCTGTTTTTTTAGCTAACTGTCAGGCTAGTCCTTGAAGGTGCTGCCTAAAAAACCAGATCATGGCTTTTTAAACATGGTCTGGTTATCTTTTCTGAAAATTTTACCCGCAGCAAGCAAACTCTCCTACTACAGGTTAGTGATTGAAAGTATCCGTTCAGCACAACTGCCAGGATAGCATTCATTTATTTCCATGTGGCTACCCCAATTCAGATTTTTACCCATTCTGCCTCATCCTGTGCTTTTGCCCAATTTCCCCACAGATTGCCCAGAGTTTTTTTGTTTTCATTGCCAGGGAATATTCGACAATGGTATTCAATAAGAAAACTGGATCATGACCATACGTTCCCGTCTGTCTCATGCTGATGTTAACGGATAATATATTTTTGGAGTGCAAGACCCCATCAATATGCTTGAATCCCAGATTAAGATGAAAAGTCTCCGACAATTTACCTTTAGCATCCGCCTTGGTGAAGTAAAATTGTGTATCCCACCTGGGAAATTCCCTGGTAATCTCGCGGATTTTTCTCTTTATCGGATTTGCCTGCTCACTCATCATTTCGATTTGAACTATTGCATTATCAACGCCTTCAACACCATGTTCCTGATATGACTTGGTAATTAACCGGGTGTATTTTTCATAGTTCTTAGCGTGGTCATCCATTTCGATAGCCTCAGCAATAATAACATCCAAAATATTGATCATATTTTCACTTTCTTACAATACTTCATATCCCTGATATTGCTGTCAGACAATTTAAATTTATGTTGGTCATTATTGTATTTTCAATCTACAATATAAAAAATTGAAAATAATACAAATTAATAATTCAATGACCAGCCACAACGTTTGCTTTGCAAATAGGCCATCTAAAATGAATCCGGATAATCTGGCTATAATAACACCAAAAGTCAGTGCTGACAAAAAAGCCAATATGATTAATCCCCAATTATCCCATTGTTGATTAAAATAAAAAAAAACACCTAACCCGATGAAAAAACCCCATTTCACTCTTTTTTCGATCATCTCATAACCGGTCAGCTGTTCTGGACAAGAACTTATCAAATTGGGCTTTAAGGTGAGCATGAAGCCACCAACGATCAAAATTATAGCTAAAATCTTAAGCATTACATTTATTGCGATATATTATTTGAAGGGATTTATTTGAACAATCATCCCGACAGCTTATCAACTCGATTAATACTTTTAATCTCTTTGAAAGACAAAATCATTTATCATCTACTGAACGTCAAGATTCTAAATTAAAAAAATCACGAAATTCTAAGGGCGTTGTATTCGTTTTATCTTTAAAAAGTTTATTGAAACTCTGGGAATGCTCAAAGCCTAATTCGTAGGCAATTTCGCTAACTGAAAGATTAGTGGCAGACAACTTTTCTTTCGCCTTTTCAATGAGTTTTTCGTGAATGAGCTGCTGAGTATTTTGACCTGTTAAATTACGGGCTATGTCACTGAGGTACCTTTGTGAAACTTTTAATTGATCTGCTAAATCCGCTACTACAGGAAGACCATTGTGTATCGCTTTATCTTTATCAAAATAATCGTTAAGCAATTGATCAAGCTGTTTTAAAATTGTATTATTAACTAATTTTCGCGTTATGAATTGTCGTTGGTAAAAGCGATTACAGTAGTTTAGCATTAACTCAATTTGCGACCATACGATCTCTTGCGTTATTGTATCAATATGTTCGCATTCCTGTTCTATTTTACAAAACAGATCCTGCATATCTTTTTCTTCCCTTGCAGAAAGATGCAATGCTTCGCTAACCGAATAATCAAAATATCCATAGCCTTTAATTTTATGTGCCAGCGGGTTTTGCAGTAAAAAATCGGGATGCAGTAAAAGTACATACCCGGCTCCGATCTCCTGTTGTGGTATATCTGCCAGTATAATATGGGACTGTAATTGACGAGGTGCTGTGAAACACATAACGCCACGGTCAAAATCATAGTAGCCCTGGCCGTATTTACCCTTTGCCTTCACATTCTTTTTAAAAGATATCGAGTAGAAATTTGCAAAGAACCCCTCCCAAATCACATCTTTCATGGGCCTTATATCTTCTACATGTACCACGCTGACCAAGGGATGCAAGGGATCAGGCAAAGACAGAAGCCGGTGAAAGTGTGATATGGAATTGATCGTTTGCATGAATGCTAATTTACGATAAAAGATTTTCTTTATAAAAGGGGATTAATTGCCCCAACGCTTCTTTCATCGCAAACGGTTGATCATAAAGGTCGTAATGGCTAGCTCCCTTAACTACATGGATCTTTTTCTTGGGCGACGCTGCCTTATTAAATAATTCAAATCCATCGCGATACGAACCAAAAGCTCCTACCTTGTCACCTACAACGACCATTAACGGCTGTGTCAATAAAAACTCAGCCAAGTGAAATGCGTCAAAAGTGACCAGATTAGCAAAACTTGTAAAAAGTAATTTATTACAAGAGGTAGGGTATTCTCCGCGTGGTGTCCGGTAATAGTCTATAGCTTGCAACATATCAAATTCATCCATACCTGCTTTTTTGGCGTCATCGGCAGATCCCGGTGTCCAATTTGTGACCAAAACGTCTGCTCCGTTGGCCTCCTTGGTACGCTGAGCACTAACAGCTTCAAGTGTTTGCAAAAAAGGTGCTTCCCTGAAAGCACGGCCTGCATTAGTCGCTACTACCGTCCCTACAGCTTTTATACGCCTTTCTGTAAGTGCGGCATTGGATGCGTATCCACCACCCGCACAAACTCCAAGGATACCAATACGATTTTGATCAACGTAAGTTAAGGTAGTTAAATAATCCACCGCACAACGGATATCTTCTACACGGACTGCAGGATCTTCCAAATAACGTGGTTCACCGCCACTTTCCCCTTGAAACGAAGCATCAAATGCAATACAAATAAATCCTTCTTCGGAAAGCTTCTGAGCATACAAACCCGCTGTCTGTTCTTTGACACTGCTACCAGGATGTACACACACAACGGCCGCATATTTTTTTGAGGTGTCAAATTCCGCTGGTAAATGCAGATGAGCCGCAACATTCCAACCTCTATTTTTAAAAGATACTTTCTCCATTTTTGAATTTTCTAATTAATTAAACAAAGTTAGCACTAGAACTTTTCAGGTTTGTTGCCGATTTGGTATCAATTGTAGTTGAATTGGTTGCGATACAATTTAGTTTTACTTGGAGTGTAGAAGTAATACCAACGATAGTTTTACCTCCTTTCAAATTGGCATGTGCCAAAGCAGCAAGTATTTAACCAGGGCAATTATCTTTTTTGACTAAAAATAATTGCCCTAATTCATTAGGTATAATGTTAGATCAACACACCTCGAGTCTGATAAAAATACATAAAGTAAAAGATCGGATAGCCTTTTACATTCATTATTGATTATCAAAAAAGAGTGAATTCTGATAAAATTCCAAATAACCAGGGAAAAAGGATAAGGGTTATGGCATTAACCCTTTCGTTTGCAACTTTTTTACCAAGGGCTTACTTCGCTTTCATCTTCTATGTCATTGCTAAAAAACGTCCCAGTGGGTGCATTCTCATCTGTCAATGTATGTTTAACTATGAAACTTGCTGCACTTTCCACTGTTCCTGGTCCGCTATGATGGTTAAAATCAGTCGCAGTATAGCCCGGGTCAATCGCATTTACTTTAAATGGCAAATCTTTTAATTCATAAGCCAGAAGGATAGTGTAAGCATTTACAAGCGCCTTTGAAGGCACATAACTCGCAAGTTTAACATTATAATATTTCCAATTTGGATCGCTGTGCAAATTTAATGAACCAAGCCCTGAAGTAATATTGCTTATCCTTGGATTTTCTGACTTTTTGAGTAATTCCATAAAAGTTTGCGTTACTCGAATTATTCCAAAATAGTTTGTATCAAATACATCTTGGATGTCTTTAATTGAAGTTGTCAAAACACTGTCGGGAAAGCCTTTGCTTATTCCTGCGTTGTTTATCAAAATGTCTAATTTCCCTTGCTCTCTTTCTATAATATTTTTGGCTTCTAAAATGGTATCAAGATTTGTAACATCAATTTGAATAGCCTTGATATTCTGAAAACCGGTGTCGTATAAATCTTTTACAACCGCTTGTCCTTTTTCAAGACTACGAGTACCTAAATAGACAAACAATCCTTTTTTTGAAAGCTGTTTGGCTGTCTCTAAACCAATGCTTCTGTTCGCTCCTGTAATTAATACTGTTTTCATTTTTTTATTTGTTTTAAATCAATGATGCAAAAATGCATCTTATAAAAATGAAACCATTTGCCATTTGGCAAAAAGTAATTCATCGTATATTTTTTCTGATTCTACTCAATGAAGATTGAGTAATGCCTAAATATGAAGCTAAATAAGAAAGCGGAATACGGTTTGCGAGATTTGGATACTTTTCTAAAAAAGTCAAATAACTTGTTGTGGCATCTTGTGCAACAATTGAGCTAATCCGTTCTACTTTTTGAAGCAATGCTTTTGAAATAATTTTATGCACAATGGCGTCCCAACCAACAATGGTGTTCAGCAATTCCTGCCAATCCTCTTTTGAGAAAACAACAATTTTGCAATCGGTAATAGCCTGCACATAAGCAATTGAAGGTATTTGATTGTCAAAACTCTCTAAATCCACCAAAATGTTATTTTCATCTACAAAATATTTTGTAATTTCTTCACTTTTATTATTAAAGTATGAAACTCTGGCAATGCCTTCAACGATGAAGCCGAATCTTCGGGAAACGTTTCCTGCTTCCAAATAATATTCATCTTTCTGAAGTTCTACTTCAGTTGTTTTTTTTGAAATCAAATCAATTTGGTGTTGATTTAAGTTTCCAAACTGTAAGATGTAGTCAATAAATTCTTTCATAATATAAAGGTAGTCAATGTCGTTTTTGTAGCAGTTGTCATTTGGCAAAAAATTAATTTGTCTGCCTTTTATAACGGTTTCCAAAAGTTACATAGAACTCATATGAAGCTGTGAATCTATGATAACTGCTTGGATAAACCGCTGTCAATTGACCTCTCTCACCAAAAACATTAATCATACCCCCTTTATTTAAGAACTTACAAATTATTGAAAATTGGTGCAACGGGGTAAAAATAATTGGTTTGTCCAATATGTCACCCCATTCCGCTTTAAAGTGACCACCTGTTCCGGGGCAAACTGGCCGCTTTGATCTTTCGATCAGATATCAATCATCTGAGGTGGTCAAAAAAAATGTATTGTTCAATCAAATAGGCTTTTCCAACCGCGATATCATCTGGATGTTTGCCTGTAAACCAGCTTTATTCTGATCTGATCATACAGCGCCCTTCTGAGTATAAGTCCGCTAAAATTGCCTATTTGGAAAGGGGATTGCTACAGCCTAAAAATGTCGCGTGATCCAGTTATATAGGAGACAATTAACAATCAACACCTTCGCCAAAATACTGTTTGCAAAATACAAGATCCTAAAAAGAATTGGTATTTCAGGCTTATAACCAATGAAGCAGCTCTAAAAAAATCTCAAAGAACATTCTATATCTAAAATAATGAAACAACTTTTTTTTTTGCAGATATATTCCTCCGGAAAAAAGTAACTATTTTTTAATCTGCGGTTTATACGCTAAACCTTGCTCAAGTAAAAATGGCAGTGCCAAATGGTATATGCTTTGTTGAAAGTTACTATATGTTAAAAACATCTACCTATGACACAGTACGAATTTACGAACAGCATCAAACTCCATGCAGGCGCCTTACATTCACATGCATTAAAATTTACAAACGACATTGACGACGCAAATGATCTCTTGCAGGATACGCTGGTAAAGGCCACCCGATTTGTAGCAAAATTTGAACAGGGAACCAATATAAAAGGCTGGCTTTTTGTAATCATGCGCAATACCTTTATTAACAGGTATAGGAAACAACAGCGTGAACGGGAACGCGTTTTACAGGTTGAAGAAATCTCATCAGACCAACTCTGCACAAGCGCAAGCATGAACCAAGCCGAAAATAAGTTCGCTATGGAAGACATTGGAAACGCACTAAAAAAACTTCCGCTAATGTATTCGGTTCCTTTTATCAGATATTTTGAAGGTTACAAATATCAGGAAATCGCGTTAGAACTTGATATACCCGTTGGCACAGTAAAAACGCACATCCATCAGGCAAGGCTGCTATTAAAGAAATCCTTGAAACAGTACCGCCTACAATGAGTGCCGGCTAAAATGTTTAAAAAACCGTACAGGAGGTTAGTCTCATTTCTGCGGTAAATACCTAATGTTAAAGAAAAAATACCTGAAATAAGGTATCAAATGGAGCTGTATTCATTTGATAATACAGCTTAATATATATTGTTTTACAAAAGACCTCAGCAATACGGCATAAAACATCCTGTTTTTGCCGTATTGCATAACAAGCGCTCTGATTCTATTCCAGTCAAAAGAATAAGTTTGAGAAGAGAAACTCAGATAAGCCATTACTTTCTTTTTCAGCGTAATCGGAATAATTATAATTTTTAAGTTTATAATAAGTGTTAAGGTTGTACCTTATTTTTGCATTTCGCCTTCCTTTGAGAGCGTAGAAATTTCACTTATATTTATCCGTTTATAATCCTAATAAAGCTTGACTGGTCTTATTCAGGATGTTATTTAACAGGTTCTGCTCAGATAACTAACACGACTCACTGATAATATAAAAAGCACCTGCATTCGGCACCATTTTCAAATAGTACCGGTATGCAGAAACAAAAGAAAAAATGCAAAAAAAACAAGATGATGTTCAGGCAAACCGTTTAGAAAAAAAGAGCGGAGAGACACCTCAACAGGAAGCATCGTTTCCGATTATAGGGATGGGCGGGGCAAGTGGCTCCTTACCCGCCTATCAAAAATTCTTTACCCACATGCCCGCACGTTCAGGTATGGCCTTTGTGGTAATTGTTCATCAGAATAAGAATGAAGCAGCAGACTATAGTGGATTGATCAAACAATCAACCAGTATGCCGGTATTAATTGCTGAGGATGGTATGCAGGTACGCGAAAACCACATATATATTATTCCGCCTGGCACCGATATGGGTATCCACAATGGACACCTGTTACTTTTTAGTCCTTCAAGGCATAAAGGTGCGCACATGTCCATTGATTATTTTCTCCAGAGCCTTGCCGAAGATCAATGGAGCATGGCTGTTGCCATCATATTTTCGGGTTTAGGGGCTGACGGAGAAACTGGTCTGAGGATGGTTAAAGAGAAACTGGGGATGGCCATGGTGCAGGACCCTGAGACAGCCGAGTTTCCGAGCATGCCCTCTGCGGCGATAAAAACACATATGGCAGATTATATTCTTCCTCCCGAGGAAATGCCATTAAAACTTATCCAATACCTAAACCATCCGGCACTGGCAGCAGAAGAAAACTCGGAACTAAGCTCGCCAATAGCCAATAAGGTATATATCCAGAAAATATTAATGTTACTTCGTTCGCAAACCGGACACGACTTTAGTTTATATAAAAAAAACACGATTTCACGGCGGATAGAACGTAGAATTGCTTTCCACCAATTACCTGATTATGAAAACTATGTAAATTATTTAAGGGAAAATCCGGCAGAAATCGACATCCTTTTTAATGAACTGCTGATAGGGGTAACGAAATTTTTTAGGGATCGCCATGCCTTTGACAGCCTAAAAGAACATATTAACCGTTTGCTGAGTCAGAAAAGCCCAGAAGAACCGATCAGGATCTGGATTGCAGGATGCTCAACCGGAGAGGAAGCCTATTCGGTGGCCATTATCGTTACGGAGTTTTTAGACAATCTCCAGTCTAAGCAAAAACCCAAGGCACAGATTTTTGCGACAGATTTAGACCCCAATGCGATAGATCACGCGCGGGCAGGATTTTACTTTTCAAATATCATAGCAGAACTTTCTCCACAGCAGCTTGACCGCTTCTTTATAAAAAAACCAAACGGCTATACTGTAAAAAAGGAAATCCGTGAAATGATTGTTTTTGCACAGCATAACCTGATTAAAGATGCACCATTTACCAGACTTGACCTTCTGTGCTGCAGAAATGTGATGATTTACCTGACCACAGATCTTCAGAAAAAGATTATTCCTGTTTTTCATTATTCCCTGCAGCCAAACGGACTTCTGTTCCTGGGGCCAGCTGAATCTGTGGGTACCTTTAACGACATTTTTAACAGCGTTGATTCGAAATGGAAAATTTTTGAAAGAAAGGAAGGTGTAAGCGCGCTCGGCAAAATACTTGATTTCCCTTTCCATATTGCCAATCAGGATAAGCTGGGTAAGGCCGATGGGGTGACAAAAATAACCACGAAAAACCCGATTGCCGACAATTTCAATAAAGTACTGCTTGAAAACTATACCCCCGCTTCTTTATTATTGAATGAAAAGGGCGAAATCCTGTATATCAATGGCAAAACAAACCGGTTTATCCAGCTTAATCCGGGCGAAGCGGTAATGAATATACATAGAATGGTGCGCGAAGAACTGAAATACGTACTTGGAAACGCAATCCACCTTTGCCTGATGAACCACACCAAGGTTGAAATTTCAAATATTAAGATTCGTGAAAATAACCGCTCATACCTTATGGGCTTTTCTGTAGACTATATGAGTGAGCCTGCCTTACAGGGACTTTTATTAGTTAGCTTCTACGATAAGGGACCCGTTAGAAAATCTTTTTCGAGAAAATCCAAATCACCAGGTAATGTGAGCGAAGGAGCCGTTGAAGAATTAGAAAAGGAGCTTACTTATACCAAACAGCAGCTGCATACCACTATCGAACAGATGGAGACTTCGCTGGAAGAACTTAAATCGACCAACGAAGAACTGCAAAGTACAAACGAAGAATTACAGAGCACCAACGAAGAGGCTTTGACTACTAAAGAAGAAATGCAGTCGCTCAATGAAGAGCTTATGACTATTAACCTGCAGTATCAAACCAAGGCAGAGGAGCTTACGCAGCTCAATAATGATATGAAAAACCTGCTAGATAATACGGAGATCGGCACGATATTTCTCGACAACGAGTTGAATATCTTGCGCTTTACCCCCCAGGTTACCAGGCTGTTTAATGTGATTGCGAGCGATATTGGCCGCTCAATTACCCATATCGTCTCCAATTTCGAATATCCATCAATCGAAGCTACGATAAAAGAAGTGATTGAACACCTGGCTGGAAAAGAACTGGAGATCAAAACTAAATTTGGAGATTGGTATAACCTGCGCATCATGCCCTACCGTACCATGGACAATTTTATCAACGGTGCGGTCCTTACCTTCACCAAGATTACTCCAATAAAATCAATGAATGCAAGGATAACAGGTTTGTTACAGTACGGACAGTTAACAGCAGACCTTCATCCTGAAGCTACCGTAGTACTAGATGCTGACCGAAGGGTTCTGGTGTGCAATGAAAAATTCCAGGACATGTTCAAGATGAAGGAATACGAAATCAGAGAACTTTCTTTCACAGAAATTGTTGTTAATAAATGGCAGATGGATCTTCTCTCAGATAGGCTCTCAGATCCTTCTCCGTCAAGTGAAGAAATTTATGTACAACATCATTTTAATGGACTGGGTACAAAACACTTGAAAATTAAAATCGAAAGGATCATGGAGAAGGGAACAGAGAGTACCTTGATCATGGTGCTCAGTTTTAAGGAAAAATGAAAAATGTGAACAGGACATCAAAAGAAGTTATCCTTTCGGCACTGCGGATGAAAGCTGAAGAACTGCTCTCTGAAAGGGTATTTAATGGTACAAGATTGCCTGCAGATACTGAAATGGCAGTGCTGTTAAACGAACTCGAGATTCACGAGATAGAGATAGACATGCAGAACGATGAGCTCCGTGAATCTCATCGTGCTGCAGACCTCGAGCGTGAGCGGTTTACTGGCTTTTTTGATGCCGCCCCGATCGGTTATTTTATTCTTGATGATAAAGGAACCATACTTGAGGTCAATCGTAGGGGAATGGATATGCTCTGTTTAAAAAACAGTGCCATTCTGGGTAAACAATTTTCATTTTGTTTAATGCCGGATGTCAGGGAGCAATTTTATTCATTTATGATCAGTCTTGAGAGTCATCAAGCTAACAGCATGTACGAAACGCTGATGTATAATGCTAAAGAACATGTAGTACATGTGCAGATCGGTGGAGCAGCGATAAAAAACTCTTTAACAGGTGTTACCGAATATTATATTACCGTAACTGATATTACAGATTCAAAAAATGCCGTACAATTACTCAAGGAAACAACAGAACGCCTTAACCAAACTCTCGAAGCTTCATTTACGGGCACTTGGGGCATTTGGCCGGAAAGTAGAAAAGTTTATTTAGATAGGTTCAGTAAAAATATCCTCACCATTGGCCTTAAGGATTTTGATGGCACTTTAGATGGCCTGCTAGAAATTATAATTACCGAAGACAGGCAAAAAATTAGATCGCTCTGCGAAAGCGGCAGTTCTTTGCGTGAAATCGACATGGAATTCCGCATAAAATCAGACCATGGATTTATTAAAACCATTATGGCCAAAGGAAGAGAGGTTTCAAAGCCTGGTGAAAACATTTATTTTACGGGTATAATATTTGATATTACCGAGCGTAAGCGCGCGCACGAGGCAGAGGAGATAAATAAACGCCTACAGCAGAGAATGTTGAATCAGGCTGTTCTGGAGGCACAGGAAAAAGAGCGGGCAAAAATCAGTTCAGCCCTACATGATAGCATATGCCAGTTATTATACGGCATCAGGTTCACTATAAGCCACCTTAAAAAAGCCGATGCAATACAGCTCAAAGCAGAAATGGGCAATGTGACGAGGTTGATAGACCAGGCTATCCGGGAAATTAGGGATCTTTCTTACGAACTTACCCCTTCTGTGCTTCGAGATTTCGGTTTCACAGCCGGCATCAGGGAAATGTCTCAGCGCCTTAGCAGTAGTGCGTTTAAAATCAATGACCAGATACATATTGAGGCTGATAAACTGCCTGACGAGGTACAGCTATATATTTTTCGTATTATACAGGAACTGATCAATAATAGCTTAAAATATTCCGGCGCCACACAGGCATCCATATCGGTCTGTTCCGAAGGTGGGAGAGTAAACATCAAAGTGTGCGATAATGGCAAAGGCATTGATCTTAAAAGCGAAAACTACCTGCTTAACGGATCTGGGCTTAGGGGTATAAAAAACAGAGTTGCGATGTTAAACGGCACATTTAAAGCAGATAACAACAACGGAGCCTATTTCAGTATTTCCTTTGATCCCTCTGAATTTAAAGATTACTGATTATGCCAAAAAAAAACACAAATATCATTACGATAGGTGCCTCAGCCGGAGGATTAGCAGCTGTTTCTAGATTATTATCTACACTTCACGCAGAACTGGACGCCGCAGTATTCGTTGTAATCCATCTCGGAAAGGCAGCCGTTTTAGATGTAATAGTGAACATGCTGGGCAAAAATTGCAAGCTTCCCATTATTGTACCTGAAGACGGCACACTGATAAAAACCCGCCAGATTTACCTTGCACCGGCTGATGCACACATGATGCTACAAGAAGAAAAAATACTGATCAGACGTGGTGCGAAAGAAAACCACTGGAGGCCATCAATTGATGTACTTTTCCGCACCGCCGCGGCCGAATACGATTCATGTGTAACAGGCATTATACTCTCTGGCCTGCTGGATGACGGAACATCTGGGATGGCAGCAATAAAAAAATGTGGTGGCCGGTGCATAGTGCAAGAACCCAAAGGAGCAGAATTTCCGGATATGCCCAACAGTGTGATCAGTAATATAGATGTTGATTACAGGGTTCAGATCGAAGATATGGGTTATATCCTCAGCGACCTGTATTCCAGAAATGAATGTGAAGTTGCTCCTGTTCCTGATGAAGTAAAGCTAGAAGCGGAAATCACCATGAGAATGTCTACAAGCCTCCCAGTAAATGCCCAGCTCGGAAAGCTAACTCCTTTTACCTGTCCCGATTGTGGTGGCATACTTACACAGATCGAAGATTCAAATGGAGAAAAGCACTACCGCTGTTTTACAGGACATGCGTTTGGCGAGCAATTCCTGGATGACGAATACGCCGATAAAACAGAAGAAACACTCTGGGTGGCCATCCGGATGATGGAAGAACAGAGAAACTTTAAAAATACAGTGCTTAATCGCGCTAACAGTCCTGAATGGGAACAACGGGACAGGCAATTCCTCCAGCATATTGAAAATCTAAAGGAAATTTTGCAAAAACTGGCAAAAAGCCGTCCAAAATTGAACAATTAAAATTTAAAACTTTGAAAATAATACTCGCAGAAGATCACAAAATCGTCCGGAACGGCATAAAAATGCTTTTGGAATCACAGGGAGAAATAACGGTTGTAGCCGAAGCTGACAACGGGATTGAAGTGCTTAAATACTTTAAAAATGGCGGGCAAGTAGATATTGTGATAACCGATATCAATATGCCCGAAATGGACGGGATAACCTTGATCGCCGAGCTTAAAAGCGTCAGTCCCGATACCCAGATAATCATGCTTTCAATGCTTGATAATGAAAAATATATCGCACAGGCATTTATTGAAGGCGCGCGGGGTTACTTACTTAAAAATATCAGCGAGGAAGAACTTAACTTTGCGTTACGTTATGTAAGCGGAGGCGGCAGGTATCTGTGTGCAGAGTTAGCCGAAAAACTACTCGACAAGTTAATTTCAAATCCCCTCCAGCAGGCTAACGCAGCTGGACAAAACATTGATTTTTCGTTAAGGGAAATGGAAGTGCTGCATCTTATTGCAGAAGGTTATACAAATACAGAAATGGCCGACAAGCTTTTCTTGAGTAAACGAACAATAGAAGGTCACAGACAGGCACTTATTGACAAAACTGGAGCAAAAAATACCGCCGCGCTTATCCGTTTTGCTGTTATAAACGGTTTTATAAGCTAATCATAAAAACGTGTAATCCATAAATATCTTTACGAATCTTCTGTTGAACACATGATAATAGAGGAAAAAAGAGATAGATTGGAAATACTCCTTTACTTTAAAGGCGTCTAATTTATCTTAGCCGTTTTGGCGGACTACCGAGCGATGGGAGCATTGTAGACCTTAGGAAGTTCCCAAATTCCACCCCTATAACTGAATATGCACTATTTGGATACCCGAAAGCCAAAAATTTTCCGATAAGTCTTCCGCTGTCTAGATCATATCGGAAACTGAGCATGTCTGCACCTTTTTATAGTTCTCTTTCTGTCCGGCAAAAGGTTTTTCTAACCAAATCCTGATCCGTTTAATAGAGAATTGCGGGAATTTCTTTTTTATTAATGACAAAACATTCGGCCTTTTTACACTGTTTATTTTTATAAAACTACATCTATGTCACATACAGAAAACGAGGAAAAACATGAAGTGCAAGCGGATCAAAGAAACGATTCTGGGCAATTAAATCAGATTGCCCTGGGCAATACAGATATAGAAATCAATCCCGAGCACAATAACAATGATCTTTTAAGTTTGCCCAAAACTTCGGGTACAGGTTCTAATCCTCCCGCAGCCACCCCTGAACCACTCATTGTACAGGAGGATAGAAAAGAAAAAAGATGTGAGGAGGGAGCAAAAAACAACACAACTTCCGATGATGAATAATGTTAAAATTGTTCGTTCACGGTGCTAACCGACATCAGTTTATAAACAGAATTAAGAGACTATGAACAAACTGATTGGAATCCTCGAAGATGACGAAGGCATTCGGGATATATTACAGTTTCTTCTTTCAGAAGAAGGTTATCAGGTAGAATGCTACACTACTGTGAATAATTTTTTAACCAAAAAGGATTCCTGTCCGGATCTTTTCATATTGGATGTCATGTTACCCGATGGCAATGGCCTCGAGGTATGCAAAATGTTAAAGTCATCATCAAAAACTTCAGCCATCCCGGTGATTATGATGAGCGCGCATGCAGATCTGCAACAGATGACTAGTGGTTGCCGGGCAGAGGAATTTATAGAAAAGCCGTTTGATATTTTCTCGGTGCTGGAAACGATTGTATACCTTCTAAATGAAGACAACAGGCCTACCCATTAACATTAACTATAGCCGGACCTTTGCAAAGCAGGGACAAATACAGTCATCCTCTTCTTTAGTATTAAAAGTTATTTTGCTAATTCCTGTACTTCTTTAAGATCTGCCATCCAGTAATGCAGTTTTTTTTCAGCCCAGTTTCTCAGATCCGCATTTATCAGTCCGGTAGAGCCCGAAGCCTTAACATGATAGCCTATCATTCTTTGGTCGGAATCGATAAGAAGTGATTGCAGTTCGGCTAAAACTACTGGATCCTGCCTGTGCAAAAGCGCAAGATTTTTGGCATACTCTTCTTTAAGGGCATATTGTTCATGTACATCGATATTTGCCATTAACTCCTTAATATAAGCGTGGTTATGTTCGCTCCTTTTGTAACCCATGTTATTAATATCTGTGCGGCCTGAAATCTTTTGCAGCTCAAGGTTCAACTGCTGCTGATACTGCATTTCGGGATAAACCGAATCAATAAACTGATAATCGTGCATGGCAAACTCCGCCTGATCGTGTTTGCAACTGTACAAAAGCGGGCAAACAATTAACAATAAATAAAAAAGCATTTTCTTTGTCGCATTCATTTTGGATCAATAATAAATCAGATTCTTGAGGCATATGGATACTTACAGGCCGCCGCCATTCAAGTCAACATCTATAAAACAAAGTGAAAACAGCGAAGGTTTTAAAAAACATGGCCTGGTTATATTAACAATAATATGATCAGGCGATTAAACGATAAATCATTTTTTGGTGAGAAATTTAACAGGATTAGAAAAGTTTGAAATATCACTAAACTTTCGCGGAATGGGAATTGTTTTACTATCAGTATTTTAACAAAAACCCTATTCTTATGAAAAAACTAATGATGATGATGCTTGCCTGTACAATCAGTGTGGCATCAATTGCACAGACCCGTCAGGACACCACCAAAAAGAAAACAGAAAAGACTAAGCCTGTCAAGAACAAACAATTGCCGACTAAAAAAGACACAACTAAGCGCGATACCCTTAAAAGGGATACCACGCGTAAAACCACCCAACCGTTTTAGAGAAAAGCCCAAATCGGGCTTTTCTTTTTTAAAACCTTAGACAGATCTGGTACAAATCCTGTACCCTCATCAAGCTTCATAGTGCAAAATCGTAAATTTTGAGTGCGCTACGGACATCAGGAAACAGCAGTTTTATTGATCAGATTATTTTAAAGCGATCGATGTGAAACCGTATAAATACTGATCAGGTGACTTATACCCAATTTGATAAAAACAGAAAACCAGGCTGTATAAGCTGTATAAAAGGCTGTTAAATTTAAAACAATAGTCACCTTAAAAGATTAAAACATGGAAAAAAATCAAAATTTATCAGATAATCCAATGGAAAAGCACCCCAACCCGCCTTTTCCCAAACAGGATCAGACTGCACCAGGTATAGAAAGCAAACTTGAACCAAAAGCCGAGCAGGTAAAGGAACCCTATGAAGGTAGTGGAAAACTTGAAGGAAAAAGAGCAGTAATCACCAGCGGAGGCTCAGGAATAGGCCGGGGGGTAGCAATTGCTTTTGCGCGTGAAGATGCTGATGTTTTAATCAGTTACCTGGATACCATAGAAGATGAGGATGCAAACCTTACTGCCGAATTTTTAAGAAAAGCTGGTCAGAAAGCCGTTTTGGTTAAAGGGGACATCCAGCATGAAGCACATTTCCAACATATTATTGATACCGCAGTAAAAGAATTAGGCGGCATAGATATTCTTGTTAACAATGCAGCCTTTCAAATGGCAAGAGAGCAGATTAGCGATATACCGCTGAAGAATGGGAAAAAACCTTCCGCACTAACATCACCTCAATGTTCTTTATATGCAAAGCTGCAGAGCCACATTTAAAACCGGGTAGCAGTATTATAATACCACATCTGTAAACGCATACTCACCAAGCGATCAGTTATTACCCTACGCGGCAACAAGGGGGCAGTTCAAAACTTTACGGCCAACCTGGACTCAGATACTTTTAATGCATGGCAAATGCATCAGGGTGAACGCAGTAGCTCCCGGCCCGATATGGACGCCACTAATCCCATCAACTATTCCCAATCGTGAAGAGTTTGGTAAAGACACACCAATGGTTAGAGCCGGCCAACCCGTTGAAGTGGCACCAGCATACGTATTTCTTGCCTTAGAAGATCCCAGTTATATTGCAGGGGCAACAATACCTGTAACCGGAGGAAGAATAACAATATAATTAAGTTTTAAAACCACATCTATAAAGAATAGTCTTGAGGATCGCTCGGCAAGACAGGTTAAAAGTTTTGAAATTTCCATTTAATCGAGGGGACGCCTTAATCTCTGGGGCATCTCCAGTTACAATTTACCCTAATTATCCAATAATTCTCTCCTTTGCACAGCATCCCAAGTCAAAGAAAAAACAACAATTGTGCATTGTTGATATCTCAGGCGTCAAATTATGGTTTTTAACATGCATATTTCAGGTATTCCACTCTAAAAATCAAGATAAAATACGGTTTGCACTTAAATCTAACTTTTTGTCACAAATTATGTCTTTGTATCAATATTTCCTGACAGTATCGTCAGGGTCTAAACGTGGCTGTGCTGCAGCAGAATCAGCTGGTTTTTTTTTGGCTGTATCGCCATAATCTTTCTGATAAGGGCCTCTGGCCCGTTCAGAAGGATTTTTACATGCGGTTAGCATCGATGCTAAAAATGCCGCTGTAAAAATAAACGTGTATATCGTCCTCATTGTCTTAAAGTTTGATTTTGGATGGTAGTTAAACATATATTGCCAGATAGATCCACTCCTGTTCTTAAAAATTAATCCTCTGGATTTCCAGCCGCATTTCCAGCTAGGTCGCCCGATACATCTTCCTCATCTTCATCTTCACCTGTAAGGCTGCCCTGAAGATCATTATCCTCCAGGTCTTTATCATCTTCAATAGATTGATCTACATGCTCCTGACGATCTTCATGCGCCAGATTATCGTTTTTTCGATATTCTTTTTTTTGATGTTGTTCCATAATATTTCTTTTTACTAAAAAACAATACCTTTTCTGGATTGGTTTTGGAAAATTAACGCATTGTTTTTCGGTCATTAAAAAACTATTGGACTTTCTGCGATCAACCTGCCGGGGTTGGTTTATATTACCTGCTATAGCGTTAAATCCCGATGTTTTCCCTATCGCCAGACAAGTGTTTCCAGCAAGAACACATGGGTATTTTCCACGTTAAAACGGGTATTTGCACAACGAACAAAACGCCTGGAAACGCAGTTGTTTAAGCAGTTACCCGGTCGGCTTTCCGATTTTGGCTCAAAACAGCACCCGTAATCACATTATTATGCAGGAATTTAACAGGATAAAAATTTTCACATGGCACATCCATGGCAGCTATCTCTACTACCTTTCGCAGGGCAACTATGATATTTACATACCGGTAAATGAAACCAAAAATGAAGGTTATGTTGGCCGGGGCGAAACGTTTCCCTTTGGCAGTAACGTTAAGGAAATTCCGATGGCGCAGGTACGTAACCTGGATTTCGATGTGATATTATTTCAGACCGATGAAAACTACCTTTTCGACCAGTATGAAGTGCTCTCCGAAGCCCAGCGCAACCTGCCAAAAATTTACCTGGAACACGACCCTCCTTGGGATCACCCAACCAATGCACTGCATCCGGTAACCGACCCATCGGTTTTGCTGGTGCACGTTACGCATTTTAACGCGTTAATGTGGCACAGTCCTGGGGTACGGACGCTCGTAATCGAACATGGCGTAATATCCAATGACCACCCATACAATGGTAGCCTGGAACGTGGTATTGTAGTAATTAACAACCTGCCAGAACGCGGACGGCTTTTAGGTTTTGATATTTTCGAAAAATTAAGTAAAACCATACCGCTTGATCTGGTGGGGATGGGCGCTGCGAAATATGGGATCGGGGAAGTGCTGCATCCCCGGCTTCCGGCTTTCATCTCCAATTACCGTTTCTTTTTCAACCCCATACGCTATACCAGCTTAGGTTTGGCAGTTTGCGAGGCCATGATGCAGGGCATGCCTATTGTCGGACTTGCGACCACAGAGATGTCAGTAACAATAAAAAACGGGTATTCTGGATTTGTCAGGACCGATATCGAAGCATTAAAAAAAGACATGGAGCTGCTGCTCGAAAATCCGGTACTTGCCCAACAAATGGGTAACAATGCGCGCAAAACTGCCGAAGAGCGCTTTGGAATCGAAAGGTTTACCAGCGAATGGCATAAGCTATTTGAAGAAGTAAGGGCAAAGAAGCTTGCACAAAACACTAATCACATCTAAAACTATACCTATGAATAACAGAATTGCATTTATCAGTGAACATGCTTCACCACTTGCCCTACTCGGAGGAAAAGACAATGGCGGCCAAAATGTTTATGTAGCCGAAATTGCAAGACAACTGGGTGAACAAGGGTACCAGGTCGACATTTTTACACGCAGGGAAAATATAATTTCGAAAGAGGTGAACACTTTCTGCGAGAATGTGCGCGTAATCTTAGTAGATGCAGGTCCTAAAGAACAAATTGACAAGGAAGACCTGCTCCCCTACATGAGGGATTTTAGAAAGGAAATGGAATATTTTATCAAGCGCAATAAGATTTCTTACCGGCTTATACATGCCAATTTCTGGATGTCAGGCCTTGTTGCGATGGAACTTAAAGAGCGGTTGGATATACCTTTTGTAATTACTTTCCATGCCCTTGGCCACATCAGAAAAATGCACCAGAAAGAAATGGACCGTTTCCCGCCTGAGCGTGTTGATATTGAACGTGCCATTGTACAGCGCGCAGATAAGATAATTGCCGAATGCCCTCAGGATGAAGAAGACCTGCGCAATTATTATCGTGCTGACCCTGAAAAGATGGTAATGATACCCTGTGGTTTCAGTTCCGACGATTTTTACCCTATTGCTAAATCTACGGCAAAAACGCTGCTGGAAATAGCCGACGAAGAAAAAATAGTGCTGCAGTTGGGCAGGATGGTAAAGCGTAAGGGCATAGACAATGTAATAGAAGCATTTGCCAAGGTTAAAACCGACCACAGATTGCGCCTGATTATTGTTGGCGGTGAGCAAGGTTTATCAGGAACAGACCCGGAACTGGAGCGGCTTAAACAACTAACGCGACAGCTCGGTATTGAAGATTCAGTGAATTTTGTTGGCCAGAAAAACCGTGAGCTGTTAAGGTATTATTATAGCGCAGCAGACATTTTTATCACAACGCCCTGGTACGAGCCTTTTGGCATTACTCCAATCGAGGCCATGGCTTGTGGCACCCCGGTTATAGGATCGGCTGTGGGTGGCATTAAATATACGGTTATAGATGGACATACCGGTTATCTCGTTCCACCAAAACAACCGGAGCTACTGGCAGAAAAAATGGAACAGTTATTATCGGACCCATCCCGGCTTAATCAAATGTCGGAAAAAGCAATACAACATGTGCAGGAAAATTTCACCTGGGAAAAAGTTGCCACACAATTACATCACTGCTACCAGGGTATCCAGGCTAATCAGCAGAAAATGCGACAGCAGGAATTTGAAATGATTCAGCATGCCTTTGAAGAAGGCGCAAGAACTTTTGAGCGTACCTCCAGGTTGTTGAGTACAAAAATAGCTTTGGCAGGCGAAATGATGAGTACTGCATTAAAAGCCGGCCACAAAATACTGGTTTGCGGAAACGGTGGAAGCGCCGCCGAAAGCCAGCATTTCGTAGCCGAACTGGTGGGCCGTTTTGAGGTTCCGCACCGCAAAGGACTTCCGGCAATTTCGCTTAATGCCGATACGGCCATTATAACTGCCTGGGCAAACGACTTTGGATATGATGATGTGTTTGCAAGGCAGGTACAGGCATATGGAGATCAGGGAGATGTATTGCTGTGCCTGAGCACCAGCGGTAATTCGGATAACATTATCAAAGCCATGCAGATGGCTAAAAAGAAAGGGATATGCTGCATAAATATGCTAGGCAAAGATGGTGGACGTGCAATAAGTTATGGTGAGCTGAATCTTGTGGTTCCCTCTACGAGTACCCAGCGGATACAGGAAATGCACCTCCACCTGGTGCACCTGCTTTGTACGATAATCGAAAACCGTATGTTCAATGTTGCCTTTACCAACAAAACAGCGGCTAAAGAACAACTTTTGCCGGCCCTATCGAAGCCTGAAACAATATTTAACAGTTATGGCAGCTAAATGTGCAATATTTTTAGATAAAGACGGAACACTCATTCCCGATATACCCTATAATGCGGATCCTGAACTGATCAGCCTCGAAAAAAATGTGGGCGAAACCCTTGCGAAACTTGCACCGCACTTTGCGCTAATTGTAATATCCAATCAGAGCGGGCTTGCATTTGGGTATTTCCATGAAAACGACCTGCAGAGGGTAGAAAGACGCATGGCAGCACTTTTGGATGAATATGGGGTGAGCTTAAGCGGTTTTTACTTTTGTCCGCATCACCCTGATGGCAGTATAGCCCCTTATGCCCAACTATGCGACTGCAGAAAACCCAATCCGGGGCTGATTAGCAAGGCTGCCGCCGAGCACCATATTTGTTTAAGCGGCTCATGGATGATCGGAGATATACTGAACGATGTCCAGGCCGGAAAGGCTGCCGGCTGCAGATCAATATTAATTGATAACGGAAACGAAACCGAATGGGATATTGCCGGTAAGCTTCAACGTATTCCTGATTTTATTGCCAGTGATTTCGCTGCTGCCGGCGAATATATCTTAAAAAACTTAAAACATGAAAATCACTTCAACCCCATATCAACAAATTCTAAAGAACTTCAGAAATAAAAAAATACTGGTAATCGGAGACCTGATACTGGATCGTTATCTGCAGGGCAACTGTAACCGTGTGGCGCCTGAGGCAAGTGTTCCGGTAATCGATCTGAATTTAAACAGGGACTGTCCCGGTGGTGCGGCTAACGTTGCCGCCAACCTGCGCGCGTTAGGTGCCGAGGTAATATTATCTTCAGTAATAGGAAGCGATCAACATGGCGATTCCCTATTAAAACTGCTCAAGAGCATAGATATTGATACCGGGTTAATTATCAATGAAAGTGAACGGACAACACTTTGTAAAACCAGAGTGAGTTCTTCCACACAGCTGATTGTGCGTTATGATGAAGGGAGCTGCAACCGAATTGCCACGGCCACATGCAAACAAATGATCACGAGCATATCCGCAGTTTTTGATCAGGTAGATGCTATATTGATTTCAGATTATGAAAAAGGTGTGGTTTCGGATGATCTGATTGGTGGATTGAAATTAATTAACGAAAGCAATAAGAAAATCTTTGCGGTAGATGCAAGGAATTTTACGCGTTATGCTGCGCTTGAACCTACACTGATTAAGCCAAATTACGTGGAAGCTTTATCATTATGCCAGTTAAAAACAGTCAGCCTTGACCGGCCAGAGCAGGTAAAAAGCTGGGGGGAATGCCTGTATAAGTATAGCAAGGCAAAAAATATCATGCTCAGTATGGATGAGGATGGAGTATGCTGCTTCGAAAAAGGCCGTTTAAGTTTTCATCGTCCGGTTCCGAAAGTGGCAAACCCACAGGTAAGTGGTGCTGGTGACACTTTTTTGGCCACAGCCCTAATGGCGCTGCTCAGCGGCGCCGACCTTTCCTGCTCCACTACCCTTGCGATAACTGCAGCCACTGTAGTGATTACTGAACCCCACACCGCAGTATGTAATATTAAACAGCTGGGAGATAATTTCAGTGAAAAGCCAAAATTATTAATCAATAAAAATAAAATTAAAACGCTGATCGACAGCTATAAAGCACAGGGAAAACGCATTGTATTTACCAATGGTTGTTTCGACATTCTGCACAGTGGCCACGTGAGTTACTTAAAAGGATCGAAAGCGGAAGGTGATATCTTAATTGTAGGATTGAACAACGATGAAAGTATAAAAAGGTTAAAAGGACTTCAACGACCGATCAATTCTTTAGACGACCGTATTGAAGTACTTTCAGAGTTATCATGCATTGATCATATCATTCCGTTTGGAAAAATGGGTGATGACACCCCTGTTCCGCTCCTCAAACAGATCCATCCACATGTTTTTGTAAAGGGTGGTGATTACCGGCATAAATTTTTGCCGGAGGAGAAAATTCTCCAAGATATAGGCTGCAAAATTGTTTTTCTGCCAACGGTAGCAGACAGGTCAACTACAAATGTAATTAGCAAAATTAAGCAGAACCTTACGCTGTTTAACACCAACACTGTAAATTAATGGAATGGAAAGCATGTAAAAAAATATTGGTTATACGGCCAGATAATATGGGCGATTTGCTAATGTCGGCCCCTGCAATCAGGGCGTTGAGCGAAAGCTTTAAATGCGATATCACACTGCTGACTTCCACCATGGCATGGGAAGCCTCGTCCCTTTTACCCTGGATAACCGAGGTAATTTGTTACGATCTGCCCTGGATAAAGACAGTAAATGCTTTAGCACCTGATGCTTTTGCAGATGTAATTGCAGCTATCCGGTCGCAGGCTTTCGATGGCTGTATTCTGTTCAATGTTTCCAGCCAGAATCCTGCCCCATCAGTGATGATTGCTTTCATGGCGGGTATCCCCTTGCGCGCGGCCTATTGCAGGGAAAACCTATATGGTCTGCTTACCCATTGGTTACCGGATCCAGAGCCATATTACGAAATCTCTCACCAGGTAGCACGTGATTTAAAACTTTGCTCCTTTATTGGTGCAAATACATCAGACCAACGAATCAGGATCTCTATACAGGAAGATGCCGCAACGCCCAAATTAAAAGATTTTGGGTTGAAGAAAGATGGCTTTTTTATATTTCACGGAGGAGTTTCAGAAGAAAAGCGGCGGTTCCCAGAAAAAGAATGGATCAAACTGGCAAAGCTTGTGGCCAGTCAGTATGGACTGCCCATCTTATTAAGCGGAAACAGTAAAGAGCGGGAGGCTATAGCTAACATTGCTGCAGAAATCGGTGATGAGGCGATATCTGTAGCCGGTCTGTTTAATCTGAAAGAGCTTACAGCCTGTATTGCCATGGCAAGGGCGATGGTCAGCGTTAACACCGGACCTATGCACCTCGCTGCCGCAGTAGACACCCCTGTACTTGCCTTATATGCAAAAACCAATCCCCAGCACAGCCCGTGGATGGTTCCCTGCAAAGTTATTGAATTTGATGTTCCGAAATCCTTACAAAGCAGCAACCCGGTTTTACGCTTTCAATCAGAAAAGGCTTATCCATTACCAACGGCATTTCCAGATACCCAAAAAATACTTGATGAATTTGAAGATCTGCTCAAGGAAACAGCATCTGTTTAACTGCCTGTCGTACCAGCGCATCATCATGAGGTGTTTTTGTCCAGTCGATGGTTTTATGTCTGGTTACATCGAGCGGTCCCCACCGTTCAGGCTCTCCGTCCATACTGATCACTACACTTTTTACTTTGAGTGCCGCAGCCAGATGAGATACACCTGTACAGTTCGCTATTAATCCGCTTGAGCGCCTGAGCAAGGCGCCCAAGATGCCCAGATCAGTTTTACCGGCCAAAATTATCGGTTTTTCTTCCATCAATCGGGCCACCTGATTTATAATTCCGAGTTCTTCAGAAGTTCCGGTGAGCACAATCTGGAAAGAAAGCCTGGCACAATAATCTGCAATACTGGCAAAGCTGGCAGGAGGCCATTGGCGCCAGGCACCTCGTGAACCACAATGTATACAAAGATAGCCATTGCCAATATTTAACTTATACAGTCTTTCAAAATCAGCCTGATGTAAGGGAAAAAACATTTCTGTTGTTGCCAGCGGTATCCCCAGGTGCCGCATTAATGCAATGTGCCTTAGACTTTCATGCCCTGAATTGGGGTAAGGCATCAGCAAAGGATTAGCTGCGAGCTCTGCAGCATCAATAGCGAAACCAGCAATCTTACTTCCCCCAGCGCACTTTTTGAGCATGCCATTAACAATGGTTCCGTTTCCATGCATTTGCAAAATCATATCAAATGCCTCAAGCGCAATCTCTTTGCAGAATCGGCTAAACTTTTTCTCATCAAATGGAATTTCGGGTAATCCCGGATAACCGGGAAAATCGATAAAACGGTCAATTAGTTTACTGTAACGTTCAATCAAATGCCTGGTCGCCGGTAGCCCGATGAAAACAATTTCTGCATCGGGGTATGCGATGCGAAGGTTTTGGATTGCCGGCATGGCACATAACAAATCCCCAAGTTGTAAGGCCCTGAAAATGCCGATTTTTTTTAACCGCAATGTCGCCTGCTCCATATTAAAAAAGGAGTTTTCGGTAGCGGATAACGCCACAAAAGCGGTAATAAACAGAAAGAAAAGGAATCAGCGCAGAGGTAAAAAGCATCTCGGCCACATGTCTGCCAGAACGGCTGGTTCTCTGGAGCCTTTTGAAGGCGAAACTAACCATCAACAACAACATCCCGGAAATGATCCATTTTGAGGCTTCCATGTACCCTGATAATGCCGCAGCCAAACCAAGTAACCCCAAAAGTACAATCAGGTAGTAATTCCATATGGGAAAGCGCTGTATCTTTTGCCGGTAGAGTCCCGGATATTTTTTAAACAGCAGCACATCATAAACTCCTTTACGCTGTTCTTTTAAACTTACTCCCCAGGCCGCCTCACGCACAGGGTGCACAACTACTGCTTCCTCATTCCTGAATATGGGAATATGTGCCAGCATCAATTTAAATTCGAGGTCAGAATCTTCACGCCAGGCCATGGCAAACCGCTCATCAAAGCCCCCTGTTTTAAAAAGTGCAGACTTGGTGCAGGCGCAGTTGGCAGTTATAAAATCTGCCTCAGAGAGCCTTGAAGTGTTCAGTTCAAAGTCAGTCGGGTTTGGATAAAGGGGAACAACAGTTTTACCACTGTAAGCTGCCACTTCACGGTTATGATGATGACCAAGAAAACTTTTCAGCCAGTCTCTTTGCGGCAGGCAGTCATCGTCGGTAAAAGCGACAAGCTGCGCGCTGGCCATCAGCCAACCTAGGTTCCGGGCTGCAGCAGGTCCTCTTTTTTCAGCCGTACAACGCAGAAACAGTTGAAAATTATAATTACCCATCTGGCGTTCAAGCAATTTTATGATCTGCTCATCAGGCCCGTCATTTACCACAATGACTTCAAAATCACTGCCAGGCAGGCTTTGTTTATTCAATGCAGCTAAGCAATTAGATAAGAGGTTCAACCTGTTGTAGGTTGGAATAACTACTGATATTTTTTTTTGCATCTGTTTTGGTAATTAGATATGGTCCTATAATAAGTGCATCGAAGGGAGATGTCCAGAAACATTCAATAGCATCCCGTGGCGAGCATACGATTGGTTTACCCAGTGTATTAAATGAGGTATTAATGAGTACAGGAACGCCTGTAATTTCTTTGAACGCACGCAATAACTGATAATATTGCGGGTGTTGCTGTTCATTTATGGTCTGCACCCTTGCAGTCCCGTCTGTGTGTCTTACTGCAGGTATCTGGTCTTCTTTTTCTTTTAGCACATCATAAATAAACAGCATAAAAGGCGAAAATCCTGCATCCTTGAACCAAAGGCCTGCATCTTCTTCTAACACCACAGGGGCAACGGGACGAAAATCTTCACGGTCTTTCACTTCGTTAAGCATCGCCTGCATCCGGGGATCTATCGGAGAGGCCAGGATAGACCTGCTTCCCAGTGCCCTCGGCCCAAATTCCATTCTGCCCTGATACCAACCGATAATCTGGTTATTGGCAAGTAAAGCCGCTGTTTCGGTTGCAATGTCTTCCATTTTGGTAAAGGGCACCTTTGCCCAGGTTAAAAACCGTTCAATCTCTGTATCGCTATATTCAGGCCCCCAATAAACGTGGTCCATTACAAATTCCCTCTTTTGCGATTTCCGTTCGTTAAGGTCTACATACATGGCCGCCCCGAGTGCCGTTCCCGAATCGCCTGCCGCCGGTTGAACCCAAACATTTTCAAACGGTCCCAGATCCCTTATTCTCGCATTTAACACACAATTTAATGCTACACCGCCAGCCATCACCAGATTGGGCACCTTTGTAATCTGGTAAAGATATTTTACAAGTTCAAGCACTGTTTCTTCCAAAACCAGCTGCAGGGAGCGCGCAAGATCAAAATGAAACGCCGTAAAGGGCTCATCCCTTAATCTTGGGGCGCCAAACTGCCCATTCAAGTTTTCACCGCTTACTGTGTACTGGCCGTTACTGCCCACTTTAATGATCTCCCTGAACTGGTCAGCAAATCGTGGTTGTCCGTAAGAGGCCAGCGCCATCACTTTGTACTCATCAGAAGAGTGCAGAAAGCCCAAATGCGTGGTTAGGCGTTCATAAAGCAGACCAAGGGAATGTGGAAGGTTTACCTGGTTAATCCTCGTCATTTCGGTGCCCTTGCCAATACCATAAGTTGTAGCTGCCACTTCCCCCCGTCCATCAAGCGTAAGTATGGCCGCCTCATGGTATGGTGAAGGAAAAAATGCACTTGCGGCATGTGCTGCGTGATGATCTACATAATGCCATTGCCAGTCGCTGGTTTTAGAGCCGTAAAACCGTTTTTGAAGGTGGTGCGGGTAACCATCAACCAACTGGTGCGGCGCATGTAAGATGGAGGAAAGGAACAGGTTATCCCAAGGGTTGCCAGCTGTATTACAGGAAGCATTCTCTGGGTAAAACGGTATTTCACATACGGGTTGTTTTTTTATATTCGGATCTATAAGTAGCCCGGGATCAAAAGAGTATGCAATGTGGTCAACATCCCTTAAATGGATACCTGCAACCTTTAGGCAATAATCTATTGCATGGAAAGGAAGCTCATAGGTATTAAAGGGAATTGGCCTTTTGCCATGTTTAACGTGGGTGAAGCGTTCATCTTCTGCAGCAGCCAGTAGTATTCCGTCTTTTAGGATGCAGGCAGCAGAATCGTGAAAAACTGCATTGATACCGAGTGTAATCATACTATAAAAGGTTTAAGTGAAGGAAGTATCCGCTTTAGTAACCATTTCTACGGGGAAGTGATTTTGTTTTTTTATAAACAGGTATAATTCGCTACGGCCATTGTAATTATACGTAGGGTGTATGCGTTTTAACCTGTATATTAGCTGTTTCATCAGAAAAACGTGTTTAATGTTTCGCGTTATGGGGTTGCTGATCGGCAGGTCTGGGAAGTTTAATCCTGTTCCGCCGCGCCCTTACACTGGCTTTTAACTGTTCGTGCATGGTAATAATATCGCCGATGAGAAAGTAATCACGCAGATTGTTCCTGATCGCAGTTCGCATAATTTTACGCACGGTGTTTTTATGGATTTCTCCGATTTCTTTTACGCGGGACAGCCGGCTAAGGGAAAGCAAGGCAAAAAACGCACCGATTACGAACAGGAAATTCCATTCGTGGAGTTCGAGCAGTTTAAAAGTTTTGTGGAGTACCGGCGAGCTCCAATCAACAATCACAGACAATTTACGCCTGGCAAAAAACACCGCTAAAAGGCCACCTATCAGTGGACCAAGCGAAGAGGCTACAGCAACAACAATATTCTTAACTGAAAGATAAACGATTGCATCTTTTTTAGGCGCTAGCTTAAGCCCAATGTTATTGAGAGAAAGGTTGATTCCTGCCGTTGCAAAGCCGCCTAACAAATGGATACATAATAATAGCAGCAGGTTGGCATATTGCTGTGAATAAATACCCACAAAACACCAGGCCAAAATACAAAGAATGTAAATTGGTGCAGCAACGCCAATAATGCTTTTGTTGCTGTAACGGTCGGAAAAAGTACCCCAAAGCCGGAGTGTTAATATTCCTGCCAACTGTCCGGCAACACCCAAAATAATAACATAAGATATTGATAATTTTAAGGCGGCAAGCATAAAAACAGTAAAAAAAGGCGTTGCAATGTTGAGTGCAAATGCCCAAACGCAGTTAAACACTAACAGCCGCCGAAAATTCGGGTCTTTTAACGGGATTTTAAACAACCCAAAAATATTATGATCAGAGAGGTAAGATTGCGGTTCCTGGGCTTTTGATAGGACAAATCCACCGATGAGCCCCACTGTGCCCGCCACCAAAAAAAATATGGCGTAAGCATTGAGCTGAAAATCCGGGTGCCGCCTTTTAATAAAATCCAGAAGCAAGGCCAGTGCAATACTCAAAATAACATTAAGTATCTGCGTATAGCGGCTTCTGCGCGAGAAATATTCTCCCAGTATGTTTTCCGGCACCATGTCCTTAATCCACGAGTTCCAGCTTGGCCCTGCTATAGAGCCGAAAAGGTAATGGAAAAAGAGCATAACAATAAGCAGGTTTAAAGATAATCCGGAAAAGGTAAGTACACCAAAACCGACCAAGAGAAGCGGGATCCGTGCAAAATAAGCGCACAGCACAGCAACAATGCGCCTGTTATGGTAACGACCAACCAGCCATACAGAGGCCAGTTGGAAAACATTTGTTGCTAACGGAAGCGCTGCTAAAAGACCGATCTGCAAACTATTTGCCCCTAACAGAAGGGCCATCGAAACCAAAAAAGTCCCGCTCGAGAAAACAGTCATCGCCTCTGCCGCCAAACCATCCCAGAGTACGATTTTAAGGCCACTTTTTACATCTTGTTCGCTAAGCGATTCTTTAGGTGATAGAAACATAACAAACGGTTTAATTAATTGCTTGTTCTTAAATGGCAGCAGATTAATTGCATTATTAAAATCCGGGCGTTTTTATTTATTCTTAGAACCTGCAGTATCCGGATTTTTCTACTGCAGTTTTTTCTGGAAATTCATATTGATCAATTATAAAACCAGCAATCTTCAACCTTGGTTTTCACTTATATTTACCGCCCCCCGCCAAAACACCATTTGAAGATTCAAATAAGTAGCATAGGCATCTTCAACCTCCACTTTTAAGTACTTTACCGCAGATTTCTACATTAAATACCCAAAATCATGTACAAATACCTCTTTTTAGCGCTAGAGAACTTTTTTTTCTACATTATATCTAAATTTATTCCTGTCCACCAAGTCTCCGGAGGAGCAAGGCAAAAAACGACATCTATGAAAAGTGCCAATGACTGGCCATGTATGTCCAATTTCGGCCGGCATTCCTGTCGAAAAAAACTGCCATTTGATGCCCTACCGACTTTAAACACCGGACAGCATTTACCTGATTTTATTTAAATGGAAAATTTTATGCCAAAAATTCTTGTACTCGATGATGATCAGAGCAACGCCGATGCTATCCAAGCGGTACTGGAAGACCAGTATTTTGAGGTTCTAAGCATTATCCATAGTGATGAGCTCGAAAATTCGATCAGAAGCTTTAAGCCAGACCTGATTGTAATGGATATCCTGCTGGATAAAGGTGACGGAAGGATATTGTGCAATGCCATTAAACACCATCATGAAACCAGAAATATCCCGGTTTTACTTATAACAGCAATGCTTGAAACACAGGCTGAAAAACTTCCGAGCCTGGCCGACGGGATAATTTTTAAGCCATTTGATTACGCCAGGCTTCACCGTAAAGTCCACCGTCTGATTGCCTGATGCATCAAGCCATAAAACAGTTCCGTTCAGATTTGGACCGGTAACCAGATTGAATATGATAAAGACATGAGAAAAGGACAGGTTCTTGCCTATAATAAAACAGCTGGCGTTGGCCTTATTAATGATACTAACGATGAACGGATTAAGTTTTATGCCGAAGGAACAGATCAAATTCCGGCTCGGGGTGATGAGGTTTCCTTTAAAATCGGCCTTCTAAAAGGCCATCTTGCTGCCATTGAGGTTTCCATAATAAACTCACCAATAACCATTAACACATCACATCTCATTCCGAAGATTAGCTAAAGCACGCATCATAGCTACAGTAAACCTTCCAAAAAAAGACTTTTTATTTCAAACCTTTGCCTTTTAAATGCTTTATGGTATTCAAGAGGCAAAGGTATTGATTGTGCATGCTCAATCCCTGTTTGATTTTCCCCGGGTCATTTCTACCGAGAAATCGGGTTAGCCCCCGGGCTGATTATTATCTTCAGTCTGCTCGTTCGGCCTGACAATAAGCCTAAGCGTTGGATCATTGGTTAAAAAGCTCCAAAGCCAGTTGAAAGCCAGTTTTGCTTTGTTCCTAAATCCGGCAATAGGAATAATGTGGATGAACAGCCACACCAGCCAGGCGAAAAACCCTCTGAAAAATCCCTTAGGAAGATCTACCACGGCACGAAACTTAGAAATAATGGCCATAGAACCTTTATCATTATACTTAAAAGCATCCCAGGTTTTCTCATCTGTCCGCTTATTGAGGTTTTCTCCCAGATGGTTCCCCTGCTGAATGGCTACCTGCGCAAGTTGGGGATGGCCGTTGGGGAAAGCCGCATCAGTGGTTTGAAAACACTGATCACCTATTGCAAATACATCCTTAAGACCAGATACCCTGTTAAACTCATCAACGAGGATTCTTCTACCTTTGCCCAGCGAAGTTTCGGGGATCCCATCAGCTTTCCTGGCAACAACGCCGGATGCCCAGATCAGCGTTGAAGAAAAAATCTCCGTTCCATCAGAAAGCGATACCTTTTCGCCGTCATAGTCCTGAACAAGTCTGTCAAGGAGAATTTCCACTCCTAGCTTGTTAAGCACACTGATTGCTTCTTCCTGGCTTTTTTTACTCATTGGTGCCAAAAGGGTGTGCAGTCCGTCAACAAGAAAAATTTTCCCTGGCCATACATCTGCCTCAGGATAATCTTTACCGATAATATTCCTACCCATTTCGGCAAGCATCCCCGCCAGTTCCACACCTGTTGGCCCGCCACCGGCAATCACAATATTTGAATGCCTTACCCGATCTGCCGGGGAGGTTGCCCGCACAGATTTTTCAAGCTGCAGCAAAACGTGATTTCTAAGTTCCAGCGCATCATCAATAGTCTTCATGGGAAGTGCATATTTTTCTATTTGCTGGTTTCCAAAAAAATTTGTTTCCGTTCCCATGGCCAGTACCAAAATATCATAGTCCAAAGTGCCGTTATCGGTGGATACCTTTTTTCCAACCGGATCGATATGCTGTAATTCCCCCATAAAAAACCGGATATTTCGGCCGTGGAACATCTTTCTAAAAGGATAACTGATGTTAGAGGATTCGATGAAAGCAGTACCAACCTGGTATAACAGCGGCGGGAAAAAATGATAGTTATTGCGATCGACAAGAATGATCTGATGGCCCGCTTTCCTTGATAAGCGCTTGGCGAGGTTCAAACCAGCAAAACCGCCACCTATAATTACAATTCTTTTCATATTCATTTTAACTTTATAAACAGGCTCGATTCCTGAAGGACTACGCGCCAAATAAAATTATCTTAAACCTTATAATGGTTTTAGCTGTACAAATGCTCAAAGCAAAACCCACTCATCAATTACCAATTTATACTTTGACTAAAACTTTCTTGTTCCAACGCCTTTTGTATCAAGCTTTATTACACCAAAAACTACCCTTTACACCATCGCCGTCCGTAAAGAGCCATTTCAATTTCCATTTCTTTGTGTTCTGCCGCTTACAATCGGCACTTTTTCCGCTCTGTTTAAGGAAATTTCAGCCTCGGCAGCTTTATCCTCAAAATTATGACAATCAAAATCTTACCTGATTCGGTTTTATAATCTAAACTGAGCCTATTCAATATGAGGCAGGAAGAGAAACTTTGGCGATTTCCACCGACAGCATAAAATGCCCAGGATCGATTTTTGAAATAATATCCTGAATGAATATAAGAAAACGAAATAGGTTCAACTATCCCAACGCCTCTTTAGGTTCTTTACCATTTTTGCTATCAGTACTTTTTTGCACGGCACGATAAGCAAGTGTTGCAAAGATTGCAAAAACAATGTGGGCAGGGATGCGCTGTAAATAGAACCGTTTATAATTCATCAGCGGGCTTAAAGGATGGACATTAAAAGTTGCTTTCCATATTGCAATTCCAATCAGGCCACTTACTGTTCCCAAAAACAGACCACAGGTTCCTGTAGGTTTCAAAGTCTTTGAATCCCATAACTTAACATATATAGCGGAAAATGCGGCCCCCATAGCATAGTGTGCGGCCCATGCCGAAACAGACCTGGCCTGTTTTGGAAGAAAAGGCAATGCCCTGCTAATCAAACCATTTAAGCGCTCAGGTTCTTTAAAGTCTTGGCCTATTAATGACATGAATGCACTTGATACTGTCATCATCGTTGTTCCGGCAATACTACAGCCGACAGTTTTGAAAAGAGGATTTATCATATTAAGTACGGTATATTTTAGAAGTTCAAGTTTCTGATCGCATTTAAGTAAAAGGAGAAAAGATTAATGAAAAGGTTTTATTCGACTTCCTGTCCGGCTAAACCTTCAAGAAACCATCCTGACTTATATTCAAAATCGGCGCGCTCACCTGATCCGTTTATTACATAGCTGGTAAAATCATGGGCTATGAGGGGTTCATTTTCAAGCTTTTTTTTTCCAAAAGGGCATATCCTTTCATGTTAAGCCCATCCTTGATAATATAAGGAGGCTTTCCTGTTTCACTCCAAACTGTTTCTATCGCGGCAGTTTCAAACCTGTTGGCTTCTTCTGTCGTTAAAGGATTGTATGTATCACTGATCTTTGTCATTTTTCTATGGTTTAGGTCTAACTGAATTAATAACAGGTGTTATAAAGAATTTGTCGTTTGCAAAGAAATTCAGCATAAAATATGAGTCAATGATTTTAATAGGCGGTTCTCCCCTTGTAAAGCTCGCGGAGACCATCATTAAAGAATCCTTCGGGGGGAAAGATTCCCTGTTTTGGTATTCAGCTAGGTTTGCTACCACTATCCTGGTTTTTAGCTATGTTTTGTCAGGTAAAATTTTAAATGCCCCGGATCAATGGATTATTATCCGTTTCTTCATTATTATCTTCTTCTCCGGATGGCTTGCAGTGTTCAGATGACTTCGGAACACTGCTGAGACTTTTTTTTCCGGCGATTCCACGATAATCTGTATTTTCTGGAAGCTCAGTTTCTTTTAGCAAACTGGTCTGGGGAATTTTTCCTGGCAAATTATTTTCCATAACATGTGGTGATTAATCCATTACTATTGAAGATGGCTGTTAAAACAACCTTCCCAAACGAAGAAAGGTTTTATAATCTTTACGTTTTTTTCACAGAATTTTGCGGAAAATACCAGTAAGGTGCTGTTAGCATTTTTGTACATTACACCTCCTTAGAAGTCCATTATTTACCGTCGTCTTTTTGCTTTCATCAAATAGCGCAATGGTGCCTGGTTAAATTTGGGGAGTTGCTCTTGCTTCTCTTATTTTTATTTTCTGTTTTGTTCCGATGTTGTTTACTATCTGTTGATTTAGAATTATGGTTTAAAAGCAAGTCCTACAAGATAGTTTTTCCTTGTACCAGGCAGATCGCGATAAAAATGTTTTAATTTAGTTTAGGAGGAGAAGTACAATTGTTCTTGCGGCGATATAGGCTTGAGAAAAAAACACCACACCGTTTTTATGTGGTGTTTTGATTGTGTTTTAAGCGGTAACGCCTGTATTTGCTTCTGTTAGCGCAATTTCTGTCAATAGGCTATCGGTATCTTTTTCCTCTTCAAGTGTGGCAGCGAGTAACTCTTCAGCTTCTGAATGCTCCATTAGTTTTGCAAAGGTTACCAGGGTACCATAACTCGCAATCTCATAGTGTTCAACTTTTTGAGCAGCTGTAATCAATGCCGCATCAAGTACCTGTGGGTCATCACTGTAGGTTTCGATAATTTCGTCCGCCTCTTCAAGAAGTCCCTGCATCGCCTTGCATTTTTTAGCACGTGCATTGATCCCTAGTGAATTAAAAACATCTTTCAGCCGTTCGATCTGTCCTTCGGTTTGTGTATAATGGGTTTGAAAAGCATCCTTTAACTTTTCGCTTCCGGCAGCTTCTGAAAGTTTTTTAAGGCCTTTAAGCAACTGCTTCTCCGCTCCAAGCACGTCCTTTAATTCATCTACGAATAGTTCATGTAGATGCGCATTTGGCATCTGTACATCATTTTTTTTATTTGCCATATTTTTATAGATTAACGTTCATAGTAAAAACATTGTCCGGCAAAAAAAAGTTTAAAAAATTTGAAGGCTTTTAATTTTTACTTTGAGCCATTTTCACCTTGTAGTTGTCAACAATTAGATTTTAAACCATCCAGAGTCAGTATTTCAAGGTATTATCCATAGGTGGTGCATGTCAAATAATCACTAATTAAAGGTATCGGAGATACATGTTAGACTAATCCAAAAGTTAGCCCGGTCAGCTATTGTTACAATTTGCTGCTTACTTCATAAAAAGACCTTAAAAAGTCTAGCGCATCGTTACCTTCCGGAGCATCTTCTTTTAAAAGAAAATCATCCTTAAGTTGGCAAAAACCCGATAGTTTTTGATATTCTTCAGGATTTATAGCTTTAAAACCCATGGTCCAATCAGGAAAATTGCGTTCCTTTCGAAATGACTCCCTTAGTACAAGGACACCTTGATGCCTTTCATCTGTCTTTATCTTTTCGAACAATTTTTTCACCTCAGGTTCATCACCTTCTAGTACCTGCATAAAACGGCCCTCATAATCCGAAAAATACCTTCCTTCCATATATAAAAGCATACCCGTAATGCCATTTTCCAGGTTATTTACTCTGGATGTGCTGAGTAAGCTGATAAGACCATCTACCCCCATTAAAGTCCGGGCTTTGCTGAAATAGATCAAATAAAATAACAAGACAAATAATTTAAGTAAAAAACCTAACTAAAATTATGCATTTATTCTCACTACCCGATTAAAAAGATAAAATGAGCTGCACGAAAAGATTCCTGATTTTTAAAACCTTCCATTTAGAGAAATTGTTTTTTTAGTGTTGCACATCAAACCAGGGGGAATCGCCGCCGGCAAATAGTAGAACAGATGAGGAAATACAGAATAGGAATAATTGGATATGGAGGTTTTGGTAAATTCCTTCATTATTGGTGGGAAAAGCTCCCAAATGTAGAGGTAGTTGCAATTGCAGATCCTCACAAAGAATTTCTGCCCGAGAAAAATTATGTAGTATATCGGGACTGGAGAGAATTGATCCATGACGGACATATAGACATTATTAGCATTGTAACCCCACCTGGCTTACATACAGAAATGGCCTGCGAAGCGATGAAAGCCGGCAAACATGTGTTATTAGAAAAACCTGTAGCAATAAGTGAAGAAGGCGCGCTTGAGATTATTGAAACGCAAAAGCAAACCGGCAAGATTATAACAGTAGATCATATGATCCGCTATAATCCAATTATTCAGAGCCTGATCAAATTAGGGAAGACAGGCACTTTTGGAAAATTAAGGCATGTTGTGGTAAACAACTATGCTCAAGATGAAGCACTGCCCCCTGATCACTGGTTCTGGAAAAAAGAAACGTCTGGCGGAATATTCGTCGAACACGGAGTACATTTTTTTGATATCGTAAATGCTTTAGGCAATCAACATTATACTGAGGTCTATGGTTGTTCTGACAATAGAAATGAAAATCAGCGCGACCGTGTAGCAGCGATGGTATTGTACAATGAAGGTTTAATTGCCAGTTATTACCATGCTTTCTCAGGGCCGGGGTTATTTGAACAAACAAGTATACACCTTGCTTACGATCTTGCCCGCATAGAAATTGAAGGATGGATGCCTATGAAAGGCACTGTAAAAGCCTTGGTAAACGGCCAACATAAAGAACAGCTGAAAAGTTTACCGGGCTGGACCATTACCAAAGTTGGCGAATTAAACACATTGAGAGATGTATCCCGGCCTGAGGGTTGGGGCAGTGAAGATGTACAGACTGAAAATCAAGCCGTAGTATGTGGCGGAATCACTTACCAGGCCTATGAAATGCTTTCTGGCAATTTTGAAATCCAGCAAACGAAGGGAGAGGTCTACGGAAAATGTGTTCAGTCAATTTTATCAGACGTTATTCAAAAAATAGAAGATAAAGACCATAAACTGACCATAACTATAGAAGATGCTTTTGAAAGCTTAAAAACAGCTGTTATGGCTTCTAAATAATTGCTAAACAAGCCAATAACCAGGACAGTTCAGTTATACACAGTGATATAAATCATGACTAGATTGGGCAGCACTTTTATTGGTACTTCGGGCTGGAAATACTGACATGGGGGAAGCAGTTTTTATCCGGACTAACTTTAAAAAAAAATCAGTTTAACTATTTCACTGAATATTTTTCTACTGTAGAATTAAACAATTACTTATGCATACCGGCCCACTCATTTGCAGCAATAAATTGTTTTTCCAATACCAAACAGGGTTTAATTGTGTCGGTTAAAGTCAACAGGCAGCTTCTTCTTCATTACAGGCGTGTATTTGCCATTTCTTTTTTTACGCTTTGGTATAGTTATTTCAAATGAACTTGAACTTGCGACCATAATGGCCAATTGGGTTTCACTGCTGTTTTCAATTCTTTTTCTTTTGTTTTTCATGTCATAAAGCTTAAATGATAGCTAATTTTCAGCCTGATATGCTGCGCAGGTTTCTAAACATCTTACCAGCCGAAGCCAATGCGGTTTTCCTGATGGATGCTCAACTGCCTTTCTGGGTCAAACGGTTAAAAATTTCAATCTCCCTTTTTATCACAGGAAGGTTACGGGCAACGAAATCTTTCACTCTTTGCTGCCGGGCGTGCCTGGCCTTTTCATAGCTATCAAAATTGTTTTTGAACGCGACGGATAACCGCTCGACAAAAAGCTTATCGAAGAATTCGGAAGGAAGTTGGGATAACGTCTGAAGCGAATCGATCTGTTCGGAAGTCAGCTTCTGGTTTAATAAAACCTTATTTTCGTTACAAAATTTTTCCAGTGTCTTTTGCTGAAAGCGAATGCGTTCTCTCGCCCCCCTGGCATAGGTTTTAATCCCCTGATTGCCTTTTGAGCCGATCGCAAGCGTAAGCAAACTATCCTGAAGGGTGAGGCTTGCTCCTGCAGCCTTAAGGTAATCTGCTGCATCTTCCTCCATGTTGGTTTCGAAGGTTTCCACTTCGCCTGCCCTGTTAGCCATGGGGGTATCGTTACTTATGCTATCTTTTTCAAGTGATGAACGTTTATCTGCTACGTTGCACCCGCAAAGCCCGAACAGGGCAATCAAAATTATGCTACTTTCTTTAAATGGCTTCTTGATCATATCGATGTATTTTATAGTAAAACAACGCCGGTCGGGTATTGTTGACAGCTCAATACAGCCAAATGAAAAACGCGTACATCGCCTCGCTCACCGGGTACTTGACACCGGCTGACAAGTAAAATTACATTCTAAGATGATCGGTACCACAAATCAGTTTATGCATGCATTTCTCGCCCAGTGGTGAATAAAATAATAAAATAGCTTCAGGTAAATAAGCCTAAAGGATACATTACCTTAAAAATGCATTTGTGATTAAGCATTTAGATATTTTAAAAAACCGAATCATTGGCACATATGTTTTATGGAAAAGGATAAATATGATTGACCTAACAATAGAAATACGGGATATAATTGCCATGTTGGTTTCAGTGATCTGCGGTGGCATTATCGGCTTCGAGAGAGAATACAGGAACAAGTCTGCCGGATTCCGGACAATTATACTGATCAGTCTTGGCTCTACGATTTTTACAATTGTATCATGGCATGGCAGCGGTACAGACGACCGTATTTCGGCAAACATTATAACAGGCATCGGTTTTATAGGTGCAGGAGTAATTTTTAAAGACCGGATATCGGTACGGGGGCTAACTACCGCTGCTGTAATCTGGACATCGGCCGCGATCGGCATGACCGCCGGAGTGGGCTATCACGCCCTTGCATTTGTGCTTACCATTAGCACACTTTGCGTTTTGGTTATGGTAAGTTATGTCGAAAAAATAATCTCAGATCTGCAAAAGGAAAGGATGGTAACGATAACTTTTATCAACAATTCGTTCTCTAGCGTGCTTTCGCTCGAAAAACAGTTAAGCAGTACCGGAGCGCATATTGAACGTATGGAGGTTTCAAAAGAAGAGGGCCGAATAAATGTAGTTTACCTGATAAGGGGTAAAAAGGCGTCTGTAAATGAACTCAACATGCTGTTGGCAACGGCGGAGGAGGTAGCGAGTTTTTCTTAAATATCACCTTTATTGAATAAGCCTTAAAAATAATTATCAAATGGAACAGAGTAGAGACCATAGAATCATTCGAATGACATCGTTTTCCAGTGGAAACGGAGAAGCTGTAGCTGATGATGTATTTTATTTCACCAAACAGATCGTCAATGTTGTTATGCTGGGCCATACAGGAGATGATTGGATTTTAATAGACTGCGGTATGCCTAAATGCGGCGAGGGGATTATAGCTGCTGCAGAAAAACGATTTGGCGAAGATCGGCCACCAAAGGCAATTTTCTTAAGCCATGGCCATTTTGACCATTTCGGCGGCATTGTTAAGCTCATAGAAAAATGGAAAGTGCCAGTGTATGCACATCCATTGGAAATGCCATTTATTACCGGCGAACAGCAATACCCCGGGCCCGACAGTTCCGTTGAGGGGGGGCTCCTCGCCAAACTATCTTCCATTACCCACACACGAGCCAATTGATATTTCCGGGCACGTATATCCTTATCCGCAAGACGGAAGCTTACCGGGAGCACCAGATTGGCGTTGGATTCATGCACCAGGTCATTCCCCGGGACAGGTTGTGTTTTTTAGGGAGGCTGATAGAATTTTAATTGCCGCCGATGCAGTTATTACCGTTAAACAGAATTCATTTTACAAAGTTTTGATCCAGAAGCGCGAGCTACAGGGACCACCGAGGTATTTAACCACCAATTGGCAAGCTGCCTGGGATACCGTTAAAAAATTGAGGAATCTGCGGCCATCTATACTGGTTTCAGGCCATGACCAATATATGAAGGGCGCAGAACTTAGGTTAGGGCTTAGAAACCTTGCCGAAAAATTTGCCACTTTAGCAATACCCAGCCACGGCCGCTTTGTATAAATTATCAGACCATGTATTTCTTTTAAACCCGCCAAATGCTTAGCCTTTGAAATTACCATAGATACATTGCCTTAAAAGACCACATGCATAAGTATAAGAAAAGCGGAGATAGCCAGCATAATTAAACGTTTCTTTTTCCTAAAAGCGAAGTACTTAATAAAAAATGATAAATACGCTTTATAACGTTCCATAAAACCTGCAGCCAGTAAACCGTGTTTTCTTGAGGGACGCATATACTGGTAGATCAGTTCAAATAGTTGAGTTTAAACATTGAAAAAGCCATACCTAAACCCGGGTTTAGTCCTTTTAAGAATAAAATAAGATAGACTTAAGCATGAAAAAAATATCAAGAATAACACATGGAATAATTGACTATACGTGGGCCGCTGTGATGATTTCAGCCCCTTTTATCTTAAGTTTCATCACCGTAATCCCAGCTGCAATGTGCTTTTTCGTTGCAGCGGTCAGTGTCATTTTTCAATCTCTTTTTACAAACTATGAACTTGGTGTGTGGAAAAGGCTTCCAATGGCATTTCATCTCGATATGGATATGGTTTTAGGATTTACACTGGCCGTTTCGCCATGGCTTTTTGGGTTTTATCAGCAGATTTTTTGGCCGCATGTAATCATGGGGATCTTCTCTATTGTGGCCGGGTTGACAACCAGCAGAAACTCACTGATAAAAGATTGTTGAGGACGCAAAAAAGACATAATCCATCGATAGGAACAGCTGGTTGTGTTTTTCGAATAAATAAAAATTAGTTTTTATTATACATTGATATGAAACCTATTTCCATCTGGGCAGCAAATGCCCAATCAGAGCTTAAATCATTAGAGCCTGTTGCCGAGATTTCAAGATCACTTCAGCTTAACGCTTATCTATCAAGTGATACACTCTGGCTGGTAAAAGAAAGGCCTGATGCGAACCGTATTGCTTTCCGTACGGCATTTTCACCATCCGGGAAATTAGAAATCAAGAAAATCCACCATGGAGAAGGGGAAACGACTGTAAGTCTTGCCTGTTCAACAATAGTTTTCCAGGTAACCATTCAGCATGGAGCAGAAAATGATTTTTTCCACTATACTGTTATGGCAACACCGAAGGCACCGCTGTTTATCCCTTATTGGCCAAGAGACATCATCTGTTTCGATGCTAAAGGGAAAATAAAACAACGGGGAATCATTCATACCCAGCAGAGGGGCACCCGCTCTGGAATTCTTTTTTTTAATGATGGTGATTCCGGCTCGGTCTTTTATTTTCAAAACCTCACTGCCCTGAACGATTATTGCCAAGCTGCAAAATGCAGTGCAGGTGGCGCTGTTGGCGGAGATTGGCCTGAGATCGGCTTTGCTTTGCCAGCAACGACTGCCCCTTTAGAAAAAGGTAAAAGCTACTGCTTTGGTGACGGTTTTGTGAGCCTATCGGATCAACTACCTGCCTCACCTGCCCAAACCGCAATATTATATCTGGATCAGTTGGCTGAAACGTATATCAAAATCCCACGGCCAGAGCGCTTTTACCACGACTGGCTTGACACTGTTGAAAAAGGCCTTGAAGATTTAACTTACCACAAAGGCTGTTGGACATTTGCCGGAGGCCACGGCTACCTTAACGCTTATGTAGCTGATTATAAAACGCCGCCTGAGGTGATGGTTCAACTTGCGGTACTGCTGCCGATGCTTGATTACCTGGATTGGAAAGGGGAAACCACTCATCAACTAGTAACCGAAATAAGGTCGGGTCTCGAGGCATTCTATCAGCAGGATATGAAAACAATTGTGAGATGGCTACCATCAGCCGAAAAGAACCTGGATCATTCCGAAGAGCAGAAAAAACCACGTGTAATGGATGCATGGTACTTACACCATCCATTGATGAACCTTGCCCGCCTGAGCACGCGTGGTGACGAAAACGCGAAAAAAATCCTGCTTGATTCCATAGATTATGCGATCAGGGTGGCCCATAAATTCAATTACCAGTGGCCCGTATTTTATCAGATGGATACCCTTGATATTATAAAAGCAGAAACCGCGGAGGGAGAAGGCGGTGAAAAAGATGTTCCTGGTACGTATGCAGACCTAATGCTGAGAATGTGGAAAATAACGGGGGAGAAAAGGTTTTTTGAAGAAGCCAAAAAAGCAGCCTCCAAATTAAAAGGTCTGAGCTTTGAACTGTTTTACCAGGCAAACAACACTGCATTTTCCGCAGGAGCGATGCTCCGGCTATATAAAGAGACCCGTGATAAAACTTTCCTTGAACTAAGCTACGTATGTTTGGCAGCCATTTTCGACAACGTACAGCTATGGGAATGTGATTATGGGAACGCAAAAAATTTTCCAACATTTTTCGGGGTTTTTCCATTGAGAGATGCCCCTTACACTGCAGCTTATGAAGAGCAGGAGGTATATTCCGCTCTTCATGATTACCTGTCAGAAGCGGAAGACATAGAAATACTTCCGTCGGTAAGATTGTTAATCGCAGAGTTCATCAGGCACATGGTGGGCCGTGTGGCCCATTATTATCCGCCCATGCTGAAAGAAGAGGCGATGGCGGAAGAAAGCAAAACAGGTGAAATTGACCGCAAGCTCTGGATTGCACTGGAAGATCTGCATGACGGCTGGGAACAGTCTGGAGAAGTTGGACAGGAAGTTTACGGGGCAGGGATAGCATTCGGGGTAATCCCAAACCAGTATTTTAAAGTCAAAAATGAATCTTTTATCATTTTTTGTGATTATCCAATATTCAACTTCCGCTGCCGGGCCAACGCTGCCTGGTTAACAACCGGTGGAGAGGAACGATTAAACTGCAGGCTGATTATTTTATTCCAGGGCGGGGAAAGGCCAAAAAATGTAGAGGTAAGATCTGGCCAGAGAAAAGAAAAGTACAATCCAGTAAAAAACAACCCGGATTTGCTGGAATATAGCATTGCAGGAAATCAAAAATTGAATATTAACTGGTAGGCTTGGAAATTTTGCATCACGCTGATTATGCAGCAGCGTGATGCCATTGGAATAAAAAACCATAAAAAAACGCCACTAGATTTTCAGCGACACAAATACAGCCCCGGTTTCTTTTTTATTCTGGGCGGTTTCGAAAGCTTCGTTAATCTGATCCAATGAAAAGGTGTGGGTAATCATTTTTTTCGCATTGATTTTACCTTTGGCCAAAAGATCAAGGCAGACCGCCATTTCAGGGTAAATATCCCAAAAGCCATAACTTGCACTAGGTATGATTGTAACCTCTGATTTTTGCAACTGCTGCCAATCCATTTCTATACTGGTGCTGCCAGATTCGAAACCACCCACAATGAGTACCTTACCTCCTATGCGGGTGAAAGAAACGGCCTGAGGAAGCGTAGTCGACATTGAAGGCCCTCCGGCACATTCAAAGGTAATATCTGCTCCCCTCCCATTTGTAAACGCCTTTAGTCGTTCAAGCCCATCTTCATTTTCGGTATTCACCACTTCATCCGCGCCAAGTCCCTTAGCAAGTTGCAGTGCACTGGGAACTATATCAAAAAGGATTACATCTGCACCCGATGCCTTTGCAAGCTGAAGTTGTGCCAGTCCTATTGGCCCACCACCAATAACGGCCACTTTATCATTGATATGCAATCCGCTTAACTGTTGGGCGTGTAAACTAACTGAGAAAGTATCAAGAAGTGTTGCTTCCTCATCGCTCACATGATCGGGCAGAATATGAAACTTTGTTGCCGGACCAATAAGGTATTCGGCAAAGGCCCTGGAAATGGTTTCCATCCTTACTTTATATAAATTTGGACACAGGTTGTATTGTTGGATGCGGCACCAATCACAATCGCCATCACCTAAAAGGGTTTCGACGACCACCCGATCACCTGGTTTTACATTTTTTACGGCAGGCCCCACTTCCACGACTTCGGCGGCAAGTTCATGGCCCATAATTTTACATTCCAGGTCAGGTTCGTGTTTTTTCCAATGCCGGAGATCAGTTCCACATATACCAGAAACTTTAATCCGTGCCAGCACCCAATCTGGCGCAGGTATTTCTACCCGGCCTACTTCCTGAACCTGAAAGGTTCCATCCGGCTTTTTTAACGCCGCTTTCATTTTATTGCTCATTCTGTCAAATTATAAATGAATATTGATTAGTTAGTTGTCATCTGCCAATAGCGTTACAAACTGCAGGCATGTAGGCGCGTTAACCTTAGCGGCATCCCCACAATAGGTTAGTTTTCCGTTTTGAGGGGAAATCTGAAAAGAGGTAATTAAATTTCCTTTCTCATTTGCAGCTAAAAGATAGCTTCCGGAAGGTTCGATTGCAAGGTATCGCGGCCCTTTGGCAAAAGAAGGTATTCTTTGAATTTCCTCTAAAGTACCAGTGGTTTCATCGATCGAAAAGACGATAATCTCATCCACATCTCCCCGGTTGCTAGCATAAAGGAACCTCCCATTATGATGGATTTTTAGATCAGCAGCCTCTCTTCCGTTTGGCAACAGATCATTCGCTACAGTATACCTAAATTTCCATTTATCCAGTTTCTTCTTTTCAAACACAAAAATATCTGCACTGAGTTCGCAGATCAGGTAGAACCACGATCCCGTTGGATGCAGCGCCATAAACCTTGGCCCCGAACCACCAGGCAGCGAAATAAAAGGAGGGTTTGCAAATTTGAGTGGCTGCATGGCTAAGGGATTGTAATGGCAAACATAAATTCGATCGGTACCCAAATCAGCTATCAGAAGGATATCTTCACCGGGTAGCAAAAGCGAACTGTGCACATGAGGCGCTTCCTGTCGCTTGCGAACCGGCCCTGAGCCGCTAAATTCAAGGAGTTGTACAGGATCAGAACGCTTTCCCCCTTCTTTAAAGGACAACACGGCCAAACTTCCACCCAGGTAATTGGCCAAAAAAGCAATTTTTTTTTTCCAATCAACCGTAATATGGCAGGCTCCTGAACCTTTATACGTTATTTTGCTGATCAGGACAGGTTTTCTTCCAGGAGGCACCTCTAAAGTGGCCATAGCTGAATCATTGCCCTTTTTTGTTTCACTGACCGCAAACAAAAGTTGCCCATTTCCATCAGGAACAATGAATGAGGGATTTTCTATTCCTCCAAGCGAGTTTAACAAGCTAAGTTTAGCATCCGTGGTGTTAAAAGCATACCGAAAAATGGATTCCCGCTCTGGCTCAGCATAACTGCCAATCAGAAGATGAGTTTCTACTTTACTTCCCATAACTGGTTGACTAAATATTTAAATGATCTGCAAGCTTGGACGGATTTTCAAATTGACTACATCAGATGCAGGCGGCTGGGCAATACAAAAAGCTACGCCCCAGGCAATATCTTCTGAGCGAAGCATTTCCTGGTTTCTTATCTGTTCCTGCTTTTCCTCAAAGCTGGCCTCCTGCATATCGGTATCGACTGCGCCAGGCTCAATAAGGGAAATCTTAATGCCCAGCGGGTTAACTTCTTTACGCAGCGACTCAGAAAACCCCTGGATTGCTGCTTTGGTGGCAACATAAACAGAACTACTCTCCTCTCTCACATCGGCGCTCATCGAGCCGATATTGATTATCTGGCCCGAACCCTTTTCTTTAAACCTCACAATCGCCTCTTTGCTACAGGCCATGTAAGCCAATAAGTTGGTATCCAAAATGTACTGCCAGTCTTTGTAGCCTCCTTCAAGTATACTTCCATAGCCCAGAGCAGCGTTATTAATCAATATATCCAGTCCGCCAAGCTGTTGATCGGCTTCTTTAAAAAGCCGCTCAACGCCCTCTTCATTGGAAAGATCAACGGCTATACCAAAACTGTTTAATCTGTTTTTCGCCGCAATTGCCTGTAGCGTTTCATCAATCTGTTCCTGATGACGGCCACAGATGATACACTGAGCACCTAATGAGCCAAGTAAGATCGCCGCTGCCCTTCCGATGCCTGTACTGCCACCAGTGATCATAATTTTTTTGCCTAGAAAGGCACTGCTGAAATAAGAATTGAAATCTTCCATAGCTATTATTTAATTGTTCACAAATGTTTTAAGGGAAAGCTGCTAAAAACTAATCCCTAGGTTATTTCCTAAAACCGACCTGTAAAGTGCGCTCAGGCAATCAAAAAGCAAACGACGTTCTAAAAATGTTCACTGATCGTTTTTTGGCCCTGCCTGTCACTGGCCCGGTTTTTACCTTACCAATAAAATCCATTAGGACCTCCATGCATTTATGCTTATTGAATCCCTATACTATTAACCTGCCTGAGTCTAGTTTGTTGGGGTAGAAACTACCTGTTTGCTTGAAGTCAACTACCGTAATTATAGTAGCCAACTGGACCAATTGGTTTTTAGCGCATCCTTTTTTTTTAGAACAGCTGGTCCTGCCCGTTGAAATACGGGGGCTTTTCTGCTGTAAATACGCATTTTCTCCTCTAATAAAACTGAAACTCCTGAGGCTGTGTTGAGCATTTAAGCTAGCTCCATAACTAGCTCTATAAAAGGTTACAGATACCGGATCGATAAAACATGAAAAAAGAAGAAATACATTGGGGTGATTGGTACCGCATGCTCATGGGTACGGCACCCACAGAATTTTTACTGGAAGTTTTGATCAGGACAATTATTATTTATTTGTTTCTGCTCATCACACTTAGGCTGATGGGCAAAAGGATGGGTGGACAGCTCACGATTTCGGAACTGGCGGTGATGCTTACCCTGGGTGCCATCGTATCTGTGCCTATGCAGATACCAGACAAAGGCCTGCTACAGGGGGTTCTTGTACTTTTCTGTGCATTTGCCTTTCAACGTGGTATCACCTACCTGGCCGCCAAAAGCCATAAGATTGAACTCTTTACCCAAGGGAGCGAATCGTCATTGATTAAAGACGGGGTAATGCTATCTACCAAGCTCGATAGCATGAAAATCTCTCGCGAGCAGTTGCTTGCTGTATTGAGAAACCAGAATATATACAACTTGGGCGAGGTACAAAGGGTTTACCTGGAAGCTTGTGGTATTTTCTCTGTTTTTAAATACGACAAGGCGAAACCCGGGTTAAGCCTACTCCCCGCTGATGATGGCAATGCAGAACAAGACTTTGATATAATCGAGGAATCCATAATCTGCCTTGAGTGCGGGAACCCTGCCCCTGAGCTACCAGGTAAAGAAAAAAAATGCAAGAACTGCCAGGCAGAAAACTGGGGCCATGCCGTTATAGCGAAATAATTATGAAAGAATACGAAATTAAACTATCCGACATTCAGCGCATCCTTCAGGGCGAAGTTCCATTTCATTACTTTGTTGAGGTTATCCTCCGTGCTGCTGTCGTCTATCTGATCCTAATGATATCGATGAGACTAATGGGCAAAAGGATGTCTTCTCAACTAAGCCGTAATGAGATGGCCGCAGTAGCATCGCTTGCAGCCGCTATAGGTGTGCCATTGATGAATCCCGACAGAGGGCTGCTCCCTGCAGTAGTGATAGCAATGGTGATCATCACCATGCAGGTTTTGATTGCTAAAATTGCTACAAAGAGTAAAAAGTTTGAATCCTTGACACAGGATAAATACAATATGTTGGTTAAAGATGGTGTGATGAACTATAAAGCTATGGTACTCACCCGTATTACCAGGGACAGGATACTTTCACAGCTAAGGTCGCAGGGAATCAGTCACATTGGATCGGTCAAGCGGCTATACTTTGAAGCTGGGGGGACTTTTAGCCTCCTTCAGAAAACCGAACCTGTGCCCGGGCTATCCTCAATTCCTGAATGGGACAGGGAAATGTCTGATAAAATCCATGTGCAAAGCACACAGCAAGTCTGTAAATTCTGCGGCAACTACCATACCGGGACAAAAGGCGATACATGCGAAAACTGTGGAAAAAATACCTGGGTATATGCGGTGAGTAACCTTAACCCATACTAACCTTACCAATCATTTTTTACATCAATTAATTTAACATTGCTAATGACAGATCCTAAAAAGCGGTTCCAAAATTGCGAAGAGAAACCAAAGTCTGTCCAGACTTCCCCTATCATGTGGACACATGTTTGGTTTGGGTATTTATGCGTTTTGCCAACCGATGTGAATAAAACAAAGGTTTTACAGAAGAACAACACCAATCCCAGGGGACGTAAAATCAAATAAACAAAAGCCGGATCGTATCCAACCCTGTTCCAAACCTAAAATGCAGTAGCTCTTGTGTGCAGGCTCACGCTTGTTCGGTAAAAGTGCAAGCAGTAATGAATCTTACAACAGGTGTCGTCCTTTAGACCGCTGTGGAGAATCTTTTAACACAGCCGATCCGCTAACGCTCACTGACACGCCAACAGATAGAAGGATTTCCAATCGTGTTGCTCAACATGTCCGCTAACACGAATAAATACGGAACCAAATTCAGGGATTTATCAGCTCCTTTCGGGTATTTCACCCCTAAACCAGCACAATAAAAAAATGGTTTTTATTAGAAACAAAAGATAAAAAGTTATGAAAACACTAAAAACACTAATGATGGTAGCCCTTACCATGTTAACCTTGCAAGCCTGTAAAAAGGACGACGACGAAAATTACGCAATGGACAACCAGTCGTTTGTAAGCCAGGCCTCTAGCAGTAACAATTTCGAGATACAGGCAGGGGCAATAGCCATACAAAAAGGACAAAATGCTGCGGTAAAACATTATGGCGAGCACATGACAACAGATCATACCGCCGTAGGGAACGAAATGAAATCACTCGCAACGGTAAAAGGATGGACTATACCAGATGCATTACAACCTAAGGAACAGGGAAATCTTGACAAGCTGAACAACACAGATCCTTCATTATTCGACAGCGAGTTTATGAAAATAATGGTTGCTTCCCATCAAGATGCGATCACACTGTTCTCTAACGCAGCTGGTAATACGGGCGTTTGTGATACCGACTTAAGGGCATTTGCAGAAGCAAAGCTTCCTTCACTTAAAACCCACCTGGAAGAAGCGGTGAAGTTGCAGGCACAAATAAAATAACCTGACAATTAACCATCAGTTTGTCAATTGATACATTGATGAAAATAGCAAAATCTAAAGATGAAAGACAGCAAAAAAACAAAACATGGCCTGGAAGATGAACCTCTAGGCAATGAAGATCAGAAAGCCGAAGACGGACCTAAGTCTTTTGAAGATAAGCGGCCCGCCGATCTGGAAATCCCAAAGGGAGACCATACCAATACAGATACCAGCCGTAACCCATCCGATTGGGAAAAAGAGCAGGAAGAATAACAAATCATGTGGGCTGCGGCCAAATTTTCAGGATCATAGGTATAGATCCGCTAGTATAAAACAACTAACAAAATCAATTATGTTCCATCATTCAAAAGACCTACAATTTAATGCAAGGGTATCCAAACCGGATCCAGCATTTGCAAACATCCTCTTAGAACAATTCGGTGGCGAAAATGGAGAACTCGCAGCTGCCATGCAGTATTTTACGCAGGCATTCGCCGCCAAACAGCCTTATCCGGATAAATACGACATGCTTATGGATATTGCGACTGAGGAGTTTTCGCACCTCGAAATAGTGGGTGCAACCATCCAGATGCTGCTTAAAGGCGTTAACGGAGAATTAAAATCAGCAGCAGACTCTTCTGAGATCATGCAGGTACTGGAAGGTAAAGCCGCAATGGAAGATATCATCCATAGCGCCCTCACAGCTAATCCTCAGTTCCCAATCATTACCGGAGGCGGACCGACCCTTCGCAATAGCCAGGGTATTCCCTGGTGTGCATCCTATATCCATTCCAATGGCGATTTGACTGTAGACCTGCGAAGCAACCTGGCTTCAGAATCGAGGGCTAAACTGGTGTATGAACACCTGATGAAATTTACAACAGACCCATATGTAAAGGATACCCTTTCCTTTTTGATGACAAGGGAAATTGCACATTACAAAATGTTCGAGGCCGCCCTGGAAACGATACAGCCCAATTTCCCGCCGGGAGTTTTACAATCAGATCCAAGGTTTACACAGCAATACTTCAACCTCTCTAACCCAACGAGCGCTAGAGGGCCATGGAATCAGGGAAATATGCCAAAGATGGATAAAGAATGGGAATACATCTCGGATCCGGCAACATATGTTAACACAACATCCGGCCTTACCTCAGAGGATGTAAATCTCAACACAGAAATTGAGGAAGCAAATGCATTAAGTATTCAGCTTGGTGAAATCCGGAGCCTGGAGATTAAATCTTCGGAAGCTGAAGGAACCGCAACATGGAGCGACTATGGACAGGGCTTACCTATTTGATATGGCAAATACCTCACCGATAAAAACCTGGTTTTACACTAGACCAGGTTTGATCGGAGAGGAACCGACAATCAGTTATACAACATACTTATGAAAAATAACAACAAGAATAAAGACCCAAAAGAACAAGGGGAAGAAAGCAGCGACCTTTCACTTCAAGAGGAGATCATTAAAGCACTTGAGAAAAAAAATGAGCAAATTAAAAGCGGAAGACAGCAACAAGACCACGGTGTCAGCAAAGGTAAAACATCCGGTGGATTTGATGAGTGGTCGGTTTCATGGCCATAAGAACAATTACCCTTTGCAATTCTGCTTAATTTGCATGATCTCTCCCACTGGCCATTATTAAATAAAATCATGAATCAACAGGGCACAGGCCATAGTTTTTTATAACCCAAAAAAGACGATTGCTTTTTTAACGATCATGGAGAGATCCCCTTTTAGCCTCAAATATGAAAGTTTATTCAAAGATGTAAATAATGAAAAAACATAACTGCCCCCTTCCCAGTGGAAAACTTATGCTCATTGGTGGCGCTGAAAATAAATCTCCAACCGAACTGACCGACAAATCGGTTCTATCAGCCTTTATCGAACTTTGCGGTAAATCCCCTGTTATTGAAATTATCACCACGGCAGGCTCAGAAGAAACAGATGATACCTACAATATATACGCAGCGTGCTTCAATGAACTTGGCGCGAGTACAACCGGCCATATCCATCATGATTACCGTAGATTTGATATTGACCTGACCGAGCGCATTGATAAGGCAAACGGTATTTTCTTTACAGGGGGTGACCAGCTCAAACTTACCGCTATATACGGAGGAACTGAAATGATGGGCCAGATAAAACACAGGTATATTCATGGTGGGCTAATCGTTGCAGGAACAAGTGCTGGTGCCATGGCAATGTCGACACCGATGATTTTCGAGGGATCGGGGACTGAAGAAATGGTCGCTGCCGGCGTAAAAATTACAACTGGATTTGAGTTTTTAAGAGATGTTTGTGTAGATACACATTTTGTTCACCGCGGGCGCTTTGTTCGCATGGCCCAAGTAATCGCTACAAATCCGGCTTCGATAGGCATAGGTATCGAAGAAAACACGGCTATTATTGTTACCGGGGCTTTTAATTGCGAGGTGATTGGTAACGGGGTGGTGATATTGTTGGACGGCGAGGTAAGCAACAGTTCGAATACCACTTCGTTCAATCATGATAGAAAAATTACCATCCGTGATCTGAAAGTATCGATTTTATCAATGGGTGAAAACTTTGTTATTCCCTTAAGAAATATCCCTCACCTTTGAACTGAACAGTCAGATACAGCAGGGCTCATTTCCACCTTTTTTAGCTGACCCAGTCAATAAAAGTCCTGCCGATAAGTCACTAACGATAATTTCAAACCTGTTACCGAAAATCAATGCTTAGCTGGAAAACAAAATATCTTTTGTTCAATCAGCCCTCGAAAATGGAATATTAAAACAACAGAAATTTATCATTTACTTATATATAAACATTAAAATTATGTTAGCAATGAACTACCGCGGACCTTACAGGGTACGTACAGTTGAGCGGCCAATGCCTGAAATCTTACATCCCGAAGATGCGATTGTAAGGGTTACCAGGACTTGCATCTGTGGCTCAGATCTTCATCTTTATCACGGGATGGTACCCGATACACGCATAGGGTCTACATTCGGGCACGAATTTACCGGGGTTGTCGAAGAAGTCGGCCCAATGGTAACCAATGTAAAAGTCGGCGACCAGGTACTGGTTCCCTTTAATATCGCCTGTGGAAAATGTAATTTCTGCAAGCAGGGACTTTACGGAAACTGCCATGAATCAAATACCATGGCTACCGCTGTGGGTGGCATTTTCGGGTATTCGCATACTGCAGGCGGCTTTGATGGCGGGCAGGCAGAATATGTCAGGGTGCCATATGCTAACGTTGGCCCGACGGTTATCCCTGCAGATATGGATCCTGACGATGCGGTGCTATTGACAGATGTGGTTCCAACAGGCTACCAGGCTGCCGAAATGGGCGGCATAAAAGAAGGCGATACCGTAGTTGTTTTCGGTGCGGGCCCAATTGGGATAATGGCGGCAAGGTGCGCCTGGTTTTTTGGCCCTTCCAGAGTGATCATTATCGATCATATCGACTACCGCCTTGAGTTCGCAAAAAACTATGCAAAGTGCGAGGCCTATAATTTTAAGTCCATGGATGATCCTGTAGTTTTCCTTAAGAGAACTACCGATTGGTACGGAGCAGATGTGTGTATTGATTGCGTAGGCTGTGAAGCCGAAGGAAATGCGCTGCAAACCTTCACCGGGAAACTTACCCTGATGCAAGCAGGAACAGCAACCGCGCTTCAATGGGCAATAAACTCAGTAAAAAAAGGCGGGATTGTGTCCGTAGTCGGCGTTTATGGCCCACCATTTAATTACGTCCCAATTGGCAACATAGTTAATAAAGGTATTACACTGAGGGCTAACCAGGCATCGGTTAAAAGGCTCTTACCGCGCTTGATCGATCATGTTCAGTCCGGAAGACTTAATCCTAAAGGCCTGATCACCCATAGGGTTCCGCTGGAAGAAATTTCGGAAGCTTACAGGATTTTTTCATCCAAACTGGATGAATGCATCAAAACGGTTCTTATCCCATCAACTAAACCTTAATATTATGAACAACCAGAATCAAGACTTCAAGAATATTCCCGGGTGGGGCATGGATATCGATCCGGACAACGAACCCACCTATCCCATTAAAAACTATACCGGAGATGACCACAACCGGAGCAATTACGAAAAAGCGGAACAACAGCCAATAAATGTTGAACTTCTAAAATCCAATGAACGTCCACACCCCAGTGTGGTCTTCGGAACCTCGGTTCCACCATCCGGGATCAGCGGCGCGATACGCAGATATGCATTTAAGCACAGTGAAGACAGATACCGCCACTGGATACCGCTCATCTTAGCAGACCGGATAAATGCCTGGGAGGGCATTATTGATGACTTTAAGAAAGGCACAATCCCGGATATTATCAAAGAAAGGGGCTGGAAATCAGAATTCAGGTATAATCCTTTACAGATGATAGGCAAGGCGGCAATCACCCTTGCTGTAGGAGGTCTGGTGATAAAGTATCTCTGGAAAAGAAAATAATTAAAACAAGAACCTCCCTAGGTACCAACAGTACCCAGGGAGGTTCTACTTAATCACAGTTATATTCTTTTACTTGTTTATGGTTAGTTCGACCGCATGATGGCATTAGTATGTTAGCGGCCGTCACGCGGGCCCGGATAAGCCCGAGGCTCGGCACCGCGTTGCTGTTCCCTATCCGGGCCTTTAGCTGAACGGTTATTCCGTGCTTCCCGTATCGAATCATCTTCTCCTGCTCCCTTGATTATATCTTCTGTAGGCGGTCTCACAGGTGTGAGTGATTCATTTTCCGATGCCTGTTTTACATCATCTACTTTTCTTTTTTCCATAATATTATTCATTTTTAAACGGCTGCAGGCCTGGAGTTGATCAGATTGCAACCAAAAATAACTTTAATGCTGCAGAACTTCCCACCACCGTATGATCCTTGGCTGCCCCCATTCTACTTTGCAGTGGCTCAGCTCCAAAAGAACCGGAACTGCAGCAATACATTGAATCAGCACCCATTATATTGGTGCTTCATCAGCGCGGCGGACCGCATTCGCTATCACAATAACTGTTGCGATGGTAAAGACAAAAATAAATCTTCAAATAATTTTTGAATTAAGATAAAAATGAATCTTCTGATACATAGCGATTCAATTTGATCCGAGGTAACCACAACAATAACGTCAGCACGGCCTAAATTTGCTATACTGACGCTATGTTAACCGCCCGAAATCAATCGGTTTGGTTTCCTTTCTGGCCCGGTTAACCGAGGCCAGGATTTCCTGTGCTTTCATCAATATCCAGCTCACTGGCATCAGTTTGCTCATCTTCTGATGACCCATCTGGACCCTCTATATTTTCTATGTCCTCTGATGGCCCGTCGGGAGACTGTTCATCGGATTCCCCTTCAGGGGTGCTATTTTCCCGGGTTTCTTGGTTACCAATGTCCTGTCCGGAATTCTGTCCTGTACCACCTTCCTGTCCGATTTCCGTCTCTTTGGGTGTTGATTGATTTTCCTGTACCATTTTCGTATAAGTTAAATTAAAAATAAAAAATTACACCAATGTTTTATAGAAAGGCATAACGACAGCTGCCGTAATATACCTGACTGCCAAACCAGCTTTCTATTGTCGCGCCTGTTGAGTGCCCGTATCTCCGTTCTGAGTTGTGGTATCCATGCTTGTGGAATCCCGGTTCGTGCTATCCTGCATGGGATCTGTAGCACTCATTGAGCTCATTGAAGTATCATTGGAAGTTGAATCGCTGCTTGACGAGCGATTTTCTGAATTGCAGGCAGTTAATACTAAAATTAATGCGGCTGTGAAGAATAATATTTGCTTTTTCATATCTGATAAATTGTTATAATAAAATCATTTACCTCATCAAAAAGTTTTGTTTTCAAGTGTCAAGCCGACAAAACAGGGGTTAACCGCAGGCTCAGCGGGTATTTACCCCATTAATTCGCGTAAAAAAAAATCCGATAATTTAGTATACCCTATTCTATTAAAAGTGCTAAAAAAAATAGCCATATCCCGCCTTTATTCCATTTCGGAGATCGAAAAACATTGGCTAACCAGTTATAGTAGATTACTAGATTATAGCTGTTTTGAAGAAATTTGCGAAGAATTAACGACGACTGATAAAATCCAGCAACCCGATGAAAAACGAACAGGTTTTTAACTCTAAGAGAATACCTTACATAGTTGGCCGTAGGAACCGGCACTTCTTAATCTGCAAACTAAAAATTAAACGTTAGATAAATATTCACACAATCTGGTTATTGACTCAACTGATCAGCCTATTGATCCTGCCTTGAATATGAATATACTTTTTTCTTCCACATGCGCAGTTTCTGTAGCAGCGTATCTACGGCTTAAGTTTTTGGTATCGCCGGTTAAAATAACAGAGACACAACTACAGCTAAGCGGCATTAAGGAAACTTAGCGTTGACAGCAAAAAAACCGCATTAAAAATCAGCAGAAGATGATTGTCTGAAACCTCATTTCCTTGTTCAAACCATCACCGAGCTGCCATTGTGCAGCGACGCCAATGAAATCGGCAAATTCTTTCGGCATTGCACTGGAAGAAAACCGAGAAACAGAAAAAGTAAACCATTTAAATCCCGGAAATGTTGTTGAGATATAACAGACAGCTTAAGCATACTGCCAGTCTAAGTCCAAGCGAATATTGAATTCTATAAATAAAAGAGCGTATGAAAATTTGGGAGAGCGTAATTGTAGAGTCTATCAGGGGGAAGCGCGTCCTGGTGTTTCTTTGCCGCAGTTTATCTGAGCAACAACGTCTTCATCAATATCTTATGATCGACGCTTTCGAATTTAAAAAGAAGATTGCGGAAAGCAAACCGGAAATCGATTTTCTTTCTACAGGACAACTTGACGATAGCGGCCGCATCAACTGGAGAGCGGATTTGATAGATTTACCCAAATGGTACGATCTAAACTGAAGAAATAACAGGAAAGAAAAACCACAAAGTTTTTATAATTGCATGTTTCTGTAGCCCATCAATGACCAGTACAGTTGTATATCACTCAAAAATATCAACACATAGTTTTGCCCCTTTTGCTTGAAAAAATAGCATCCGGAGCTGGCGATTGGATCTATATCTAGTAACTGTTAAAGCTTACCTGTTTAGGCTTAAGGCAAACTTTCATCTTCATCACTATTTTCTTTACTTACCGAATTGGGCATATTTCCTGCACTGCCGTCATTTCCTTTTTCCCAGTCTGCCCTTGCTTCCTCCGAGCCGAAATCTCCCTCACCTACTTCCCTGCTCAAAAATCCAGCTTCACTTTTCACACGGTTTTTTTCATGGTTTTCATTACTTCTAAATCTTGGCACATGGTTATCGGGCATATTGGTACGCTCCACACTATTTTCCGCATGTTTGTCCCCTAGATTGTTGTTTTCATTTTTAGTTTCCATTTCTAACGATCCTTAAATTTATAATTTCAGAATTATAGCGCTAAATATTTGAATAATGAAACAACGGTTGATCAGACTTACAGTTAAGTATTCAGCCGGCATTACCTGCACGATCCTTCCCAACATCTTCCTTACATCCGTTTCGCGGGTCAGGCTTTGCTACACTTTATTGACATCAACTTCCTTTACCTCATCCCAACTTACCTCAACTTGGACGTTGCTGCCTTTAGCCTCGATATCGCCCGGCTTGCTGTTCCCGTTCATAATATTTATATTATTAAAACACCCAACAAAGCGATAAGGTTTAAACAATTTAAGGCTGAGGAGGATAGAACATGCTTATGGAAAAATACAAATCTTTTCACGCTGTTAAGCATTTCTTTTCAGCTTTACCGAACCATTAGTCGCTTTAACTTGTTATCTGTTTATACTAAAATCTTGAAACATGATAGATCCAAAAGAACAAGAGGAGGAAAATGTCGATCAGAAAACGAAAAATACATAAGATTCGAACTGGGATGAACACCAGCGCGTAGACGAAGAAGGTAATGAACTTGATCCTGAAGACATAAAATAATATACGATGAAAAAACATTAATGGTGATGAGTGCTCACCGCGACATGCAAAATACTGAAGATAAAACTGGTAGAGGCAAACATTTGGGGATTATCATAGACCTATGCAAGACAAAACAAAAAAATGGAAGAAAAAGGCAAAACCATTCAGCGCTTTGAGATGGATCTAGAACAGGATGGGGAAAGAAAGACAATAACCATACAGGCTGAAAACGGCATCTTCGAGATTATCCATAACGGAAGGATTATCGGTGCACTCAAACCACCGGGAGAAGAATGGCAGCTATTGCCCTTTGAAGAAATAGCCGACAAAATACCTGTATTTGAAATTGATCTTCAACAAAAAAATAAAGAGATCGAATTGCATGCGCCCCTTGTCAACCAGATAGTGGGCCAGATCGAAAACCACCTAAAATAGCATCGCATTCACGCCATTAATTATAGCTTCTGCAATTAGGATACGGGGCCTTGATACATTTTTTTTTTTGCGAAATTACTACCAACAAACACTGAACTTCCGGTATAGCCGGGATCAGATAGATGAAGCGCTAAAAAAAGTTTTTCAAAACCCCGGTTTAAACAGGATGCCCTTGCCTATTACTATATCCTGATCTATTTTCTCCACCAAATTTCCAATCCTTTCCAAAATTCGCCTTTTACTAACGTTTTTAGTATGTTGTTATTAAATTATATACTAAAAAAATAGTCAATAATTAAACAATCATCATGGCAATAAAAATCGATTTGTAAACGAATAACTGAGGATTAGTGAAACGGGATCAGATTAACCGTTTTTTTTCATTTAAGTGGCAACATGCTCAAAAACCCTAATCCCAATCCAATTCGCCCATATTTACCCGAAGTCACCCGCGGAACGCTTTTGGTATATAGCTATTCTTCTCAGCAATATAGCCATCAATCTTCTCCCTCATCTCATCCAGATACTTCGTGTAACTCAGATTCTTTCTTCTACCAATAGAGATAAACTTCCGGTAAGCTACACCTAAATCAATACCCAGACTCTGCTCCAGCCAGCCAACCACATCAGCAATCTCCAGCTTACCGTTATTCAGCGAACCCGAAAGAAAAATCCCATAGGCAAGCTCCACCAGCTTAATCTTTTCATCCGTCCATTTCAGCTTATCTCTTGACAGTAGCGCATCAGGAATAACAGGCTCAGGACGAACGTAAATAAGCCTTATTCTTTCCAAAATATAATCCTGCAATTTCTCCAGCGCCCTGAACTTAGCAAAATTGTAATCCTGATTGGTTGAAAAACCATCATCAAAAATACCAACTACGCCAACTCCCGCAACATCAGGCAACAGTGCATCTAAATTTCGGCGAAGAAAAAAAGTATTGTCCATAGCCTCCTCCTCCCTTGCATAATAATCATATAAAAAACTATGCAGCGAATAAAAACGCTTTATAAAGCTGAGCTCCGAGATATAATAATCCCTGACCATATCATCAGTCCCAACGGGAACCCCTGAAATCAGGTTAAAAAGTTCCACCTCATAGATGTAAAGCATATAAAACCTGGGCTTTATAAACTTAAAAAACATCACTTCATCCAGGTCAGTCAAAAAACCAGAGTCTAAAACATGTCCCTTCAATTCTTTCAGCGCACCCGAGATAGCTGCAAGGCGACGTGGGTAAAACTCAATACTATTTCCCAACCCAATCAATTCACCCTCAAGTTTATAGTATAGCGCGTCAACAAATTTAGTATCCATAAATAAAAAATTAAAAACATTAAAGAATCAGCCATTGCTCCCCATGATAAAATCCACCCTACCGACCTATCATCAAAAATGAGAAGTACTTATTCGTATATCCGCATTTGGAAAACATGCATCCATACATTACCGCTCCAATCCCGCATCAGCATCACCGGAAAACCCTGACCGGTCAACAGCAATCTTACCCGACCTGATATCAGCAACCAGCTTCTCATTATAATCCTTGAAACCAGCATAAACCCAGGAATTGTCCCTGCTGATATCCAGATCAGATACAAATTCTCCGGTTGCGGCCCTACCTGCCTTATCATGGTCAAAATACAGTTCGACAACATCAAACTTAACGGCCCTCGCTTTTGCAGTCTGCAACATAGAGAGAGAATTAAGCACCAGGACAGAAGCGGGATCCTTCGGATGCTCTACCCTCCAGCTCAAAAAATCGAAATACCCCTCAAACACGCTGAGCCTTTTCGCAGATCCTTCCAAAAAGCTCACACCTTTATGCCCCAGACAACCCTTGAAATACTTATTCCTTACCTCCCATCCCCCGTTTTCGTTCGGCCAGCCAGAAGCAAAGTAGCGGCGAAGCCTATCTCTGTCATCCAGGACAGAATAATAGATTTCATAAAGATGGTCCTTAGCAACCGAGCCAATGCCCCTGCTGTCCAGATACCCGCTTATTGCAGCATTACCTCCCAGTTCCTCCATCCTTTCGATCTCATAACGCGGAACCCGGATAGGCCTTTCCTTTTTAACCTCGCCGGAAGACATGCTTTCTAAAGCGTCAATGCTGACATTGGCATACTCCAAAATCTTGTGCAACACTTCCGGAAAACCAGACGGATACCAATAAGCCAGAGCAAAATCTATCACGCTTCCGCTCCTAATCCCCGAAACTCCTGCCCCGCCATGGTCAAACCAAACCCCTAGTTTATCATTCACACAGAGCGATGCTGTATATTCTTCCCGTAACATACTCAGGAAAAAATGCTCGCCGCCGGATACCTTTTGAGGAGTGAATCCTAGATTCTTCAAAAGACCAAGCAGCGACACCTTCTCCTTGATCTCATTAACATTTAAAAAAGCAGACATAATCATTGATGTTTAAAATTTACCGCCCGCGTCCCTTAACCTTACAACCGGGACTGCATGAGACCGAACAATCACCTTCACCACCCATTCCCCGAACAGGCGCATTTACTATCTCAAAAATCTTAGTGCAAGATCAAAAACCTTGACACTTTGAAAAAAGTGCGCTGGAAAAGATTTTCGAGATTTATTGGGCTAATCACCTTATAAGCGTGAAAATTCTAGCCCCAAAAAAAACCTTTTTCATAACCCAATACAGGCTTACATACCTTTACCGCTTTTATCAAATCCACTTAACCTTCCCTTGAATAAGAATTTCCTGCCAAGCGTTATTGACACTTTGATCATGATGTCAGTAAAAAATACCGCATCAGGTAGCTTTAAAATACTGAAGCAGCCCAGCCGAAAGCTTCACAAATTTTAAGCTTAAAAAACTTTCAGTCAAGTTGCTATCAGGTTGCAATAAAACGCAACCCCAGCAAATTCCATTAGAACGCGCAACAGAAACAATACGGTGAGAATCAGAAACGAGGTCAGATTTACCTTTTACCACGGTCAGGCATGGTTTTGCGTAAGTCAAACGCCGTTTTGCATAATAAATTTGGTCAGCCCTAAAAAAACTCTCTTATTTAAGTCCAGCGCAACCCTTAAATATGGAAGATGAACTTGGAAATATTTACAGCCTTTACCAGTCTGCGAGCCCGATAGCAGATCTGAAGGGAGAGAAAGCACAAAAAATTCTCGAAGAGTTAGCGCTGGTCTCCATACGGATCATCGATCAGATCCATCTATCCGGAACACCAAAGGGCGATAATACAAATCCATCAATCATTGCTCAGTACCAGAAATCATTATGCATACTAGACAAGAGCATATGGGAAGAAATTGAAAACATCACTACATCAAACCAAAAGCATCCAGAATTTAAGGAACAGTTCCTCAAAAAATTCTCTAGTGAGCTCTTAAAACTGATCAGGGAAATCAGGAAGTTTTTTCCCGATGATTTCGATGGGCTTTATCCCGCGCCGCTTCTTCATCTGGAATCAGGGGCCGAGCATCTAAATAAAAAACTTAACGAACTCATCTCCAAAGCCACATCAGAAGAGCAAAATGAGCTGTTATCAATTTTAAAAGCTACAATCAGCTATAATTACCTGAGATCAATAAAAGCAGGCTTTTTTCACACCGAATTCCTCGAAGAGATGCTTGGAGCAATGAGCGCAGTGGAGGACTCATCCGACAACAAAATAGAGAGGTGGACGAACCTAATGATAGAATATGGCTTCAACTCACCCGCATTCTATAGCTATTGCTGCATAGAAATCATTAAAAAACGTGATGACTGCCAGGACATCATCGAGAGCTACAGCGAACTTTATTGGATCAAAAAAAGATTGCAGCAACTCGTACCATGGAACGGCATGCCTTTTCACAAAGCGCTTCCCGGCATCAAAAGCTCACTGCTGAATTTTGTCGATGCAGAAATCTCCCATCTTCAGAGCCTTGAAAAAATTGGCGGCGATCTAGCCAGCTACGGCCAGATCAATGAAAACTTCAGGGTATCCTTCAGCGTAAAAGAACTGGCCTACTTCATCCATCTCCAGGTTGAATGCGGCATCATACTGGAGGAAAAACCAAAAAAAATACACCAGTATATTGTTGGGCATTACAGTACGCAGGAAACCGAAAAGATTTCAGAAAAAAGCTTTAAGAACGCTACCTATTCCAGATCTCCAAATAATGTCAAAAAGGTCATTACAAAACTTACCGAAATGCTTGCCCGTGCCCAGGATGACCTGTAATGCTTACCTGGCGATCAGATGGATAAGCCCGTTCCGTTCCAGAAGGCTGATCAGTTCAAAGTACCAGCGTTCACTGTAATCCTCAAAGCCCGATACCACCCGAAGATCAGCGCCGACGATTTCGCCCAGATTGGAAAACCCCATCAGTTTGCTCCTGAGCAGGAATGTTTCGGTCACTGGCAGCTCCTTTAAGGGAACAGATAAAATACGATAATGTGGGTCTTGCAGATTTTCCTCCATAAAAAAGCGCGGGTTAACCTAACGCCTGCTTCAGAGGGCCGCAACGCCCCACAACACAAGACAGAAAGGCACCCACGCATAGCGTAGGCAACCAATCTATTTTTCCTGTGTTGTTCGAAGTGTTGCGGATTTCTGAAACAGTCAAATAGCTATTGCTACTATATTTTAATAATATTTTTTCTCGTTTTACATCATATCGCAAATATAGCCGATTTATCAATTAATTTTTTGATTAAAAATCGCACCATACATGGGTGGCTCAGGGTTGCGATTGCGGCCACTTGACAAGCAGAAAAAAGGAGCTTTCTTTGAAATAAAAAGAAGATGGACAAAGAAAAATTTTTAGAGCAGATCGGAAGTGAACCAGCTATATCGGTAGGACTTGCAGCATACATCAGGTATGTACTCTACGAAGAAAAATTCCACGCAAAAGACCGGATATACCTTGGCCAGAGCCAGCTGAACACTTTGAGCTTTCTGTATAAAGGCAGCGCCAGGCTTTACATCGAACAGGAAGAAGGCAGCGATGAAAACACCATCATGTTTTACCTGGAGGGGGATTTCCCGTTAATTGAAAAAGATATGGAAATTTATCCCGGCACAAAACTGGCTTTAGAATTCCTGGAGGAAAGCACCTTACAGCTTATCCCCGATAAACACATCCACAACCTTTATAAACTCTTCAGGGAGTTCCATCAGCTCCAGATCAAACTGAACGCAGCGCTAATCAGAAAAATGTTTTTACTCCAGCTAAATCAGAACCAGCTAAATGCAGAAGAACGCTACGATCAGTTTTTAAAGGACTATCCAAAGATCGCACTGGTCTGCGAACAGAAAAAAATTGCAGCTTTTTTAGGGATAGATCCAAAAACATTAAGCCGTTTAAGAGGGAAAAATTCAAGATGGTAACATTTATCACCCTAAAAAACCGTACCAGTCACAATTAGGTGACATAAAGGTAGTAACTAAACGAAGAGCTGTGCGGAACTTCATATCAAAATTCAGATATGAAAGCCACTGCATTACATCAAAACAATATACTAAAGGCCAGCTCAATACTGCTGATATTGCTATGGAGTTCTACCGGGCTTTCAAAGATTCTGGAATTTGCCGAATTTAAGCAACAGCTTATCACAATCCTGGGTGAAGATATGGCTAAACCTGTCTCAATAGTCATCCCATCTCTAGAGCTTATTGCCGCGATGACTATCCCTTTCGGAAAAACGGGAACATTAGGACTTTACCTTTCGCTGATCTTAATGACCACCTTCACCGCTTATGTCATTCTTGTAATAACAGGATATTTTGGTCCTGCCCCATGTACCTGCGGCGGGATAATCACTGCGTTAAGCTGGAAACAGCACCTCATCGTAAATATAATACTGCTATTAATAGTGCTTTATTCATTTTTTAACCTTCAAAAAAGAAAGGAGGCAGCCGTGACCCCGTGACCAAAACATACCAGCCTGCACCGGTACAAGGTACCCCGAACAAGCCAATAAAAACCGGCCGCCCATTAAAGCGCCAATAACCTTACTGAACCAATAGGGCGAAAAGTTCGGTTACCATAAACTAAAATTTTTCAGCTGCTTTTTCGCGAAACAAAGCAGCAAACACCATGTTAAAAAACATTAATTTAGGCCTTGTAGCCCTCGTACTGGGGTTCGGCCTTACAATTGTAACCAGCGCATTTAAGGCTGGTAGTGAAAAATCAAAAGTAAATAAACAATGGTATTACCAGGCCAACACGGTCGGGGAAGCAAACGATGAGACAAAGTACTCATTGACGCAGACGCCCCCAACTTCCTGCCAGTCGGGTGACGATTTACCATGTTACATCGAAACCCCTGAAAATGTAGATACGCAAGCGGAATTGCACGATTATTTCGTTTCAAACTACAGCAATTCGGCATCGCTTATAAACGCCGCCGCATCAGAACGCAGGGAGGCACAATAAGCCTCAAAATTCCGGCATGCAAACTGCTTGCCGGAATTTATTTATTACCTTTCATTTTGCGGCATGCCGGTGAGCTGGATAACATCTTCAGGTATCGGCAAAGCATATCTGTTATCATTCGGATTTAGGGAAACGACCTGTCCGTTTATTGTTCTGGATACCATAATATTTCTCCCTTCCGCATTTAACCGCTTGAGATCCATCCACCTCAGTCCCCTCATCACCAGTTCCTTTCTGCGTTCATTTAAGACGAGTGACAGCGCTTCTGCCTGCCCCGACAAAGTCTTGGGTACATAAGTTCCCGTTTTAAACCTGTTCAAAAGGAGTTTATCCAGAACAGCTAATCCCATCTGCACTTTCCCAGAGCGTATCAGGCACTCTGACAGAATAAGGTACATCTCATCTGTGGCAATACCGAAAAAGAGCGCAGGCTGGTGGTAGCTACCCTTAAAATAATAGTTCCCGTTGGTCACCATATAGAACAAGCCTTTTCTAAGATCATTAGACTGGTAGGATTGTATAAGCTCCGGAGCGATCCTTGCCCTTGAACTGTTTATTGGTGCGGCAGCCGGAACATAGGTATCAAAGATCACCTCACTGTTAAACAGCGCAAAGGGATAACGGTCAGCTGCATTGAGCTTATTGTAATCCATAAGTGGCCCACTAATGCTGATGCAGGAATCGGCATATAGCGCAGCCTGTTCATAATCGCCCATATTTAATAATGCCCTGGCCAGAAGTCCGTATGCACCTGCCTTAGAAGGCCGGAAAGGATGCAACGGTTTGGCTGGCAGAAGCGGAAGCGCTTTTTTAAGATCAGTGATAATCTTTTCGTACCCCTCCTTCACAGTTGCACGCACAGATGTTTCATTAAAGTTCAGATCCGGTCTTAAAGGAACACCTAAGTCAGTAGCAGATGACAATAAATAAGCCTTCGCCCAAACGGCCAATGCCTGCATAAAAAATTTTGAGCGGAACACCAGTGCCTGTCCCTTTACATTATTAAATTCAGCACCCCTTTTCAAATCAGAATGATCAAGTCCCTCAATTACACTGCTACATTGATAAATGGCCTTATATGTAGTAGACCACTCATTGAAAGCAGGTGTAAAGAGGTAGTCCTTTTGCCAGCTGTACATCCTTCTGTACTGTTCGCTGGTAAGCCCGGCAAGGTCCGTATCAGAGAGCGAATAATCATCTGCACTGACCTCAAGGGAATTGTTTTCCGTACTGTTAAGCACTGACCAGTTGTCCATCAGGGCCTGGAAATCAGAAAGGCTTGAAGGGATGGCGAGCTTCTGGTCTGATTTTTCATCAAGAAGCTTTTTGCAGCCTAAAAGTCCAAAAAGGAAGATACAACAAGGAAACAGGAATAAACAGTAAGTCGATTTTCTCATGATATTCAGATTTTAAAAGGTTGTTCTAATGCCAAAGGAAATAAGTTTTCCTGGGGGCATATTAAATGCATTGGTCACATATTCAGGATCAAGATTTGATTTATTGGCGCGATAGATAATTCCAAGGTTACTGATATTGGAAAATACATGCAAAGACTTTAATCCTGCGAGAGAGACCAGCCTTTCGGGAAAAGCATAATCCAGGTTGATGTACGATACCCTTACATGGTCTCCTTTCTCCACGAGCACCTCCGAGAATTTATAAAAAGCATCCCTGGCTCCGCTATTCGGATAGACAAGCGAGGGCACATTGGTAAGCAGTTCATCCCCGGGAGCTTGCCACCTTTTACCAAAATCCGCATGCCCGTTCCAGTAGCTGAACATGGTTGCATAATCTATACTTTTGCGCCTGAAATAATAATCAAATTTAAAACCCAAAGCTACCGACAGCGTTAGCCCCTTATATGCGAAACTATTGATCAGGTTGCCAAAATACCTGGGCAACGCCGAGCCATGGTAAACCAGATCGGTAACCTGTGTAGAGGGGCCGGTAAGCAAATTATAATCCTTGCTTGGCACGCCGTTCACAAAGCCCATGGGATCACCGGTAGCGGGGTCCAGGCCTGCCCACCTGTATGAAAATACAGCATACACTGGCAGCCCCTCTACCCCGGATACATTGGCGCTTGACTGGACAAAGGCATTTCCATCTGTAGAGGGAAGATAGTATTTGGTTACTTTATCGCTGTTATAAGACAGGTTGAAAGCAGTCTGCCAATTAAATTTCCCCTCTACATTTCTTGACTGAAGCTGAAGGTCAACGCCCTGCCCTTTTATCTCTGCAACATTCCTTATTATAGCCGTCCCAATCCCCGTAGTGTAGTCAATCGGATAAAGGCCAAAGAGATCTGTTGCATGTTTAGTGTAATATTCCACGCTCCCCGAAAGGCGTCCTTTGAATACACTAAAATCGGCACCAAGGTTCAACATCTTCACCGTCTCCCACCTTAAGTCGGGATTGCTATATTTATCAAAAACGGCAATTGGCAGTGAAGTAAAGGCTGATGTTGAGGAAAAACGGATGGTATTCACGCCAACCATACTCGGATCAACATTTCCGCTCAGTCCGTAAGTTGTCCTGACTTTAAGGAAATCCACAAAGCCTGCCTTAAAAAAAGGCATTTTACTGATATCCCATGCAAAGCCGGCAGACCATAACGGCTTCCACCGGTTATTGGTGGAGATTCCAAGTACATTGGATGCATCTGCCCGTGCGCTCGCAGATAGCGTATAAGCATCTTTAAAGGTATAAGCCAGATTGGCAAACTGTGAAAAGAAGTTATTGGCTTTTCTGTCCAGCACATCCCCGTTCTGGATATAGCCTGAAGCGCCGGTTATAAAATTAGGGTATGTACGGCTATAGTCCACAAGGCCCGTATTGAGTTTATCTGTATCCAGGCCATATACACGGCTGCCGCTGCCTTCGGTAACCGCCTTGCGCCATTCAAATCCTGCCAGCGCAGTAAGGCGGTGGTCTTTCCACGACCTGTCATAATCAAGCTGACCACGGTACTGCTGCGAACGCAGCCTGGTTTGCGACCTGTCCAGGATTGCACCAAGCGGAACCGGATATACCGGTGCAGCCGAGGCTGACGGCAGCTGCGTAAAGGAATTGATATAGTTTCTGGTGTAATAGGAATCGATGCCCTGCAGATTGTCCGAATTTAAACGCTGCTCCTCTATACTGTATTTCAGACTTGCCTTGAAACCAGGCGGAAGACGGTAACTTAGGTCAAAATTCGCATTCAGATCCCTCATTACCGAGCTATTATCGGTATACTGATCATCAAGTAGCGGATAATAAGACCAGTCCAGCAGCCTTGCTGTCGCAGATGAGGACAGGTAAGTCTGCCTGTACTGTTTGGTTATAGATAAAGGGTTACCCGAATCATCGGCAAACCGGGCATAGGGATAAAGCCCGAGATAACTGGTGATGCTACCGATACCCTGTCTGCCCTGCCTTACCCCGGTGCCTGTATAGGTAAATATTCCACTGAGCTGAAGATTTTTGGCAACTTTAAAAACATTAGAAAACCGAAGCGTCGATCGCTTGTCCTTCAGTCCCAGATTATCCAGATTCCTGTTAAAGCCTGAGGAAACCGACCAGGTATTGCGCTCGCTGCTCCCTGCCAAACGAAGCGAGTATTGTTGATTCACCCCGTCCTTATATACATACTTATCAAAATCGTTGTATACATCATAGGAAGACAGAACCGCTTTATTAGCCGCAAGTTGCGCATCAGAAAGCTGCCCAGCGGAATTTAAGACCAGCATTTCAACAAATGGGGTGAGCGGCGGCTTTTGCGTGGAATTTATCTGGCTGTTATAGAAGCCCTTCCTGTAAAGAAATTCCTCCACCCCAAGAAATTCAGCAGCGCTCATTCGCTGTTCATACCTCAGATCCGGTTTACCGGCTATACTCACTGTGCTGTTAAAGTCAACAGATAGCGGCATATTTTGCCTTGCCTTTTTAGTCGTGATCACGATTACACCATTGCCCGCCCTGGCACCCCATATAGATGCGGCAGAGGCATCCTTTAAAATGGTAATGCTTTCCACATCATCCGGATTGATATTAGAAAGGTCGCCCGAATAAGCAAAATCATCGAGAATAATAAGCGGGTCTTTCGGACCGCGGATGGTACTCAGGCCCCTGATCATGATCTTTCCATCGGTACTGGTCGTCCTGTCCACTGATAGCCCGCTTCCTACCGCCTCCAGTCTGTCCAGGATATTTTTTCCTACCTGCTCACCAAGCATTTTACCGGTGATCTTCGAAAAAGAACCCGTAGCCCGTGTCCGGTCGAGCACCTGGTATCCCGTGCTTACGGTAACCTCCCCAAGGTCGTTATCGGCAGTGGACAACGACACAAACAGCTTAGCAGATCCGGGCACCGAAAATGGTGTAGTCCTGGCGGTATAACCTACCGCAGTAACCTTAGCAAGGTAGCTCCCCAGAGTTAAAGTGATAGCAAAAACGCCCTTATCGTCAGTTACCATAGGCTTCTTAAAGCCGCCCTCTGAGGTAATCAGGACAGATGCACCCGGAATCCCCGTACTGTCCCTGCTATCGATAATCTTTCCGGAAATTACCTGCTGGGCAAAGCTGGTAAAACACGTAATGGAAACAATCACCACAAATAAATATAATATCTTCATAAGATTAAAAAACTTTAACGACCGGCTGGTCTCTGATCACCATATAATCCAGTTCAGCGGTTCTCTCTCTGATCCGCAATCCAAATTGTTCCAGCTGGGCGTTTATCCCCGGTATCGTATCGGGCAAATACAGCTTTAATGAAACTTCCTTTTCAAGGCTGGTGGCATCTGTTACCTGCCCTTGAATATTACCGTTTTCCTTTATCAGGTAGATCAAATCACCAAGCTTTACATTTACAACTTTGAGCACCTTTCCGCTCCCGCCCTCAGCTGGCCCGAACCTGATTTCCTTAACTGCGCCCGGCAGAGCCTCGGGCAACTTACGCCTGCCAGAAAGCTCAAGCGCCAGACATTTAGTGCTCCTCTTTTCAAACGATACAGTAAATGGAGAAAAAGTATTCAGGTCGGCCAGCATCAGCGAATCCAGCTTTGGTGCCAAAATCCTGCTTATCGCAAATTCATAATTAAAAAAAGTGTCCCTTAGCAGCGAAACATTCCTGCCTTCATACACTATCCTTTCCAGGTCAAAACGTTTTTGCTCCTTAACCGCACGCTCTATTGCCAGTTTCCTGTACACGCTAAGTAGCGGAAGATTAGTGATCACCCGGCCAATATTGACCTTTCCCGATACATCTTTACGCCATTCATAGCCACTTCCCAGTCCCTGAACCTTCCCTTTTGTTAGCAAATTATACTTTAGAACATTCCCCACCGGAAGGCTGGCAGAGCTAAACAGCGGCAGCTTCCGGTCAATATCCGGGGTACTGGCAATCCCATCCCCCATTCCTTTCAGGGCAAGAGATATATTTTTCTCATTAACCTCATCAGGCCCGGTGGCAGCAACCACTTTCCCATCACCATCTATCCATACATAATGCGGGATCAGGCGCTTAAAGAAAAGCCGGTTCAATAAGGTATCAGCATTTACATAACTAAAGGATTCACCGTTTTCGCGAAGACGCCTGGACAATAATAACTCCGCCTTCTCTGCAGGCTCATTATTAACAAGCACAAAAGAAAGCTTACCAAAAAAAGCAGACTCAAGTTTTTTCGCTTTAGGAAAATTTGCTATACAGGCACCACACCAGGTGGCCCAGAAATCAAGGATAATGAGCCTGCCCTTAAATTCCCTCAACTTGAGAACAGCAGGTTCAAAACCATTCACCTCAAGGCCAGGCGAAACCTTTAATGACTTGAAAGGATAATCCCATAAATAATCAGGAATGACCTGCCCCACTGCTATTCCGGTAGCAGGCCCGCTTTCCTGTGCTGTAGCCCCATTTGCGGATAGGGCAAAAACCAGCAAAAAAAACGTAAATATTCTTAAAACGCTATCGTTAATATTAAGGCATAACCCTCCCCTTAAGATAGCAATTGTGGTTTGTTTCATAAATTTTGGTTTAAGTTGATCCGGTAATCTTGATCTCACGATCACAAAAAATGCAGGGAACTGTTCATTAAAGTACCTGGTTATTCCCCACATTTGCCAAACCTTATACAGGATTTTTTGGCTTTAAAGCATAAAGCCGATCGAAAAGGTAAAAGCTACTTAACCCCATAACCAAAGAACCGCTTATCCATGAAACCAATAGTACCCACCCGAAACTGCTCCTGTTCGGGTGCAAAAGAAGCTCCATCAAAACAGGAAAAAGGTTTTGCACCATCACCATTAATTGGTGCAAAATCTGCTTGCCCGAACAATTTTGGTTTACGCAGAGCACCTGCAACAACAGCATCATGCCCCTTAGCCTCCGAAGGAAAACCACGCAGTAAAGCCAATGGCGTATAAAGAAAAGCCCAACAGAGAAAAAAAAGCGGCAAATAACTATTGTTGTTCTTCATGACTAAGCAAAAATTTGGTAAAACATTCTAAACAAAAGCAGAGACCGCCCTGACTCAAAAATCCGGACATACCAATCCCATCACGTTAAAACCGTTTATTTTTTCAAACACAAAAAAAACACGAATGATGGGCAAAAAATGCCCCATGAAATCAGGCCCTCAAGCTTCAAACAAAAAAAATGAGGCAGGCCATTATCATTAAGAACCTGTTTTATTTTCGACCATAAAGGCCAACCTGCCTCATCTCAAAAATCACTCAGGATTCTTTGGCTTCAAGGCATAAAGCCGGTCAAAGGGACAAGTTAATAGGGACTGATATAGAAATACCTGAAAATCGAACAACAAAAACAAGTCAAAACAAATCCCCCTCACTTCAGCAAAGCTAAACCCGTTGATCTGACATGTTTTTTGTTTTCTCATACCCTTATGTTATGAGTCTTATCGGAGGGAAGAACACTATAGTGGGCTCTAAATACCGTTCTACCAGGCTTCTGACGGCCCTGCCAACGGATTTACAATAGAGCCCATAGATCTATAGTGCGCACAAAAGTACGCAAAATATCACTACAGGCATTAATCTATTGTCTCGTTGGCTTTCACTTGTCAGAATTTGGTAGCCGAGACTCTTTTATTAATACCTTAATATCCAAATATAATTAAATTATATCAAAAAGAAAAACAATGTAGTCAAATTGTTGTAATTTGCTTTTATCCATTTGCTCTATGAGCAAATTATCTAGAGATATAATTGGTAATAATGTTAGAGCTATTAGAAAGAAGTTAGGTTTGTCACTGTTAAACTTCTCCATATTGACAGAATTATCAAAAGCAACAATAGTAAATATTGAAACCGGAAAAAACGGTTACAACTTGAATATTATTGATAACATAATCAAGTTCGCAAGAATTTCGCTTAAAGAGTTGTCGGATGAAAATTTTGTGCCGCAAGATGATTTTAGGGAAAGACTTTTAGCATTGTATGCAAAGCATAATGATTTCTATGCTATTTTAAATAAAAAGCCAGAAATCCTATACGCCATTAATAATAAACTTATAGTCGGAGAATTTCTTGCTAGCCCCAAGGAAATTAGAGATATTAGATCTTATCTACAAACTTTCGGATGGGATTACAACGGCACTTCTATTTCGATAGCACTAAAACGAATGCCTAATCTAATAACTATCGAACCACATCCAACCAAAAAATCTACATTTGTTTACAGCAAAAAATAGATCGTTCGGCTAAGCACTGGTGTTATCTTTGCCTATTCCTCCAACGCATAAAATCCTCAAAGTCCTTTCTTTGTTTGATCCTCTTTTCCCTATTCCAGAAAAAAGCCACTACAAAAAGAATTAAACAACCCTTAGCTATTAATACAAGAATTATTGAGAGAGGGGATTTTGCGCCAAAGGCGCTAGTATAATAAGTAATCGATGAAAATCTTAAATCGAATTTGCCGTGTCAATAATTTAACAATTGATTTCGCTTTATATGTGATGTATAACATAAATTTAAAAGCTAGCAAGGGGCTTAAGAAGAAGATGCGAAGCAAGGTAATGATCTAATACTCCAACAAGTTTTTGAACTCTGTCGGATAAAGTATTTAAATCTCTGCGGATATTTGATTCTTCAAACTGAAGAAAGTCCTCAGGGGTAAATAAAAGTCGAGAGTCCGCTTGATCAAAAATGTATTTATCCCACAAAAGAGGATTTTCAGCGACAGCAACTATAGATGTAAAAATCACTAACTCCGAAAAGTAATCAATCTTGGTAGAGGCAAGATAACCAGAGCTAAGTCTAGAAGGATGTTGGTAACCTGCTGTGCCCCGCGTTATAGCCCGAGAGCCTTCGGTGGTAGGGACACAAATAGAATCATAGTCAATTAATTTGAGATATCCGTCATCTGTTACAAAAATATTTTGATGTTGCAAATCACCATGGGAAATTGAATGATTATGAAGATCGTCGGTCATCTTTAGAAATTTGGAAGCTAAAGCTTCTAATTCATCTACATTTTTTAAGTTCCTAGCAATGTACTGCGCCAGTCCATCTCCGTCAATCCATTTCATCCGCAATGTATCCAAAAAGTTACCTTCAACTAACAAGCCGCCCTCAACATATTCAAATTCTGAAAAATACGGTAAATTTACTTGCTCTAGATATCTCTTCGTTTCACGATACCGCTCCTTATTTTCAGTAATTTCATATACCCAAACTTTAAATGCCCATTTTTCGTGTTCTTTAGTGATGCTGAAAACTTGGCTGAATCCACCAGCAAACATTTCAGGCCTACCATTTTTCAGAAGATTAACAACATTACCTTCAAAAAATGGATCTTTTATAAACTGGGGTACTTTTACCGCCGCTTGTACTTCCCGAGCTTGTGGAAAAATCATAATTTAGAATTTATTGGTGATATTGTTGATTAATGGTATAGAAGTTTTGATTTTAGATTTTAAGATACTCTCCAATGGCAATAATTGTGATATATCTTCACAACGTAGAAAACCATGCAGCGTACTCATCATTATTGAAATTTTTGGATTCGCTGAAGTTTTGAGCAGTTTGAATATCTCGCTTGTATCTGGTGATTCTAAATCCTCTTTAGAAAATAATAACCAGTCCGTTTCTGGATTATATAAATTAGGATGATCAGCATACACAATTAGTGATATATAAATAACTAATTCTGAAAAATAATCAATTTTATGATGTATTTCCTGATTATAATATCTTCCAGGATGTTGATAACCTCCTTGCCCCTTAATTAAATCAGGCATCCCATCTAAACTTTCGACAAACATTGAATCGAAATCAATTACAACTAAACTTCCATCTGGCTGTACGATTATATTCCCATGTTGCAAATCTCCATGGGCTATATTAAATTTATGAAAATCGAAAACCATTGCTTGAAATCTTGCAGCAAGATCAAGGAGCTTTTTTGATTCATGTAAATGATCATAGATATACTCTTTCAAAGGTTTACCATTCACCCATTCCATTCGGTGAGTATCCATAGCATTACCATCAACTAACATACCTTTAAGAACGTATTCAAATTTTGGAAAATAAGGTAAACCACATGAAATAAGCTTTTCACGAATGACATAGTATCGTTTGGCGTTCTCAGCTAATTCAGTATGCCAAATTTTAAAAGAATAAAGTGTCCCATGTTGCCTTATCTGGAAGACCATGCTAAAACCACCCGACCAACACTTTGGTTTTCCATTAGGTAACAACGTAAGTATTCCACCCTTGAAAAATTCATCTTTTATCAAAGCGGGATATTTTACTGAATTCACAATGGCTGTTCTGGATGGATAATTCACGGCTAAAATTTATCTGAAATTGAATCTATATCATTGGCAGAATCGTTATCTGTATTCCCTTTCGAATCCGTTTTATTGTTTTTAGGGATTAAATCCTTTCCAGGTTTTATTGGAGAAAGGACGAAGTTTGTTAACCATTCGAAATTCTTTTCCCAAAACCCTCTCTTCTTTTTTTTCTTTTTGCGATTCTTATTAGACAATGAGATTTTTTTCTCAAAATCATCAATGTAATTTTCAAGCTGGGACTGTTCTTCTTCTTGCCCCACCTTTCGTGACTCATTAATTCTAACACGCTTTATTTCATCGTCCTCTTGAATAAATTTTTGAGTTATGGTTTCTGCTGGATCATTAATTATTATATTTTCTACTGCTGTGGAGACTCCATTTTCGTTGACGATATTAGTTATCTTCACAGTATCGTAAACAAGATTATTAGACATGTTTGATTTGACATTGATCACAAGGATGGCAGCGTCGTCATTATGCATACCTAACTTCCTTAAAACTGAAATCCGATCCTGAAAAACTACCTGCGTGTTCCACATGCTTATTTCCTCAACAGCTGCTTGCTTTTCGTTGATAAACCATTCTGAAAGAGCGTCCGTCATTAAATAAAACGTGCCCTCCTCCAAATTACGTTCTATTTCCTTTATTTTGCCTCGACCTAACTGCGCCTTACTATCAAAAAAATCTGGAAAATTATCAAATTCCAGGTTTTTTTTAGACGACAGATAAGTTATTTTATTGAAATCCAGTGAAACATCAGAAATATACTTCGGAACAAAGAAAAGAAAGCTATCGCCTAACGCAAAGGATTTCCATTTCAAGACCTCATTGTCCTTAAAAATACTTAGCCCAACGAATGTAGCTGCCGCTGATCTTCCTTGAGCATAAAAATTTTTTACATAATACTTTTGATTAGGTCGATTGACAATATCAACCACTTTTCTTGCCCAGCTATTTTGTAATTCTCCAAAACTAGCGGTAGCATCCAAATCCACATGACCATTACTTTCAAGAAATGATTCTACAAGTAATTCTGCCCATAAACCAGGAAAAAAAGATTTTGAGACACCATCAGATACACAGAATTTATTGTTAGATATATTAACTCCATAGCGATCAAAACAATCCTCAAATGTCTCTGCTTCTTTGTGATATATAAATCCCTTTATGGAAAGTTGCATATATTGTGATGTTAGAATGATGCTCTATTCAATCCTCCAGAAGAGCCAAAGTTGATAAATTTGATCAAAGACTCCGGTGAAGCATTGGAAATAAACCCTTTCGAGTTTAATTTTAAAGTATCAATAGCTAAATTTTTTGCCGCGCGCTTATAAACGTCCGGAACTCTACTAGAGATTCTAAACAAAAATTTTGACATTTCATCACCACCAAGTTCCTCTGTACTTTCAGGAAACTGAATTTCTTCTTGATTTTTTGCGATATGGACATTAAAAATAAGTGGATTTCCGTCCAATGTTTCCAAATTCATAATCTCAGTAGCTGCAGTAATAGTATTAATAGTTTCTGCTTTTGACGCTTCAGGATTACCTCCGTCCGGCCTGCCGTCAGAAACATTTATTATCACCGGCACAGGATTATCATTTTTAACAGAGATCCATCGATTAATAAGTTTATTTGCAAATTCGAACGCACCCGCCATTGGTGTTATACCAGAAGATGCTGGCTCTATAAAAATAGGTTCTTCTATCTCCATTTCAAAAACGCCGCCGCTCCCATCGCTTACCTTTTTCTTTTCAATATTTATCCCTAGTGGCGATTCTGCATACTCACTCAGATAATCGGATCTTAAATCCTTAATGGATGAGCCTCCATATCCGATCATTGAAATAAAAACTCTGTTTTTAACCGTTTCACCCGCAGCATTCGTAGCTATTAGTTCATTAATTGTTTTATTTATTACCTCTGCAGTATATTGAGAGAATGTTTTCCCACTTGCCCACTCATTCCCCATCGACGACGACTGGTCAATCAAAAAAATTAAATAACCAGGGGTTGCCGTACTCCATTGTTTCGAATAGTTGCTCATTTATCTAAAACTCTAAACTCATTTATAATCCAAACATACATATTATCTAAAGATTAATGTAGCATAATATTGTTGAAAGATCGTATTATATTTATCGACCAATATCCATTATTGGAAACTCTTGAGTAAGTAATATGGTTTCTTTATTATCCATTCAAAAATTTTTCCTCCGACAAGAGTTTTAATCTACGCAGATATCGATTATAAATTGGTTTAATTGATAAGGAAGACTGGCTGGATAACCAATCAAAAACATCTAAATCCTTTGAGTTATTAACCCTTTTAAATATCTTGGAAACCTTTATCGCTACACTTCTTGCTACGCCTTTGGTGATCAACTGCATAACTACAGGGTCGCTTGAACCTAATTCTAGATAGGTTGGTATAGCAAGCGTGAACTTATGACTTTCTCTTTGTGTTTCAGTCATTAGTCCCGTTAAAATATCAACAAGTAGCTTAAGATATTTAACACAAATAAAAGATACAACATTCGAGTAAATTTTAATTAGCCTACTAATCTTCGCATTCACCTGCACATCATCTTGACGATCGAGTAGACCTTTTTTTTCCAAATAGGTGAGCTCATTTTCTATCAATTCTCCATAGCTCTTATTATCCATCCAACGAAGAGCATATAGACACATTTGATTTATGCTTACTCCTATGGAATTCTTTTCTGCGGATTCTTTCCAAATCCCGAACATCCCATCCAATCTTAACATGACCTCTGATAACTGCCAAAAAAGATTTTTTTCTTTAAAAGGTGTGATTTGAGCTTCTTCTCTTGTAATAGACTTTCTTATTTTGTTATCAAAACACCAATTCTCGATCCCATCAGCTCTGATAAGTTTATATAATTGATTCTGTAAAAATGGATCAACTGAAGGATTAAGTCTTAAAATTTCTCGTGGAATTTCGAGAGATTCAACCGACTTAGACAAAATTTCCAGAATTTCCTGTGTATATTCTTCATTAACTCCCTTTGACAACAAGGAATTTTGAAGATCTATCCTTGATCTCAGAAACTTCTGTCTAAGTAAGATAATTGTGTTGGTGTTTATTCCTGGCGGGATCTCAGTGATAGGTTTGTCAAGATAAGAAATTAGCGTAGATTTATCCTCAAGGGCCTTATCAGAAGCAGGTTTTACGATCTTTTGGTAATCAGCATTTAGGTATTCCTCCTGCCAATTTTCCCCCTCCCTCATTACACAAAATATTGTACCATACAAAGAATCCCTAATCCTACCGGCTCGACCTATAAGGTTACCAAACTCAAATTTAGAAAGCGGTATATTCCGCTTGCGTGGACTAATGACAAATAGGTTATTAGCAGGAAGATTTACACCTTCCATAAGTGTTGAGGTACAATAAAGATCCTTTATACTTCCATCTCCAAATGCATCCTCAATCTCTTTTCTTACGATATCGGGCAACTTACTGTGGTGAAAGGCAATACGAGATTCCAGGCACCTAATCAAATAATATCTTGGATGTATCTCCTCTTTCAGGAAATCGACAAGTTCCTTCAATCTTTGCGGGATCTCTTTATTATTAGATACCTTCTGTTTTGCATAGTGAAGAGCCCAAGCTTCTACTAGATTTGGCTGCGGAGAATAGACAATATTCTGTTCATTCCTACCAAAAAGATCTAATAACTTGGAAAGTCCACTTCCCATGCTGATCTTAAATTCTTTAGCTAGGTTAAACTCCGTTGGAAAATTCAGTATTTGCTCCGATCCTGTCCTTGAAGTAAGCCCAACTATTAAACTATTTGCAATACCCGGTTTAATCACCGCCATTATTTGGAATACTGGTGATAGAGTAGTTTCATTTTCGACACTTGTTTGTCCAATAACAGAATGAAAGAGTTTTCCAGGCAAATGAATGTTTGGACCTGCAGAAATGAGTTTCGCGTTTGGTGCAAGCCCTGCGAGTTCCCTAAGTACGAATTCAAGTAGGGAACCTCTTCCCTGCTCATCTTCTAAATTTTGAATCTCATCAATAAAGATCAGATCTATATCAATTTTTTTCTCCCAGCCATGTTGGAGAAGTTTAAGACATCGCTCTGGGGTTAGTATGAGTATTTCTTTTTGCTTCGGGTAATAATCTACTAGAAAATCACGAGACAGGTATGCAGTTCTTACATCAACACTTTTTACATCGATATCTTTTCTTATTTCCTCACTAACCTGATTAATCAAAGCCTTTGAAGGGACAATATATATAACCCGATATTTTTGATTTATCTCGAATTCTTGTTTGATAAATTTTTTTATAATGAACGACTTACCTGAAGAAGTTGGAGCAGAAATAGCGAGATTTTTATTATCAGCAAGATCACCCCAAAGTTTTCGTTGAAATCGGGTAGTCAAATAGGAGGTATTATCAATGGAAATCATCCCATTGCCCCTGGCCAGAGCTACCTCCAAATTGAGATTAGCACCAAATGAAAATCTAAATTGTTGTTCGGAGATCCCAACATCAATTTGTTCATATAGTGATGCAAGAAACTTTGTTGCTGTCAGGTTTCCAATCCGCGAGAATAATACGTATGTTGCCTGAACATAGCCAATATTCTGTGGATATTGTAAATAAAGCAATGAACCAAACAATTGTACTTTTCTTTGATGGGATTCTTTATCACTGTTAGCAAGTATAGATGCAAGCCAGATACATTTCCTGAGGCTGGCATTGTCTATGGTGAGCTGAGCATTTTCACTCGAAAACTGACTGAACCGATTAAACGCCAGTTTATCAATGGTATCGTTTAACAGGACATGGTTATAAGCGGACTCAAACATCATTTCTTTTCCTTTTTTTGATATGGAGTACCATGTATTTCATAATACATAGCATTTCGAAATGCATCCACCTGATTCGTTGGAATAATAAAAAAATCTAGATATACCTTTTGAATATTTTTATAAGTTTTTACTTTATCGCTGATAAGCTTTTTTATTGAATCTTTCTTTTTTAAAACTTCATCCTTAATAAGTAATTCCAGACTATTAGCATCCTTAGATTCCCGTTCAAGATTGGGAATGTTGCCAGTATTGTACATGATTAAAACTGGATGGACAAGTATCTGGCTTCGGAAAAGATCTTCCGTCGGAGTCAATCGCGCATACATTTCGTCAAGATCTACTCTATCATCCATGATAAGGTTTTGCTTTGCAATGATGAGTTCTGTTGAATTGAATTCGGCAGAAGTTTCTTCATCATGAAATCTATTTAGAGATGACAATGCTTCATTTATGGCATCAGAATAACTTGCCTGCACCTTTGACTCACCAATTAGGTACGCAGGCTTCATTTCACCTTCAACTAAATATTCTCCAAGGAATATTCCATCGCCCCCTTTAACCTGGTCTTTAAAGTTGCTTAATGATCTGATCTTGTGTGCAATCATCTTACATTCTAAGACCGATTCTACCAAAGCAAATAAAAGGAGCTCGCCATATTTCCCATCAGTCTGTGTATTTTTCTCCCCAAAAAACTTTACCGCGTAGCTGTGTGCAGCGATAGCTTCTTTTTGATCCAGATCATGCTTTCCACTGACATATGAAACCAACATGCCTGATAATTCTGAGCATATCGCTGATGGTGAAAGGATCGTTCCTGAAGCTCTCAGGGTATACAACCTAATGCCAACCTTTTTATCTAAATCAGAAAAGTGATGACTTAACTGTCTATTGACCCATTTTTTATCAATCTGAATCAGATCTCTCCAAGACGTTCTCATTGTTAGTTTCTAGAAATAATTACCATTATTTTTTCGATCATTAAGCTAGGAATCCGAGAAACTTGAAAGAGGGGAATGTATGTACAACTATTTTTTATTTTCTTCATTTTGAGAGAATTTAGAAATTAAAGGCAGATTGCACTTAATGGCACAATCTGCTGCTCTAAGCTGATGAGAAATATACGAAACAAAATCAATAATAAGAAAAAGCGGTATTAAACATAGACAATTTGATTGCATTTGCCATAATAGAAGACTCTAAAGTGACTTGAGTGAACTAGAATGAAAATTCATTTGAGTTAAAATTGCCAGCACTAATACTTATCAATCTTTTACGCTAACCACCTGAAAAATAAAATCGTCTATTTTAATGTCTTTTACGAGTAGCCTAATTAGAATCGTTATTCAGCTCCTGCTAACTATAAAAATATTTCGTGTAAGCAAATTGATTCAAACTAACATTTTCAAATAAAAATAAACCTACCACCTACATTATGGAATGAATCAAAAAATTAAATTACCAATAATTTTACCTTTAAATAGTTTATTCCAACAAATATCAATGAAAAAATTGCTTGATAACATCGCATCATGGGCAACTATAATATCTGCAAGCTTTTTAATTCTCGGTTTATTGAGAGCTGTATTTTATTTTATGCCATTTGGTATACCCATCTATACTTTTATCGACTTTGGCGAAATTTTCACTACCTGGTTTCCACACAGTATTTATGTAGGGATTATTTGTTAAGTTATATCCGTTTTTTATTTAATAATAGACCATGTGAAACCTGAGAGCCGTAGTAACTTCATTTATTATTTCAGTATAATCTACCTTGTCCACTTAGCGACATTATTTTATTTGATCTGTGATTTGTTGTTAAATCTTTTTGGAAACCATAGCGAAGAGTGGAGATCTTACACTGCAATGAATTATTCCATACTTTTATTCATATCCGGAATTTTTGGCCTGATGAGTGTTAGTGGATTATTCGATATGATCAAAACCTTTCGTAAGAAAAGTATAAACCTAGAATTCAATAAGGCCAGAGGAATTATCATAGTTAGCGTCTTAGTATTTTCTGCCTTCGTCTGGAGTATAACCGAACCAATTGGGATTGAAATGACTGGCAATGATTATACTAAAGTTGAACTGTTAGGAGAAAAAGATACAGTTACTACAGATGGTAATTTGAGATATTTAGGTAAGACCAGAAACTACATTTTTATCTGGAACAAAAAAGAAAGGAAGGCGGACATTTATAAGGCTGAAGATTTTCGTAAGATTTCATTTGGTAGAACTGATTCACCTTGAATTGAGTTCAATTAATCTTTCGAGGTATCTCAGGTAAATTTCTACTCCATCCGCAAATTGCGTAATTCCCCACGTACAGTTTGGAATCGATCCTTGGGCTATTATATCCACCATTTATGGGAAACCGTAAATTAATTGATCTGAGTTAGATTAGCTTCGTATCGGATTATATCGGTCCGAGAACTATTATTAATTTAAAAATTATTATGGAAGCAATCAAACCTGGGCCTAAGCCTAAAACAGAGGAAGGAAATGACGATAAGAGAAGGAGAGTTTTGCCCGAGACCAAACCGAAACATCCTGATCTGAAACCGCACATCCACAAACCAAAGGATTAAGCTTATTGGCATGAGGTTTTGCAGCCTCATGCCTAATAGCCCCCTTTATAGCAAAATTAATTTTTTCCCCTGTATTTAAGTGGGTTATTTTAGGCAAAATGGTCGCTCATTCCATTTTCAAAAGCAATGAATTAACAAAAAGGAACAATATTGTATTTACTCGGCAACCCATTTGGCGGCCACTTTGCAGTGAAATGGAGGGGGCGCTATTAGTTAAATATGCACTTCTCCCTACTTAACTATAAGTATTTACGGTTTTCCATTTCCCCTGTTCACCTACTATTTATACATTTACCAGCATCTTTACAGACCAAACAAATAGCTAACCCATTTATGCAGTTAACGCAGCAGTTCAGGCCTCTTTATGACTGGATTCAAAAACACATCGGCATGATTATCTTTCTGCCTACCCTCATTGGCGGTATTTGGCAGATTCTTGAACTAAACTCGCTGGGAACAGCTTATATCCGTTTCTTCTCTGTATCCCAATTGGTATCCGACGGATTGATGGTCTGTTATATCCTGCTCTGGATGGCCATGATGGGCAGCATTCAGGTGTTTGACAAAAAACTCATGAGCCTAGTCATCGAGGACAGGGTAACAGTTACAAATGTGAATGACGAGGTTGAAAGTGAGGAATTAGAACCGAAAGGAAAACTTACTTCCGCCATTATGCTCTTGCTACTCATTGTCATCCTTGGCCTTTTCACCTACTATATCCTTGAACCCAAATTCAGCCAGGTTCTAAAGGATCAAATTCTTACTGTCTCCAACCTGATGGACTTTACCTATTACAGTATCTTTCTCGCGTTAATGGCAAGGAACGGTTGGCGGCTCTTTTTGAGCGCTACAGATACGCATGCATTCTTTCTCAGGCACCATGTACAGAACACACTGCGTTTCCTGGGATTGTTACTTATAGTCGGAGTACTTTATTTAAGTCTCTACTTTCTTCAGATGTTTCATAATTCATTCCTCATCCCAAAAGACTTCAAGAATATGGAATATATCATGTGCAAAATCAAAAAAGGAAGCCCAGGCCTTAAATCTGCCAAAATCGAATACTTCAATGACAAATATGTATTCATCAGGCTTAGTTATAATAACAAGAAGCCAGCCAAGACCGAAGTAGTATCCTTTGAAAGTTTTCTTGATGCTGAGGCGTGTAGTCTTCCTGCAAAATTATAATTACAACAAAAGCAATGGGCAAAAAATGATGAAAGTGCAACTACAAATTCCCTTAAAATGATATAGTAAGACTAACCCTAAAAACAACTCAGAAGTTAATATCTTTGAAAAAATTATAACGCCCTCCAGATGTACAGATTATTTATTTTCTCTTTCCTGACACTTTTAACCGTAACTGGTTACACCCAAAGCAAATACCTTAAATCATCCAGTATCGGAACGGTCGAAAAAAAAGCGCCCGAAAACAAAAAGCTCCATGGACCAGTTGATTTTAGGGAGCTGGATGCCATGATCGGTGAACAGTTCGTTGTGATGCCCAAAAGTAAAAATATACAGAGCTATGGCTATCAGCACCTTTATAAGGCGTCAACAAGCAGTACAACCGATCACCTTTCCTACAAAGAAGGATTGGGGATGATATTGAAACTAATCGAGTTCGATGGTGTCCATGGCGTTTTTCAAGACTCATTGGGAAAAAGGTTCCGAAGCACCGCATATTCTGAACAGTTTGCAGATATGGCACCAATGAGGGATTTAGAGGAGGCAGAGAAACTGTTTCTGCATAAATTTTTATGGGTAAAAGATTTTAGCCTGTCAACTTTTGATGAGAAAACACAGGAAACAGGAGAAGTTCCCAATGTAAGGTTAACACGTGTGAGTGTTGAAGGTATACAATTAGGAACTGAAGAGGAGAAACCCGTGCGTTTTATCTTGAAAACTGCAAGCGGAAAATATGGCTTTTTGGATGTTAACGTTAGTGGAAGTAACCTCGGCTATAAGTACAGGGATTTTTATTCATTCTATAACACATTTTGGACCTATAATCCAAAATTAAAATATAAATATTCACCTGCAATCTGGAAGTTAATAGCCAATAAGGATGTTGCGATCGGAATGACTGCCCAGCAGGTCAAACTGAGCCTTGGCGAGCCTGATGATGTTAACTACTCGGAATATGCATCGGGATCGCACGAGCAATGGATATATGGAGAGGACTCCAGCAGATCTTTTTATTATTTCGCCAATGGCCGTCTAACGGGGCAGAATTAAATCTGAAATCTCTACTTTCAAAAAAGCCAATGATCTCCAGATTACGGATATTCAACAACCAAGCACCCGCTTAAAAATCAGTTTAAAACAAACCAGATAAATTTGCTACTTTCGCTCAAGATGGATAATCATCTTAAAAGTGGGTAGCCATTATTTGCTACTTTTTAATCTGAACAACCTCACAAAATGAAAAAATTAAATCTTGCTGACGTGACCAAATATGTTGAAGACAACATTCCTGACTTCCATCAGAAACGTCTTGCAAAAGTAGATACGATCAAACTTGGGGAAGTATTGAAAGCAAAGAACCCATATCTTTTCAAAGCAAAAAACGTTAACACAGCTAGTGAAATAATTGAGGGTATATTATCTGCTTTTCTTTCATCAAGCGAAGAGGGGATTTTCGGCAACTGGTAAGAACGCCTTGCAGTATATATAAACAAATCTGTTTATGATGGCCAGAAAGCAGTAGTTGACGGAATTTAAATTACATGCCTTATCATCGCACCTCAAAAGCAATAAAAAATAGTAGAAATAAGATCGAAGAAGTAAATCTACGATCAATTGGTGATTTCCTTGTATGGAATTAAAAGGTAGGCTGTTGACCATTTGCAATTAAATGGCAATGAGAAGTTAGGGAAAATATAATTGCCTATTATATTTTATACACAAAAAAATGTAGAAGTTATGGCGAAGGGATTATTAGGAGGAATGACAGATTATAGTCACCAATCTTTATCTGATATTTTAAACGATTTGGAGCAAGAGCAAAAAAGGACTATATCTTTTAAAGATGCAATTCAAAAGCATATTATTACGCTTGAAGCCAATAAATATTGGAAAGAGGTAGTTCCGTCTCATTTTAGAGACTGTGTATATTATGCTCTTAGGCACTACAATACCTCTATTGAAGAATTTGAAGATATCAGAAAGGATTTACTTTTGGAAGTAAAGGAGCATCATGTCAAAAGGCTAGAAAAAATTTCTAAAGTAGCACAGGAAATCAATGTAGATATAGGAAAGATATGGCACAGGGAATACGACAATAAGAATTATGGAAATCCCAATTTTAGATTTGTTGAAGACATCTATGGAGATACAAGGGACATGGCAGTAAACCTATTAGACATTTCCAATATAGCAGAACGCCTGAGAGATTTTGTAGGTAAAAAATCTATTGTTCAACCAGAAACAGATAAGGAAGGCAAAAAAGGGAATAAATTTTTATCGATGTTAAAAAGTGGCTGGGGAATCGGTGCTATTCTTGCTATTCTGGTTATATTATTAGGAAACAATTGGATTTTCAGACTATGGGATTATTACCATTCTAACAAGCCTAATAAAATGGAAAAAGTAAGGACCATTGACCAACAGACCGAATTAGCGACAGATAAAACGCTCTCTAAATTTAAATTACCTTATTTAGAAAGTGTTCCAATCCTAAATAAAGGACTGTTTGTAAAATATTACTTTAATGATTTTATTTTAGGAGGTGCAAACATTGATAATGTTTCGTACAATGCTAGAGGAAAAGATGGCAGTAGATTGAAAATCAATAAAGAGAAGAATGAAATTATAACTGGCATAACTCAAGAACCCTATATTGAGATTGGTTTTAACGGAGACTTCTATTCAATTGAAGTAACTGGGCAACACTACACCTTTAACGCAGTTCTCACCAAAATTACCAAGCCGACATTATCACTAATAAATTATGACAAGATTCATAACGAATAATTATCTGCAATAGCCACAGAACTAATCAGTATTGCCCAGAAAATAGACAAAGTGTCCCAATTCCTACAAAACCACTTGGCCTAATCAGACATCCAATATTTAAGCACAGATCAGGCAGCAGACCTTTTGGCTAAAAACTCCATATTAAGAAATGATATAGGACCAAAACCAGGGTTTAACTTTCGTAAAATGCTCCGCCAGGGCCGTGAGGGTAAATTTGAAAGGGTCACAGGAGCATACCAACTTCGCCCGGGCACCAGATGGAGAATCAATCTGGTTGATAAATAACCATCCCATTAAACCAATCCTAACTAAATGACCTTTCCCCTACCTCAACGCCGCGGACTTCCCATTTCTCTTTTAGCTGCTAGCTTCAACAATACCTCAGCAACCTATAAATATTACTGGCTGTTATCCATTTTATCCGAACTGGAAGAAGGAAACACAGTAATGCCAAAGCACCGCCTTTTTGCAGGCATGGTATCACGTGCATGGTATACCATAAATTATTTCCATATTTCTTTTGGCAAGCAGGACCAGCTACAACGGGCCATCAGCCAGATCCGTGAACTGGAAGGCATAACCATTGATGAAAGACAAGAAGTTGTTAAACAAAAGATTATCAGCAGCCTGAATCCGTTAACAGCCAAAGCAATCCAATACTTTGATAAAGAGGTACCTCACCGATACCTGAGCCCATGGTTTCCGGAATCAAAAGGAAACCGATCTGAAATACACCAGCGTTCAGCAAATTTCGAAAACAACAGTCCATATGCCCTGGATGAACAGAGCCTAACGATAAACCCGCTGTGGCAAGCCTATCTCGTAGAACATGCTGGTATTCTAAAGGCATTCTGTTACTGGCACCTGAGCCTTTACCTACAGAAACACAACCCCAACGTCCCAGACATCCCGAATAAACTTATCAAGCCGGCAAAAAGAAACAGCCTGTTAAACCAGCGTAAATTCTGGAACAGAATTTTAGACCATACAGGTCCACTAGACTGTATATATACGCAAAAAAGACTTGCGCATGGCAATTTCGCCGTTGAACATTTCATACCCTACTCCTTTGTGTCGCATGATTTGATCTGGAACCTGATCCCTGCCGATCCATCTTTCAACAGCCGGAAGAATGACAAGCTACCAAGAATTGAAGATTACTTCGATGGGTTTTATCAGCTGCAAAAAACAGCAATCAAGGTAATGAGCGAAAACTATCCGAAAGAACCAATAATGGATGAATACCTAAGTATATTTCCTAATGCAGATGCGCACCAATTGCCTGAAACAGATTCAAGAGCAAGGTTTTTAGAGAATATCCAGCCGTTGCTTACCATCGCAAGTAATAATGGTTTTGAATACATGAGAAAGTATATGATTTAATTGAGAAGGAGGTTGGGTATCGCATAATACCTATTTTTTCCAGTAGAGGGTTAACCTGATCCGTTGCGTTCCAGCAGAGAAAATCAGGTTCAGATCAGCATGCACCCCATCGGTCTCCCAAAGTGTATTCTGGTTAAGGTATTTTTGCCCCTCACCACTAACTGTTTTTGGCTTTTCATCAGCCTGATCAGGCTTGCCGAATGTTTTAATGAGCTGCCCTCTGATCCGCTCATATTCATTGATATAGATTTCCAATTTTCCACCTTGCTCCTTCCGGCCCTCCAGAATATCTTTCAAGTCTCCATAACGCCCTTCTCCCAGTCGTAAGACACCAACCGCAGCAGCGAATCTTTTGGCGTATAAAAATATTCTGCATAAACCGGAAGCGCACCAACCGCCTTACGCTGCACAATGACTGGGTTTACAGTCTGATAACGGCCTGCAAGAGGATAGTACTCCTTAGAAAGCGATACATTATGAGAAAGAAATTTTGCATCTGGATCAAGCTTCTTTTCAAAATCGATCACCTCAGAGATTTTACGCTGTTTCGTCCAGACACTTTCCTGAGAAAAGCCTGCCCTACTACAAAAAAGCAATGCGAGCGTTAAAAACATTATTTTCATGGCATCAAGTTACACATTGTCCGGAAAAAAAATGCTATTTATGCGCTTTACGCTCACAACCGCACAGTTGACACAAGGCCCTTCCGTAACGGTAATAATTTAATTTTAGGATTGCCATCTTTAATCATCTATTTTAGGGGTAAAATCTAGCCGCATATGAAGTACTGCTTAACACTCTTAACAATTTTTATAGCCTTTAACCATTCTCTTGCCCAAAAAGACAACTCTTACCGGATAAGCATAAAGGCCAGCAACATCCCATCGAAAAAGGTCTACCTCAACACGATGAAAAGAGACGCGGCAAGAAATCTGACCTGGCCAACGATTGATTCAGCAGCACTAAACGACGGCATTTTCATATTACAGAGAGATACAACCCTGCTTGAACCATCTTGGTCTACCAGTATCTTTTACATTGATTCTTTAACCAAAAAACAAGGATATTTAATTTTTCAGAATAAATTCTACCCCAACAAAAAAAGCAGCAGTTTTATTCTTGAAAATACTGAGATCACCATTACCGGCGACATAAAATCGCCAAAGGGCTTACAGTTAACCGGATCAGGGGAGAGCGATATGGACGAGCAATATGGCTTGTTGGCTCCCGAAACGCACAAACTCGACCTGAAAATTGACAGCTTAAAAAAAGCCGGCAACAAGACGGCACTTGCTTCCGTAATAAACTCCAGGAACGACAGCCTGATTGCTTTTAAAAAAAAGCTGTTCAGCCTGGCCTCGCAACATCAAGGCAGCTGGATGATCTTACTCAATGTTTATCAGAACGCAAGTATGTTCACCCCCACCGAACTGGCCCAGGTAATCAAAATTTTTAATATTAAAGTGATGGAAACACCAAAAGGCAGATCACTTTCAACCTTTAAACAACAGAGTAAAAATCTTGTATCCGGAGTAAGCTTTCCACCATTCAGTTATTTCGACGAAAACAGAAAAAAAATCGGACTAAATAGCGTAAAAGGCCAAAAGGGAACTGTCATCGTTTTTTGGGCAAGTTGGTGCGGACCATGCAGACAAGAAATTCCAGAGCTAAAAAAGCTATATCAGGCTTATAAAAGCAAGGGAATAAATATGGTCAGCATTTCAACCGATCATGACATAGATGCCTGGAAAGGAGCGTTAAAAAAAGAAAATATGCCTTGGGCCAATGTTTCAAATCTTCCGGGTGATTATAAACTGATCAATAAGACCTATAACATTACTGCTATCCCTGCCATATTTCTTCTTGACGCGCAAAATAAAATCGTAATGCCCAACGACTACCAGATCTCAATTTTAAAAGAGAACATTGAAAAAATGTTAACGAAAAATTAACTGTCTTCAAAGAGTTCTTCGTGGTTTTGTTCCATTGTTAAATAATCCGCAGGCCACAGAACGCTTACCTACAGAAAAACAAGGATAATCCCACACCCGATACGCCCCAAAAGGGGAAATGTTTAAACCGGTTACAAGACATTTTTGATTAGGGGATATTGAATATATCGACCTTTAAGTATAAAAAGATAAATCCATTTGAGCTTTTTCTTAAGCTGCGCGATACTGACAGAATCATGATGGTGATGACGAGAAACATTTCGAGTTTACCAACAAAGTGAAAGATTATAATAATTAATAAAAACAAGAAAGCGGGAAAAACCAAAGGCTCTTCCCGCTCATCTAAATTAACGCTCTCGGAATATAAACGCCATTGCTGGCAAAATGTTTTGTGCGATTTAAAAAAAATCAAACTAATCTATCTCCATCCAAGTCCCGGTGCAACGTGCTCCAGAATGGCAGATAGCACATGGATATTGTAATCTACGCCCAAGGTATTTGGAATGGTCAATAATACCGTATCCGCTTCCTGTATCGCCTCGTCGGCAGCCAGTTCCTTTATCAGCTGATCGGGTTCAGCAGCATATCCCCGACCGAAAACCGCCCTTTGGGTTGGCTCGATATAGCCAAAACTATCCGCCCCTTTCCCCTGTTGACCGAAATAATACCTGTCCTGATCGTTCATCAGCGCAAATATTGAACGGCTGACCGAAACCCTTGGCACGCGATCATGCCCCGCTTTTCTCCAGGCCTCCTTGTACAGCCTGATCTGCTCGGCCTGCTGGATGTGGAACGGCTTACCGTTTTCATCAATCTTCAAAGTAGAACTCTGCAGGTACATTCCATTCTCTGCCGCCCAAACAGCAGTCGCATTGGATGCGCCCCCCCACCAGATGCGCTCGCGCAGTCCCTCGGAATATGGTTCTAGCCTTAACAGTCCAGGAGGATTGGGAAACATTGGATTTGGATTGGGCCTTGCAAAACCTTCGCCTTTCAGTCTTTCCAGAAACTCCAAGGCCTTTTGCCTTCCCATATCAGTATCATTCTCCCCATCCTTTGGTGCAAAACCGAAATACCGCCAGCCTTCGATCACCTGCTCGGGCGAACCCCTGCTGATGCCCAGTTGTAGCCTGCCACCAGAGATGAGGTCGGCCGCACCAGCATCCTCAACCATATATAAAGGGTTTTCATAGCGCATATCGATAACGCCAGTTCCGATTTCGATCTTAGAAGTCTTTGCGCCAATGGCCGAAAGCAGCGGAAAGGGCGATGCCAATTGCCTTGCAAAATGGTGTACCCTGAAGTACGCTCCGTCAAGGCCGATCTCTTCGGCCGCAACGGCAAGGTCGATGGATTGTAGCAAAGTATCACTAGCGGTACGCGCCTGATATGAGGGATGTTCCGACCAATGCCCGAACGATAAAAATCCGATTTTCTTCATTTCATTAATTGCTAAATCCAAAGTTACCATTACTCCTATAGCGCAAAGGTCATTGTGTAGTCATAACCTCTACTACCCTTCAGCAAACAATAGCCCGGGCTATTTGTTCCAAAGTCAGTCATGTCAAGAAGAAAACAGATACGGTCAAAGGAGCAGTTCGCTGCTGCGCTCGAACTGGAAAAAGCGGGCGATCATGCTGCCGCATTAAAACTCTACCAGAAATCTGCAATGACAGATCCTGCTAATTCCCATGCCTGGAACAGGCAGATGGTGCTTTTGCGCAAAACTAAATCAAAAGAAGATGAGGTTAAGCTCATCAAACTGGCCATAGCCGAATACCAGAAATCCCACGAAACCAAACAACAAGATTGGCTGAAAGAAAACCGGGCCAAGGCAGACAGCACCCGGGAGCTTGCCCGTGTACTCGGTCTTTTGGAACCAACCGGCCTTCCGAAAAGGGACGACACCATCATCGAGAAATGGCAGACCAGGCTATACCTGCTTGAATATCGCATCAAAAATGCACGGAAGAAGAAAACCTCGTCCAAAAAGCCTGTACGCAAATCGCCAAAAAGTGCAGCTCCTGCACCTAAAAAGCTTAAGCAAAACGCCGCTACTAAACCCAAGCTAGCAAAAAAGCAATAAGATCAATCCAATCTGATATCCTTCGCCAGCGATTCCGGCAAATGTCCAGCAAATGCTAATAGGTATCCCTAACGATCTGGCGCAGCATATTTAGGTTGGCATGCGCCTCTCCCATGGTATTATTGAAGTACACGAACACCTTTTTGCCTTCCGAAAGCCACTCGGTCACATAGCTTGCATACTCATACAATACGTCGTCAGAATAGCTTCCCCTATAGTTTCCTCCCGGACCATGGAACCTGAGGTAGATAAAATCAGGATGGCTTTCTCGCACAGGAGAACTGGCAGGTGACTTATCGTGAACCACCATACCAAGCCTAAACTCTTCCAAAAGCTCATACACCTCATCTATATATAAAGAAGCATGCCGAAATTCCAAAGCGATGTTCCATTCACCAAAAGGATCATTATCCCTAAGCACCGACATCAGAAAGCGCAGCTGCGCAAAATGAGAAATCCTTACGCTCGGGGGGAACTGTACCAAAAGACAACCCTTTTTCTCCTCAACATGCGAAATGACCGAAAAGAACCTGGATACGACCTCTGGATCAAAGGCCAAGCCCTTGTTATGGGTAATCTCCTTGAAAAGCTTAAAGGTAAAACGAAATTCCCCGGGCACATCCGCCGCCCACCTTTTCATCGTGGAAACCTGTGGTACCTTATAAAAGGAAGAATTGATCTCGATAGAATCCATCAGCGAGGCGTAATAGCACAGCCTGCTCTTTTCCTGGAATTCTTTCGGGTAGTGCAATTTATTGGGAACCGGTAACAGTAGCCCGCTGGTACCCGAGTAATAGTTTTCAAAGGCTATGTCCATATTCTCCAAACAACCAGGACAGAAAATTGTTGAGTGGGGCAGATCAGAAGAAAACAAATTCCGTCCGAATGCTATTTATCAAAAATAACAAAATCACCGAACAGTTTTAAGCAGGCTAAATAAATGCAATAATGAATTTCTCATTAGGCAGTAAAAGTACCAGCCTGTCTTTCCCCTTTTCTCCACCAAAATCCCAATCTTTTCCACAATTCGTTTTTTACTAATATTTTTAGCATTATGTTTGTTGTTAGATATAATAATGAATAAATATAGCTAATAAATTCAGTAATTAAAATGAGCACTAAAAGCGAATTGGTACACAAACTGCAACAGGACATCCTGATGTGGCAGGGCTTTAAGCCTGCTTCTGCGGCATGCGCGGAGCGGATTGGCCTTGGTGCGATTGAAGATGCTTTTCCCGGCGGGATGTTTCCAAAACGGGCTATCCATGAGTTTATTACTGTTTTTCCGGAAGATGCTGCTGCCAGCGATGGCTTTATTGCCGGGCTGCTTGCTGCTTTAATGAGAGATGGGGCCGCCTGCATATGGATAAGTACGGCCAGGCGTTTGTTCCCGGCAGCGCTTAGTTCTTTTAATGTAGCACCTGAACGGATCATTTTTATGGATGTGGATACAGAAAAGGATGCGCTTTGGATTATGGAGGAAGCATTACGGTGTGAGGGTTTGGCTGCCGTGGTGGCTGAGGTTGATGCACTGAGCCTGGTTGAATCGAGAAGATTGCAGCTTGCAGTGGAAGAAAGTGGTGTTACCGGATTTATCCTGCGCAAAGATGCGCGAAGGATGGCCAGTACCATTGCTACTGCCCGATGGCAGATTAGCCCATTGCCGAGTGTTTTGGAAGAAGGCATGCCAGGCCTTGGTTTTCCACGCTGGCAGGTAAACCTGCTGAAAGTAAGAAACGGGGTTCCGGGAAGCTGGATAATGGAATGGGCCGGAGAAGGCTTTTTAGAGGTAAAACGGGTATTGCAGCAAGATGGCTGGAGAACAGGTGAAAACAGGCAGATTGGGTAAAAGATATGCAAAGGCGTTTTGTTTCCATATGGTTTCGCCAGTTGCTGGCGGATTGGCAGCTCATCCGCCGTCCTGAGCTTTCGGATGTCCCCTTCGTATTTGCAGCGCCCGATCATGGGCGGATGATCATTACTGCGGTAAGTCCTTTGGCAGCGGATGCCGGCATCGAAAAGGGCATGCGTGCAGCAGATGCAAAAGCCATCTGCCCGGGCCTGGAGGTACTGGATGATAAGCCAGGCAGACCTGAAAAACTATTACGGGGACTTGGAGAATGGTGCATCCGCTACGCGCCTATTGTTGCCATAGATGAATTTGCTAAGGATGGATTGCTGCTGGAGGTAAGCGGATGCCCACACCTTTGGGGCGGCGAGCGCAATTACATAAAAGAAATTGTTTCGAGGTTAAAAAGTAAGGGTTATACCGTTAGGCTGGCCATTGCAGATACCCCTGGTGCTGCCTGGGCAATATCGAGGTTTGGGAAAGTTACGCCACTTATTCCCAGCGGTGCACATGCGGAGGCTTTACTTCCTTTAGCGCCAGAAGCCTTGCGGTTAGAAGAAACTGTACTAACTAAACTGCGCAAGCTAGGGTTTTACCAGGTAAAAAGTTTTATCGGAATGCCACGGTCTGTTTTGCGCAGGCGTTTCGGTGAAGGGTTTTTATTGCGGCTGGCCCAGGCGCTTGGAACGGAACAGGAAACTTTGGTACCTGTACTGGTGCCAGTCGCTTTCCAGGAAAGATTGCCCTGTTTAGAGCCGATAAGAACACGTACGGCAATTGAAATTGCTATCGCTAAATTATTGGAAAGCCTTTGCACTAAGCTACAGGCAGAAGGCAAAGGCCTTCGCAAAGGTATTTTAACCGGTTACCGGTTGGATGGACAATTGGTACAAGTATCGGTAGGTACAAACGCAGCCAGCCATAGTGTAAGCCATTTGCTAAAACTTTTTAAGCTGAAGATCGACCAGATCCGCCCGGGCCTGGGGATCGAGCTGTTTATTTTAGATGTCCCCAAGGTAGATGATCTAACGCCTGAGCAGGAAGCCATCTGGGCAGCGAAGCCCGGACTGGATGACCAAAGCCTGATCAGGTTACTGGACCGTGTGGCCGGAAAGGTTGGCCCACAAGTGATTCACCGTTACCTGCCTGCCACACGTTACTGGCCGGAGCGATCAGTCAAAAATACTTTTTCGGTTACTGAAAAGCCGGCTGCTGCCTGGCGTTTAGATATGCCCAGGCCAACCGAGCTGCTTCCTGCTCCTGCCCCAATTGAAGTAATGGCACTGATCCCCGATCATCCGCCTCGGTTTTTTATATACAAAGGCGTTCAGCATCAGGTGGTAAAAGCAGATGGCCCTGAGCGGATCGAGCGCGAATGGTGGCTGGACCAGGGTGAACACCGGGATTATTATCAGGTGGAAGATGATAAAGGTCGTAGATATTGGCTGTTCCGGTCGGGGCATTATGACAGCGAAAAGCAGTTTAAATGGTTCCTGCATGGATTTTTTGCTTAAAAACAAGGATTATGGGATATAGTGAATTACAGGTAACTTCTAATTTTAGCTTTCTGCGCGGGGCATCACACCCGCACGAACTGGTAGAGCAGGCGGCAGCTTTTGGTTATGAAAAGATTGCCATTACCGACAGGAATACACTGGCAGGAATTGTGCGTGCGCATGCCGCAGCGCGGGAGAAAGACATTTCGATTATTCCGGCCTGCAGGCTCGATTTATTGGATGGCCCAAGTTTACTCGCTTATCCAACCGACCGGGAAGCTTACGGGCGACTATCTGCGCTGTTGACTTTGGGCAATATGCGGGCAGAAAAAGGTTCCTGCCACCTCTCGCGTGCAGATGTTTATGCACATTCGAAGGGCTTAATTTTTACGGTAGTGATGCCAGGCGTTTTAAACAGGCAGTTTTCTTTTGAAGATAGTTTTATTGCTGCGATAGCCGAATATCGCGAGGCGCTGGGTAACCAGCTTTATTTGGGCGCGACAAGAAATTATTCAGGAAATGATGATAAACTGATTTTCAGGATTGATCAGCTTTCTTCTAGATACAAAATTCCGGTGGTGGCAACAGGTGATGTACATTACCATGACCCTTCGCGCAGGGAACTTCAGGATGTATTGACCTGTGTGCGTGAAAAGTGCACCATTGAAGAGGCCGGGTTTCGTTTGCATCAGAATGCAGAACGTTACATGAAACCGGTAGATGAAATAAAACGGCTTTTTAGACGGTACCCTGAGGCGATAAAAAATACGCTGCTGATTGCCGAGGCCTGCACTTTTTCACTGGATGAGCTGAAATACGTCTATCCCGAAGAAATTAACAAGAGCGGCAGGCTGCCACTGGAGGAACTGGAATACCTGACCTGGAAAGGGGCGCACGCGTTTTATGGTGAAGTGATCCCTGAAAAAGTGGTGAATATGGTACGCTATGAAATGGAATTCGTTAAAAAGATGGATTACGCAAACTATTTTCTTTTTGTGGAAGACATTGTACGGGAAGCACGCAGCCGAGGCATTTTATGCCAGGGACGCGGATCGGCCGCCAATTCGGCCATCTGTTTTTGTTTAGGCATTACTTCGGTAAACCCCATGAAGTTTGAGCTGTTATTTGAGCGCTTTATTTCCTCTGAGCGTAATGAACCTCCTGATATTGATGTTGATTTTGAACACGAACGCCGGGAAGAAATTATCCAGTATATCTATGATAAGTACGGGCGTGACCGTGCGGCCATTGTGGCCACGGTTACCCAGCAACACCAAAAGGGTGCAATACGCGACGTGGGTAAAGCGATGGGTTTATCAGTAGATACGATCAACAGGCTTTCGGGCTCGTTATGGGAATATACAGATGAATGGTTCGAGGGCAATCGGGTAGTTGAACAGGGGCTGAACCCGGAAGACCCGCACCTGAAAAAGACACTGGAGTTAACTGGGCAGATGATGGGATTCCCCAGGCAGCTGGGGCAACATACCGGTGGATTTGTGGTAACCCAGGGTAAATTAACAGACCTCTGCCCCATTTTAAATGCCCGGATGGAAAACCGTACCAACATTGAATGGAATAAAGATGACATTGATGTTTTGGGCTTTTTAAAGGTGGATGTTCTGGCTCTGGGGATGCTTACCTGTATCCGCAAAACATTTGATCTGTGCCGCGATCATTATGGCAGGGAACTAACTTTGGCCAATATCCCCCAGGATGATCCTGATGTTTATAACATGATCAGCGCAGCCGATACTTTAGGGGTATTCCAGATTGAAAGCCGCGCGCAGATGTCGATGTTACCCAGGTTACGGCCAAAATGTTTTTACGACCTGGTAATAGAGGTGGCCATTGTCAGGCCCGGACCAATACAGGGCGATATGGTGCATCCGTATTTACGCAGGCGTAATGGTGAAGAGCCGATCACCTATCCTTCCCCAGAACTGGAGGAAATTTTGGGTAGGACACTGGGCGTGCCGCTGTTCCAGGAACAGGCCATGAAGATCGCCATTGTGGCGGCGGGCTTTACTCCTGCTGAAGCAGATGGGCTTAGGCGAAGCATGGCAACCTTTAAATTTAAGGGACTGGTAAATCAATATGAAGAGAAACTCATTAACGGGATGCTGGCCAAGGGCTATTCTTTAGAGTTTGCCAAAAGGATTTTTAAGCAGTTGGAGGGATTTGGCAGCTATGGCTTTCCCGAAAGCCACGCGGCGAGTTTTGCACTGCTGGTATATGTATCCTGTTGGTTAAAGCACTATTATCCAGATGCCTTTGCGGCTGCTTTACTAAATAGTATGCCCATGGGATTTTACCAGCCTGCACAGATTGTAATCGATGCGCAGAAACACGGTGTTGAAGTGCGGGAGGTGGATGTAAATTATTCTACCTGGAATAACCTTTTAGCGGAAAAATCGGGCAGGTATTTTGCGATCAGATTGGGTTTTCGCCAGGTCAAAGGCATCCGTGAAGAAGAAATGGAGGTTTTGGTTTCGTGCCGGAGTAATGGTTACCGCAGCATTACCGGCCTTAGAGACGTGGGTGTTTCACTTGCTACGCTCGAACGCCTGGCCGATGCCGATGCATTCCGGTCGATGGGGCTCGACCGTAGAAAAGCGCTATGGGAAGTTTCAGCATTGCAGGATATGCCAACAGAACTGTTTAAGGGCCAACCATCGGAGAGCCTAATAGAGACACAGGTAGAATTGCCACTGATGGGAAATGGCGAACATGTGGTACAGGATTACGCCACAGTTGGATTATCGTTAAAGGCGCATCCGGTAAGTTTTGTACGGGACCAGTTGGATATGTTACGTATCCGTTCCTGCCATGCAATCAACAATGAGGCAACTGATGGACAAATGGTAAAAGTAGCAGGCTTGGTGCTGGTACGGCAACGACCAGGTACCGCTGGTGGGGTATGTTTTATCACTATTGAGGACGAAACCGGATATTCTAACCTGGTGGTGTTTGAAAAGCTTTTTGAGACCTACCGTAAGGAGATTCTGCATTCACGGCTGTTGATGGTAGAAGGGCGCTTGCAACGTGAAGGTCAGGTGGTGCATGTGATTGTGAGCAAGTGTTTTGATTTTACCAAAATGCTGGGCAAACTTTTGCAGAGGGAAACAGAAGATCTGCCGGTATTGACCTTATCGCGGAGTGATGAAAAAACGGCGCCTTACCCGGCACAAAATAAACGCTCGCAGGTTCGGGAGGATGTGAACAAGGAAGCTAAAGATGCTTTTCATGTGGGCAGGAATTTTAAATAGATGCTGCAGGGTTTTATTACAACTCACAGTACAATTATTCTGTATATATAGACAGGGTAAGGCACGCTTCGTTTCCCGCCATTCAGATCCAAAAACGCTACACACCACTTAAAGCAATCATTTAGTGACATTTACGTATTCTCAATAAGAATAAAAAATCTTATTTTAGCGCTAATCAACCTATACTTTATGAAAAAGACCTTCAATTGCGTCATCATCGACGACGATCGGTCAGCTATTAGCCTGCTCACCGATCACATCGGGGAATTCCCGAACCTGAACATCACAAAAACCTTCACAAAGCCCATCCTGGCGCTTGCAGAACTCAGTACCGATCAGAATATTGACCTTATATTCCTGGATATCGATATGCCGGGCCTATCTGGCATGCAGGTGGCCGAAAACCTGCGGGATACCTCCCCTAATATTATCTTCACTACCGCACATGATAAGTATGCACTCCAGGCATTTGACGTAAGGGCGAAAGACTTTCTGCTCAAACCAATTGAGCTGGAAACTTTCACGAAAGTAGTCAACAGGGTACTAAAAGAATGTTTTGTAAAAAAGCTGAGCAGCTTCAGTTATGACGATCTTGCCTTCTTTCGTCCTGGAAACCGTGGAATAATAGACCGCATAGACGTATCGGCCATCACCCATTTTAAGGGAGCAGGAAACTACGTGGATATATTCACCAAAGATGAACATTTCACCATATACATGACCATACGGGAAATGGCAGATATACTTACAGTCGACGATAAGTTTTTCAGGGTCCATAAATCCTATCTGATAAACGGCTCCTACGTAACGCGTATAGTAGGCAACGTCGTTTATCTAGGAAAGCACCCCATACCGATGACCAGTCCTTATAAGGTCAGGTTCTGCGATTTCATCGGAGAAAAGATATGGGTATCAAAGCGGGTTTAGCCCTTTACCGGGAGATGGTCTGCTGTCCGACACAACGCCCGTCCCAATGGTGATAATGGTCAGACTGGTCTCTGTAGGATCAGTACTAGATCCCTTTTTTTCTTCTGTAGAGCGGAAAACGAACACCGTTCTCTTGCTCAATTTTTTGTGGCTATAGTGTTTCATAAAAGAAACTTAGCCCTATTAAAAACCAAGATAGAACTTATTACGCAAGGCTTATGTCGACTTACGCAAAACCGATATTTAACTTAAAAAATAAACTGGGCAATTGGCTCTGGCACATTGGCGCATGGTTTCTGTACATGACTTACGAGTCTTTTTCCGTAGCCCTGGCAACGGGCAGTTTCAGCAAGCTGCCATTTTATCTTTTGCATTATGCGGTCAATATCCTGCTTTTCTATTTCCATGCTAACGTAGTTCTTCCACTTGCCACACAGGTCAGAAGGAATATCATATGGAAAGTACCACTACTGACGATAGTTGAAATAGCCCTCTTTCTTGCCTTTAAGTTTGGGACAGATCACCTTATCGCGCTCTTATATCCCGAGATGAGCAGAAATGAAATCATCCTGGATGAGAAGTTCATTGCCGGCGGTATCTGGCGCAGTGTATACTTTATCCTTCTCTCGTCGGGTTATTACTATCTCCGCTACTACATCAAAGAACGTGACAACCGCGAGCTTTTGGAGAAAAGGACATTTGAGGAAGCGTTAAAGGCCAAGGAAAATTTTATTGAGCTCAACAATGCCAAAAATGCTTTCTTGCGCGCCCAGATCAATCCGCATTTTCTGTTCAATACCATCAACTTTATTTACAGCAAGATCCACAAAACAGATCCAGCGGCCGGGAAAGCCCTATCCCTGCTATCAAGGCTTATGCGCTTCGCGCTAGATAGCGGAAAAGAAACTGAACTGATTCCGCTTGCCGGGGAACTCGAACAGGTTTCGCTTCTGCTGGAGCTATGGAAGATCAGGCAGGAAGAGGAAAGGACAGCCTTTATCACGGAGATTCAGGAAGGCATCGGGCAAGTAAGATTCATTCCCCTGGCGGTACTGACACTTCTTGAAAACATGTTCAAGCATGGAAACCTGAGTATGGAAGAGCATCCCGGCATACTGAGGATCGAAAAAAGAAATGGGGAGATACGGATAGAAACCCGCAACCTGATCAATACCGGGCTCAATGATTCCGGATACCATACCGGACTTAAGAACATCCAGCAGAGGCTTCTTCTGACCTATGGAAATAAGGCTGATATGGTACACCGCATCAGTGGAGAATACTTTGTGGTAGAGATCAGGGCTCCCCTGTCCTAAGTAAAATGAAAATTTCTTCTCATGAAAGGCGGATCGCCTGCAACAAAGCATAGCTATCTATCTGTGCCAGCCAGCAAAAGAATAGTCACTGAACACCGACTAAAAAAAAATAAAAAAATTTGATATAATCGATCGTAGTGCTATTTTAGCGCTTGAGAGCGTTAATTTAGAAAGCGGGGATATAGGCATTGTCCATTCCCCGTTTCTTTTATAAATAATTACTATTCCCGAAGATATCGACGTATTCAAATATGGAAACCCTTCTAGCAAAGTAAAAGCCATTGCAAAATGGACTTTCATAACCAGCTAAAAGCCAATCCCAACCTGTATGCCTGTTCCAATCGATGCTGGCTGGTCATTTCCAAACCTGATGGGAAATGGCAGGGCAACGTACACGTTGGCGTGTTTCCCCTTTACAATCACCTGATTGATAACAGGCGTCAGTCCGAACCTTCCGCTGGTTTCAAATGCTGCCCTGCCGATAAAGGCAAAACCATGCTTGAAGCGGAACATTGCACCGGGATGGAAGAGGACAGAATTTACCTTAGAAACGCCATGCTCGGTCCTTATTGACGGTACTACCTCAAAGCTGATCCCGAACTTATCACTTTTCAGGATGTTCACTCCAAATGGAAAACCAATGGTATAAACGCCCGAGAAATTGTCCGTAAAGCCGTTCCTGTTCCAGGAGCCGATCGGATTAAGAATGGCAAAATACCCTGTTACTTTTGGGTAAGCCTGGGTCTGTTGTGCTTTTATATTAAATAAAGTTCCTGTAACGAACGAAACTGTAAGTATGCTCGATCTGAATTTTGCAGACCTAAATATCTTAGACATATGATTTGGTTAAATAAATTTGATAAGAATTCCTATGATGGCGGCCGCGCCGATAATATATGGTTCCTGTAGTTTCTTGATATACACCAATGTCAGCAGAGCCATGATAGCGATCAAAAAAGTCCAAATATCGGTCATTGAACGCGTGGCTATGACAAAGACAGAACCAACGAGGGCACCGATCACAGAGGCAGTTATACCTTCTACAAAGGCCTTGATGCTGTTGTTCTTAGCAATTTTTTTAAATGAGGGGGCAAGGGCTACCGTAAAGATATAACAGGGAAGAAAAGTGGCCATGGCAGCGACACATGCTCCTGGGAAACCTGCAACAAGATAGCCGATGAACCCCACTGTAATAACTACAGGTCCTGGGGTGATCATGGCTACTGCTACTGAGTCCACAAACTGATGTTCTGTCAACCATCCGAATTCCTTTACTACACCACCATGCAGGAAGGGTACGATGGCCAGGCCACTACCAAAAACAAATGCCCCAGCCTTGGCAAAAAACCACCCGATCTCCCGGAGTGTCTTTCCATCATAGTTCCAGAACCCTGTCCCAAACAATAGCCCTATCGAAAGCGTAGTTGGTTTTTTGATCCATTTAGGTGGTGCCTTAATAACCATATATATTAGTCCGGATGCAATAAACAACAGGATTTCCTCCTTTTCTGTAATGACGGTAACAACGATACCTGTAAGATAAAACAGCCAGAGTATCCATTTTGATTTGATGGATGACAGGTCAAGTTTACTGATGGATTTAATAGTAAGTTTATAGGCGCTCATGGTGATGATTCCAATCACCGCCGCACCTACGCCATAGAAAACGGCCTGCATCCAGGCAAGCCCGCCATAGAGCTGATAGGCCATTCCCAGCATGACAACCATAATAAACGAAGGGATTACAAAAGCAAGTCCCGTTAAAGTTGCACCTAAAAGACCGTGATGTATAAAACCGATATAAATCCCAAATTGAGCTGCAAGTGGCCCAGGCGCCAACTGTGCCAGTGCGAGGCCTTCATTATATTCTTCATCTGTCAGCCACTTTTTGTTCTCCACTAGATCACGTTGCATATAGCCAACGAGCGCCACAGGTCCGCCAAATCCCGATGTACCAAGTTTCAGAAAATAGAGGGTGATCTGCGTTAAACTGTATAGCGGTTTGGGTTGATGTTGCTCTTTGGTTGCTATATTCATGGGGCATAGTATTAGTCCCACAATGTTCGGCATTACAATCCCCTAGGAATTGTACAAAATTGACTATTTTGCATCCTTTTTACTTCGGAGCAGATTTTTTCTGAATATAGAGGGGGTTTGTCCAAGCTGCTTCTTGAAAATCCTATTAAAGTGGCTCTGGTCTGAAAAACCAGTCAGATAGGCAATCTCGGTCAGTGAATAGGCAGAACCCTCCATGAGGTTTATAGCTTTTTCGATGCGTATTTTTCGGATATATTCACCGAAAGAGAGATTATCGAAGTATTTCGAGAATTCCCTCGAGAGATAGGCTGGATTGATCTCCAGTGAGTCCGATGCCTGTTGCAAACTCATGCTCATATTGGTGTCCATCTGATCCTGGATCATCTCTTTGAGTTCTCTTGTCCATTCGGGAGCTTTCTGGGAACTTGATTTTAGGTAGCGGTTATAGACATCGAGCAAAAGATGCTCTACAGGAGATTGGGAATGTTTCTGTTGGTGAAGGTGCTTCGCCCAAGTATATAGCCCATCATAAACCTTCATGCCAAGGCCCAATAGTTCATAGTCATTGGCAATGTTACTTGAGAGGCCTAAAAAAATAGCAGACAGGCCGGCTGCCTGTGGGGCAAAATCTGGCCTGTCTGTATCCGCACCGCGAATGATAGCCGCCATTCTGTCTAAGGCTACATCTTTTATTTTGTGCTTTTTGAGGAAATAATCAAAAGTACATCTGTCATCGTAATGGCTATATTCTACACCCGGAAGGTCAAAAGGGATAGCCCCGATCTTCTCGGCCTCGGCAATTACCTGTTCAAAGGGAAGGTAAATGATTTCTGCATCTGGATCAATGAACCTCTTAATCAGCCAAGGACAGGCGATTCGGTCAATCTTTGGTCTTTCGCGGGTGATCCATTTCATGTCTTTAGAATAGCTTAAGCGTTAAAGTTAATGAATGGTAACCAAAATGTATTATGTTGCAGGTTTCCAGTTGTGTAACAGCCACGAACGCCAGCTCCCGCAGCTCCATTATCACCATCATGAAATTTCGCTACATCCGCCTCAATTGAAGCAATTACCTTCTCTTCTCTTTTGAATTTATTCATTATTTTTTTCATTGGACAATGGCCATGTTTAAACTGTTTCGCGCTATCAAAAAGTGGAAGCCAAAACCAATAATTTTTGCAGAAAGCAAGACTTGTCTACTCAACAATTGCTTACTTCCTATTTGCTCTAATTTATAACCACTTTTCGATTATATAGGCAACCCATAACAATGACCCGGTTTTGAAATCTGTTATCCGCGTAAGAGAATAGAAACAATTCGTGTGACATCAATGTGATTTCTTAAAGCTCGAACAACACACAGTAAATCGTGTAAACAAAACAGTAAGACGAACACAAAAAAGCGGCATTTAGCCGCTCTCATTATGTCATTATCAATCGTGAATTACCGAAAGGTTCGTTTAAGCGCGTTCAATAGTATCTATCGCTGAATCCTTCGCATCTTCTTTTAAAGCCACAGCTTTTTCTTTAAGCTCATCTTTAGCTGATGAGTAAGTATCTGCAGCTTTACCGGCATAATCTTTTCCAGTTTCTACAAGGCGTTCAAGTCCCTCTTTAGCACGGTCCAAAACCCTTTCTTTAAGATCAGCTAAAGAACGCGAGAGCTTATCAACTGGTTTCCTCGCCCTTGTCAGGCGCAAGTAGTATACCAAGGGCGGCGCCTGCTGCAAGGCCGGCAAGTAATGCAACTACTGTTTTTGAGTTATCGTTCATGATACTTAAGTATATAAAGTTTTTTCAATAAACCCCAAGGCGGTGAGATTTGTTTGAAAATTCTATCAAATAAACTTTTTATCATGTAAATAAAATAATAAACTACTTTCATTATTTCGGCAAATCCAGGCATCACAGCACCAAAACAAAAAGCCACCGGTCTCACCAGTGGCCTTATATTCCCAAAACAGTGCTATTGTTTATTTACCGCTGTTTTTTTTCTCTGTTACCTCAGCCCTGATTTCCTGAGCCAAAACCTTAAGATCCTGCATAGCCTTACGCAGACGCGTACCTGCTGCTGCATTGCCCCCATCATAAAACTTTGTCGCATCCGCTTCCACCGAAGCAATTACTTCCTGTACTTTTTTGAATTTATCCATTTTTTTCTCTCTTAGATGGCCATGGCCACATTAAAACCCTGTTAACCGCTAAAGGGCGGAGGCCAAAACTAACAAATTACGCCCAGAGAAATACACTTATCAATCATACTTTTTAATTTTGTATACATTCCCAGCCTAAACCAAACTAAATGCACAGAACAACCCACTAAGAGTTAGCTACTTACAAGCACATTAAAGAATTCCAAGCCTGAAAAAAGTTGATTCTTAGAAACTCTGGCGCATGCGCAGCACCAACAGATCCAATATCCTGTCCTGTCTAAAGAGTGACCAAACGGCCTTAGTTATGTTCTGAGTAGCTTCCCCATGGTTCCCGTGTGTATGAGCGCCGGCAAAAGCCGCTCAAAAAATTGAAAATTATTTTTTTTTGCAGTGTTATTTTTTGAAATATTTTTGACCCGTAAACTTATCCGGTCTATGGTATTATACTATGGAAGAAACAATTAACACAGTTATCACGGGCACTGGAAGCTATATACCTGATAAGGTCATCAATGGAGATTACTTCCAGAACGCCACCTTCTTTGAGAACGGTGCCCCGATAGAAAAAGATAACGCAGAGATCATCCGAAAGTTTTCGCAGATCACCGGCATCGGCGAGCGGCGTTACGCAGAGGATCACCAGGTCTGCAGCGAACTTGCAACCCTGGCAGCCGAAAAAGCGATCGAAGATGCGGCAATCGACAGAGAGTCGCTGGACTATATCATCCTCTGCCACAACTTTGGAGATATCCGTCACGGGAGCAACCGGATCGATATCCTTCCATCACTGGCCGCAAAGGTCAAGCAGAAGCTGGGGATTTCCAATCCGGACTGCGTTGCCTACGATATCATCTTCGGATGCCCGGGCTGGGTACAGGGATCCATACAGGCAGATTACTACATCAAAAGCGGCGATACGCAAAAGGTTATGGTGATCGGCGCAGAAACCCTGAGCCGCATCATCGATCCCCACGACAGGGACAGCATGATCTTCGCAGACGGAGCAGGGGCCACGATCTTCGAGGCCCGGAAACAGACCAATGAAAAAAAAGGGATCCTCGCCCACAAGAGCCGGACATATTCTTTGGGTCATGGAAACCTGTTGCAAATGGGTGCCGGAAACCATCCTGCGGTGCATTCCGCTGACCGCTACATGAAAATGAGCGGAAGGAAGCTTTACGAATTTGCGGTGGTTCAAGTGCCCCAGGTCATCAAAGAAATGATAGATAGGGCCGGGCTTGATATCGAAGATATAGACATTGTGTTCCTCCATCAGGCAAACGAAAAAATGGACCAGGCAATTATGAAACGGCTTTTTAGCCTATACGGTAAGGAGACAGTGCCTGAAGGGCTGGTGCCGATGAGCATTTCCTGGCTGGGCAACAGCTCTGTGGCGACCGTACCCACCTTGCTGGACCTTGTCCGTGGAGGTAAAGTCCAGGGCTACGGCATAAAACAGGGAAATCTGGGCCTATTTGTATCGGTCGGCGCGGGTATGCACATCAATGCATTTCTTTACAGGTTCTAGCGCTCAAGGTACTGCAATGCTTAAATATTCTGCCAATGGAAAAATTACAAGACCGAGATCACGGACATTTAATACGGGGAATACCAATGCCTTAAAATATAACGTTTTGATTTTCAATAAATTTGTTTATATTTGGGAATAATTAAAATAAAATATAATGCAACAAGGAACAGTAAAATTTTTCAATGAGACAAAAGGTTTTGGATTTATCGTACCAGCTAATGGCGATGCAGAGCTTTTCGTACATGTATCTGGCTTAATAGATAACATTCGCGAGAATGATTCAGTAAGCTATGATGTAGAAGAGGGCAGAAAAGGCCTGAACGCAATCAACGTTAAGATAGGATAAGATAATAACCTTCATACATTGTTAAGAACATCCGTCCAAAAAGGCGGATGTTTTTTTTGCTCTCAAAAAAAACTAATTTTCAATTTTAGGTAAAAAAACATATAGATGTTCCAGCTGCAAAACCTTCAAAATTCCTGAACACAGTAGCTCGTTGACAATAGTATTTAGTTAGCCAGGCTTACATGCTCCATCCCCATCCGGCTCGGGAAGGCCTGCAAGAACAAGTTCTATTTCCCTGCCCAGGGTTTCCACCGGCAATGGCAGGATGGAATCAGCCTGATAAACCATGGACGAAAGTAAGGGAATATTTTTTGTACCTACCATCGCTAGTGACTTTTCAACCCATCTTCCCTCATCCAATGCGATAGCCCCTACAATCCTATCATCTACAATAATGGCATAACACGATTTTTCCGGCAGAACAGTATATAGCTGGCAGGCGGCACCTTCACCTATCAAAATATTAAATGGCTGCATAGCGATTCCGTTTATGAAGTTTGATATTTTCTATAAAACACTAAATCTGTAGATAGAGTTTTTTTTTCTCAACTCACTTCATTGGCCCAGGAGAGATAAAAAAATCTCAGAGAATAACTTTACACAAAACAATATTCCTATTAATTTTGTACCGTAAAAATTTCATAACCGCACATCTATGGTCATTGTAAATAATTTCGAAGAATATCAGGCATATCTGGGCAAAGAGATCGGTAAATCGAACTGGCACAGAATACACCAGGAGCAGATCACAAGATTTGCTGAGGCAACGCTGGATTTTCAATGGATACACACCGATCAGGAAAGAGCAAGGGCAGAAAGCACTTTCGGATCTACTATTGCCCACGGATATTTGACCCTTTCCCTGATCCCGTTTTTATGGAAACAGATAGCCGACATCCGGAACGTAAAGATGGAAGTAAATTACGGGATCGAAAAGTTCAGGTTTAACCGTCCGGTCCTGGTCAATGATGAGGTACAGCTCCGGGCCAAACTCATCAGAATATCGGATCTGCGGGGGATTACCAAAGTTGAGATCGAGGCAAATCTTGATATCAAAGGAGAAAAAAAGCCGGCCTATACAGGAAATGTTGTTTTCTTATATCACTTCAAATAAACTTGCCTCAATCCGCTACTGCACGTATAGTTGTAAAGGTTGGGCTCTGGCAAAAAGGCCCTAATGACCAGGTTGACCAGAATCGGATAAAATGCCGTAAAAAACAGCCAGATACCCAGTGCGGTTAAAGCAGAAGTAGCAGCCTGGCGAAAAGCAATCGAAAGCAGTACCGACAAGCTCAGGTAAAAGCCAACATAAACCATGGTGAGTAAAGCCAAGCTAAGAATTCTCAACTGCTCCTGAGGCTCAACCCTTACCCCGGTAAATAGCAGTCCCCCGCCGATCACCAGCAGCTTAAGGGAAATAAACAGCGTCGAGATGATCAGTATTCCGCTGTAGAATTTAGCCGGCAGGATGTTGTCCGGTATATCGGCTGTGCCAGCAACCTTGTAAGCGAACAGCTGTTATGCTCTGAATTGATCGCATCAAAACCCATAGTGATGCCAGGCAGTGGTGCCAAAAATATTAACCTTGATCTATTTCTTCAGGTAAAGTCTTTGGTAGAGAAAACCAGAATTCGCTTCCCTTGCCCAGTTCACTGCTTACACCTATTTTGCCACCGTGTTTTTTGATAATTTCGGCAGAAATATATAATCCCAGTCCAATCCCTGAATACTGGCTCCCATCTGAATCAACCCTATAATAGCGGTCAAAAAGGTGCCGCACTTTATCGGCATCAATGCCCGGGCCCGAATCACTGACAGATATGCTGATGACATCCTCTTCCTCTACCGCTTTAATTTTGATATTTTCCTGATCAGGAGCGTATTTGATTGCATTGCCAACAAAGTTTATCAATACCTGCTGAATCCTGTCGGGATCAGCGAAAAGCTCTAGGTTGCTATCACCCTCGAATATTATTTTGTGAAATCCTTTGGTGTCAATGTCCGCACAGCATTCCTCAACTGCGCGTGAAATATTAAATGCCATTTTGTGCAGGTGCAACTGGCCCTCGCTCATTTTACTGGCATGGAGAAGGTCTTCAATGAGCGTATTTATTTTCCTCATGCTTTTATTGGCCTGGTCTATCAGCCCGGAAACCCGCGGAAGTTCAGCTGGTTTGTTCCTTTCCAAAAGCTGGAGCGTACCACTCAGAATGGTCATTGGTGTCCTAAGCTCGTGACTGGCAATACTGATGAAATCATCTTTATAGCGTTCGGCTTTTTTTTCTTTAGTAATGTCCTGAGCAGTGGCGAGCAATCTCGGAGATATTCCGAGGTCATCTAACCTTCCCTGCAGATGCACCCATTTGAGCTCACCATTGGGAGTATTGACACGGCCTGTAAATTCAAGCGAGGAATTGGAGGATAGAGCAGTCAATAGCCCCTCTAATTCGACCTTATCATCGGGTATAAAACAATCGAGCAAAGTACCCCTATCGAGCCTTATCTCATTTTCGGCCAGTCCAAGTATTTCGCGGAGCCCTTCAGAATAGGTGAGATTTCCATCAAGGGTATCCATATCAAAAACAGCCATCCTGGAATATTGCAGGGACATGTTCAACCGTTTCTCACTTTCATGAAAACTTTTCATGTAAGTAAAGTCGTCTAATACGGTATAAGCAAAACGTTTGTCCCCATCACTAAAAATGATCGTGGTTACATGAACCCATACCAAGGCTCCATTTTTATTTTTCAAGCATGCATCGAGCCTAAAGAATGGCTCCCCCCCTGACCACATCTTATATTGGAGCGCCTTCCACGAGTCAATATACTCAGCGCATGCAAAATCAAGTATTTTCTTCCCACAGATTTCCTGTTCCCCATACCCCAGGAGGTCAGTCAATGCTTTGTTAACCTTAATAATAGTAAGGCTTTCGTCAATGATCTTGGTCGCGGCCGAGGTCAGTGAAAATATCGTCCTGAATCTTTCTTCACTTGCTATATATCTTTCTTTATAATCCTGTTCAGGTATAATTCCATCCATGTCTTTTCCTTGAACTTATTCAACAAATCTCCGTTATTGAATGTTTATGGATTTAGTACACCATTAAGGAATATATCAATAAATCATCAGCTAAATTAATTTAGAAAGCCATCCACCATCGCCATGAGTTCATCGAAGTCAAACGGTTTAGAGATAAAACCTGTTGCTCCCGCCGCAGCGGCAATTTCTTTTCCCTCCCTGCTCGCCGAAATGATGATTACCGGAAGACCTTTAGTCTCGGGGTTTTTACGCAGGCTCTTCAGTACCTGATCCCCCGACAGTACAGGCATCCAGAGATCGAGCAAGATAAGATCCGGCTGCTCTTTCTCCACAAGCCACTTGATATTTAAACTGTTCTGCTCGGGTATAATGTTATAAGGTGTATCCTCAAATACCATCTCCAGCATATCCAGTATGCCCTCATCGTCATCACAGATCAGTATTTTTTTATTATTCTCCATTATCTGATTTTGCTTCTATCGGAATGGTAAAACTAAAAGTAGAACCCTTTCCCTTTTCACTCTCTATCCAAAGTGTTCCTTCATGATTTTTAATAATCTGATCGCATATATAAAGCCCGATCCCCATTCCGGGAAAGCGCTGCTGGATCTCTCCGACACGGAAGAACCGGTCAAAAACCTTCTTCTGATCTTCCGGCCCTATGCCCATTCCGAAATCGGTAACCGAAAACTTCACGAAGTCACTCACCCTGGAAATATGTACATTCACGTTTTCTGCATCCGGCGCATACTTGATCGCATTGGAAAGCAAATTATTAACCACTTGCATAATATGCGACTCATCAGCCGCTACATTAGCACCAGTACTTCCGGTGACCGAGATTTTATGATTGTTGGAAGCATCCTGTATGGTCTCCACAGTCTCCCGGACCATTCCGTCAAAATCGAATGGTACTTTATGAAGCTCAAGATTACCGGTCTGAATCCTGGACACATCAAGAAGTTCTGCAATAAGTGAATTCAGGCGGTCAAGGTATTTCGATGTTTTTTCCAAAAAAGTCCTGAATCTTTGATCAATTTCTTCCGGAATCATTCTCTCCATCGCCTGTACATAGCCCTTTATGGTTGTCAGCGGTGTTTTGAGTTCGTGACTGGCAATGGAGAGAAAATCATCTTTTCTGCGCTCGATTTCCCTGCGCTCGGTAATATCCTCTATGGCGAGCAGAATCTGATCCTTGAACTGACCTTCCAGCTCTATCCGGTAAGCATTCAGGAGCATGAGCTTTCTTCCGATATGCGGAAAATCATGCTCTACCTCAAAGTCCTCTACCGGATTGCTGGATGGCAAAATCTCAACCAAAAGCTCCTTTAACTTCGGTATATCCCACTGGTGGTTTCCAAGTTCATAGAGCGTTGTTCCAACAGTTTCCTCACTGGTTACCTTGAAGGTCCTCAAAAAGTGATCATTGGCGCTTACCACCCGAAAATCAGGATCCAGAACCAAAAGGCTTTCCCTCACCGTCTGTATTATGCTGGAAAGAAAGAGTTCACTATCTTTTAAGCTCCTTGTACGGTCGGCAATCTGCTTTTCCATCAGATCCTGTTGCTGCCTTAAATCCTGCTCGGCCTTTTTGCGGGCTGTTACATCGTTCTGTACCCCAATAAAGTGGGTGACCTCACCTTTATTATTTTTTATCGGTGATATAGACAGCTCGTTCCAGAAAAGATCTCCGTTCTTGCGGTAATTACGTATTTCTAAAACACAGGCTTCCCCTTTATCCACGGCTTCACGGATCATGATGCGCTCTTTTTGGGAACGGTCTTCCCTTTGAAGAAACCTGCAGTTGTGACCAATGATCTCAGAACGGTTATAACCGCTAATTTTCTCAAAAGCAGCGTTGCAGTAAATGATCGGGTTATCAGGCTGCAGGTTATCGGTAATGATAATACCGGATACCGAGGCATCCAAAGCCCTGGTCATCAGTTCGAGTTCCTGATCCGCTAATGCCCGCTCCCTGGTTTCTACGTTATTTAATATCATCCTATCCATCAGCTAGTTAATTCTTTGACCCTATTTTCAGCATAAATAAAAACAGCATAAAAAGTCATGCCACTTTCATTGAATTATTTGGGTATAAACTAAAAAATGGTGCTTTTGTTTTTTTAAGCCGAAAAATAAGAGTATTCTATCGGGAAGACTGGAAGAGCAATGATAGTGGTTGCCAGCGCCTGAAAGTTGGATGGCACTGGCGGGATAAAAGTATTAGTGACCTAATTGTTATCCGAAGCAATCGTAATGTATTTTGCAGAAATAAGCAGCAGCAGGGTCCTGTTTTTTTTGGCTTCCTCGAAGTTTTCTTTCAACAGCATCCCAACCTGTCTATTCTCCAGTTTAACTGCTGCCATCTGAAGCAACTGGAAAGACGCCACCTCTACATTTTCAATATTCTGCAGATAAAAAAGTATAGATAAATCCCTCAAGAGCGTATCGGCTCCCTGTTTTGCTATAGCCAGGAAAGCCTCATCAATCAGTCCTTTAAGCCCCCTGGTTTTCCTATCAGGAACAGGTGAATCCAGCAGTGCATAAACAATCTCCATTCTTGCAATCTGCTTTTTTACGTTTTCAGTGGTTTCCTGGATGCCCATTACAAGATCTTTATCATCTACCCTTTGCTCGAGCGAGGGGAGATTATCTATAAGATGGGACTTTGCAGAATAAATGCTGTTAAGATGCTCAATAAAGAATGTCTTTAGCTTACCTTCACCGCCACCAGGCCTGTCAGTAACAGGAATATTATTACTTTCCATTTTTATAAAAATTTTTTAACGCCCGCTACCAGTTCAGTTAAACCAAAGGGCTTATTGATCATTCCGTCTGCGCCTGCATTACTGGCAATACGTTCCAGGTCCCGCTCAGCGGAGAGTAATAAAACAGGAATGGATGAAAATCCGGGATCAGCTTTGAGTTCAGCGCAGATTTCTGCCCCAGTTTTATCTGACCCCACTATCCTTACGTCAAGCAAAATCAGATCGGGATGGATCAATGCAATCTCCCCACGGGATAAAGGAGATCTGAAGCCTATCACCTCATATCCCTCTTCATCAAAAACAATATTAAGTATCTCATATATATCGGGATCATCCTCGATAAAAAGTATTCTTTTTGGCATGTTGTTCCGAAAAAATAAAAAGTTACATCTTTGAAATTATGCCTGGTCAAAGATAATCGTCCCAAGGAAAAAAAGAAATTATTTCCATTGTGAAATTTAGAGTTGACCTGTAGATTGAAGTCGGAAGGCAGTTTAACTCAGCTAAAGTGACCGAAACAATTTTGCTCCCCTATTATGGGAGGATTATTTCATTATCGGGACAGCGAAATTTCTGCAGACCTACAATCCAGGACAGATAACAGTTATGGGAGGATAAAGTTTGACCAAACTTAAATCAGTTCAGAAATATTGCCCCAGATATCGGGTAACCACAGCGCCGACCATTCGCATTCCTAAAATCTCTTTTGAATTTATCACCGGAGAGTCTACCCGGCCTTTCGGCGTCAAACAGAACTTCACTTATTCTAGGTCTAAAACGAAGAAATCGTTTGACCTATACAGATTTTTGATTGCTGAAGGCCAGTGTTCTATGCGAAAAAATTAATCAGTTGGTCCTGGCTCCCATAATTATGGGCGTCATGCTATCCAGCTTTTAATCGGTGTTCCTTGAGAAAATAATCAGGTCGACCATTATGTTTTCAGAGCCCCCACATCATCAGGCTGATTCTATTTTACAATCCATGATAAAGATATGTCCGTATCATTTAAGACCAAACATTTTAAAACTCCTTATCACCGAACTCGCTGGTAGGAAGTTTAGATTTACCGATAAGCTTGTTTAGGTTAAAGCTGAAGTTCAGCAAGAAAACATCAGTCTCATAAATATAGTTGGTGGTGGTATAAAAATCTTTTCCAAATGTTGTTATCCGCTGTCTGTTTGATTGGTTCATGCCAAGATCCATATTCTGCCACTGTAGGGTTGCAGAAAAACGCCCATCCATAAATGTTTTTTTAACAGCGGTATTGGGAACCAGAAATTTTGAATCTTCGCCCTGTGCAGTCGGCCGCTTTGATAAATAATTAACATTTCCCTGCACACTCCAGGTTTTATTCAGTTTAAAACCGGTGTTGGCATTTATAGAGAATACCCAGTTCGCATTATTTACTACCGAACTGCTGCCCAACACATTTAAATCTCCAGATACCTTATAATTATAAACATTTCCGCCCAGGTATAGGCTCCACCATTTAACCGGCTGGAGGTTGGCACCTAACTCAAGGCCAAAAGAACGTGCTTTTTCTGCATTTGTAAATACCCTGTTCAATATCGTATCTGCATAAACACTGTTTACGCGCTGTATAGGGTTTTTGATGTTCTGGTAATAGAGGGTTGTAAAAAACGAGCCCATTTTGAAGGTTCTGGTCAGTCCGAGTTCTACAAGATCGATAAAAGATGGTTTGAGGTCCGGATCGCCCTGTTCTAATGTTTCGGAGTGTTCTCTTTCAGGTATAGGGTTAAGCTCATAATTATTGGTACGCTGAATCCTTCTTGAATAACCAGCCTTTAACTTCAATCCGTCATTAACATTGTACAGCAGGTTCAGGGAGGGGAAAAGGTTAGAAAGGTCTAGCTCATGAACTGCAGGATCATAGGAAAGATTTAACCTTCTGGTGGCATATTCGTAACGCAGTCCTCCAATATATTCCAGTTTATCCTGTTTGCCCGAATATTGCGAATAAACCGAATGGATCTGGTTTTTTGCGCTTGCACTCCCTCTAAACCTGTTGGCATCCGGCTGCGAAATGGCAGGGCTTACAAAATAATCAAATTGTCCATCCTGGGTATCATATCTGAACTGATAACCGCTTTCGAGTTTCCCTTTACCAATATTAATGGCGTAATCTAACTTAAACCTGTAGCCATTTATCGGGTTCTTATATGGATTAAAAACGTACTGTATAGTATCGGCTGTATTGGGATAACCAAGATTTCTGTTCCTGGTATTGCCATAAAGATTTGCATTTTCATATAACAACGAGGCTGTCAATGAGGATTTATCTGCAAAAGTATGGGTATAATCCAGATTGCCCAGCGTAAACGTACCTTCCTTTGTCTGTAGGTTGGAATTGTAATAAGAGGTTGACTTAATGGGAAGCCCTGTTGAAAGATCTGAGGTGCTATTGGTGTAAACCAGGTCTGCAAGACGTGCCTGATAACGCTTTCCGCTAAAAAAACCAACAGAAAAGGAGTTGTTTTTATCCAGGGTATAAATGGCCGACAATCTTCCTGCATAGTTATATTTATCAAAACTACGTTCACCGTTCGAGGGAAAACGTGTAATCGTATTATTGGTAAAATTCTTGGTGAAGACATCTCCTTCACGGTAGCCCGCATTATCATTTCTAAGGTAATTTCCACCTACAGAAATATCCCATTTATCTTTTCTGAAGTTTAGCGTAACATCGCCCCCAAAGCGCTTGGGCTTTTCCTTATTGTCGTAGTCAGTTGTACTTGGAAGCCCGGCCTGGGCATTGGCCGTCAACGTAAATCCGTCGTTAGCACCTTTCTTGGTAACGATATTGATAATACCCGCCTTTCCATCAGGATCATATTTTGCCGAAGGAGAGGTAATCAGTTCTATATTCTCCAGGCTGTTGGCAGGTAACTGGCTTAAAACAGTCTGTGCATCGGTAAGTACTGGCTTGCCGTTCACGAGCACAAGAAATCCGGTCGATCCCCGAACGCTGATCTGTCCCTCTCCGTTAACAGCAACAGAAGGCAGGTTCTTTAACACATCAATTGCAGTTCCACCTTTTGCACTTTCAAACTGGTCTGCGCGGTAAGATTGTTTATCGATCTTATTGGAGGCATTTACCTTTCCACTGCTAATGTTCACCTGGTTTAACAGCTCGCTGGTTGGTGTGAGCATAACCGAACCCAGGTTAACTATTCTTGTATCATTAATGTTTACAGGAATAAACCTGTTCTTATAACCGATGTAAGCTATTTTCAGCACGTATTGCCCAATATGAAGCTTACTGATCTCAAATGCGCCGTTAGGCCTGGTTAATACACCGCCAACTACTGTCGAATCTGCTTTTTTTAAGAGCGCCATACTGGCATATTCGAGCGGTTGTTTGGTCTGCTGATCGATTAGAATGCCTTTAAGGGTAACATTTTGAGCCTTGATGGTTTGGCTAAAAAAAACAAGTAAAAGAAGCACGATGGATCTGGAGAGTTGCATGAAGGGTATAAAAAATAATTAAAGATCTTCTATTGTTAAGGGATATTAAATACCGCAAAGAAGCAGGTAAAATTCCTTTTCTCACGGTACATTTGAAAATAGTATGGTATTAAACAAGGCTTGCCCGATAATTCTGGGGCGTAAAACCTGTAAAGCGCTTAAAATACTTTACAAAATGTGATGTATCATTGAAACTGAGCTCAAAGCTTATTTCGGCAACCGTGTTATCGGTATAGATCAACAAACGTTTAGCTTCATTGATAATGAACTCTGCAAGTACCACAGAAGCAGAGCTGTTCATTTCTTTCTTACATGCCAGATTGAGGTTCTGTGGAGAGGTATTCAATTTGCCGGCATAATGGGCAACACTGTTTTTTAACTGTTTTTCCTGGCTCAAAATTTCACGGAACTGATAACACAGGCCATTGCCTTCCGGTTTTCTACCTGCGGCCAATAGCTCCCCCTCTGATTGGATTTTCCCCAACAAGGCCTTTAATAATCCTTCTACCACTGTATGAGATGAATGACCAGTTCCATCAACCTCATCTACAAGCAACTGAAAGATTTTATTAAGGGCTGCTGCATTTTTCAATTGTAGAACGGCATTCCTGCTCAATTGCAGTAATAACCTGCTAATCTCTTTGTCAATACTCTGATCAATAAAGCCCTTTTTTATGATGGTAACATAGCCCTCCGGTTCAGATGTAAGCTCCCAGTAATGCATTTGTTCCTTCCTTACAAAAAAAACGCTATCAGGAAAGATCTCATAACCCTGCGAGTCTATGTAATGAAAACCGCTTCCGCTGGAAAGATAGATAATTTCGAAATAACTATTGTGCTTATGCGGTGCGGTGACGCGTACGCCTTTTCTAAATGGCGACACCTTGAGCATCCTATTTTCCTGAATCTTGTTTTTAACGATAATCGGCATGCTCATGTGCTAAATTTAGACTTCCGCAGAATCCGCTGCAAAATCTTAAATTGCATGTATTGAATTCTTCGCATTAATGGATTTCACAAATATAGTATCAATCATGTAGAGTAGGATTAGATACGTTTATAAATTAAGACAGAAATGTTCTTACATTTCCCACTTGGAATTCTCTAGTATTTCAAAAGATTGTTTTTGATTAAGCTAGCAGATCCCGAAACTCACCTTCATTAATAAGAATAAGTTTAATTGATACTCTTACACTAAATGGCATAAATTCAATAAAACGAATTCGCACTGTTGAAACTTGGTCAACTTGATAAAGTCTATAATTTCATGCTTGTTCAAGCCCTCATCACACCATATTAACCTTTACCGTTATGCATTCTGTAGGAGCAAGTCTATATTATTTCGGATCTGATCAAATAAGTTACGCCGGGTAATAAAAAGAAATTTTTCCCGATCTAAAGTATCCAAACTGATATTGTAGTTTTTATCCCTGCCGAAATCAAAACAGGCAGCATCTCAGCGATTCTGGTTCTATTGGCTATGATGACAAGCTCGACAGGAAGCTTTCCCAGTGCTGCTCTATGCGGCATCTTTCCGAACCAGCGGCTCGCCCCAGTGAGCCGTATTTTTTTTGATCCACAAAAACCTTAACAAGCGCCAATATCTCATCGGGCTGCATCAATCTTGAGGCATGTGTAAAATCATAATCATCATCGGGCATGCAATAAAAGCACCGGAAATTACAATTATCTGTTAGCGATATACGCAGATAATCATGTATACGCCAAATGGAATCTGAGATCTTATGATTTTTCGATATAAATTTAATTTGAGATGCCATCTTTTGCTGCCAACTTGATCGCATCCCTAATTCGAAGAGCGGTTCCGCAACTACAGATATTTCCTGCCATGCCATCATTAATATCTTCATCTGAAGGGTTCTTATTTTCTTTCAGCAAAACGGCTGCCGACATGACCTGACCAGCCTGACAATCGCCACATTGGGATACATCGAGTTCCAGCCAGGCTTTCTGCAAGGGATGGTTATTCTTTTCCGGTAAGCCTTAGATCGCTACGACTTTTTACCTTGTGCACGACTGGCTTTGGTCACACAGGAACGCACGGCCTCACCATCCAGATCAACAGCGCAGGCCCCACAATGCGCAACCCCGCAACCGAACTTCGTTCCAACTAAAACCGAACTTCGATCGCTATAATTCCGATTTGTAAAAGCGATTAATATTGAAGGTTTAGGACCACTTTCCGGTCAACCATCAGTTAAATATCTCCTAAGTATCCTCGCAGGTCATAGCCAATATTAATAAACACATTTATTGGCTATTTTATTAAAACAATTCAAAAATACTTTCCGTTATTCAGTAGACATCACTCGTTTAAACAGCTTTAGTTGAATGAATTACTATGGAGAATCACAATTTATCTGATCCGCAGAAACCACTCATCGCTGACAATCCTGTTAATTTACCGGATATAGTGTTGCAGTCTATTACCGAATACGTCTGTGTTTTGGGAAGTGTCCGAACATTTGTTTTTATGAACGATGCGATGCGCGCAGGCATGAGGGTGCAATCAACGGTAGAAGGAAAGACCTTTGCAGATCTCCCGATTGAGGAGGAAATACTGGAAAAGTTAAACCACCTTGTGGATAGGGTTTTTGAAACGGCTGAAACCGCCGAAGATGATGTATATTATCATATAGGCCCAGACGAAGCTTACACGTTATCCTTTATCTTCACGCCAGTCCCGTCAGCTGACGGCTCTGTTTCCATGGTCGTTGGCGTTGGCCGCAGGAAACATTTACACCAAGCGGAAGCGGATCTGCATGAGAGCAAAGAACGGCAAGGCTTTCTACTTCGCTTAAGCGACGCCTTGCGGCCCCTCTCAGGCACAGCAGCGATTCAACACGAGGCAACCCGCTTGCTCGGCGAATATTTGGATGTTGACCGGGCCTACTACGCGGCCTGTAACAATGCCCAGCAGCTTGTCGTAATCGAGCAGGATTATGTACGCAATGGCGCACCGAGTCTTGTCGGCACACATTTTTACGAGGACTTTGAGGCAACAGTCAAGCCGATCAGCTCGGGCAATGCATTTATTGCAGAGGATGTACTGGAAATGCCTGAGACCCAAGGAAATCTCGAGAATTATCTAAGAATTCAAATACGTGCAGTAGTTGCCATGCCACTGATGAAAAATGGTGAGATGGTAGCTTGCCTGGCCATCACATCTTCGGTTCCCCGCAATTGGAAACCGGGCGAAATAGCGCTGATTGAAGAAGTAGTGGAACGCACCTGGGAAGCAGTGGAGCGTGGCCGTTCAGAAAGTGCACTTCAAGAAAGCGAAAAGTTGATGTCCACCGTTTTCGATAGTTTACCGGTAGCTGTCGGCTTGATCGAAAAAGATGGCAGAATTTCGTTAAACAACCAGGAACTTCAAAAGTACTTTGCGCAAAAAGTTATTCCCTCTTCGGTTGAACGTGCGGCACGCTGGAAAGCCTGGGATGCTGACGGAGAACCGCTCGACCCAGACGATTACCCAGAAGTACGCGCGTCCCGAGGAGAATCGGTGCTGCCGGGCATCGAGATGCTCTATACGCCAGAAGAGGGTGAAGATATGTGGGCACAAGTAGCGGCCGTCCCCCTTGAAATAACAAAAGCCGGAGCTGGAAGGTTAATTACCGTGATCACCAATATTGACCCGATCAAACGTACAAAAAAAGCGCTGCAAGACATTGAACAACAGTTCCAGGCGTTCGTTGCTACTAGCTCAGAATTGGTCTACCGGATGAGTGCCGATTGGCAAACCATGTATAACCTAAGTGGAAATGGTTTCCTAAGGGACACCGGGCAGCCGAGCTTCAATTGGCTGGAGTCGTATATTCCAAAAGATGAGCAATTACATGTTAAGTCGGTAATCGCGCACGCTATAGAAACCAAATCAATGTTCGAGTTGGAACACCGTGTCAATCAGTCTGACGGAAAAATCGGCTGGGTCATGTCTCGGGCTATTCCCCTGCTTGACCATCATGGCAATATCAAGGAGTGGCTGGGTGCAGCCAACGATATCACATTACGAAAGACAGCTGATCAGCAGTTAAAAAATTTCACTTCCCGCCTAGAGGAGAAAGTAAATTCGAGAACGAGAGAATTGAACGAAAACCGGGGCCAGCTACAGTCAATTCTTGACACAACATTAATTCAGATGTCAATCTTGCAGGCGGTAAGGGATGACAGCGGCCAGATTACCGATTTTCGCATTGCAGTTGTCAATAGAGAGCTGGAAAGGGAAACCGGCCGGACAGATCTAGTTGGGAAACTTTATTCTGAAGAGTACCCTGGAATAAAGAAAACAGAAATATATGACCTGATTATCAAGACCGTTGAAACCGGTCAGCCACATCAAACCGAATATTATTACCCCTATGATGGATTCAACAAGTGGTTTTCGTGCATGTTCGTAAAACTCAATGACGGCGTTGTTGCAACAAATATGGATATATCAGACAGGAAGCTAGCTGAGCAGGAACAGTCGAAGAACTATTTGCTGCTGAGGCAATCAGAAGATGTCGCAAGCTTAGGCAGCTGGGATTATGATCTGTCCAACGGAGTTTTCAGCTGGTCTGACGGTATGTACCGTCTGTTTGATATGAAGGAAAGAAGGAAGGTCTCGCCTGATATCTATCTCCGCTACACCACAGACAACGGCCGCAGGGCAGCGGAGCGTGTTGTACGACATATCAATAGCGGAGACACCGGTTTTGCAGAAACGCTGGAAATGAATGTCAATGGGCAGATCAGGGTACTAAATCTGAAAGCCATGGTATTACGCAATGAGCAGGGACAGCCTATAAGGGTGTTGGGTGTCGATATAGACATTACAGCGTCGCGCGCGGCAGAAGAAAAAATCCGCCAGATTGAAGCCCGCCAGCAAGAGCTAATCTTTAGGGCTACACTGGCCAGCCAGGAGGAAGAACGACGCCGTATATCAGAAAGCTTGCACAATGGCCTGGGACAGCTATTATACGGCATAAAAATCAGCATGTCACATCTCACCGCGGAACGGGCCACAAATAAGCCTGAAACGTATGCCTCAGATAAAAAATATACGGAAAGCCTCTTGAAGGATGCAATTGCGGAAAGCCGAAGGATATCACACGAGTTAGCCCCGAGAATATTGGAAGATTTCGGTATAAGTGCAGCCATTGAAGATGCGTGCCAACAACTGGGCAAGGAGGTAAAATTTGACTGTAAAACCCCTGGACTAGAAGGAAAACTGGATAAGTACCTGGAACTTGCTGTTTTTCGTATTATCCAGGAACTTTTGCTTAACATCGTCAAGCATTCAGGCGCTACTAAGGCTACCCTTGAGGCCGGCATCTACGGCGAAAATGTAAAGATTAAAGTGGTGGATAACGGATGTGGAATGAAAAGTGAAGACAATAATAAGGCAGGAATTGGACTGGCTACCATCCGCAGTAAAGTGAAACTTCTCAACGGAACAATAAAGATAGAGTCCCAGCCTGGCAAGGGAACACAGGTTTCGGTTCATCTGCCGCTATGATCCCAACGCCAGGATTGCCGCCTGGAAAGATATTAATGTTAATGCCATTACACCAGATCTAAAACTCTCTGGAACGGACGGCACGGAGCTGACCAGGCAATTTGTTCGTTGGCGATATCCAAAAACAGAAATCATCATCCTGATCATGCATGCTAATCGGGAACCCCTCAGGAAGCCATTCTAGAGTCGGCGCATCCGGCTATCTGCTCAAAGACGGCGATTTTGAGGAAATGGAGGATGCAATCCGGAAGACGGTAAGGCGTTTGTAACCCAGGGTATAATTACTTAGATAGGCAAACGGTTAACCAACCAGACGAACAGATATATTACCCAGCCTCGCCAAGATCATGGTATAATGGCAGACGAGGTTTAGCTTTAACTATATTTTAGTGAAACGGGTGCGATCGCTGCCAATTGGACGGAGCAGAAACACCCTCATTGAAATGCCTACAGAGTTCTTTTAAATAGTCTGGCTCGGCATTTATCACTGCTGCATCCGTCAATAGCTCAAACACTTTCAAAAAAAATCTGTTTATTATTTACCTGTTCAAATAATTCGATATGAAGGAAGAAGGCAACATTAAAGATTTCCAAAAAAAATTTCTCGATTGCAATGATAAGTTTGATACAATTTTTGAACTGACCAGCGCAGCGAGTAAAATTATAGCATCAGACCTGACCATTATCAAAGTCAACGGTGCCCTCGAAGAACTGCTGGGTTATGAAGCTTCGGAGATAGAAGGAACGAAAATAATGGAATATGCATGTGAAGAATATAAAGAGCACTGGCATAAGCTACAGAGCGAACTTTGGTCTAATCAGGTACCCTTTTTTAAATTGCAGGCCTGTCTTTATAGAAAAGACAGAAAGGTTATTTGGGTCAATGTGACTTCTATTTTGTTCAAAGATGAAGGCCAGATTTATGGCTTCACAGTTTTAGATGATGTGACTGGACTGAAGCATTTACAGGAAAGTGAAAGTCGGCTTAACATGGCACTGAAATATTCAAAACTTGCCGTATGGGAGCTTGATCTGAAAAGTAAACTCATCTTCCGCTCCGCATCCCATGATGAACTCTTCGGTTACCCTGACAAGCAGGAGGACTGGACATTAGATAGCTATATCCAGCATGTTCTCGATGAAGACCTGCCAAGATTCAGGGCTGCAATAAATGAGGCTTCGCAAGGCAATAAGATGGACCAGCAGGTCAGGCTGAAGACCACCGATGGTACAATAAAATGGGTAAACTTTCAGGCCAGCCCAGAACAGGATGAAACCGGTCGGCCAGTTAAAATGCTAGGGACTATAGCCGATATTACCAAAGACAAACTGCATGAACGTCATAAAGATGACTTTATCAGCATTGCCAGCCACGAACTTAAGACTCCTGTTACCAGCCTGAAGGCATCTTTACAGCTACTGAGCAGGCTTATGGAAGAAATGTCAGACCGGGCGCGAACAATGGTGGTACAGGCTAACAAGAGCGTCAATAAAATCACGGTTCTTGTGGATGACCTGTTGAACGCCAGCAAGTCTTATAAAGAGCAGCTTCAATTAAAAAAAACAGTTTTCAACCTCTATAAAGTTGTCGACGAATGTTGTGTTCAGCTTTCTTTCCAAAGCTCGCATGAGACGATTTTGGACGGAAATCAGGATCTTGAAGTAAATGCAGATGCAGAACGTATTGAAAGGGTGATTATCAACCTGCTGACCAACGCCATCAAATACGGGCCGGATTCAAATAAAATCCATATTCACGTTGGGCGGACCACTACCATGGCAAAAGTATCCGTCACTGATCGGGGGATCGGCATTGCCCCGGAAAAAATACCCGTTCTTTTCGACCGCTATTATCAGGCTGAACAGGTCAGGGACCACTATTCCGGATTGGGGCTGGGACTATTTATCAGTGCCGAGATCGTTAAAAAACATGGCGGTGATATCGGTGTAGACAGTATCCAAGGCAAGGGAAGTACGTTCTGGTTTACCATACCTATTACATAAAACAATGTTGATTATAGCATATCCCGGCACCATACTCGATTGGCAGCTAAAATACGAGCCCAGTTATTTAAACCGAGGCAACCCACACTTCGACCTAGCTGGTTAGTAACGCCCTAATCTCTTTTTTTCGCAGTTTTTTCTACATTTGTTCGTTCACTGAGATGAAGGACGTAACCTATTCTCATGACTGAAACAATACCTCTGCAGGATAGAAACGAATCTATACTGAATCGGATCATCAACTGTCTTGAAATTTAAGCAACAGGTGAAAAATCTGGCTTTTGTTTTGCAGGGAAAGCTTGAATTATCCCTGCAACGATCGCTAAAAACAAATCCATCTAAATCCCTCAATTTTCAAGGGTCAAAAAAATCATTTCTTCTGCCTGTGGATTTATAGAAGGACGGCCTAGTAAATTAGACGCGTTTTTCTGGTAAAGGTCAACTGATCCGGCTATACAATTATTGAGTAAGCCAAAATCGATTCCAAGAGTGTATGTTTTGTGATTTTCAAGGTCAAGTCTAGACTGCCATAGGTAGAAATGCCTGCACTCTGTCCAACAGCAGATTTTTTTTTGGATAGCGAATATGCAGATAAAAGTGAAGAAACGCTCTTGGTAGCAATCCGCATGATGGAGAACGCAGATACTTTAGCAACACCAAGCGTAAGAATGGTATAAATAAGACAGGAAGAGAAGAACGCGACCAAAAAAATGGTTGCACATATTGAAAGGTTAAAAACCCTCATGCAGCAAGTGGCTAAGGGCCGCGCCGCCAGGAATTAAACTAATTTAGATCATAAAAAAACAAAGCCTTGAAAATTATACTAGCAGAGGATCATAATATTGTCCGTAATGGCATCAGGATGTTATTGGAATCGCAGGGGGAGATAAGCGTTGTCGCCGAGTCAGGAAATGGGCTCGAAGTGATCAAATACTTTTCTGAAGGGAATCAGGCTGATATTGTGATCGCCGACATTAATATGCCTGAAGGAAATTCCCCCAGGCGGTCCCTATAGGTCCCAACTCCCAGTTCGGCATACCTAAAAGCCGTAAGCTTCCAGATGCTGAATAGAAAAGATGAACTTAATCAGTACTTTTCGAATGGCTTAAACAGCAAGTGTAAAAGTTTCTTTGGGGACTACTATAAGATGAGATTTTAAAGAAATAGCGGAATTAGTGAAATCATGCGTGATTAGTTTTAAAGCGAAATGGCATCGGGGTCCTTTTTTGGCCTGCAAGGTTTTTTCTGAGCAGTAACCGCTCAACGGGCCGTAATATCTCCTGGATACTAAAAGGCTTCTCAATAAAGCTATCAAAAGCATATCCTTCCAGATGAAGTAATATACTACTATAGGCTGAAATAATGATGACAGGGGTTTTAGCTAAAAGCTTGCTATTTCTAAGCGACACGCAAATCTCCCCACCGTTTACTTTGGGCAGGTGATAATCTATAATAACCAGATCAGGCCTAAATGCTTCGATGGTATTTATTTCAGGGGCATCTGCCTCCATTCCACAGTGGTAACCCAAATCAGTAAACAGATTATCCAGCACCTCAGAAAGCGCTAGATCATCCTCAATAATCATCAGCCGCTGTGGAAAAGACTTTAGGCACTCTACTGGTCTGTTATGCGTTTTTTGTTCCATATTGTCATTGTTAATTACCCTTCGCAATTTACCAAACAACAATATCAGGAACAAGGTGATTAATACTTTTTCGCTCTTCCTAAACTACCTGATTAACAGTGTTTTTATAACATAAACAATCAGCAAGGCTGTGCAGCTTCCAACCCACGCGAAATAAAAAATGATCAGGGGTCCGAGACTAAAAAAAGCCAGATAAGTGTAAGTCTGCCTATCTGACGCCATAAATACCGCTAGCTATCTGGTCATTCTGTCTTTACCAAACGCGCGGATCAAATGCCTGGTTTCCGGTACTTTCATCCAGCAGCGCTATTGCTTTGGTTGCCGCCCGTCGATACTATCTTGTTGGACAGAATCGGTTCGCATCGTATCCTGGGTTATACTTTCCTGTATAGGATCAGTAGCACTCATTGAGCTCATAGAAGTATCATTGGAAGTGGAATCGCCTGATGCAGAGCGGTTTTCGAAGTTACAGGCCATTAACATGGCAATTAATCCTGCTGACAATAATAAAATCTGTTTTTTCATATCTGATAAGTTGTATAAAGAACAATCAGCTACTCCATACAAAGTTTTGCTTTTCAGGCATATTGGTCGGCAGGTTATATGGCGGTTGGTTTTATTATGGGATTTAAAGATCGCAAGCGACAGCTCCCGACTTGAATTCTACGTTAATTTTAAACTTTTGGAATATGCTTACGCAGTACATGGTATAAAAGTTCCAGATCAAATGGTTTAGTGATATAGTCATCAAAACCATTTTTTTCATAATCCAGATGGATATTTGAGTTGCAACTTAAAGCCAGCACAGGAAGGAAGGGATACTGTTTTTTAATTATGCTGCATACCTTGACAGCGTCATCTCCGCGTAAGCGGAAATCAAGTATGACTACATGCGGCCTAAAATCGTTAATGATATTCAAAAATCCCGGATTAACACCCAACATCCCTTTTACCATAAACCCTTCTTCTTCAAGTGCAATGGTAAGTACTTCCAGAATCGATTCTTCTGTTTCCTGTATTAAAATTTTATGCATAAGCCTCTCCCGTCTTCTTCAAATGGTGCCGCAAATTAATACCACAAAATACGAAAACCGACATCAGTGGAAGAACACCTGCGCCCGTAATTCCAGGATGGAATATTATAAAATCAAAAGGCGTAATAATACGCTATCTACCCGGGTATAAACCACCTTAATCAGGTTTCTTATACCCTACTATTTCCCAATAAGCAATAACAGGACATTTTACACCACACAGCTATAAACCAGAAATTTGCGAAAAACCTTAAATAAATAACCCATCATAACAAAATAAGTTCCGTTACGCCTGGCAAATCCAAATGATAAAAAGGGTATTTACCCTCTACAATTCCAGTATTAAAACAGCTCCAAAATGTATTTTTCTGACTGTTCTATCCTTTTATTTTGCAAGTAAAGGAAAACGCGGATCAGCACTAACTTTGGAAAGCTCCTCATTCAGCAGCTGCTGAAAATTCTGCTCAGGCACAGCCATCTCACAGAAGACTCCAGACGTGAGGATATACGCCCCGGTATCTTCCTTATTGCAGGATACACAGCAACCAGCAACAAACAAGTCCGTACAGCACCGGCTCGAGCTGTAGCGAAAAAAACGGATTGGTCTGAAAAGGACGCCGAATGTTCATGGTTTTTTGTTTTATTGAAAAGCCTTTTATGATCTGATTGACATGTATTGCGGAGAGCAGTTGACAAGCAGAAGCAGAATAAAAAAGCAAATGTTAAAATAACGGAATAAAAAATTAGCCTGGCATACTACCAGGCCAACTTTTATTATACATTAAGGCCTTAAAACGACTTTAACGGAGTCATCTTCCTTATCATCAAAAATTTTATAACCATGTGTTATTTTAATCCTTCATAAATAACCTGCGGTATTAAAGAATCAACAATAAAAAATCGGCTACGGTTTAGTTTTAAATTTTGAGAGAACATCTATTCTGATCGCTGTCTCAATTGGAAACCACCTTATAAAACAATAATTCCTGAGCACTTATTTCCCTGGCATCTTTGGCGCGTTTGTGGTGCTATCCGCAAGGGCTTTTGAACTGGCACTGTCTTTTGAGGTAGTATCGGTCTGATAGCCGGATGTATCGCCCGGGCGAACAGTACTGTCCTGATTTGAATCAGAACCATCTGCTTTATTACCTGAACAGGACGCAAGGCCGAGCGAAATAACGGCAAGAAGTGTGAAGATTTGCTTTTTCATAGGATAATTTTGATGCCACGAAATACATTTTTGGTAGCATATAGAAAACCTGCTGAAACAATAAAAGGTTTTGAAAATAAGCCCAACTACCTATAGTGCTTATTTTTTGATTTAAATCAGCGATAAAGAATACGCTAAAAAACATTTATTGATTAATACGGGTTGTCTAATGATGATGGAAGAAAAAAGAACAGTTGTAATTACAGGTGCTTCTAGCGGTGCCGGCAGGGCAATTGCCTCTGTATTTGCTCAAAACGGGGATAGGTTGGTTATCTCTTCCCGCAATAAAGACGAACTCGGACTACTGGCTAAGGAATGTGAATTATTAGGCGCTGAAATATTAACAGTAGAAGCAGATGTATCTGATTATAAATCGGTAATCAACCTGGCCACCTCGGCCGATGATTTTGGGCCGGGCATTGATATCTGGATAAACAATGCAGGCGTGCTTGCCATCGGCGAATTTGATACCACACCGATGGAAGTTTCTGAGCAGGTTCTACGCACCAACCTGCTCGGTTATATGAATGGCGCGCATGCGGTACTTCCTTTTTTTAAAAAACAGGGATCTGGGATCATCATTAACAACATCTCTGTCGGCGGTTTTCTTCCCGTACCTTATGGTGTGGCATACGCTGCAAGCAAATTTGGTTTAAGGGGTTTCAGCGCAGCCCTTAAAGCTGAACTATCCAGGTTCCCGAACATTTATATCTGCGATGCTTTTCCTGCATTTTTAGATACCCCCGGCATACAACATGCGGCAAATTATACCGGAAAAAGTTTAAAACCTGCACCACCAGTTTATGATCCGATGCGTGTTGCATTAAGCATACTCAAACTTTCCAAAGCACCAAAATCACAAACGATGATCGGCAGTACTTCTATACTGCTCCGGCTTTCTTATGCCATTTTTCCGGTACTTACAAGGGGAATAGCAGGAAAAGTAATTAGTAGTTACTTAAAGCATGCGCCAGATATCGAAAAAACAAACGGTAATATCTTTTCCCCGCTTCCTTTTGGCAATGCCGTATATGGCGGCTGGGGAATACCCGGAAAGCCTAAGGCTCACCGTAAATATCTGGCGGGGGCTTTGCTGCTCTTTATTGGTACTGCGTTTTTATTCAATAAAAAGTTATAACGTTTCTCCAACGGGAAATTAACTTTTCCAGGATTTTTAGCGCCCGTAGCGTTCTGTTTCTGCTTTCAGCCAGGTTATTGTTTTCTCACCTATAAATTCCTTATCGGCCCTCCATGCCCAGTTCCCTGTTGCCTTGCCAGGTATGTTCATCCGCGCAGTTTCATCCAAGTGCAGAATATCCTGTATTGGAATTATGGCAATTTTGGCAATTGAAGCATAACAAAGCCTGATCAGGATTGAATTGATGTTATTTTCATTAACCTCGGTGCCCACGTACTTTGAAAGCCGCTTTTTAAGGTTTGCATCTGTTTCATTTTTAAACCAGCCCAGGCTCGTATTGTTATCATGCGTTCCTGTGTAAACAATAAAATCTGGCGAGTCGAACTGATGCGGAATATGCACCGACCCGGCTAAATCTTCGCCAAAAGCAAACTGCAATACTTTCATCCCCGGCAATCGAAACCGCTTTCTCAACTGCTCCACATCCGTTGTAATTTCACCCAGGTCTTCGGCAATAAAAGGAAGTTTCCCCAATTTACGCTTCATTGATTTAAAAAATGTAGTGCCAACGCCAGGCTTCCACCTCCCCTCTACAGCATCGTCATTACCAGCCGCAACCTGCCAATAAGTAGAAAAGGCCCTAAAATGATCCAAACGGATGAGGTCATAGATCTGCTGGCTTTTCTTTAACCGGTTTCCCCACCATTTAAAACCATCCTTTTTCATCTTTTCCCAGTTGTATATGGGCATGCCCCAGAGCTGTCCTTTTTCGTTAAAGTAATCAGGAGGAACGGCAGCAACCTCCGTTCTGTTTCCGTTTTTATCCAGCAGAAAATTTTCACGATGCGTCCATACTTCAACAGAACCGTAATCCAGGTAAAATGGACGATCGCCGATCATGGCTATGCCTTTCGCATTTGCATATTCCTTTAACCTGTACCACTGGCGATAAAAAATAAACTGGTTCCATTTTATTTCTTCAATTTCGGCCTGATTGCTTTTTTCAAAATCAATAATGGTCTGGTTATCTTTCAACTTAAATTTTTCTGGCCAGTTAAACCATTCTTTGCCCCCGTAATATCGTTTTATACGGCTATAAACAGAAAAATCAGTTAACCAGTTTTGTTCAGTTTTGCAAAACAAATTATATTCATTTACCAGATTTTCATCTTTAGAGCTTTTAAACAGCTGATAGGCCTTATTTAATAACCGCTGTTTCATTTCTTCTGTTTTTTCAAAGTCTACCTGTCCTGTTTCTGGCAACATACAGACATTAAGATCGCTTTCGTTTAAAAGCCCATCTTTAAATAAGCTTTCTGGACTGATCAGCATGATATTTCCGGCCATTGCAGAGCTGCTGGAATAGGGCGAATATCCGTTCTATTTTTTGGTGGGATTAAGCGGTAAAACCTGCCAGTAGTGCTGACGCGATGCAGCAAGAAAATCTACAAATTTATGTGCTTCCGGGCCTAAATCACCAATACCAAAACGGGATGGCAAAGCACTGATGTGCATGAGCACGCCTGCAGAACGTGTATTGTTTTTAGGGATTAACTTAATTACCGCCATCGGAATGTGGTTAAACAATTGGCTGATCAGGATACCTTCGTATAAGGGATCTTTATGCTCTTTTTTTCCGGTCAGCAGGTTTTGCCAGCTCAGAGGTGCCCTATTTGGCAACAACACTTCGGTGTCCTCCCAGTTAAAATTATCGGCCGCTACATACTGATCTTTACAGCATTTAGCGAAACCCAAAGGAACCACAGTGATTAGCCATTGCTGTTTACATTGCCTTGCAAAGGCACAAATATGCTGGCTATACTTACCCTGAACCCGAAGAGGAATGTACGCACCACGCTCAAAAACTTCGGATTCAGCTTTTCTGATCTTTAGCAAAGTCTTAGTTAGCCACATTTTAATCTTTCCCGAAAACCTTTCTTCCCAGAGTCTTTTAAAATTAATGGGTCCATCAAATGTCGCAATCAGATCGGCCCTATCGTCATAATTAACCGGCCTTCTGTTATCGGGATCAACTAGACTTAAATCCCACAATTCCGTTCCCTGGTAAATATCGGGGATGCCCGGGCAGGTAAATTTTAGGGTAAGCTGGCCTAAACTATTGATGACTGCAAAATCAGAGATCCGCTTTAAAAAATTTCTGATCAAGCTATAACTCTCCTGATTTTCAGCTAAAATAGCCTGCGAAAATTCAATAAGTTTATCCTCATAATCTTCGTCAGGATTTGCCCAGTCTGATCGCTTTTTCGATTCCCTCAACGCTTTTACAATAAACTGCGCCAAACGGTTTCCGATTTCATGATCATCATCTTCCTGAAAGGGCAAAATACCAATAACGGTCTGCAGGAGTAAATAAACATCATTATCATGTAATAGTTTAAAAGCTGCACGCTGTTTTTGTAAAGCCGTGAAAGATTTTTTTAGCTGCTGCACCAATTGAGACCACTCCTCCGGAAGGTCGCTAAGTACGCTCAATCTTGCCCTGACATCCTCCCCTTTTTTAGTGTCGTGGGTAGAACTTCCATTAATGCTGAATGGCCAGTTCTGTTGGCGTTTATACATTTCATTGTGAAACTCATGCACTGCCATGCCAAAAGCATCTGGCGCATCGCCTACTTCGGCATGGCCAATAAAACGGTTATAGGTAAACATGGCTGTATCTTCCACCCCTTTGGCCATTAGCGGCCCTGTAAACTGCATACAGCGCTGAAAAAAATTACTCAGCTTTTTATTGTAGGCGATGTTTGCCTTTTTTGGGGTTTCCAAAAAGATTTCGGTCAACAATTCTCCTGCCTTGGCCAGCCTTTTATCCTGGAGAATGGGTGTTAGCAGATTTTGAATGTGAAGTGATTCAGCCTCTGCCAGTGGAAAGCGATAGTTGTAATACCGGTATACAGGCATAGCGATAAGCATTTCGGCAAGGGCCCTTTTAAGATCAGCTTGCTTAATGGTCGAAAAATCAGGCAGTTTAAGCGCTAAAAACAGTTCAAATAAATTATCCAGTTCGCCCTGCATGTGCTCAAACAAGATGTTGCTCTTCTTTTCGTAAATCAACTTAGCTGGATCGAGTTTTTTGCCTGTTACTTCCTGATAAAGCTTATTAAAAGGCCTTTCTGCCTCTTTGTTGGTAAAAAGGTTGTTTACCATTGCCAAAAAATCGTAGCCGGTACTTCCCTGCACTTTCCAGTTTTCGGGCAGCTCTTCACCGTTTTCAAGAATTTTTTCTACAACGATATAAATGTCTTTGCCCACCGCTTTTCGAAGCCGTTGTAAATATTCTTTAGGACCGTAAAGGCCATCAACATGATCGATTCGCAACCCCTGAAAAATGCCTTTATCAAGCAGTTCAAAAATGTAGCGATGGTAAAGATCGAATGTTTCCTGATACTGCATATTGAGGCAGATAAGGCTGTTTACTGTAAAAAACCTGCGATAGTTAATGTTATAATCGGTTTCCTGCCAGTTGCACAAGCGGTAATGCTGACTTTGCACAATCCTGGTTAAAGCAGTTGGATCGCTATTTATTTTTTTTAGGTCCTGTGTCGAAAGCATGCTGGCGGTTTCTGCATTAACCGGCCAATTGGAACCGCCGTAATTTAAGTAGTATTTGCCTTTAACCGTCAGCAATCTTAATTTCTTCTCTGCAATCGCTTCTTCAAGATGCTCACCTAAAAAAGGGACCATCAAACGTCCATCGCCCTTTTGCAGATCAATGTCAAAAAAACGGACAAAATCAGAAGCCTTCCCTTTTTGAAGTACATCCATTAACCATATATTATCTGGATGGAAGGCCATATGGTTTGGAACGATATCCTGAAGCCACCTGATGCCAGCGGCCTTTAACTTTTTAGAAACCTTTAGCAATTCTGCTTCGGTACCGATCTCGGGATTTATCTTTAGCGGATTTACCACATCATAACCGTGTGTACTCCCGGGCACAGCCTCAAAAATCGGCGAGGCGTATAAGGTACCAATCCCCAGTTCTATCAGGTAAGGAATGATATGATCTAGAGATTTAAGATTAAAATTTTTATGAAACTGAATCCGATAGGTGGAAGTTGGTTTATACATCTGTTTTAAAAAGAATTAGAATTGATTCGGGAAATAAAGTAATCTGGCCTTCAGCAGATATACCGTTTGATTCCAGGTTTGGGCCACCCCATTCTGGCAAAGCAGAATCTAACAGTACCGATGCATATTGAAATGCCGGATCAATGGATAAATTTTGCATTTGCTTAGAAAAATTGAACAGAACAATGATTTCTTCGCTGCCTTTCCAGCGTTTTAATAAGAGGCAGTTTTTTTCGGAAAAGGCTTCTGTATGCACATTTTTCCGATCCAGGTTAGCGAGCACGGGATGTTGTTTTCGTAATGCGATCAAAGCTTTATAATAACCGAGCATGATTTCGTGCTTCGGTTCACCGGTTTTTTTCCAGTCGAGCTTAGACCGTTCAAAAGTAGATTCATCCTGGGGGTCGGGTGTATCTCCATTATCATGGAAAGCTGCAAATTCTGCCTTTCTTCCTTTTCTTACCGCTTCTACCAGTTCCTCATCGCTATGGCTTACAAAAAACTGGAAAGGATTGGTTTCTGCCCATTCTTCGCCCATAAATATCAAGGGTAAAAACGGACTGCAAAAAACTGCTGCAGCCATTACCTTTAACATTTCAAAACTAACCAGGGTACTGCTTCTTTCACCCAGCATACGGTTACCCACCTGGTCGTGGTTTTGTGAAAAAACAACTAATTCAGCTCCTGAAACATCTTTTACGGGCATTCCAAACTTTTTCTGCCGATGTGCCGAATATTGTCCTGTGTACACATAAGCATCCTGATAAGATTTGGCCAGATCTGCTACGCCATTAAAATCTGAATAATATCCCTCTTTTGTTTGCCCTGCACAAACCCGAAGCGCATGATGAAACTCATCTATCCACTGGGCATCCATTCCATAACCATACTTGCTTTGAGGCCTGATATAACGGTCGTCATTTAAATCAAGTTCAGCAATCAAATGGTATGCCCTGCCGGTAAATTGAGAAAGTTTTTCGGTATGCGTTTTAATCTCCGCTAAAATATGAACAGGACTAAAATCTTTAATTGCATGTACAGCATCCAACCTAAGGGCGTCGATATGAAAATCCCTTAACCACATTAAGGCATTTTCGATAAAGAAATCACGCACTGCATCACAGCGTGCATCATCAAAATTAATAGCCTTTCCCCATGGGGTACGGTATTTATCGGTAAAATATTCCCCGAAATCGGCGAAATAATTTCCTTCCGGCCCTAAATGGTTATAAACAACGTCTAAAATTACGGCCAAACCTTTAGCATGGCAGGCATTGACCAAATGCTGTAAAGCCAATGGTCCGCCATAAGTATTTTGCACTGCAAAGGGAAATACGCCATCATAACCCCAGTTTCTGTTGCCCGAAAATTGTGCAACCGGCATAATCTCTATCGCTGTAATGCCAAGCCCAACAAGATAATCGAGTTTAGTTTCTATGGCGCCAAAATCTCCATTTGGCGTAAAGGTTCCAGTGTGGAGCTCATAGATGATGAGATCGTTTAGGCCTACTCCTTTCCAATCAGTATCCGTCCAGGGAAAAGCGCTTACATTAAATGCCGTAGAGCAGCCGTGAGGCCCTTCTTCCTGAAATAAAGAAGCCGGATCTGCCCGATCAAGTGTTTCTCCATCGGTTAAAGGATTGATTTTAAAGCTGTATTTATCAAGTACTTTGATCTGGTCTGTTTGCAAAACCCAATAACCATAACCCTCATTTAGTAGTTCTAAAGTCAGTTCACGATCTCCTGTTAATACGGAAACCTGCGCTGCCAAGGGTGCCCAAAGCCTGATCTCAGCTTCCCCGTTTTCATTAAAATTTAACCCAATATTCCGCTTTCGTATATCTATTTCCATTGAAGTTCTTTTAAAAAAAACAAAAAAAATAGGCCGAAAGTTTTGGAAGCAGCAGGCTCATTCGTTAAAGTTCAAAAAAACCAAACCATCTAAAACCTGATCTGGTTATATCTATACCTATTAAGACATCATTATGGATGAGAAAAAAAATGTTACACGACGGGAGGCAATTGGAGGTCTCGGAATCGGACTGGCTGGCATAGCCATTTCACCTACTTTAACTGCAGCAACATTAAGCCAAAACACTGATTGGCCGCTTGCCGCGCTTGAAGATCCTACAACTAAGTATCCCAGGCCGCCTTTTAACCATCAAAATCAGCCTTGGCCGGCATTGGCCAGTAAAATGGTACCAAGGCCCGATCACGGCGAAACCAGTTATAAAGGTTCAGGAAGACTGATGGGCAGAAAGGCACTCATTACAGGTGGCGATTCTGGCATGGGGAGAGCTGCAGCCATTGCCTATGCCAGAGAAGGTGCAGATGTTGCCATCAGCTATCTTCCACAGGAAGAACCAGATGCTAGAGAAGTAATTGAACTGATAAAAAAGGCTGGTCGTAAAGCTGTCCCAATTCCCGGCGATATCAGAGATGAAGCCTTTTGCAAAAACCTGGTAGATACCGCTGTAAGCCAGTTGGGTGGCCTCGATATCCTGGTTAGTAATGCTGCAAGACAGCAGAGTACGCCTTCACTTGGTGATTTAACCAGCGATCAGTTTGACTGGACCATAAAAACAAACATATATGCCCCGTTCTGGATTATTAAAGCGGCTTTGCCACATTTAAAACCCGGATCTTCTATTATCGGAACCACCTCGGTACAGGCAGCTGATCCTTCGCCCGATCTTTATGATTATGCTCAAACGAAAGCCGCTACAACAAATTTTGTAAAATCCCTGGCTAAACAGCTTGGTCCCAAAGGCATCCGGGTAAACGGCGTTGCACCTGGCCCTATCTGGACTCCATTACAAATGGGAGGTGGATCAACCCCCGAGAAACTTAAAGAATTCGGTAAAGACACTGCATTGGGCAGGCCTGGCCAACCTGCAGAACTGGCATCGATTTACGTTCAGCTTGCGGCAAATGATGCGAGTTTTTCTACCGGACAGATATACGGTGCTGCTGGTGGAAACGGGCAACCATAACTATTGATGCAGAGGCGATATGAATATCCATAACCTGATCGGACGGGAAAACGACTTAACCGCACTGCAGATGGCAGTAAGGGGTGTGCTCGTTTTTATAGTAGCTTATCTTTTGATCAGGATTTCTGGCCGTAGGTCTTTTGGCATGAAAAGTCCTGTGGATAATATTATCGTTATACTGCTTGGCGCAATCTTAAGCCGTGCCGTGGTAGGAGCTTCTCCATTTTTGCCTGTGGTGGTGGTAAGTCTGGTTATTGTACTGATCCATCGGGTTTGGGGCTGGCTGATCAGCACTTATCCAAAATTGGGAAAATTTGCAGAAGGTGAAAAAATTCTGCTCTACGCTCAAGGGAAATTCATGGAAATAAAAATGAAACGTGCGTTAATATGCAAGGAAGAGATTATGCAGCAGATAAGAGGCGTACTTCATGTAGAAGACCTGGAGAAAGTAGATAAAATTTTCATGGAGCGTGATGGAAAAATTTCGATAATACTGAAACCTAATGCCTGATTTTTTAAATTTAAATTAGCACTGCGGATCTCTTTGGTGTTAGCCGTCTGGAAGTTTCGATTAATGATTAATTTTTAGCTGCTTTCCCTGTCGCGGTCGTCAGGCTGAATTTATTTTATTAGCAGCATTGTTTATTAATCGATTCAGGTTATTATGTAGATGGCATTAAAAAACCAGCCTGAAAAGGGCGCTAGATTTTAATTTACAAGGGCATCCTTTTCGGCAAAACTTACCTGGCTTTTAACCAAATTTGTCTAGGATCAAAGTCTTATGATTTATCATCAACCGGCTCCTGCATCTTACCGGTCTGTTCTGCCAGTATGCTATCAGGCGTTATATTTCCCATCGCTACCTGTAATTTGTTCTTAAATCCAGAGATCACCATGTCCTTTCCTGCAATCATGGCCTCATAGCCATCCTTAGCTACATCTGCAGGGGCTGCCAGTTCCCCTTCTTGTACCACCTTAGAATCCAGCATATCAGCTTTTCTGAAAAAATCGGTATCTGTAGGACCTGGCAATAAAGAGGTTATGGTAACAGGTGTGCCTTTAATTTCGGCACGTACAGCCTGGTTAAAGGAATGCACAAATGCTTTTGTCCCGTGGTAAACTGCCTGATAAGGTCCTGGCACTTTTCCTGCAACCGAAGCAACATTTAATATCTTACCGCTTCCCCGCGCTACCATTTCGCGTACATACAATTTAGTTAAGGTTACTAAAGAGGCAATGTTAAGCTGGATAATATCGAGTTCCTTATTAAGATCGGTATCTACAAATTTGCCGTAAACACCTTGCCCCGCATCATTAACCAGCACATCTATCTGTATATTTTTCGCTTTTATTTGTTCATATAGATCAAAAGCTGCGTTTGGCTCAAAAAGGTCGGCAGTAATCGTTATTACTTCAACTCCATGTTCTTCGAGCACTACTGCAGCCCGTTTCAGCTTTGCCTCGTCCTTGCCAATAATAATCAGGTTAAAGTTATCGTTTGCAAAAAGCTTCGCAAGTTCATAGCCAATGCCGCTGCTTGCCCCAGTAATAAGAGCAAAATGTCTTTTAATATCCATAAAACGTATTTTTAAAGTTAATCAAACCATTATAAAAAATTAAGAATCTGTTTGGCCAGTATTGCTCTTGCCGGCTAGCTCATCAATATCCGAATCAGATTTTGCTGCCTGCTTAGCCAGCTCCTCAACAGTATCATCCTGATGAGCACTGTCAGCATCACTTCCCTTTATCTGCGAGAGCGGAATAATCCCTATTTTATCCTCGTTCTTCGTTTTGATATCTGTTCTTTTATTTTCCATGGTGTTAAAAGCTTACTAAAAATCATATGTAGAAGGTAGATTAATTACTTATACCTAAATTGTAATCATCCCTCCGGTAACAGGTATAGTGGCGCCAGCAACATAGCTTGCCTCATCAGAGGCCAGGAAAACAAATGCTGGGGCTACCTCTACGGGTTGGCCTGGCCTGCCCATTGGCGACTGTTTTCCGAATTCTTCATGATCTGGAATTGTAGATGGGATCAATGGCGTCCATATTGGCCCCGGAGCTACAGCGTTTACCCTGATCCCCTTTCCGTTTTTCAATAATATCTGGCTCAGATTAGCTGTAAAATTCTGTATGGCACCTTTGGTTGTAGCGTAAGCCAAAAGTTGCTCGCTCGGTGAGTAGGCATTAACCGAAGTGGTATTGATAATGCTGCTACCAGGTTTGAGATAAGGCTCTGCCGCCTTGCATAAATAGAACATTGCTGTTATATTGGTATCAAATGTTCTTTCCCACTCAGCAGGAGATAAATCATTCAAGCCTTTTCTGGCCATTTGGAAAGCAGCATTATTAACCAGGATATCAAGACCGCCAAGTTCGTTAACGGCTGTTTCGATAATTTCCTGACAATGCTCCTGGTTTCTGATGTCTCCTGGCAAGGTTATCGCTTTTCTTCCGGCTTCGGTTACCCAACGGGCCGTTTCCTGTGCATCTTCATCTTCGTTTTCATTTAAATAACTGATCAGCACATCTGCGCCCTCTCTTGCAAACGCAATGGCTACAGCACGTCCTATTCCAGAGTCGCCACCCGTAATAACAGCTTTTTTCCCGGCCAGTTTTCCGCTGCCTTTATACGAAAGTTCTCCATGATCTGCTTTTGGAATTAATTCAGATTCGGTTCCGGGAGGATCTTGGTCCTGTGTTGGAAATGAAGGTTTTGGATATTTTTCCTTCGGATCTTCCGTGTTATTGTAATTTTCCATGTCCAATAATTTAAGGATAAATGATACGCTATAAATTAATCCTGGTCAGAAACTTCTTTCTGCACAGGAAATCACTCTCCATTATCAAACAAGCTAAAACCTTTGCCGGTTTGGTTTTATTTAAAAAAGCCAGGCTGAATGATTACCTGGCTTAAATAATGTTTAAATCAATGTTGTTCTGAAAATTTAAGTGAGTTTCTATGCCGGAATTTTTCTTGGCACCTCTCTGTCCCAAAATTTTAATAAAGGATAGCTATTTCGAACAACCTTCATTTTAAAACCATTTGCCAAAACAGGTTGTTATTTAGCCGACAAGCCCTTAACCAGATAATGAGACGGGCCACTAGCCAGATCTTAATATGAAAAGCGACAATATGGATACTGTTGGCAAAATGCTCATCAGTAAAAAATTAACAATTGCCTTTGCTGAAAGTGCTACTGCCGGCCGGCTTTCAGCAGAATTTTCGATGATTGATAATGCAGGAGAATTTCTTAAAGGCGGTATCGCTTGTTATGATGCCTGCTTAAAGGAAGATCTTTTACAGGTTGATCATGCGCTTATTGAAACCTATACACCCGAATCAATGGAGGTAACCCGGGCGATCAGCCTTGGGCTGGCACGGTTGATCCCCGCAGACATCCGCATCGGGATTACCGGGCTTACCACTCCTGGCGGAAGCGAAACCAGGGAAAAACCAGTAGGCACCATGTTTATTTATGCTACCCACCGAGGCGGCCTGGCCTTTTCGCAAAGGTTTAATTTTACCGGAGAACGGGAGGAAATTGTTACAGCAACCGTAGAGGCCTGTGCAGCGATGCTGATAGATTATCTCGGTTCCATCTAAACTTAATAGCCATATTATGAAAGCAAAAAAAGTATTCCCCAAAAAGACCTGGTTATATAAAAATGGGCTATCTGTTGTCTTCATCTCCCTTTTTATCTTTACCCTTTTAGCGCAGGCCCTTACCGGCTGGAATGAACACAACAGTCAACTGAACGAACATGGAGCACCCGGGCTTGATTTCGGGACTTATCTGCAGACAGGTCATTTTATCTCCGCAACGTTTGAAAATTTCGAAAGTGAATTTTTACAGATGGTGCTTTATGTATTGTTGACGGTAAAACTACGCCAGATCGGTTCTGCCGAATCAAAAAAACTTGATCAGGAGGAAGAAGTAGACCGCGAACCCGTACCCTCGAAAGATGCACCATGGGCCGTACGCCAGGGCGGATGGATCTTAAAATTATATTCAAATTCGCTATCTATTGCTTTCAGCATACTTTTTTTGCTGAGCTGGTACCTGCATTTTTATGGCAGCTGGCAAGACCACAATATAGAACAGGTATTAAAAGGAAAACCTACGGACACTATGGGAGCATACCTCGGACAAGCCAACTTCTGGTTTGAAACCTTTCAAAACTGGCAGAGCGAATTCCTGTCTGTTGCCGCAATTGTAATACTGACGATTTTTTTAAGGCAGAAGGGTTCGCCTGAATCAAAACCTGTTGATGCACCATATATGGAAACAGGAAAATAAACTGATGATCAGAATAATAACATTAAAAACTGATTGTGATGAGCAGATATACACAGGTAATTATCGAGACACCAAAAGGCTCCCACCAAAAATTCGATTATGAACCCAAAAGCGGTAGCTTTTTATTGAGCAAACTGATGCCGGCCGGCATGGTCTTTCCATTCGATTTTGGTTTTCTCCCAGGCACCGTTGGAGATGATGGCGATCCGCTTGATGTAATGCTGATCTCTGAACTCAACACCTTCACGGGCTGTGGGGTCGGTTGTCGGATCATTGGAGGGATAAAGGCCCAACAGCGGAAAAAAAATGGAAAAATAACGCGTAACGACCGTTTTATTGCAGTTCCGGAAATAAGCCTGACTTATGCAAAGTTAAATTCATTAAAGGATATACCAGAAAAACTATTGAAAGAAATTGAGCAGTTTTTCGTCGGCTATAATCTGCAGGCTGGAAAATCTTTCAAAATCCAGGGACATATCAATCAGGACGCGGCACTTAAACTTATTGATAAGGGCCGTAGAAACAACAATGACAAACAAAAACTCATTCAGTTGTTTTTGCCTGTGACCAATTCGCCATCTGCAGATAAAAAGCTAGAAGCGCTGGAGCAAAAGCTGATCAAAAATTTCGGTGGACTGAGTATCTATGCCCAGAACCCGGTATCGGGGAGTTGGAGGAAAAAAGGACAATTGGAGAAAGACAAAATGATGGTATTTGAGGTGATGGTACCGGTTTTTAATGAAAAGTTTTGGAAGAAACTCAAAACCAGTCTTGAAAAACAGTTCGGTCAGAAAGAAATACTGATCAGGTCGCTTGATATCGGGATGATAAAATAAAAAACTCAAAACCATCATAATTTTAACATGTTTTATAATAAAAACCTATTAAAAATATAATTATGGCAACTACAAAAACAGCGGGTAAGAAAACCGCAAAACCAACAGGAAAAATTGAGAATTCAGAATTCCACGATTTTTTTATTGATGAGTTAAAGGATATTTATTGGGCAGAGAAACACCTTGCAAAGGCACTTCCAAAAATGCAGAAAGCCGCTACAAGTCCCGAACTGGCAGCAGCTTTTGAAAAGCATACGCAGGAAACCGAGCAACATATCAACACCCTTGAAGAAGTATTTAGTCTTTTAGGAGAAAAAGCCACTGCAAAAAAATGCGATGCTATGGCCGGTTTAATCGAAGAGGCCAATGGAATTATCGCTGATACTGATAAAGACACCATGATCCGCGATGCGGGCCTTATCCTTGCTGCTCAAAAAGTTGAGCATTATGAAATTGCAACCTACGGAACCTTAAGGGTTTTTGCACAGAATATTGGCCATGATGATGTGGCCGAACTGCTCACACAAACCCTCGAAAATGAAAAGGCTACAGACGTAGCCCTGACCGAGATAGCCGTTAACGCTGTAAATGCAGAAGCGGTAACCGAATAAGGTGAAAAGGTTCCGAAAGGAGCCTTTTTTATTGCCTTATTCCTTCCAGGCATGTTGTTTAATCAATTGTTTTGATAAAGTTAAAACCAAATACGATCAGCCCCTGTATATAGCTTTAAAAATTTATAATGAATAAGCAAAATCTTTTTGAGCGTATATCCGATAAAATAACTTATTGGACAGGAAGTGCAGGGGCTTTTATCACGGCTTTTGGCGTTATCATTATCTGGGGCATAAGCGGCCCCATATTCAACTATTCTGATACCTGGCAACTGGTTATCAATACAGGGACGACCATTATTACTTTTTTAATGGTATTTCTAATCCAGAAAACACAGAACAAAGATTCGAAGGCAATACAGTTAAAGCTTAACGAACTATTGGCGGCAAGCCAGCATGCCAGTAACCGCATGGTTGATATCGAAGATCTTTCAGAAGCAGAGCTTGATGTGCTGCACAAATATTATCAAAAACTCTCTGATGTGGCAGAGAAAGATGAGAATATACACGTTTCACATTCTATTGATTCTGCAGAGAAACGTTCTAGCGAAAAGTCATCAGGCGAAAAGCAGATGAGCAGGAATACGCTCAATTAACCTATCCGTAAAATTAACCAATTATTGTGGCAGCGAACAAAATAAAAACCGGCTTTAACTTAAAAGTATAAAAACCTTTCCTTTACAACTACAGTTTAATTACATGGAAAATTTAGACCTATTGATTATAACCGCAGCAAGACAGGGAGAAACCGAAGTCTTAAAAGAGCTTCTCAGAAGAGGAGCCAACGTTGATTCAGAGATGAAAAAGGATATACCCCATTAATCATTGCCTGTTATAATAACCGTTTGTCAAATGCAGAAATACTCTTGGATGCAGGAGCTGATATAGATGCCGCAGACTTTGGCAGCAATACGGCACTGATGGGCGTTTGCTTTAAGGGCTATCTTCCAATTGCAGACCTACTTATATCCAGGGGCGCAAAATTAGATCTTCAACATGGAAACGGAGGAACTGCCCTTATGTTTGCAGCAATGTTCGGAAGAAACGATCTGCTGAAATTCTTACTTGAAAAAGGTGCAGATCCTTCGCTTGCCGATATCCGTGGACAGCGTGCCGCAGAGCTTGCAGCATTGCAGGGAAACGAAGAAGGACTTGCAATATACAGCATTAAGGTCTGCCGTCCAGTAGTCCTTTTACCAACAGTTTCCATTGAGGATAGGATAAACCCAGCTTCGCACTAAAACCAACGATAAGATTCCGTGCCCTATCAATTAAATTCCCTTCATCAGTATTCGCCTGCTCGTTCCTGCCATGCTCTTCTGCCCATACTGTGATTCTATCCCTGCGGATAAGAAAGGTAGAAGTGGCATGGTCTTTCAAAAAATGAGCAATCTGTTTATCCTTGTTAAATGGTGAAGGGCATGGACGCACACACATACTGATCATTTCCTGATCACCGTCATGCCCCCTTTGGATTTCTTCAACCTTTACCCAATCAAACCCATCTCCCGATACCGGACCTGGCCCCGGGATATCGATTCGGATAAAATCTCCCTTTTGAGCTGATCGCATAGCTTCCTTTCCATCAGGCGCAAAAATCTTAAAGTCCGAAAGTCCAGAGATTCTGCCCCATTCATTCACTGCGAGTAATCTTTTTGCAGCTGCCGAGAAAAATTCCTGTGCCTGAATGAGGCTGCTTAATTTACGTTCTTCAACCACATCCATCTGGCTTCCGATAACCTGTCGGGGAACCAGACTGTTAATTAATTTTTCCATTATCTCTTTTTCTATAAAACCATTTGTTCCTGCTCTTGGTTTGATTATTTATTAAAAACATTAAAAGACCAGGATCTGAAATAGCCCCGAAAAATTTACATGAAACACTGTAGAAATAAACATTTAGGATAGCGCATAAAGGGTTAAAACAAAATTCTACAAACCTTTACGTTTGAAAACAGGTTGTTAATTTATCAACTGCTTTGAAAATGAAAAACAACGGAACAGAAACAAATATGAGAGATGGGGCCAATACCAGCATCTGGCAATCTGCTTCAACAGACAATCTGGCAACTGCTCATTCCGGCCACCAGGAGGTATACGATGCGCTGATTATAGGAGGAGGAATTACAGGTATAACTACCGCACTGCTGCTGCAAAAACAGGGAAGGAAATGTCTACTGGTAGAAGCCAGAAATCTAGGCTTCGGTACAACCGGGGGCACCAGTGCGCACTTAAACACTTTTCTGGATGCCACCTATCCCGAAATTGATGGCGATTTTAGCAAAGAAGCATCAAGCCTGATGGCCAAAGGCTCAAAGGAAATGATCGAAATGATCAGCGCAAACATAAAGGAATTTAAAATTGATGCAGACTTTGAGTTTAAAGAGGGTTATCTTTTCTCGCAGAACGAAAAAGAAACAGAAGAACTCCAGTCAATTCTAGAATCATCGCAAACTGCCGGCGTAGAAGTGAGCGAAGTTTTTGAAAACGGAGTTCCGGTCCCGTTTAAGCATGTGCTGTGTTTTAAAAACCAGGCCCAGTTCCACCCATTAAAATACATCCTCGGCCTTGCCAAAGAGTTCGAAAAACTTGGTGGAAAAATTATCGAACAAACGTTTATCCATAGTACCGAGCGGCATGAAGACATCCATTATGCAAAGAGCGATAAGTTTACACTAAAAGCAAAAAACATTGTTTACGCTACGCACATTCCTCCAGGTATAAACATTCTTTCGCTACGCAATGCACCTTACCGAAGTTATGTGCTTGCAGTAAAACTGGATGGCGGCGAGTACCCAAACTGCCTGGCATACGACATGCAGGAGCCATATCATTATTTTAGGAGCCATGAGATTGATGGACAAAAATACCTGATTATTGGAGGTGCTGACCATAAAACCGGTCACGGAGACCCATTGAAGGCATTTGAAGATCTTGAACATTATGCCAGAAAATATTTCGACATCAGCCAGATCGATTATCGCTGGTCATCACAATACTACGTACCCGTTGACGGCCTTCCTTACATCGGCCATTTACCCGGTAGCGACAAAGGGATTTTCGTTGCGACAGGTTTTAACGGAAACGGCATGATACTGGGCAGTCTTTCGGCTGTCCTGATCAGCGATCTTATTTTAGAAAAAGAAAACCCCTATGAGAAATTATTGAGCCCATCAAGGTTGAAACCTATATCCGGATTTACTGAATTTGTAAAGGAAAATGCAGATGTGGCTTACCATTTTGTAGCAGATCGGTTTGGTGCAGAAATAATCAGATCTACCGATGAACTGGCAAAAGATGAAGGTAAAATAGTAGAATTTGATGGAGAAAAACTGGCATTATATAAAGATGATGCCGGGAAAGTAACAGCCCTAAATCCGGTATGCACGCACGCTGGCTGTATTGTGAGCTGGAATCCTACAGAAAAAACCTGGGACTGTCCCTGCCATGGAGGAAGATTTTCCATTACAGGAAACGTACTAAACGGGCCACCGCAAAAAGGCCTCGAATCCGTTCCAGTAAATGAAATAAAATCGGCCAAAAATGAGTAAAAAAATAAACATCTTAAAACCAGTGAAAGATTTTTATTGTTTTAATAGTAAAAAGAATATATGGAAAAGATGAAAAGATCAGTTGGGCTGGATAATAGATCCATGAATGCACTCACTATCAGGCAGCCTGAGCTTAAAGTACATGCCTTAATGGGTACCGAAAGTGCAGTACAGCTAAAAAAACCTACCACTATTTTACAACTGCGTAATTTTGGCGCAAACAAATTGAAAGATCCCCGCGATGTTCCTGGAGAAATAATGGTTTTGACCGTTTTGGCAACAAGGAACGGCCTTCAGGGCCTTTTATAAATCTTAGGGCAGTTACCCTGCCCTAAGTACCATTAACGTTCTTCCTTCAACCTCAATCTTGCTTCCTGCCCCAAACAGTGCGTTCTGATTAATGCATTCATCTGTAGAAATCTCAACAGACCATTTAAGCGCATATTCCTCTGCAGGCAGTTTAAAGGTTACAACATCATGATGGGCATTGAAGACGAGAAAAAAATGGACATCAAGAATATCCTTTCCATTTTGGGCTTTCCCCTGGATCCCCTCCCCATGAAGAAAAATCCCAATGCTCCCTGGCCTGTCTTCTTGCCAATCTTCTGTTTCCATAATTTTACCGCTTGGCGAAAACCAGGCAATATCCAAAAGTCCGTCCGAATCAATCCTATCACCCACTATCCATTCCTTTCTACGCAGACTTGGATGTTTAAGGCGGAGTTTAATCAGGTCTTGGGTGAACTTTAAAAGTCCCTCATCTTTATTCTGCCAATTTATCCACGAAATTTCATTGTCCTGGCAATAGGCATTGTTGTTACCTTTTTGGGTCTTTCCTATTTCATCACCCGAGGTGATCATCGGGATCCCTTGCGAAAGCAGCAGTGTGGCCAAAAAATTACGTTTTTGTCTTGCACGGAGCGCGTTTATGTTGTCATCATCTGTTTGTCCTTCCACACCGCAGTTCCACGAATGGTTCTCCGCTTCGCCATCGGTATTGTTATCGCCATTTGCCATATTGTGCCGCTCATTATAGCTTACCAGATCGTGAAGGGTAAAACCATCATGTGCAGTAATGAAATTGATGCTGGCAGTTGGCCTTCTATAATCCTGCATATAAATGTCAGGGCTTCCCAAAAACCGTTTCGCAAACTGCCCGAGTGTTCCATGGTCACCTTTCCAGAAACGGCGCATCAGATCGCGGTACTTGCCATTCCATTCTGCCCAGCCTGGAGGGAACTTCCCTACCTGATAGCCACCTTCTCCTAAATCCCAGGGTTCAGCAATCAGTTTTACCATAGAAATGACCGGATCCTGGTGGATGATATCAAAAAATGCGCCCAACCGGTCAACATCGTGCAGTCCCCTTGCCAAAGTTGAAGCCAGATCGAACCTGAATCCATCTACATGCATCTCTTGTATCCAAAACCTCAGACTATCCATAATAAACCTGAGTACGGTAGGCATTCTTGAGTTTAAGGTATTCCCCGTTCCCGTATAATCCGTATAATATCGTTTATCCTTTTCTTCCAGCCTATAATAAGTAAAATTGTCTATTCCCTTAAAGGATAGTGTTGGGCCTTTCTCGTTGCCCTCGGCAGTATGGTTGTAAACTACATCTAAAATCACCTCTATTCCGGCAGCATGAAGGGCTTTTACCATATCCCTAAACTCGTTAACCTGGTTTCCATTGGTACCAGAAGAAGAATACCTGGATTCGGGCGCAAAAAACCCGATGGTATTATATCCCCAATAATTATTCAAGCCCCTTTCAATAAGATGACCGTCAGAAACAAATTGGTGTACCGGCATCAGTTCAACAGCAGTGATGCCAAGCGATTTGAGGTATTGAATACTTACCGGATGGGCCAACCCTGCATAAGTACCGCGTTGAGACTTGGGAATTAAAGGGTTTAACTTAGAAAAACCCTTTACATGAAGTTCGTAAATAACGCTTTGGTTATAGGGAATCTGCAAAGGTTTATCATCACCCCAATCATAGGCCATATCAACAACAACCGACTTGGGCATGTAGGGCGCGCTATCGGTTTCCGAAAAACTCAGATCGTTTTTCTCACCTTCCAGATCATAGCCAAAAACTGCAGAATGCCATATCACATCACCAGATATTGCTTTTGCATAGGGATCAATCAGTAATTTATTGGGGTTAAACCTATGGCCATTAATAGGTTCATAAGCGCCATGCACCCGATAACCATATAACTGCCCAGGGCCGATTTCGGGAATATAACAATGAAAAACATGGTGATCACGTTCAGCGATATCAACCCGGCTTACTTCCACACCATGCTCATCGTAAAGGCAGAGTTCTACTTTTTGGGCATGCGCCGCAAAGAGTGCAAAATTAGTCCCTTTGCCGTCCCACGTAGATCCAAGCGGATAAGGGCGGCCAGGAAGCTGGTAAACTGTATGCATATTAGTCGTTTTAATCGCATTCATTCACTTCGTCTATGTCTTTGCTCATCAGCAATACCCTGAGAATTGTCAAATGTTGTTGACTTAAAGAGAAATCAAAAAAACTGTCATCCTGAGGGTTTCAGCTTTTTACAAAAAACCCTAGAGCGACAATGACAGGTTACGGGGTATTGTCATCTCGATAGCAGTAGAGAGATCCTTTAATCTAGTTCGAAGATTACTCTCCTGAAAGTTTATGACAGCACCTTATCCAATAGCTATCGGATCGAAATGATGCCCGATTTTGAACGCTGCCATTGATAGCCCCGGGAAAGTCGGGGGCAAGTTGTCTGAGGATAAATATCTTTTGATTTTAATCATTAAGGCCCTTCGACAAGCTCAGGCTGACAAATGTTGGTAATAAACGCCTGTTTATTCCTCTGGATTTCCTGCTGCGTTTCCGGCCAGATCTCCAGACACATCCTCATCATCATCGCTCTCACCTGTTAACCCCCGCTGAACTTCATTATCCTCAAGATCTTTATTACCATTCTCAAGGTTATCAGATCGGTCATGGCCAGCTTCATGTGCCAGGTTATCTTTATTCTTTTGTTCGTTATTGTCATCTGGTATCATAATATCATTTTTCTATAACAACAATATTTACCGGAAATTGGTTTTGTGAACATCAGAAGCCATTATTGAAATTCTTAGGTATTATTATAAATCACTGTAAAAAATAAGCAGGACTGAATCTTCAAATGGTGTTAAATATCCTTAAACAAGTGACTGAAAGATAAAGATACGTAGCCCTTATTGCGGAAGCCCTACACAAAGAAATAAAAACAATCTGAACCAAAGGCTCAATTCATTTGTTTTTATTAAAACGTTTACAATAATATAAACATGGAAGATATACCAATGAACAGTTTGAAAGAAGATTTAAACGCATTAAAGAAAAAGTTCGATGATGGGGTAATAGAATCATTGTGGAGCGAAAATGGAGAATTAACATATATCATCAAAGATGGGCTCGATTTAAAGGAATACGCTCTGGCGGCTAAACAGATACTAGAAAGCGAAGGCGATATTGCACATGATTTTACCGGCAAGGTGACCAATAGATCAAAAACCGAATCTGCCAGATTTGAATATAGATCGGGATGGTTCTTGGATGGATTGGCTGATGGTGAAATAGAATAGGCTGTTTGCAGCAGTAGCCTAACTACGACAGGTATTTTTGAATAACAATAGTGACTAAATGAAATTAGGTACAGCCTATATCGGTACATCGGGGTGGAAATACCGCCATTGGGAGGGTACTTTTTATCCATCAGACCTTAAAAAGAAAGATCAGCTGAAATATTTTACAGCACATTTCGATACGGTAGAACTGAACAATTCTTTTTACCGCCAGCCAACACTGCAAAATTTTCAAGCCTGGCAGGAACAAGCTCCAGCCAATTTCACTTATGCTGTTAAAGCCAACAGGTATTTTACCCATTTAAAAAAGCTGAATGTAGCACGGAACGAAATCCTTGAGTTTTTAAATGCCTGCCTGGGGCTGGAAAAGAAATTGGGGCCAATCCTTTTTCAGCTGCCCCCAAAATGGAACATTAATACCGAACGCCTGGAAAGATTTTTAGAAATGCTCCCACCAGAATACCGCTACACGTTTGAATTTAGAAACCCAAGCTGGTACCACGATGAGGTATTTACCCTTTTAAAAAAATACAATTGTGCTTTCTGCATTTATGACTTGGCAGGGCATCAATCGCCTATTGTTGCTACGGCCGACTTTGTATATATCAGGCTGCATGGGCCTGGAGAAAAATATCAGGGTTCTTACAGCCGATCGGCCTTGGAACGATGGGCTAAAATGTGCAATGTCTGGCTGAATGAAAAAAAGGATGTTTATATATATTTTGATAATGATCAGGAAGGTTACGCGGCCTTTAATGCACTTGAAATTAAGAAAATATCTGAGGCCAAGATGCTTTTAATTTAAGCGTTAAATTTCCATCTGTATACAACAGCATTTGCAGTAGAAACGATGAGTGATTCAGTGAGTCGGTTATCATAAGTGTCTTACAAACCATATTAGTGCGGGATTTTAAACAGGGGTTCAATTCCCTCGCTCTCTATGCAGCTTTGTAAATTTAGGAACACAACTAGCTGCCCATTGCCTTGATTTCGTTACAAACTGAATCTGGTCTTGCTGAGCTAAACCCTCAAACGAAATCAGTAAGAAGATTAATGCAATTATGGTTTTCCCTTTAAACATTAAAGATTCGTTTTATAAAATTCGCGCATGTTATTCTTTAAATCAGAATAACAGTTTAATATTGCAAGATAGAAAATGAATTATAAACAAAGATGTTTCTGTAATTGTTGAGGAAGAACAACCTTTTACTTTTTAACGACTCTCATTACACTAGACAAATCTTTTATTTCAATGTTCTTAAAGTCAACAGAATGGCCTTCGCTTTGCAGCGCAATAAAGCCGCTGCTTAATAGTTTACCATCTATTTTAATTTAGGATCATAGCCCTTTACTATACCGCCACCGATCTGATGTTTAGCGTATTGCAATACAAATTAATATCCCTATCTTGTATACTACTGCCCTGTCAGGGACAGACGCGGCATCGTTCCAGAACAAAAGATGCAGCTGATGGCCCGGCCCGCAGGGAACAGCCAAAAACACCCCCAGACCCCTTCTTAGTACCAACCAAACAATACCCCATTTTACTGACACAAACAAACAAACAAACACCATCATCTTCCCTGACCGTCCTATCATAACATTATTTCCGTTCATTTTTTTTATTGCACGACGAGCAACGCTAGACCAGAGAGTTTTGCTTATTAGCGTATTATGAAACGCAACTGAATTTTTAAATATTATTGCGCTACATTATCATTCATGGCATCTGTCCGCACGGCAATTAGCCAAACGTCATTACGGCACATTTTTTGTCCGTATATTGTACATCTTGTACATCCATCTATGCACCGATTAATATTCCTCTCCGTGTTACTGGGCCTATATTCCAGTACCACTATTGCCCAGGTCCCTAAGAAAAAGTCAGGCACAAATGCTTCCGGCAAAAAAGCTGCAGGGCAACCAGTATCACCGCTGCACTTCAACGACCTATTATTGATTACCCAAAGGCCAGAAATAAGAACTGCCCTTTTGAAGCAAAAGCATTTTTCCCGGGAATTGCCGCAAACACAGGAAACTTACCCTATAACTGATATTTTCCATAATCCTTCAGGGGACGAGGTCAAGGTCTCTTATAATCCCGCAAAAGATACAAGGCCTGTGGTTATTTTCAGAACTGCGTCTTCGAAACGGGGCCAACAGTTACTTACTGATTCGCGGAAAAACAGCTTCACCGCAATGGACAGCACAGAAACCGTTACCGGAAATGACCAGGAAAGCTTCCTGATCCGCAAAGTAAGATACAGCAGGCAATGGTCACCAACACAGCCTCCTCCCTATCCCGACGCCTTTATCCCTGTCATGACCACATCAGAAGAGTATGCTGCAGCCGGAAAAATATATATTTTTTCTTTTTCAGGGATAACGCAATATACCGTTGTTGAACCCAGTCCTATCGACCGGGGCAATCCATCGGTAATGGCACCCGGCCTGGCACAACCGGATAGCGGCCCGACGGATACCCTTCTTGTCGATCCGGGAAAACCTGTATTACTTTTTGCAGAGATCGGTTCCGGTAGGGAAAAAGGCAATAAGGATTCTATTGATTTTTTCAGAAAAAGGGACTTTTTCTATGGTTCGTTTTTAAGACTTACCAAAGCTTACCCACCGGATCAATACCGGTACATCAACCTTTACCGGCCAACAGTAGTGCGGTATGGTAACCATAAAAGTGATATCCTGCATTTTCAGTCAAACAAAAACGCTTCAGGCTTTGTCTATTGGGGCGGAAAAAATACCGACCCGATCATAAAGCATAATGAGTGGCAGGACGCATTATATATAGCAAACAATGCGAGCGGTAACAATAAATTAAAACCTGGCTATCAGAAATTCAGAAGCGATTCGCTTGAGGTCGCACGGATATCCGGATACCCGGCATCCACACCCTCCCCGCAGTTATTGCTGCACATGAATTATTTTATTGTGTCCGGTCTATGGCACGAAGGTCTGCTGCCCCTACCCTTGCTGGATCTGAAGCAGGTAAGGGACATTTCAGCTGCCAATAAAGAAGGAATGGTCCAATATCATTTTAACAGGCATGGACAGCTTGATTCTCTGACAGACGAAACAAATTATGATATTGGAATCATCACAAAAAGGGTTTTATATAAAAACGGTATTCCTGTTGCCGCCTGCATGGATAAAGATACCTCCAGGTTTTCATATGCCGGCGATACATTGGTTGTGTTGCATAGCGGGTATATTTTGCGTTACCTGCTAAAGGATAAAGTGCTTTTGCTTATCGATAATTTCAAAACCGACAGTGATGATTATTTGAGAAACAATATCCGGGACCGTATCAATGACCTTGACCATGTTCCCCTGGAGCCTTTATATGAAAAAGATGCGAAAGGCAACCTGGTCCTTGAAAATAACCTGTTCTTAAAAGCCAGTCAAAAAGGATATGGGAATGTACAGGCCAAATATATTTTCCGCAAGGGCATGCTGCAACGCATCGAGCTGAGCAATGCGCGCCAGAACATCAGCGATCAATACTACGTTCTTGTTAGGAAGTATGATTAATTGGGAACAATGTTATCTTTTCACCACTTGTCCCGGTTGACCGGCATGATATTGGATTTTGGCAGCAATAAAAAGATCCTAAAGATACCATAGTGACTCTCCCCTCTCAAAATCCTTTTATGAAGAAATTATAGTTTAGACCTGATAATCAATAAACTTGACTCCTATAGATGAAGATGATAAATTGAAAAAACTCGATCTCCAATCCCTCTTAACCTCTCTTTTCGAGAATTTCCATCCATTACATGAGGTCATAGAGGCGATCATTAGTACTCGACGGTCTCGCCCGCTTTTTAGTTTACAGAACTCCTATAAAAAGCAAGCTAAATCATCTTGAATTCACTTTTTTAAACAAGGGAGCGCGCAAGGCTTATTTCGAAATTTTCAGATCTGCAATTCGCTTCAAATCATCAATAAAAAAGTTCGTTAAAGATCTCGTTACGAGCACAAACGAGACAAATCAGTCTTCAAGCTGTTTGTCTCGTTTTTTGTTTTTAAAGGTTTTTTTGATCTCCCAATTAAAGAAATCTTTCATTA